>Ga0181528_10000042_pt1 | contig 126097 bp, 110 predicted proteins | sample PEATcosm2014_Bin_47_FD_119742 | JGI IMG/M metagenome (GOLD analysis project Ga0181528, IMG submission 119742) | Peatland microbial communities from MTU Mesocosm Facility, Houghton, MI, USA - PEATcosm2014_Bin10_10_metaG | ecosystem: Environmental > Terrestrial > Soil > Wetlands > Peat | place... | reverse complement strand
TGCGGTTTGCAATCAACATTGGCGCCAACATCCAACATGATCGTGGCGGTGTTGGCAGCCGTGGGAAATATGTTGGCAAGCGCAGGACGATCAACGCCGGGAATGACGCCGAGGACCAATTTGGCCGTGACCATGGCGGCGCCGGTGTTTCCAGCAGTGACAAATCCCGAGGCGGCGCCTTCTTTGACCAGACGAAGAGCGACCCGCATTGATGAGTCGCGTTTTTGCTTGACGGCCTGGGCAGCTTTTTCGTCCATGCTGATGAACTCGGAAGCATGGACGACTTCAATGGGTAGACCACGGGCTTCGGGGTGCTGAGCCAGTTCAGCGCTCACCACATCCTCTAGTCCGACCAGGAGCACTCGAACGTCACATTGCCTTGCGGCCAGAATCGCGCCCTCGACTTCAGGCTTGGGGGCGCGGTCTGCACCCATGGCATCAACCGCGATGGTAATTGACATCGTTCGCGAAAGGAGGCCTACTTGGCCTTTTCAACCTCAACGATTTCCCGGCCCTTGTAGTGGCCGCACTTGGCACAGGCACGGTGCGGAAGCTTGGCTTCGTGGCAGTTGGGGCACTCGCTCAAGGAGTGCGCGGTAAGGTGATCGTGCGAGCGCCGGAGAGCCGTGCGCTGCCTGGAATGTCGCCGTTTAGGATTTGCCATGATCTACTACCTTTCAATTTCGCTACGGCCATGGATGAGGCCGTCAACTCAAAGTCGCCCGTCGGGGTTAGTGCAATTTGTTTTTCAAGTCGCCAAGCGCCGCCCAGCGCGGATCCGGCTTATTCTGGTCGCAATTGCAAAGCTGCTCATTGCGATTGACGCCGCAGGTTGGGCATAGTCCCTTGCAATCGTAACGGCAAAGGGTCTTGATGGGCACCGCAAGCAATATCTGCTCACGTAGCGAATCTTCCAGTTCCATGCCTTCACCCGAGTAATAGCCAATCTCGGTTTCCGCCTCGTTGATGGCCACCTCGTCTGAGCCCCTTTCAGGAGCCAGTGGGCGGTACAAGAGATCAAAAGAACGAGCGACGGGAATCTCAACTGGCTCAAGGCAACGCGCGCAACTGACTTCGATTCGGCCATCGAGCTTTCCTACCAGCCGGATATCGTCGATTGATTCGTGGCCGCCGTGATGCTCACGAATCAGTTCGGCGCGCCCTTCGGTCTGAAGTGAGCCAACCTGACGCACTTCAGCCCCGAAATCAATCTCTCCGGGCTGAAACTGGTGCTCAAATTCCAGATTCCGGACTTCCAGATCTTGAATGCGAATCTTCATGATGCCACTTAGCTCCTGAAGCCCAGCCAACTTATAGCAATCGCTTTGCTTGCAAGCGAATAAGACGCAAGAGAGTTGGCAGCTCCAAACATGAGCTGAAACAACACCCTTACTCCTGGCGGGAATCACTCCTCAGGACAGATTACAAGGATAAGGGCGCAGGGCAGGCGGTGTCAAACGACAGAGTCCAGGCTAGGACCGCGGGGAGAGGTCAATCCCTGATAACCTCGATGGTCCCCGCCATGTGGCCGTCGTAACAACGGTTGCACTGAATCCGTGCGTTATTCCTTATGCCACGTCTCGCCTAGAATCTTATAGAGATAAACGGAGCGATCCGGAAGCCGTACTCTCTGCAGACCTGCTGACTTCTGGTCTGCCAGCGCCCACCAGGCAAGTGGCGCTTCGTTCACGTCATATCCGGCGTCGTTCATTAACGCGAGGCTAACCCTGGCGCGTTGCTCGCGTTTATCGGGTAGCACTTGATCAATTCCTGAATTATGGGCTTTGCGGAAGAGCCAGGGAATTGGATTTATGCCGGTGTCCTGAACCAGGATGATGGCTTGACCTCCCACCGCATCCTCAGCGATCGTCGTGTGCATTGCGGGCAGGGTATGAAGGGTTTGCCCCTCCAGCACGCAGGCGATGTTGTCCGCCAGCACGGCCGCAAGTTGTGCATCGTTCTGCATGCTCCAAACCACATGGCGAGGCACGAGGATAATGCCGTTTGGCCAGGCAACGGATTCTCGCCACCCATCTTCCATCACCACCTGAAAGCGAAACTCGATCTTGGTCTCGTCCGTGGCGGCGAGTTCGCGCTGGTACTTAGGCACCAGCTTTTCGCCAATCGAACGAACGCGGGACTGCATGGCCGGATTGTTGTAGGGAGGGATTCGCTTTGGATCAACTCCGTGAAAAACCTTACTCAATCCTTTCTGCCTTGCCGTGAGGTCAACCATGGACGGATCGTGTTCGGTCTTTATGCGAAGCTCTTCTTCTTCCTTATCCATCGAGTTTTCGCGGAAGCTGGCGTTGCTTGCAATCACCACGCCATCGGTGCGCTGTATTCCGTGGAAGGTGATCCAGACGTTGGTCTGGAACGCTGTCGTGGCAGTCACTGGTGGCTGAAAATCCAGCAGGGTTTGCTCAGTAACCAGCACTGGATAGCCATCGGCGCGCAGCAGGTGACTCTCCGGCGGCGCATCGGCTGCCACGGGCAGCAATGCATCTACAACACCGGAGCCGCTGACCTCGTGCCGCGCCTGACGGCGCAAGTCGATCTCGGACGCGGTGATGGCGCCCTCCGTCTTGAGAAGTTTGCCGTAAACCTTGGCGGCCTGGCCGACATAAGGTTTCCACTCCTGCGCCGAAGTGAGGGCAGAGGTTTTGTCTGTCAGGAGATAGAGCTGGGTTTTATCGTCCACGCGGACGTGGATGCCGTTTACGTCGATCACCGCAGCCGAAGCCACACGCGTGACGTAGCCTTTCAGCTCTGGTTCGTGCGGGCTCTGAGCAAGTAACGGCACGGCGACAAAACAGATGAGTGCTGGAATAACCCAATGAATTCGCATTTTTTCGAAGTCTAATTGGAGAGTACCTGCTGGTCAACGAAAAGCGTTGCGCGAAGTTCCGGCAGGGCTGAAACTGTTGCCATGCTGAAAGTTGGATTAACCGGCGGAATTGCCAGCGGAAAGACGACAATACTGGGAATGTTTTCCGCGCTGGGCGCGCACACGCTACGGGCCGACGCGGTGGCGCACCAGTTGATGGCTCCCGGAGCGCCTGTGTATGAACGGGTCGTTACCGCGTTCGGCGAAGAAATCCTTGCGCTCGACGGAACGATTGCGCGCGTGAAGCTTGCTGCTTTAGCTTTTCCCGACCGTATCGGAGAGCTAAATGCAATTGTGCATCCTCCCGTTCTGGCCTTTGAGGAAAACTGGATGCGCGAGGTGCAAAAATGCGATCCGGAAGCGGTCGCGATTTGCGAGGCCGCGCTACTGATAGAGGCCGGAGGGCAGGCGCGCTATGACAAACTGATCGTGGTGACCTGCACCATGGAACAGAGAATTGCCCGCTTTGCCGAACGCACCGGGATGAACGTAGAGTCCGCAGCTCTGGAGGTACAGCGGAGGATGGCTGCGCAGCTCCCTGAAGCGGAAAAAGTCAGACTAGCGGATTTTGTGATCGACAACAGCGGAAATAGAGTTGTCGCCGAGCAGAGGGCCGGTAGTATTTGGGAGGAACTGACGGCCATGGCCACGGGCCGCTAGGGTCGTCGTTCCAGATGACCGCCAGTCGAGGGAATCTGTCCCACGGGTCCGGCGTGCCTCGTTCGCTCAATCTGTGGCTCCTGCCCGGCAACATCAAAGATCTGGGCTAGCCACTCCTCCGGCATGTCGTCATCCGGAATGAAGGTGTCATCGTCGAGGACGGATTGCATGGTTTTTCTCCGCAGTTGCGGCGGGAGGGTCCGATCTTCAATCGGCCCCTCCTTATCTAATGATCCTCCTGAACTCCTCTACTTTGCTACTGTACACGGCATTTCTTCCAGAACAGGACAAAACCGCGTCCCGTTTCAGGATTCGTGAAGATGCCATATCTCTTTGTTTCTAAAGAAGTTATTACAACTTTCGTCTTGAGTTCCTTGGAGGTAGCACTATTTCGCCTTTTCCCAGGTCATGGTCCAGTGGCTCTCGCCCGATGGCTCCAGTTTTTCGGTTCCAGAATAGATGAGCTTGTCGCCTTCGAACCTATAGGTGCGCGGCTTGGATTGACCGACGAGGTTGGGATCGAGAGAGACTTCGGGGATGTGCGCGGCGGTATGCGATTTTTCATCCACGGTGAAGGTTCCGCAATAGCCGCCGAAACCATCGAAGGCCGTCTTGAATTCCTGCGGCGTTGGGTGATCGGGATCGACCCACTTGGGACGGTCCGGATCAATCACCTGGGCACAGACATGCCCGGTCGCGTCATACATCAGGTATCCCTGGGCGTGCGGACCGAAACCATAAGGACGCTGGGTACCGTCGGGGAGGATTTCGATGGAGGAAACCAATCGCCAGGTTCCGACAAATTGCCGAGAGGCGGGATTCGGCGCGGTTGTCTTCGCAGTCTGCGCCGCAGCCATGGTGCTGATTAGCAGAGCGGCGCGCATTAGTCCTCGCATGGATTACCCCCAGACCAGCATTATTGCGAAGATAGAAGCTGCGTGGAGTAATTGCAACCACTCCCGAGTTGCAAGACCCAGCGCCGAAAAAAGAGTCCTCGGCCGAAAACCCGAGGCGGTCAAGGATTCTTGAGCCACGCAGAGATCTTTCCCTTCGTTCAGGATGACGCCCTTAGATGTGGAGCTCTTCGCTTACAGCGTCCTCTTGAAGAGCGGAACGGAGATGGAAAGACAGATGAGGCCGAACAACGAAAGGTAGAGGAGGTCCGTAGATACGGCGGCCCATGAAGCTTCTTTGAGCAACGTCGCCTTCAGCCCATGGACGGCATAGCTGAATGGGTCCACGTAGGAGATGACTTGCAGCCACTTGGGAAACGCCTGCACGGGATAAATCGCGCCGCTGGGGAAGTAGAGCAGCGTGTTCAGAATACCGAACATGGCGCGCGGGACCAGCGGGTCTTCCACCCGGACCATGAGCAGAAACATCATGCCATTGAACGCGAACGAAGTGGCGCAGATGATGAGAAACCACTGCAGGATTCGCGTCGGCTGAAAAGACGACCCAAGCCCGGCGATCAGCGAGCCGAGAATGGTGAGGGCGCAACCTGAGAGAATGGCTTTGATGGCCCCCGCCAGGTTGAGGCCGAGCACCATTTCAAGCGAAGTGATGGGCGTGACGAGATAACCCTCATGGACCCCGCGGGCTTTGTCATCGATATACAACATGCCGCCGCCAATCATGACGGAGATGAACATGGCAAGCGTAATGGAGCCGGGCAGCAGGTACTTGAGATATTCGACGTAGGGATAGAGCTCGATGGTCTCGAGTGCGACATCGGCGGAAATGCGTTTAGCCGTGGCCGGGGGCTGATTGAGCGAGGTGACAAGCTCCTGCATTTTGGTTTGCACGGAGCTGGACATGAACTGGTCGCTATTGTCGACCACCATCCCAAGCTGCGGATTTTCTCCGGCGTAGAAACGGCGCGAGAACTGCGGAGGAATGATCAGCGCGCCTTCCAGGCGGCCTTCGCGTACATCCTCGCGAGCGCGAACCTCGTCGGTATAAGGCACTGCTCGGAAGGTGCGAATGTTCGCCTCGACGGAGCGGAACGCCTCTTGCACGCGCACAGCCTGGGTGCCGTGGTCTTCATCGACGATGCCAACGCGCGCATCGCGAATCTTTCCGCCGAATGCGTTGCCCAGAATGATGAGTTGGACCAGAGGCATAATCATGGCCGTCATCATGAGTGTGGGGGAGCGAAAAAACTTGCGCATCTCGCGCTCGATAATGGCAAACATTCTGTTCATGGCTGCATTCCTGGGCGCGGCGGCATTACGTAGCCGAAAGCTTTGACCTGCTCATCGCGAAGCTGACGGCCCGTGTAGTGAACGAATACGTCGTCGAGCGAGGTGTTTTGCACGGTGAGCGTCTTGATCTCGACCCCGGCGCCCACCGCAAGCTCGACCAGTCCGGTGGTAGTTTGCGATCCGGTTGAAGTCAACAGTCGAAACATGTTGCCGCCCTCGTCCTGCACGCTCTCCACACCGGGCAGCGAGTGCAACCGGTCGACCCATCCCGAAGGAGGCTTAGCGAACTGCGCCTCGACTACATTGTTACCGGGAACGCTGGATTTCAGCGCCATCGGCGTATCGAGCGCAACGAGGTTGCCATGATCCACGATCGCAAGGCGGTCACAGAGGCGGTCTGCTTCGTCCATGTAATGCGTCGTGATGAGGATGGTGAGTTGGCGTCGGCTCTTCAGGGTGTTGAGCATCTCCCAGACGGCAACGCGGGACACCGGGTCGAGTCCGGTCGTAGGCTCGTCCAGAAAGAAGATGCGCGGATTGTGAACCAGCCCGCGGGCAATTTCAGCGCGGCGGCGCATTCCTCCCGACAGAGTTTTCACCTGTGCATCGCGCCACTTGGTGAGATCCACGGCTTCAAGCAGTTCGTTGATGTTGCGCTCGCGCTCGGCCTTGGGGACGCCGTAAAGCTTGGCGTAAATACTCATGTTCTCGGACACCGTGAGATCGATGTCGCTGGTCATCGCCTGTGGAATCACGCCCATCGTCCGCCGCGCCGCGTCGGCGTTTTCGCTGACGTCGTAGCCGGCGATGAACGCCTTGCCGCTCGTGATGGGAATGAGCGTCGTCATCATGCGGATCAGTGTGCTCTTGCCTGCGCCGTTGGGACCGAGCAGGCCGAAGATTTCACCGTCTTTCACATCGAAGGTGACGCCTTTGACGGCCTCGAAGTCGCCATATTTCTTGACGATATTTTCAACGGCGATGGCTTGGCCTTCGTGTCCGGAATGCGGGCCCTTACTGCGAGTGAGAATGTTCATGGCGGGCTCCGTTACTTGCCGGTGAAAAGGCGCTTGGGAAGAAGCACTTCCGCGGTCATCCCCGGAACGTAAGTCTCGCGCGGATTGTTAATAATCAACTTGAGGCGTACCGTTCGGATGTCGCGCTTGGTGCGGCTGTAATCACGCTCGGTTGCAAAATCGGCCTCGGCGGCTTTGGCAATAATTTTTCCGGGAACGCGTTCTCCCCCGGGCATGCGCACATCGAGTGTGTCACCGAGTTTTACCAGTTGCGCCTGTGTCTCCGGAATCGCCGCGTAAACCCAGGTCTGGGTGAGATCGACGATGGTGACGATAGGCGTGCCAACGCTGACCACTTCGCCTTCACGCGCGGCGCGCACACTGACAACACCATTCACCGGGGAAACGATGCGGGTATATCCGATGCGGACTTCGGCCTCGACAAGTTTGGCGCTTGCGGAATCCATCTGCCCCTGGGTGGCAGCTATGTTGCTGTGGGCGGCAGCAGCCTGATTGATGCGCGCCTGCATGGTGTTCAAGGTGGCGCGCGCGGCAATCACCAGTTCTCGATTCGCTCGGACGCGCGCCTGATCGGCTTTGAGCGTCTGCACCGCGCGATCACGATCCTGCTGGCTGGCCACGCCTTGGTCCGCGAGAGCCACCGTGCGCTGGGTGTCGAGTTCCTGCTGGTGCGCGGTAGCTTCACTCTCATCCAGCGTAGCTTTGGCGGCGGCCAGCGCGGCGGAGGCATTCTTTACCTGGGCATCGGTTTCGCCATGTGTGCTTGCGTAGGTTTCACTGGTTTGGCGAACTTGCGAACCTAGCCCGGCCAGTGTGGCCTGGGCGGAATCGCGCTCGGCGATAAGATCCTGATCGTCAATCTGCGCGATCAGGTCTCCCTGCTTCACGCTCTGGCCTTCATCGACGAGCAGATGCTCGATGCGTCCGGCAACCTTGCTGCTGACGATGACCTGGTTGGCATCGACCGTGCCGATGAGAACCACGTCGGAGGTGCCGCGCGTGGAATAAAAATAGAAGCCGAGCGCAAGGAGAAAGACAATCCCCAGCAACGCTAAGACACGATATTTAGGATTCATGATCAGTTCGCTTTCCTTGCAGGCTTTGGCCGCGCCCAGGTTGTGCAGCTCTTGGCGAGGGCAATTCGATGGCGGGACCCTGCCTTGCAGCCGGGCCGCGAAGCCTGGGCGGCAGGGCTGACGGAAGGGTAGCGATCTTTTTCGCCAGCTTGATTCCGTATGCGCGATCCGCGAACAGCGCCGCGCCAATGAAATTCAAAGAGTTGGAAATGTGCTCGCGGATGCACTCGGGTGAGAAAGGATCGACGCCGCGTATGATCCGCATAATAGGCGCGGAGCTGAAGTAGAAGACATTCATGCCGAGCAGAGTGCCCAGGACATTGGAACCCGTCACCTTCCGGAATTCACCGCAGTCAATGCCGTCCTGCACGGCCTTGACCCCGATACGGTGCATGGGAGCAAAGTGGGTAGAGGCAATCTGCCGGAATTCATGTGAGGGTTCCCCGGTGTTGCACACGCGGGAGAGCTCCTGCTGAATCATCCGCGGATAGTGGGGATGCCGGAGAAGGTATTCAAAGTGTATGCGGGCAAGGCGAAGAATTTTTTCGCCCGGCGGGATCGAGCTCTGCAGCATGGGTAGGACATTTTCGAAGAGGCCGCTGAATGCCTCGTGAAGCGAAGCTGCGTAGAGACTCTCCTTGTCCTTGAAGTAGTAGTAGAGCAGGGCCTTGTTGACGCCGGCGGCCTCGGCAATGGCTGCAGTCCGCGCTCCGGCAACGCCCTGGGCCGCAAACTCCGCAATGGCATGGGCAAGGATAGAGCTGCGGCTCGCGGCTGAGTTGCGCGAGTGCGGAGATTGTGGTTTGGAAGTGCGCGCTGGCATAATTAACTAACTGGTTAGTTAAGTTATAAACCAAGCCTGAGAGAGATGCAAATCGTCATGGCTCTTGGGTGTCCTGGTGTACTGCGTCACAAATTCGCGATAACAAAGCCGCTGTCATCCTGAGCGGAGCAGGCCGCCTTTTTCGCGGCTCGCGGAGTCGAAGGACCCCTATGGCTTCCTCCAAATTCCGTCACGCACTTCCGACGCACTACATGAGTTGGCAGCAACCGTGTATTCCTCCGGCGAAGCCTACAACGAACGCAGCGTGATACTGCCGTCGGAAGTGTGTATCTGCAACGTCGGGCCGCCGCCGCGGATTTTTCCGCGAACGCGATTCTTCTCCACCCGGCCGCTGACCTCGATTGGAAGTTGGAGATCAATGTGGCCGTCGCCGGTCCATGCATCAAGGAATGCGGAAAGATCATCGGGCAGACGAAGAGTAATGGAGCCGTCGGAGGTGCGCAGATTCCACGTGCCATTCATGCGCGAACCCTTCCAGACCGAGGCGCTGATTCGGCCATCGCGGGTGCTGAGGTCAAGTAGTTCGAATCGGCCAGAGACTTCAACGGAGCCATCTGCGGTGCGGGCGTGGAGGTTGCCGTCAAAACTATCCACGCGTATGGAACCGTCCGAGGTGCCGAGGCGGGCGTCGCCTCTTATGCCTGAGATGCGCAAGGAACCATCGGAAGAGGAAAGATCAAGCACTGTAATTGCAGGGACGCTGATCTCGATCCGCACTGAGCGCTGGGAAAAGTTGAAGTGGATGTGGCGCTCGGGAATCTTGACCTGAAGAGTGACGGAATCGCCGTTCTGCTGCGCGTTGACGGAGAGCTCGCCTGGGCCAATATGCCTGCCATCGGCAACGATACGCGCCGAAATCGTGTTGCCGGGAACGCCGCGAACCTCAACGCCCGCGTCATTGGTTTGCACCCGTAGCTGGGGATGAGCGCCGACCGTGAAGTCACGCTTCCACTCCTCGGCAGAGACGGAGACGGCAACCAGCAAAAGAAGGCTGAGGCAGAACAGTTTGGTCTTCATGGGACAGTACCTCCCGGCGGCAGCACGGCGCCGTGTAGTAGGAGTTACGCAAGCTCGGCAGGGAAAGTTCCCAAAGGCAAGGCTTCGCAGGTTGCAAGGTTGTAGAACGCGTTCGAGAGGAGCAATGATGCTCCTCCCCGATTCTCAGTTTTCTCACGTGGCCGATTTGTATCGGCCACGAGCTTTTCACCTCGAAACTCTGAAACTTGCGAAACCTTAGTCCTTCGTATACTGATTGCGCTTTTTGTCGGCGTGGCGCTCCAGGGCAAGCTGGATGAGGCGGTCGATCAGCGCGGAATACTCGATACCACTCGCGGCCCAGAGCTTGGGATACATGCTGATCGCGGTGAAGCCCGGCATCGTGTTTACCTCGTTGAGGTAGAAGTGCCCGGTGACAGGGTCCATGAGGAAATCGACCCGCGCAAGGCCGGAACACTCACAGCTCTTGAAGGCGCGGACTGACATCTCCTGAACTTGGCGGACCTGGGTATGGTCAAGACGGGCAGGAATGAGCAATTCGGAGCCGGAGTCGATGTACTTGGCGTTGTAATCGTAAAACTCTTTACAGGGTATAACTTCACCGCAGATAGAGGCGCTGGGTTCGTCGTTACCAAGCACGGCGCACTCGATCTCCCGGGCCTTGTTACGCTTGCCTCCCACACCCTGTTCGATAATGATCTTGCGATCATAGCGGGCGGCTTCATTGATGGCGGCAGGGAGTTCGGTGGCATCGTGAGCCTTGCTGATTCCGACGGAACTGCCCAGGTTCGCGGGCTTCACAAAAACGGGGTACTTGAGAGCTGAGTCAACGGCCTTTTCGACCTGCCGTGGCTGACGCTCCCACTCGGAACGAAGCACCGTAACGTGCTTCACCAGTGGCAGGCGCGAGTCACAGAAAAGGCGCTTCATAATGTCCTTGTCCATGCCCGCGGCGGAACCGAGGACGCCAGAACCAACGTAGGCGATGTCAGCGAGTTCGAGCAGTCCCTGCATGGTTCCGTCTTCGCCAAACGTACCGTGGAGCACGGGGAAGATGACATCGACATTGATGGGGCGAAGCGTCTCGTGATTGCGATGCGTCTCAAAGGGCACAATCGAATCGGCCGACGGCATGGGCGGTACCAGCACGGCTTCACCCTTGGCAAGCACGGCGGCTGAGGAGGTAGCCGCCGGATCTCCCGCGCGCAGGCTCTTCCTGTTGCCACCAACAAACTCACCCTTAATCAACTGTTCGGCATGGCGATCGGTGAGCCAGAGGCCCTGCTTGGTAATGCCGATGGGAACAACGTCATACTTAGTACGATCAATGGCCTGCATCACTGAAGCGGCGGATAAAAGAGAGACTTCATGTTCGCCACTGCGCCCGCCAAAAAGCACGCCTACACGGAGTTTCTTCACTGTCATAAGGGTGGGGCTTCCTTGTACTACTCAATATGATTATAAGGTGTTACAAGGAATGCGTTGAGCGGAAGACAGAGAAAAGGCGGATTTTACGCAAATCGGGGGAGAAAAAGCAACCTTGGGACTCGGAAAATCGCGCCCGTGTCATTATCCTATCTTCTTTGAAGCATCATGCCGAACCCAGTGAAGGCCCCGGCATTGCTTCAACCTGTCACGCCACTTCGGACTGTAATCGACTCTTCTCCAACTGTGTAACGGATAGCAAGTGCCTACAATATCTTCTTCCCGAACGCCGAGCTGGCGAGTTCCACCGCAAGCTCCGCCGTCCGGTTGTATTCATCGATCACCGGATTCACCTCCACAATATCCATCGATGTCATCCGCCCATGGTCGGCGATGATTTCCATCGCAAGGTGAGCCTCGCGATACGTTGCTCCGCCCGGAACGCGGGTGCCCACTCCCGGCGCGTCCTCGGGATCGACCCAATCCATATCCAGCGAAATGTGGTAGCCAACGGTGCCGCGTCCTGCCATGCGCAGAGCTTCTTCCATGATGGAGCGCATACCGCGCTCGTCGATGTCGCGCATGGTAAAGACTTCGATTCCCGTCCGGCGGATGTTTTCCTTCTCCGCCATATCGACGTCGCGAATCCCAACCAGTACGCAGTTTTCAGGACGAATCTTCGGCGACCAGTCGTAGAGTCTGGAGAGAGAATCGAGCCCGCCAAGGCCCATGATCGCCCCCAGCGGCATACCGTGGACGTTGCCCGAGGGCGAGGTCTCCGGCGTGTTGATGTCGGAATGAGCGTCAATCCAGATGAGGCCGATGTGCTGACCCTCGCGCCGGTAATACTCGGCCACGCCGCTGACTGAGCCGGCGGCAAGCGAGTGATCTCCGCCGATCGAGAGCGGAGTTTTTTCCTCCTCCAGCGCGTGCAACACTTCGTCAGCGAGATTGGCGCAGGTGGCCGTGATCTCGCGCAAGTAGCGCGAGTGCGCCTCACCAAAATTTTTCTGTTCGGGAAGCGTGACGTTGATGTTGCCGGCATCTTCAACCTCGTGGCCGAGTGACTCAAGCTTGGTCTCGAGGCCGGCAACGCGTACGGCGGAAGGCCCCATGTCAACGCCACGGCGCTGCTGGCCAAGGTCGAGAGGAACGCCAATGACACGAATCTTCCTTTTAATTACGTCTGGGAACGATGCGGGAATGCTAACCATTTGGAAATCCAATTTTTGCAAATTTTCGGATGGCCCATTCAAGCTCTCTTTTGGCTTGAGTGGGGAAGTAAGTAATCTCGGTGCCCCACATTCGCATCTTTTGGCGAATGTGGGAACTCAACCCATTCTCTACGGATACATGCGATTCAACATGCGCGGGAACGGAATTGTCTCGCGCACATGGTCAAGCTTGCAAATCCAGGCCACCGCCCGCTCCAGCCCCATGCCAAATCCGGAGTGCGGCACGCCGCCATACTTGCGCAAATCCAGATACCACTGGAAAGCGTCCTCGGGTAACTCGTGCTCCTTGATACGCTCCAGCAACCGCTCATACGACCCCATGCGCTGCGATCCGCCGATCACTTCGCCGTACCCTTCCGGAGCCAACACGTCCACGCAAAGCGCCTTCGTCAGATCGTCCGGATCCGGCTCCATGTAAAACGCCTTCACAGCCGAAGGATACCGATGAATCATTACCGGCCTGTCAAATTTCGATGAAATATAAGTCTCGTCCGGAGAGCCAAAGTCATTGCCATACTCAAATTTCGATTCCAGCTCGCCCTTGGCAAAGCCTTCGTCCAGCATCTTGACCGCCTCGTCATACGAGACGCGCGGAAATGGCGTTTCGATCTTTTCCAGCGGAGCAATATCTCGCCCAATCACTCCAAGTTCGTGCCGACGAGTCTCCAACACGCGCTTCACGATAAACGTAATGAAGTCTTCCGCCAGCTTCATAATGTCATCCAGAGTGGCGTAGGCGACCTCGGGTTCAATCATCCAGAACTCCGTCAGATGCCGCCGCGTCTTCGATTTCTCCGCCCGGAACGTCGGCCCGAAGCTGTACACCTTGCCCAGCGCCATCGCCGTAGCTTCAATGTAAAGCTGTCCCGACTGCGTCAGATAAGCCTGCTCCTCGAAGTAGTTCACCGGAAACAGCGTGCTTGTCCCCTCGCACGCCGCCGGAGTAAGAATCGGCGGATCGGTCCGCGTAAAGTCGCGCGAGTAGAAGAAGTCATGCATCGCCCGCTCAATCTCCGAGCGAATCCGCAGAATCGCAACCTGCCGCGGCGAACGCAGCCACAAATGCCGATGCTCCATCAGGAACTCGACCCCGTGATCCTTCAGCGAGATCGGATACGGCGTATCCTCTGAAACTTTCTGCACCACGTCCACAGAATGCAGATCAAGCTCAAATCCCCCCGGAGCGCGCTTGTCGGCCCTGACCTTGCCATGAATAATGACACTGGATTCCTGGGTCAGTCCCTTGACGGTCTCAAAGATTTCCGGCGCGACGGCGTTCTTCGCCATAACCCCCTGCACCAGTCCGGTGCCGTCGCGGAAGATGGGAAAGAGCAGCTTGCCGCTCTCGCGCAGATTGTAAAGCCAGCCTCGCAATGTGACATCCTGCCCCTCAAACTGGCCGAGGTGTTCAATGGTGGTAATAGGCGCCATGAGTGCTTTCCTAATCGCCCACGCGCGAAGAATTGCCCGGTGGGAGAACTCAACCGCGCAGCGCGAGGCGTAACAAGAGATTGTAAGCTCTGGCGCGGCAGGATGGGTAGCGGGGTAGGCATCAGGATTGCCGACGTGGACAGGTGGGCGTTTACTGGGACGAAACGCTCATCAAGTATGTGATGGGCCAGAGGTTTACGCTATGATGAATTGACATTCAGAGGGATTAAGATGACGGTCGCTGCTGCGAAAGTGCCGACTAATGATTGTCCTCCGTTTCTTCGGTGGGCTGGGAGCAAGCGCAAACTCTTGCCCAAGTTGAAGACATTTTGGAGGGATAGTCACAAGCGTTATGTTGAGCCATTCGCGGGGTCTGCGTGCCTTTTTTTCGCATTGAAACCGGCCAAAGCAATCCTTGGCGACATGAATCCAGAGTTAATTTCGACTTATATCGAGGTTAAATACCGGCTAGCGGCTGTCCTGAGGGAACTCGCCGCGATGCCGCCTTGGAACAAGGATGAGTACCTTCGGCTCAGGTCACTGGACACCTCGATGCTCGATCCGCATGTGCGAGCGGCGCGCTTCATCTATCTCAACCGGTTCTGTTTTAACGGGATATATCGAACGAACCTTAGAGGACAGTTCAATGTGCCGTACAGTGGGGATGGATGCGGTTCCATGCCGCAGAATGACGTTTTTGAGCTGTGTTCACGTCATTTGCGTGCAGCTCGTTTCGTCAATGGTGACTTTGCGAGGGTCTTGAGCCAAGCCGAAAAGGGCGATCTAGTGTACATGGATCCTCCGTATGCCGTTCGCGCACGGAGGGTGTTCCGGGAATATGATCCCAGTACGTTTACGCACGAAGACATCGCGCGGTTGCGTGCGTGGATGGAGCGTCTGAACGCTGCTGGAATAAATTTTGTCGTGAGCTACGCCGAGTCCGACGAAGCGAATATTCTCAAGAAGAATTTTTCGTACGAAACGGTAGCCGTTAGGCGAAATGTGGCGGGGTTTGCAGCGCATCGTGCAATGACAAACGAGTTGCTGATTTCGAACATTTAAAGAAGGACGCAATGATGGCAAACGATTTTGGGGTCAGGGCAATTGGCGTCATGAGCTTGCCCACAGGTAAGCTAAAGGCAAATCCGCACAATCCTAGAATGCTCTTTGATCGTCAGGACTTGCATGTCCTCCGCGAATCAATCGAACGGGTGGGAATCCTCGTTCCGTTGACGGTTTACCAGGAAAGGAGATCTGGTAATTACATTATTCTGGACGGCCAACGCCGTTGGATTTGCGCTCAAGAAGTCGGCCTTAAAGAGATTCCAGTCAACGAAGTCGCTGAGCCAACCCTCGTCCAGAATATCGTTACGATGTTCCAGATCCACAAGCTCAGAAAAGACTGGGAGTTAATGCCCACTGCCCTCAAACTCGAACTATTGATGCGAGAGCTGGGAGAGAAGAAGGAAAAGCGCCTTGCCGAACTGACCGGCCTCGATGAGGCGGTAGTGATTCGGTGCAAAAAACTCCTCTCGTACGGTAAACGCTACCAAGACACGATGCTAGACGCGGACCCTGATAAGCGAGTAAAGGCCGATTTTTTTATTGAGCTGTACCCGGTCCGAAACGACCGCGAAGTCGGGAAGTTCTCGTGGTTCAAGAAGGACAAATTTACAGATGACATGCTCAGAAAGGTCGAGCAAAAAGGCATCAAGGCAGTAACTGATTTCCGAATCGTGAAGCAGTACATCAACAACGCCGTTAAGGCCAAGAAAATCTCAGCGATTTCAAAGCGACTTCAGGAATTCGCCGAACAACCATCCTTGACGCCGGACCACCTGAATATCGAGTCTGCCAAAGTCGCGGCAGAAGCGCATAAGGTTCTGAAATCCGTAGAAAGTTTATATGCGCAGATCAACGCTATCGATGTTGACGAGTATTACGGTGAGGAGGCAATGTGGGACCGTCTTGAATCGTTAGCTCAGCTCATTCGCGAGAAGCTGAGGGCGATGGGGCGGAGGGAGGGAAGATGAAGCATCCCTCTGCGCCGGGCACAGCAATAGACGCCAAGAGATACAAGAGATGGACTTCTCGCTTCGGATCCTATCGAGAGGCCATCACCAATGTCACCATTGAGAGTTGGTTGGATCAGTTCGCAGTGCATGATCAGGACTTGGCTGCACGTGTTCTGGATGTAGTTGATTTCTTCGGCCAGAGCCAGATTCATGCGGCCTACCGCCAGACACTGGAAGCGCTTTCGCTGCACGGGTGGCACGAGACCATCTCTAAACGAAAGGGCAACTGGCGATTCGCCCCGATGTCGAGTAGCGCTGGCGAAAGCGGCGATGCAATGCTCTACCAGTTCCGAATTGCAAACGGTCTTGATGCGAAGCGCTTCAATGACCTTTTTGTTTCGCGGAGCGACCTGTTCCGGATGCCCATGTTGCCGGAGGGTGATCCGCGCAGGTTGGGTGCGGATGATGTTGTAGTTCTCCTTGATGATTTCAGCGGGACCGGCAAGCAGGTGTGTGACGCTTGGAACGACCCGGTGACCTCGTTTGGCGCCCTGCTCGCTGGTGTGGGGAAAGTGTACCTGGTCCTAGTCGCCGCTTCCGTGGCCGCGCGAAGAAGAATCTCGCTTGAAACCTCGATTTGCCTAATTCCTGCGCATGAGTTGCGCGAAGCCGACAACGTGTTCTCTGATCAGTGTGCACATTTCACAAAGACGGATCGTGCCAAGCTACTCTACTACGGTAGAATTGCAGATAACCGCAATCCGAGAGGATTTGGAGACTGCGGCTTCGTTGTTGTGTTTCATCACCGCCCGCCGAATAACTCGATTCCGATTTTGCATGCAGATCATCCCAGATGGACCGGCCTGTTCCCTAGACATGAGTAGATTTGAGAACGCAACTTTGTCTCAAAGGAATGTCTTGCCGCAACATCCTCCAAGGTTCAGAATCAACCCGGCAGCGGACTCGCACTTTTTCACCTTAGCCGTCCGCCTTGTCCGAAAGTAGAAAGGAAAAGCTAAATGCCCTTATTCGCCAGAACACTTACAGGGTTCGCCCTGTTGGCACTCCTCGCGGTCGGCTCTGCCGCGCACGCGCAAACCTACGTTTATGTGTCGAATGCCGAGGACGGCACTATCGGAACCTACGCGATGGCCCCTGACGGCACGCTGACGCCGGGCCCGCGCGTCGAGGCGCAGAAGATGGTGATGCCGATGTGCGTTAGCCATGACAAGCGATTCCTCTTCGCCGCTGTCCGCACCAAGCCCTATTCGGTGTTTACCTACGCCATCGATCCCAGGACGGGCGCACTGAAGCAGACCTCGAAGGCACCGCTCGCCGAGAGCTTCCCCTACATCTCCCTGGACAGAACCGGGCGCTTCCTGTTCGGTGCCGGGTATGGCGGCAACCTTGTCAGCGTGAATGCCGTTGCAAAAGACGGAAAGATCTCCGAGCCGCTGCAGGTGATCCCCACGGCCCGTAACGCACATTCCGTCGTCATAGACAGAACCAACCATTACCTCTTTGTTCCGCACCTCGGCAGCGATGAGGTTCTCCAGTTCGTCTTTGACGCCAAGACCGGCAAGCTGACGTCGAACACGCCAGCCGTGCTGCTGATGAAGGCCAACACCGGCCCCCGCCACATCATCATCTCCAATGACAACAAGTTTGCGTATTTGTTGAGCGAGCTTGTCGGCACCATCACCACCCTGTCGCTCGACGCAAAGACGGGCCTGCTCACCCCGGTCAGTGAGGCCAAAATGCTGCCGCCTGACAGCAAGCTGGTTCGGGGTGCGCCGCGCCTTCCAGCCGGAACCGGCGAGGAGCCGCGTGACGTCTCGAAAGACATCTGGGCCGCCGACCTGCATCTGACGCCCGACGAAAAGTTCCTCTATGCCGTCGAGCGCACCAGCAATACAATCGCCACGTTCAGCGTGGACGCTGCCACCGGAAAACTCACCTATCAGTCCAGCACTCCGACTGAGAAGCAGCCGCGAGGCTTCGCAATTGATCCCAAGGGCAAGTTCATGGTGGTCACCGGCGAGCTATCGGACACCATTTCGGTCTACGCCATCGCCGGGAATGGCGGGCTTACGCTGCTGAAGAAGTACCCGACCGGTAAGGACTCGAACTGGGTGGAGATTGTCCATTTCAACTAGGGAGATTCCAGAGTATCTGTCTCCGGGCGTGACGGAAGCGCCCGGAGAATTCATTGTCAAGCGAAAATTTTCGTCAATGTTCCCCAACCATCTGATTCCACACAACATAGAGTTTTCCCCGAAACAAGGGAATACCTCCTCGGATTTGCTATCCTGAAGGTAGGCGGATACATCAACCCGAGATTTTGAACTAACCTCGCGAAACCTTGAAACCTGTCCACTAACCCTTGTATTTTCAAATTTTTACCGGGAAATATAGGAGGGTAGGGGGTATGAATCTTCTACCCTCCTACCGTGCTGTCCATCTGCTCCGCTTCGCTGTTCCACGGCGCATCCGAGGCCGCCGGGATGAATCCCATCGCCCGCTCGGCCAGTGCGGTAATTGTCAGGCTGGGGTTTACCCCAAGGTTCGCCGCGACCACCGACCCATCGCAAACGTACATGTTCTGGTAGCCGAACACACGATGACGGCTATCGATTACGCCCTCCGCCGGAGAGCCTGCGATGACGCACCCACCCAGGCAGTGCGCCGTGCTGGGAACATCAAACAGGATTTCCGGTAACATGCTCATCGCGGTTCCCCCGGACATCCGCGCCAGCTTCTCCGCAAAATCGTTTGCGCTGGGAATGTAGGTGGGAACCTTCTGCCCGCGGCTGACCAGAAACTTCCTGAACGGCCAGAACCACGGACGCTCCCAATACATATCGATATGCCCGTCGAGCGCCTGCATGCAGAGCAGAATGATGCACTCCCGCGCCCATCCGAAGGGCTGGAACACTCTCACCGTTCGAATCGGATGGCACAGCATGGAGACCACCAGGTTCCTCAACCACAGTGCTACGCGCCCACTTCCCGGACGCCCCCCCGTCAACAGTGTGCATAGTGGCGACATGGCATCCGACCCGCCCGGGTATCGGACGGCTTCAATATGTGTGTGTTCATCGATATAGACGCCGGAGCCGATAGCAACGCCCTTGGACAGATCATCGGCACATCCCGGAATACGCACGCCAATGAGCGATTCAGAGTTGGTGCGAATTCGCTTGCCAAGCTGGTCGCTGATGGCAGAAAGCGAGCCCTTTTCCTTGAGCCGGAACAGTAGTTCGGTGGTGCCAAGGGATGAGGCCGCAAACACCACGCTGCGGCAGGTAAACCGTTGCGCACGTCTGCCGAACCACGACAGCGAATCGACCGTGTGAACCTCATATCCTTGGCTTCCGTCGGCGCTTCTATCCGCATCGGTGAGCGGCTTGACGTCTATCACCTTGGTTTCCGGAAACACACGGGCACCGAGTTTCTCCGCCAGGTACAGATAGTTCCGGTCTAGCGTATTCTTGGCGCCAAATCGACAGCCGACCATGCATCCACCACACGCGCTACAGGTCGTTCTCTCGGGGCCTTCGCCACCGAAGAAAGGATCGGGAAAAGTCTTTCCTCCTTTCTCTCCTTCGGGGGCCTGGAAAATGCCGACGTTCGTATGGTAGAAAGTGTCTCCCACGCCGAATGCTATAGCCGCTCTCTTCAGCAGATGGTCCGCTGGTCCAAGAATATTGTTCTTGACCACGCCCAGCATCATGGAAGCGGTCTCGTAATGGTGTGGCATCTCAGCATGCCAATTGCAAAGTCCCGCCCACGAACCCATCTCCCAAACCTTTTCGGGAGGACGCAGCAGCGTGCTGGCGTATGTGATCGATCCGCCGCCGACGGCGCATCCGTGCAGGATGGTGACGTGCTTGAAGAAGCGCATGTTAAAGAAGCCGCGCAGCGCCAGATTGGGACGCCAGAACCAGCGCCGAAGCGACCAATTCGTGTGGGGCAAATTCTCCGGGGTCCAGCGCCTGCCCATCTCGATGACGGCCACTTTGTAACCTTTTTCGGCGAGGCGGTAGGTTGACACACTTCCGCCGAAACCGGAGCCAACCACGATAAAGTCGAAATCGTATTGATGGCCGCAGCTCATAGCAGACCCTTTCAGTTGTCCGAGACGCTTTGCACGGAGACCTTAACACTCGATTTGGATGCATCTCCCAAAAAGAGTGGTCATCCAAGAAACTCTGATTTGCGCGACTCCTACCCAAAAAGGAATTTTAGATTGGCAACCAACACGCGAGAATCCGGTTCCTAGTGGGATCACCGCAACTTCAATTGGGAGTTTCCATATGGCTATCCGCGACATGCTGCTGCCCGAGTTCGACCAGGAAATGGCAAACACACGCAAGATGCTCGAACGCGTTCCGGAAGACCGTTTCGACTTTCAGCCCCACCCGAAATCATGGAAAGTCGATCGCCTGGCCGGTCACGTTGCCGACCTGCCGAGCTGGGCTGCCTACACGATGCAAACCGAGATTCTCGAACTCGAGCCCAGCCAGTTTTCGCCCTTTGAACCGTCAACGCGCAAAGAACTTCTTTCGAAGTTTGACAAGTCCGTAAGCGATGCGCACGATGCGATTGCAGCAGCCACCGACGAACAAATGAACGCAATCTGGACCATGAAGTGGGAAGGGAAGACGATTATGAACTTGCCACGCATCGGCGTGCTGCGCAGCATGGTAATGAACCACCTGATCCATCATCGCGCTCATCTCGGAATGTATCTGCGCCTGATGAACGTGGAGGTTCCAGGTATGTACGGGCCATCTGCGGACGAAACGCCGTTCGGGATGGATCAGAAACAGGCGGCATAGGTTCTGGGCTGTTTCGGGACATCCCTTACATCTGGTTTTGACTCCGGCCTGCACCCGTTTTGGGTGCAGACCCTTCCGATCCTCACGCTGCGAGCCGCTGTCTTCTTGCACCCACGCCCTGCCCCACGGATGTTCGCCCTCGTGTATAGTTCCTTTGGTATCCAACTATTTCGGTTGAGCATCCGGACACCCTGATTTCTTAACGGCGCTGGTCCCCGTGCGACACTGGTTGAGCCGAGGGTTTGTTTATTTGAGGAAGGACACCGCAGTGAGACGAATCGTAGATCTTTCGCACGTGCTTGATCCCGGCAATGCCGGACGGAAGTTCACCATCGAGATGATTGGGGCTGAAACAGTAAATGCGAACGTGGTGCGGCTGGAGAACCAGTGGTACATCATGCACAACGTGAACATGGTGAGCCACATTGGCACGCATATCGAGGCTCCCTATCACTTATTCAAGGATCGCGACGATCTGGCCAAGTTGTCACTCGATCTCCTGATCGGTGAAACCGTGATCCTCGATCTCCGTGATGCGCCTCGTAAAACTGCCATCGATTCCGCACAGCTACAGAAGGCTGCCGCAAAAGCCGGGGGAATCCGCAAAGGCGATATCGTGTTCTGCAATCTGGGCGGCGCGCCATTTTACGGAACGGATAAGTACGCTTTAACCCCGTCCTTTAGCCCTGAGGGGCTGGCGTGGTTGATCGATCAGGGCATGAAGATGATGGGCGTCGATGCCACCGGCGTCGAGGTTCCAGGCAGTGAAGAGCACGTGAATCATCGGGCGCTGTTCGAGCGGAATATTCCGCTGATTGAGAACCTCGCCAACCTCGATAGCTTGACCCAATCGCGCGTCGAGGTCTTCGCGCTTCCAATTGCCGTGCGCGGCTTGGAGGCGTTTCCTCTACGTGTAGTTGCGATTGAGGGATAGCCCTAAATTCAAAGGGGCGGGCGTTTACGCCCGCCCCTCCTGATTCATTCCGCCGATTTCCCATCCAAATCCAAGCAAAAACCGGGCCGCGATGCGGACACACTTACTTGCATGAGTACAGGCAAGCGCCGGGATCTGATCTACCAGAATTCAGATTCCTCCAACGGCAGCTTCACGCAGCGGGACAGCCCGATGATCGGCGCGAGACAGCGGTCATATTGAATGCGCCACCTGACTGAGCTCTACCACAGCCGAAGCACCTTCCACCACAGCGAGCCGATGACCAGATAAATCAGCAGATACATGGTGGACACAATGAATCCAAGCTTCCACCATGTCTTTGCCTCGACGTAACCTGCCGAGAAGTACAGAGGCGCTGGCGCCGTCCCATATAGAGTCAACCCGGCGCAACAACTCGACATGTAGGCAAGCAGCAAGGCAATGAGGTATTTGGGCACTCCCGCCACAACCGCCACGGTGATGAGTACTGGATAGAGCGCAACTGCATGCGAAGTCATTCCGGCAAAACCGTAGCCTGTATAGAAATAAATCGACGCCACCAGCACCAGGGCCACATACCACGGCACTCCCGTGATGTGGACCGCTACCGATTTTGCGAACCAGGCGATAAAACCGAACTTGACCAGGGTATCTGCCAGTCCGATGATGCCGGCCAGCCAGATGAATGTGTCCCATGCCCCTTTTTCCTCAAGTGCGTCTCCCCATTCGATGACGTGGGTAAGCAGCATCACGGTAAGTCCGAGCAAGCCAACCAGCGTTGCGTCAATCTTGGTATAGAGAGCGGTGGCCCACAGCAAGAGCATCCCGAAAAAGATGCAAACGAGGATGATTTCCTTACTGGTGATCGGCCCGAGTTTCTTCAGTTCGTCCACCGCGAACTGCTTGGCCTGGGGCGTCTTCTTCAACTCGGGCGGATAGTAGTAGTAGAGAAACAAGGGAATAATAATGAGCGAGGCAAGGCCGGGAACGATGCCCGCCAGAGCCCAGGTCGCCCAACTGATCTCTATTCCCAGCGCTTTTCTCGCGAAGTCTGCGATGAGCACATTGGCTACCATCGCCGTCATAAACATCCCTGACGTAACGCAGCCCGCAAAGTAAGAGCACATGATGAGAAACGATCCAATGCGTCTCGCCGTGGGGCCGGGGTGCGAGTCAAAGGACACAATCAGGCTCTTCACAATGGGGAACATGATTCCACCGGTCCTGGCCGTGTTCGAGGGCAAGGCCGGCGATAGGATCAGGTCGGTTGCGGATAACACGTAGGACAGCTTCAGCGAACTGTCGCCAAACGCTCGCGTCAGCACTAGGGCGATCCTTCGCCCAAGCCCGGTCTTCAGGAAGCCTCTGGCAAACAGAAACGCAATGAAGACGAGCCAGGGAGTGGGATTCCCCCACGCGGCGAGTGCTTCCTTCAGCGTCAGCAATTTGACGAACACCGCAAACACCGTGCTCATCAGAATTACGGCCGCCATTGGGAACGGCGTCAGCATCAGTCCCAACACGGTCCCAACAAACAGCGCAAAAAAATGCCACGCCAACACCGTAAGCCCCGCCGGAACCGGCATAAACCACAGGATGACTGAGGCCAGAAGACAAATAATGGCCCTGGCTCCTTTGCTCAGGAGCAGGGAAGTCGGTCTGGCCTTGCCGGACGCGGCACTCACCGCAGAAGACAGGTTTTGCGGCTCAGGAGTTACAGTTGGCATTAGTGATTCCTATCGATTTGAACTGGCTGGTTCGCACAAGAGTAGTACGGAGAGAAATCGTTTCCAAGTGAAATCGCCCGGGCGGCCATTCGATGCGGATCTTCTTCTAGGGCACGGATCTTTCTAGCATTGACGTGTGCGGTTTCTCGGCATATCTATGTATTTATACTTAGAGGCCGACTACCATGTTTCTGCGCTCATTCGCAGTCTTTCTGCTTTTCGTTGCTAACGCCACGGTTGCCAGCGCCAAGAGCGATCCGTGGGTAGAGGTGCGCACTCCTCGTTTCATCGTCATCACGGATTCCACTGAACGGCAGGCGCGCCAGGTGGCGGAACAGTTTGAGCGGATGCGCGCCGCTTTCCACCGGCGGTTCCCTGGCGCGCAAGTCGATGCCGCATCCCCGATCATTGTCCTTGCAATCCGTGACACGAACAATTTCCGTGCACTCGAACCGGAAGTTTATCTCGCCAAGGGGGCGGTCGAACTCGGCGGCCTGTTTGCGCGTTCAGACGAGAAGAACTATGTCCTGCTGCGGCTGAACGCTGAAGGCAAACATCCTTACGCTACGGTGTACCACGAGTATGTTCACTTCATCTTCAGCCATAGTGGACAGTGGCTACCCACGTGGCTTAATGAAGGTCTTGCCGAGTTTTACCAGACCATGGAAATCCGCGACAAGGAAGTGGAAATTGGTGAACCCGATATCAACAATATTTACTTTCTTCGCCGCAACCGCCTGCTTCCGCTTGAGACCTTGTTCGCCGTCGATCAAAAGTCTCCTTACTACCACGAAGACAACAAGGCCAACGTCTTCTATGCCGAGGCCTGGGCACTCACTCACTATCTCGAAATCCGCACCCGGCACGATAAAGTTGACCCCATCCTGCGGTATGTCGACCTCGTCAATAACAAGGTCGATCCGGTCACTGCCGCCACCACCGCTTTCGGCAATCTCCGCGCCCTGGAGAAGGATCTCAACGTTTATATCGCGCAGCCAACTCTGCCCTTCCTGACCAATCGCGGTGCGATTGAGACCGACAAATCTGCATTCAAGGCCCGAATTCTCACCCCCATTGAGTCGGACGCCATAGAGGCCGACTTTCTCGCCTATGTGCAGCGCACAAAAGACTCGCGCGAATTGCTGGACCGCATCCTGAAACAGGCTCCAGACAACGCCTCCGCCCACGAGACGATGGGCCTGCTCGCCACCCGCGAAGGCAAGTGGCAGGATGCCGCGGATGCCTACGAACTCGCCGCTAAGTCCGATCCGCAGAATTACTTAATTCACTATTCTTATGCGATTGCCGCGATTAGGGCGGGTGGCTTGGCGAATCGCGCCGCGCAGATCGAGTCCAGCCTGCGCGCGGCCACTACCCTCAGCCCCGACTTCGCTCCGGCACTGGATCAGCTTGCAGCCTTTTACGTCCAGCAAGCTCGCAATTTGGACGAAGCCTACAAACTCGAACTACGGGCGGTTCAACTGGAGCCCCGTAATGTCTTCTATCGCATGAATGGAGCGAGTCTCCTGGTGCGGATGCGGCGCCCCGATGACGCCTTGGCGGTATTACAGACCGCTTCCCAGATGACCACCGATCCCGCGCAACTCGCTTCGATTCAGAGTCGGAGGGAGGGTATCGAGCGCTCCCGCGCCCAGATGGAACAGCATGGCCAGCAACATGGCGTCAGCGCCGCACAAGTTCGAACTACCGAAGAGCTCGATGTCGTTGAAGAGCAACCCAAAGTTGACCAGCCCGTTGCTGAGGCTGAACCCGTCCGCGGCCCCCGCCGCACCGCCATCGGAATCCTCAGTGATGTGCAGTGCTCCTCGCCTTCCACCATGCAATTAAAGCTGGCCGGCGGAGCAAAGACGCTATTGCTGCGCACGCGAAACTATTTCAAGGTCGTCTATTCCGCCTCGAACTTCACGCCGTCCGAGAACCTGAATCCCTGTACAGACCTGGAGAAGAAGACCGCGAAGGTCGAGTACTTTGAAAGCACGACCAGCTCCTCCGAGGGTCAGGTCATCTCCATCGAACTCAGGAAGTAGTGGTCGCGTCCTGTGTCTGCAAGTGAGTCGAAAAGTCCTTACGCTGCGCGATCTTGGGAAGGATCGTTACCGTGGCTTTACCATGGAATCGTAGAATTCAGTATCGTCGATCTTTAGGACATGCTTCATGGCTGCCTTCGCGCAGATGCACGCATCATCTGCGTACTCGGAGAAAGCAAACACGCGGACGTTGTAGCGATGTGCCTCATACGCCTGTATCCAGGACTGGATAGGGAAAACCGAGGATAGGGGTATGGGGTTGTCAGCACCGGACCTTGCACCAACCATAAGATTAACATTCTCAAACTTCGGAGCGGTCGGCGCATCTAGCCAAGCGCCCGCAGTCAAAAGCGCCTCTTCCCAAGTCTCTCCTAATCCACGATTTCGCTTCAGGAGTTCCCTACCAAAAGACTCCTCAAATTCTGCGATGGCTGCGGCCCGTTTTTTCTGGTCTGGGTCAAGTAGTCGACTTGTAAAGTCTTTAATTACCTCTGCGCGTAAATGGGTGAACATGTTCGGGACAAAACCGAAAATCTCTCTGGGAAGCTGTCGAGTAATCAATCGACCGCAGTAGCCCGAAACGCGGTTGTCCTTGTGTGCTGTGAACTCTGGCCAGTGCAACGACGGGTCCACCAGGTCAAGAAACTTGCAGATCAATGCCTCATCACCCATTCCGGCTGACCGCCACGAACAAACAGCGCGCCTTAAGAGTCTCGCAAGGAGCCCTTCGGCAGCTCTCACCTTTCGATGATGGTAGATGTAGCTGTAGAGCATGAACTTGCAAATCACGATTTGTTCAATCGTGCTCATTGCTTGCCTGGGAAGTCTGAGGACGAAGCTGTCATAGTGCTCGAACGCTGAGTGAGCGCCCGCCGACTCACGCTTAGCAGCGACTCCTAAAGACTCGTAAAGCCTCAACAAGTGCTGCTCGTCATCGGCAACATATTCTGGTTCTACTCGAACAGTAGAAAGATATCGCTCGAGATCATATCTGAGCGGGAGACCGGCGGACGCAGCATCACGAAGCAAATAATCCAGTTTATCCGCATCAAAGTCCGACGAGATTATGTCGGCGAGGAATTGCGTGTATGGGTGGCCTGACCGACCAATGATTAGAAGTGAGACGTTATCCATCTTAACTACATCCGTCCCATTCCCATCCAATAGCTTCGTTTGGCCGCGGGCTAGAAGATCTCTTACAGCTCGCGTTTGCGACAAACAGAACGAAAGGACCTCGCCCTTGCCCTTGTTCTTGGCGTGTCCCGCGAGCTTGGTAAGTTCTTTTGCGGCCGCCTGAAGCATTGGTATATCGGAGTACACAAGCTCCGAAGTGTGGCTGTGCATACTGTGGCCCGCATCATGCAGCAGTGCGGCTAGCCTCAGTTCAGACCTCAATCGCTGGATTAAAGCTGAGGTTGGCCCCCCGCCATCAAGAGTCTTAGCAAAATTATCGAAGAGCTCGGGTTGCCGCTCAACAAGAGAATCGAAAACTCTAGATGCAACTGTGGTAACTCCAAGACAGTGCTCAAACCGCGAGTGGCGGGCCGAGGGGTACACGTAATAGGCAAGACCGGTCTGGTGTATGTCCCTGAGCCGTTGGAGTATTGGGCTGTCCATGACGAGCAGCTCTCTCCACGAAAACCTGTTTGTTCCCCAGAGATTGTCATGGATTACTTTGAACTTCTTCAGGTTCGCGAATGGATGCGTTGGCTCAGGACCAAAGTGATTCGGATATCTCGTTGCGAGATAGGAGTCAAGAACCTCGGTAACCCTAGAAAGGTTCGGATAGTTAGCAAGCATGCCACCGAGTCTAGCGCTGTTCTGCAAACTCTTCTCTCGCCAACTCCATAGCCCGACCGATAAACCCCGGAAGATTTCCCGACAATTGTTCAGCAGCCCACTTCTTAGCCAGCCCTGGGTTGAGAGAGATCTCGTCATAAGTGGGATTGCCCGCCGACATGCATCCAGTGAAGTGCAACGCATGGATGTAGTCCGAAAGATCTTGGCAAATGGGATATGGACCGACCCAATCAAACTCAAGGTCTTCGAAAAACACAGGTTTTCCCAGCCCAGAGTCCTTTTTCAAGCGGTAGAACAGCATATGCCAAGGTTTCTCGTCCTTCAACGGCATGTGCAACTCGTCCGGAATTCTGGAGGCAACCTGTTTTACAAACTCACCCAACGAGACTTGCTGTTCATCCATATCGACCTCGCTACTAAGTGTTTTTATCAGTGGAGGGCTTCAATTGCCCGTTAGAGAGCAGGTGCTCAATCCGCTGCGTGAGAAGCCTTTCTGCAGCCTCTGCTGGATTCTTTCCATAGAGACCCGTTAATACTAATCCTTCAAGGTAACCCTGAACAGGCACAGTGGTCGATATTGTAATCTGCACGGTCCGAATTGTATTCCGAGCTTTTGCCATAAGTATGGCTTAATTATGGCAAAATTGCAGCACAACACAACAGAAATAAGAACAATGTGCAATAGATAATCAGATGCGCGAACCATATTGGGCACTCAGCATACGCTTCGGTTCGGGAGCCCCGCTCTTGTTAGAATGGCTATCAAAGGTCCCCTGTCCCCGCCCATGGCTTTTTCTGAACATTTCGATGTTGCCGTAATTGGAGCTGGTCATGCCGGCTGCGAAGCTGCCATGGCTGCCGCGCGCATGGGACTCCGCACTGCTTTGTTCACCCTCAACTCCGACCTCATCGCGCAGATGAGTTGCAATCCCGCCGTCGGAGGGATTGCCAAGGGGCACATTGTTCGCGAGATCGATGCACTCGGCGGCATTATGGCCGAAGTCACTGACGCCGTAGGCATCCAGTTCCGTCTGCTTAATACCTCGCGAGGGCCTGCCGTCTGGTCGCCGCGCGCCCAGTGTGATAAGCAGGCGTACCGCATCAAGATGCGCGCGCTTCTCGAAGCTCAGCCTAATCTCCAGGTCAAGCAAGCCGAAGTCGCCGAGCTGTTGGTTTCAGACATCGCGGAAGGCGGCTCGCGACGTATCGAGGGATTGCGCCTACGCGATGGCCGTACGGTTTCCGCCCGCGCCGTCGTCGTCACGACCGGAACATTCTTGAACGGCCTCATTCATTGTGGCGAGCAGATCTATCCTGCCGGACGCAGCGGCGAGCCGGCAGCAGTTCTGCTTGGCGAAAACCTCAAAGCTCTCGGCTTCCGGCATTGCCGCCTCAAGACCGGAACTCCACCGCGACTGGATGGACGCACCATAGATTTTTCGCGCTTCAAGGCGCAACCCGGCGACGCCGATCCCACGCCCTTCAGCTTCCGCACGGGCAAAATCACGCAGCCTCAGGTTAATTGCTACATCGCCTACACCACGGCGGAGACTCATCGCATCATTCGCGAGAATGTTCACCGCTCGCCCATGTATAGCGGACAGATTCACTCCACTGGGCCGCGCTATTGTCCGTCGATCGAAGACAAGATCGTCAAGTTTCCGGACAAGGAAACCCATCAGCTCTACCTGGAGCCCGAGGGTCTGGACACGCACGAAATCTATCTCAACGGCATGAGCACCTCACTGCCCGTCGAGGTTCAGCTCGCTATTCTCGCCTCGATCCCGGGCCTTGAGAAAGCAGAGATGCTGCGCCCCGGCTATGCCATCGAGTACGACGCCATCGACCCTACCGAGCTTGAGCGAACCCTTGAAACCCGCAAGGTCCGCGGCCTCTACCTTGGAGGACAAATCAACGGCACCAGTGGTTACGAGGAAGCCGCGTGCCAAGGCCTGATGGCCGGAATCAATGCCGCTCTCGCCATCAAAGGTGAGCCGCCTCTCATCCTCAATCGCACCGAGGCTTACACCGCCATCCTCATCGACGATCTCATCAGCAAGGGAACCATCGAGCCTTACCGCATGTTCACCTCGCGCGCCGAGTTCCGTCTGCATCTCCGCATTGACAACGCCGACCGCCGCCTCACCCCGCACGGACGCCGCGTTGGCCTCATCGGCGACGAAGCCTGGCAAAGATTTGAAGCTAAGCAGGAACGCATGGCGCTACTGCGTACTCAGCTTGAAACCCAGCGCATCCCAAGTGGGTGGCCCACATCCGCCCAGCAGTTGGGCGAATGTGGTGAACATTCGGATGCCTTGAGTGGGGCAGTTGCATCCCTCGCCGAAAAGATCGGGCCCTCTTCTGTCGCCGGACAGACCTGGGCACAACTTCTCCGTCGTCCGGAGATCACCATCGACGACCTCGCGCCCATCTGCCGTAAGCTTTCCCCGGAGTTCTTCGTCCATGACGATTTCAACGCTCTTGCCGAGGGCTCACACCTGCCCTCCGCAATCTGGGTCGAGCTCAAGTCCGTTGAAACCGAAGTCAAATACGTCGGCTATCTCCAGCAGCAGGAGAAGGCCATCGAGCGCCTCAAGAAGGCCGAGACCAAAACCATCCCGGATTGGTTTGACTACACCTCCATCAGCGGGCTGTCGCGAGAGATGAAGGAGAAGCTTATCCGTCTTCGTCCGCAAACCATAGGACAAGCATCGCGCCTGCCCGGTGTCACTCCTGCTGCCGTCGCGCTGCTCAATGTCTATATCGAGATTCAGGCACGACAGCGCAAACAGGCGGACGCTCTGGGCTCAGCCTCTTAACTTCCCCCCGATAGGTCGGCCTTGTCACCGGTGTGGTGGTCCTGGATTTGAAAGCGCAGGAAGTCATGAATTGCTTTCAGCGCCGCTGGATTGGTAGAGCGGATGCGGACTCTGCCACCATCCGATAGCTGTTCAAAGTTGTAGCGGATCTCTGCGCGTTTTTCCTTCATCACTGTGGTACCGGGCGGCACTTGGTCATGCACGAACATAGGGATGGAAAAATCTCCGTCGGAGAACATCTTTGCGATATGCCCCAGGTGCATGCGGATTGCCTGGATGTTTTTAGTATCCTTGTTGTCGTTCACCACTACTTCGATCGCGCCGCCATCCGGGTAAAGGCGGAAATGATGCGTCGTTTTATCGTGCGGGAACCCCATCCCCTCATCCCCGTGTTTCTCTACATCGGCCTGATGCTGCGACATCCCTTGCGTCTGTTCGTTGTGGATTGGGCAAGACTTCATGTCTTGATCGGCTTGCTCTGAGGTTCCCTGCATTTGCTCTTTATGCATTGGGGAGGACTGCATATCGCGAGCCATTTCTTGAGCTGGCAGTTGCAGCCCGAAGAATAAGAAGAATGCGACGGTTGCCGCTCTTGCGATGATCGTTTTCATTATTTTCCTCTTCCTCAAGTTTGTTTTGCGAGCGCGTCAGTTTTCTTCACCGCGTCCGTGGAGGCGGGATTGCCCGGCGTCAGTCTGTGATCAAAGTCATAGCGAAGTTTCCTTCGGGTACTTAGTCTTATGAATGGAAGGCTGCAATTTCCTTCGCGGAATACTCATGCCGGATCATGTTCATAACAAAGTAATGCCTTTATCTGTCTTGCCAAACGGACTCCCTGTCGAACCCACTGTGATCGGCAACAAACAGGCTCGCCGCACCGCGCCCGACCGTTCGCAACGCATTCGCCTGATCGTGCAGAGCCTGTTCATCCTGCTCAATGTTTTTCTCTGCGTGCAGTTTTACTTCTTCGTCCGCTTCTTTGAGGCCAACGGCGTCGGGGCTCACGTCTCGCGCCCTTCCGGAGTAGATGGTTGGTTGCCCATTGCTGGATTCATGAATTTGCGCTTTTTCATCGCGACGGGCCATATCCCCGCGATTCATCCCGCCGCCATGGTGCTGTTTCTCATCTTCGTCGCTATGAGCTTGCTGCTGAAGCGCGCCTTCTGCGCTTGGCTCTGCCCGGTCGGCACGCTTTCGGAGTACCTATGGAAAGCGGGCCGCAAGCTATTGGGACGCAACCTGGTGTTGCCGCGCTGGTTGGATCTGCCATTGCGTTCGATCAAATATCTACTGATGGCGTTTTTCGTCGTTATCATCGGCGGCATGAGTGGCGCGGCTCTTCAGGATTTTATGGTGCAGCCATATGGCATTCTCGCCGACGTTAAAATGCTGCACTTCTTTCTGCACATGAGTTCCTCGGCGTTGACCGTGATCGTCATCCTCGCGCTGTTTTCGGTGCTGGTGAAGAATTTCTGGTGTCGCTATGCTTGTCCCTATGGCGCTGTAATGTCCGTCGTCTCGCTGGTCAGTCCGCTTGAGATTCGCCGCGATGAAAAGAACTGCGTTCGGTGCGGTAAGTGTGCCAAAGCGTGCCCTCAAGATCTCCCCGTTGACCGCCTCGTGCAGATCCGCTCCGCCGAATGCACCGCCTGCCTGGAGTGCGTCGCAAGTTGTGCAACCGAGTACGCGCTTCAATTCGCGCTTCCTCCGCGTACGGCAACAACTGGCGCCCAGCGCTGGAGCGGACGTGCCCTGCAGCCCATCGCCGCCGCCTTTATCATTGCGGCACTTTTCTTCGGAGGCGTTTCGCTCGCCCGCGTGACACACCATTGGCAGACCAATGTCGCCGATGACGTCTATCGTCAGCTTATCCCGCGCGTGGACGAGCAGAGCCATCCCGGCTTCTAGATGAAACAGATATCGACATATGTGAATGTATTGAAATATGCACGCCGGATTGGGAGGTTTCATTAGGAGCCGCAGCGGGGAACCACAGGTCGGCCCGGCACGTTCTGCGCCGTTTCAGGCGTTCCGGCCATCGAGTCGGTTGACTGTTGCGGTTTTGTTTTTTCCGCACATGCTCGTCGCTGCGCCAACCCACAGCGTGGCGCCCTACCCCGCCAATGTCCTAGCCCGCAGTCCTTGCGCAAGCCATGGTGTGTGCTGCTCGCTGTTGGCTCCAGCTCCCATTGGTTTATCCTGTTTGGCATGGAAATCTCAGCCCTGCGTGATTTGCTAGCGCGATTTGTCCCTGATGCTGAATTGGATGATGCCCTGCTGACATCTATTCAGATTCATCTCGATCTCCTCGTTCGCTGGAATCAGCACATAAACCTGACCGCCGTTCGATCGCCAGAGGACATGGTGTTACGGCACTTTGGCGAGTCGCTCTTCGCGGCCCGGCAACTCTTCCCCAGGGATAGTACGCAAGATGTCTTCGATCTCGGCAGTGGAGCTGGGTTTCCCGGGTTGCCTCTGAAGTATTGGGCCCCGCAGCTTCGACTCACCCTGATCGAGGGACATGGCAAAAAGGCTACCTTCCTCCGTGAGGTCATCCGGGCTCTCCACCTTCCGGAAGTGACGGTTCTCAATGCCCGCGCGGAGTCCTGCTCCGGGCATGCCAGCCTTGTTACCATGCGCGCGGTGGAGAAATTCGACCAAGCCTTGGTTTCCGCCTCGAGGCTGCTTGCCTCTGGCGGCAGTCTAGCCGTTCTAATCGGCGAGACCCAGCGTGAGCGCGCTCTAGCCATTCTTCCCGCCGGAGAGAGCACATCCGTCCGCTTGCCATTCTCCGATCAGCGCATTTTGCTCACATGGAAGTCTTTCGCATAGTTCCACGTGGAACATTGACCTATTTTGCCGCTCCCTTGTTCCATGTGGAACATTTCCCAACGTTCTGCACAGCTTTCCGCACTTATCCACCGAATCCACAGACCCGCACAGCCCATTTCCGTTGCCTCGGGCTGCAAGACCCTTTAACCTCAACCTTATCCACATCGGCAACTGCCGCCTTTTCTCCTCGGTTGCCCGGAGCCAATATGTCGCGGGTCATTGCCATCGCCAATCAAAAAGGCGGAGTAGGGAAGACCACCACCAGCATCAACCTCGCCGCCAGCTTCGCCGCTAGCGGTATCCGAACCCTGCTCGTCGACTGCGATCCGCAATCGAACTCCAGCTCCGGCCTCGGACTCCTCAAAGCCGCCGAACGCCCTGGAACTTATCAATTACTAATGGGGGACGCCGAAGCCGCCGAACTCGTCCAGCCGACGGAGATCGACCTACTCAAGGTGATTCCTTCCTCCAAGAACCTTACCGCAGCCAACATCGAACTGGTCAATGCCGAATTTCGCGAATACCGCCTCCGGCACGCCCTGCGTAGCATTCGCGATCAATTCGATATCCTCGTTCTCGACTGCCCTCCAGCCCTCGACTTGCTCACCATTAACTCGTTGGTCGCAGCCAATTCCGTTCTCATTCCGATGCAAGCCGAATATTTTGCCCTGGAAGGCATCAGCGAACTCCTCGACACTGTCGAACGTATTCGGCAGAACTGGAATCGCGGCCTCGAAGTGGAGGGCATTGCCCTCACTATGTACGACGACCGCACGAATCTCGCCCAGGGAGTCACCGGAGAACTCAAGTCCTTCTTCGGGAGCTTGCTCTATGAGACCTGCATCCCAAGAAACATTCGCCTCGCTGAAGCTCCCAGTCACGGAAAGCCCGCGATTCTCTACGACCCGAAGTCGCGCGGTTCCGAGTCATATCTCAAACTAGCAGAGGAAGTTATGACCCGCATTAAGAACCGAACCAAGCTCCCACAACCATCCGCTAGCGAGGTAAAGCAGTGAATCCAACCCACGACAAAAGAAAAGCCCTCGGACGCGGTCTCGATGCCCTGCTTCCGGCAGCCCGCGGCGTTCAATCAGCCGTCCCCGGAGCACCATCTCCCCAACAGTACCCGGGTGACAGCGTGCGCGAGATCCCCGTCGAACTCATTGACCGCAATCCCTACCAGACCAGAACTCACTTCGACGAAATCGCGCTCAACGAACTCGCTGAGTCCATCAAAGTCTCCGGGGTCGTGCAGCCAATCACCGTGCGCCAAGTCTCCGGACGCTACCAGCTTGTCACCGGTGAACGACGATGGCTCGCTTCCCAGCGAGCAGACAAGGCCACGGTCCCGGCAATCATCCGCCAGGTCTCAAATGAGCAGGCGATGGAAATTACGATCATCGAGAATCTCCAGCGCGAGGACCTCAATCCCGTCGAGCAGGCCCACGCCTACGAGCGCCTCTCGCGCGAGTTCGGACTCACTCAGGAACAGATGGCGCAGCGAACCGGGAAAGATCGCTCCTCGGTCGCCAATTTCCTCCGTCTCCTCAGACTTCCCGGAGACATTCTAGAACTCGTTCAATCCAACAAGCTCAGCTTTGGGCACGCCAAAGCCCTCATGGGTCTCGATTCTCCCGAAGCGATGCTCCGTCTTGCTCTACGCGCCGCAGAGCTCTCCATGTCTGTCCGCCAGGTGGAAGCTGCCGTCTATAATCATCTGCACCCCGAGCCAAAAGTCGTCAAGCCTGAACGCGTTCTCGATCCCAACGTGCGCGATGCCGAACAGCAGCTCCAGCGCTCCCTCGGCATTCGGGTTCAGATTCAAGACAACCATGGCAAGGGCAAGATCGTCCTCGAATACAAATCACTCGAAGACTTCGACCGCGTTCTCGACGTCCTCAATGCAAGAAATCACTCCTGACGGGCGGCCAGCGCCGTCCGTTCACTTTCATGGGATATATTCACATATGTCGATCTTTCAATAAACATGCCATCCTCGCTCATCCCAGGAATCCCCCGCCTCATTTCATCATCTAAACTCCTGTCATAACAGGAGCATCCATTTGCACCGTACCACGCTCGGCGATTTCGAACTCACCGTAGTTACTGATGGTCGATATTACCTCGACGGCGGCGCCATGTTCGGCGTAGTTCCAAAGCCCCTCTGGGAGCGGAAGTTTCCCGCCGACGCCCACAATCGCCTTCATGTCGCAATGAATTCCCTGGTCATCCGCACCGGCGATCACACAATTATCGTCGACACCGGCGCGGGTAATAAATTGCCGGAGAAGACCCGCCGAATCTTCGACAACGAAGAGCGATTCCTCTCAAACCTCGCCGAAGCCGGATTTGCTCCCGATGATTTCGACATCGTCATCAATACCCACCTTCACTTCGACCACTGCGGCTGGAATACCGTTCAGCGCCCTGACGGCTCAACGATCCCCACTTTTCCCCGTGCCCGCTATTATTTCCAGCGCGGCGAACTCGCTCATGCCCACCAGCAGCACGAACGTGACCGTGCCAGCTATCTCACCGCCAACTACGACCCGATCCTCGCTGCCAGCCGCGCCACTCTCTTGGATGGCGACGCGACTATCGTCCCAGGAATACGCGTCCAACTATTTCCAGGCCACACGGAACATCATCAAGCAGTCATCATCGAGAGCCAAAACAAGAAGGCCGCCTATGTCGGCGACCTCATTCCAACTTCCTACCACCTGCATCCAACCTGGGTTATGGGATACGATCTCTCACCCATCGCTTGCATTGACAATCGGCATCGGTACTACCGCGATGCAATCCCCCTGCGCTGGCTAACTATTTTCACCCACGATCCACAAACTCCATGGGCTTACATCTCGCGCGACCCCACGGGACGCTACCTTGCCGAAACGCTTGACCACAACCCCGATCAAATTTCTATCACATCCGCCAGCGACAAAAGGTAGCGCGAAATCTCAGCCCGGTCCGCTTCCGCCAGATCGACATACTCCATCCCGCAGCGGAAGCCTCGGCGGTTTTTCACGACCGCTCGTAATCTCAGCGGCAGTTGCTCCGCGGATAGCGACAACTCCACCACTATCGTCGTCCCCACGTCCAGTGTTTCCGAGGCGTACACACTCATGCCGCCTTCGCTCATCTCATAGGTCCGAACTACGGACGGGTTCTCGTCAGGCTCGTCCCAACGCCGAATACGGACCCGAATGTCAACCTTGTACCGCTTCCATCTCCGCTCGGGTGATAACATTCCCGCACCTCATCAAACGAGGATATACATCCAACAACTCAGAGCTGCCAATTTTACTCCGCTCGAATCCCCCACCGCCGTTCGAATTTCCTCAAAAGTGCCATGTTCTTTTCGTCCAGCCCAACAAATTTGAAGCCAAAGCGGAACCCGCTTCTACTTTGCGCCTCAAGTTCCGCGTGAAAAACGTCCTGCATGGTCGGAAATACAAACTCAATCGTAATCGGCCCCTCCCACGCAGGGAGTTCCGACGGCGAAAGCAGCCCGACGCCGCCCTCCGAAATATCCAGTGTCCGAACCGTGAACTCCCGGCCACCCACGCCCAACTTCGCGCGCACGTCGATCGAATACCTCGTGAACTTTCGTACCGCGCTGTATTGAGCACACATGGCAAATCCCCTCTCACAATTATCGATGCATTGCACTCACTCAACCACAGCACTCCTCGCAACCGCTTTCCCCAGGCACTCCAAACTCAGCGGCCTTCACGGGTGGCAACAAAAAGAACTCATCGACTGCACCCACAATCTGCTCGGCGCACTTCGATTCGTAAATCACCCTCCGTAACTTTGCTCCGCCCTCAACACCATGGGTGAACCAGGAAGCGAACTGCTTCATCTTGCCCGTCGCATCCGGGTATCCTTCCGCGATCAGCATTCCGAAATACCGACGAATCATCTCATATCGGTCTGCCCGCGAAGCGATACCGTAGCTCCCCGTGGACGTATATTGTGAAATCTGCCTGAATATCCATGGATTTGAAGCGGCTGCCCGGCCAATCATTACGCCATCGCAACCGGTCTCGGCTACCATCGCGCGAGCGTCTTCTGGCGTGCGAATGTCGCCGTTCCCGATCACCGGAATCGACACCAGCGACTTCAATTCCGCAATCCATTGCCACTGTGCCTGCCCACTGTATCCCTGTTCTCTCGTGCGCGCGTGCATCGCAACCGCATCCAAGCCGCTGTTCTCGGCCATCTTCGCCAACTCGCGGAAAACAAGTTCATTCTCGTTCCATCCCGCCCGAAACTTAACCGTGAATGGAATCTTTACCGCGGCGCGCACCGCCTCGAAAATCTTCTGGATCGCCGGCAACTCGCGCAGCAATCCGCTGCCGCCATTGCACTTCACTACCTTCTTCGCCGGACAACCCAGGTTCAGATCCACCAGGTCGAACCCGAATCCCTCGACGATTCTCGCCGCTTCCGCCAGAGAATCCGGATTGGAGCCAAACAACTGCGAGGTAATCGGATGCTCGTCATCATAGAAGTTCAGAAAGCGCTGCGCCTTCTTGTCCTTCTTTCGCGTCACCCCGTCTGCTGAAGTGAACTCCGTCATCAGCAACCCGCATCCGTCCATCTCGCGGATGAATCTCCTGAACACCGTGTCCGTAATCCCGGCCATTGGGGCCAACACCGTCGCCGGAGCGATCTTGACAGCCCCAATCTGCAGCACCGCTGGAACCCTCACATCGGCGGGCACTTCGCGAACCAGCGGATTGTCATAAAACTTATGCACAGTTCTATTGTAATGGTCCAAGCTGAGCGGCGACTACTCGTCTGGAAATACGAAGCCCCCGCCGGAGCGAGGGCTTAATTCTTGCGCCTAAGGGCGTCTTCACCCCAGCAAGGATCGCTTGCCGGAGACCCCGACCACCCGCGGGATCATTTCTGTTCGGTCTTAGCCGTTTCCACCTTGGGTTCGTTCTTAGCATACTTGCGGCGGAAGCGCTCAATACGGCCAGCAGTGTCCAAAACCTTCTGCTTACCGGTAAAGAACGGGTGGCAGGCCGAGCAGATTTCAACGTGGATGTCGCCATGGTGGGTGCTGCGTGTGGCAAAGCTATTGCCGCAGGCGCACTTTACATGGATCTCTTCGTACTTCGGGTGGGTTGCTGCTTTCATAGTCCTCATCCGTCTGTTGGAAACAGACTCTCTAGTGTAACCCGCGCAGTTGCCGCGCGGCAAATTCGATGCTGCGCCTACTTTCCCCTTCGCCGCGCGACCGCTGCCTGCAAAGTTCGCACCAGGTTCAACCCGAATGCGCAGCTGCCGCTTATGATCGCAACCGGAATCGAGACCGAGCGGTACGCCATGCTCATATCCGGGGTCTGGTGGTGTACGGCTCCCATCGCAAGCACCCCGAGAATTCCGCAGAACAATCCCGCGCCCATCCCAACCGCCGTCCAGAGCACAGTCAGCAGAATGAGCCGAAACCCTTTCATCAGCGTCCATACCAGCCAGCTCGGCTCCTTCATCGGCTCGCCGCCCACTAGCGTCTTACTTCCGCGCGCCTCCATTTCGCTGAGCTTCACGCTTTCCTCCGTTTCGCAGCAGGTCCGCATATCGCCAACGGCCAGCCTGCGCTAGAATGATAGTTTCCTATGTCTGATACCCAACAAGCAATCACGCACTCGCCCGCCGAAGTATTAAGGATCTCTCCCGTGCAGCAAGCGTCCAACGGCATCTGCTACTCATCGAGCGGCGAGGTCAACCTTTCCTCCGACGAGTTGCAGCGAATGGTTGGCGCCGTGCCAACGCCGATTGCTTCCGTTCTCACCCGCAAGGCATTCTACTTCGTGCCTCTCACTGTCGCTGATGGCGATCAGACTTTGATTGCCGACCGTTACGATGTGCTGCTCAGTGACAAGGCAGTTTGTCACCGTAATCTTACGCTCGGCGATGCGCAATGTGTCTTTATCTCCACTCGTTTGATGGATGACCGCTTCTCCGTGGCCTTTGAGTTTTATATCAACGTCGCTCACGCCTTCGCCGATCACGCTGGCTTCTCCCAGCCTTTTGCCGATCTCGTATGGAAGCAGGCACAAGATAAGGTACGGGGCGAAACCTCTCTCGACGCCAACGAGTTGCGCAAAATTGTTACGTCCAATGCGCCAGATGCCGAGAAGGCGCGCCAGGAGTACTTCGAGACGACGTTTGCCGATGCCATCGCAATTTATCTGCTCTCGCTCTATTTGGATGTGGATTACTACGAACTCCGCGAGCGCGACTATCCGTTGCTCGCTCCTCCTGCCATGGCTGAGCGCCTGCGCAAGGTGAATGAACTATTTCCCGCTCCTCGTGGATTCGAATTCAACATTTTTTTCAAGCGCCGTCCCGAACCACGCTAGGAGCCGCATGATCGCGCATCTTCGAGGAACCGTGCTTGCAACTTCACCGGGCCACGCCACCATCGACTGCCATGGCGTGGGATACGATGTTACGGTTTCCATGAACACCTTCACCGAACTGCCCGAGGTAGGCAAAGAAGTGTCGCTGTTCATTTACACCCATGTGCGCGAAGACCAGATAGCGCTTTTCGGTTTTCACCTTGCCGAAGAAAAGGCTCTTTTTGAAAAACTTCTCTCCGTCAGCGGGATCGGCCCTAAGCTCGCGGTCAATATCCTGGGCGGGATGAAAACCGCCGACCTGGTCGCTACCATTCGCGGCGAGGATGCAACCAAGCTGACGCGAATGCCGGGAGTGGGGAAAAAGACCGCCGAGCGAATGGTGCTTGAACTCAAGGACAAACTGGCGGCCTTCGGAGCGCCTCTGGCAGCGCCTCGCACCAAGCATCTGCTTGAGGATGACGTACTCTCCGCGCTAATCAACCTCGGATACCAACCCGCCGCTGCCGAGAAAGCGCTGGAGAAACTCGGCCCCGCCGATGGACGCGATTTTGAACAACTCTTCCGTGCCGCGCTCACCCAGATTTCCCATTAACTAACAATCCGCAACTCCCGCAACCCCTTGAATTGCACTTTTCAACAGGATTCTCAATATACTCACAACCCGCTCTACCCGCTAATTCCAAGCTTGGCTCCACTTTCGTCGTCCAATCCACTGCATTCCACTTTTCTGCCTGTGTAAGCCCTGTGAATCTTGTGAACAATCGCTCCGATACTCTTCGTGCCTTCCTTCTTATCCACGAACCAGTACCCCGCCCCGTCAGTTTTTGCGTATGTATTTCTTTCTTAACCTCATAAGAACACACCCCTTCATCAGGTTTTGCACTTTTCCGAAATGCCTACTGTTACTGCTACTAATTACTTTCTTTTTATATTCTTTAGAACTAGAAGCAACCTCCCTCTTGAAATATTTTCACCCCAAAACCAGCCAACACAAAGTGTTCCTCGCACAGTGCAACATTAGCTTCCGCGATGCGACGTGGCCAGGGGCAGACCTTCTCGACTGAGCCGCCTTCTTCGCGCACTTCCTTACGGATATGAGAAAGCAGCCGACTCAATAGCCTGAAAATGGCTTTCGCCCCGGAGTCGCTTCTCTCGAAGCGGATCACTGTTTCGTCAAAACGAATTACCAGATTTATATCGGAGATGAGTATAGGAATTCTATAAATGGTGCAGCAGATGTGGACGAACTCGAGGATAATGTTGAACTAATCTTTCATACTTTGGCAGTCGGCTACGTACTTATCTGCATCTGGGGTCGGATCCATCCTCCACCGTTATTCCCCGCACTGAGGAAAATCAATGTCGCCATTAGATGCCTACTTACTCGCGTCCACTGCCTTGCTGGCCCAAGGGAAGAAAATACTGCGTGCCTTTGATTGGCTCACCGAGGCGACGGAGAAGGATCTGTAGGTCTTCACTGCGTTCCACAAAGTCAATCTCGGCGGTGTTGACCACAAGTAGATCGCTGGCCGAGTAGTGGAAGAAGAAATGTTCGTAGGCCTTAACGACCTCTTCAACATACTCGTCGCTGATGGCGCGCTCGTTGGAGGCATTCTTGCGACGCAGGCGTTTGCGCAGCACATCCAACGGCGCTTGCAGATAGATGACTAGGTCAGGAGTGGGCAGTTCGGCGCGGAGAAGCTTGTAATAGCGGTCGTAGGTGTTCAGTTCATCGTCACTTAGATTGAGGTTTGCGAAAAGCTTGTCTTTCTCAAAGATGTAATCGGTGATGACGATTTTCTGCGATTTACGGGCGGCGGCAAGCGGACGAAGCTGTTCGAAGCGGCGGATAAGGAAGGCGAACTGGGCTTGAAATGCCGCGCCAGGCTCACCATCGTAAAATGCCGAAAGGAATGGATTGTCCTCAGGCTCCTGCATAAGTTGTCCGTGAAGCTGCTCGGCCAGAAAATGGGAAAGGGTACTCTTGCCGACGCGAATCGGACCTTCTACGGCAATATAGCGGGATGGTTCAAAGAGATTGGCCATGGTAGAGGCTGCTGGTTTTGCTTCCGGAAGCTCAGAGGAAGAATAACGCGGCGCGCGCGGTGGGGCAACCGGGTTGAAGCACGGAACAGGATAGAATCGTTCAGATGATCGGATATATTGCAGGAGCTTTAGCGGCGGGGGCCGCGACATTTGCCGGAATACACACCATGGTTCCGTGGTCGCAGCTCTACGGAAAAAATTTCAGCGGCGTCCAGGAAGGCTTGAAGGTGCTGGCGTTGACCTATGACGACGGGCCAAACGATCCGTGGACCATGAAACTGCTGGAGGTGCTGCACAAGCACCAGGTGCAGGCTACGTTCTTCATGGTGGGGAAACACGTCAGGGAGCGCCCAGATATCGCGCGCGCAGTTTCCGAGGCGGGGCACGCGATTGGCAATCACACCTTCACCCATCCGAACCTGATTTTTTCGAGCCAGCGAAAGTTACGGCGGGAAATCGAGGAAACGTCGAAGGCGATTGAAGACGCCACGGGTGAGCGTCCATTTTTGTTTCGTCCACCGTTTGGCGGGCGCAGGCCCGGAACGTTCCAGATCGTCGAGGAACTGAAGCTATTTCCGGTGATGTGGCGGGTGACTTGCTTCGACTGGTCGGCGAAGTCCGTTGGCGAGATTTTGAAGCACGCACGGCGGCAGATTGCAGGCGGCGAAATCGTACTGCTGCACGACGGCGGACATCTGCGGATGGGCGAGGATCGCTGCCACACGGTGCAGGCAACCGACGAGTTGTTACGCGAATACAAAGACAAGGAATTCGTGTTCACAACCGTGACCGAGATGATGCAGATGCGTCCGGGAGTGCAGATGCCGTTCGGAGCACGGGTGAAGTAGAGGCGCGAGTGGGTGGGCGCTGCTCGCAAGACCAGTTGCGCACTCCCGAACCGGGATAGTGAGCTACACGGCGATTTATCGCCAGAAACCCGCACCGAAGCCCGTTCGCTGTCCCAGCGAACTCAAGAAAAACACTACTGCTTGGTAAGTTGAATTGTTCCGGTCTGGCCGCCGCATACCGTACTGGGGAACCAGAAGTTGCCATCGATCGTAGTAGCTGAGGAATTCGAAATCTTTCCGGTCAAAGAAAAGATTACCCCACTTGTGCCCACACCGAAACTCATGTTGTTCCCACTGATATAGCTGACCGTCGGACTCGAGTTACCTCCCTCGAAACATGATGATCCCGACAAGGTAGCCATTCCAGTTAACGGCAAATACCCAGCGTCGTTGACTGTGTTTCCCTGCGTCAAATCGACGGTCAGAGTGACTGTCTGTCCGTTCAGAACGAATGTAGATGTCCAGTTACCACTGATTGATGGGATGTAAGTTCCACTGAGGTTTCCATTGAGCGCGGATTGTGGACAATCTCCGGCGTTGGACGATGTCCCGGATATGTAAGTTCCTGTTCCTGTCCCTTTCAGCGTCAGGCTGTAACTTGGCGAGGTCATGGTTAAAGCGTCGTTTTGGAACGCGCCTGTCAAAGGTATCGATTGAGGGCCGATAAGAGGGTCAGAACAGCCTACATAGGAAGGATCAAGCAAGGTTCCTGTAACAGTGTTGCCTGACTGCATCAGGGTGGCTCCCATGTTTAGAGTCGCGCCGGTCGCGCTCGATACCGTCTGAATCGACCAGTTCCCATCTCTGATGGTTGCCCCCGGATTACTTGAACTGAAAGTGCTGCCACAAGAGCACAGTAGGAAACCGCTCAAGAGAGTCACTGCAATTACGATTCTCGATTTCAAAGCTTCTTCTCCTCACCGCAAACGTTCTTACCAAAGGAGGTTCGTCTAGCAAGCAGACACATTCCGCGAATGCGATCTATCCGAAAAACATAGACCAAATTCCAAGTATGGACCCAAATTCCACAATGACGTTGCGCCTGAAAAGCTGGCCCAGTTCCATTTTGGTACGCCGTTACCCGGTTCTCGTCGCAAACAGAGCCAAGGCACTCACTATGCGGGTGCTAAGCGTTTTCGATTGTTCAAAGTAAATGGCTGAAATGAGAGTTCATGTTTGGTGCGCGAATCATAAAGTTGCACCAAGGGTTTACGGGGCGCCCGAAAACAACGGCGGGAAAAAACCGGCAAGGTGAATCCTTTTCCCCCGGCTGGGGCTCTTCATAAGTAGAGGAAGAAAAATGAGCACGATGGTAACGGTTGCGGCGCTGAACGATGAAGTGAAGAACGGGTTGTGTCCGCAGATAGTTGACGTACGTACGGCCTCAGAGTTTGCCAGTGGGCACATTCCGTGCGCGGTGAACATTCCCATGGACCAGTTCGACGCGCGCCGGAAAGATTTGCGGTTCGAAGATGGAATAGTGCTGGCTTGCGCGGCGGGAAACAGGGCGCAGATCGTGGCGGGATGGATGCCTGAGAGCGCAAACGTCAAAGTGTTGGAGGGCGGGACCGAAGCCTGGATCAAGCAAGGCCTTGAGGTTGTGACCTCGGCCCGTACGCGCTGGTCGCTGGAACGGCAAGTGCGTCTCGGTGCAGGATTGTTGGTACTGGCGGGGACGGCCTTGGCGGTTACGGGAGTTTCGTGGGGAGTCTGGCTGGCGATGTTTGTGGGTGCGGGCCTTACCTTTGCTGGGGCGACTGATATCTGCATGATGGGAATTCTGCTGGCCAAGATGCCTTGGAACCAGGCGCGGGTGACCGCCTGCGCCAAGACTTCGGGCTCGTGTTGCGGATAAAAGCTGCGCTGCGGAGGTTTTTGTCCGACAATCGCAGGCATGAATTTTGAAGAGCTGACGAACGAGCACAAGGATGCCGTCTACCGCCAAATGCTGCGGGTCTGCGGCAACCATGCCGACGCCGAAGACGTTCTGATGGAAGCTCTGCTGAAGGCTTACCGCAGCCTGGGACAACTCCGCGAACCGGCGGCCTTCCGCGCATGGCTTGCCCAGATTGCACGCAGACTGTGTTTTCAGTTGAGAGAGCGCGAGGCAATGGCTCCGCTGCTCCAGCTTTCAGTGATGGAGGACGAAGGCGCGGAATTGGCATCGCAGCTTGAGCCGTTGGATGAGGAACTGGCGCGGCGCGAGATGAAAGCTCTGCTCTGGAAGGTGATTGGTGAATTACCGCAAGATGCGCGCGAGGTGTACGTTGCGCGCGACGTCGAGGATGTGAGCGGCGAGGAAGTATCGAAGAAGTTGGGAATCACCGTAGCGGCCATGAAGAGCAGGTTGCACAGAGCGCGGCGAATCGTGAGGGAACGGCTGGATCAGATTTTATTGCAAGGTCCGACATAAAGATCGAGGAGAAAAACATGCTGGAAATTCTGGTGGAACACCTGGGAGCAGTACAGTTTGAGATGAAGACGCGAGGGCATTCCGTAGTGAGCGATCAACCCGCGGATAAGGGCGGATTCGACGAGGGCATGACGCCGCCCGAGCTGATGCTTGCGTCTCTGGGCTCGTGTGCCGGATATTACGCGGTTGATTACCTGAAGCGGCAGAATATTACAGTCGATGGAACCAAGGTTCGGGTGACTGCCGAGAAGGCGAAGAACCCGGCCCGGCTGGATAACTTCAAGATCGAAGTGGAAGTGCCCGTGGAATTGACTGAAGAACACGCGAAGGGCTTGGAAGACGCGGTGAATCGCTGCCTGATTCACAACACGTTGACCCATCCGCCGAAGATTGAATTGGCCGTCAAAGGGGCGGTAGTTGCAGGCTAATCTCGTATCTGCGAAATTGGGGCCAGCTTCAGAGCTGGCCCTTTCGCTTGGGCAAGTGCGGTCCGTAGTATAGTGATTTGCGGCACACTATCTTGAAGCATTTTTGAATGAGCGTTAAGGCGGGTTACTTTTGCCCCTTACCGTGCCAGATTCTGGCTGATAACAAAATCATTCGGAGGACGATTCGTGACGAAGCAGGCAGGTTATTCAGAGTCGGGTCAGTTGAACCTGGCGGTTGTGGGGTTGGGGTGGTGGGGCAAAACCATGATCGAGTTTCTAAAGGACAGCCCAACCGTAAAGGTGGTAACGGCTGTCGATGTCGTTCCTGCCTCCGCCGAATGGGTGAAATCCCAGGGTCTGGAGTTCGCAAGCGACTACAACGCTGTTTTAGCCGATCCCAACATAGGCGGGGTGATCCTCTGCACGCCGCATACGATGCACACCCAGCAAATCGCGGCTGCCGCCAAGGCGAAGAAGCACGTCTTCTGTGAGAAGCCGCTCGCCCTCACCTGGCGCGACGCAGTAGCCTCCGTGGAAGCCTGTAAAGCCGCGGGAGTTGTGCTCGGCGTTGGCCATGAGCATAGGTTCAAGCCGGTAATGGCAGACATTCTGAAGATGGTGCGGTCGGGAGAACTCGGCACCATCCAATTTACCGAAGCGACCATGACCTACCAGTGGAGGCCGATGGCTGCTGACAACTGGCGTCTGCAAAAAGCAGAGGCGCCAGGAGGCGTTTCGATGACGGCGATGGCCGTCCACGCCGTCGAGCTGTCCATAGCGGTCAATGGCCCGGCCCAAAGCGTTGTGGCAAACATGCGCTCCATCATCACGGAAACCAATAACGAGACGCTCGGGATTCTGCTGAGCTTCAAGAACGGTGCCAACGGCGTGGTCTGTACTGCGAATGGTCCGCCTTTCTCGATCCGCTTCGCGGTTTTCGGAAGCAAGGGATGGGTCGAGGTGCATGACGTTGCACATCCCATGGCGCCGGAAGGCTGGGTTTTGACCGTATCCAAGCACGGCAGCCCTTCGGTTACCAAGGAATACCCAGCGATGCCATTGGTTCGAGCCAATGTCGAGGCCTTCGCCGACGCAGCCGCCGGACGTGTACCGTATGCCATCACGCCCGAGGAAATGGTAGCCAACATTGCCGCATTTGAAGCGATCTGCAAATCGGCGGAAACCCGCCAGATCGAAGCCGTGGAAGGCTAGCCGGTTCCACAGAAGCTGTACCCGCGGGTGCCCCACCTTCGCCGCCGTTTTTGCGGCTAAGGTGGGACGCCAGCTACAGTTGGCCGCAGCGGAAACCACACATGTCTGGCTTCCGGAACAAGCGGATGACCTGGATGGTCGAATCTCTTTTTCGAACAGTGGTTGGTCCGGTTACAATCTGTAAACGGTTCTCAGTTCGTTGATGTTGGGGATGAAGACTGCGGCCTCGCAAGTGTTTTGCGTTTTTCGGCAATGCGCCACAGCTTCGTGAGGTCTACCGAAACAGATATGGGCTTACTTACGGACTTTGCGTTTAGATTGAAAAAGTCGCAGTCACCTCTGGCACGACTTGCAAAAAGAGTCCGGAACCAGTTTGTGGATCCGTCCGTTCCTGCGCTTCCGCGCCTTGTAAGACACATCCTTCGGCCACTCTACAGCCTGCACTTTGCATTTATCGTAGCCTTTCGACAACTGCTCCTCCTGTACCGAGGCCCTGTTTTTCAATCACGATGCGCCACATTCGGAAGCGGGGTAAAGCTTGGGGGTAAGTTGCCATTTGTCCAAGGTCCGGTTGAGATACACATTGGAAACAACGTCAAGATTGGTGGCAACTTCTCCGTCAGCTCTGGGTACGTCAGCGAAGAGACGCCGCAACTGGTATGTCATGACCGATGTGAGTTCGGCTGGAACGTGCAGCTAACGGTTAACAAGGAGATCGTGGTTGAAGAAGGCGCTCGAATTTCCTATGACTGTCGCATTTCAGATTCGGATGGCCACCCTCGCCAAACTGATTTAAGAATGGCCGGGTTGCCAGCGAATCCCAAAGACAGTCGCTCCGTTCGCATTTGCCGTGGCGCATGGATCGGAAATGGCTCCCACATCATGAAGGGAGTGACGATTGGAGAGGGAGCCGTTATCGGGGCGAACAGTGTCGTTATCTCCGACGTTCCTGATTATGCCTTGGCCTTGGGCAACCCGGCTCAAGTTCTCATTCGTGGCTTTGGAAAGCCTTCAACCGCCAGGAAGGCTGCGCTACCCCAAGCGGACCAGAGTGAACAAGAAAAAGCGGTAATAGCATCGGACCCGTCTTAAGCGCTGTAGCCCCCGTCCGTGACCAGCGCCGTACCGGTAATCCATCTCGCAGCCGGAGCAAGCAGAAATGCGATTGCGTAGGACACGTCCAAAGGTGTCCCGAGCCCAAGAGGGTATTGCCGCGTCAGCGTCGCAAATTGGTCATCGGTGATCGATTCTTTGAGGTCTTTCGCGATGCTGGTTTGTACCAGGCCCGGGCAGACGCAATTCACCCTGATTTTGTCGACGGATAGCTCGCGCGCGAGGGTTCTTGCCAACGAGATCAGTGCCCCTTTCGAGGCTGCGTATGCGGCAAGTGCGGATTGAGACTTGAAGGCGACAGCCGACGAAACATAGACAATCGACGCGCCTGATTCCTCGCGAACCCCCTTTTGCCTGAATCCCTTCGATAGCATGACCGCAGCGTCCAAGTTGACCCGCAGAACCGCGGAATAGTCATGGTATGTCATCGATTTCAGAGGACGGGTCAGTGCTACGCCAGCGCTATGAACGAGTCCGTAGAGCGGTCCAATCTCCGTCGCAACCTGCTTCAACCACGACGGCAGAGTCTCAACTTCTGCCAAGTCGAGCACATAGGAACGGTGCGCACCTGGCTCAAGGGCGGCAAAGGTCTCGTCGAGTCTGGCTCGGTCGCGGCCAACCAGAACGAGTCTCGCACCGAGTTGGCTCAAGTAAATAGAGGTTGACCGTCCGATACCACTGGAGGCTCCGGTCACAACAACCGATTTGCCGCTGAGGTCGAATGGATTCATGCTGGAAGGATCCCGGTTCCTCCGGATGACTTTGTCCAGCGCACCAAAGTAGCACCCCAGGAATAACCGACGCCAAATCCTACGAGCATGAGCAGTGAACCCTCCAGCACTTTTCCTTCTATTAGCGCGTGCTTCAGTGCAATAGGGATGCTGCAGGAAACCGTATTGCCGCAGTGGTTCATTGCAAGATGAAACTTGGCTTCCGAAATCTTCATGCGCTTACGCAGGTGCTCCAACATGTACCGATTCGCCTGATGGAAGACGAAAAGATCGATGTCTTCCAGCTTCTTACCCGATTTATGGAGCAGCATTTCTATGCTCTTCGGAACGGCACTCAAAGTGAAGCTGAATATCTCCGCGCCGTTCATGAAAAGGTTGTCAGCGCTGCGCACGTTGCCCGAGTCGTCTTCAACCTCGACCGCTGTCGCGGCGGATCGATTGCACCGCATACCGCCGGTGGGCACAATCAAGTTCTCCCCTCCCCGGCCATCGGTGCCGTACACAAATGGGCCGATAAGCGGCTCGGTTGAGTCCTCCGCAACCAGCAGTGTTGCCGCACCTGCATCGCCAAAGATGGTGCGGACGCTGCGGTCGCGTTGGTTCAGAAACTTGCTATAGGTTTCCGCCGTAAGTAGCAGAACGTGGCTGGCTTGCCCGGAAAGGATCAATCCCTTCGCGAGTCCCAGCCCATAGACAAACCCAGAACATCCCAGATTGAAATCCAAAGCTCCTGCACTTGTGGGTATCCCAAGACGATCCTGGATCAGACATGCCGTCGTGGGAAGAAAGTAATCCGGCGTCTGGGTACAAAAAAGGACGAAATCGATGTCGCTGCAATTACAGGCCCCTGAAGCAAATAATTTCCGCGCCGCCGCAACTGCCAAATCGGAGGAGCACTCATCGGCTCGTGCTATATGTCGCTCTGCAATTCCGGTCTTTGCATCAATTTTCTCCACGGACCATTCGGGAAAATCCCGTGAAAGTTCGATCGTGGAGAGAGTGGATTCGGGGAGGTAGTATTCGATAGCTCTGATTGACGCTTCCATAGAGAATCTGCGACCCCAACATATCTAAATGATCTCTGAATCATCATCCAGCGCAAGTTGAACCCGCGACTGAAAATGCGGCGGTATCCCTACTGGCTCCGCAAACAAGTTTCAGGAGCCTCAGCTTTCGGGTTCTACTTTTGCAAGTTTCAGAAGATCGGAGACCGTGATGCATTTTCCAATGTCTAGTGGCGAAACGTGTACGCCGTTATTTGTGTCTGCCAACGCCATAAAGGTAACGACCGCGAGGGACGTCCACTGGTCCAAGTCTTCCAGCTTTTCAGGTCCCCTCAATGTCCCTGCCTCAAGCTCCAGCATATCGTCCATTTCTTTAAGAAATTCGTCCTGTGTCACGTTGATCTCCAAATTGAGCTTTCTTCTTGAGTTCCGATTGTAGAGCAAGGGCCTCCCGATGCAAATGAATTCCGCGAGTGCCCCATGCACGCGATATCTCGAATCGTTCCACCTTACTGCATCGACGGGTTGAAGAGGAAATCGTGCATCCAGTCTGTAGGGTGGCCGGCTAGGCGGAGAGCCACCGCGAGTTGGGCGAAGTGGCGCACCGTGTGTTCCATCACCTGAATGAAGCCTTTTTTCTTGGAGACGCGGAGTTCGCCGCGGACGAGTATCTTGTCTGCGTCCTCGGGAGTGGCATGTTCAGCCCATTGCTTGAGCAGCGCGAGGCCACGATGGTGAATATCGAAAAGATCGGCGAAGGTTTCGTGTGGAAGTTGGAGAAGGTCTTCCCTTGGTCCATCCCATTTGCGAAGGTCGTTGAGCGACTGGCCGAAATATAACTCCACGAAAACCACATGGAAAAGTATCGAGCGCAGTTCCTTGCCCTTGGCGAGATCCAGGGGCAGTTCCAGCAGGGATGGTGGTTGTTTGAGGAACCACTGCTCCCATTTTGCGAGTTCGACTTCCTGTGCGGCGATCATTTCCGGGAAGGTGAAAGCAAGAACGGTATCGGACATGGTGGCTCTCCTCGTTGATCTCTCTGCCTATTTTGTACGGCTCTCTTGTAGTTTGCGCGATTTCTCTTCGACGCCGCGCACAAGTTTTTCCTTGTATGCAACGAGCTTCTTCACCAGCGCAGCATCGCTGGTCGCGAGTATCTGGACGGCAAGGATTCCGGCGTTGGTAGCGCCGGGCCGACCGATGGCAACCGTGGCGACAGGAATGCCAGCGGGCATCTGCACCATGGCCAGCAGTGCGTCGAGCCCGCCGAGCGAGGTGGCGGCAATAGGAACGGCGATTACGGGCAGGATGGTCTCGGCGGCGATCACCCCGGCAAGATGCGCTGCTCCCCCGGCTCCGGCGATGATGGCCTTGATGCCGCGCGCGGCGGCCTTGCGGCTGAATTCGCTGGTGCGCCCCGGAGAACGGTGCGCGGAACAGATGTCGATTTCGTAGGGAATGTCGAAGAGTTCCAGCGCTTTGGCGGCCTCGTTCATAATATCGAGATCGCTGTCACTGCCCATGATGATCGAGACTAGCGGCTTTCTTTCCATATCTTCCTGCTCTCATCGCTGATCGTTGTTCTCGTGGTGCCATCCTGAACGAAGTGAAGGACCCCTACGCGGTTCAAATAAGCTGCACAGCTCCGAGCATTTCAACCAGCGCGACACGCCGCTAAAATTCTTCGGGCGTGCAACGCATTTTTTCAACGAACCCGGAATCACTTCAGCCTGCGATGGGCGATGTCAGTACGGTACTGCATTCCTTCAAAGCTGATGCATCGAACCGCCTCGTAGGCGCGGGCGACCGCAGACTCCAGGGAGACGGCGCGGGCCGTGACTCCGAGGACGCGTCCGCCGGCAGTCACAATCTGTCCGTCGGTGAGGCCAGTGCCAGCGTGAAAGACCTTGACGCCATCGAGAGCATTGGCGCGATCCAGGCCTGAGATCGGCTTGCCGGAACGCACCGGCCCGGGGTAGCCTTCAGCGGCGATGACAACGCAAACGCTCGGCTCGGGACTCCAGCGGAAGATGCCGTCGCTGATGCGTCCTTCGATGCTGGCCTCGAAAGCCTCCAGCAGGTCGCTATCCAGGCGCATGAGGATTGGCTGAGTTTCCGGGTCGCCGAAGCGGCAGTTGAACTCGAGCACCTGGGGCCCCTTGGCGGTCATCATCAGACCGCAATAGAGTATTCCCGTGTAGGGCGCGCCTTCGGCGGCCATGCCTTCGATCACGGGGCGAGCGATGTGGCGGATCAGCCAATCGCGCATATTGTCATCGACCAGCCCGGAGATGGAGTAAGCGCCCATGCCTCCGGTGTTAGGTCCGGTGTCGCCGTCGCCAATGCGTTTGTGGTCCTGGGCGGCAACCAGCGGGGCGACGCGTTCGCCATCGCTGATGAGCAGAAAGCTGATCTCTTCGCCTTCCAGAAATTCTTCAAACAGGACGTGGTGTCCGGCATCTCCCAGCGAGCCCTGCAACATGGCGGTTGCGGCTTCTGCGGCTTCTTCCTTGCTGGGAGCAATCACTACGCCTTTACCCGCGGCGAGGCCGTCGGCTTTGACCACGATCGGAGCACTGAAATGCGTAAGCGCACCCTTGATATCCGAAATCGCATGAACTTGGGCATAGTGCGGAGTCGGAATTCGGTGCCGCGTCATGAAGGCCTTCGAGAAGCTCTTGCTCGATTCCAGTTGCGCGGCGGCTTGCGTAGGGCCAAACACTGGAATTCCGCGGCGGCGCAGCTCATCGACCGTGCCGAGCATCAGCGGCACTTCTGGGCCAACCACCACGAGGTCGGGGCCAACTTTTACCGTGGCCTCGATAATCGAATTCAAACGCGCCAGATCGCAGGGGACGCAAGTTGCTTCCTGCGCGATTCCTGCGTTCCCGGGCGCACAGAAAATTTCTTTCACCCGAGGCGACTGTTTCAGCTTCCAAACCAAGGCGTGTTCACGGCCTCCGCCGCCCAGCACAAGAACCTTCATGGTCTCTCCAACCGAAAAGGGTATGAGGTTGTAAGGGGTTAAGTCAATTCGGAAGTGAAAGCAAGGGTTCGAAGCCTGGAGGTTTCAAGGGTTTCAAGGTTTCGGCGAGAGCGGAACCGGCGGAGGAAAGTTTGCGTATCATGGCTTATGCAGCGGGCTTGCCTGCGAGACAAGTCGCGTGCATAGGACTACCGAGGACGCTATGACACGGAAAATACTGCGGACGCTATGGATAGCGGCACTGTGCGGCACACTGACAGTCGCGGGTTGCAAGATCAGCAACCAGGGTAGCGGCGAAGACAAGAAAGTCAGCATTGAGGCGCCGGGAGCAAGCCTGAAGGTGGATACCGGGTCGGCGGCCAACGACTCAGGATTACCGCTCTATCCCGGGGCGCAACAGAAGCACGGCACAGGAGACGAGAAGAACCGGGCGCATGTAAGTTTGAATATGCCATTCTTGAAACTGAATGTGGTGGCGTTGAAATTTACCTCTGACGATGCCCCGGAAAAAATATTGGCTTTCTACCGCAATAAATTGGGTAGCTACGGCGCGGTGCTGGAATGCAAGGGCGGTGGCCAGGACGTTGAACTTGGAAGCGGTCGCGGCATGGATAGCCCGGTGAGTTGCGGCAAGTTGCACAACCACTCCAACGAGATCGCTCTGAAGGTGGGAACCGAAGGCAACCAACACGTCGTAACCGTAAAACCAAACGGCAAGGGCTCGGAGTTTTCGCTGGTTTACGTGCATATGGGAAAAGGTAAGAACGATGACGACTATGGCGGTAAGCAGCCTTCCTAAGCGCAGTGCGTCACAACTTCGCGGAAGTAATGCTGCTGTCATCCTGAGCGCAGCAATCCGCGTTTTCTGCGGCTTGCGGAGTCGAAGGACCCCTATGGCATCCTCCGATTCGTGTCACGCATTTCTGAAGCACCACACTAGCGACCGGCATCGGTCCTGCTAGCCCTAGGTTTTACCGCACATTCGCCCAATCGCGGGCCGGATGTGGGCACGAATTGGCCTCCGCTCCCGGATGGTGATTTGCTTCCGTGGCAATAGGACTGTTAACTTTTGACCAGTGGAGCACGATTGCAGCCAATGCGGCGCGGCGGTGGAAGACGGGCGGCCTTTCTGCCCGAATTGTCATGCGCCGCAGATTAAGGTTCCGGTGCGTCCGCCTACGGCCCCGGTAACCGAGCCTCTTCCGCCGGGAACTCCCGAAGATCTGCAGCCTCCAGCGGAACCCATGTCATTCGAGCACCGTGCGCTTGAAGTGAAACCGCCGGAAGGCGTCGGCCCAGCACGTCCAGCAAATAAATTAGTCTGGCGCGCGGCTCTTAGCTCGGCGATGGTGGCGGGTCTGCTGGCTGCCGTTGGTACCTCGATTCCGATTGTTCCGTTGGCCGTCCTGTGCATGTTTGCATCTGGAGGATTGGCGGTCACGCTCTACCGCCGTCGCTCCGGGTATCGCACGGTGACGCCGTGGATGGGTGCAAAGCTCGGCCTCCTGGCCGGGAGTTGGGGTTTCGGAATGCTCGGCATCCTCAGTGCATTCCGGCTCTTTGCATCCAATGAGCGCACCGAGTTACGAACTGCTTTCCGCGAAAAGCTGGCGGAAGCCACCGCGACGACAGCCGATCCCGCTGTACACCAGGCAATGGAACAGTTCCAGGGCTACATTGCCACCGACCACGGACTAGTCATCATGGTGATGTTTTTTCTGGCCGTGGCGGCAGTGTTTTTTGTGATCTTCAGTGCCCTCGGAGGGGCCTTGGGCGCGGCAATATTTGGGCGGGATGTCGGCCGCAAAGGGTAAACGGCTGGGCGCTCAACACCTCCGGGTTGCTGAAATCCACAAGCTCTTGTAGAATCAGACTTTGGCGACCAGCCTCTTTTGTTCATTTCAGGTTCCGCGCGTTTCTTTTCCGGGTTGCGCCTAACGGTTTGCACCCATGCTGCACTGGTCCAGTCGGACACTCATGCAGCGGTCGAAAGCCCAAGCGGTTCCAAAATTTGGAGTTAGTCATGGCACAGGTTTGTTCAGTCTGCGGCAAAGGTCCGCAGTTCGGCAATAACGTATCGCACGCCAACAATAAGACCCGCCGCCGCTGGAACGTGAACCTGCATCCAGTGAAGGCCAAGGTCGCGGGCACCACGAACACGAAGAAAATTCGCGTTTGCTCGGGCTGTTTGCGCAGCGGCAAAGTCACTAAAGGTTAATTGCAGGGATCGGACCGGGCGCGCTTCGCGCGTAGCCGGGAGTAGTGTAGGCCTCCGCCGCCGCGGGGGCCTTTGCTGCGTTTGTGGGACGAAGCGCCAGGAAAACAGCAGATGATCCGGCTCGAGCAAATCCGTCACGAAATGCCTGCGCTACTGCGCCTTGCCGTCCCTATCGTGATGGGCGAGGTCGGCTGGATGTCCATGAACTTTGTGGATGTTGCGATGATTGGCCGGGTAGGCCCTACGGCGCTGGCCGCGGTCAGCCTTGGTTCGGCGGTCTTTGTGGTCTTTGCCATCATCGGCGAGGGGCTGCTGCTGGGCACCGACTCCATCATTTCGCAGGGCTTTGGCGCGGGCCGCATCGACGAATGTTTCCGAACCCTGTGGGCCGGAGCGCAATTGGCGCTGCCGCTGGGAGTGCTATGTGCGTTGGGAGTGGTTGCCAGCGGCTGGATACTCACGCCGATGGGGATTGCTCCGGAAATCGTACGGCAGGCGATTCCCTTCCTCTACGCCATGGCCTGCGGATTGCCCCCGCTGATGATCTTTGTGGCCATGCGCGTCTTCCTGCAGGGCACGCACCGGGTAAAGGTGGTGGCCTTTGCCATGGTCTCGGCGAACATCGTCAACTTTGCCGGCAACTACGCGCTGATCTATGGCCACTTCGGCCTGCCCGCCCTGGGAGCGACCGGGTCGGGGATTTCAACCGCCTTAGCCCGAACCTACATGATGTGCGTACTGCTCGCCTACATGGCTTGGCGCGACCGCCACGAGCACTGGCATCTGCTGCGTTATGCGGGCCAATTCTATCTTGACCGCATCGTCAGAATCGCACGCCTTGGCGCACCGGCCATGACCCAGATCTCCCTCGAAGTGGCAGTTTTTTCGGCAGCTACCTTGGCCGCAGGTCGGCTAGGCGCCGTTGCTGTCTCCGGACACCAGATCGCGCTCGTCATGGCATCGCTTACCTTCATGGTGCCGCTTGGGATAGCCCAGGCAACGTCAGTGCGTGTAGGCAACGCAATCGGCACGCGCGACGCTGAGGCCGCCAATATACGCGGCTGGAGCGGCATGGCCCTGAGCGCGAGCTTCATGAGCTGCTCAGCCATCGTAATGTGGACTCTGCCGCTGCCGATTGTCCACATTTTCACCTACGATCCACAGGTCGCGAAGGTCGGAGTCTCGCTCTTGGCGATCGCCGCGGTCTTCCAGTTTTTTGATGGAGTGCAGGTGACGGCCATCGGCGCGCTGCGCGGCTCCGGCAACACCCGCATTGCCATGATTACGGACTTCGTTGGCTGGTGGCTGGTCGGACTGCCGCTAGGCGCGTGGCTCTGCTTCGGACGCGGTTGGGGAGTGCATGGATTGTGGATCGGCCTGAGTGCCGGACTGATCAGCATTGGCTGCGTGCTGGCCGTGGCCTGGCGGCGAAGGGTGGAGTGGCTGCGCCGAGAACTGGGAGCAACGGAAATATCTCCTGCAGCGGCGTCGGATGATTCCGACCACTTGATTCAACGGTTATAGGTCCAGCGTCCAGCTCTCCAAGACGGGATACTGAGTTACTTAATTTTTCGCTCAGCATCCAGCATCAGGTAGAACGTGCAGCGCACTACTCCTTGGTTGGCGGTGGCAGGCGGACCGCGGAGAAAATCTTAACGATATCCTTGGCGATCCTTCCCGAAGCAATAGTGCCGTCGAAGGCTGTGACCTTGCCTGAATCGAGCACAATAGAAGTCTTCTTGTCCACTATGACAAAGGTGTGAACGTAAGTGAACAGAGGACGATCGATTTCAATAAACAAGTCAGCCACGCGCCGGTCCTGGACGATGGTCAAGCCTAGTTTTGGCCAATCCTTCTGGAGCGCAAGCGCACGGTCCAGTGTGTCAACGGTCAGGAAGGACGTCTTCGAGTGAATAAAAATTGTCTTCGCATTCCTGAGAATCTGTTTCGGGTCCGAGCCAGCGATGGCCGAGCTCGATTGCGGAATGGCCGCGGCCAGCTTGTCGGGCATCTGGAGCGAAGCTCCCGATCCGAGAGCAATGCGGTGTCCAGAATCAGGCAAGCCGAGAACATTTTCGATCGGAACGGCAAAGCCGGCAGACCCTTTACCGCCCGTAATGATCCCGATCAACGCGCCGGATCGATCAACCAGCGCACCTCCGCTAGAGCCTGGTGCAACCGGTGCCGTGAATTGCAAAATGCGAAAGCCTGAACCGGCCCTGGGAATTTCGTCGGCTGGACGGATAGCGGAAAGGATGCCCTCGGTGGCCGACCAAGTGAGGCCACCCGCGTTGGTGACTGCATAGACGGGATCGCCTTGGGAGAGAGTCGCGGTAGTTCCTAAGGCGATTGCAGGCAGTGCTCCGGCGGATATCTTGAGAGCAGCCACGTCGCGGCGCTCGTCCGAGCCAAGGAGTTCCACGCGGTCGAAAACGTCTCCATTAGCCATGCGAACCTGAACTTCAGCCGCTCCTTTAACCGCGTGGAGCGCGGTGAGGAGAACACCGTCTTTCGAGATGATGATGCCCGTGGAAATGGAGTTGAGACGGCCAGCGCCTTCGCCGGAGAGGACGATGACAGTTGCAGCTTTTGTATGCTCAAAAATACTTTTGGTGTCAGGAACGGATCCGACCTGCTCGGCACAGAGAGGTAGAGTGAAGGCGGCAAACGCAATAACCTGAAGGGTCTTCATAAGTGAGCTGAAATTATATCGAAGGGCAATTGGAATACAAGTAACTTCCGAGCCTGCGCTCCCCTTGAGATACCTGCCGGTACCGTGCCTAATGAGATGGTCCGCCGCCCTGATCAGCCAGAGGTAGTATCCAGCTATCCTTACTTGGAGTGGATTTCTAAAACCGCCGCCTGTCGAAACAACTGCAAGAACAAGAACAACGTCACGAGAGTTGGAGGACACTGGAGCAGTTCGAAATCGGCCACCCGCGCTCCGAACTTACGCTGCCAACCTTGACACTCGATCTGCATCTGCCGATTGCTTTGCTGGCGCAAGTCCAATCAGGACCACGCCGATGACAGCGAGGACCACCACGCCAACCAGTTCTCCGCGTGCGATCATATTGCTGAATGCCTGCATTCCCATAAGTGCGGCATGAGCAAGGCTTGACCATGCCGTGAAAGCGATCAGGCTACGATGCGCGGATGGGTTGCGCGATGCAAGCAGCAAGAAAATGCCGAGCGTGACATAAACGCTGAGCATCATTGCCAGCGCTGGCTCTTGCCGTACAAAGCTGATCATCGGATAAACCAGGGCCGAAAAGAGCATTCCAACCACCACCAACACAACCTTCAGCGCCCGTTTTCGATTCACATCGCACCTCCTGCTCACTGCAACTGCATGTGAGTCTTGGATGCTCGCCGGGCAACTGTGGCGGCTTGGAGCCAAACTCTAAATAGAACTGTATGCGATCAACCAGCCAGCGCGATGACGTCGATTTCAACGAGAACATCCTTCGGCAGGCGAGCGACTTCCACGGTCGAACGCGCGGGGGCGTTCTGCGGGAAAAAGCGCTCATACACATCGTTCATCGCCGCGAACTCCCCCATATTCTTGAGATAGACTCCGGTGCGCACGACGTTGTTCAAGTTGCTACCGGCGGCCTTCAAGATTGCTTCAAGATTGGCAATCACCCGCTCGGTTTGCTCGGCCACTCCGCCTTTGACGATCTGCTGCGTCGCCGGATCCACCGGGATCTGGCCGCTCACAAAGATGAAGCCGTTGGCGCGGATGGCCTGTGAATAGGGACCGATCGCCTGTGGGGCATTTTGAGTGGATATGATTTCGCGCATGGGTCTCTCCTTTGATAGCAAACATTCTAAACGGAAGTTATGGAATGGGGACAAAGCCCGATTTTCCCGCTTCGCCCGTCCGCGCGCTTAGGGCTTAACTGGCCGCAGCAGAAACAAATAGGCGATCGCGATCCCATAGATGCTGAGTGCAATGGAGGGCGGCGCGCCCAGCAACTGCGTGGCAAAGCCCATCACGCCAACCGCGCCGCACAGGCATAGCACGATAAGATTGGCGCGGCTCCAGCGGCTGAGAGCCTTTGGGTCGGCAGGGTTGCGCCGCAGCGCCTCCAGCGACGGCAGCACCATGGATGTGCGGAGGCTGTAGGCGAAGATGAGCAGCGTTGTGGAGAGGATGATTGGCACAAGTGTGCGATTGCCGATGGCTGCCGGCGGGACCCTCAAGGTCGTCATGCCGATAATGGCGCAGGCGGTCAACATTCCCATCAGGCCGCGTTGCGTGCGCTGCAGTGATATATAAGCATATTCGACGGATTGATTATGAGAAGAAATAGTGCGGGGTTGCGACTGCGACTCGGCTCTCTGCTTGGCGAAGCGTGACATGGATTAGCTGGTCAACCTCTGGACGCGCTCAACATCGCGCACGCCCTGAATACGGCGGATGCCGGTGATGATGCGATTGAGGTGATTGACATCGCGGGTTTCAAAAACGATATCGATGGTGGCCATCGAACTACCGGTCTTAGCCTCGATGTGGCGGATGTTGGCGTCTTCGCCGCTGATGACTGCCGAGACCTGGGTGATCATGCCGGGCCGGTCGTCGCTGGATACGATTAGCTTGACCGGGTAGGCGGGCTGAGCGCCCGCGATGCGGGGCTCCTTGTGTGACCATTCAACGGCTAGTTTGCGCTCGGGTTCATACATCAGGTTCTGCACGTTGGGACAAACTTTGCTGTGTACCGCTACGCCCTTGCCCCGGGTCACGTAGCCGACAATTTCCTCGCCTCGAATCGGATTACAACAGCGTGCGCGATAGACGAGCAGATCGTCGGTGCCGCGCACCATGATTGCCGAACTGTCGGAGCCGAAAGCGCGTTTTACCGCTGAGGCCAGTCCCTGTTGCTCTTCTCCGGGTTGCAGATTGCTGCCAGGCGAAACCTTGGCCAGTACGGAGCGTGCCGAATACTTACCGTATCCGATACCGGCCATGAGGTCGTCCACCTTGGTCACCCCGTACTCGGCGGCGATCTTCAGCATCTCCGCATCTTTAATTTCCTTGAGTGCGATGCGATACTTGCGCGCTTCTTTCTCGATCAGCTTACGGCCGATTTCAATGGCGCGTTCGCGCTGGTGAATGTTCAGCCAGTGTTTGATTTTCTGGCGCGCCCGCGAGCTTTTTACAATGCCCAGCCAGTCGCGGCTGGGATTGTGCCCGGTCTGCGTCATGATCTCGACAATGTCTCCTGAATGCAACGTGGAGCGCAGAGGAACGATGCGTCCGTTTACTTTTGCACCCACGCAGGAATGTCCAACCTCGGTGTGTACCGTATAAGCGAAGTCGATCGGGGTGGCGTCGCGCGCCAGGATGACGACCTTGCCTTTCGGCGTGAAGGTGTAAACCTCTTCGGGATAGAGATCAATCTTGAGAGTGGAGAGGAACTCGCTTGGGTCAACCATCTCGCGCTGCCACTCGACCACTTGCCGCAGCCACGCAAGGCGCTGTTCGTCGCGCGCCGAGATGGGACCGTCCTTGTATTTCCAATGCGCAGCAATGCCTTCTTCCGCCAGCTTATGCATCTCTTCGGTGCGGATCTGCACTTCGTACGGATGGCCGTCTTCGGCAATCACCGTGGTGTGCAGCGACTGGTAGAGATTGGGCCGCGGCATGGCGATGAAATCCTTGATGCGCCCAGGCACCGGACGCCATGCGTTGTGAATGATTCCGAGCACCGCATAACAGTCGTTCACCGAGTAGGTGATGACGCGTAGCGCGAGCAGATCGTACATCTCATCGGCGGTGATCTTCTGCTTGACCACCTTCTGATAAATGGAATACATGCGCTTGATGCGTGAATCGACGCGCACGACGTTGATGTTGGCTTCGCGCAACTTGAGCCGAATCGTCTCGACCATTTGCGACAGCGCTCGCTCGCCGTCTTTCTTTAACGCCTCCACCTGCTCGACCACCATCTTGTAGCCGACGGGATCGACGTAGGGGAAAGCGAGATCCTCCAACTCGCCGCGAACCTTGCCCATGCCGAGGCGGTGCGCCAGGGGCGCGTAAATCTCCAGCGTCTCTCTGGCAATCTTTACCTGGCGATCGGGCGGCAGGTGCTGCAAGGTCCGCATGTTGTGCAGGCGATCGGCCAGTTTGATGAGCACGACGCGAATGTCGTCCACCATGGCCAGCATCATCTTGCGAACATTTTCCGCCTGCGCTTCCTCGCGCGAAGCGAAATCGATTTTGCTGATCTTGGTGACGCCCTCCACGATGTGGGCGACTTGCTCACCGAACTTTTCCTTAATCTGCTCGGTGGTAACCACGGTGTCTTCCACGGAATCATGAAGCAGTCCGGCGGCGATGGCCGTGGTGTCGAGCTTCATCTCCGCCAGCAGGATGGCGACTTCCAGCGGATGTACGAGGTAAGGCTCGCCCGAGGCCCGCTGTTGTCCGCTATGATTTTCGAGGGAAAGTTCGTAGGCGCGTTTGACAATGTCAAGATCGTCGTTGGGACGATTGGCGCGGGCGATCTTCAGCAGTTCGCGAAACCGTGTTGCGGTCAATACATTGGTCGCAATTTGCTCGCGAAGGCTCGCCATAATTGATTTTAGCCCTTATCCTCACCGAAGCGCCAAGCCGGGTAATTGCAAGCTGCTCCTGTTGCATCCGATGCGGTGTGGGCTGAGAATGATTCCAGAGACCGGTTCGAAGCCATGAAAGTGCTCATCAGCGGCGCCAGCGGATTGATCGGACGCGAAATCGTCCCGCTGCTGACTGACACCGGGCACGAGGTTCATGCCCTGATACGCGACCCGTCAAGAGCGCGCCGGGGAGACGTGTTGTGGGGAGCGAATCCCCTGGAAGTGGCCCAAATAGCAGACTTTGACGCAATCGTACACTTGGCGGGAAGACCCGTGGCGACCTTGTGGACGGAAAAGGCGAAAGCCGAGATCCGGGATAGCCGCGTCGAGGGGACCGGCGCAATTGCGCGGGCGGCGGCGCAGGCATTCCTGCAGAGCGGAAAGCCTCACGCGCTCATCTGCAGCTCCGCCATCGGCTACTACGGAAGCCGCGGCGGCGACGAGTTGACGGAAGCAAATGGGCCAGGAAACGGATTTCTTGCCGAGGTCTGCCGTGACTGGGAAAGAGCCGCGCAACCGGCAGCGTCGGCCGGACTTAGAGTGGCCTGCATGCGTACCTCGCTGGTGCTCGACACCAAGGGCGGCGCGCTCGCCAAGATGCTTCCCGCGTTCCGTCTCGGGGTTGCCGGAAAGCTGGGCAGCGGTCACCAATGGTGGAGCTGGATCAGCCTGCGCGATGCCGCGCGCGCCTATGTCTTCACCTTGGAAAACGATGTAAGTGGCGCGCTCAACCTGGCATCGCCCACACCGGTCACGAGCGCCGAGTTCACTCGTACGCTGGGCCGCGTGCTGCATCGTCCAACCCTGTTCGGGGTTCCCGCTTTTGCTCTGCGCGCTGTGGCCGGAGAGATGGCGGAAGAGATGTTCCTTGCCAGCCAGCGCGTGCTGCCGAAGAGGTTGCTGGAGTTGGGATTCGGATTTGAGGATGTGGAGTTGGAACCGACGCTGCGTAAACTGCTGCGATGAGCGCTCCGCGAAAAATAGCTGTTGACCTGTCTAACGCTGCAGGGTTCAGGGTGAATGAAGGTGCCCGGATGCTAACGGTCTCCCAACTCGCCAGGCTCTGCGGACTGAGCCGCACTACGCTCCTCTATTACGAGTCCATCGGATTGCTATCGCCGGCTTCCCGCTCCAGTTCCAACTACCGCCGCTATTCGACGCCACAGTTGGAGCGGTTGCAGACGATTTGCGTGTACAGAGATGCGGGACTAAGGCTCAGTGATATTCAACAGATACTCGACGAGAAATCGAACGAGGCTACGGCGGTTTTGAAGCGCCGTCTTCTCGAACTCGACCGTGAGATCGAAACGCTTCGCGGGCACCAGAACGCCATACTTCGACTCTTGCAGGCCGAGGATGGCGCCTGGAGAACATCAGACATGACCAAAGAAAAGTGGGTTTCGATCATGCACGCCGCTGGATTCCAAGAGGACGATATGCGGCGCTGGCACAAACAGTTTGAACAGCGGGCACCCGAGGAGCACCAGGAATTTCTGGAGTACCTCCACATTCCGCCGGAAGAAATCGTCAAGATTCGCCGGTCGAGCCGAGAGGCATAGCGAGAACTCTGAAACCGTTTCAATCACCCCCGCTCAAAGCTGAATCGGGCGGGGCTTCTTCTGCTTCAAAAGCCGCCTACGATTTCTCGCGCGAAATCTCTCCTACGGTTGCGCTGGTTGCGCGCAGATAATCCGCAGGTGCAATGACCATCTGTAAACCACGCTGTCCGGCCGAGACGCAGACCACATCCCACAGTTCGATGGTTTCATCGGCGAATACGGGGTAGGCCTTCTTCATTCCCAGGGCGGTAACGCCGCCCCGAATGTAGCCGGTAACGCCCTGCACTTCCTTGAGTGGAAGCATTTCCACCTTGCGGTCTCCAGTGAGTTGCGCGAGAGCTTTGAAATCAAGCTCATAGCTTCCGGGGATCACCGCCACAGCCACTCCGTTGCGGTCGCCCTTGACGGCTAGGGTCTTGAAGACCTGCTCGGGCGGGAAACCGACCTTGGCGGCAACGCTCTCGGCGGCAAGATCGTCGGGGTCCACCTCGTACTCCCGCAATTCATAGTGAATGCCAAGCGAATCCAGAATGCGGCAGGCGTTGGTCTTACTCATGACAAAATCATACGATTTGAGTTTTTGCCTTGCAAACCCAGTGTCGCTTACGCCTTCCCGAACGGCGCTTTTCTTCCTGAACGAAATATTGCATGAGTTGGTTTATTCCTGAGCTTCAGCCTCGGTTAGCCCTTTGTCTTTATACTCGGCGAGGACGGCGCGGGCATCGCTGGCCTGATCTTCGCGAACCCGGAGAGCCATTCCTCCCACCCCGGGCAGCACATCCTGCGGGGCATCGAAATTGGTCAGCAGAACTTCTATTCCGGCGGATTCCAGAAGGCTCTGCACGACCATCGCTTCGGATTCCTGCTCGCTTTCGAATACCACGACGAGCGCTTCGTTCGGTTCTTGCTTCAATGTCTCTGGCATTGTGACCCCTCCTGCTGTTCGATGCAGACTGATGAGCGTAGTACCGCCCGGTTCCGCAGTCAATCTCCCAGGAATGAAACAATAGCGGCAATCGAGTCGATTTTCCCGGTCCTGCAGGACGAGTTTCGTCATCGAAATAGAAGCAAGCCGGAGCCTTTTGAATGGACCAGGAAAAAGCCGATCACCCACGCCAGCCGGAAGAACTCGACGAGGCGCGCAGAATCCGCCGCCTTCAACTCATGATGAATCTTGTGATGCAGGTAATTGCGCAGGATCCCAAGCTCACTCTTGAAGAAGCTTCGCAGATGGTTGCAGATTCGCGCACTGCGGCCCTGGCGATGTTTCCGGGCAAGGAGCTCGCCTATGACCTGATCTACCGGCCACGCTTTCAGCGCCTCATGCAGGAGCGATTTCGCCTGCAATAAACCGGGAGCTTCGCAGTGAATGATTGCCGGCCTGGGCTACCTGCCCACCCGGACCAGCCGCAGGGTTAAGGTTCCCCAGAACAACTGGGAACGCATTTGCACCGGCACATGCGCGGCGTCGTCGGTGTACCAGATCCAGACCTTCCCGCGCCCCTTCAGTTTATCCGCGTCCGAGTTGACGGACACGCGCAACGTGTGAAAGGTTCCTGCGTCCGTCTTAATGTCTTCGCTTCCCTCGACGAAGGATTTCACGTCCACCGTTGGTCCCCCGTTATTCAGCGGGAACAGGTACGTTGCTCCCACTTGCAGGGGCAGCGTCCGGAGGTAGTAGATGCCGTTGAGCACGTCCGTTGCGCACGACGGTATCTCGTTCTCAATATGCTTCACGCCGTTGTCGCGCAGGTTCCGCTCGTCGAGCACGGCCCGGCGGCGCCCTTCGTCAAAGTGAATCATGGTTTCGCGTTTGTGAAGACCCTCTTCCGTGTGCTTCGTGAACTCAATGGAACAAAATGAATGTGGGTCGAAACGCGAGACAAACGTATCCGCAACCCGGAACAACAGGGCAACAAATCCAGTGGAACTGGCCACGGCGGTAATCCGCTGCTCGGAGCCGGCCTGATCCAAACTAAGCGTAGCCACGCCCGCCTGCCAGATACGCCATTCCGCGGAGTAATGCAGGACCTCTCCGTTGGGAAAGCGGTAATGTTCGGGGACTGGATGGACCTGTGCCGCCGGGCCAATGGTTGCGACCTGTTGTTGTGCACCGGCAGAGGCGAGCAAGAAAGCGATTACAACTACGACCGCACGTATCATGAGACCTCAGAATCCTGACAAACAAAATTGCAACTACCCACAAACAGCTTCTTCGGCACGGTGCGGAAGTCGGGTCAGCCGACTCTAGTGTAGTGCGTCACAAGTTCGCGAAAGAAATGCTGCTGTCATCCTGAGCGGAGCAATCCGCGTTTTCTGCGGCTTGCGGAGTCGAAGAACCCCTCTGGCATCCTCCGATTTGCGTCACGCATTTCTGACGCACCACGCTAGTACTCGAAAATAATTATGCAAACTGCATTTCGCTTGTTGGCGTGGTGGCGGAACGTGCAGTTGCTCCGTTCCTTGCAGTCCCTTTAAGATGCTGGAGACTGAGGCAATCTATGACTTTGATTTTACCGCATGTGGGCGTTCGGCTTACGGGGCTGCAGGCGAGTAGATGATCGGGCCGCTCACAATCACAAGGATCAGTACATGGCGCGCATTTTGGACCTTCCTGTTCCTTCACATATTCCTGTGGACTCTGCTTCCCTTCCTGTTTCATCCCAATGCCCCGCTTGACGTGGTGGAAGCAATCTCCTGGGGCCGCGAGTGGCAGCTTGGCTACTATAAGCATCCGCCACTGGCTTTCTGGCTGGCCAACCTGGCTTATCTCGCCGACGGAGGACGTCTCTGGACCATCTTTCTGCTCAGTCAACTCTCCATTGCGGCTGGTCTCTGGGCCGTGTGGCGGATCGCCCGAGAGGTGCTGGATGAATGGAGAGCGCTGGCCGCCTGCGTTCTGCTTGAAGGCGTAATCTACTTCAACTTCACCAGTCCGGAGTTCAATCCCAACGTATTGGAACTGGCCATTTGGCCCCTCATCGTCCTCTTTGCCTGGCAGGCACTCGGCAGCGGAATAAAAGGTAGCGAAAATATCCGGGTTAGCAATTTCCTGAGCTGGGCCGGACTCGGTGTATGCGCGGGTCTTGGACTCTTTGCGAAGTATTACACGGCGGTGTTGTTGATTAGCCTCCTGGTCTTCCTGATCACGGACCGGGAAGCGCGTCAGGTCTGGCGGCATTCTGGACCGTACGTCTCCATCGCCATTGCTCTTGCGGTCTTTTCCCCGCACGCATGGTGGATGCTGCACACCCGTTTGGCGACCGTGAGCTACGCGATGAACCGTGCCGCCTCCCATGGAACCGAACTGACGCGCCTGACGTTCCCCCTCAAGTTCATTGGCGCGCAGCTGCTGGCCCTGCTTCCGATGCTCGCGGCTTTTCTGCTTCTCTTTGGATGGTGGAAACCTGATTCTGCATTCCGTTCAAGCCTGAAGGCACGGTTGCTGCTGGCGGCGGTGGCTGGACCCTTTTTGCTTACCCTGCTGCTCTCGGTGCTTTTCAATTGGCGTCTGCTATCGATGTGGGGCACTCCCCTGTGGAGTTTTTTGCCCCTGCTGTTGCTCTGGTCCAGTCGCAATCAACGGCGTATCCGCCTGGAGCAAGTGGCTGTGGCAGGTGCCTTGTTAATCGCTCTGATTGGCGTTGCCTTCGTCGTTCCCCTTACTGCGGGTCCATACCTTTCTGGAAAACCGCGCAAAGCATTGTTCGGAGGAGAGCAAATGGGCCGGGAGATTACGCAGCGCTGGCAACAGGAGGAAGGCACTCCGCTGCGCGTGGTGGTCGGCGATACCTGGATGGCCGGAAACCTGGCGTTTTATTCCCCGGACCATCCCTCGGTTTTGACCGACGGTAATTTCAGCCTCAGTCCATGGGTAAGCCCTGACGAACTTCGAACGCGGGGAGCCGTCGTGGTGTGGGAAGGACCGCAGCCACCGGCGGCATACTCTCAGTTATTCTCGCAAATGGAAATACAGGGACCGGTACACGCGGCCTGGCATACCCATGCGCACGTCGCGGATACTCCGGTGTACTGGGCAATCATCCCGCCGCAACATTTAAGGATGATTCCGAGCGGTTACAAATAGATTTTTCGCGACAGTCGCGTTACTGGATAGTGAGCTACTTGCCCTGATGGCGACATGTATCCGTGTACATGGCACCGGAGGCTGCTCAGAAATTAAGGAGCCATATGGAATTTCCGCCTTTGCTGTTGTTGGCTGTCGCGGTTGGAATAGTTATTTTCCTCCGTTGGCGCGGCAATGCTACAACACCGCGTGACGATAGGCCTCGTGTGCCCTGTGATCGCTGCGCTGAACTGATCCTTCCTGAAGCCAAGGTTTGCAGATATTGCGGGGCGGAGAGAACCATCATTCGGGCACGCCAGTGATCACAGGTGGCCCATATTCGCCTTATTTTGGCGAATGTGGGAATGCAGGGACGATCACATCGAAGGCTCTTGACCTTGCCGGGTGCCCCACCTTCGCGTCATTCCGTTCGACGCTAAGGTGGGAGGCGATGCAGTCGATCACTCCAGATTTCCCGGTTTGTCTTTCGACCGCTTTACTCTTCCCGTAAAGTAATTCGCATGACGCAAGGGTTGATACGACTGCAGCACTCAGGACAATCTCACTTTATGACCTCCAGGTGCTATCGAAGGCAGGTGGTTACATCTGTGTCAAGCGAAAATTCTCGCCAATTCCTTCCAACCATCTGATTCCACACAAAATAGAGTTTTCCCAAGGGTGAGGGGAATGCCGCGCGAAATTGCTATCCTGAAAGTAGATGGATATACCGACGCGAGATTTTGAATTTCAACCTTGAAACCTAGCTCTTAACCCTTTTGTTTTCAAATTTTTGTCGGGAAATATGGGAGGGTAGGTGGCCAACGAATAATCGCCAAGTAGCTCAGTATCCCAAGTCAGGGACTAGCTTGGACTCAGCGGACAAAAATCCGCTTTACCACGAGCGCAGCAATGACCGCCAAGGTTCCGAGCAAAGCATTGTATTCGCGATGCTTCCAATAGAGCTCGCGAGAGAAGCGTGAGCGTCCCTCGCTGCCAGCCTGCAATCTAGGCAGCAGTCTTGGCACACGGGCGCAGTAGTCTGCGTAATCTGCAAAATGCCCGTTCAGGAACTCTTCTTCGCCGCGAATCACCGGAACGTAGATCGCAGCAAACATGATTACCAAGACCGCCGCAATCTCCCAGCGTAGAGCCGCCAAGGCAAAGCCGATCCCAATCACGATTGACCCAAAGTAGAGAGGATTGCGCGTGTAGGCATACGGACCAGTGGTTGCGAGTTCCTCGTTCTTTTTCACATGACCGCTGGAAATGGCGCGAATCCAGACCCCGGTGAGAGCCACGACCGATCCGATCCCGAGCGACCACCACTCCGGCTCGGCACGCCATAGGAAAAATGCCGCGAACAGGAATCCAAGCGGCACACGAATTCTCTTGGCTACCCGTCCCCAGTCCATATCATCCTTTGTGCAGAGTCACTGTAGGTATTCTACGGCATCGAAGGACGAGAAATGATCTCGGTGCCTGTGCGAGATTCAATCACCGAAGATCAGTCGAGCAATTCATCAATCTCAGCCATGACGCGTTCCACGGTAATCTTCTCCAGCCCAGAATCCTCGGCGCGTTTGTGGCTATAGCTCGTAACGCTCGAAGGATCGCGCAAGACTCGAGTGCCAGCCCAGTAAGGGCCATTTCTGGCCGGATCGGTGGGCCCAAAGAGCGCAACGGTCTTGACCCCGAGCACTGCTGCCAAGTGCATTGGTCCGGTGTCGCCGCCCACAAAAAGTTCGGAGCGGCGGGCCAACGCTATCAGTTCGCTGAGTGAGCTGAAGAGTGCCACGGCATGTCCATCGCTTGCGGCCACTGCTTCGCGCGCCAAGCTCTCCTCGCCCGGTCCGTAGTTGATCACCGAGCGCACTCCTCGCGAGGCCAATCGGGTTGCCAGCGCTCCATAGCAGGCGGGCGACCATTGTTTCGCGCCCCAACCGGCGCCGGGATTGAGAATTGCCAACGCCGACCGCTCCAATCCCATGGATTTCAGCGCGGCATGGACGCGCGCTTCACTCGGCTTGTCGCGCGGCAGTAGCGCCGTACCGGGCTGCAACGTTGAGGTCGCCCGTGAAAGGCCAATCTCCTCCAACCAGGTCTGCACCACTTCCACGTACTTTTCAATCACGTGCTCGGCGCGTCCGTCCACAAGGGAGTCGTAAAACCATCGCGCGGCCTGTTCGCGCGGCTTGCGAAACCCGAGAATGGTCTTCGCTCCCGACAGTTTTGCCACCACCGCCGATTTGATCGAACCCTGCATGTCCAGCGCCGCGTCATACTTCCGCAAACGCAGGCCGCGGGTGGCGGCGAGAAAATCGTGACGGGTGTCGGCACCGAGAAGCTGCTTGCGCCAGGCACGAGTGTCCACCAGATGCACTTCGTCCACCAGTGGACGTCCGGCTCCCCGTGAGCCTTCCAGCTCCACCTCGGGCGCGCACAGCAGCTCGCGCCAACGGCGTTCAATCACCCATCCGATCCGTGCCTCGGGCAACGCACGGCGCAACATGGCCACAGCGGGTAGGGCGTGCAGCACGTCGCCCATCGCGCCCAGGCGGACAATCAAGGCTCGCGGACTCAGCTTTGGACTTACCGGAATTACTCGCAATGCAGATCCAAACGAAAACGGAGTCCGCGGAGACTCCATGTTCGTGACGTGATTGTTGGAGCGGCTGACTCCATGAAAGTTATTTCCCTATTCTTCCCAGTAGTTCCGTGGTGGAGTGATCTTTGGGATCACCGACAATCTCGACACGGCCGCCGTAAGCAACCACCTCATCCCTCTCCGGAACGCTGTCGCGGGTGTAATCGGTTCCCTTCACCTGAACATTGGGCTTGATCTCGCGAATCAAGGCGCGGACATCCGGTTCGCCAAAAATCACTACGGCATCCACACACTCCAAGGCTGCGACGATTTCGGCGCGCTCCAGCTCCGGCATAGCCGGGCGCTGAGGCCCCTTCAGCCTGCGTGCGCTTTCATCTGAATTAATGGCGACTATGAGCTTTCCACCAAGTGCTTTTGCGCCTTGCAGATAGCGGACATGACCAACGTGGAGCAGATCGAAGCAGCCATTGGCGAGGGTCACGGATTCACCTGCTTCGCGCCAGCCCCGCACAACGTTTGCTAACTCTCCCCGCTTGACGATCCGTCCCAAGAAATACTCCTGTCCGGTGTAGGCTATTGTTCCAAGGCCGCCAGCAATTCGGCGCGGCTCACGGTGGAGGTGCCGCGCTTCATCACCACGATGCCGCCCGCGAAATTTGCCAGCTTGGCTGCGCTTAGGGTGTCTGCGCCGGTTGCCAATGCAGCCGTAAAGGTCGCGATCACCGTGTCGCCAGCGCCCGTAACATCTACCACTTGATTGGTGCCGTGGATTGGAATCTCCAGCGGAGCTTTCTTCTTTTCGAATGCCACCATACCATCGCCGCCGCGGGTAATAACCAGAGACTCAAGTTTCATCTGCTTCATAAGTGCTGCGCCCGCCCCGGCAAGCTTTTCGCGATCATCGCCGATCTTGATCTGCAGCGCCTCCTCGACTTCGCCTTCATTGGGAGTCGCCGCCATCACGCCTTCATAGTCCAGCATACGATAGCGGCTGTCGAGAGTTACAGGAGTCTCCCCCAGCAGGCCCTTTGCTCTCACGCAGTTGAAAAGACGTGGCGAGACCGCGCCATAACCGTAGTCGCTAAGAAGCACGGCATCCGCGGCAGGCACGTATTCGCGTGCCGAGGATATCAGCTCAAGCAGCGCTGGATGCGTATCCTTTAGGAGTTCGCACTCGCGGTCGATGCGCACTACCTGCTGGCGCGAGGAGTGCGCGGAATAGGCCAGCACCCGGGTCTTCATCGTGGTGATGTGACCCTTCAGCTTGGAGATTCCGCTGACCGAAATCTTGTTCTTGCGAAAGATTTGAAGCAGCGCCCGCCCTGCCTCGTCATCACCCACCAGTCCGACCGGCAGCGCGGTTACGCCCAGGGCCGCGAGGTTCATCACGGCATTGGCGCCGCCGCCGGGAATCAACACGCGATCACGATGCTTGAGAATCAGCACCGGGGCCTCGCGTGAGACGCGGGCTATTTCTCCGGAGATGAATTCATCGGCGATCAGGTCGGCCATCACCATCACGCTTACGTTGGAAAACGATTCGACGATGCGGCGAAGCTTTTGCTGCTCCGTCAACCCGTGATGGTTCGTACGTTTCTTAGACGCCGCTTTTTGTGTACTCGTCATTGCACAACGATTCTCTCACGCCCGAAACCCGCTGTGGGGCGTTCTCCGAAATCCTTGTCAGGGATTAGCACTCACGATACCATTGCCCCATGCGCTCACTTACTTTCTTCAGCACCGCGACAGCCGCGATGACTGCCGACGAATTCGCGGCCTTGGCGCGCGAATGTGCAGAGCGCGAAAGCCACGTTGGCGTCACTGGAATGCTGTTACATAAGAGTGGGGACTTCCTCCAGGTCATCGAGGGCTCCCACTCCGTGATTCGCGATATGTACGCCAGAATTTCGGCGGACCGGCGGCATACAAACATCCGCAACATCAGCGAACGCACGATCCCAAGCCGCGAGTTTGATGGAGCCGCCGTGAGCTTTAAGAATCTGGATGGACTGCCGGCGGACACTCCGTTCTTGAACCCTTTCAGTTATGCAACTTTTGAGGCGGAGCCGGAACTGGCCCTGCTGGTTCTGGAGTACTTCTTCCGCAACCGTTAAGTGATCGCGCGTGTGCATCGAAGTTCGATTCGGATGACTCCATCACTCCTCTGGAGCCTCCGCGCGAGTCTTTTTCGCCTTCCCAGTGAAGTTCTCCACGCATTTGTCTGAGATATGCACCGGGTTCGAGCACTGGCCCGCCGCTGCCCGATTGAAGGCGCGATAGAGCCGCTTTACGTCCACCTTGCCGTTGCGTAACTCGCGCTCGACGGCATTATGCATGGCTGCCAGCAGCTCAGTGCGCAGTTCGTTGAGGACTTTGTCTATGTAGATGTAGGGCATGCACGCTCCCAATTCGTTCCCGGCCATTCCAAGGTTGCCATATCAGAACGATACACGGCCGGGAAGGTTTCCGCCTCGAAGCCCTAAGTCAAGAACAACTCCAACGCAGATACAAGACCATTGCCGATGTGAAGGGAGCTGCAATCCCACGTTAGCCAAAAGAAGGCCAACATGGGCCAACCGAGATTACGGGAGACTCTGAGCTTAAAGATCAAGATCACAGAAGGCTTCGCTAGCCGATGAACTTGCAGACCGCTTCCGCGGCAAGGTCAACCGCCTCCGCGCCGAAGGTCTCCAGCCACTGCATCTCGGGATCGCGCCGGAACCAGGTCAACTGCCGCTTGGCATAGTTGCGGTGTCCCTGCTGCGTGTGTGCAATGGCCTCGTCCAGCGAACATTCGCCGCGCAGGTGCTCAGCCACTTGCCGGTAGCCCAGGGATCGCATGGGGAAGACATCGGGGCCATAGCGCTCCAGCAGGCTGCGCGTCTCTTCCAGTAAGCCCTGTTTGAACATCGCAACGCAGCGCCGGTTGATGTGATCGTAGAGCGCTGAGCGCTTTGGGCTGAGGCCGAGGCGCAATACCCGGTACCCCTGGATCGCATCGCGGCCCCTTCGCAACAATTCGCTCATAGGCCTCGCCGAGGCAGCACAAACTTCGATAGCACGAATCAGCTTAGGCTCATCGTTGGCATGGATGCGTTCTGCAGCTTCGGGGTCAAGCCGACGCAGCAGACGCCAGAGCGACCCCGAGCGTTTGCCCCCGCGCAGCCGTTCGCGCAACTGCTCGTCGCGCTCCGGGCCGGCAAATAGTCCGTCGAGCATCGCGCGGAGATAGAGCCCGGTTCCCCCACAGACGAAGGCCAAATGTCCGCGAGCGGTGATCTCCTGTGCTGCAGCCCGCGCCCGTCGGGCGTACTCGCCTGCCGTGAAATGGGCGTCAGGGGCAACAACGTCAATCAGATGGTGGGGCACAAGGGCACGTTCTTCGCGCGAGGGTTTCGCCGTGCCAATTTCAAATTCGCGATACACCGCAACGGAATCGCAACTGATCACCTCGCCGCCAAAGCGCAAAGCCAGCGCAAGGGCGAGCGATGACTTACCGCTGGCCGTAGGTCCGGCAATAACCACTAGCGGAGCCTGAGGGGCGCTCAATGCACACCAAACACTTGATGCAGGAAAAAAGGGCAGTAACGAATCGCCGTGGCCACCATGATCAATCCCAGGACGATCAGAAGTCCCATAGTGTATGGCGTTTCCGGCTGGCGATTCAGAATAGGCATCGCGGTAAATTCTACGCGAAGGCGCGCGCAATTGCCCAAGACAGAGCTACTCGTACTGCTCCATCTCGCCGGTCTTCGGGTTATAGAAGAAGGTGATTCGCAGGGCTAGATAGGGACCGTGGAATTCGTGCGGCAGCGGGGAGAATGGGTCCGAGGCCGTGATTCCTCCGTAGGCAGCGCGGTCGAGCGGCACATCTCCCGAGGGCGCCTCGATATACATGCCGGCAACTTTGCCGTTGGGCGTGATGAGAAATCGGATTGCCACTTTGCCGTGCTTCATCAAAGGCGAGCGGGCTTCTTCGGGAATCAAGTTGTACCAGTTGTTCTTGATCGATTGCAGGACGCGCGACAAGTATGGACCGAAGTCCACCCCCTGAGTGTCGCTCAATACGTCAAATGGACCCATTTTCGCATTGCGGTCCGTGGCCCCCGATCCGTATCCGGAGCCGCCGCCTCCCCTGGTACCGATGCGCGGAGCATTGCGGGCGGCTTGGGCGATAGCGTCACCGGCCGAGCTAGGCATCCGGAATGGATTTTCACGCGGCTGCTCCTCAGGCTGCACGCGCTGCTGCGGAAAGCTGTTCATCGCCGACTGCGAGTTGGCAGGTGCCTGCGATTGCTGTTGTTGCGGCATTTGCGGCGCGGCCTGCTGCCCTGGAGGCATTTGATTGCCGCGCAGACGGGCCTCGCGAAGCGCATCGAGCGTCTTCTGGTCGATCTGATGGCTGGTCTGGGCAATACGGTTCTTGTCGCTCAACTTGTCTGCCCGAACCTTCTCTGGAGGCCGCTGCAGGTCTTTGGGCAATGCGAGATAAGTGGGTTCTTTGGCCCGTGCCAGATCTTCGGCGCGCAGAAGATGCGGCTGCGCCCAGTTCGGCAGCCACTCCGGCGAGAAGATTATCAGCAGCACCAGGACGATGTGGACAATGACCGAGATCCAGAAGGCTTCGCGCATTCGCGAGCGCGACAACTCATCCTCGAGTTGCGCCAGCATTTGCGGCACAAATTCGGGGGTATCCTCGTCGATAAATCTCCTCGTCGTCCGCCTTGGGCCTTCTGCTTCCGGCGGAGCAGGACGACGTGGTGGAGGAGGCGCTACCGGATTGTTGCTTTCGGACTCGATCTCCGTACTCCTCGTGATTTTGGATGAGACAACCGATCGCTGCAGAGTATCAAACCGGCGTGTGACCACTGGTCTTGCCCTGCTTTCAGCGCTCGATGGACGATCCTAGGCCAATCCGTAATTATGATTCGCAACTCCAATTTTCGCATTCGACCGGGCATCGCATCTGGCTAATCGAACACTGGCCAGCGTTGTTAACCTTTCTTAACCCTTCACACCGTGCATAGTCGCTGCCAGCTCATCGAGGTGGGCACGTTTCCGGTGCTCGGCCATTTGCTGCTGGATTTCAATGGCCAGTGCCAGGGCCGCACGTCCGTCCTCAAGAGTTACTTCGGGTGTGCCACGCTGGCGTACGGCGCGCACAAAGCTGCTCAGCTCGGCCCGCAGCGGCTCTTCGGTCGGCACCGGAGGTTTGTAAGGAGCAATCTCCGGCATCCCGCTGGCTGTCGGTTTCACTTGTAGCGAAAACACGTCGCGCCGCGAGTAATCCAGCGAGACGTATTGCGCCGGCTGGAAGAATCGCAGCTTGCGCACCCGCTCGGTGCTGATCCGGCTGGCCGTAAAGTTGGCAATGCAGCCGCTCTCAAACTCAATGCGGACACTGGCGATATCCACTTTTCCGGTCAACACCGGCAAACCGACGGCGCGCAATTCCCGCACCGGCGAGTTGGCCATCTTCAGCACAATGTCGAGATCATGGATCATCAGATCGAAGACCACGTCTACATCCAGCGAACGCGGAGTAAACATGCTGAGCCGATGCACCTCAAAAAACATGGGACGGGTCAGCAGCGCCCAAGTTGCCCGCACCGCCGGATTAAATCGCTCGAGGTGCCCGACCTGCGCTACCCGCCCGTGCTTTTTTGCCGCAGCAATCAGCGCATCGGCTTCAGCCAGGGTGAAGGCAAGCGGCTTTTCGATCAGCACGTCAACCCCGCGCTCCATCAGCTCCCGTGCAGTTGCCAGATGGGCCACGGTAGGCACGGCCACGCTTGCGGCCTTTACCGTCGGGCAGGCCGTGAGCATCTCCGCGACCGAGTCAAATGCCTGGCCGCCAAACTCCGCCGCCGCGGCTCGGGCGCGCAGAATATCAGCATCAACGATGGCCGCCAACTCCACGTTTTCATCAGTTAGCTCTTTATAAACTCGGGCATGGTTGCGCCCGAAGGAGCCCACGCCCACAACCGCTACCTTTAGCTTTTCGTTGTCCACATCCTTGATTCTCGCAGATGCTGGGGCTCGAGAGAAGTGATAGTCCTCACCATGGCGCAGCGCCGGCAGATCTTCTTGACTTAGAGTCCGTGCTGGAAATCCCTTACAATCCTAGCTATGTCCGCCAAATCCAAACCTGCCAAGACTTCCCCAACTGGGCCGAAGCTCTCTCATTACGACTCTGCCGGACGGGCCACCATGGTTGATGTTTCCGGTAAAGTCCCAACGGTGCGCACTGCCGAGGCCAGCGCCAGCGTGATGATGAACCGGAAGGTTCTGGCCGCCTTGCCCCAAAATCCCAAAGGCGATCCCTTCGAAGTGGCCCGGATTGCCGGCATCCTGGCGGCCAAACGCACTTCAGAGCTAATACCTATGTGTCACCCAGTGGCCCTCAGTTTCGTGGATATCTCGTGTTCGCTGTGCGAAGATGGGGTCAATCTACTCTCCCGGGCTTCGACAACCGCGGAAACGGGAGTAGAAATGGAAGCTCTCGTAGCGGTCTCAGTGGCAGCCCTTACCGTGTATGACATGTGCAAGGCTTTAGATAAGGGCATCGAGATCCGTAACATACAACTGGAGCGCAAGAGCGGCGGCAAGAGCGGAGAATATAAACGTCCAAAACCGTAGCCGAAGCGCCGAACTTACTGGAATGGAAATTGAGCCATGGGTAAGGGCATACAGGTTTTACTGGTAGACGACAATCCAATCATTCGCGAATTGCTGCAGGAAGCGATCGCTCCCCTGGCCAGCGTACAGGTCTTTGCCGGTGCGGCGGAGGCTTTTCGCCGGGCTGAAAAGCAGACGCCCGATCTCATCGTTTCCGATTACCGGATGCCGGGGCTGAGTGGTCTGGAACTGCTGGCCAAACTCCGCATTTCCTTCCCCCAGGTCGCCGTCGTAATCCTCGCCTCGCGAGCCGATATCACTGGTCCACTGGCTGGCTCCAGTCCTCTGGTGGAGGAATTTATCGAGAAGCCGTTCTTCACCGATGAGGCGGTTACCCGCATTAAGCGCGTGCTTGACCGCATTACCCTCGCCAAGGCCACGCGCGAGGCGGCTGACTCCACCAGCGTTCGCGGTACTCTGGCCCAGATGTCGGTGGTTGATTTGTTGCAAACTCTCGACATTGGACGGAAAACCTGCCGCCTAGTTCTCACCCGCACGGGGCAACGGGGTGAGATGCAATTTCACGACGGCCAACTGGTTCATGCCGCACTGGGGAATATCGTTGGGGAAGCTGCCGTTTACGAGTTCGTGGCTTGGGCTGACGGCGTGTTCCTGATCGATTTCGAGCGCACCGAGTGCTCCCCCACCATCACCCACAGCACACAGTCCGTCTTGTTGGAGGCATTGCGCCGCTTTGACGAATCTCAGCGCGACGCGGAGACAAACACCCCGCAGCAAGCACCGGAAAAGGGCTGCCAATCAGCCCTTCCGCAAACCCCCGCGTTTGCTTCAGGCTTCTAATAAAGCTCTCGCGCCTGGAACAAGACCGGCAGAGTAGCGGGGAATGCTGGGAGCCTGCCCGCCCTGCGATATACTCCACTGGCGAGAGGCTGCCTGACCGACCCGATGCCCGCTTTTCATAAAGCACTACTATTATTCAATCCCGTTTCCGGAGCCAATCAGGAAAACCGCGCGGCCACGATGCGCCGTATTGCGGAGATCTTTGAGCGCGCTGGAGTCGAAGCGCTCATTGAAGCAACCCACGCCAGGGGCTCGGCCGGAGACCAGGCCCGTGCCGCAATCAGCGCCGGCTGCGACGCCGTGTTCGCCTGCGGAGGCGATGGTACGGTCTTCGAGGCACTGCAAGGCGTGGCCGAGAGCGCCGCCATGATGGGCGTGATCCCGCTTGGCACTGGAAACGTTCTGGCTAACGATCTCGGGCTTGCCTCGCGTCCCGAGCGCGCAGCGGCGCAAATCCTCGGCTTTGTCCCGCACGCCATATCCCTGGGACGTATCCGGACCGAGGGACGATCAGGATTCTTCACTGCCGCAGCTGGTGTTGGAGTCCACGCCGAACTGATCTATCGCGCCAACGCCCGAGCCAAGCAGCGCGGCGGTTTCCTCGCCTATTACATGCATGGCGCGAAACTCCTCTTCCGGCACCCCTTCGTACCCTTCCCAGTCGAAATCACGACCAGCGAAGGGAAGGTCATTCAGACGACCACGCTTGAACTCGTAGCAATGCGCGTTCGTTCTTTCGGCGGACCGCTCCGCAACTGGCGTCCGGGCAGCTCTCTGCTCTCGCCTGACCTGCGCCTGGTTCTTTTGCGAAATGCGAGCCGCGTACACATGTTGCGTTACAGCCTGCAGGCTCTCACCGGAATCGCTCCCTATGAAGGGCTCGACAAGCCGGATGCCGATCTGTCGTTCGTTTCCGCGCAAGCCGTGAGTTGCTTTGCCCCCAGCGTGGGCTCCGCGCAGCTTCGCGTCCAGGCTGATGGCGAAATGCTCGGGCCCATGCCCGCCCACATCTCCATCATTCCCAAGGCGCTGATCCTGCTGATTCCGCCGGAAACCATCGGATTCGCGACTTTGCCAGCAACGCAATCCGCCAATCTCCTTTGACTTTCGCGTTAATCCTTGCCAACCTGAATTTACGCCATGGACCCTGTCACTCACTTTCTCACCGGTGCCACCCTTGCCCGAGCGGGCTTCAATCGCAAGACTGCGCTCGCTACCATCACCATGACCCTCGGCGCAGAAGCGGCGGACATGGATATCGTGGCCTCGCTCAAAGGCTCCGCCTATGGGTTCATCGAGCACCGTGGCATTACCCACACGTTCATTGGGATTCCAGTGATGGCCGCGCTGGTAGTTGGTTTTGTCTGGCTGCTCGACAAGCTCTGGCAGCGTTGGAGGAGCAAATCTTCTCCCGTGCCCGTGCGCCGCTGGGGATGGTTGTACCTGTTTGCCTGTATCGCCGGGCTTTCCCACATTCTGCTTGATTTCACGAACAACTATGGAGTCCGTCCCTTCTATCCTTTTTCGCGCCAGTGGTATGCCTGGGACATTGTTTTCATCATCGAGCCGCTGATTCTCGTGGTGCTGCTAGCGGCGCTTGTGCTGCCGTGGCTTTTTGGACTGGTAGGCCAGGAAATCGGTGCGCGCCAGCATGGTCCTCGCGGTCGCGGTGCTGCCATCACTGCACTGTTTTTGATCGTCACGTTGTGGGGAGTACGAGATTTCGAGCATCGGCGCGCACTCGCTGCGCTCAACGCGGTGGAGTTCCGTGGCGAGCCTTCGATCCGCCTCGCTGCCTTTCCCTACATGCTGAATCCGTTTCAATGGGCCGGAGTTGCCGAAACCCCCACGGCCTACATTTCGATGGGCGTCGATTCGCTGCGCCCCGAGGTCGATCCCGGCAACAACGCCCAGATTTACTACAAGCCTGAACTCACGGAAGCCACGCGGGCGGCTCGCAATACCGATCTTGGCCGCGCCTACATTGAGTGGGCCCGCTTTCCTCTGGTTGAAGCCGAGCGCCTGAACCGGCCCACGCCCGCCTACCTGGTACATTTCTCCGACGTGAGATTTCTCTACCCGGATGCGCGTCGCCGCCCGCTGCAGGCTTATGTGCTGCTGGACTCCAACCTGCACGCTGAATCGGAAGGCTTCGAACCGCCGAAAGACCAGCGCTGAGTGGGACGAATCCGAGGAATCAGCTCTGGTCAGGTGAACCGGTTATTTCCTGTGTGGCCATTAATTTTGCTCTCGCGCTTGACGCAGCGCCCCTGGCGCGACAAAATCAATCTAGGTTATTGAGGTGAACATGCTGCCCTATTATTTCGTTTTATTCGCGATTGCCACCCGTTTTCTTAATCCTCATGCTGGTGCCTTCAATTTCACTCCGGTGGCGGCGTCACTGCTCTTTTTCGGCGCGAAGATGCCGCGCAAGCACGCTTGGATACCCGTGGCTATGTTGATTGGCTCCGATGTTGTGCTCTCCCGCTTCGTTTATGGTTATCCGCTTAGCGTTTCTGACGTTGTGACCTGGGCGTGGTATGCAGCCATCGTGTTGCTTGGCTCGCTGCTGGCCTCCAACTCAAGCGCCGTGCGGGTTGGCTCGGCCTCGCTGACCGCCTCGCTGTCGTTCTTCGCGGTAAGCAACTTCGCCGTGTGGGCCTGCTGGAATATGTATCCTAAGACCCTGTCCGGCTTGGCAGAGTGCTACGCCATGGCGATCCCATTCTTCCGCAACACTGTGGTGAGCGACCTGCTATTTGCCGGAGCTTTCTTCGGCCTCGCCGCCCTGCTGCCCCAGTTTTCGCGTAAGACACAGAGCCCGACTGCCTAGCCTGTCCAGCTTCCTGAAACTCCAAAGCCGCCTCTGCACATGGGGCGGCTTTCGATTTCTTGCGCGAACTGGCCAGTTAACCCTTTCTGGCCAGTTCCAGCAGCGAATCCCCTTCCACCCTCATCGGTAGCCACTCTTTCATTCGTTTAGCCCCGAGTCCTTCATAAAATTCGATCGCGGGAGTATTCCAGTCGAGCACCTGCCATTCATAGCGGCCGCAATTTTCGGCCACGGCAGTCCGCGCCAGATGCAGTAACAGGGCCCTCCCAATGCCTTTGCCTCGATATTCGGGCCAGACAAACAAGTCTTCCAAATAGATTCCCGGCCGCCCTTTCCAGGTGGAGTAATTGTAAAAATAGAGAGCGAACCCCACCGGCGCGCCATCCCATTCGGCGATCACGCACCGAAATTTCGGTTCGGCGCCAAAGCCGTCGCGCAACAGATCTTGCTCGGTGGCCAGCGCTGCCTGCGGTTCATGCTCATACTCAGCCAGCGCGCGAATCAGTTTTAGGATGGTCCCCACGTCATCGGGTTGAGCTGCGCGAATCTCCAGCATTCCTGTCCTCCGGTTGCGAACCTGCGTCTATTACCGCAGTCTAACCCATTCATTCGTCCAGGCAGGGCGCGGCTTTCCGGTTGTGTTCGTAGAGGATGTGGATGCTCTCAGGTTCGTCTGCTTTTTGTCTTGCCGTGAGTTGCATGTCTGGTGCAATAATTAGTTGATGACAGGCGTGAACCCTCCAACTACCCACAATGTGTTACAGGAATACCTGAGTCTGCTGAACGACGCTGCGTCCTCGCGCGACCCGCAATCCCGCGATGTCAGGCTGTTGCGCGCATGGGGAGTGTTTCGCTATATCGTTTCCGGTCCCGTAAATTGTGAGCGATGCCGGACTCAAGTGCGTTTGGCGATACCGATCGTCAGCGAGCGCCTCAGCGGCGAGACATTGCACTACGATTGTCTATGCACAAACTGCATGTTCAAGGAACTGAAGGAAGCGCGCTGCATCGTCATGCAGGTTGGCGACGCCCGCGTCGAGTATCCGCACGAAGACGTTCTTTCGTGACTTCAATTCTTGCCCCGCTCGGCTTCCTCCACAATTTCGTCGAGAACGTCGGATGCCTTCTTGCTGGTCATCGTGAAGTTGTTGCTCATGATTGAAAACACAAGGCGCTCGCCGTCGGCGGTCGCCAAGTATCCGGAGATGGCGCTCACATGATCGAGCGCGCCGGTTTTGGCCTGCACCTTCACGCCTGGAGAAAGCGTTTTGAATCGTGATCGAAGGGTTCCGTCCAAGCCCGCCACCGGCAGGCTCGCAATGAATTCCGCGCCCCAGCTCTGGCGTGCGGCATAACGCAACAATTTCACTGTCGCACGGGGCGTGACCAGATTTTGCCGCGATAAACCGGAGCCATCGTGAAACTCATACTCCTCCGGCTGCACATCGGCCAACGAGAGGAATCCGCGGATTGCCTCCAGGCCTCCAGAAATTGAGGCGCTCGTACCCTTCTCGCGTCCCAGTATGCGCAACAGCATTTCGGCGTGCAAGTTTTGGCTGACCTTGTTGGTCAACCGTATGTCCTCCCCGAGCGGCAGGGAAACATGCTCCGCAAGCACCACGGGCTGAAGAGATAGCGGCATATCCGAGCTTCCAGAGGGTACGCTCGCGGTTGCCGGGATCGTGCCAAGGCTTGACATCGCGGTGTGGCGCGCCCGGGTTTTTCCATACATCGCGACACCGCGCTTTTCCAGCAACTCCCAGAACAGGCGCGCGCAAAACTCCGCCGGTTCCTCGATCGCCAGCGCCTCGCCGGCACCGGTATCATTCAGCGGAATGTTCCCCCAGATTTCCAAATGATTCGATCCTGGCTGGCGCTGGACGAATACTCTGCGCGGCCATACACCGGCTGGAGTCGTAAGAACCCGGTTGTCGATGTGGTAGTACTCGGCAAAAGGCGAAATGCTCATAAATGCGTGATCGCCAATCTTCTCGCCAGGAAGAATGTTGACATACACCACGTTGTCATTGATGGCCAGCGCTGAAACCGGCGCGCCCCATTGCCACGCCAGGTCGTCCTGCGACCAGCCCGCGCCGTAGCGTTCATAGACGAAGAAGCTGTCGTCGGCCACAATATCGCCGTCGATTACTTTTACCCCCTTTGCCACCACCTGATCGGCAATCTCCTCCAGCACATGCGTGGGAGGGAATGGCCGCTCCGTTTTCAGGTTATAGGGCAGCAGACGCCCACTCAGATTCGGATCGCCGCGCCCAACCAGCACAAGGTCTCCACTGAGCCGCCCATACTTGTCCGGCGCAGTCGCAGACTCGACGGTGGTCCGAATCCGGTAGTCTGGGCCGATCAGCGCGAGCGCCGCCGCAGTGGTAAATAGCTTGGTAACCGATGCCGGGGTAAACAGTTGATCCGCATCGTGCGAATAAATGACGCGGCCCGTTTCGAGTTCCTCGATTTCCACGCCCACAAAACCGCGCGCAATATCCGGACGCGCCAGAATGGCGTCCACGCGTTTAGCTAATTCTTTTGGCTTGCGCTGGGCGGCGGCGATACTCACGCTGCCCAGCCAAAGCATCAGGCCAATCAGCGCGACGGTCTTCAAGAAGCTAGGGAATTGCCGCATATCTTGCGAATTCTAGCACTGTCGCTACCAGCGCTCATGACTCCGGTGGTGGCGGGGTGTGATCGTGGCGTTTGGGGAGCAGGAGGTTGTCGATGAGGCGGGTGACGCCAAACCCGGCTGCGACGGCGGCAAGCGCGCCTTGCGACACGTCATCGACGGGTTCCAACGTGTCGGGATCGACAATGGTAAAGTAGTCGAGTTTGGCAGAAGGCTCGGAGGCGAGAACGGTGAGAGCGGCGGAACAAAGTTGCTCCGCTCGGGTCTCGCCGGACTTTGCCAGCGCATCCACCTGTACGAGCGCGCGATGCAGAACCAGTGCCTGGCGGCGTTGCTCCGCCGTTAGGTATGCGTTGCGCGATGAGAGCGCCAGGCCATCGGCTTCGCGCACAATCGGCGCAACGATCAACTGCACATCCATATTGAGGTCGCGTACCATGCGGCGCAGCACGGCTACCTGTGCCGCATCCTTCTGGCCAAACACCGCGATGTCAGGCTGCACGATGTGAAAGAGCTTGGCAACCACGGTGCTTACTCCGCGGAAATGTCCGGGACGCGAAAGGCCATCGAGCTTCTCGCTGAGACCCTCCACATGCACAACCGTGCTGGCCTCGGCTAGATACATCTGCGCCGGCGATGGCGCGAAGACGATTTCCACGCCTTCCGCCTCGAGCTTGGCGCAGTCGGCTTCCAGAGTGCGGGGATACTTGCCGAAGTCTTCGCTGGGGCCGAACTGTAATGGATTTACGAAAATTGATACAACAACCAGGCTGGCATCCGCATGCGCGCGACGCACTAGCGACAGATGGCCTTCATGCAACGCGCCCATCGTGGGAACAAAGCCAATGGTTAATCCCTGCCGTCTTGCGGCGCGGCTGGCAGTCTGCATTTCGCGGATATCGCGGATGAGTCTCATTTCTTTTCCGAATCCTGTCCAGGCTTGGATTGTAGCGCGGGTTGAGCCATGGCAGGCTCGATCCGCCAACTGTGAATCGCCTTATCAAAAATTGGCTCAAGGCGGGCTACGTCCTGCGCGGCAGAACGCAAGGCAATTGAATAAACGAGTCCGTCCTCACCGTCAATCAGAGCAATGGCCTCGATTGCTTCGGACTTTTCGTCGCGCAGACGCACCCGGACGATTTCTGCCTCGCAGCCATTCAGCATCAGATGAGTGCGTTGCAGGGTCTCGGTCGAGGCGAACGAACCGTCGGGAGTGAGCACAATGTCAACGATGGCATCGAGCGATTGCGCAACCACCACTCCATTGGCATCCTTCTCTAGGGGCACGTCAATGGCGGCGACCGTGAGTTGCGGCCAAGCCGCGGAATCGACTCCGGCATGGGGTTCGGCGACGACGAATCCGAGATCGTCAAAGACATCGCCAAGCCGGTGCCAGGAGGCAGGGACAGTGACGCAAAGTCCGACGGCAGCGACGCATTCGCTGCGGCCCGCAACAGGCGGTGCTTTTCTGGCGCCGGCACTGGATTTTTGCGCACTGGCAGTCTTGCCAGCCTGGGCAGAGGCAACGCCGAGGCTGACACAAAGAAATAGGGCTACGAGTAGGGCTTTCATGGCCTCGATTATTTCCGTTGTAAAGCCGCAGTCTCTACTGCTTCGGTGAGCACCGGCTTCTCGCGTGGGAGATGGTAGGACTCGGCGTCCGCCGGGAAGGCACCGCTGCGAACGTCGTCGCGATAGGCCTGAATTGCTCCAGTGATCAACTCGCCCGCATTGCAGTAGCGGCGCACAAACTTGGCGGGTGGAGTAAAAGTAAGTCCCACGAGATCGTGAAAAACGAGAATCTGGCCATCGCAGTCCGGACCCGCGCCGATGCCGATGGTAGGTGTGGCAACCTCGGCCGTGATCCGGATGGCAACTTCGCGCGGAATGCCTTCCAGAACAAGCGCGGCAACACCGGCTTGGTCGAGCGCGACGGCATCGCGCAACAGCGTGTCAATGGCCTCCATGGTCTTGCCTTGCACCTTGTAGCCGCCCATGCGATGCACGGATTGCGGAGTCAGCCCTATGTGCCCGACCACGGGAATCTCGGCGTCGATCATGCGTCGTACCAGCGGAACGCGAGAGCTGCCGCCTTCGATCTTCACCGCTTCAGCGCCGCCTTCTTTGACGAACCGAACCGCGTTTTCAAGCGCCTTGCGAATGCCGGTGTGATAAGCGCCGAAAGGCATATCCGCCACCAGAAACGCGTGCCGCACGCCCCGGCGCACAATGCGGGTGTGATGCACCATTTCATCCATGGTGACCGGAAGGGTATTGGCATAGCCGAGTACGACTTGGGCAAGCGAGTCGCCGACAAGGATGAAGTCCACGCCTGCTTCATCGGCAATGCGGGCGGTGGCAAAATCGTATGCGGTAAGTGAAACGATGGGCTCGTGTTTAAGCTTTTTTTCCGCGAGACTTTGGACGGTAATGCGTTGGCGAAAGTCGCCGGTAGTAATACTCATAACTCCTCCAGTGTAGCTCCGCAATGCGGATGCCGCCTGTGCGCCAAGGCGCAATCTGGCTGATGGGATCAACCGACTTGATTCTAGTCGCTTGCGAAGAAGAGAGGCAACCGCGACTTGCCGCGAAAATCCATAAACGCGGTTTGGGAACAACCGACCCGCAGGTATTGCGGGAGCTTTGCCATGGGCTGATAATGGTCGCGATCATCCGGGAGGCCACAATTCCACGTTGAAGGAAGGCTGAATCATGCGGCAATCCGCGGGAACGGGAGAGATTGAGCGGGGCGAGCACTGGTTGATGGCCATTGCGTCGCTCACCGTCGGCGCTGGCTTCTTTGCGCTCTGGTTCTGGTTGTTGCCTTCATGGCTTGGCTTTCAGGTTGATGCGTCCGGCGCGGGACGGTGGCGCTGGATCGCCTCTGTGCCGTCGGTGCTGGGTTTCGCCGTAGCACTGCGTTGCGTATGGGACTTTGGTTGGACCGGACATGGCACACCCGCTCCGTTTGCCCCTCCGAAAAAGCTGGTCGTGGTGGGATTCTATCAATACGTGCGTAACCCGATGTACGTTGGGTTCATCACGGGATGGGTAGGGCTGTGGGTGGTATTCGGACACGTTAACCCCGTTGCAATTATCGTGGCCTGCGCGGTGGTGCTGGGCGTGAATCTATTTGTATCGTTCTACGAAGAACCAACGCTGCGAAATCTCTTCGGCGTGGACTATGACGAATATTGCCGAAACGTCCGGCGTTGGATACCGAGACTGCACGTATGGAGCAGGTGAGGATTCTGCCTGGTCACCTGCTTCAGCGCTGCGATATCAATGTTTTGTCGAGTGTTGGCTCGCCGATTCCAGCATGACGGTCTCCGCCTCGTCGGCCAGATTGTCAAGCGCGAGCGCCGTCTCATGCACCATGTAAACGCAGGCGCCCACCAGGCTGCCGACCGACCCGAAGCCGATGGCCAGTGCAACCATACCTGCCACGCGGGCGGTCAAATGGAAACCGTCATGCACCAGAACTCCGCCGAGCACCGCGATCAATGCTTCGGCGGCAAAGGCTCCAATCGCGGCGTAGCCAAGCCGAAGCGCCTTGCTGAGCATTTGCGAGCGCTCCTTAAGGTGGCCCCGTTGCTCCTGCAGACGCTGGTAGAGCTCTGAGTTTGGGTCAACCCTGGCCATCACGGCGGCGACGGTCCGGGTACGGTCTATCACGCGGGCAATGCGGTTGCCCAGACCGAGCACGAGAACAGTTGAGGAATTTGTAAGCAGGGCAGGCGCGACAACCGCAGTGAGTACCGCGAACGGACTCTCGGCAATTTGCATGGGTCAATTTTACAGGAAACAAGGCTCGAATTCATGAGCCGGGCACCGGCTAGAAGATTCCCGCGCGGTTGAGCGGCTCGGCATACAGGCGGTCGGTGATCAGGATGTGCTTTTGCAACCAGTCACGCAGGAAATAGAGAACCTCGATTGGAACGGTGCTATAGCTGTCGTCGCACTGCGCATAGAATTTCTCTACCTTTGCGGTGAACTCAAGATGTTCTGCCACATGCTGTTCAAGCCCCACAAAGTTGGCTCTGCGCATGGCGGATTCCTCGCCGGCAAAATGCCAGCGCGCATAATCCGCCAATTCTTGAAGCACACGAGCAACCACCAACCGTCCACGCCTCTCGGCCATCGCATCGTTGAGTTCATTGATCAGGGAAAACAATTTTTTGTGCTCAGAGTCAAAGCGCAAAACGGAAACCGAGTGTTCATTGGTCCACTCAAAGAGTGCCATGGTAAACCTCATAGTCCGCCAAGGCAGCGAACAGTTTAGGGAGCGCTATGCGGCCTTATGCTCTTGTTGTTTTACCTTCGACGGTTAGGCGCATCGCGCCGTACCTCAATCGAGTGGTCGTCAAATCCCCGCCAATCGCAAACGTATCAGCCGCATGATTCGCATGAGTGCCATACCTGACAGGATTCACGCGATGCCGAAAAGCTGAAAAACATGAAAGTGTGATCGCGTGGAACGGTCCGTATACGCTGGGAGAGTTCCACGCTTACTGCTTGCATGGGCCGCCGGATTAGCTGCGCTGCTCCGCGGCCGCAAGCAAAACGCACAACGCGACACCCTCGGCGGCCAGAGCAACCTCAGGCAATTCGGGAAAAGTGGGAGCAATGCGAATCGTGCGGTCGTCGGGATCTTCGCCGAGTGGGTGTGTCGCTCCGGCAGGAGTCAGCGCCACGCCTGCTTCTTTGGCAAGAGCTACAACCCTCTTCGCACATCCCTTCGGAACCTCCAGGCTGAAGAAATAACCACCCTTGGGCCTGGTCCAGCTCACGCCGCGGACATGGGCCAGCTTCTCATCGAAGATATCGAACACCTTCTGGAATTTGGGCGCGATCAGCTCTCGGTGCTTGTCCATTAGCTGAAAGACTCCTTCCTCATTCTTCAGGAAACGAACATGCCGCAGCTGGTTGATCTTGTCAGGACCAATCGTCTGCGGCGTTAGCTTTGCAAGCAGCCACTTGACGTTGTCCTTGGAAGCGGCAAACATTGCCAGCCCCGCTCCAGACAGCGTGACCTTGGAGGTGGAAAGAAAGACAAACGGACGGTTCGCATGTCCGTGACGCGCGCAGAGATCCAGGATGTTGGCGATCTCAATGCGTTCGCCGGTCAGGTGATGCACCGTGTAGGCATTGTCCCAGTAGAGCCTGAAATCGGGAGCGGCGGTCTTCATCGCCGCCAGCCGCTCGATCACCGTATCCGAATAGATCGTGCCCGTGGGATTGCTGTACTTGGGGACGCACCACATGCCCTTGATGGATGCATCTTCGGCAACCAGCCGCTCAACTTCATCCATGTCCGGCCCATCTTCCTTTAGCGCCACTGGAATCATGCGAATGCCGTATTCCTCGCAGATCCTGAAGTGCCGGTCGTAGCCGGGGACGGGACACAGGAAAGCGATTTCTTCCTGCTTCGACCATGGCGCGGTGCTGTCGCACGTGCCTTTGAGCAGCGCAAAAACCACGGTGTCATGCATCAATACGAGGCTGGAGTTGCCAGCGACGACGATCTGTTCCGCAGGGGCTCCGATAATTCTGGAAAATAATCGCCGAACCTCCACTAATCCCTGCAGGCCGCCGTAGTTACGGCAGTCAACTGCGCCCTCGGCAATGTAGTCCGGGGAGCCGGGAAGCGCCAGCATCTCAACGGTTAAATCGAGTTGGGCCGAGGATGGCTTACCTCTAGTTAGGTCGAGTTTTAGGCCCTTTGCTTTGAAAGCGTCGTAGCTCTCCTGGAGTTGCTGCCTGACTGAGGTGACGCCTTGCGCACCGTGCTGAGTAGAGTTTGTCATTGTAGAGCGAAAGTCCTTATCAAATTTATCTTCTGAGTAGGCCGCATACGCGATCGGAATCTACCCTGTATCACCATTATCCATCATGGCTTTTTGAAATGGCACATTTACATGTCTCAAGTGAGGAGTTAACTTAAGTCACGATTGGAGGCCGCGATGGAACCATTCCGTTTTCATCTCTTCGTCTGCACACAGCAAAAGCCAGAAGGCGTGCCCTCATGCTCGGCGAGCGGATCATGCGCAGTGCTTGACGAACTGGATCGCGAGATTCGCGCTCTGGATCTGGAAAACGATGTCCAGCTCACTACCTGCGGGTGCATGGGACTCTGCGACGAAGGGCCCGTGATGGTGGTTTATCCCGCAGGAGTCTGGTACCGGCGAGTGCAGCCATCGGACGTGGCCGAAATCGTCGCCACGCATTTGCGCGACGGCAAGCCCGTTGATCGTCTTGTATGGAATGATGCCGCCGCGATGAAGGCCATGTCGATAGAACATCGTGTAAAGTTCCGCGCTGCCATGGCCGCCCGCGACAAGGCAGGAATGCTGCCCGAACGCCTCGACGAGATGATCAAGGGGTTCATGCCGAGCCGCTGTATTCTGACAGCGCTTGAACTCGATATTTTCACCGCCGTTGGTGACGGAGCCAATGCCGAACAGGTCGGGACGAGAATCAAGGCAAACGCCCGCGCCGCGAGTATGCTGCTGAACGCGCTTGTCGCCCTGGGGCTGCTCCACAAGAAAGATGGCGTTTATACGAACACGCCTGAATCGGCGCGCTTTTTCGTTCAGGGCTCCAAAGACAACCAGCGTAACGGCCTGCTGCACTCAGCCAATATCTGGCACCGCTGGAGCACCATGACTGAAGCCGTGCGCAGTGGAACTCGCGTCCCCATTGATCGCGGCGGCACGCCTGAGTGGACGGGTAACTTCATCGCAGGCATGCAGCGCAACGCAAAGGATCGCGCACCACTTGTAGTAAAAGCCCTCGGCACGGAAGGCGTTCGCCGTGTCCTCGACCTTGGCGGAGGTTCCGGTGCGTACTCTATAGCTTTTGCAAAAGCGTGTCCTGATATTCGCTGCGAAATCCTCGACGTGCCGGAAGTCGTGCCGATCACCGCCGAATATGTCGCAAAGGCCGGAGTCGCCTCGCAAATCGACCTGCGCGCCGGAGACATGCTCCGCGACGACTTTGGCTCCGGCCATGACATCGTCATGCTTAATGCGATCTGCCACATGTTTTCCGAAGAGCAGAATCGGGACATCTTTCGCCGTGCGTCCCAGGCACTGGCGTCAAACGGACGCTTAGTCGTGCAGGATTTCATCCTCAATCCCAATAAAACCGGCCCGCAACAAGCGGCGCTGTTTTCATTGAACATGCTAGTCGCAACCGAAGCAGGCGCCAGTTATAGCGAAGTCGAGTACAGCCGGTGGATGAAAGATGCGGGTTTCACCGAGGTATGCCGGATCAACATGCCCGGGCCGAGTGACCTGATTGTGGGTCGCGTGAAACGCGCGTGAATTAGGCGGCATGCGCGAGGCCCGGCTCACGAGTGCAAAGTCTTGACGCCTGCCGCACCCCAGCGTACCTTTGTGGCGCGTTAGTCACATTCAATACAGCACGATGTAGCAAGCCCGACGTCTGGGCCGAAAGCTGATTCATGCGGAAGATCATTGATTCCCATTTTCATTTCTGGCGGCAGCAAGACCTACCTTGGCTCAGCGGGCCGATGGTCCCGCGCATTTTCGGTCCCTATGAGGCGTTGCGCCGCGACTACCCCATCGCAGAGTTTTTGTCTGACCTGGCGGGCTCCGGCATCGAAAAGGCGGTCTATATCCAGGTCAACTGGGCTAAAGAACGCTTCGAAGACGAAGTCGCCTGGGTTCAGAAGACGGCTGATGAAACCGGATGGCCACATGCGATTGTCGGCTATGCCGACATGACGGTCGATGACGTCCGCCCGCAGCTTGATCGACTGAAGCGCTATAGGCTCGTCCGCGGCATCCGGATGCAGCTTCATTGGCACCAGACGCCGGAATATCGCTTTGCGCCTTCGGCTGACCAGGTTCTCGATCCCAAGGTGCGGGCCAATGTCTGCCGGCTGAAGGACTATGGCTACTCCTTTGACCTGCAAATCTTTCCGAACCAGATGAAGGATGGCGCGCGGTTGGTAGGAGAAAACCCTGAGACTAACTTCATCCTGCAACATACGGGCATGTTGACCGATCTCTCGCCGAAAACCACTGCGGCTTGGCGTTCCGGACTCTCCGAGCTTGCTGCCATGCCGAACCTGTACTCCAAGCTCTCTGCCTTTGGCACCTTCGTCCATCGCAACGATCCGGCCTTGATCTCCTACATCGTTGACAACGCGATTACGATCTTCGGCAGTGAGCGCCTTATGTTCGGATCGAATTTCCCGATCGAGAAGCTATGGACCGGGCATTCTACGCTGATGAAAGTGCATCGCGATGCCGTGGCGAAGCACGGCGAGACGCACGAGGCGAATATCTTCTGGAACACCGCGGCACGCGTCTACCGGATTTGAGCAAAATCGGAAGGGGGCACCCTAGCCGAAGGGAAAGCCCCCCTGCCCTGATCGAATCCCGTGCGTTGCAGACAAACTTCCCCGGTAGCGATTCGAGCCTTGCAGGCCACGCGAATTTCCGAAGCCCTCTTAGTTAGGCTGCTTTCACCCATCTCTTCACAATTTTTAACTGACATCAGCGTGTCACTCCGGTATGTTTTAGAGATACATCCAGAAGCTCTGCTCCAGCAGTTGGGAAATCCAAGATGTGGATTGTTCGACTAGCTCTCCGAAGACCGTATACATTCGTCGTGGTTTCGCTGTTGGTGTTCATCCTCGGAATATCGGCGATTGTCACCACGCCCAAAGACATTTTTCCGATCATCGATATTCCGGTTGTAAGCGTCATCTGGAGCTATAACGGACTCTCCCCGGAGGAGATGGCAAGCCGGATGGTCACCATCTCCGAACGTGCCATGACGACCACCGTCAATGATATCGAGCACATTGAATCTCAGTCGTATCAAGGCGTTGCGGTCATCAAGATCTTTTTCCAGCCGCATGCCAAGGTGGAGACCGCGCTCTCGCAGGTAACCGCACTGGTGCAGACGCAGTTAAGAATCATGCCCCCGGGCACGACTCCTCCTTCCATCGTCAAGTACGACGTTTCGTCAGTTCCGGTTTTGCAGATGGGCCTCTCAGGCGAAGGTCTGAGCGAGCAGCAGCTCTTCGATTTTGGCTTGAATTACGTCAGAACGCAGTTGGCGACCGTGCAAGGCGCATCCGTGCCGCTGCCTTACGGCGGCAAACAGGCGCAGATCATGGTCGATATTTTCCCCAACCAGCTTTACGCCAAGCATCTGTCGCCCGCAGACGTCTCCAATGCGATTTCATTCCAGAACTTGATCCTCCCAGGTGGATCGGTCAAGATGGGCGACCGCGAATACAACGTTCGCATGAACAGCAGCCCGTTGACGATGGCGGAGATGAACGAGTTGCCCATCCGCGCAAGCGGCGGGGCCGTCGTGCTGATGAAGGACGTGGCCCAGGTCCGAAGCGGTTATCTGCCGCAATTCAACGTGGTTCGCATCAACGGCGAACGCGCCTCGCTGATGACGATCCTGCGCAATGGGCACGCTTCCACCCTTGACATCGTAAGAGAGGTGAAGGCAGCTTTGCCACGGATTTTGGCGACGCTTCCACCCGCGCTAAGAATTACGCCCCTGTTTGACCAGTCGATCTTCGTTCGGGCGTCGATTTATGGCGTGCTGAAAGAGGGCATCCTCGCGGCTGTGCTCACGGGCATCATGATCCTCATATTTCTGGGGAGCTGGCGCAGCACGCTCATTGTTTGCACTTCGATTCCGCTCTCCATCTTGACCTCACAAATCGTCCTCACTGCGCTCGGGGAAAGCATCAACGTGATGACCTTGGGCGGAATGGCATTAGCGGTCGGTATTTTGGTCGACGATGCCACCGTCACCATCGAAAACGTGCATCGCAACATGGCGATGAAGAAGCCCTTGACGCGCGCGCTGCTTGACGGCGCACAGCAGATCGCGGTGCCAACCTTTGTTTCCACGCTATCCATCTGCATCGTTTTCTTGCCGGTAGTGCTTTTGACCGGAGCTGCCAGATTCCTATTCACGCCGTTGGCGATGGCGGTTGTGTTTGCAATGCTCGCCTCGTACTTCTTTTCGAGGACCTTGGTCCCAACCATGGTGCATCACATGCTGGGGTCTGAAGTTCCAATTTATGCGGTCGCGGAAGGCGAGCATCCCAACCGCAAACTAGACCTGGGATGGGTTTGGCGCGTGCATTTTGCATTCAACGATTGGTTCGAAGGGATGCGCGAGCGCTATCGACGGTTGTTGGAATGGAGCTTGTATAACCGTCGCCTGGTGCTGGGTCTGTTCGCGACCTTCGTGGCCGCCTCCGCTTTGCTGGTCTTTGTCATCGGGCAGGACTTCTTCCCCTACGTTGACTCCGGTCAGATGCGCCTGCATGTGCGTTGCCCTGCAGGCACGCGAGTGGAGACCACGGAACAGATCTTTGCTCAGATCGACGAAGAGATTCGTCACATGATCCCGCCGGAAGAGGTCCAACTCATTATCGACAACATTGGCCTTCCGGTCAGTGGCATTAACCTTGCGTTCAGTGACACCGCCAGCATCAGCTCCGCCGATGGCGACATCCTGATTTCGCTGAACCCCGGGAAGCACGGCCCAACCCGCGAGTACATGCGGCGTATCCGCGACCAGTTAACCGAGAAATTTCCCCAGGAAACTTTCTTCTTTGCGGCCGCTAACATGACCACGCAGATTCTGAACTTCGGGCTTCCCGCGCCCATCGACATCCAGGTCGTAGGCCGCGACGCAAAGCAGAATTACGCAATAGCGGAGCTTCTGCTAACCAAGGTTCGCAAGGTTCCGGGAGTGGTTGACGCGCGTATCCACCAGGAGGTGGCGCGTCCGCAATTCAACGTTAACGTGGATCGCTCGAAAGCGCAGGAGCTTGGTCTCACGCAGCGCGACGTCGCGCAGAGCATGTTGATTTCACTCAGCGGCAGCTATATGGCGGCGCCGAATCAGTGGTTGGATCCGGCGACCGGCATCAACTACCAGGTTACGGTGCAGACTCCGCAGTCCTTGATCAACTCCGTGGACGCCATGCAAGCCACGCCGGTCAATGGGCCGCAAAACGTCCAGACATCGGCCAAGGATACCCATCTGCTGGCGACGCTGGCAAACATCAGCCGCTCGACCGCCCCAACCCTGATCAGCCACTATAACGTGCAGCCGGTTTTCGACGTTTTCTGCGATGTCGATCGGCGCGACCTGGGCGGAGTGGCTCACGATGTCCAGAAGATTCTGGACGATGAAACCGGCTCGGGAAAACTGCCCCGCGGCTCCTGGCTAATCTTGCGCGGGCAGGCCGAGACGATGCACAATTCTTTCGCCCGCCTCGGATTGGGCATCGCTTTCGCGGTGATCTTCATTTATCTGCTGATGGCGGTCAACTTCCAATCCTGGCTTGATCCGTTCATCATCCTGATGGCTCTGCCTGGCGCATTTGTTGGAATTCTGTGGATGCTTTTTGCTTCCCAGACGACCTTCAACGTTCCTTCCATGATGGGTACCATCATGGCGATTGGCGTCGCGACGGCGAATAGCATTCTCGTCGTGAGCTTTGCGAACGATGAGCGAGCAACCGGCAAGGGACCGCTGGAAGCGGCTCTTGAGGCTGGCTATGTTCGCCTCCGCCCGGTCTGCATGACCGCATTGGCTATGATTATCGGTATGGTTCCCATGGCCTTGGGTATGGGCGAAGGCGGCGAGCAGAACGCGCCGCTGGGCCGTGCGGTAATCGGTGGCTTGATATTCGCCACTGCGGGAACACTATTCATCGTGCCAATTTTCTACACCGTTTTCCGCAAAAAGGCCCCAATCGATTGGGACAAAGAAATAGACCTCGAGTCGCATGAGGAACTACTGGAAGAAGGGACGCAGCTTAGTCAGATATGACCCAGATAAATTCCAATGATCTCATGGATGGCCCGAGCGGCTCAGATGCCGCGCAAGCTCAGGTTGAAAACAGCCAGCATTCGGGATTGGTTGCTCCCGGGCATCCCCGCGATCCGCGCTACTCTAGATCCGTACTCAAGATCGGTGTGTTGATGCTGGCCGTTTTTGGGCTGATTCTGTTCCTGGGCTCTATCCCCCGTTTCATCAACCGGGAGGCGATTGCCAAAGCGGCAAAACGCCAGCAGGACGCAATCCCGTCGGTCGTCGTGACCGCTGCCATCCGGTCTAACTCCACCGCCCAACTTTCATTGCCGGGGTCCACCGCCGCCCAGGTCGAAGCGCCCATTTACGCGCGCGCTTCGGGATACGTCACCAAGCGCTTGGTCGACATCGGCGATCACGTGAGAGCAGGGCAACTGCTCGCCATCATTGATGCACCCGATCTCGATCAGCAGGTGGACCAGGCCCGTGCCGGTCTGCAACAGAGCGAATCCGTGCTGCGCCAGACGCAGGCACAGGCAAAGCTGGCGAATCTGACCTGGGAACGCTACAAGGTCTTAGTCGCGCGCGGCGTGCTTTCTAAGCAGGATGGCGATACGCAGGACGCAAACTACAATGTCTCCCTGGCGAATGTGCGGGCCGCCGAAGATACGGTGAACGCCAACCGTGCCAACTTGCAGCGCCTGGTCAAACTACAGGCTTATGAGCGCGTGGTAGCGCCTTTCGCGGGTGTCGTCATCACCCGGAACATTGACATCGGCACGCTCATTTCATCCGCAGGCGGTAGCCTTGGAGGCGGAGTGAACACCGCAGGAACGGGAAGCGTAACGATTCCGGTTACGGGCAGCGCCACGCTGGGTGCCGAGATGTTTCGTATTGCTCGCCTCGACCATCTGCTCGTCTATGTGAGCGTGCCCGAGAGAAGCGCACAGTATGTCGCAATTGGACAAACCGTGAATCTACAATTTGATTCCGTCCCCGGTAAGACATTTCAGGGCAAAGTAGTGCGGACATCGAACGCAATTGACTCCGTCACGCGAACCTTGCTGACCGAAATACAGGTGGAAAACCGCGATGGCCAATTGATGTCCGGAACTTTCGCGACCGTGACCTTCAATAACATTCGCGCGCTCCCGCCGGTGATCGTTCCCGGCGACACGATTATTACCCGTTCCACTGGGGCGATGGTTGCGCTGGTGCGCGACAATACCGTGCATCTGCAACCTGTAATAGCGGGGCGCGACTACGGCGCGAATGTCGAAATTCGCGAAGGGCTTCAAGAGGGAGACCTCGTCGTCGTGAACCCCGGCGATTCGGCGAAGGACGGTGCCAAAGTAACTACCCGGATGCTTCCCGGTCATTCTTCCGAGAGCGCGAAATGAGATCTTCCCTACGTTTATTCCGGTTCGGATCTTTCTTGCTTTGCGCGACGCTGCCGCTGGCCGTAGCCGCGCAGGATCTATCCACCGCGCTGCAAAAGACGCAAGAGACCGCGACGCGTCCGGCCAGTGAATCCGCAAAGGGACTGGGCCGCCCTGCGCTTATCGGCGCATACTCCGCCCATTTCGTTCCTCCCTTGAGTTTGCAGAATACCGATCGTCTGGCAAATCTCATCCAGCAGAGAAGCCTCCATCTATCGTTGCACGATGCAATTCTGCTAGCGGTGGAGAACAATCTCGACGTCGAGCAGCAGCGATATCAGCTCGCAATGGCAGACACTGACTTGGTGAGGGCAAAGGGAGGCGGGGCAATCCGTGGCCTGCCACTTACCGTGCTGCAATCGCCGGTCGGCATCGGCGGTCCCGGCAGCCCGCTGCTGAATAGTGCGGCCAGCACCGGCGCCGTGAGTCCGACCGCTTCTACCGTGGCCAACGTCTTCGATGTAAACCAGCTCACGGAGGCGCAGACCAACCTTTCCATTCAGGGCACGACTCCGTTCTCGTCCGGGCCGCCTGTACCCTCCTATGATCCAACACTGGTTGGCCAGTTGGCTTGGATGCATCTGGAATCGATTAATACGCCCCCCGTCAAACAGGTCATCACCAATAACGCGTTCGGAAATATCACCCTGACCCAGGGATTCAGCTCGGGCACTCAAGTTCTCGCTGGCTCCACAAACGCTTCCGATATCCTCAACCTCGACGCTTCGAGCTCCGATCCGTTCCGCCGTCCCAACGTGGTCGGCAGCATCACGCAGCCGTTATTGCGCGGCTGGGGACGGGGCGTCAATCGGCGATACATCCGCATAGCGGAAAACAATCTCAAGGTATCGCGGCTGGTTTTTCGCCAACAGCTTACCGATCTTATCTTCGGCATCAGCCGGCTTTACTACGACCTGGTGAGCCTGAATGAAGACGTTAAGGTAAAGCAGGAAACGCTGACCGCGGCGCAGCAACTCTACGAAGATGACAAGAGCCAGGTTGAGGTCGGAACCCTTGCTCCGCTCGAGCTGACACGGGCACAGGCACTGGTTTCGGCAAGTGAACTCGATCTCACTCGTGCCCAAGGACTAGTCTTGCAGCAAGAGGCGGTCATCAAGAGCGTGATTTCCCGAACCGGCACACGCGACGCCGCGTTGTCGGGAGTACGGATTATCCCAACGGATACAATCGTCGTTCCCGCCGTCGAGGACTACCCTCCCATACAGGACCTGATCACCCAAGGCTTGGCGAATCGCGCCGATCTGGCCCAGGCTGCCATCCAAGTCAAGAACGCTGAAGTGAGCGTGAAAGCCTCGCGCAACCAGGTCCGTCCGGAAATCGATTTCATTGGGACGGCGATGACGCGTGGCAATATTGGTAGCAGTTCTATCATTGCCGTGGCTCCCGTTGCATTACCGCCTTCCACGCCTGCTGGCAAGCAGACCCATGTGTATGAGGCGGGCATTCAAGTCAATATGCCGTTCCGCAACCGCGTTGCTCAGGCCGACGCGGCGCGTGACGAGATTCAGTTTCGGCAGATGCAGGCGCGGTTGCAGCAACTGGAAAACCAGGCGCGCGACGAAATTGAAAACGCCTCCACCGCACTTCAGGTAGCGCGTGCTGCCTATGTGGCCGCAGGCCGTAGCCGTCAATTCCAGGAACAGCTACTTGACGCCGAGCGCCAAAAGCTTTCAGTCGGCGCCTCGGTCAATTTTTTCATCGTTCAGGATGAAGGTTTTCTCGCGCAGGCTCGCTCGACGGAAGTGGTAGCCCGCAGCACTTATATCAAGGCCCGTGTTTCGCTGGAACGCGCACTTGGCGTACTGCTGGAGTCGCACAACATTCAGCTCGACGACGCCATCCGCAATACAGATTGAACTGCTGATCAAACAGAGCTGATCAGAGTGCCACCGCGTGGTCCAGGCGCTACCGTCGCTTGTCCTTTGGCTTTGCTGTGCCGTTTCCTGTCTTGCCCAGGCCGGTCCATGGACGCTTGGCACCGTACGTCTTTTTCGTAGCCCCGTATGTTTTTTTCGCACCGTACGTTCTTTTGCTGGTTGCCGGGTTCTTCTTTTTGAGCCGCGTCGGTTTTCTGTATGTTCCAGGATCCTCCAATACCTCAGGTGCGGGCAGCAGTTCACGGCGGCTGCGGACGAGAGCGGCAGCAATTTGCTCTGCACTCCGCTCCCCGAGCAGGACTCTTGCCGCCGCCAGATCGTCTTCCGCGGGAGCGTCTGCCAATGCGAGGATTTCGCGCACCAGGTTTTCCTCGTCGCGTGCGCGGATCGCATCAGCCGAAGGTGGAGTCGTCCAGACGGCCCTGATCTTTGCCGAGGCCAGCAACCGCTCTCCTGCTCCCCGATGTTGCACCGGCACGATCATTACTGACAATCCCTTGCGGCCCGCGCGTCCTGTGCGACCGCTGCGATGCAACAGCATCTCCCTGTTCTGTGGCAGGTCGGCGTGGATCACCAGGGCGAGCTCAGGCATATCCAATCCGCGTGCGGCCACGTCGGTTGCAACGCAGACCCGAGCTCGCCCATCACGCAAAGCCTGCAGTGCGGTGGTACGTTCGTGCTGCTTCAGTTCTCCTGAGAGCGCGACCACAGAGAATCCGCGCTCCCGAAGATTCGCGTGCAAGTGTCGCACCGCCTCTCGTGTTGAACAGAACACCAGCGCCCCTTGCGCGTCGAAGTATCGCAGCGAATTGACTACGGCATGTTCCGCATCCCGCGGACCGGTAAGAAAAGCACGGTATTCAATGTCCACATGAGGCCCGGTCTCCGCCGATAACGCCATGCGCAGCGCATTGCGCTGGTAAAGCCGGGCAAGCCCCAGAATCGACTTCGGCAAAGTTGCCGAGAACATCATGGTGCGTCTTTCCGGGGGAGTGGCGTTCAGCAGTAGCTCAAGTTCTTCGCGAAAGCCGAAATCGAGCATCTCATCGGCCTCATCCAGCACCACCTCGCGAATCTCCGACAGATCCAGGTATCCCCGGTTGAGGTGGTCCGCCAACCGGCCAGGCGTGCCCACAACAACATGGGCGCCCGCCTCCAGTGCGCGCTGTTCGCGGCGAATATCCATACCGCCCACGCAAGAGGTCACGCGACCACCTGCATCACCAAGTAACCATGCCAACTCTCGATGCACCTGTAGCGCCAATTCGCGGGTTGGCGCCACAACCAGCGCAAGTGGCTGCTTCGGCCGCCCGAAACGTGGCTCCTCGCCAAGCAGCGCTTCTCCTAACAGAAGGCCATAAGCTGCCGTTTTTCCCGAACCTGTCTGCGCCGACACCAGCAGGTCGCGACCTGCTGCTTCAGGTTGAAGCACGGCTCGTTGAACGGGTGTAGGTTCTGTGTAATTCTTGGCTGCAAGCGCACGAAGCAAGCTGGGATGAAGTTCAGGAAAGGCCATGCTGCAAGTATAAGGGACTGGCGATATTCTTTTCGCCTTTGCGCTCCGACTGATCGAATCCTCACTGGCGCAAGGCCTTGCCTGAGGCACGATCATCGATAGGTTCAGACGCGAAGTCAGCCTACTATCGACTACACAAACTGTCTTGACTTCGTCGATCCGTTGGGATAAAAAACTCGCAATTCCATAAAGCTGCCTTGATCTGTTAATCAAGCTTCCTGGCAAGGAGAAACGGTGACCAAGCCTGGTGTATTGCTGATCTCCACCGGAGGTACGATCTCGTCTAAGTTTGACCCGGCCAAGGGATACTCACCTGCCCTTACCGGGGCTGATTTCCTGGCTGACTTCCCCGTCATTGGCGAGTTCGCCGATATCGAAATCATGCAGCCTTGCAATGTCTTGAGCTTTGCCTTGTCGCCCGCAACCATCATGCAGTTTGTGAACACGGCGAAACAAAAGGTGACGCAAGACGGATTTGCAGGCGTAGTCGTCACCCAGGGAACCGCGACGCTCGAGGAATCCTCTTACCTCGCCGATCTCATGTGGGATGTGGATGCACCGTTGGTGTTTACGGGCTCAATGCTGAATTCCTCCGAGAGAGACTGGGACGGCCCGAAAAATATCATGAACTCCGTCATCGTGGCCGCTAGTCCAGAGGCGCGGGGCAAAGGTGCAATGATCTGCCTGGGCGGGGAAGTTCATGCAGCTCGGGATGCCGCGAAGATCCACAAAACGAGTTTGGCTCCGATGGCCTCGTTGAACACCGGCCCCTTGGGCATGGTGATCAACAAAAGAGACGTTGTTTTTCATCGTGCTCCGCTAAGAAGGAAGACATTCAAGGCCAACACCCTGGAAACGGCAGTTGACATTATCAAAGTTGGAATCGGCGATGATTCGCGGCTGCTCGACGCCTCTATTGCCAGTGGAGCGCGAGCCATCGTTCTGGAAGCATTTCCCGGCGGCGGCGGCGTTACACCCGAAATGATGGTGTCTGTAAAGAAGGCAAGGGAGAAAGACTTCATTTTCGTAATGGCCCCCCGGTCTCCCATTGGCTCCGCTGCCCTCGCAGGTGCCAGCGGAGGATGCGGACCCTTCGATCTGAGGCAATGCGGAGTCATACCCGCAGGCGACCTTGCGGCCATAAAAGCAAGGATTGTCTTGATGGTTGTGCTGCCTTTGATAACCAGTGCCGAGGAAGTTCGAAACATCTTCAGCCAAATCGCGCCGTAATGAAAGGACAAACAATGTTCGATACAGTGATCTCCGGTGCTCAGTTGGTATTCCCTGGCGGCCCGGTTCATGCGGGAAACATTGGCATCAACGCCGGGAAAATTGCGGCAATTACCAGCAGCGACGTCCCGCTCGAAGGTAAAACCGCAATCGACGCGACCGGGAAACATATCTTCCCCGGAGTCATCGAGCCGCACTCCCATCTTGGCATTGGATGTGGAGCGGAAGAGCTTGATATCGACACCAAGGCTGCAGCCCAAGGCGGCGTGACCACGGTTTTGTTCTTCCTCCGCCAGCCGACTGCCTACGACGCGATTTACGCGGAGGTGAAGGAACTCGGGGAAGCGAAATCGGTGATCGATTTTTCCTTCCACATCGTCCTGATGACAGACGAGCATATGCAGGCGATCCCCAAATACGTAAAGGAATTCGGAGTCACCTCGTTTAAGTTCTACATGACATACCGTGGGCGGGATGCGAGGATGGCTGGCTTCGGCGGCCAGATGCTGGAGTTCCCCGGTATTGACGATGGATTCATGCTCGACTGCTTCAAGGCCATTGCCCAACATCCCAAAGCCGTGGTCATCGTCCACGCGGAAGACATTGAAATCGTAAACAGGGCCAAGAAACGCCTGATGGATGCAGGCCGCGACGATATGGAAGCATGGGCTCTCTCCCGGCCAGTTTTCGCCGAAGTCGAGGGAGTGCGTCGAGCGTTGTCTTTTGCAGAGGAAGCGGGCTGCAGTATCAATATTTTGCACCTGACGTCAAAGGCCGCTTTGAAAGAAGCCGTCTCGTTCAAGAACCGAAATTCGAGGATGTTTGTCGAAGTGTGTCACCCGTACCTGGTGCTGAACGAGGAGACGGGAAAGACGAATCTCTATAAAGTACGGCCACCGCTTCGCAAGCCGGAGGACAACGAGGAACTCTGGCGAGGAGTCGCGGATGGCCGGGTGTATACGATCGGCTCCGACCACGTCCCCAGAAAGCTCGAGCAAAAATTGGGGAGCGTCTGGAAGCCGGCTGCCGGGGCTGCCGGGACTCCTTTCATCCTCCCGATTGTGTTGACCGAGGGCTACCACAAACGGGGCTTGAGCCTTTCGCGGATTGCGGAGGTTCTGTCTCTGAATCCCGCAAAGCTCTATAACCTGCCTTACAAGGGCGATTTGAGGGTCGGCTACGACGCCGACCTCGTCCTCGTGGATTTGAACGAGGAATACGAGCTCAGCGCGAAATCGATCAAGCAATATAGCGACCACATCATCTATGAAGGAATGAAGGTCAAGGGCCGCCCTGAGATGACCATGGTCAGGGGAAAAGTTGTCGCCCAAAACGGCGTGATCAAATCCGAAAACGGGTGGGGACGATTCGTATCCCGATAGCCAAGCGGCGTCCCCGGAAGCCGAGCGTCGATAAGCAACCACAGGCTACGCGATATCTGGCGAAATAGAGCTTGGCCGCAACATAGTCTCGAAACCAAGAGTCTCGAAGCCCAGACACTTATCTCCAACGGTTCGCCCTTACGCGCAGCCCGAGACTCCCGCGCTACCACATGCTGAATCCTGCTCTTCGCGGAGGCAGTTGCTACTTTTGACTTGAAATACCGCTCGCTTACAGTAAGAATCGAAGTCATTCAGAGCTGACGAGGAAAACCCCAGACTGGTATGCCACGCCATACCCCTATCTTGCCGAGCTTCTTTCCGGAGTACAGAATGTATGCACCAGCTTAATAGATTTGGTTCGACGAGAATTTTACCGTTCATTTTTTTCGCTGCCCTCATCTTGGCAGTCATCGGATGCGGACGAACCCAGGCTGCAGCGCCGTCTGCGCCCCCCGAGGTAGGGGTGGTTGCCGTTATCCAGCAAGACGTTCCCACGTACAACGAATGGGTGGCGACTCTGGACGGCTACGTAAATGCGCAGATCCGTCCGCAGGTTTCCGGCTACATCGTCAAGCAAAACTATCAGGAAGGCTCGCACGTCCATAAAGGCCAGGTGTTGTTTGAAATAGATCAGAGGCCCTTCAAGGCGGCACTTGACCGCGCTAAGGGCGACCTTGCACAGGCGCAGGCGGCGCTCGGCAAGAGCACTCTCGATGTGGAGCGCGATACTCCGCTAGCCGAAGCCAAAGCCATCGCTAAGAGCCAGTTGGATAACGAACTTCAGGCCAAGCTTGGTGCCCAGGGCGCCGTCCTATCATGTAAGGCTGCGGTGGAGCAGGCGGCACTCAACCTCGAGTGGACGAAGGTCACTTCGCTGGTGGATGGAATTGCCGGGATCGCGCAAGTCCAGATCGGCAATCTGGTGGGCCCAGCTTCGATTTTGACTTCAGTCTCGCAAGTCGATCCGCTCAAAGCCTATTTTCCGATTAGTGAACAGGAGTATCTCCACGCACGGCAAAAGGGCAGTGCAGATTCCAAGAGTATCAATCTTTTCGGAAACTCGCTCGAACTCATCCTGACCGACGGAAGCGTTTACGCTCACAAGGGCAAAGTCCTGCTGGCGGACCGGCAAGTGGATTCAAATACCGGCACGATTCGCATCGTTGCCGTTTTTCCGAATCCCGGCAACGTTCTGCGTCCCGGCCAGTATGGGCGCGTGCGGATCGAAACTGGCATGAAGAAAGGCGCTCTACTTCTGCCTCAGAGCGCAGTTGGCCAACTGCAGGGTAGCTACCAGGTAGCGGTCGTGGGCAGTGATCACAAGGTCAATATGCGCACCGTGAAGGCCGGAGAAAAAGTCAAAACGATGTGGGTGATTGACGAAGGCCTCAAGCCGGGTGAGCAGGTTGTCGTCGAAGGACTGCAAAAGCTCAGGGAAGGACTCCTCGTTACGCCCAAGCCCGCACGTCTTTCCGCGGAAGGAAACTGAGTCATGTCGAAGTTCTTCATCAACCGCCCGATCGTGGCGATGGTGATCTCCCTGCTTATGGTAATTATTGGCGCGGTCACCATCGCGACCCTGCCGGTATCCCAGTTCCCCGCCATCGCTCCGCCTGAGATCAGGCTCCAAGCTACCTATGCAGGTGCGGATGCGCAGACCCTTGAGCAATCTGTAGCCGCGCCGGTCGAGCAGCAGATCAACGGCGTCGACAACATGGACTACATGTATTCGTTGAACGCCACGGCCAACTCACAGACCACCATAGCCGTTACCTTCGATCTCAAGACAGACCCCAATATGGACCTTATTCTCACGCAATCGCGTGAGAACCTGGCTTCTACCCAACTTCCGCCTGAAGTTAACAACTATGGGGTGACGATCAAGAAGTCGACTTCCGCGCCTCTCATGCTGGTCGCCTTATTCTCGCCGCACGGCACTCACGACGCGAAGTTCCTGGCGAACTATGCCTACATCAACCTCAATGACCCGGTCGCACGCTTGTACGGTATCGGCCAAACGCAGGTTTTCGGAGCAGGCCAGTATGCAATGCGGATGTGGGTGAAGCCTGACCAACTGGCGAAGCTGGGCATCACCGTCACTGAGATGGTCAACGCAATCCAGACACAGAACAGGGTGAATCCGGCGGGTCAGGTTGGCGGCGAACCTGCCCCCAGGGGCCAGCAGTTCACATACTCCGTTCTCGCCCAAGGCCGCCTTACGACCCCGGAGCAATTTGGGGATGTCATCGTCCGTGAAACTTCGGATGGCGGAATCGTTCGAGTAAAGGACGTGGCCAGTGTAGAGCTGGGCGCGCAGGATTACAGTATCGTCGGTCGCCTCAATGGCGCGCCTGCGGCAATCATGGCGGTCTACCAGCTACCCGGGTCGAATGCGGTTCAAACGGCTGAAGGCGTTCGTAAGCTGATGGCCGAGATGAAGCAGCGCTTTCCGCAAGACGTTGATTACGTCGTATCGCTCGATCAGACGCGTGCCGTGACCGAGGGCATGAAAGAGATTATCTGGACCCTCTTGATCGCCATCATACTGGTGATCCTTGTGGTGTATCTCTTCCTGCAAGACTGGCGAGCCACCTTGATCCCGATGCTCGCCGTCCCGGTCTCATTGGTCGGCACGTTTGCTCTTTTCCCGCTGTTCGGCTTTTCCATCAATACGCTCTCGCTCTTCGGACTGGTGCTGGCCATTGGCCTTGTTGTCGACGATGCCATCATCGTCGTCGAGGGCGTCCAGCACCACATCGAAGAGGGATTGGCACCCAAGGCTGCGGCTCAAAAAACCATGGAAGAGCTTTCCGGGCCGGTCGTCGGTATCGCCCTGGTCCTCTCGGCGGTCTTCGTCCCGACGGTGTTTATCCCAGGCATCACTGGCAGGCTTTATCAGCAGTTTGCTTTGACCATCGCAATTTCGGTGGTCATCTCGGCTTTCAATGCGCTCACCTTGAGCCCGGCGCTCTCCGCGCTGCTGCTCCGGCCCAAGAGGGAAAGCCGCGGGCTACTGGCAAAGTTTTTTGCCTGGTTCAATCGCATGTTCGCCGCTGGCACCGGAATCTACCTGCGGATCTCCGGTGCATTGATCCGCAAAAGCGCCCTGGCACTTGTGTTGCTCGTGGCATTTGGTGTCGCCGGATTTTTCTTTGGCCACTTGTTGCCGACAAGCTTCCTGCCCGATGAAGACATGGGCTATCTCTACATCAACATGCAGTTGCCAAATTCGGCCTCCCTGGAGAGGACGGCAGCAGCGTCGCGAGAGGTCGAGAAAATCCTGAGCGCAACGCCCGGGATTCAGTACTACAACAGCGTCGTTGGCTTCAGCCTGCTCAGCCAGGTTCGTTCCAGTTATGGTGCCTTTTACTTTGTCACCCTGAAGCCATGGAGCACCCGCGAGAAACGAGAGGAACAGCTTCAGGAAATCAAGGTAGCCTTGAACCGGCAACTCAGCAAGCTTCCCCAGGGAACCGCCTTCAGCTTCTCGCCACCGGCCATTCCTGGCGTCGGCACGTCCGGCGGATTTCAATTCGTGCTCGAAGACCGTGCCGGTGGAGATATTCAATTCTTGGCGGACAACCTGGCCAAGTTCACGGCGGCGGCCCGCAAGCGACCCGAGATCGGAATGATCAACTCCACGTTTCTGCCCAGCGTGCCGCAAAAGTTCGTGCGGGTTGATCGGGAAAAGGTTCTGAAGCAAGGGGTGGCCCTCGGCGACGTTTACCAGACCGTCCAGGCTTTCATGGGTGGGTTGTTCGTCAACTACTTCAATCAGTTTGGCCGCACCTGGCAGGTGTGGGTGGAGGCCGAGGCTCCTTACCGGTCCGATCTGGAAAACGTAGGTCAGTTCTATGTGCGTAATAGCAGGGGCGACATGGTGCCGCTTTCAGCGTTGACGACCTTCGAGTCGCGCCAGGGTCCCGAATTCACCATGCGTTATAACGAGTACCGTTCAGCGCAGATCACCGGCAGCGCCGCGCCGGGATATAGCGCCGATCAAGCCACCGCAGCACTGGAAGAGGTTTTCAAGGAGACGATGCCGAGCGAAATGGGTTTTGACTACATGGGCATGTCTCGCCAGGAGCAGAAGGCGCGGCAGGGACTCCCGGCTTCGGTCATCTTCGGCTTCTCGCTCTTGTTCGTGTTTCTAATTCTGGCGGCCCTTTACGAAAGCTGGTCATTACCTTTCGGCGTTTTGCTCAGTACGCCGGTCGCCATCTTCGGCGCCTTTGGAGTGTTGTGGCTGCGCCGCGCGGTGCTCAGCGCTTTCTATCCGGCTTACATGGTGCAAATCGAGAACGATGTCTACTCGCAGATCGGCATGGTCATGCTGATCGGCTTGGCGGCCAAGAACGCGATCCTGATTGTCGAATTTGCCAAGAACAAATATGAGCAGGGAAAACCCTTGGCTGACGCTGCGCTGGAAGGAGCCAAGCTTCGGCTACGCCCCATCCTCATGACGTCGCTCGCGTTCATCTTGGGATGTATTCCGCTCTGGGTAGCAACGGGCGCAGGCTCAGTGGCGCGGCAAATCATGGGCACGACCGTGATCGGCGGCATGGCTGCCGCCACGGCGATTGCCGTGTTCATCATTCCGGCACTCTACGTCTTGGTCGAGCAATTGGCGAAGCGTTGGAGCGGCGGAGAGCCCAGGCCCGACACCGCTGACGTTCCGGCGCCGAGCATGGTTGAGGGAGACTGAAGTGACAAAACTGACAGCCCTTTTGCTGGTTGTGCTCTTGAGTGCGAGCTGCGCCGTGGGGCCGAACTATAAGAGACCGGGCGTAACCGTTCCGGGTACCTACCGCGGAGCCGCTCCGCAAGATGCAACCCAATCTGCTGCCGAGTCGTTAGCCGACCAAAAATGGTGGGACGTATTTCAAGACAAGCAGTTGCAAGACCTCATCCGCACCGCCCTCCAGCAGAATTACGATGTCCGCATTGCGGCAACGCGAATTCTCCAAGCCCAGGCACAGCTTGGCATCACGCGGGCAAACCAGTCTCCAAGCATCGGCGCTGGAACTCAGGCCGTGGATCAACGCATTCCGAACACAAAACCTTCGCACCAATACGATACCAGCGCAAACCAGTTGGGTTTTGCGTTGTCTTGGGATCTCGATTTCTGGGGCAAATACCGCCGTGCCACCGAATCCGCGCAGGCGAGCCTGTTGGCAACCGAATGGGCGCGCAAAGCGGTGCTTAACACGCTGGTGAGCGACGTTGCCACAGCCTACTTCCAGCTTCGCGCGCTCGACCTGCAACTCGAAATCTCCCGGCGAACCCTGGCTTCGCGCCAGGATTCGTTACAACTCACGCAAAAGCTGGCCAATGGTGGGGCATCGTCCATGCTCGATGTGAGGCAGGCGGAGCAGTTGGTGTTCACCGCGGCTGAGATCATTCCAGACCTGGAGCGGCGTATCGAGCAGCAGGAAAACCTTCTCAGCACCCTTCTGGGCAACAACCCCGGCCCCATCGTGCGGGGACAGAAGTTGACTGAGCAACCGCACGCGCCCGAGGTTCCGGCTGGGCTTCCCTCCAGCCTGCTGGAGCGCCGGCCTGATATTCGAGGGGCGGAAGCGCAATTGATCGCGGCCAACGCTCAAATCGGCGTCGCGAAGGCAGCATATTTCCCGCAAATTAGCTTGACCGGAGCTGGCGGTTTTCAGAGTTCAGCCCTGAGCAGCTTATTCACCGGTCCGGCAGGAATGTGGAATTTCGGAGGATCGCTTGTACAGCCTGTATTCACCGGAGGAAGGATTCGTTCGGGCGTTAAGCTCGCTGAGGCGCGGCAGCAGGAAGCGCTGTTGACTTATCAGAAGACGATCCAGCAAGCTTTTCTTGGGGTCTCAAACTCGCTGGTCGAGTATCGCAGGGACATGGAGTTCCGGAAGCAGCAGCAGCAACTCGCGCTCGCGGCGCAAGGCGCGGCCCAACTCTCTGAAATGCGCTATCGAGGCGGAGCCGCCAGCTACCTGGAAGTGCTCACCAGCGAAACCAACTACTTTGCCGCTGAGTTGGGACTTGCCCAGGCTCAGTTAAATGAACTTACTGCCCTGGTCGGCATTTACCGAAACCTCGGTGGCGGCTGGCAGCAATAGGTGGACGAGATTTGCTTTTGCCGCCGCGCCCCGCAGTGATAAGGTGAGTTCTCGCCGAAATCCAGCTCTCTTGCGGCCATGTTTCTTGCAGGGTGCGGATTTCCGAACCAAGCGAAGAAGGAGATCCCTGATGAAATCCAGATCTATGGTGTTGAAAGCGGCAGTTGTTCTTGTGAGTATTCTGCTTTTTGCGGTTCTAGCGAGTGCAGCCGAGATCAAGGTGGCGACTTCAGGCGGTTTTTCCGCGGCGCTGAAGGAGCTTGCCCCGGAGTTTGAGAAGAAAACCGGGAACAAGATTGTTTTCATTTTCGGACCCTCAATGGGGAGTACGCCGGAAGCAATTCCGGCTCGCCTTCAGCGCGGCGAGGCAATAGACGTAATAATCATCGTGGATTCCGCCCTCGGCAACTTGATCAGGTCGGGAAAAGTGACCGCCGACAGTCGTGTTGAACTTGCACGGTCTGGAATCGGGATGGCCGTTCGCGCAGGCGCTCCCAAGCCGGACATCAGCACGCCTGCAGCCTTCAAACAGACGCTTCTTCGAGCAAAGTCAATCGCTTATTCCGATAGCGCGAGCGGAGTATATCTCTCCACGGAACTCTTCCAGCGTCTCGGAATCGTGGACCAGTTGAAGGGCAAGGCCAGGATGATTCCGGCTGAACCGGTCGGCCAGGTAGTGGCGCGCGGCGAAGCCGAGATCGGTTTCCAGCAGCTCAGCGAGCTTCGTCCTATTAAAGGCATCGACATTGTCGGGCCTCTGCCATCCGGGCTACAGAAGTTCACCGTTTTCTCGGCTGGCATCGCAACTAACGCTAAGGAAGTGGAAGCAGCCAAAGCGTTCGTCAAATTCCTCTCGTCGCCGAAGGCTGCTCCCGTCATCACGAAGTCCGGTATGGAGCCGATAACCGCAAAATAGTAGTAATGAAATTCAGCTTGCAATGGCAGGGCCGCCTGGGCAGGAAACCAAGCGGCCCCGTTTGTTTTCGTAGATTGACGGCCCGACCGCGGCTAACGCGGCTCTAGAGTTACCGTATCCGAAGCCGCAGCGAGCTTTGGTTGACTCCTTAGGCAATCCATTGTTCGCGCCTGAAGATGCACTGCTTTGGACGTGTCAAGCGAACAATCTTGCCAATTCCTCCCAACCATCTGATTCCACACAACATATATCTCTCCCCCAAGTGAGGGAATACCCCCTCGAATTTGCTATCCTAAAGGTAGAGCCGCAGGTGGCCCACATCCGCCATCCTTTGGCGAATGTGGGATTGCATCCATGTATCCCTTTTATATTCAGATTTTTACCGGGAAATATAGGGGGTAGGGGTGCCTGGTAGGCAGGTGCCCGCAATGAGCAGATGTGGGTCTGCAACCCTCTCAAGTCCGTAACCTATAATCAATCCCTAACTCATTGATTCCAATCCACATAGATTTCGCCACGCGTTGAAGGGATCATCCCTCCAATTTATTCTGAATAGAGGAAGAGTCCGGGATAATCGGTTCTTTCCGAGACACAGCAACCTTGGAACTGCTCTAACTTCAGCGAGCCGTACCTGGATCTCGACTCCAGCACCGAGGCGGATACGAAGAACGCCCGCGAAGTAGGCAAGTTCGCCATCGGTTTACTCGCTCTTACTGCTAAGTAGCGAAAGACGCCGACAAGTCACTTGCAAGCCGACGCCGATGATGCTTGAATATAAGGTGAAACAGGGGTGCTCCATCGCTGGGGCTGAGAAAAACCCTCGAACCCGATCCGGATAATACCGGCGTGGGAAGTTTTCGACAGAAGCGACGCTTCGTGGCTCTCTTGTTTCAGTTGGAACCAAGGGAGACACCATGCGAGCACCTGCAACTTTCATCCCGAATCAAAATCCACTTCTTCTTACTTTCGCTCTAGCGGCGAAGCTGATGCTGCTCGTCTGCCTGATCGCTCCGCTCTCTGCGCGCGCCCAGAACGTTGAGAACTCTTCCGGTCAGAGTCAGCCTGCCACTACTTCGCAACAGCAGAAGTTACCGCCGGTGATCACCAAGATCATGGTCAGGGGCCAAGCCGAGGAAGTCTACCAGAAGGACAGCGCAGCTCTCGGCGGATTTGAGCCTCTGCCCTTGGCGGAGACGCCGCAGTCGGCGCTCGTGGTCACACGCAGCGTGATGGACGATCAGCAGGCTAGGCTGCTTTCCGACGTGGTCAAGAACGATGCCTCCATCGGCGAGGATTATGCGCCCGTCGGCTATTACCAGGACTTCCAGATTCGCGGCTTTCCTATCGACTTAGCAACGGGACTGAAGATCAACGGGTTGACCATTGCCGGCGAACAACTGGTACCGCTGGAAAACAAGGAAAGCGTCGAATTCCTAAAAGGACTGGCAGGGATGGAGGCGGGAGTTGCGTCTTCTGGGGGACTAATCAACTATGTCACCAAGCGACCTGCATCCGTCCGCACGCTCACCCTCGCCACGGATCAGCGGGGGACCGCCTTCGGCCACCTGGACCTGGGTGGAATATTCGGCGCGCACAAGCAGTTTGGTCTGCGCACGAACGTCGGTGCCGAGAGTATCCGCTCGTATGTGAATGACGCCGATGGATCGCGCGAGTTTGGAACGCTGGCGGCTGACTGGAAGATCAATTCGAAGACGTTTTTCCGTAGCGACTTCGAGTATCAACACATGGTGCAGCGTTCGGTAGGGGGATACCAGCTACTAGGCGGCACGGTGGTGCCCACGGGTATCTATCCTTCGACCATGCTTGGCGAGCAACCATGGGCGAAGCCAAATACCTTCGATGTTTTCAATACGAGCATCCGGGCTGACCGGACCTTCACCGACAACTGGCGTGCCTATGTGACAGCAGGTATGAGCCGCTCGCTGATTGACGATAACATCGCGTGGCCGTATGGCTGCTATTACGTAGCCGCGTGCAATACAGGTGGAACGCCTCAGCCATGGTTCTTCAGTCCCACCGGAGACTATGACGTGTATGACTACCGCAGCCCAGGCGAGTTACGCATCGACAACCAGTTCGAAGCAATTCTGCTGGGACATCAAAAGACTGGACCCATCACTCACAATCTCGTGGTTGGAACGAGTTTGCAAGCGCGCAGCGTCGCACTGTCGAACTCGATAATATACAACTACGTAGGCACCGATAACATCTATCAGCCGCTGCAGCAATTCCCGGTTTTGCCGGGCACTATTGGGCCGAGGACTCTACAGGAAAACACGCATCAGTACGCTGCGGTAATTCAGGACAGGGTGGAGCTTCCGGGCCGAATCACAGTATCAGCAGGTGGGCAAATCGATACCCTCCACGACCACAACTATTCGCAGATCAGCCCAGTGACACTTCTGCCATCCCCAGAGTTTACGAACAAAACGCTGTGGCTGCCGCAGTACTCGATTTCGTACAGACCGCTGAACACTCTTACCATCTATGGAAACTATGGCATCGCTCTATCGCTGGGCTTGCAGGCGCCGTTCTGGGCTGAGGACGAAAGTGTATTTCTCTCCTCGTTCCTTGCGCGGCAGGCGGAGATTGGTGCGAAGTATGAGGCGAATAAGCGGCTGCTCTTGACTGCGGCGGTGTATCGAATGCGCGCGCCATTCTTCTACCCGAAGCCGCTGAACATTGGCGACGAGTGCTTAGGCGTACCGCAAACCGCAGCGGGCCTGTGCTTCCAGAGCGAAGGGCACGAAACGCATCGCGGCGCGGAGTTCAGCGCGCAGGGCACGGTGAACAACTGGCTGCGTCTTACAGCGAGCGCGGCGGCAATTTCAGCGATCTCGGACGACACGGGAACGCCCGCCTATGACAACAAGCAGGTGCTCAACCAGCCGCGTTTCCGCGCAACGTTTTCAGCGGATATGCTCGTGCCGCACGTCCCAGGGCTTGCGCTGTTGCCGGGCTGGGGTTACACAGGACGCAAGGCTGCGACACGCGACGACCTAGTGAACGTCGGTGGATATAACCTGTTCAACCTGGGCCTGCGCTACACTCCGCAGGGGAACATGAGTCGCGTCACCTTCCGGCTGTACGCGGATAACATCACCGACAAGCGCTATTGGAAAGACACCGGCGCAAACTACGGAGACACGTTCCTGCACGTCGGCGCGCCTACCACCGTGCGGCTCTCGACGCAGTATACGTTCTGAGGTGGGAACGGGCGCAATGAAGTATTTCAGCGTGATGTCGGACACGGTTACCAGCTCGGGACGGGCAGACGTATGACGGGCGAAGCCAAGGTGCATGGGCTCAGCGGAAACTGGGTGAGACCGGATTGGCCATTCCTGACCGGCCCGGAAGTCGCTCGGCTATTGCAGCGCTTTCCCGCAGCGGGAGGAGCGGCGCGAGTGCTCACCCGCAGTCCGCGTCCATTCTCGGCGGCAGGTGTTGTGGAGACTCCACGGGGTAAGGTATTCGTTAAACGGCATCATGAATCGGTGAGGGATCGCGAAGGGCTACTGGAAGAACATCGATTCATGGAGTACCTGCGAAGCCACGGGGCGCGTGTGCCCGCCGTGCTGGTGGACGAGGATGGCGAGACCGCAATTCGAATTGGCGAGTGGACCTATGAAGTTCATGCGCTGGCCGAAGGTCTCGACATCTACGAACAAGCGTTGTCTTGGACGCCGTTTCGCAGCACGCGGCAGGCGCACGAGGCGGGGCGCGCACTGGCACAACTGCTCCTGGCGGCGGCAGGTTACGATGCCCCGCCACGCAAGGCGCAGACGCTGGTATCCGGCTTTACGATTTTTGCCGCCGAACAGCCGTGGCCGGTGTTGGAACGCTATATCGCGGAGCGCGAAGCCCTGGCGGAGTATCTTGCGAAACGCGATTGGAGGACGCAGACCGAGGCAGCTCTGATGCCTTTCCACGCCGGACTGCAGCGCTGGGTAAGATCGTTGAAGCCGCTGTGGACGCACAATGATCTACATGCCTCCAATCTGTTGTGGTCGAGCGACGCAGAGGACGCGAAAGTCGTGTCGGTGATTGACTTTGGATTATCTGATCGCACCAATGTGGTGCATGACATAGCCACGGCCATTGAGCGCAACGGCGTGCAGTGGCTGGCCCTGGAAGACGACATCGACAACGTTGTACACTCGGCGCAGATCGACGCACTACTGCGTGGATACGAAGAGGTTCGCCCGCTGACCGACGCCGAGGCTCACGCCGTCCCCGCCATGTTGCCACTGGTTCATGCTGAGTTTGCGCTGTCGGAGACCGACTATTTCCTGCGCGTGCTGAGGTCGGAAGAAAGCGCGTCTATCGGGTGGGACGGGTACTTTCTGGGTCATGCAGTCTGGTTCCGCAGCGATGCCGGCAAACGCTTACTCGACCAGTTGGAGAAGTGGGCTGATGGCACGCCGCGCGCTGTCTTGAACGGCACGAAAGAGCAGGTGGGCAATGTCACTACTTGAGATTGCTGCCGTCGTCTCCTCTGCCTTGGGCATATGGTTGATGACGCGCCGAAGCCTGACGTCGTGGCCAGTGACCCTGCTGGCGTGCGCCTTGTACGCCGAGGTCTTTCACCAGGCAAAGCTCTACTCTGACATGCTTCTGCAGGGCGTGTTTGCGGCCTTCTGCCTATATGGGTGGTGGCACTGGTATCGCGGTGTACGCGAAGACGGCGCCGTGCGGGTGGAACTGTTCGGATGGCGAGGACTGCTGTGGGGCGGGGCGATTGGCGTGGTTGGCAGTCTGCTCCTGGGATATCTGATGGCGCATTATACGGACGCCGCAATACCCCGAATAGATTCGGCATTGACCTCATTCAGCCTGGTGGCGCAGTGGTGGGCGACCCGTAAGTATCTGGCGAACTGGGTAGTGTGGATCGTGGTCGACGTCGTATACACGGGGGTATTCATTTACAAGCATCTGTATCTGACGGCCGGCCTCTACGCGTTCTTTGTATTCCTGGCAGTGCTTGGGCTAAGGGCATGGAGCAAGGCTCTGGCCGGGCAGCAGGCGGGGAAATAGTTCTGCGGAAAATGTGCGACTCTTGGGATGCCCCACGCTTGTTCGCTGCTTTTGCGGACAGGGTGGGGTTCCTTTTTTGCGCAGCTTTGACCTTGCAAATTCGCTCACGCGCAGTACAATTCGAGCGACTCAGATCAAAGAAATGAGCGGTTCGGAGCACGCCTCGAGATCTGGCTGCTCAATCAACGGAGGAGCACGTATGGACCAACGGAACGATGCGAAAAAACTCAACCGGCGGGGCTTCCTAGCCCTCGGAGCGGCCGGCGTGGCCGGAATCACCTTGGCTGGAGATACCCTACTGGCTCAAGCTGCTGAAACAAGAGTACCGCCGGGAACTTTCATGATGTTTCCAGGAAACTATACCTGGTCAGCCGCCATCCGCGGCGCAATCTCCAGCTTTGCCTTCGGCGGCGGAGATATGGGCGAGGTTTATAAGGTCTGTGCCGCCCTCAAAGACAAGGTGGGCGACAACGCCGCATGGTTCACCGAATGGAACAAGATGGGCGAAAAAGTAGCTCTTCTCGGAGACCAAGCCACGCAAAAGGGACAGCTCCAGACCGCTTCAGGTGCCTACATGCGCGCTGCCAACTATATTGAAATCGGCGAAAGGTTGCGGCAGCCCCGTACTCCTGAGACACAGAAGGCCTATGCTCACGCGGTAGAGTTGTTTAAGAAGGGAATCCCCAATGTCTCCTTCCTCTCGGTCGAAACGGTAGAAGTTCCCTTCGAGGGCGGCAAGAGTCTACCAGCCTATTTCGTGAAGAAAGCTGGCTCTCACGGCGTCAAATGGCCCACGGTCGTCTTCTTCGACGGCCTTGACGTCACCAAGGAGATCCAGTATTTCCGGGGCGTGCAGGAGTTGGTCAAGCGCGGAATGGCCTGTCTGATTATCGACTGTCCGGGCAACGGCGAGGCCATCCGGTTCAGGGGTATGCCTGCCCGCCACGACTCCGAAGTAGCCGGGGGCGCGGCAATCGATTATCTGGAGAAACGCGCAGACGTGAACAAGGCTCGCATCGGCGTTATGGGTGTCAGTCTCGGCGGCTATTTTGCGCCGCGTGCCGCAGCCTTCGAAAAGCGCTTCAAAGCCTGCGTGGCCTGGGGGCCTCAGTACGACTACCATGCTGTGTGGAAGGAACGCATCGATTCGGGCTTCAAGACTTCCACTTCCGTTCCAGGCGAACACATCAAGTGGTTCATGGGCGTTGACACCTTGGACGAGGCGCTGAAGAAGCTTGAGCCATTCACCCTTGAAGGAGTCGCCGAGAAAGTTAAGTGCCCGTTCCTCCTCACTCACGGAGAGGCGGACGCGCAAATCTCCACCGAAACCGCAAACAAGGAATTTGCGGCCATTGGCTCCAAAGACAAAACTCTCAAAGTCTTTACCCGCGAAGAAGGTGGCTCCGAGCACACCCAGGGCGACAATGTGACGCTCGGTATCTCATACATCTCCGACTGGCTGGCGGAAAAGCTTGTAAAAGCCTGAGCAATGCCACGATCTCTGCGATGGGTTCATCCGGTGATCCACATCTGCCACATTTGACGGATGTGGGTCATCGGACAACGTTTTGGAGGTAAGAACGTGAACAGTAAAATTGCCGTTGCCATCGGCCTGAAGACCAATCCGGTCGCAATCGTCTGGTGCGACGAAGCGCCTGCAGATGCGCTGCAGTACAAGCCTGGACGCTGGGGTTGCGTGATGGCCTTGATAGGAGGCGTTGCAGCCAAGGGTAAAACCGCGGTCTTCGATCGCGAGACGTACGGCTGCTGGGGCGGCGGGGTTGGGTTGGGATTCGGCAACTGCTACACGAAATTCCCCGGCGGCATCGACGGCTTCTGCTCTTTTCTGTCCGATGGCAACGAGAAGACTGACCTTGGGCGCAAAATTGGCGAGGCCATGGCAGGGTCGCCGGGCGGGGTCAGAATGGCCAGCGACTTCCTTCATGGCGAGCGGTATCTGAAAGATCCACCCACGGTGGAGCGTTTCCTGGGTGCGCTGCCGATTCAGGATATCCCCGCGAAGTACGTCTGCGTGAAACCGTTGAGCGAAGCCGACCCGCTACGCGACGAGATCAAGAGCGTGACTTTTTTCGTGGAGCCTGATGCTCTTTCCGCGCTAGTCGTGCTGGCCAATCATGTTCATCCAGAGACGGAAAACGTTGGCTTTCCGTACGCCGCAGGTTGTCAGGTGATGGGTATTTTGAGCTACCGCGAGTTGTCGCGCGAGCAACCGCGCGCGCTGGTCGGGCTCTCCGATCTTTCAGCGCGGAAGACGATTCGTCCTTCGCTAGGTGAGCACGTCCTCTCCTTCACGGCTCCGTGGCCAGTCTTTCTTTCTATGGAAAAGAGTGTGGACGGCAGCTTCTTTGGACGCGAAACCTGGGCTGCTTTACGCGCAAGACCTATTTGATAATCGCGTTCTTCTTTTCCTTTTTGTCTCTTCTTTTACTTGCTGCCGTTGGCTCCAACCATTGTGCCTTTTGTACCCGCGTCGCCTTTGCGATGCGTTTTGGCGATTTTCTTGTAATTTGCAAGTACCGCGTTGACAAAAACTAGCGGCGATTCAATAATTACCGCTGCAAACCAATATCCATCGGAAGCACTTACCTGATGCTGCGGTCGTGTCTCCTCCGCCTTCTTATTGCAGGACTGCAACATTAGATTCTGTGACTGTTATGTATCCAGCGATTGCTTGCCTTGGATCGCATTCATGATCGGAACAGTGGATATGACTGCTCATGGTAGCGAACGTGCTGGGCTCGCTTGCTTTGAAAGCTATTTCGAATCCGGGTCTTCCCTCTTGGGCGTAGTTCGCTGAGCCCTCCCTCTTGGGCGTAGTTTGCAGGGCCCTCCACCTTGTTCGCAGTTCAAAGACTTAAAGCATTCGAGCGTTAGCCTGGAAGTGAGCTGACTATGATGATCCGACGGTTGTTGGCGGTTTTCCTTTGCCCTCTTATTTCCCTTCAGAACGTTACCGCGGCTACTGGTTCGTCCATCGTTCCCGATGGCAAGACGCAGACAACGGTGACGGTTAATGGCAAGGTGACTGGGGTTACGACTCAGACAATCCGCGGCGTGAATGCCTACAATTCATTCACGACGTTCAACGTCGCTTTCGGAAATACAGCCAACCTCTATCTACCAACGGGGACGACTAACCTGTTGAACCTTGTCAATGGTTCGGCGGTCACCGTTAACGGCATCCTGAACGCGATCAAGAACGGACAGATTGGCGGTCACACATTCTTTATCGATCCGTTTGGCATGGTCATCGGCCAGAAGGGCGTGGTCAACGTGGGTGCGCTGACCGTGATTACGCCGACCAAGGACTTCATGAACAGCTTTTTTGACGCTTCGGGCAATGTCTCGGATTCGTCAACGGCTGCGGTGGTAAGCGGCTCCGTGCCGCTGAGCAGCGATGGCTTAATTTCCGTCCGGGGTCGCATCAACGCCATTGGCGATGTTTCGCTGGCTGGCGGTGACGTCATCAACTCGGGAACCATCGGCACGGGAGCCGTCTTTGTAGTTAAGCAGCCCGATTTCAGCGATGTCGTGAACATAAAGGGACTGGCAACTGGATCGCAAGTTAGCGTGGCAAACGGCAACATCGAAATCGTTGCGGCAAACAACTTCGAGAACTCGGGAACGATTGATGCTCGGGGATCGTCGGGCGTAGATGGCGGCACGGTCAACATTCAGGCGGGCAACAACGTAGCGCTGGACTCCGGTTCCCTGATTGACGCGAGCGGCGTGGGACAGAACTCCAACGGCGGAACGATCAAGGTATACGCAGGCAATGACGCGTTGTTCAGCGCAGGCGGGGTTCTTGCCGTGAGCGGCGGAAACGTTTCCGGTAACGGCGGTTCCATCGAGTTGAGCGCCAACGGCACGGTCACATTGGCTGGCGGAGACTTCAAGGCCGGAGCCTCAAATGGAACGGCGGGAAGCGTCCTGGTCGATCCCACGGAAACGGATATTACTAAGAGTTTCTCTACCTACGGCGGTGACTACACAAATGCTGGAGACACCCTTTACGTTTATCCCGGAGTTACGATCAGTACCGTTCCCCGCGGTGGCGGAGCAGCCGGTAACATTACCCTGACCACGCTCCAAAGTTCCGGCGCGACCACGCAGTTGATCGACATCGGAGGGTGCGGGACGGCGAGTCCATGCACCACCGGCCCCACGGTCCTGAATGCCGGCACCACCGGTGATGTTACGATCACGGCGACCAGCAACGTCAATAAAACTTGGAGTGCCGCGCAGCCAGATGCAAATTTCAACCTGGATCAGGCGACCGCGAGCGTGATTGTCGAACCCAACGCCACAATTATAGGAAACAACGTCAGCATCACGGCGACGGCTACGACCAATAAGATCGCGACGATTACCGCTTCTGCGAATAGTAGCCAAAACACGGCTCCCGATGCGCTGTGCATTATCCTCGGAGGCAGTGGAAGTTGTGGCAGCAACACCAGTCCGCTGGCGGTCACCGACAGCCTTTTGAACCTGGTTGGTCTGGATAACTACGCGGGCGGCATCTTGTCCAAGGCAACGGCCACCGTGCAGGTGGGCGGCACGATCATTGCCGCTGGAAAAGTGACGCTGGATGCGGAAGCGTCCTCGACGGCGAATTTCACCGCCAACGGGCTCTACTTCACTTATGCCGAGTCCGATCCCACCGCTACGGCTCAGGTTCTGCCGGGCGCCAGTATTACCGCGGGCGGGGATTTCAGTCTAACGGCTCACTCGGTCAACAATCTGACCAACATCGGCAGCGCTGTGTCCGGACAGAGCAACGACAACAATACGGTTACCGAGAGTGGGCCGGCGGTCGCGGTCACCTACAGCGCGGCCACTTCGATATCGACGGCTGGGATCGAATCCGGCGCCAGCGTCAGCGCGGCCAACGTCGGCGTAACGGCGAAGAACGAGAACTCATTCGACACCGAAGCTACGCCCAGCATGAATGGACAAACTAGCTCCACCCAGCAATACGGCGCTGGGGTGGGAGTGGCCGTCAGCAACACCTCCTCTTTCGCCGATGCACATCTGAATGGAACCGTGACGGCTACCGGCGCGATCAGTTCGGACGCGGAATCGGTCAATTCCAAGAACGAAGTTTCCGCCACCGCGGTGGTAGGCGCAAACTCGACTGACGCCAGTTCGGGTAACGGCGACAAAGTTCAGAGCACCACCGCGAAGGAAGCCGAACAGGACAGCTCCGGCAATTCCGACACCAGGGCTCAGATCAATGACTTGGATCTTGGAGCGGCGGTCGCAATCGCCCAGAGTTCGAATACAGCATCATCCACGGTGGGGCCCAATGCTGTCATTACCGCGAACTCGGTCCCAGGCCAGAACGTGACCATCACGGCCAATGCCAGCGACACGTTCAAGGCTGACGCTTCGGGCAGCGTGGCGTCTTCAAACCTGAGCATTGGCGGCGCGGTCGCGGTTACCAACTACACCAACTCGGCTACTGCCTCGATTGGGCAGAGCGCGAACGTAACGGCCAGCGGACAAGTGGCAGTAACGGCTACCGCCGAACTGCCGAACGGATCAGCCACGCAACTGGAAAAGGTCGAGAGCTTTCTGGAGGATTTCAGTCTCACGGGCGCCGCCAGCGATCTTGCCAACGACGTTAGCTCGGCGAGCAGCAGCCTGAGCAATGCGAAAACCGCAATTGAAGGGATCGAGCAAGCTTACGACAGTGCGAAAGATGACACCACAACTTCGCTTTCCAGCACTGTCAATAGCGGCACCAGCGGGGTTGGCGTTGCCGGCGTGGTCAACATTCTGACGGCCAACAACACGGCCACGGCCTTCGTGGGCCAAGGCGCAACCGTCAAAGCAAACTCGGCCAGCGTGACGGCGACGGCGACCACAGAGTCGGTTAATTCGGCAGGTACCAGTAACGCTCAGGACTCCAGCGATTCCGCGCAAAAGACACAGAACCCCAGCAGCAATAGCTCGAACCCGCTAGCGGCGGCGGGCGGCACCTACAGCGGCCTTACCTATAACAACGCGGCGACCGCTTATATCGATTCAGGCGCAGTGGTAAGCACAACGCCCACGGCGGGCGGCGACGTGAACGTAACGGCCTCGGCGACCAATTTCATGGCCAACCTGTATGCCTCTGGTGGAAAGACCAACAGCGACATTGGACTCAATGGAGCCGTTTCCAACGTTGCGATCAACAGCACTTCAACCGCATACATCAACGACCAGGCGACGGTGAACTCCGCAGGCAAGGTTACGGTGGATGCCGAGAACAACACGCGCATCTATCAGCTTGGCGATAACAGCACCAGCGCTCAGAATCTTGCGGTTGGAGTGGTGCTGGGCTTTGTGAACGTCGATAACAACACCACGGCGTATGTCGGCAACAACGCCTCCATCAATGCCAACGGCAATGTGACCGTGGAAGCCAACGCCTATGAACGGCTGATGGCGGCCTCGGTGTCGTCGGTTACGGCCAGCAATAGCTCCACCAGTTCCGGGGCGAGCGGCACCAGCGACAAGCCTAGTTCCGGCGAAACCAGTGGTGCCAACAACACGGCCGACACAAACCCGACCACGGATTCAAGCAGCTATTCGTCCGGTATTGGCTTATCGGGCGAAATCGCATTCAACAACATCAAGGACACCACCAAGGGCTACGTCGGTAGCGGCACCACGGTTACGTCGGCTGCCACGTCTGTCAGTGCCAAGGATACGTCGCTGATGCTGGCGGCAGACGGCGGCCTGGTGCGTGCCAGCACCGCCGGAGTGCAGGGCGCGTTTGCTGACGACAGTATCAGCAAGACCACCGAGGCATACACTGACGGCGCAACGCTGAACACTGGAAGCCTGACCGTGAACGCGACTGAGTCGGATCTTGTACTGGCCGGCGCCGCAGGCGGAGCAGGCAGCCAGGGAAGCAGCTCAGTGGCCACCCTCGCGGGCTCTGTGAATTATCTGAGTATCGCCAACACGACCGAAGCGTCCCTCGCCAACACGACCGTGCTTGGCCAGAACGGCGTGGGTTCCAGGACCGGAGCGGTTGCGGTTACCGCCAGCAATCAGGAGACGGTCTTCTCCGTCGCCGGTTCGTTTACTTACGGGAAGAGCGACCTTGGTGTCGGAGTTGCGCTCGATTTGGGCACCATCAACAACACGGTGAAAGCCACGGTGGACTCGAACTCGACGATTGCTTCCAACGGCACCGTGGGCGTGACCGCCAGCGATAACGAGAACCAGCTATCGGTAGTAGCCGATCTTGCGGTTGGAGCCAGCAACGATGTTGCCGCCTCAGGCTCCTATCAGAGCGTTACCAAGGACGTGGAAGCAGCTATCAATGGCACGGTTAGCGCCGATGCCGGGGTTACGGTTGCGGCCCAAGACGACCAAGGGGGGAGTTCTTACGGACTGCCGACGGGTCTGATCGCGATTGCCGGTTCGCTGCCGGTTGCCTCGGGCACTGCCGGGCTGGGTGCTTCGGCCACCATCTCCACCACCGACAAGACGGTCAGCGCCAGCATTGGCGACAATGCGCAGGTTACTTCCTCCAACGGTGATGTGACGGTTCAAGCGCTCACCAGTGACAATCTCAACCTGTTTGCCGGGGGCGGAGCCTACGGCGAAACTGCCGGATTCATGGGGTCCGCGGTTGTTAACACGATCAACAACACGACCGATGCAAGCATCGGAAAGGCCACGGTCAGCGGTAACAACGTCAACGTAACGGCCAAGGACACGCTCAATATTATTGACGGAGCCGGTGGCATCTCGGGTTCGAGTTCGGCGGCGATTGGAGCCGCCGGAGACGTGGAACTTGTCGGCACCACGGTCGGAGCCGCGATTGGCGCGGGTGCCGTGGTGACGGCGGCCAACGGCAATGTGGACGTTGCCGCCACCCAGAATCAAACGGTCTATTCGGTCGCTGCGGACGCTGGCGTTGCCGGCGACGCTACGATCATTGGCTCAGGCACGGTTCTGACCTACACCACTAACACCACGGCGACGTCCGCCGGCAATGTCACGGCCAGTGGAAACTTCACGGTGGCTGGCGACCGGGAAACCGAAATCACTTCGGTGGCTGGCGAGGCTGCGCTCGGCGGCAGCGCCGGGGTGGGCGTCTCATTCTCGGTAATCGATAAAACGGACACGGTTACCGCGTCGGTCACTGGCGGGACCGATAACGTGGCGGGAACGCTTGGTATCTCGGCTACGGGCAATGACACGTTATATCCCGCGGCGGCTGGCGGCAGTATTTCTTCAAGCGTGAGCGTGGCCGGTTCAAATGTCGTCAACATTCTCAACCCAACCACTGATGCCTACATCAGCGGGGCAACCATCAATCCATCCACAAACGCCAACGCCTCGCAAACGGTGAGCGTGCGGGCAAACAGCGATACCGATATTCCGTTCAGCTTGGCAGGACCTCTTTCCGTGGGTGGTGACGCGGGCTTGGGCGAAGGCGCCTTCGTGACCGCCATCGACAAGCAGACGACCGCCGAAGTCATGGCGGGGTCCAATGTCTTTTCCGCCGGAAACATTTTGGTTGCGGCGCAATCTTCCGAAACGGCAACGTCGATTGCCGCAGCCCTCGGCGCTGGGGAGTACGCCGGAGTAGCCGGTGGGGTCTCGGTCTATAACCTCGGAACTACGACGACCGCTACCGTGGATTCAGGAGCGACGCTGAAGGCGAATAACAACGTAGGGGTCAATTCGCAGGATGTGACAATCGTCGACGCCGTTGTTGGCGACGTTACGTTTGGCGCGGTTGGGGTCGGCGCCGCTCTTGCCGTCGTCGATGTCACCAAGAATACGACAGCTTCGGTGGACGGACAGGTGACCGCGTTGGGCCAGGGAACGCCGCTGACGGTCGACGATGGAACCTTCACCATCAGCTATGCGAGCTTCGGCTCGGGCAAGTCCAGCTATTCACCCTTTGGGCCAGACCCGGCACCCAGCAGCGGCACCGGAGCATTTCTTACTGATCCGATGTTGACCGGTGAACGGCGCGCTACGGCCAACACCACCCAAGTGAGCGGCTTGGCTGTTACTTCCACCTCCACCAATGATTTCAACACGCTTGCCGCAGGGGCTTCGCTTGGCGTAGAGGCGGCTTCCGCCTCCGGGTCTGTGTTGATGTTGACCAACAACACCACGGCGGAGATCAAGAACGCGAATATCAATTCGAGCGGAAGCAGCGGCGACGGCGTCTATGTCGCCGCCGGCACAGATGTGGGACACCTTGGTAGCGCCATCAGCGTTGGCATTGGCGGCCAGGCCGCAGTGCCAGCCGCCGATGTCAGCATCCTGACTAACACCACGACCGCCGACATAACCGGGACCAATGTCAGCGCCAACGGCAACGTGAACGTGAGCGCGAACGCCACTGTCGACGATCTTTCTCTATCTGCCGGACTGGGCGCGAGTCAAGCCACGACGGTGGCTGGCTCGGCTTCCTATGTGGGAGTAACCGACATTACCACGGCCTACGTCTCAGGACAGACGGTGGGCAGCGCTTCGGCCCCGGTCGCCAGCCTGACTGTCCGCGCCTCGGACACAACCAACACGGATCTCATGGTCGGCTCCGTGGCATTCGGACAAACGGCTGGAATCGGCGCGGCAATCGCTGTCACGAATATCAGCAAGAACACCCAAGCCTACATCGATAACAGCACCTCTACCTACGCCTCTGGAGCAACCAGTGTAACCGCGACCTCCAGCGAGCAGATCGACGCTGCCGCGGTTGCCGGGGCGGCGGGAGGCTTTGCCGGAGCAGCGGCGGGTATCTCCGTGGAACTGGATTTGTCGAACACCAGCGCCAGCGTTGGTAGCGGAACAGACAGCGCTGGAAGCATGACTGTGACTGCATCCAACACGGTTAACAACACGAGCTTCGACGGCTCCCTGGGACTCGGCATACTGGCCGGAGCGGCTGGCGCGGTAGACGTGGGACAGATTGAAAACTACACATCGGCCCAGATCGTTGGAGCCAACGTAACCACGACCACAGGCGACGTCAGCGTGGGTGCCAGCGAGACCCGAGATCTGGAGAGCCTGGCGGTTGGAGGAGCAGGCGCAGCCGGGATCGGCATCGAGGCTTCGGTGATCGATTGGAGCGTGGACGGGAACGTTAATACAACGGGAGCAGGCAATGATACCAGCAGCAATCCGCTGAGCGTCAGTTCCTATAGCAGCTCGACTAGCAGCTCGACGGGAACGGCAAGCGGCGAGGCCGATTCTCAGCTCCAGACATCCCTCGGTACGATGAAAAATTTGCTCGTTTCCAATAACACCAGTGCCAGCCAGGCCGCCAGCGGATCCAGTAGCGCTCTGGGGAGTGCCGCCTCAAGCTCGGACACCCCTGTTTACTCGGCACTCAGCACGGCACCCACAACGGTCGGAACCACGGCATTGATCTCGGGTGGATCAGTGCAGTCGGCTGGCGCCGTGACGGTAAATGCCTCGGATACGACAACCCTAGGCATGACCGCCGGAGGCGCCGCGCTGGGTACATACGGTATCGGAGCGGCAGTGGCAATCGGCGAAGTGAATACCGAGGCTGACGCCGGGATTGTCGGCGACGCCACGATCTCCGCCGCGAAGGCTGTAACCGTCAGCGCCTCGCGTGACAACTCTGTTTCCGCCAAGACGTTGGATGGCGATGGCGGCGAAGTCTTTGGTGGCGGCGCTTCGGTTGCATGGGTTGTGGACAACGGTTCAACCACCGCCGAAGTCGCCGCAACCATCAACGATGCAACCAACCTGAAGGTGAGTGCCACCACGAGTCGACAAGACAGCGCCAGCAGCGGGGATATCGCAGTCGGTGCTGTTGCGGCTGGTTATGCTTACTCTGATGTAACCGAGAACGGCTCCACGACGGCGGAGCTGGATGCCAATACGCAAACCGCAGCTCAGGTGCAAGGTGTGCAAGTAACGGCCTCCGACTACTCCGCTGCGACATCCCAAACAAAGGCCATTGGTGCCGGAATCGTGGCCGTGGGCGGTGCCGAAGCTTACACCACCATCGATCCCACGGTGGACGCGCACATCGCGGCCAATACCAATATCCAGACCATCCAGAACACCCCGGGTGCCGGGGATGTTTCGGTGCTCGCCTTCAACACGGCTGACGCTTACTCCAACGTACTTGGCGCGAGCGCGGGCCTCGCTACGGTCGGATCGAGTATCGCACAAGCGGTGAGCGATCCCACGATAGATGCCTATATCGAAGGCACGGTCAATGCCGGCGGCAGCGTCGTGGTCGCGGCCCGTTACAACTACAACTCCAACGACAATCCTGTAACGACCTGCCCCAAGCCGGGCACCCTCGGCTGCGCCAACGTCGAAGCCGATTCCACCATGTCTTCTGGATCTCTGATCAACGTTGGGTTCGGCGATAAAGCCGATGCTTCGTCAATTGCCACGGTAAGCGGATATGTGGACGGAAACGCTAATATCACCGCAGGCGGCAAGGTAAGCATTTATTCGGAGTCCGGCAGTTCGGTGTCTTCGGATGCGGGTGGAACCACGCTTGCCGTGATCGATGTGCCGGGCAATACCGAGGCAAGTGCCACCATCACGAACAACAACAGCGCGTATGTAAACAACGCCACCGTCACTGCCTCGAACTTCCTGATGTCGGCGCAGAGCACGGATAATGATCGCGGCGCCACCGCGATCGGTTCGGCCTATGGATTAGCTGCGGTCCCTACTGCAACGGCTTCTGCCTACGTCACCGGGACCACTGAAGCCCATCTGGCGGGTACTGGTACGATCACGGCCTCCAACGGGGATGTCACGATTCAAGCACAGGTCGCCGAGCAAGCTGCGGCCAGCGCTCAGACCCAGACGGTGGCTGGCATCTCGGAGGCCAATGTTACCGCTTCCGTGGGCAGCCCAAATCAGGGCGGATCGGTGGATACGCCAGTAGTCACCACGGATTCCGGTACTAACATCGTCGCAAACACCGCGACGCTGCAGGCGAACCTTAGCCAGGCGGCATTTAGCGCGTATGCATACTCGAAAACGATGTCCGCCGACAGCGACTCCTACGCAACGACGAATGTCAATGTCAACGGTAGTCCGGCGGTTGAGGTGAGCGGCAACATCACTGCTCCGTCCGAACTTTCGATGGTCGCGACGGTCAACAGCGATTCAAACCAGGTTTTTGCCAATGGCACCGCAAAGGCCGATATCGACGCGGGAGTTACCGGTAGCCTGTATGCCACGGCAAACGATTATGCGGAATTCAGTCCAACGGTGAACGTGGCCGATTCCTCGACCCTCACTACGCAACAACTGAATGTCGCGGCAACGGCGCCTATCAGCAACGCGAGCACGAATCCGTACTACTCCAACAACGCCGATGCAAAGGCCAACACGGTGGTTTATTGGACTTTGGAAACCGTGCAGACAACCGTCGACGAGGTTTTTGGCTGGATTCCCTTCTTTGGCTCGCTGATCGAAAAAGTCACCAAATGGGTGACCGAGGAAGTTGAACACACCCTGAACAGCGATGTAAGCACCGTTACAAATGGAACCTACAAATCAAACCCAAGCATCAATTTAAATCACAGCACGATTGTGCAGTCAGGCGGAGTTGATCCAAACATCACCATAGCCGCGGATGGCACAATTACCTCCAACGAACCTGCTGGCACGGTCACAACCGCGAGTGGCGAAGTAGTGGTCAATGACCTGGCCAATCAGACCGGTTCGATCACGCTCAATACGCCGGG
>Ga0181528_10000041_pt1 | contig 128051 bp, 85 predicted proteins | sample PEATcosm2014_Bin_47_FD_119742 | JGI IMG/M metagenome (GOLD analysis project Ga0181528, IMG submission 119742) | Peatland microbial communities from MTU Mesocosm Facility, Houghton, MI, USA - PEATcosm2014_Bin10_10_metaG | ecosystem: Environmental > Terrestrial > Soil > Wetlands > Peat | place... | reverse complement strand
GCTGCCCGGAGTACAAGTTCGGGTCATCAACGTAGGCACCAATGACGCGTATGCCGTGACAACGGACAACCTTGGTTTGTACCAGGTCAGCAATTTACCGATCGGCAACTATGCCGTGAATTTTTCCAAGGATGGATTCAAAACCCTGGATCGCAAGGGCATCACCCTGCTGGTTGGCCAGGTTGCAGAAATTAACGCAGCATTGCAGGTGGGCACCCGGGCAGAGGTCATTGAAGTCACCGGGGAAGCCCCGGTTCTGCAGACGGAAACAGCAAATCTCACCACGAACCTCGATAGCCAAGCGGTCACCGAGCTTCCGCTGAATGTAGTCGGCGGTCGTTCTCTCTCGACCTTCATGTTTGCCTATGTCCCAGGAGTTGAAGGCTCCGACTACGCTTCGCACATCAACGGCAGTATGTCGTTGAGCAAGGAAGTTATGGTCGATGGCATTTCCGCGGTCTCGCAGTTGGGCGGTTACATCAGTGAAACGCAGCCTCCAATGGAGGGCGTGCAGGAATTCCAGGTTGAAACCGCAGGCATCAGCGCCGAGTCCGGACGCACCGGCGGCGGCGTTTTCCGCTATGAAATGAAGTCGGGCACCAACAACTGGCATGGAAGCGCCTACGGCTTTATGCATGACGCGTCTCTTGACGCTCTGACTGACAATTCCAAACTCCTTGCGCGTCAAGACCCGGCCAATGCTAAGGTCTATCTGCACAAGAGCGAAACGCTCTCCGACTGGGGCGTCAGCGGCGGCGGCCCCATCCTGAAGAACAAGTTGTTCTTCTATGCGGCGTATGAGCGTTACATGCAGAGCAACTGGAATTTCGGGGCGCCGGGCAGCAGCGTTCCGACAGATACCATGATGGGCCTGAACGCGGATGGCAGTCTTGCCACCTACGCGGACCTTTCCGCCATCGTGCAGAATCCAATCATTAATCCGGTCACAAACACTCCGTTCGCCAACAACCAGATCCCTACCACGATGATCAGCCCGGTGACGGCGAAGATCCTGCAGATCTATCACAAGGACTACAAACCAGAGGTTGCCGGACAAGCGCAGAACAACGCGATGCCGGCCTCCACTCTGCCCTGGAACCATATCAACGAGACCAGCCTCAAGCTGGACTACAACATGAGCGACAAGCATCGCCTCAACGCGGTGTTCTTCTACAACTTCTATCCCCGCATTCTCGCGGACCAGGGAGGCATCTGGTCGCCCACGGCTCTTTATGGCGGACCGTTTGCCAACTCTTACGAGCACGACACCAAGTCTCCGTCATTCCGCGCGACGGATTCGTATACGATCAGCCCGAACGTGGTCAACTCGTTCCGCTTTGCCATCAACCGCTTCCGGAACCCGAGCGTTGCCAAATCGCAGTCGGGTGGCTGGAACAGCATCCTCGGTCTCGGTGACGGCGTAGGCAACTTCCCCCGAATCAGCTTCAACAATGGGGGCTGGTACGGCAATTGCTGCCTGGCGAATAACGGTTGGAACTTCGGCGGACTGGGCAGCCAGTTCAACGATTTCTACGTTGGGAACACCTTCATCTACAACGACGACTTGAGCATCGTGAAGGGACGTAACACTTACAAGATCGGTGCCGAGTTCCGCGCGATGCAGTTCAATAACCACGGTGACACCGGCGTTTACAGCGTTACCTTTGACCCTCTCAGCACCGGCAATTCGTACAACAACAACGGCAGCGCTCTCGCAAGCTTCCTGCTGGGCGATGCGAGCCAAGGTGGGTTGAGCACCGGAGACTGGCTGCACGGACGTCGCAAAGCGTTTTCCCTGTATGCCTCCGACAACATCAAGGTCAACTCGAAGCTGACCGTGAACCTCGACCTTCGTTGGGATTACAACAATCCTTACAAGGAAAAGAACGGTCACTGGTCTAACTTCAACATCCAGGAAAAGAACCCCGTTACCGGCCTGATGGGAACGATGGATTACCTGGGCAACGGCAGCAAGTCATTTGAAAAACGGCAGGACTGGACGAACTTCGCACCGCACATCGGCGCAGCCTATGCGATTACGCCGAAGACGGTGATCCGCGGCACGTATTCGATTTTCTTCGTTCCGCTCAACATGAACACCTGGGGCGCGGTTCCTTACGGCTTCGACCCCGGCTTCAAGAAATCCAACGCGGCGACGGCGTTCAACTGGAACAATGGATATGTTGGAAACGTCACCCAGCTAACGACGCCGGACTACTCGCAATGGGGCATGGTTTATGTTGATCCCCGCTCGCTGACACCGGGCAACACGCAGCAGTTTACGATGGGCGTGCAGCGTGAGCTTACAAAAGACCTGAAGTTGGACGTGAGCTATGTGCAGAGCGCCAGCTACCATCTGCAGAGCGGCACACTGGAGACAAACCAGCCGACAGTTGTGAACATGCAGAACGGCCTGAAGAACGAATACGACCCAGCTAACTGGCCGACGTCCTTCAAGGCGTCAGCACCGCCCAACGGATATGCTCCGTACGCTGCTGGTATTTGGGGAGGCTATTACCCGAACTACCTGGCGACTCTGCCCTATCCACAAGCTGCCCTGGCGTACGGACCGCTCTTCTCGGTCGGCGCGCCTCTTGGGAATAGCACGTACAAGGGTCTGCAATTCAGCGTGACGAAGCGCGCCTCGCACGGCCTCTCCATGCAGGGCAGCTACGTTTACTCCAAAACCCACGGCGACGTGGACAGCTCGATGGAAGAACTGTGGTGGGCTGGCAGCATCCAGAACGTTTACGACCTGAAGAGCGAGCGTAAGAACATAGCCGACTTCGACCAGACGCACGTGGTGAAAGGCTATATCATCTACGATCTTCCCTTCGGCAAGAACAAACTGCTGGGAAGTGGTGTGGGTCCGGTCATGAACGATGTGATCGGCGGGTGGAGCGTGGACTTGAACTACCACTACAACACCGGCACGCCGATGCAGGTGCACTCGACGAACAGTTATCCGGGATTCAACTCGGTTTACGTCAACCTCGTTCCGGGCTGCAAATTGACGAACGGGTCTCCGAGTCTTGGGAAACAGTACGTGAACACGAACTGCTTCCAGAACCCGACGAACAACGCGTTGGGTACGGCGGGGAACTATCTCGACGGACTGCGCAATCCCGGTCTGGCAACTGAAGACCTGGCGGTACACAAGGCTCTTGGGTTTGGAGCGGAAGAACGGTACAAGCTCACACTGCGCCTTGAGTTCTTCAACGTCCTCAACCGTCATCAACCCGGCAGCGCTGTCACCAACATGTCCGACCCGAACTTCGGTCGTGTCATCAACTACGGTGGTTTAGGCGGACGCGTCGGCCAGTTTGGCGCACGCTTCGCCTTCTAAAACAACCTCGCACGAATCCTCTGGGCAGTCGCAATCAGGCTGCCCAGAGCTTCATGCGGAGCTCTGGTCTCTGGATTCCGGGTCGCTGGATGCTATGGTGTGCTTTGTCTCCGCTTAGGTGCATTGCGGGACGAGAGAGGTGCGGAGATGGCGACAGAGAACGGAAAACTTTCATTCGGCGAAAAGGTTGGGTACGGACTGGGTGACACTGCCTCGAACTTCTATTGGCAGATGTTTCTGAATTTTCTGGCATTCTTCTACACCGATATCTTTGGTCTTACCGCGGCAGCGGCAGCCACCATGTTCCTGGTGGTGCGCATTCCAGATACCTTCATCGATCCTGTGATGGGCGTGATCGCAGACAGGACGCAGACGCGCTGGGGACACTACCGTCCGTACCTGCTTTGGGGATGCATTCCGATGGCGGTGATGGGCGTGATTACCTTCACCACGCCGGGGCTGAGTCCGCACGGGAAACTGGTTTACGCGTACGTAACGTACAGCTTGATCATGCTGGCTTACACGTTCATCAACATTCCTTACGGAGCGTTGATGGGAGTGATCTCGCCGAATTCGCTGGAGCGCACCAGCGTATCGAGCTTCCGTTTTGTCCTCGCCTACTTTGGACTCTTCATGGTGCAGGGCCTCACCATCCCGATGGTGAAACACTTCGGCCAAGGAAACGACCAGAAGGGCTTCCAGTGGGCGATGGTGGTTTACGGCATCCTAGCCATCATACTTTTTGTGACTACGTTCTTCTGCACCCGCGAACGCGTGCAACCGGCAAAGGACAAGAGCAGCACACTCAAGGAAGATTTGCGCGACCTGACGACGAATGTTCCATGGGTGGTGGTCTGCTTCATCGGAATCTTCGCGGTCTTCTACATTTCGATTCGAATGGGCGCAATCCTCTACTACTTCAAGTACTGCATCGTGCGTTCAGGCGAGCTCTATCACTTTGACTACAACATTCTTGGTTACAGGTTGAAGGGCGCGCTGAGCCCCGAGGCGCTAGCTTCCTGGTTTATGGCGATGGGTACGGCGGGAGTGATCTTCGGCGCATCAATGGCGCGGCCGCTGTGCGTGTTGCTCGGCGGCAAGCGAAGGGCGTACATGATTCTGATGTCGCTGGCCAGCACGCTTACGGTGCTGTTCTATTTCGTTCCGCTCTCGAACGTGCCGCTGGTTTTTGTCACGCACATCGCAATCTCTACGCTATTCGCGCCTACGTCGCCCTTGCTGTGGGCTTTCTATGCAGACACTGCAGATTTCTCAGAATGGACGAATGGACGTCGTGCGACGGGGCTGGTGTTTTCGGCAGCGTCATTCTCGCAGAAGATTGGATGGGCAGTGGGCAGTTCGCTATTCCTGTGGTTGATCGGCGCGATTGGATTTCACGCCAACGTGCAGCAGTCGGTGGGAGTCCAGAACGGAATTCGCTACATGATGAGTTTCTTCCCGGCCGTGGTGGGTTTCCTGTCGGCGGGCGCAGTGCTGTTCTACTCGCTGGATGATTCGAAGATGGTTCGGATTGAGAGCGACTTGAAACAGCGCAAGGCATTGCAGTCATAAGAGCCGCATGGTGTGCGGCTGTGGAGATGTTGTGATGAAACATCGTTCCTATGCAGTCCTGATTCTATGGTTTGTGATGATCGCAGGGTGTCAGAGCTTTGGTCAGGGGACCGGGCCGATGCGGGAGATCGACCTGACCCGGCAACAGTGGAATGGTGACGCCGTTTGTTACTCCGGGTACAGGGGCGCAGAAAATCCTGACCGCAACATGTTCCCGAGTGAGCAGGAGATTTTTCAGGACCTGACGATTCTCTCGCGGCACTGGCATCTGTTGCGGGTTTATGGCGCAGATCTGCATGGGGAGAGAGTGCTGAAAGTGGTGAGGGAAAAGCATCTCCCGATCAAAGTCATGCTCGGCATCTGGCTCACCGGCGCGCCGGGACACGAAGCGGAAAACGAGACGCAGACGGCTGAAGGCATCCGGTTGGCGAAGGCGTATCCGGACGTAGTGGCGGCCGTGAGCGTTGGCAACGAGGCACTGGTGTCGTGGTCAGACCACAGAATGACGGAAGCACAGGTGATCACGGTGGTCGAGCGGGTGAAGAAAGCTGTCGCCTGTCCAGTGACAGTTGCCGATGACTACCTGTACTGGATCAATCCGGATGCGGCCCTGGTGAAGCACGTGGACTTCATAACGCTGCACACGTATCCGGTGTGGGGCAACGTGGACATCGATGGCGGACTGTCCGGGACGGTAGCCAATTATAAAAAAGTTCAGCAGGCGCATCCAGGGAAGACGATTGTGCTGGGCGAACTGGGCTGGCCGACGTACACGGTAGGCGAGCGCCATGTGCCGCGCGCGGGCGATGAACGCAAACAGAAACTGTACTTCCAGCAGATCAGCGAATGGGCACAAGCAAACCAGGTCACTGCGTTCGTATTTGAAGCGTTCGACGAGTCGTGGAAGGGCGCGGGGACGGAAGGCCACTGGGGCCTGTTCTCCGAGGAGCGCAAGGCAAAGCCGGCAGTGCTGGAGTTCTATCCCGATTTGAAGCCGGATCGGCCTACGTCGCCCTCATACGACGTGGCACCTGCACAGGTGGCGAAATGAGCGCATCCACTCCAGTTGTTAGCCCGATCGCGCGAGCTTCGCGGAAGAAAAGGGCAGAAGGCACGTTCGTGGAGCTCGGGGGAGAACCTTTCTATTGCATCGAGAATTACGACGCGATGGAAGAGTTTTTTATGAGCGTTGTGAGTGCCTCAGACCACTATCTTTTTATCTCGAGTAATGGTGGATTGACAGCCGGGCGCAAGGGCCCGGACAACGCACTGTTTCCTTACTACACGGACGACCGCATTCATGACAGCGCCGAACACACAGGCAGCAAGACGATCTTTCGTGTGCAGCGGGAAGACGCAACCGTAGTTTGGGAGCCCTTCAGCATTCGCGGTGAGAACCACACGGTAGCGGACGACGCGCACAAGTCGCGCAACCTCTACAAGAGCGTTTACGGGAACCGGATCGTCTTCGAGGAAGTGAATCACGCGCTGGGCCTGGCGTTCTCCTACGAATGGGCGACGGGCGATCGCTTTGGATTTGTGCGCACCGCGAAGGTGGTGAACCTGAAAGGAAACACACAAGAGCTCGAAGTGCTGGACGGATTGCAGAATCTGCTGCCTAGCGGCGTGACGCGGCGATTCCAGTTGGAGTACAGCACGCTGGTGGATGGATACAAACGCACGGAATTAGAGGCAGAAAACGGAGTGGCCATCCTGCAATTGACTTCGGTGCCCGTGGATCGCGCGGAGCCGAGCGAAGCTCTGAAGGCGAACGTGGCATGGGCTGTAGGCTTTGAGCGCCCACTGCACCTGCTGAGCAGCGTGCAACTGGAAAGCTTCCGGCGTGGCGACGTTCTGGTGGAAGAGGTGGAAACGCATGGACGGCGCGGGGCATACTTTGTGAATGCGCCAATCCTGCTGGCTCCTCATGCGATGCGCGAGTGGAAAATTGTAGCCGACGTTAACCAGGATGCCGCCGGGGTGCGCAGCCTGCTCCACATGCTGCGACACGAAAAGGATCCGGCGGAAAAGCTGAACGAGGATGTGTCCCGGGGAACAGAGAACCTGTTGCGGGTGGTTGCCGCCGCGGATGGTCTACAGCAGACGCGCGAGCCGGCGAATACCTGGCATCACTTTGCCAGTACCCTGTTCAACGTCATGCGGGGAGGGCTTCCCGACGATAATTACCAGATCAGCGGTGCGGATTTTGCGCGCTTTGTGCGCACGATCAACCGTCAGGTCGCCGCACGTCACAGCGAATTTCTGGCGTTGCTGCCGGAGCAGCTTCTGCACGACGAACTCCTGCGGCTAACAGGCCTCCAGGGCGATGTGGACCTGGAGAGAATCAGCCGCGAATATCTGCCGCTAACCTTCAGCCGCCGTCATGGAGACCCAAGCCGGCCGTGGAATATCTTCGACATTCGTCTGCGGGATGAGCAGGGGAATCGGATTCTGAACTACCAGGGAAACTGGCGGGATATCTTCCAGAACTGGGAGGCGCTGAGCTATTCGTACCCTGGCTTCACGGTCAGCATGATTTTCAAGTTCCTTGATTCGTCCACAGTGGACGGCTATAACCCGTATCGAATCTCGCGCGATGGATATGAGTGGGAGGTGTTGGAGCCGCACGACCCGTGGTCATTCATCGGGTACTGGGGCGATCACCAGGTGGTGTACCTGCTGCGATTGCTGGAGCAGGCGCAACGCTGCGAGCCAGCGTCGCTTCCGCATCTACTGACCCGTGAAATATTCACGTATGCGAATGTTCCGTACCGGATCAAGCCGTACGCTGATCTGCTGGCGGATTCGCAGAACACGATTGTCTTTGATCAGAAGGCGCACAAAAAGATTCTGCGCAATGCCGCCAAACTTGGGGCCGATGGCAAGGCTGTGGCCGACGCAAGTGGGAAGCTGGCGCACGCGAACCTGGCAGAGAAGCTGCTGATCCCGCTGCTGGCGAAGCTCTCCAATTTTGTTCCTGAAGCCGGGATCTGGCTGAACACGCAGCGTCCGGAGTGGAACGATGCGAACAACGCGCTGGTGGGGTCGGGCACGTCGGTGGTCACGTTGTGCTACCTGCGCCGCTTCCTGCATTTTGTGCGTGACCTGTTCGCCGATAGCGGAATTGCGGAGGTCGTGCTTTCTGCCGAGGTGGCTGAGCTGTTCGAAGCGGTGAATGATACGTTGCAGCGCAATCTTCCTTCTGCGGATTTCACCGACGAGGCGCGCAAGAGAATTCTGGATGAACTGGGGCAGGCCGGGAGCAAGTATCGCGAGCAGCTTTATGCGCACGGGTTTTCCGGCAAGCGGCGGAACGTAGCAGTAGCGTCACTGAAAGAGTTCTTCGACACAACGTTGCTTCACGTGGATCACTCGATCAAGTTCAATCGGCGCGACGATGGGCTGTACCACGCGTACAACCTTATGGAATCGACGGCCGACGGCATTCGCGTGCACAACCTCGCATTGATGCTGGAAGGGCAGGTGGCGGCCCTGAGCTCTGGCGCGCTCTCCTCGGGGGAGGCCGTGGAACTGCTTGGCGCACTGCGAAACAGTCCTTTGTACCGGGCCGACCAGCACAGTTACATGCTTTATCCAATCAAGACGCAGAGCTCATTCCTCGACCAGAACAATCTTCCGGCGGAGTCGGTGGCGAAGTCCAGGCTGCTGGCCGAAATGATTGCGAAAGGGGATCGGCGGATTGTGGTGCGCGATCTCGACGGCGGGGTTCACTTCCATGGATCGTTCCAGAATGTTTCGCTGTTGCGGAGCGCGCTTGAGGGTGTCAAGGAAAGGCGGCTCGGCAAGCGGGCGAAGCAAGAGGCCGGATTGATCTGCGAGATCTACGAAGAGGTTTTCCAGCATCGCTTCTTCACCGGCCGCTCAGAGACGCTCTACAAGTACGAGGGAATCGGGTGCATTTACTGGCACATGGTTTCCAAACTGCTGGTCGCCGCGCGCGAGGCGCTGACGCAAGCAGTGGAAGGCGGCGCGGATGAAGCACTGTTACAGCGGCTGCGCGAACAGTACAACGACATTCGAGCAGGTCTGGGCACCCACAAGACTCCGGCGGAGTACGGCGCTGTCCCCATGGACCCTTACTCGCATACTCCGGGCTTTGCCGGAGCGCAGCAGCCCGGAATGACAGGGCAGGTGAAGGAAGATTTCATCGCGCGGATGGGAGAGCTGGGAGTTCAGGTGCGAGGCGGAGAGATTCATTTTGTGCCGCAACTCATGACCGGCAACGAATTCCTGGATGGTCCGTCGGCATTTCACTACTGGGATGTGGGCGGAGAGGAGCACACGTTGCAGTTGGACGCCGGAATGCTGGCGTTCACTTATTGCCAGGTCCTGGTGGTGGTGCATCGGGAGGGGCAGGGGGAAGTGCGCGTGAGCCGTAGCGATGGCGGCATGCAGGTGTTCAAGGGCTGCGGGCTTGATCGCACGCTCAGCAAGACAATTTTTCAACGTACAGGTGACATCCGCAGACTGGATGTGTTCTTCGACTCTTCCGTCAGCAATGGGAGAGCTCGAGAGCCTGAAAGGGGCGCATTGTGAGCACGGCACGAATTGCAAAGGCAGTTACCGGAAGTGGATGGAGAAGACCCATGGGAGTAGTAACTCGCGGATGTTTGCTGGGACTGCTTTGCCTGTCACTGCAGGCGATGAGCGCGTGCGGCGGGGGAAGCGGTTCAAGCTCTGGCGGCGGAGGCGGCATAACACCGCAGGTGGCCACGCCGGTGATCACTCCGACGGCCGCACTGAACGGGGCGCAGACGGTTGCCATGAGTGACAGCACGTCTGGTGCGACGATTTATTACACGCTGGACGGCAGCACACCTTCCTCGAAATCAACGCAGTATTTCGCGCCGATCCTAGTGGCGTCGAGCGTGACTGTGAAAGCCATGGCCGCACTTTCCGGAGAAACGGACAGCGCGATGGCGAGCCAGACCTTTGGTCCGAATGTCGCCTCCGGCACGCTGGTGTGGAGCGATGAATTTGACAACACGACGGGAGCCAATGCTCTGCCAAATTCTTCAGTTTGGACCTCGGACACTGGTGGCGGGGGTTGGGGAAATTCCGAGCTGGAAATTTATTGTGCTCCGGGCACGACGAAAACGCCGTGCGACGCAGCCAATCCCAACGCGTATGTGGGCACCGATGGATATCTGCACATTGTTGCGCGTCAGCCTTCGAGCGGAGTCTATACTTCGGCGCGTCTCAAGACCGAGGGACTATTCAGTATTTCCTACGGACGCATTGAAGCAAGGATGCAGCTGCCCGAGGGGCAGGGACTTTGGCCGGCATTCTGGATGGTGGGCAACAACATCACGACTGTGAACTGGCCAGCCTGTGGCGAGCAGGACATCATGGAACACATCAATGCGCCACAACCAGACTGGGTGGCTGGTTCGCTGCACGGACCGAATGCAAACCTTTCGCAACAGTATCCGGGAACGACGGGACCGTCGTTCTCCGGAACCGACTGGCACACTTATGGAATGATCTGGTCGCCAAAGTCGGTTCAATATTACGTGGACACGCCGGGGAACGTGTATGCCTCCTTCACTCCGACGAGCCTGACAGGGCAGAGTGGCGCGGTATGGCCTTTCGATTCCGGCAGCGGTGCATTTGTGATTCTGAACCTGGCGGTGGGCGGCAATTGGCCCGGTCCGCCGACGGCTGCGACGCCGTTCCCGTCGGAAGTCCTGGTGGACTACGTGCGCGTGTACACGAATTAGAGCTCTCCTCCTGAGTCGCTTCCAGCTCCGGTGTCGTCATGGGAATTGCGTTGGCGTACGTGATTCCTGGGATGGCACCGGATTTTTGCGTCTATTCCGCAATCGCGGTTGCGCTCGGTTCCAGGACAGGATCAATCTTCCTCGATTTGGACCTAAGCCGATTTTCCACTTGCAAGAAATATGAATAGGAGTTTAATGAGGGGCAGTACGGCACGCTCTCGTGTCGAAACAAGGTTGAGGGTACTGTTGAGACGCGAGGACTTTTAAGGAACCCATAAGCGGGTGAAGGAGGGTAGCTTAGCGACGATGCTAGATGACATCTCACAATTGTTCAGCCTAGTTGCCGCGCCCTCATGCGGCGCTTGACACCTTCAAGAATCAGACATCCTGGCCGGGCGTAGTCATCGACTGCGCCCGGCTTCACGTTACGCGCGAATTCCTAGAATTTCCTCGCAGAAACTCACCAGCTCACGTCCCACAGAAATACGTCTATTGCTTACTGAGGGCCGGCCCACGCGCTGGCGCGCATTGACAATGGAATCTTCGCACAATGTATATTGGTGCCCGTTCACTCTGGAGGTAAGGATTGGGACGGACTCTCATTGGTTTTCGAAATGCATTCCGTGTGTCAGGCATTGTGCGCTGGGGTAATTGCCTGAGTATTCTAGGCTTCGCGCTTCTGTCCGCAGCGATGTTGACGGCCGCCGATGCTCCACGCAGCATTGCACTTTCCACGCTTGCGACGGACTCGATCCCCACAGGAAATGAATGGATCTCGCTGCCCACGATCCGCGCATCGGACGGGGCTCTTACGAGCTTCAACGTACTCTCAATGCGCGATCGTGGCTTGTTGGAAGTCACAGGCGAAGGTGGCACTCCAGCACTGCAGCCGTACTTCACTGTCGATGGAAAGCCGTTCGCGCTGCAGAACCTGTCGTGGGAGTTACTGGAGTATTGGATCCCCCGCGCGCACGTAACATCCGGCGGAATAGAGGCAACACTTACCTACTGCGCACCACCGGGATCGCGCGCGGCGTTCCTGCGATTAACTCTTACCAATCATCGTGACAAGGCAGTGCCAGTGACGCTTGGCCTCAAAGCCTCATGGGGAGCTCTGAACCGGGTGACGTACCTGCCGGTCGCGCTGCGGGGAGAACGAACGGAGATCGCGGCGCCGTGGGTGGACCCGGGTGAAGTATTCAGCTTCATTACGCACGATACTCAGTTTGCGTGGTCGATCGTGCATCCGGGTTCGGAAGCACACGTGAGCGCACCCCCGCTTACCGTGTCTCCTGCACTGGATGCACAACGAGCGGTTACTCTGGCGGCCGATGAAACAACAGAAGCAGTCTTTGTGCTCGGTGTGGGTATTGAGGAGTTCAGCGCGGCGCACTCAGCAAAGGCTTTGCGCGAGGAACTGGATCGTTACGGAGCAGACCACATTCTGGCGCGCGCCGCGGAATGGTGCAGGAAGCGGACGCGCACAACCGGAAAGCCCTCGCTCGACCTGCTGATGAATCGTAACTTTCTCTTCACGGCCAATTACGCGTGGGGAAGGACGATTGACACGGAACAACTGGTTGGAGTGACGTCGCGCAGCCCCCGGTACTACGTGTCGGCCGCCTATTGGGATCGCGATGCAATGCTGTGGAGTTTCCCGGGGCTGCTGGATGTGGACCCGTCATTGGCGCGCGATGCGCTGGACTATGCACTGACCGTGCAGCTTCGCAATACAGGCGTACACAGCCGGTTCATCGATGGAGTGGTGTTGGAGGACGGCTTTCAACTGGACGAGGCGGTCGCTCCGATTCTGGCTGCGGCTGAATACGTCAAGCGTACCGGGGATGACGACTTTCTGCTGTCGCATCGGGCGGCGCTGCTCACGCTGCGTGACAGGCTGATCGGACGCTTCGATCCGGAGACTGGGCTCTATTCGTCGCTGCAGGATTCGCAGGATGAGTACCAGAAGCTGCCATTCATCACCTATGACAACGTGCTGGCGTGGAGGGCGATGCTCGACATGGCGGCTCTGCTGGAGCGGTTGAAGGACAAGCCCGGTGCCCAGGCGATGACAGCCAAGGCCGCAGAACTGCGCAAAGCCATCCTGCAGCACTGCGTCTCAGACAAAGCCGCAGGAGCTGGAGGCACGATCTTCGCCTCGGCCACGGATGGCCACGACACGGCATTCACGGAGATTCCGCCGGGCTCGCTGATGAAGCTGCCAGCGCTCGGCTTCGTTCCGGAAGACGACCCGGTGTTTGTCCGTACGTACGATTGGCTGCATTCGAAGAACTACCGTTACTCCTATGCAGACTCTGCTTATGGACTCCCGGGAAGCTACCGCTTGCCCATTACCACATCCTGGAGCGTTGCCGATCACCTGCTGCTGAAGCGAGGAAGGGCCCAAGCACTGAAGGTGCTCGGCGCTACGAGTTGGGACGGCGGAATTGCCTCTGAAGGTCTGGACCCCGATTCGGCGACGATGGACCGGCCGGGTGGTGCATTTGCGACTGCAGCCGGGTACTTGGCACACGCGATCTGCCAAATGTACTGTCAGCCGGCGTTACCCCGCTAAATCTAAGAGATCTGCGGCCCCTTCCCACTCCCGGAGGGGCCGCAGCGGGCCCCTCTTCGCCCTGCGGAGAGGAAATTATGTATTCCCAGTTGACAATCGAGCTGCTTCATTGCTATAACCCTTAGCCGTCTGCGAAATCGATTGTGTAGCAGTAAGCAATCGATTTCGCAAGATCAACGAAACGCAGGTCCGCCATCTGCAGGGGACCGCAAAGCACGAACTTTGGGGGGAGAAACACCAATGAGATTCTCCAGAATGTTCGCCTACGCGACGCTGGCACTGACATGTCTTTTGGTCCTGTGTCCGCTAGCCCAAGCGCAATATCGCACGTCCATTCAGGGCGTTGTGACCGATTCCACAGGAGCTGTGATTCCCGGTGCCACTTTGACGCTAACGAATCCGGCAACCAACGAAAAGCAAGTCAGAACCAGCAATGAGGCTGGTGTGTACAACTTCAACGCCCTGGCCGCGGCACGCTTCCGTCTGGAAGTTGTTGCGAAGGGGTTCGAGAAAAAGGTGATCGACAATCTCGAATTCGTTCCCGAACAGGCAAATGCTCTGAACGTGCAACTTTCGGTGGGCGCTGAATCGCAAACCGTGAACGTGGACGCAGCCGCGTTGCCGTTGCTCGAAACCGAGACCGCATCCAGCAGCGGTGTTGTCTCAGACAACCAGGTTCAGCATATGCCGTCCTTCGGCAGGGATATCATCAAGCTTGCGCTACTGGCTCCAGGCGCCTTCGGTGATAACGCGCAAGGAAATGGCGGCGGCTCCAATAACCTTCCCGGCACTCAGACCGGTGGAGGTGCCACTGGTGGCAACGACGGCATCTTCAAGACAGAGAACGGTGCGCAGATCATCTCGAACGGTAATCAGACCGAGAACAACAGCATTCTGATTGACGGTATCAGCACTACGAGCGCCGTATGGGGCGGTTCGACAATCATCACGCCGACGGAAGATTCCGTAGACAATGTGAAGATTGCCACCAACGCTTATGACGCTGAGTATGGCCGTTTCAGTGGTGCACAGATTCAGATCACATCGAAGAGCGGAAGCAACCAAGTTCACGGCAGCCTCTTCTTTACCGCACACCGCCCGGGTTTGAACGCCTATCAGCGGTTCAACGGAGAAAACCAGAAACCCCTGAGAGACAACAACCGGTTTAATCAGTTTGGGGGCAGCGTGGGCGCCCCGATCTGGAAGAACAAGGTTTTCGGTTTCTTCGCGTATGAGACTGTTCGCAACCCGAACTCCAGCAGCGTTGGCAACGGTTGGTACGATACGTCGGATTTTGATGCGTCTGCACCTACCGGAAGCATCGCAGCGAAGTATTTGACCTACCCTGGTAGCGGCGTCAGCGCCAAGGGCATCAATCCTTCGACATGCCAGAATGCCGGTTTAACGGAAAACGTGAACTGCAGAACGATTGCGGGAAAAGGTCTCGACATCGGCTCACCGTTGAAGACAGGTCTGGGTACTCAGGATCTTGGCTGGGTAGATCAGAACACCCCCGGTGTCGGCGGCGGGCTGGACGGCGTGGCTGATATTGCCAACTTCATCACTGCCAGTTCGACCACCTCCTCAAAAGCACAGTACAACGGCCGTCTGGACTCGAACCTTACCAGTAAGGACCGTCTGGGTTTTGCGATCTATTGGGTTCCACAATCATCGAGCTTCCTGAATGGTACAGCGCGTGGGTACAACTTCTTCCACCACGATCAGATTAACGAAGCCTATTCCTTGATCTGGAACCACACCTTCTCGCCGACCTTCCTGAACGAAGCTCGCTTCAATGCTGCCGGATGGCATTGGAATGAGATCAGCTCCAACCCGCAGCAGCCAGTTGGTCTTCCCCAAGCCAGTATTGGAAACTACGGAAGCATTGGCGCACCAAATTCATTTGGCGCGAATATCGGCAGCATCCTGAACCAGTGGACATACAGCTACAAGGATGTAGCTACCAAGGTTGTCGGACACCACACGATCAAGTTTGGCGGTGAGGTCACGCGCCTTTACTACCTTAACGAGTGCACGGGTTGCGGCGTCCCGGGCTACAACTTCTTCAACATGTGGGATTTCCTCAACGATGCGCCGCACAATGAGAGCGGTGGCTTTGATCCCCACACCGGCAAGCCAACCACGCAGCGCCAGGACGACCGCACGGACATCTGGGGCTTCTTCCTCCAGGATGATTACAAAATTCGCAGGAACCTGACGGTAAATCTTGGACTGCGCTATTCCTACTTTGGACCGCTTTCAGCCAAGCAGGGCAACATGTACGTTGCCACTTTTGGTCCGGGTGCGGCTATGATGACCGGCCTGACTGTTGCAAAGGGCGACTCCTGGAACGCGCAGAAGGGTAACTTTGGTCCCCAGATTGGTTTTGCCTGGAGCCCAACGAATGCCCACGACAAGTTCGTGGTTCGCGGCGGTTACGGACTGAGCTACAACCAGGAAGAAATCGCTATTTCGGCCAATATCAACGCAAATCCAGGGTTGATCGTTTTCCCGACCCTGAACATGTCCACGCCAACCTCGCCGAATCCTGGCATCATATATGCCACTTCGACGAATCTGCACTCCCTTACTGACTATCCTTCGAATCCGAACACGATTTTGAGCTTTGCAGCTAACGGATTGCCTGCAAGCGGCACGGCGGTCAATATCGGAGCGTTCCCCAAGAACCTGCCCACCATGCTTACCCATCACTACTCTCTGGATACCCAATACGATCTTGGGCACCAGTTTGTAGCTACTTTGGGATACCAGGGAAGCTTGTCACGCAACACTTACTTCCACTCGAACCCGAACGCCATTCCTGCGGCCAAGGGCTATATCTTGAATCCGCAGATTGGTGGCGGCGACTACTGGGGCGTGAACGGAAGTGGCAACTTCAATGCCATGCTGGCAGAATTGAAGCATCAGTTCTCGCATCAGTTCATGGCAGATGCCCAGTTCCAGTGGGCCAAGAGCATGGATACCAGTTCCGCGCCGTACTCGGAACAGGACTATCCGTATAACCCCAGCCTGAGCTATGGCCGCTCCGACTACAACGTCGGCAAGGCGTTCAAACTCTATGGCATGTGGCAGCCGGTCTTCTTCCATGGAAGCCATTCGTGGATGGAGAAGGTTGCTGGCGGTTGGACCGTCAGCGGTATTCTGAACATGCACTCGGGCTTCCCGTGGAATCCTGTTGTGAACGTCGATGGCGGAAACCTCTATTGCGGAAACTGTGGTTATTCGCAGCTGCTTCCGGCGGCCTATCTTGGCGGCGCGGGTAGCAGCACCAGCAACGATCAGTTCAAGACTGGGTCGAACTATCCGCTGGCCGCCACTTCGCCGATAAAGGCCGGGGAGTACTTCTCAACGCCGACTTACACTGCCTACACTGGCTCAGCGTACGGATCTGCGCTTCCTCAGGCTCCTGGCGTGAAGCGTAACTCACTCAATGGTCCTAGATACAGGGATATCGACATGACGCTGGCCAAGAGCTTTGGTCTGCCGAATATGCCGGTACTTGGCGAGAATGCCAAGTTTGAATTCCGTGCAGATATTTACAACCTATTCAACAACCTGAACTTCGACCCGACCAAGATCTCGAACAACATTGCCAACACGAACTTTGGTCAGGCAACAGCTGCTCTCGGTGCCCGCACCGTCACTTTGTCGGCGCGGTTCAGCTTCTAAACGTCCATCAGGTTGCGACCGGTTCAATGAATCGGACCGGTCGCAACTTACAGGTGCCTCCTCCATTCACGGGAATAACCGGCACGCTGGTTATTCCCATTTTCCCTGCTTGTAAGAGGCTTTGGTGAAAGCTGCTGGCGAACATTCCAGCGGCTTCCTGCTTCTTCGTGCAGATCGGGACCGGCAGTCCAGAGTCATGAGCGCTGATAGAGGACAGACGGACCGTGACTCACCCCCCAACGGAACCGCAGGTGTCCACATGAACGCACGGATCAGAACAGCGCAAATCCATGTGGTAGCCGCAGCCGTGCTCCTGTTGTTGTGCTGCGCCTCTTATCAGGCGGCCGCAGACCAGAACTATTCCCAGCAGGTATTCTTCGAAAACAGCCTTTCGCCGGGCGCTTATTTCTACAGCTCAGGAAAGGCCTGTGTTCCAAGCAAGCTAAAGCTGCTGAACGGAAAGATTCCAGTAGAAACCACTGCATTTGTCAGCGGTCCGAACGCGCTTGCACTGGAGTGGCAGTCTGTTGCGGATGGGAGCTGGGACGCTGAGATCAACCTGTACAACTGGCGCAATCGCCACGTTGATTTTGCGGGTGACAGCCTCTACCTGTGGTTGTATGCGAAAGACGGAATCCGCGCCGCCGACCTTCCGAAGATTGCGTTACGCGATCTTGAAGGAAATTTCACAGACCAGCTTTCGATAGGCGGATTCACCGGCGACTTACTACCGGGAAAATGGACTCGGATACAAATTCCGTTGGACCACTTCAAGAGCGGATCACTTCACGCGTTCCAAACGCGCAGGCTTGCAGCCATTGTGTTTGCGCAGGGAAGCGCGGATGGTGCGGCGCATTCGCTATATATCGACGACATACGCGTGGAGGATGCTCGGAATAAGAATGCGCACGCCCCGGCTACTCCCGTGATGGTTGCGGTGAAAGGGTACGAGCGGCATTTTGATATTCAGTGGAAGGCGGTAGCGGATTCATCGATTGCGCAGTACGTGATTTATCGCGCGATGCCGGGTGAGCCGTTGCGTGCGATTGGCGTGCAGAGATATGGAGTCAACCGTTTCGCGGACTACGTCGGTGATACACATGCCACAGCCACATACAGGGTCGCTGCGCGAACGTCTTCACTTCGCGAGTCTGCGCTCTCGGCTCCGGCTTCCGCATCGACGCATCCGATGAGCGATGGAGAACTGCTCTCCATGGTGCAGGAGGCGTCGTTCCGCTACTACTGGGAGGCTGCGGAGCCGAACTCCGGCATGGCGCGGGAAAGCACTCCGGGCGACGATGACGTGATTGCGGTTGGCGCGACGGGCTTTGGCATCATGGCCATGGTGGTGGGCAGCGAACGCGGCTTTGCGAGGCGCGAAGAAGCGGTTGAGCGGATGCTTCAGATCACAAAGTTCCTGGCGAAGGCTGACCGCTTTCATGGTGCGTGGCCTCATTTTCTCAGTGGCCGCACGGGACATACGCTGCCGGTGTTCGGGATTTATGACGATGGTGCCGATTTGGTTGAGACTTCATTTCTCATGCAAGGCTTGCTGACGGCGCGACAGTATTTCTCGGGAAGTAACGAGAACGAGCGCGAGCTACGGGATGCGATCACCGTGCTGTGGCAGGGAGTGGAGTGGGATTGGTTTCGCGCGACTCCTGAGAAGGACGCGCTGTACTGGCACTGGTCGCCTCGCTTTGGATTCCACATTGCCAACCGCCTGGAAGGGTGGAACGAGGTGATGATCACCTACATGCTGGCGATTGCCTCTCCAACGCACGCGGTGCCTCCGCAGTTGTACGAGTCTGGCTACACGGCGCAGCGCGCGAACCACCGCTACGGCGATCGGAAGAGTTATTACGGGATCCAGTTGGATATGAACTACACACCGGGATCTCCGGGGCCGCTGTTCTTCACGGACTACTCGTACATGGGATACGATCCGCGCGGCTGGCATGACAAGTACGCGAACTACTTTGTGAACAATCGGAACGAAGCGCTGGTGAGCCAGGCGTACAGCGTTGCAAATCCACTTCACCGGAAGGGCTACGGCGCGAATGATTGGGGACTGACGGCCGTTGATGGGCCTGACGGATATCACGAGTACAAACCGTTCACTGAAGATGACGGAACGCTTGCACCGACCGGAGCGATCAGCGCATACGCCTACGCGCCGGAACAGTCTATGCTCGCACTGAAGCACTTCTATCGCGACCTGGGCGCGCAGGTGTGGGACATATACGGCTTCCGCGACGCGTTCAATGAAGAGGAAAACTGGTATTCCGGAATCACTATGGGGTTGAACCAGGCTCCCATGGCGGTAATGATTGAAAATGGGCGCACAGGGCTGATCTGGAAAACATTCATGTCGGACCCGGAGATTCTCAAAATGCGGCTGGCCATTGGGCTGAAGCCGGATTGAGTGCAGGGCGGTGGACGCGACCTGTGGGGGCTCCGCCGAAAGGCGAACTCCTCCGGGTGGAACAATTTGCAGGACTGAACAGATCGTCGCAGAGATTGAGTTGAGGAGAAGAACAGGTGCTTCACTTGTCGAATCATTTCCATCGGCTGCTCGGCGGTGCCATTCGCAAGATGGTCATCACCGGGATTACTATCGCGTTATTTAGCAGCATCGCGGTAGCTCAGAATGCGCGAGACGCCTCCGTAAAGAAGGTGCGCATTCATCCTTCGAACACTCAACTGGCGTCGCCCGCGATCGAAAAGCGCGTGAATGAACTCCTACGGAAGATGACGCTGGAAGAAAAGCTTGGCCAATTGGTGCAGTACAGCGACAGCGGCTACCAGAGTCCTCCCAGCCCAGCGGATGTGGAAGGCGCAGCCTTGGCGGCGAACCCAGAAACTCATGACCACGTGGACTCGATGCAATTGGCCGCGAGTGGAAGGCTTGGTTCCATGCTCAACACGGTGGGTGCTGCGCGCACGAATGCCTTCCAGCATGCGGCGGTTGAAAAGAGCCGGCTGCACATTCCGCTGCTCTTTGGTGCTGATATCATCCACGGCTATCGGACGATTTATCCGCAGCCGCTCGGGTTGGCTGCCACGTTCGATCCCGCGCTGGTGACCTCGCTCGCACGCATCTCGGCAGAAGAGTCGGTGACAGCGGGCGTGCGCTGGTTCTATTCACCGATGGTCGATATCTCACGCGATCCACGTTGGGGACGCAGTACGGAAGGCGCGGGCGAAGATCCGTATCTCGGTGCAGCAATGGCGCGGGCGTACATACACGGCTATCAGCAGGATGACCTCTCCAAGCCAGGAAGCGTGGCGGCCAGCGTGAAGCACTTCGCCGCTTACGGTGCTGCCGAAGCGGGCAGGGAGTACAACACCACGGACATGTCAGAGATTCGGCTGCGCCAGGTGTATCTGCCTCCGTACAAAGCGGCGGTAGAGGCCGGGGCGGCAACGATGATGAGTGCTTTCAACTCCCTGAACGGAGTGCCTGCAAGCGCGAACCGTTTTCTGCTGCAACAGGTGTTGCGAGACGAGTGGGGCTTCGATGGTTTTGTGGTGAGCGACTACACGGCAGTGATGGAACTTCGCAATCATGGCATCGCGCTGGATGCCGCCACGGCGGCTCGCAAAGCGCTGATGGCTGGCGTGGATGTGGACATGATGTCGCATTACTACGATACAGAATTGCCGGGGCTGGTGAAGTCTGGCAAGGTTCCGATGGCGGTTGTGAATGAGGCAGTGCGCCGCGTGTTGCGCGTGAAGTTTGCGCTCGGACTGTTTGAGCATCCGTACACCGAAGGCACTGAGGTAACGGCTGCCGTGCCGGAGCACCGTCCTCTGGTGCGTAAGGCGGCTGAAGAATCCTTTGTATTGTTGCAAAACAAGTCTGCGGATGATGGGTCACGCGTTCTCCCGATTTCGCGGGGCGTGAAGAACGTGGCGCTGATTGGACCTCTGGCCGACAACCCCGCAGAGATGGTGGGTTCATCGGCGGGCGGCGGCCTGCTGAAAGAAGTAGTCACCGTGAAAGACGCACTTGAGGCGCGCGCGAAAGAGATGGGCGCGACGTTTGCGTACGCGAAGGGCACGGAGATTTCAGGACAGTCCGAAGACGGATTTGCCGAGGCACTCAAAGCCGCCGAGCATGCTGACGTGGTAGTGCTTGCGCTGGGCGAGTCTGGTGCGATGAGCGGCGAGGCTGGTTCGCGTTCCAATCTTGATCTTCCCGGCAATCAGCAGAAACTTCTCGAAGCGGTGGCCGCGAGCGGACATCCCACGGTCTTGCTCGTCTTCTCCGGACGTCCGCTGGTGTTGAACTGGGCGGCGCAGCATGTATCGGCGATCATGGAAGTGTGGTTTCCGGGCACGGAAGCAGGATCAGCAATCGCAAATGTTCTGTATGGTGACGTAGCCCCGAGCGGCAAGCTTCCGATGAGTTTCCCGCGCTCGGTGGGGCAGGAGCCGCTGTACTATGCGCAGTTTCCTACGGGGAGGCCCCCGGTCAATCTTGATCTGTCACAACCGCCTTCGACGGCAGTAGAGTCGCACTTTGTCTCGCGTTACATTGATGTGCCGAACGACGCGCTTTTCCCATTCGGACACGGCTTGAGCTATGCAAGCTTTGCCTACTCTGGCGTGACTGTGTCGCGGAAAGCAGTTCCACTAGCGGAAGCGAAGACACGCACGGGGCAGGCGCTCATCAAGGCATCGGCCACCGTGAAGAACACCGGGGATCGTACAGCAACGGAGGTCGTGCAGTGCTATGTGCGCAACCTGGGTGCCAGCATTGAGCAACCGGTGCGGAGCCTGCAAGGCTTTGCACGAATCACGCTGAAGGCGGGCGAGTCGAAGCAGGTTTCCTTCGATCTTGGTTTTCCGGAACTGTCGTTCTACGACCAAACAGGCAAGGCCGTGGTGGAGGCGACTGATTACACGGTGTGGATTGGTGGCAGTTCGACGGCGGCACAACACGCGAGTTTCAAGATCGTTCCGTAGTCTGATTGATGCGGAAGGTGTCTAGCTGTTATGGCTAGATGATGGTGCTTACGTCGGTGCTCACTTGTGCCGGCGTGGTCCCCGCATCGCGGTTGCGCGCTGGATTGACGGGCGCCGTGGAGTTCCGAATTACGAGTTCGGGCTCGACGGTGACAGTGTCGGATTCGTCTGCCGGTTTCTTCCCACTGATACGCCCGAGCAAATGTTCTACGGCGAGTGTTCCCATCGTCTGCAGCGGCTGGCGGATTGTGGTGAGCGCGGGATTCTGGAAGGCTGCGCTCGGAATATCATCAAAACCTACAACAGAAATATCCTCAGGAACGCGCAGCCCGGCTTCGCGAATCGCGCGTATTGCGCCAATGGCAGATACATCGTTGAAAGCAAAAACCGCAGTGAACGGCGCGCCGCCACGAATCAATGTCTTGGCTGCCGCGTAGCCGGGCAGGCTGGTAGAGCTTTCGGTGGCGAGCTGTACAACGAGCCTGGGATCGAGTTCGAGGTTCATGCGTTTGGCTGCGTAGCAAATTGCGTCCCAGCGCGTTTCGGTGTCGGAGCTGAAGTCCTGCCCCTTGATGATTGCAATCTTGCGATGACCGAGCTCGATAAAGTGTCCCAAGGCGAGAGCCGCAGCGCGCCGGTGATTGAGGACAATGTTTGTGAGACCGGAAATCTGCTTGTGACCTGAGACGGTGACTACGGGGATCTTAAGAGCTTCGTGCCACGGCGTGTCAACGGCAATAATGCCCTCGACCGCACGGGCTAACAGCAGTCGCGGGTATTCGCGCAGAAGTTCCTCGCGATGCATATGACTGACCACGAAAAAGAAGTATCCGTTGCTGACCAGCGAGGTCTCAATTCCATTGAGTACGGTGGAAGAATACCCCTCGCCGATTTCAGGAACGATGACGCCAATGGTGTAGGTGTTTTGCTTGCGCAGCGACTTGGCTATGATGTTTGGACGATAGTTCAGCTTTTCCGCGGCACTGAAAATACGGTCTTGGGTGCTGGCAGGAATGGAGCGAGCGCCGGGTGTCCGATTGATAACACGGGACACAGTGGATGGCGATAGTCCGAGGAATTTTGCTAGCTCGGCCAGGTTCGCCTGGTGCCCATTTCCCTGAGCAGGCGGCGTGCCTGAATCTTGTGGCTCGCTTGATTTCGCCATATGAACTGAGTATAGCCGTACAGTGGTGCAGGACCAATGTAATTGCGCACAGACAATAAATCCGCACCGATTTTAAGGCTCAACTCTCGTTATTGGTTGGCCTGGAACCCGGCAAGCTTCATGGCATTCGCCATCTCCGGATTTGCCATAAAGGTGCTCCACACCAACCCGGAACGGTAGTTCTCCGCCATCAACATGGTAATTCCAAGGTCGATTCCGAGCACATCCGGGTTCCACCAACTCTTCAGCGGGTTGAATGCGTCAGTAAATCCGTATCTGCCCCAGGCGTTCGGGTAATAGCCGCGAATGTTGCGCAGCACTGCGATGCAGTCGGCTGGAACGAACGGAATGGAGCCTCCGGGTGCGCATGGAACGATGCTGCCGTCGATAGGGCCAGTCGCGGGCGGTCCACCCCACGCCACGTATCCTGCGGCGGAGTCTGATGCCGTGATGCCCCAGAGGTTCTGCGAATAGTCGCTGAACTGGCTCTGCAGCGAGAGGCAGAAGAGTTTGTGCGCCTGGGTGGCATACACCGAGTTCTGGTAGTAGTCGGCGTAAGCGTCATGCTTATTACGGAAGTCGAACCAGGCGTGGGAGTACTGATGGGTGAAGAGCGGGTCACCCGCCGAGATGTAGGTGATGCCCTGATAGGTGTAGCTGGGGCGCGTCCACGCCGACCATGTGGCTGGCGAAAGAGGATAGGTCGGCGATCCCATGCCGAGCAGATAAAGCATCATCAGCTCGCAATAGTGACTCCAGCGCGCGGCGATAAAGCCGGATTCGGGCGTCCAGCCCATGGAGAGGGTGGTTCCGCCGTTCAACATCCAGGGCCAGTTCACTGCCTGATAAAGCTTGGTGGCGGCATCCACAATGGCGCTGTTGGCGGAGAAGTGCTGGCGGGTGGTCAGGATTCCGCACATCAGGATCGCGCTATCGATGGAAGACAACTCAGAGTTGCCGACGCGGGCGCCGGTGCCCCAATCCAAAAAGTGATAGAAGAAGCCCTGGTAGCCAGCCGCCGTGCTCAGCAGCGATTGCAAGGTGAGAAGGGTGCGTTGCTGAATTGCCGCAGACGTCCCATAGCCACGCGAATCTCCGATGCAGAGCGCGGTTAGTCCAAAGCCCGTCGCGGCGATGCTGGACATTGTGTAGGTATCGGTGCCGCTGACGTTCGCGCGATCCTTGACGAAGCCGGTCAGCGGGTTCGCCTGCTCCCAGAAGTAGGTGTATGCGGCCCGCTCGACCTCATCGAGCAGTTGGTCGTCGGTTCCCGTATACCCGTTGCTGCCGGAACTTCCATTGCTGCTTCCAGAAGAGGAGCAGGAAGGCATCCAGGCGAACGACAACATGGGTGCTACGAGAAAAAAGCGTCCCGCACGGTCAAGGAAGGAACGGCGGGTAAGGCGAGACGAGGGACCATCAGTTTTGACTGGCATGGGGAACTTCACAATCCAACAGAACTGGAGATCATAACAAACGGAAAATGGCCGCACAATACTATCTGGTGTACTTGTGTGCGCCATGCCTTGCGGCATACAAATCCGTGTGCGAAACTCTCTCTTCATGTCACGCAGTGGCGGCGCGTGCACGGAGTGGAGCGAGGTTCGGTACATGGAAATCAGATGAAGAAATTTCTTGCTGCGTCGCTTTCGGTCTTTGCACTGGTTGGTGTAGCCACGACTATGCTCGGACCGATGCTTCCGATCCTGGCGGCGCAATGGAAGCTAACAGACCGGCAGCTGGGAACGCTATTCGTGGCCCAGTTCTGCGGTGGCTTTGCCGGAGCGATTGCATCCACCACGCTCATTCGCCGGACCTCTACACATCTCACTGTGCGCGTTGGACTGTTGCTGACCGCTGCGGGGATCGCGTGCGTTCCATGGCCTTCTGTGTGGGCAGTTGTTGGAGGAATCGCGTTGTACGGTTTTGGCATTGGTTTGGCGACACCCTCCATTTCAATTGGCGTGTGCGAAGTCTTTCGGACACAGCCCGCACGCGCAATGAACCTGCTGAATTTTTGCTGGGCCATGGGAGCAATCCTCGCGCCTGGAATGATTCTGCGGCTTGCACTGCACAGTTCGCTCGGACTGCGCGGAACGCTTCTGACGGCTAGTGCAATTCTGGTGGCTGCGTCGTGGGTGATCCCGTCAATCAGCGCCACTGGGCCGCGAGGTACAACCGCAACGCATTTCAATGCTCGAGATCTTCGCCTTATCGTTCCGGCCGCGATGCTGATCTTCGCCTATGTCGGAGTGGAAAACGGTGTCGCCGGATGGCTGCCATCGTTCGTTCAGCGCATGCACGGATTCTCGCCGGAAAAAGGTGCACTGTTGCAGGGGAGCTTCTGGACTGCGCTTCTGCTGGGGAGATTTATGACGGCGCTTCTCATTCGCCGTGGAACTGAGCATCGCTTTCTCAAGTTCGCCATAGCGATGATGGCCGTCGGGAGCGCAGTCATGCTCTTCTGCCATGGCACTGCATGGTTGTTTGTATCCGTGGTTTTCGTAGGAACCGGATGCGCGCCGATTTTTCCTACTACGATTGCGGTCCTCTCACAGCAATTCTCGGAGGAATCACTGGAGAAGCTGGGGTGGATGTTCGCCGCCGGCGGGCTTGGCGGTGCCGTGTTGCCGTTCTTTATTGGAGCTCTATCGCACGCTACCGCAAGCCTGCGAATTGGTATGTCCATACTGCTCGTATCGGAGTTCGGGATGCTTGCGATGCACGCGGCGATGCAGCAGCACTGCTCTGCAGCCCCGGCAAGTGGAGAGCCAGCGGTCGAAGAGTGTGTTCGCTGATAGGTTCAACTATGGCACCAGACGTCGACCGAGCTTTCGGTTCAGCGGGCTGATGCATGGTTACGTCATTCCCGGTACGCTCGGTAGTCTACGTCCATCGGAAATAACGAACCGCGAAGAAGAATGAGATTGCGCCCCAGGCGCATATCACGGCGAGGGGCATGATTTGGGAAGAGAGTGAGCTGCCTTCCAGGATGATTGCGCGCAGCATGTCATTCAGAGCAGTGAGCGGCAACAGCTTAATGAGTGGAATCACGGTTGCGGGGAAGCGCTCATAGGAAAAGAAGATGCCGGAGAAAATCCACATAGGCATCATCACCACGTTCATGATTCCGCTGACGGTCTCGATCTTTTGCGCGCGGCTTGCAGTGAGCAATCCCAAGGCTGCGAAGCTAAGTGCGCCCAGGCAACTCACGAGAAGAATCGCAGCCCAGGAGCCTACCACTCGCATGTGAAATGCGATTACGCCAAAACCGAGTACGAGAATCATCTCGACCATCATGAGGATCAGGCGGCTGGTGGCGAGCGCCAGCAGAAAGTCTCCGCGCTTCATGGGGGTGGCGACGTAGCGCTTAAGTAGTTTGCGCTGGCGCATCTCGACAAGCGCGAATCCGATCCCCCACATCCCGGATCCCATGAGATTCATGCCGAGCAGACCAGGGATTAGAAAATCAATGTAGCGGCTTCCTGGTTCGCTGTTCACGCGTGAGGTTGTTGAGACTGCAGGTTTCGTTCCTGCTCCCGCCTGAAGTGCAGCGTCAGCCAGACTGCGTGCCAGCACGCTCTCCGGGCGAGCAGGATCGTAAATATATTCGACCGAGGAGCCATTTGGGACCAGTTCTACGTCGAACTTGCCCAAGCGGAAGTTAAGGCTCGCTTGTGCGGGCGGTTGAACGGAGATTCTGAGCGTTCTTGGATCTGACGAATGCTGAAGAAATTCCGCAATGCGATCTGAGCCTGGTTGCTGGACAATGACAATCCGTACGGCCTCAGCGGGTTTGCTGCGGAATGCAATTCCCAGGCCAAGAGCGAGCAGGATTGGAAACAGGAAGATCCAGAAAATCACTTCAGGCTCGCGGAACAGTTCCTTCAATCGCGCCATCAGCAACATGCGATAGCCGGTCCAGCGGCCATGAACGATGAAGGTTGGCACGCGCGGTTCCGATTGGTTCTCGTGAGACTGGCCGTTCATGCTATTCCTCCCGCAAGCGACGTCCGGTCAGATTGACAAAGACGTCTTCAAGGCTTGACTGGCGCGTCGTCAGCCGGTTTAATTGCCACCCGCTCTGTTGTACCAAGGTCAGCAACGCAGGAATCGTGAGATGCGGTTCCTCAACCGTGAGCGTCGTTACGCTGCCTTCGCTGAGTACACTTCCGACTCCCGGGAGCGTGCGCCAAAATTCTGTCGGAACCGTGGGCTCGTTGGTCAACGCAAACTCCACGCGGTGATGACCTCCGACTCCCGAAATCAGTTCTGCTGGAGTTCCGGAAGCGATCACCTTCCCTTGGTCAACAATGGATATGTAATCGCAGAGCCGTTCGGCTTCGTCCATGTAGTGCGTGGTGAGGAGCACGGTTCCGCCTTCGGACTGGAAGCGGCGCACAATGTCCCATACCTGGCGGCGGCTTTGCGGATCGAGCCCTGTTGTGGGCTCATCGAGAAAAAGCACGCGTGGATTTCCTGCGAGGGCGGTAGCGATGGCAAGTCGTTGTTTCTGGCCTCCCGAAAGCTTGCCTACCCATGCGTCAGCCTTTTCGGTGAGCGCGAGTTCCTGAAGGACGTCGTCCACGGGGCGAGCATTGCGATAGAAGCCGCCGAACAGTTCGAGCGTCTCGCGCACGGTGAGCTTCTCAGACAGTCGCGTCTCCTGCAACGAGACTCCGAGCGATTCGCGCAATTCAGCGGAATTCTGGCGCCAGTTCAAGCCCAGGATTTCAACCGTGCCTGAAGTTGCATCCAGCAAGCCCTCGAGTATCTCGATGGTAGTGGTTTTGCCCGCGCCGTTTGGCCCCAGCAGGCCATAGCACTGTCCTGCGTAGATGGTCAGGTCGATTCCACGAACCGCTTCTACTTTGCCTTCGTATGTCTTGTATAGGTCCTCGCAGCGGACCACGACCTGGGCGTGCATGGTGAGTTGCCGTCCTTGTGAGTTCTTCTCCACTCGTAGATTACTTTCTCATGGAATCGGGAAGTTAGGCATTTGCAGCCAATTAAGAAGTGTCAGTCGTGCGAGGACTCAGTCGCGCAAATAGCCTTTCTTGCTTGGGTCCGGCATGCGAATTGCAACGAGCAAGGCAACGGCGCACAGTGTGGTGACGTACCAGTAGAAAGCAGATTCCCTGCCGAGCGACTTCAACTCCAACGCAACGAATTCAGCCGAGCCGCCGAAAATCGCGTTCCCCAGTGCGTATGACAGGCCCACGGCCAGTGCCCGCACTTCCAGGGGAAACATTTCGGCCTTGATCAATCCGCCAATCGATGTGTACAGACTTATGATCGCAAGCTCTAACAGCACGAGCCCGAACGCAGCGTATGAATTGGTGACATGAGCCAGCGCATGAAGGATTGGGACCGTGCTCAATGTCGCCAAACTGCCAAACCAGATCATGGATGTGCGTCGCCCGATGCGGTCAGAAAGTGCGCCGAACAGCGGCTGCATCAGCATGTAGACCAACAACGCAACGGTCATGATAGCACTCGCGGTTCGGGCGTTCATGCCAGCCGTGTTCACCAGATACTTCTGCATATAAGTTGTGAAGGTATAGAACATGAGCGAGCCGCCCGCGGTGAAACCTATTACCGTCATGAACGCCCGCTTGTGCTTCATGAGTCCAGCGATGGTGCCTGCATCCTTGTTCTGCCGCGAATCAGCGGTCGACGTTTCGTTCAGCGAGCGACGCAAGTACCAGGCCACAACTGCGGCGCATGCACCAAGAACAAATGGGATGCGCCAACCCCAGCTCTTGAGCTGCTCATTGGTCAGGAACTGCTGCAGAACTACCAACACCAGCACTGCCAGCAACTGACCGCCGATCAAGGTCACGTACTGGAAAGAAGCGAAGAAGCCGCGCCGCCCCTTGAGCGCCACCTCACTCATGTAGGTCGCGCTGGTGCCGTATTCGCCGCCGACGGAAAGACCCTGCAGCAACCGGGCCAGCAGCAGCAATGCGGGCGCTGCGGTCCCGATGGTGGCGTAGCTCGGCAAACATGCAATCAGCAGGGAGCCGGAGCACATCATCAGCACTGACGTCACCATCCCGGTTTTGCGGCCGCGCTTGTCAGCGATGCGCCCAAATAACCAGCCACCGATCGGGCGCATAAGAAATCCCGCGGCGAACACGCCAGCAGTTTTCAGAAGTTGAACAGTTGGGTTGCCGCTCGGAAAGAATGCAGACGCAAAGTAGATGGCGCAAAAAGCATAAATGTAGAAATCAAACCACTCCACCAAGTTTCCTGAGGAGGCTCCGACAATCGCAAAAATGCGGCTGCGAGTATCTTCTGCCGCGGCGGACACTTTCTGTAGCGCCATAGATGTTCGCTTTCACGTTCAATGCGTGTCAGACGGCCGCTTGCGCTTTCGGATATGGGTAGAACACCTCGATCCGCGCCGGGCTTGCTCGTCTTACGATCCATCATAATGCCTGTGTCGGCTGAATGGTTGAGCACCCATCTGGGTGAGCGATTGCAACTTTGCCGAGAGTGGGCAGCATCCGATGGGGGAGTGCGCGAAAAATCGTATAGAGCGACTCGGGAATGCTCCGAGAGCCAGTGAGTTTCCAATGAAAGCATGGAATTGTGGTGGGTAAGCGGAAGGTATTGGATGACCGTGTTGTGGGAACGCGACTCGAAATCCCGCAACATCCTCGAGTGGAGCTTCCGACACTAAGAAGCATTCTTGAGAAAAGACCGCCAACACTGTATTCGGTCGATGTATCTGCCAGAGTGCCGGACGCCTTGAAGATGCTGTTGGAACAGGACGTCGGAGCGATTCTGGTGTTGGATGCCGGACGCGTGGTTGGGATCTTTTCAGAACGCGACTACGTCCGAAATTCAAGCGCGCCGGCTACTATCCGTGTAGGCGACGTAATGAGTTCGTGCGTTACGTCCGGAGCTCTCACCGATTCAGCGCATGCGTGGTCGAGGCGAATGATCGAAGAACACTTGCGCTATCTTCCGATCCTGGAAAAGGGCAATCCGATTGCACTTCTAGCGCGCGAGGATCTTCTCAGCGCGATGCTCGCGTACCTTGAAAGAGTCTTCAAAGAGAACGAACTGGACCGCCAGATTGCTTCTCTTCAAGGCACGTACAGCTGTTAGCGCGGCCAGATGACGCCTTCTTCCATCCGTGTGCAGCAGCCCGAAACGGCTTATGGCGTGGCGGTGAGTGGCGTCGCGGTTTTGCGTGCCGTAGCGATTTGTTCTGGCGTCGGGGCCAGAGCTTCGCTTGGGCTCCCGGCGGGCAGGGAAGCTTCATCCTGCACAACTCCAGCTAGACGATGAAGCGCATCGTTGGTTGTGTCCTGAATGCGATTGCCAGGATTATGCAGCATACGGACGGCCTTGAACGCCTGGTGGCAAAGCTCAAAACGATTCTGACCTGCTTCGAGGTTCTTGAAGATACTATCCGAACGCATAAAGGCTCCTTGAGTCACGGCTGGCCCGTTCCGCGCATTGATTGAACAATGGCGCAGAGTGGGGCTTCTGACGACTGCTCCGATGCAACAGTTAGGAGCGGCCTCTGCTGGATTTGGCACGCGGGCTCTTGGGGCGAGCCTCGTTCACGTTCAGGGCATTGCCTGCTAACTCGGTACCGTTCAGCGTGGCGATTGCTTTCTCGCCCTCAGGATCGTTGGTCATCTCGATAAACGCAAAGCCACGTAACAGACCGCTGTCCTGATCTCGAACGGCATTGACCTTATCGACCTGCCCGAATGCTTCAAAGGCTGTTCGCAGTTGTTCTTCGGTTGTGCTTTGGTTCAGATTCCCGACATAAATATTCTTCATATCTCGCCTCACGCAAGTAGGCTATTCAATTGTCGGAGTTTCTCAAACGAGGGAGGCAGGGTGTTTCGTTCCGATGCCTTGTGCAGGTCGGGGAAAGAGACATTCAAATGCATCTTGAGCCTAGCACACTTACATCCCTCGTGCCGGGTACCATGAATGCTCAGGGCCAAAGGGCTCTTAATATGTTATCCGAGAGAGAACTCCACACCATGTTGCGAAGGCAGGTCTAACGTCCGCTCCTGCGTCCACACCACCCGTCCTTTTTGAAAGATGTTCTGGCCACCTTTGACGTAGTGCATGGCAACCGCGGCTGGAGTTCCCGGCGCGAACTGATCAACACTCAGAAAGCACAGTCCCCCGCGGCTGATATTCACAACATCGACAACAAAGCCCGCGGCTTCCTCTGTTCGAATGCATGCCTTCACGTTCCTGCAAGGGATCCGAGGAAAACGGCGCGCATCGCCGGAGCGGTCTGCCTTCCTCAGGCAAGAGCCATCGTTACTGGTAAGGATCGCGTCTGGTTCGCGGCCGGAATAGATTGGCGAACTCAGCGTGAGGCGTGCCCCGCACACGCTGCAGTACGCATTACCGTCTGTGTAGGTAGTGAGTTGCAGGCAGATAGAGCATCGCATGACTGGCCTGGATGACCTCCCCGGCCTCAAACGCGCAGGCGATCCAAGGTCTTTGTATTCGTCTCGCACGCATACCCCTTTCAGTGTGCCTGGATAGGGGCCCGGATTACGGATTACATGCTACTGCGGGACCATACGGCTTGGCTGGGAAACCTTCTTTATAGGTATCTTAGTTGACACCAGTTAGTGTACATACGCCGCGACAGGTGGCTATGCCTTCAGCAGTTTGTCTAACTCCAGCTTTCGATACTCAGTGGCAAAAGTCTCAAGCAGCGAGAATGCACGACCCGCGTCACTATCCGGATTCGGCAGCCTTCCATTGCGAGCTTTAAACTCCTTGAGAGTGTCATGCAGCCTCTCAAGTTCATCGAGTGCTGCTTCCAGCTTTGAATTCATCATCTCTTAGTTCCTCTCGCGAAACAGCTCCATCATGTCACGAATTGCCGTTCCAAGCCTGTGCAACTCAGGGTTGAAGTGTCACCGGTTCAGCGGCAAGGTGAAGGAAAACACAGATCCCCGGCCCGGCTGGGTGATTAAAGAGATGGTCCCGCCATGTGCTTCGACGATCGCTTTCGCGATTGCCAGCCCCATGCCCGTGCCTTGCACACTCTCGCGCTGATTGCGGCCGCGGTAGAACTTGTCAAAGATCATGCTCTGATCGATGCTGTCAATCCCGGGGCCCTGATCCGCCACGCTGGTTACGAGCATGTTGCCCTGCACTTCAGCAGTGATTGTGATCGGTGTGCCCCGCGCAGAGTACTTACCTGCGTTATCCAGTAATTGAGAGAGAATCTCTTCCGTGTGGCGAAGGTCCATTCTCACGAGAGGCAGTGAGTCGCTGGCACATACCTTCACCGCGTGACGAGCGAGGGTGTTCTGATTAGTTTCCAACGCGGCATCGATTGCCTCACGGATGTGATGCGGTTGCAAGTTCAGTTCTACTGCGTGCGCATCCAACTGTGCCATTTGCGCGGCTTCGCCGACCAACCGGTCCAATCGGTCGCTCTCCTCGTTGATGATGGCCAGCAGTTCCCGGCGCGACGCTTCGTCGATTTCACCATCGCCCAACAACGATTGTGCCGAAGCCTTGATGGCCGTAAGCGGCGTGCGGAAATCGTGGGTTACTGAGTCGAGGAGGACGGAGCGCAGCCGCTCGCTCTCACGACCGGCCTCGGAATGTGCCAGCTTTTCCACGGCTCCGGCGCGCTCAATGGCAATGGCGACCAGGCTGGCAATGGCCTCCATGCTCTCCGGCGAGAGCTGGCCACCGATTACAGCAAGTGAGCCAACCGAGCGGAGGCCGATACGAAGTGGGCGGATACGAAGCTTCTGGTTGGTGACCGGCTCCCCGCGGCTGCTGACTCTTTGCAACTCCTCTTCAGGGATCAGCTCCCGAGCGCGCAGATCAGAGTAATAAACCTTCCTGCTGTCGATAGAAAACATTCCCGCATACTCGGCGCCGAAAATCTCCACCACCTTGCCGGGGATGAGATTGACCAATCCGAGCACGTTATCGGTAGTCAGCATCTGCTGGCTCAGGGCATAGAGCTGTTCGAGTTCATGGCGGCGGCTGGTTGCATTTGCGGTCTCTCTCCGGGCGCGCTCAGACAACTGGCTGGCGATAACGGCAGTCAGTAAAAACGTGAGGAGGGCAATCCAGTTCTGCGGATCCGCAATGGTAAAGGTTCCGATCGGTGGTAGAAAAAAGTAGTTATAGGCCAGGGTGGCGAGTACCGAGAAAAGAATTGCGCACCGCAGTCCCCATGCAGCGGAGATCACTAGCACGGCGAGCAGGAATACGAATCCGACAGTGATTGCATTGGCGTGCAGAAACCAGCAGATTGCTACTACGGCTGCCACTGACGCCGCGGAGATCAGGTAACGAACTGCCTGGGATTGCAGCAGCTTTCTCATACCGGGGAATTGTAGCTCATTCGACAATTTACGTTTCTTGTTGAACAATAGGCGCGGTATGCAGAAGACACCGGAGCAGTGGCTGGAAGAAACCGCGCCCACCAAGAAGCGAGGGCTTTTCAAGCTCTTTCTTGGGTATGCTCCTGGCGTTGGCAAGACCTATAGCATGTTGAGCGAGGGCATTCGCCGTTACAGTCGCGGCGAAAACGTCGTGGTTGGCGTGGTGGAAAGCCATGGCCGTCCTGCCACCGCCGAGCTTGCTGCTCGCCTGCCAACCGTGCCGCGGAAGCAGTTGGTTTACAAGGGAACCACCTTCGACGAGATGGACGTTGACGCGATCCTGCAACTCCATCCGGGAATTGTGCTGGTGGATGAACTTGCTCATACCAACATTGAGGGCAGCAAGCACCGCAAACGTTACGAAGACGTGATGGAGCTGCTGAACGCCGAAATCGACGTGGTCTCGACGATGAACGTGCAGCACATCGAAAGCGTGACCCCGCTGGTCGGGCGCATCACGGGAGTGGTGGTGCGGGAGACGGTTCCAGACTGGGTGTTGCAGCGAGTGGACGAAATCGTGCTCGCCGACCTTACGCCAGAAGCGCTGCAGGCCCGCATGAAACGCGGAGATATCTATCCTCTTGAACGGAGCGACCGCGCCCTCACAAACTTTTTCCGTCCCGGCAATCTCATTGCGCTCCGCGAACTGGCGCTCCGGCAGGTGGGCAGCGTGGTGGATCGCAGCCTTGAGAGCTACATGGAAAAAGAGCATATTGAGAAGCGCACGCCGATCACGGAACGAATTGCGGTCTGCATCAGTTCGAATCCGGTCGCTCAATACCTGATCGCGCGCAGCGCACGAATGGCGGAGCGAATCGGCGCGGAGTTCTTCGTAATTTATGTAGACATTGGGAAAGACGAAGATCCGGAGTATCGGCGCAGCCTGGAAGAGAACATTCGCTTCGCCGAGAATCTGGGCGCTCAGATTGTAAAGACCAAGGGAAAGAACGTGGCCCGAGAGGTTGCAAAGATTGTGCTCGAGAAACACATCACACAGGTCGTGTTCGGGCGCTCCGCGCTCACCGGTTGGAGAAAGTATCTCTACCTTTCGGCAATTCACGACTTTCTGCGGGTGGCCCCAAAAGTGGACGTGCACATAGTGACACAGGAGCCAAAATGAACGTTGCGAGTGACGGCAAAGCGCACAACATCTTGGTTGTGGACGACGAATCCCAGATCACGCGCGTACTTCGCACCGCGCTTTCCGGGCATGGCTATATTGTGCGCACCGCTGGCGACGGTGACGAGGCGCTGGAAGTGATGCGGGAATGGACGCCGGACCTGGTGATCACCGATATGTCCATGCCGAACATGGGCGGCTTGGAACTGTGCCGCCGAATCCGGACGAAGTCGGCGGTGCCGATCATTGTGCTCTCGGTTCGCGGCGAGGAAAAGCCCAAGGTAGACGCGCTCGACTCCGGTGCTGACGACTACGTAACCAAACCTTTCAACATGAACGAACTCGTGGCCCGCGTGCGCGCCAGCTTGCGCCGGGCAAGCCGTCCCGCTCCGGACGAGAGTGCGGACAGCATTGACGCAGGAGACTTTCACATCGACCTGCTGACCCGACTCGTCGTAGTGCGCGGCCGCGAGGTTCGGCTTACGCCCAAAGAGTTTGACCTGCTCAGCTATCTTGCCAGAAACCCTGGACGGGTTCTGACTCATCACACACTGCTGGCTGCCGTTTGGGGTGGCATGAACACGCAACAGCCGGAGTATCTGCACGTCTTCATGAATCATCTTCGAAAGAAGCTGGAGCCGGAAGATGGCTCGCTGCGCTACATCGTAACCGAAAAATGGGTCGGGTACCGCTTTGAGCCTGGTGACGAGCGCCCCTCCAGTGCGCATGAAAGCGCATGACCTTCAGGCCAAGGTTTAGAAACATTTAAGCCACTCTTTATTCCTGTTTTAGCCCGTCCGCAGTCCAATCGAACTGTAAGGTCCGCTAGTCAACAATTATGACTGGCGTGGCCCGGAGGTTCTTATGCTCAGCTTCCAGATTTTTATTACATTCTGCGGTGCGGCCGTTGTTTGCATGATCGTGTTCCTCTTCGCGATCGAGCGGGAGATTCATTTCCAGCAGAATCGTCACAGCCCGAACTTGGCGAGCGCTCACCGCGTGGCCGCCCTGAAGGTCGTGTATTCCAATCCGGCGCGGCAGACTGTCATCGGACGCCCCACGGAAACAGACTTCAAACCGAACAGCCAGAGGTCGGTTCATTACAAGGAAGCGTGAGAACCCGCACACGGCGGCCCATGACCTGTCATCGAGATGGCCAATGATTTGGCTCCCGAAGCGACGTTTAGGAACTTTTTAGGAACTCTTCAGGTGAGGTTTATGGAGAGTCGACTCCAATAGAAGTGGCAGAGTACATGCCAGGAGCGAAACATGCAGGACTTGGGGTTCGTCGCAATCACGATTCTCTTCTTCGCAATATCAATCGCTTACGTTCATTTCTGCGAGCGGATCAGGTAAGGGAGCTGAAATATGGAAACAATCGCGATGCTGGTGGTTACGGGGTTCGTGATGGTGTACCTGGTTTACGCGCTTCTTCGGCCGGAGAAATTTTGAGATGACACTCAACGGATGGCTACAAATCGCCGTGTTTCTGCTGCTGATATTGGCTGTGACAAAGCCGCTCGGTTTGTTCATGGCCCGCGTATTCAGCGGCGAGAAGACATTTCTTGATCCGCTGCTGCGGCCAGTGGAGAAACTGGTTTACCGCTCGACCGGTGTAGATGAGAAGCACGAGATGGCGTGGACGGAATACGCAGCCGCCATGTTGTTGTTCAGCCTTTTCTCCATGCTCTTGCTCTACTTAATTCAACGAGTGCAAGGGGTTTTGCCCTTTAATCCGCAGAAGTTTGGAGCCGTCGCGCCCGCCAATCTAGCTTGGAATACAGCGGCGTCGTTCACTACAAACACGAACTGGCAGGCCTACTCTGGCGAGACGACGATGAGCTACTTCACCCAGATGGTGGGGCTCGCCTATCACAACTTCGTTTCAGCTGCGACCGGTATCGCGTTGGCGATTGCGTTCATTAGGGGCATTGCCCGCCGCCAGATGGAAACAATCGGCAACTTCTGGGTGGACCTGGTTCGCTGTACGTTGTGGGTTCTGTTGCCATTTTGCATTGTGGGATCGCTTGTTCTGGTCTCGCAGGGAGTCGTGCAGAACTTGCGCCCGTATGACACTGTGAAGATCGTGGAGCCGCAGCAGGTTCCACACCTGAACGCGGACGGCAAGCCCGCCGTGGGCACCGACGGCAAACCGGTGATGGACACGGTGACCGACCAGACAATAGCGCAAGGTCCGGTAGCTTCGCAGGAATTCATCAAGATGTGGGGGACAAATGGTGGCGGATTCTTCAATGCGAATAGCGCACACCCGTTTGAAAACCCGACGCCCCTGACCAATCTGATTGAGATGTTTTGCATCTTCGCAGTCTCGGCGGGCCTTACCCACACCCTGGGCCATATGACCGGTTCGCCACGGCACGGCTGGGCGGTGTGGGGAACCATGGCGACACTGTTCCTCGCAGGAGTGACCATTGCTTACTGGGCGGAAGCGCAAGGCAATCCGCTTTTGCATGGTGTGAATCAACAGGCAAGCACGTTGCAGACGGGCGGCAACATGGAAGGCAAGGAGGTTCGGTTTGGCATCGCCAATACCGCGCTCTTCGCCACCGTCACTACGGACGCCAGTTGCGGTGCCATCAATGGCTGGCATGATTCGTTTACTCCACTGGGCGGAATGGTTCCGCTGGTCAACATCATGCTGAGCGAGGTCATCTTCGGCGGCGTGGGCTCAGGGATGTACGGCATCTTGATTTACGTGGTGCTGACGGTGTTCATTGCGGGGCTGATGGTGGGCCGGACACCGGAGTATCTCGGCAAGAAGATCGAGGGATACGAAGTGAAGATGGCGATGCTGGTTGCGCTTATCTTCCCGCTCATCATTCTTATCCTAACGGCGATATCGAGTGTGAAGGGATTCGGCACTTCATCGATCAGCAATCCTGGGCCGCATGGATTGTCGCAGATACTCTATGCGTTCACGTCGGCTAGCGGAAACAACGGGTCAGCGTTTGGCGGATTGAACGCGAACACCACCTGGTACAACATCGCGACTGGGTTCTCTACACTGGGCGGACGCTTCCTGATGATCATCCCGATGCTGGCTATCGCCGGCAGCCTTGCAAAGAAAAAATACGTGCCCGCTTCTGTCGGAACGTTTCCGGTGACGACGCCGTTGTTCAGCGTACTGCTGATCGGCGTAATCCTGATCCTGGGGGCATTGACCTTTTTCCCCGCGCTCAGCCTTGGTCCAATTCTTGAGCACCTGATGATGAACGCAGGAAAGGCATTCTGAGGAACTTATGTCGAGCACAACGAAGAGTCGCAAATCGATTTGGGATCCGGAAATAGTTCGCGGCGCGGCTATCAATTCCGTGCTCAAGCTGAGCCCGCGCAAGATGATGGGAAATCCCGTCATGTTCGTAGTTGAAGTGGGCAGCGTGATCACAACGATTCTGTTGATCCTGCGCCCGCATGAAGCGTTCAAGTTCAATCTCCAGATCACGCTCTGGCTGTGGTTCACAGTAATGTTTGCCAATTTCGCCGAAGCAATGGCCGAAGGGCGCGGCAAGGCGCAGGCCGATACGCTGCGCAAAGCACGCTCAGAAACGGTGGCCAATCGGCTGCTTGCCAACGGGGCAGTGGAGCAGATTGCCAGCTCCATCCTGCGGGCAAATGACGTGGTGATTGTCACCGCGGGGGAGTTCATCCCGGGCGATGGCGAGATCATCGACGGCATCGCATCGGTGGATGAGTCGGCGATCACGGGCGAATCCGCTCCAGTAATTCGCGAGTCCGGAGGCGATCGATCGGCAGTCACTGGAGGCACTCGGGTGCTCTCAGATCAGATCAAGGTAAGGATCACTTCGAATCCGGGCGAGACATTTCTCGATCGCATGATTGCCCTGGTGGAAGGCGCAGAACGCCAGAAGACTCCGAACGAGATTGCGCTGAACATCCTGCTCGCCGGCCTGACCATCGTCTTCTTGCTGGCGGTGGTAACGCTGCAACCGTTTGCTATCTATTCGGGAGCTCCGCAAACGATCTTCGTACTCGTGTCGCTGCTTGTCTGCCTGATTCCGACAACGATTGGCGGCCTGCTTTCCGCTATCGGCATTGCCGGCATGGACCGCCTGGTGCAGCACAATGTACTGGCCATGAGCGGACGCGCAGTGGAGGCGGCCGGCGACGTAAACACTTTGCTGCTCGATAAGACGGGCACGATTACTCTTGGCAATCGCCAGGCCTCGCGCTTTGTGCCGGCCCCCGGAGTTTCTGAAGCGGAGCTGGCGGATGCCGCCCAGTTGTCCTCGCTGGCCGATGAGACGCCCGAAGGCCGCAGCATCGTGGTGCTGGCCAAGGAGAAGTACAACCTCCGGGGCCGTGAGTTGCAAGACCACAAGACGGAGTTCGTTCCTTTTACGGCCCAGACGAGAATGTCAGGAGTGAACCTCAACGGCTTTCAGATTCGTAAAGGTTCGGTGGATGCCATTGAACGTTTCGTGCAGGAAAACAACGGCGTTTTTGCACCCGAGGTTCGAGCGCTGGTGGACGAGATCGCGCGTGCGGGAAGCACTCCTCTGGTGGTGGCGGAAAAACAACGCGGCGCACTCGGCGTGATTGAGTTGAAAGACATCGTCAAGGGCGGCATGCGCGACCGCTTCGATCAGTTGCGCGCCATGGGTATTCGTACCGTGATGATCACGGGCGATAATCCGTTGACTGCTGCGGCCATTGCTCGCGAGGCCGGAGTGGATGACTTCCTGGCCCAGGCCACGCCGAAAGACAAGATGGATCTGATCCGCAAGGAACAGGCTGATGGCAAGCTGGTGGCGATGACCGGCGACGGCACTAACGATGCTCCCGCACTGGCGCAAGCCGACGTGGGTGTCGCCATGAACTCAGGCACGCAGGCCGCCAAAGAAGCCGGAAACATGGTCGATCTCGATTCCAATCCGACCAAGCTGATTGAGATTGTAGGCATTGGCAAACAGTTGCTGATGACGCGTGGAGCGCTGACAACCTTCTCAATTGCGAACGATGTTGCCAAGTATTTCGCGATCATTCCGGCGATGTTTGCCGTGACCTTCCCTGTGCTGAACGCACTGAATATCATGCACCTGAAGACACCGCAATCGGCAATTCTCTCTGCTGTGATCTTCAATGCGCTGATCATCATTGCCCTGATCCCGCTCGCGTTGCGCGGCATCAAGTACCGCCCGATGGGAGCGGCCGCGCTGTTGCGGCGCAACCTGCTCATCTACGGTGTGGGTGGAATTGTCGCACCGTTCATCGGCATTAAGTTGATCGACATTCTGATCACAAGCGTGGGCTTGGCGTAGTAGGAAAGGGAACTCATGAAGCGCAATCTCATTACCGCAATTCTGATGACCGTAGTGACAACCATTCTGTGCGGTTTCGTATACCCGATGGTGGTTACCGCGCTCGCGCAGGTGTTCTTTCACGACAAGGCGAATGGACAGTTGATCGTGCGCGACGGCCAAACGATCGGCTCGCGCATCATCGCGCAGCCATTTACTGGAGCCGGATACTTCCATCCGCGAGGATCGGCAGCGGGAGCCAACGGATACGATGCGGCGAATTCTGGTGGCACAAATTACGGCCCTACAAATCAGAAGTTTGTAGACAGGGTGAAGGCGGACGTAGCGACGGCCCAGGCTGAGAATCCTGCGAAGCCCGTCCCTGCGGATTACGTGACGACCTCCGCATCTGGTTTGGACCCGGACATCACTCCCGCCAATGCCGAGTTCCAACTGCTGCGCGTCGCCAAAGAACGTGGGGTTACAGAGGAGAAGGTCCTGGCACTGATTCATGAACACACAGCGTCACGCCAGTTTCAGTTCCTGGGAGAGGCGCGAGTGAACGTGCTGGAGTTGAACCTGGATCTGGACTCGAAGTACCCGTTGCAGAAGAGAGCATCTCGATAGGACGCCTGGACACAAATCCTCAACTATATCTAACGCTTATTCAGCCGGATGGCGCTCAGCCCTCTGGCTGAGTTGTTTGCGCGGGAGCGTAGCCGTACTCGCGCCGCTCTTCTTCCACGCATCGCCGTGGGGCCCCGCCCAGAGCGCCTGCATCGGTGGACTCGACTGTGTCCACGAAGCCCCGATCACGGGAGAACCACATAAGGCCAGTCAGAGAACGGGAAGGGAGGGCCGTCTATCACCGCAGGATAGCCGCGGTGCGGAGCGTCGGGCCCAGGAGTCGCCGGCACAAACCAGTCATCGTGATATGCCTTGAAGAGTCTCGAAAAAAATCCCACCCTGTGTGGGGTGCTGTTGGAACTCTGCGCCGGAACCCCATCTCCTGAGTTCGTGGAACTGTCCTGCACTTTCGCGGCGGAAGACTCTCTATCGCCTTTCGGCTCTTCGGTTGGTTCAATATTTGCGGATAAAGCGTTCATTGTAGAAGGCTGCGTAGACTGTGCCTGCACTGGTAGGTGTTGGCTCATAAAGAATTGCGGAACGTTGCCAAAAGAATCCCTAAAGAGCGATACAGAACACATCCCAAAACCATCTGTTCTGCTTCAAATACCCAAAGCAGAAGAGATAGGACAATGTCAGCACAACCACAATTCTCGATCGAAAGACGTCAGCACGATCCGACTCTTGCTCCGCGTCACGAGGCCGGACATCCGAAGCCACTGGCGCGCAACGCCTTCCGTTCTCTCGGACTGGGCCTGATCACCGGTGCGTCCGACGATGACCCTTCCGCAATCGGAACCTATGCGGCCGCCGGCGCAGCTCTCGGTCCGTCTTTTCTCTGGACCGCACCAGTGACGTTTCCCATGATGTTCGCCGTCGTTTACCTTTGTTCAAAGCTTGGACAGGTTACAGGTCGCGGACTCTTCGCCGTCATTCGTGAAAATTATTCCAAATGGCTGCTCTACTTCTTTCTGATTACGGCGGTTGTCGGGAATGTGATTGAGGCTGGAGCTGACCTGGGCGGCATGGCCGCTGCCCTCAACGTGATTGTTCCCATTCCGGTCAGCGGGATGGTCGTGATCCTTGGCGTATCCGTGCTCTCCATGCAGCTATGGAGCTATACCTTAATTCGCAATGTATTTCGCTGGCTGGCGCTGGCTCTGCTCGCTTACATTGGCGCTGCGATCCTGGCTAAGCCTGAGCTTCTCCCGGTTCTCAAAGGAACGTTTGTTCCTACCATCCATTTCACCAAAGAGTTCTTTGCAATGCTCGTAGCCGTGATCGGTACCACGCTTTCGGCTTACTTGTATTCGTGGCAATCGAACCAAGACGTAGAAGAAGATATTGCCCAAGGGCGCCGCCGGCTCACGGACCGGATGGGCACCACGGAAGCAGAGTTGCGCCACTCTCGAAACGATGTTGCAGTCGGCATGCTCTTCTCTAACTTGGTGATGTACTTCATCATCCTCTCCACAGCGGCTACTCTCTTCAAAGCCGGCAAGACGGATATCAACACGGCAGCAGACGCGGCGCAGGCGCTTCGTCCGCTTGCGGGAAATGCCGCAGGACTGTTATTCGCAGCCGGAGTGGTGGGGGTTGGCTTTCTGGCGGTGCCCGTAATGACAATGGGTGCTGCGTTCGACGTCTGCCAGTCCTTCGGATGGAAACATGGGTTGCACGCCGATCCGGGGGAGGCAAAGCCGTTCTATGCGGCGGTCGTAGTGTTCACGTTGCTTGCAATCGGACTGAACTTTTTCGGCATCAACCCCATGAAGGCTCTCGTCTTCGCGGGCCTCGTGCAGGGTGTTTCAACACCATTCCTTATGTTGCTGGTAATGCTGATCACGAACGACCGCAAGATCATGGGAAGGTGGACCAACACTCGGTCCATGAATGCGCTCGGGTGGCTCACAACAGCCGCTATGTTCGCCGCCACCATCGGCCTTGTCGTTATGTTTCTCAAATGAGACATGGTTCCGAGGGAAGCTCGCAAATTGACTGATGGATTGAACATTGTGGCCAGGCGACAGAGGACTTGAATTCGCGCCAGGCGGTCCAGAAGTGCACAGCCCAACAATTTTGACTCGCTCGGATGCTGCGGCTCTGCTATCTTTTGCGGAATCGTGATGGAGGTTCCAAGCCATTACCTTCAATTGAGTCCTCTGAAAGTGTGCCTGCCTCGCCTGCGTCAGCAGTCGATTCCAACTCAGGGCCCGAGGAACTGCAACGCAAGTGCAAAGAGGCGGCGGAGGCACTTCAAAGTCATGACACCATGCGCGCGCGGGAAGTGATTCAACAGGTGATTGCTGTCGACCCCAAATTCAGCGGAGCGCACCTCATCCTGGGAGCGGCTCTCTGGGCGCAGAACCACCTGGAAGATGCGCTCGCTGAAATGCGCAAAGAAGAGGAAGTATCGCCAAATGACACCCGACCGGTGCAGTCAGCTGCTCGCCTGGCTACGTTCCTCCGGCGCGGCGATGAGGCGATCATGGAATGGCGGCGACTGCTCAAGAACGGCGTTACATCGAAAGCGCATTGACAGAGCTTGATGCACGCTCACAAACCGCTAGTCGGGAAGCAACCCGCAAGCTGACGCGCAATTTCGCCATGCTCTGGGACACCGCCGGATGGGTTTACTTCCAATCAGCAGACTACAATGGCCGGTTACACGTGCCGAAGAGTTGAGTCGGCTTCGGGACGCAAAATTCAGTAAGCAATCCGGACCATATGGTTCCGCAGAGTTTGACCTGACATTCTCACCAGGAAAGGGGCCTGTCGCGGTCTTCGCTAGCGGTGACCCAAAGATGAAAGCAGTTTCCTCCAGGATAGAGGCCGCCAAATTTCAGGTTGAGTTTCCTGTCGGCAGCCATGCCACGCTGGTCCGTCACGCGACCGTTTTCTGCGGTCAGTACGCTCCCTGTGACGCAGTCATGACGCCTTTGGAGTAATGCTCAAGAGAAAGGCTTCTGGTTTTCGGGGCTCCAACAAAAAATATTGTGAGGGCAGGTGCCCAAGGGCGAGTATCATCCGTGTGGTATGGCCATAACCGTGGATTCGCTCGATCACCTCGTCCTCACCGTCGCCAACGTCGACATCACCGTTGATTTTTACACTGAAGTTCTCGGCATGGAGTTATCCATCGTAGATGGCCGGAAGTCACTTTCTTTCGGCGAACAGATGATTAAGCTTCAGCAGCGCGGACATGAAGTGAGTCCAAAGTCAGCCCATCCCACCCCGGGCGCCGGAGACTTCTGCCTTATCACATCAACTCCCCTCGACGAAGTGGTTAGCCAACTAAACGAACAGAAAGTTCGCATCGAAGAAGGGCCTATCGAGCGCAATGGCGCAATGGGCAAGATGCGATCCATCTACATTCGTGACCCAGACAAGAATCTGGTTGAGATCTCGAACTACTAATCACGCAAGTAACTGCGCCAGTCCTACCGGCTTTGACGGTGTGCCGGAGCTAGGATGGAAAGTAGCGCCCGATTGCCGGCGGTTGTAAGCGCCGGCGAACCTTGGGCGGTATGTATATCGAGAGTATGCATACGAATCTCCTGCTCCCTAATCCCTGAGTGCCGAGCTCTATGCCCCAAGCGGGGTGTCTCGAATATTGTGGACGGGCGGACAAACCGCGTTCGAAAATGGCCATCCATTTCGGCAACTCTATGAGCACAAAATACGATGCCATTGTCATGGGTACTGGCCAATCAGGTCCCTTTCTGGCCATTCGACTGGCGGATGCAGGCGCAAAGGTCGCGATCATCGAACGCAAGTTCTTCGGTGGAACCTGCGTCAACGCTGGATGCATTCCAACCAAAACCATGATCGCCAGCGCTTACGCCGCACATCTTTCACGCCGCGGTCCTGAGTACGGTGTTCTTCTGCCGGGAGAGGTCTCTGTCGACATGAAGCGAGTACACGCGCGCATGAACGAGATCCGCCTGTCTGATCGCAAGGGCGTGGAAGACCGGCTTCGTAATCACAAGAACTGTGTTGTTTACACCGGGCACGGACGCTTCGAATCCGCTCACGAGGTGAGCGTGGGCAACGAAGTGCTTGCCGCAGACCGGGTTTTCATCAACGTGGGCGCGCGAGCCCTGATTCCGCCCATGCCAGGCGTTGATCAGATCAGCTATCTCACAAACTCTTCATTACTGGAGATTGACTATCTGCCTCCGCATCTTGTCATCATCGGGGGCAGCTACATCGGCCTCGAGTTCGGACAGATGTTTCGCCGCTTCGGCAGCAAAGTTACGATTGTCGAAATGGGTCCTCGGCTCCTCCTGCGCGAAGATGAAGACATCTCTGCGGCGATACTGGACATTGTTCAACGTGAAGATATCAATGTTCGTCTGAATGCCAAATGCATCGGATTCTCGAAGCGGGAAGATGGAATCGGAGTAAGCGTCGATTGCGCGGAAGGCTCACCGCTAGAGATCGGAACGCACGTACTCCTTGCAGTTGGACGCCGCCCTAGTACTGACGATCTTGGGCTGGAAAAGGCGGGCATTGCACATGACGAGCGGGGATACATTGTGGTGGATGACGAACTGCACACCAGCGTGCCGGGCATCTGGGCACTGGGAGACTGCAATGGGAAGGGTGGGTTTACCCACACGTCTTATAACGACTTCGAGATTGTTGCCGCAAATCTCCTGGACAATGATCACCGCCGAGTCAGCGATCGAATTCCTGCCTACGCCCTTTTCATCGATCCTCCCTTGGGACACGTTGGGATGAGCGAAACACAGGTAAGGAACTCAGGCAAGAAAGCGCTCATTGCGGTGCTACCTATGACTCGTGTAGGGCGAGCGCTAGAGAAGGGAGAGACGCTCGGGTTCATGAAGCTTTTGGTTGACGCGGACACGAAGAAGATATTGGGAGCCTCCATCCTCGGCACTGGTGGAGACGAAGTTGTTCACAGCGTTCTGGATGCAATGTATGCCCAGGCACCCTATACAGTCATCCAGCGCGCCATGCACATACATCCCACAGTCTCTGAACTCATTCCCACAATGCTTGAGAACCTGACCCCCTTGGTGCCGCGAAGTTAATTTGCTCCTCCTAGAGAGGTTTCTTGATGTTTACAAAGCTGTCTGCCGCGGAGAGTTTCTGGGACCATTGAGCTGAGCAGTAGCTCGGGATGATGTCCCTCTGAACAGCGACGAGGACAACTCATCTCCTCTTGCTCCAGGCCGCGCGTTCGTCATTGCTGCCGTTCCTCGTATCAAGTCTATTGGTTGCGTATAGAATACAGAGCATCACTACGCCAGGTTTGAGGAGCGAACGGTGGATGTACGAAATAATCTCGCGCAGCTGAGGGCTAAAAGGGGGCTCGGGGCTGCACAGTTAGCTACGGAAGTCGGAATCAGCCGCCAGACCGTATACGCCATCGAAGCCGGCACTTATGTTCCGAATACGACTGTCAGTTTGAAACTCGCCCGAACTCTCGACGTAAAGATCGAGGAGATTTTTGAACTGGCGCCGGAAGAGGAAGCCTCAGTCGAGGTTGCTGAAGCGATCATTGTGGGCGACACGGAGTTGATGCAGCATGGCCAGCCTTTGCGTCTCTGCAGGGTGAACAACAACATCGTCGCTGTTCCTTCCGAGCAAGGGAGCTGGGGCCTAGCGTTCACGGATGCGGTTTTACTTGCGCCCATCCGCGATGGAAAACGGAATGTGAACGCAAAGATCAAGATACTTGGACGGAACTGGGACAATCCCTCTCGTATTCTGATTGCCGGATGTGATCCAAGTGCATCGATTCTTGCGAACACGCTTCAACGGCAAGGCGCGGAACTGGTGATTGCCTACGAGAACAGTTCACGCTCTCTGCAGTTGCTGCAGAAGAGCCTCGTGCACGTTGCGGGCACACACCTTGTGGACAAGGTCTCCGGTAAGACCGATCTCTTGCCGATCACGAAGCTATTCCCACGCAATTCAGTTGCGGTAATCTCCTATGCAATCTGGCAGGAGGGCCTGGTGGTGGCACGGGGAAATCCGAAAAAAATTTCGGGCGTTTCCGATCTGCTGCGGAAAGACGTGAAGATCACGAATCGAGAGCCGGGAGCAGGATGCCGGCGGTTGCTCGACGAAATGCTGGATGAACTTGGCGCTACGGGCGCGCAGGTGAAAGGGTACGAACGAATTACGCTGGGGCAGCTTCCAGCCGCGCGGTTGGTGCAAAGTGGAGAAGTGGACTGCTGTATCAGCACGCAGGCCGGCGCCGGCGCGCTTGGCTTGGATTTCATCCCCTTGGTGCGGAAACCCTACCATCTTGTCATCCGCCGCGCGCAGCTCGACCTGCCTCCGATCCAGTTATTAATAGAAACATTGTCCCGTGCGTCATTCCGGCGCGAGATGGAGGCCTGCATCGGTTATGAAATGCAGACCTCCGGAGAACGCGTCGTGTGAGAGAAGAATCAGTACCTCTCTGGAGTAAACATACCCGTACGTTAAGAGGCCGTATGATTTGCGAGTGTGCAAATCATACGGCTTTCTTCATTCCTAAGGTTTAGTGATGTGACCAGACGTTACCAGAGCAGCTTGAGTCCAAACTGCACCTGCCGCGCCGAGGTGGACGTGCTCGTGATCGCTCCTGCCGTACCAGACAAACCGGGAACAGGGACGGCTTGGGTGGGCGCTGAATTTGGAGGCGTGAACACGATAAGGTTCGGCGTATTGAAATTCGCACGGTTCAAGAGATTGAAGATCTCCGCGCGGAACTGAAGGTTGATGCGCTCGGCGATCTTCGTGTCTTTCAAAGCCGAGAAATCCCAGGTAGCCAGACCTGGCCCGGTGTAAGAGTCACGGCCAACATTGCCGTAGAAGCCAAGGTACTGAGGCGGCGCAATAAACGCAGCAGGATTGAACCATTGGTCCGGTTTCCCGAGAACGACTTTCCCTTTGAAGTCAGGATTCAGGAAAGGTCTGACCGGGTTTCTGGTATCGCCATTGTTGGATGGGTTATAGCTGAGCTGCGGCGTGATCGGGAAGCCTGATTGCGCGGTAATAACGCCCGATACGGACCAACCGCTCACGAGCTTGTCCGCAACATTGCCAACACCGCTGGCCAGAAGCTGCCCCCTTCCAAACGGCAGCGCATAGAGTACATTGATCCCAACAGTGTGTCGCGCGTCGAACGATGCAAGACCTTTGTCGGACTTCAACTGAAATGGATTGGACGCAAGTGCCGGAACATTTGCTGAGGTTGTTGCATTCAAAGAGTCTCCGTCGTCGAGCGTTTTTGACCAGGTGTAAGCACCACGCAGCAACAGGCCATGACTGAAGCGATGTCTCAGGTCCACTTGCAGAGCGTTGTAGGAACTGGTGCCTTCCGAGAACCACGTCCATGTATTCGCAATCGCCGGATTCGCCCTTGCCGGCGCCGCCGGGGTAGCCGTTGTTACTCCATTTACGGTCTTGTAAGTAATAACGGGAGCAATGTAATAAGAACCTGCAGGTACTGCCGCACCAGCAAGCGGGGAGCCTGCAGCAAAGCCCACTCCGTAGGGAACCGGAGTCGTACCAGTCAGGTTCGCCGTCGGATACACGGTCGGGCACGTAGTGCTGGGACAGATGGTTGGGAAGGGCTCGTTGGCATCAATGCCGATGAGTTCGTGATAACCATGCGAACCCACGTAGGCCAATGTGAACGAAGTATCGCGCGCAAGCTCCTGCTCAAATCGGAACGACCAGGAGATGAGTGTTGGAGTTTTCATGTCTGGCTGCACCCCACCGGGCACCAGCTTTGCGGTGGCCGGAACCGCCGCAGCGGGACTCAGTGGGAACGCCGAAACAGATTCATTGGCGATGCTATAGGTTGGATTGAACGGCGCGTTCTGATCCGCGCGATATCCGAGCGCATCCTGAAGGTCGTTATACATTCCGAAGCCCGCGCGGAACACCGTCTTTGGACTACGCGGACTCCATGCGACTCCGATTCGCGGCTGCGGCAACACGGTTGCATTGTTGGTGGTAAACAAGGAGTTGCCCACGCGCGGCTGCGTTGAGATTACGCCATTGCTGTAGGTGTAGTTTGAGGCTCGCCCGTACGCCTCATTCCATCCATTCGAGAATTCGTCACGCAAGCCGAGCGAAACGGTGAGTTTGGGGCTAAGCCGGATGACGTCCTCTGCATAAAAGGCTCCAAACAAGGAGCGCCAATGCATGGGGGTCGGCGCCGGATCGTAGAGAAAGCTGCTCGTAGTGCCCGCGAGGAAGGTCGTCAAGCTGGCAAAGGTAGCCTGTCCATATTGGCTGAGAGCGATGATCTCATTGGACTGAAAACGCTGTATCCATGCTCCAAAGCTGAGTTGATGGCGGCCGTGTGTCAACGTGACGCGGTCTTCATAAGTGAACAGGTTGCGCGCAATGTGCAGGTTGCTGCCATTGTTGCTTCCCGCCAAACCGATGGATGCTTGCGGGTTCGACGCCGCGCTGCCTCCCACGACGACTGCGCCTACCGGGTGTCCAGTAATAAATCCCGCAACGGAGGCCGCCGGAGTCCCAGGCGTGGGCTCACCGGTGAAATAGTAACCTGCGCGAGAGAAGCCAAAACGCGCTGTGTTCAACAGCGCCGGAGAGAATACGTGTGTTTCTTCAAGGCTAAGCACTTGCTCGCGCAAGTTGAGAATGTCTGAGCTATACGGATTACCCGGCGTTGCGGTGACGTCGCCACCATCGTCGATGGTGTAGACACTTGCGAAAGTATCCTTGTGCGAGAAGTTGTGGTCGAGCCGGACGGTGCCGAAGTCTTCGCGAATTGTCTGCGGTGCGCTGCCAAACACCTCGGAGATTCCGTTGTAATCCTGGGCTCCCGTGGGTGGCGTGGGCCAGAGGTCCAGCAGTGGTTTCACGCTTGCCACAGCGCTCGCTCGCGATGCCAGCGAGGGTACAAAAGCCGCCGATGTCTGATGCAGGTTCTGGCGGAAGCCCTCGTAGTTGCCAAACAAGAAGGTCTTTCCCTTCTGCAGCGGCCCACCGAGCGAAGCTCCAAACTGATTCCGCTGAAATGGCGGAGCAGATCCCTGGTCGAAATAATTGGGCGCGTCCAGATCGTTGTTGCGCAGGAATTCAAAGATGGAGCCGTGCAACTGGTTGCTGCCTGACTGGGTGACGATAATGACTTGCGCGCCCGGGTGCTTGCCATATTCCGCGCTGTAGGAGTCACGCTGGACATTGAATTCGCGAATCGCGTCAACTCCCAGCAACTGCCCGCTTGGCCCACCGGGAGTCATGTTATTCTCGGCCGCTCCGGTGTACTCCACTCCGTTGAGCAGGAAAAGATTCTGCTGAGGGCGGTTTCCGGAGACTGCAAAATTGTTGGCCGTGGTGGAGTTCGAGATACCCGTGCCGCCTGTCTTCAGGGAAGTAAAATTCACAATTCCTGGATTGAGCGTCAGTAGCAGGTCGAAGCTCCGGCCATTCAGAGGAAGATCTTTTACTGCCTGCTCGCCAACCAATCCGCTGATGTCCCGCGTGGTCGTTGTCACAAGTGATGCGTCTCCTGCGACGGCGACCTGCGACGTCACTCCGCCCACGTGCAATTGGACGTCAACATTCGCCTCTTGATTCACAACCAGGTGGATTCCCGTGCGGATCGCTTCCTGGAATCCAGGTGCGGCGGCCTTCACTTCATACTCGCCCACGGCCAGTGACAGCACAAGGTACGCGCCCTGGTTGTCGGTGGTCGCGTTGCGCGTTGCGCCGGTCTCAAGGCTTCTTGTAGTGATTGTGGCAGAGGGAACTCGTGCTCCAGATGCGTCTGTGACGGTGCCCTTTATGCTTGCCGAAGTCTGAGCGTACGCTGCGGGCAAAGAAAATAGTGTGATCAAAACAATAAGTAATGAGAACCGATTGCGGTGCGAGCCGTGTTGGCCGCTGCCCTGTCTCATAGCGAGTAAATCATGCCCAAGATCGGACGATACATTTGTTGGCATTTGTGGTCCTTTGCGAAAAAAGAGTCGTCTTGAATACATTACATACGTGTTTCAAACAAGACAACTCGATTTTGTCGTAATAGGCGCAAAGAGCCGCTTTTACCGTTCCGTGGGTCGAGTACGGCCAAGAATGTGCGAGCACGGGAATGTTGCCCTTGAGTATCACTCTTGGGCAACTCGCTAGGGACACGAAGCGAGGTAAGTTGGAGCATCAGCGCGCGACACGCCTCGTTAGGGGGAGCGATCCTTGTTTGCATTTAAAGGAAATAGCAGAGCCGAACTAGTCGGTCGTTTCCTTCTGAAAGACGATTCTCACGCGCGCACGGAGTCGGTATTCTGAACAAGGCTTCGTGCGGCCAGCGAGAGCGCGCCGAGCAGCGGCTCCGCCACCAGGCCGGCCACCTCCGAGCGAGGATGGGTGCGGTGGAGCGCGCGTTCGAACTCCCGGCGCACGAGCGGGCAGTGCTCGAAGACACCGCCCGCCAGCGCGATCCGCAACTCCTGCTCTGGGATCGCCAGCTTCACTGCCACGGCTTTGGCGATGGAAGCCAACTCCCGGCCAGCGCGGTGAAGTACTTCGCAGGCAATGGGGTCGCCGTTCTGTTCGGCCTTGAGCACCACTGGCAGCAATCGCGAAAAGTCGGCGAGCGGCACTGCGTTGGCTGACTGGATCAGTTCGCCCGTGGTGCGCACGCCAAATGCGTCAAGCAGCAGTGGCATCAGCTCGCATTGTCTTCCTGCATCGAGCGCACGTAAGCAGGAGGAGACCGCAGTGCGCCCAATCCACTGCCCGGAACCTTCATCGGAAATGATGAAACCGTGTCCGCCGGAGTGCGCCGTCTCACCCTTGGCATTGCGACCAAAGGCGATGGAGCCAGTGCCGGCGATCACCAGTACGCCTGGGCTGCCGCGGAAGAAGGCCTCCAAAGCGATTTCCTCGTCGCCCACCACCTGCACCGGGCAGCTCACTAATTCACCAATGATGTTCTGCACTGCTTCGCGCACGTGTAGCACCGCGCTGCCAGCCACGCCGATGCAGACTGCCTCGGCGCGCGAAGGCTCCACGCGTGCGGAGCAAAACGCCTGATGCATTGCCTCATGGATGCCGCGCCGTGACGCGGCCTCGCCCAGACGCACAATGTTACAGCCGGTGGAGAGCCCGCGCCCCAGAATGGAGACACCATCAGAGACGACGCATCGCGTCTTGGTGCCACCACCATCGAGTGCCACGATCATCGGCATAGGCGATGCTTCCTTGCGCAGCAACACGCTACTCCACGGTTACCGATTTCACCAGGTTCCGTGGGTTATCCACATCCACGCCGCGACGGAGGGCAACATGATAGGCCAGCAACTGCAGGGGCACAATCTCTAATAATGGGAGCAATAGCTCCGGTGCCTGTGGCACGTAGAGCACATCCTGTGCGATGGCCGGAACCTCGGTGTCGCCCTCAACCGCAATGGCAATCAACCGGCCCTGACGCTCGCGCACGTCGCGCATGTTCTGCAGCGTCATCCGGTAGCGCGCCACGGAGCCCGCATCATCTGGGTCAAACGTGGCAAGGAAGACAATGGGCGTCATCGGATCGATCAGCGCATAAGGACCATGCTTGACCTCACCCGCGGGATAGCCCTCGGCGTGAATGTAGGAGGTTTCCTTCAGCTTGAGCGCGCCGTCCAATGCCACTGGGAAGTGGACGCCCCGACCGAGAAACAGAAAGTCGGAGGCTATGAAATTCTTCTCGGCAATCACGGCACACTGAGGTTCGGAGGTGAGTGCGCGCTCGATCTTCTCCGGGATCATCTCGAGTTCGGCGATGCAGCGTCTGGCTGCCGCGTCGTCAATAACGCCACGCTTCAGACCCAAGTGAACAGAGACCAGGTACAGCGCAGCAAGCTGTGCGGTAAAGGCTTTGGTGGACGCCACCGAAATTTCCGGCCCGGCGACGGTGTAAAGCACCGAATGAGCGGCGCGCGCCAGCGTAGCACCCACCACGTTGCAGATGGCCAGCGTGGTGGAGCCCTGCGCAATGGCGACGTGCAGCGAGTTCAGTGTGTCAGCGGTCTCACCGGATTGCGTGATCAGGATGGTCAGTTCGTGAGCCGTCGGCTCGGGGCTGGCATGGGCAAATTCGCTGGCGTAGTCCACGTCCACGTGCACACCCGCCAGCTCCTGCATCATTACTTTGCCGGCGAGCCCAGCGTGGCGGCTGGTGCCGCTGGCAAGGATGTTCACCTGCTTGAGTGCGCGTAACCTGGCCTGATCCAGCGGCGCTCCGGGTAGCGCAAGCTCGCCACCGCGAAGGCAGCTGGCAAGAGTGTTGCGCACTGCGGCGGGATTCTCAAAGATTTCGCTCAGCATGTGATGCTTGTGGATGCGCGGTTCGGCCATCGCGTTCCTCTTTCTAAAGTCGCCCCCGAGTTGACGCAACCGTCGCCTAGCGGAATCTGCGGATTCGCAGCATGTGCCGGTCGGCGCGGTAGAGTCCCAGGACGTAAGTGATTGCTTTCCCTTTTGTCGAATAAATAGTCTGGCGGATTCGCAGCAGCGGGAACTGGCGAGGAATCGCCAGCAGTCGCGCCACCGCAGGGTCCGCGGTGGTGGCGTCAATGTCCTCATCGGCATGAGCAATCACCACGCCGTACTCGTTCTCCAGCCGGGTAAACAGCGAGCTGCGCGCTAGCGATGCCTGGTCCAGCCCTTTGAACTCGTCAGCGGAGAGGTAACAGGTCTCCAGCGCGAAGGGCTCATCGGCGCCATACCGCAGGCGCTCAATCTTGATGAGCCGGCTGGAAGAGGACAGCGACAGACGGGCAGCGATCTCAGGTTCATTGCTCACCTGCTTGCAGGCGATGATCTTGGAAGTTGCAGTCAGGCCTCGGCCGGTAAGTTGCTCGGTGAAGCTCATCAGCTTGTTGAAGTGGATCTTTGGAGGAGCCACAAAGGTCCCGGCGCCGCGCCGTCGCTCCACCAATCCCTCGCGCTCCAGGGCTACCAGGGCGTGGCGCGCCGTCATCAGACTTACGCCGTGCACCCGCGCCAGGTTGCGCTCGGAATCCACGGCGTCTCCAGACTTCAATTCGCCGGATTCGATCCGCTTGACCACCGAATCCTGGATCTGCCGGTAGGCCGGAATATTGCTCGTCTTTGTCTGTTGCGCTTGCGCCGCGTTTGCCAACAGAACCCCCCAAAGCGGATTGGTGTACCCGGAAGTGCTATAAGCAATCCCGTAATCCGCTATAGAGCATACTAAACTGCACAGCCCCCAGAACTGTCAAGAAAAAACCTTCCACTACTCACCGCTTTTCCCCCTACGGCATCATGAACGCCAGAATAATCTGAAGTTGCATAGCCGGATAATCCAATAAATATTGATCTCGCGAATAGTCCCATGCCGGGAATGCAACTCTACAACGGCAGGACGGGTGCGCCGCTCTGTTTCACCGTGCGTCCTTCGGCGATTTTCTAGAGCGGGAAACAAAATACAAGTGCTCTATCTTTTCTGCTTGACCAGCTCACACGTCTGCTATATAGCAATAGGCCTGCATAGCTTTCGGCTCCGGAGACAGTTCCCGTTCGTAGCCCTAGATTCGTTTCGCCAGGAGGAACGCTGATGAATTGGACGTGTAGATTCTTGCGACTCGCCCTTGCCCTTACCTTGATCGCCACCCTGACGGGTATGGCGCTGCCCGCTTGGGGACAGCAGATCACCGCTGCCATTACCGGCAGCGTGGTCGATCCGAGCGGTGCCCCGGTGATAGGGGCCCGCGTGGTTGCTACTGATGTAGAGCGCGGCCTCACCTACCCGGTGAAAACCAATGCCCAGGGTATCTATAACCTGCCTGAGGTTCCGGTCGGCAACTACAAACTGCAGGTGGAAGCCGAAGGGTTTGAGAAGACCGTGTATCCGCCCTTCGTTCTCATTCTGAACCAGACAGCTCGCTTCGACGTGAAGTTGAAGGTGGGCAAGCAGAATGAGATTGTCGAAGTCACCGAATCCGCCCCTCTGCTGCAGACCGATACCACGCAGATGAGCACCCTCATCGACGCCAAGACCACCGAGTCGCTGCCGCTTGCGACCCGTAACTACGTGCAGTTGTCCATGCTTACCCCCGGCGCCGTCAATCCTGACCCAGCCTCTTTCGCGCAGGGCCAGGACATGACCACTTCAGGCCGCCCTTACATTAACGGTAACCGCCAGCAGGAAAACAACTTCATGCTTGACGGCATCGATAATAACCAGGTTGGCGACAACGAAGTAGGCTACCAGCCCAACATCGATGCCATCCAGGAATTCAACGTCATTACACAGAACGCCTCGGCCGATTTTGGCAACTTCATGGGAGGCATCGTCAGCGCCACCATCAAGAGCGGCACCAACAGCCTGCATGGAGATCTCTTCGAGTTCTTCCGCAATGATGTGTTGAACGCCAATAGCTGGCAGAACGGCTTTACTAAGGCGGCTAAGGCTCCGCTCCGCTGGAACATGTTTGGCGGCACCATTGGCGGTCCAGTGATCAGAAACAAGATGTTCTTCTTTGCCGACTACCAGGGACAGCGCCAGGACCACCCGTCCAAGACAGGGTATGTCAGCCTGATTCCTACAGCGGTTCAGGGCGGCGATCTCAGCTACATGTGTACCAGCGGGTTCGTCGGAGGCATCTGCCAGGACCATCCGTTGAAGAGCGATGGAACTCCCGACCTAACCCAGTTCTACCACCAGATCTACAATCCGTTGAGCGTTGCCGGCGGACAGCGCCAGCCTTTCCCGAATAACCAGATTCCGGTGGGTATGATTAGCAAGGTTTCCACCGCCCTGTTCGCCTCCAAGTACTATCCCAAGGTCACTGGGTCGCAGACGTCCAATAACTTTGCCACCAAGAGCAACCAGCAGTTCAACGACGATCAGGGTGACCTGAAACTCGACTACAACCTGTCAGAAAAGGACCGGCTCTTTGGGCGCTGGTCACAGATGTACCTTACCGAGCCGGAGAGCAGCAGTTGGGCTCTGGCGAATTGGGGTGGCGGCAACATGACCGACCAGCCCGGAAAAAACTTGGGCATCGGATGGACTCACACCATCACTCCGAAGCTGCTCAACGACCTTCGCGCTGGCTTCAACTGGGTGGACTTCAAGCAGTACACCAGCCCCGAAGGCGTGGGCAATCTGGCCGCTGACATTGGCATCACAAATGGCAATACCGCGGGCTCCGGTTTCCCATTCCTGAACATCGGCGGATTTGCCGGAATCGGCAACATTGGTGCCATCCAGTATCTCGGCGACACCGTGATCCAGGTCGCCGACTCGCTGGCTTACACCCACGGCCGTCACCTTTTCCACGCTGGAGTGCAGTTCAATCGTTACCGTCTTGACACCACCTATGCCGGCAACTCCGGCGCCTGGGGTGAGATGGACTTCGGCGGCGGCTTCACACAATCGGTCAATGCCACAGGAGACGCTTTCGGCGGAAATCCCGTCGCTGACTTCCTGCTCGGTATGCCCACCACCGTTGCCAAGGGCGGCGCCGCAGCTTGGCGTCAGCGTTCCAGCGAGTTCTCGTTGTTTGCGCAGGATGATTGGCGCGTCAACAATGAACTGACTCTCAACCTCGGCCTGCGCTATGAAAATCACACCCCTTGGGTGGAGAAGGACAACCACCAGGTCAACTTTGGCCTGTACACCGGCGCGGTTGAGTTTGCTGGTCAGAACGGCAACAGCCGCGGTCTCTACGACTCCTACAACGGCGGCACGGACTTCCAGCCCCGCGTCGGCCTGGCATACTCACCCAAGGCTCTGCACGGGAAGTCGGTCTTCCGCGCAGCCTACACGCTCTCCAGCTATGCGGAAGGCATGGGCGTCAACAACCGCCTGGCACAGAATGCGCCGTTCGTTCCGGCGGAGTTGACAGCAACGTACACCGCAACTGGCACTTCGACTCCGTCCACAACTATCGATCAAGGCTTCCCCGCCATCGGCGGCAGCGGCGTTTACACCGGCATCACTCAGTTTGCCGGAGCAGCCATCCGTATGTGGGATCCCAAGTGGCGTCCGGCAGTATCACAGCAGTGGAACTTCAGTGTGCAGCAGCAGCTCTCCAAAGACACGACCTTGCAGATTGGCTATGTGGGCCAGCATGACACCCATCTCACCAACTTCTACTGGGCCAATCAGAGAATCTTGCTCGCAAACGGCACTACCACGCCAGGGCCATATGTCGCCGGCAACGCGGCGCTGAAGAGCGAAATCGGCGCCATCCGCATGACACTCTCCAACGGCGGCAGCGAGTACCGTGCCTTCCAGGCCGTGCTCGATAAGCGCATGGGCAATGGACTGCAGGGACAACTCTCCTACACACTCTCCAACTGCCAGACAGACGCCGTAGGCTTCTACGGTAACTGGAACGCCTCGCAGACCTCCATCGGTATGCCTTCACCCCAAGACATCTACAACCCGAAGGGTGATTGGGGCAATTGCAACTTCGACGTGCTGAGTTCGTTGACCGGCTTCGTGAATTACTCGCTGCCGTTCGGCAAGGGCAAATCCTTTGGCGGTTCATTGCCAGCGGCTGCCAATGCCATCCTGGGTAACTGGGAAGTCAGCGGGATCATGACAATCCACTCTGGGTTCGCGATGAATATGGTGGATGGCTGGACCGATCAGGCCGGCACCGGAAGCTTCATGGAACGGCCCAATGTGACCGGCAAGGTCACTTACCCGAAGACGCATTTCAACAACTACGACCCAACAACCGGCGGCGGCCTCTACGGTATTCAGTGGCTGGATAACAGCGCCTTTACCGCGGCGCCGACAGGACAGTTCGGCAATGAGAAAATCGGCGATCTCCGCGGACCGGGCCTGACCAACTTTGACATGAGTCTCCATAAAGCATTCCCCTTCGGCGAGAGCCGCAGGGTGGAGTTCCGTGCCGAGGCAATGAACGTGTTCAACCACCCCATTCTGTACGTTGGCGCGGGCAATCTCTACATCGCGTCGTTTGCTGGCCCGTCCTCTGGCGTAGTCAACCAGTCCAGGGGTGAGCGCAACCTGCAACTTGCTCTGAAGGTTTACTTCTAGAGCGCATCCAGGCAGGCGTCGCTTGGCGCCTGCCTGTTTCTTGTTTCACTGGTTCGCAGTGTTTGGAGTTTTGAAGGTTGCAATGCATTTCCAAGTGGAGTGAACTCATGGCCGCGCAGAAGAAAACTCATCCTCCCGCCGCCTGGGTGCCCACGCTCTACTTCGCGGAAGGCATTCCGTTTTACACCATCAGCCTGATGGCGCTGCTCTTTTACCAGCGTCTGGGTGTGCGCAATGACACCATCGCTCTCACCACCCGACTGCTAGGCATCCCTTGGTCGCTGAAGCCCCTGTGGAGCCCGCTGCTGGAGATGTACAAGACGAAGAAGTATTTCGTCGTAGTCACCGAATTTATTGGCGGACTGAGCCTCGCGCTTCTCGCTCTCTGCCTTCCGCTTCCCGGCGTATTCCGCTACTCCATCGCAATTTTCGCGCTCATTGCCTTTGCAAGTTCCACGCATGACATTGCAGCCGACGGCCTTTACATTGCCAGCCTCAGCCCCAAGCAGCAAGCCGCCTACGCTGGCTGGCAGGGCGGCTTTTACAACGTGGCGCGTTTCGTCACGCAGGGCGGACTCATCATCCTCGTCGGCTTTTTGGAGACGCACATGGCGGCCCTGCGAGCGTGGGGCGTCGTCTTCACGCTCACCGGCGCTACGCTGATTGCGGTCAGCCTTTATCACATCCGCATGCTGCCCAGCGGCGGCGAAGAGCGCCACACGGAGAATATGCGCGAGTCGGTTCAGACCTTTCGTGACGTGGTGGCCAGCTTCTTTCGCAAGCCGAATATCCTGCTGCTGTTGGCCTTCATCTTTCTCTATCGCCTCGGCGAAGGGCAGGTAACAACGATCGGCCCGCTCTTCCTCAAGGCCTCGCGTTCTTCCGGAGGGCTGGCGCTCACCACGGCACAGTTTGGCACCATCTATGGCACCTTCGGTACGGCGGCGTTCATCGTGGGTACGGTGCTAGGCGGATACTTCGTCGCATGGATCGGTTTGAAGCGCGCGCTGTTGCCGCTGCTGCTGGCGCTCAACCTTCCGATGGCCGCTTATCTGTATCTGAGCATTGCACTGCCCAGCAGTATGTTGTTGGTGACGGCCGCCATGAGCGCAGAAATGTTCGGCTATGGCTTTGGTTTTGTTGGAGTGATTCTGCTCATGATGCAGGAGATCGCTCCTGGCAAGTATCAGACGGCGCACTACGCCTTCGCTAACTCGCTAATGAACCTTGGGCTCATTGTTCCGGGCGCGGTGAGTGGCATCATTCAGATGGCGCTCGGCTATCGAAACTTCTTTGTGTGGGTGCTGATTTCTTCGGTGCCCGCGCTGATTCTGTCACGTTTTATCCCTGCGGGCAGCGGTACGCCTCAGGCCGCGGAGCCCGTTGAGAGCTCCGTGTGATGAACTCGCTCCCCTCACCTGACGCAGGAGTGCGTTTCCTCCCCGCACTCCTGCATTTTTTCGGGAGCTTTGAAGAGGCTTCATAAAAGGAATCGCAAATGTCTTCTTCTTCGCAATTATCTGCTCGAACTCCGGTAACGTTGGCCGTGCTGGCCGCAGGGAAAGATGCAATGGCTGCAAGCGGCGGGCCCCTCGTGCTCGAACGTCTCTGCGACCGCAGCATCCTGCAATGCGTAATCGACAACGTGATGCAGGTGGTGCAACCGGCAGCAAGCTATATCGTGGTCGGTCCGCATCAGGACGAGGTGCGCGCGCAACTGGGCGAGAGCTTCAAGTACATCGTGCAGGAGCATCCGCTTGGTACGGGAGATGCCGTGTTGCAAGTGGCCAAGGCGCTCAACGGCTTCCAGGGTGAATTGCTGGTGCTCTACGGAGACACGCCGCTGCTGCGGCCATCGTCATTGCGCGGCCTGCTCAATCGGCACCGCCTGCGTAGTGCGCACCTCACGCTGCTCAGCGCCGTGGTGGAGCGCGAGTTGCCCTACGGCCGCATCATCCGCGACGGAGCCGGGCAGATCATTGACATCATCGAAGCCAGCGTTGCCTCACCCGAGGTGCGCACTATTCGTGAGGTGAACGTGGGCGCCTACGTGATGGACGCCGAAGCCATGCGTGCAGCCCTCGAGAAGCTGACGCCCTCGCCCATCGATGGCGAGTATCGCCTCACCGACTGTGTTCATGAACTGATCCGTAGCGGTCTGCGGGTGGAGAGCTTCCAACTCTACGACGAAGACGAGGTGCAAGGCATCAATAGCGCCGAGGATCTGGCACGTGCGGAATTCATTTTGCAGAAGCGTCTCTATCGTCCGCGTCGGCAGGAGGAACAGAACTTGATCGCATTTGGTACCGGAGGTTGGCGCGCACTGATCGGCGAGGGTTTTACGATGCACAATGTGCGACGTCTCAGCCAGGCGCTGGCCAATGAGATTGTGCGCCAGTCACTCGAGCAGCGCGGCGTCATCATCGGCTACGATCGGCGCTTTCTTTCGCGTCAAGCGGCCGAAGCCAGCGCCGAAGTCTTCGGCGGAAACAACATTCCCACCATCCTTCTTCCGGAAGATGCCCCAACGCCGCTGATCACTTATGCCACGGCCATTGAAGGTTCAGCCTACGGACTAGCCTTCACCGCCAGCCACAATCCGCCGGAGTGGAATGGGCTCAAAGTCTTTCACGGTGACGGCTCGCTGCTGCTCGATGATGAAACTCACAAGATCGAAGCCGAAGTGAACTCGCTGAGTGAGAACGACGTGGTTAAGCTCGATCTCGATCTAGCTGTGGAAGGCGGCATCGTCCGCGAGCACGATTTCACCAACGCCTACATCGATGCTGTGGAGAAGCTCATCGATCTGGAGGCGATCCGCAACGCCGCACTCAAGGTTATCGTCGACCCGATGTATGGTGTAGGCCAGCTTACGCTGGGTACCGTGCTAACCGAGGCGCGCTGCCGCGTGACCTTCATTCATGAGCGCCACAACCCACTGTTCGGTGGCCGCTCACCGGCTCCCAATCCTGACGCGCTACGCGCACTCGCCTCAGAGATGCGCGAGAGCCATTACGACCTTGGCTTGGCAATGGACGGCGATGCCGATCGCGTTGCCATCCTCAGCGAGACGGGCGAGTACATCTCCATCAACGATGTTTTGCTACTGCTCTACTGGTACATGCACGAGGTGCGCGGCGAGCGCGGCGGTGTCGTCCGCAACCTGAGCACCACACACCTGCTGGACCGTCTCGCGCGCAAACTGGGAGAGCAGTGCTATGAGACGCCAGTTGGATTCAAGCACATCGTCACCACCATGCAGGAGCACAACTGCGTGCTTGGCGGCGAATCTTCCGGTGGTCTCACCATCCGCGGACACATCCTCGGCAAAGACGGCATCTTTGCCTGCGCACTTGTGGTTGAGATGCTGGCGCGAACCGGCGAAAAAGTTTCCGCACTGCTCGATCGCATTTACAAGCTGACCGGGCGGCTCTACTTTTTGGAGGAGAGCTTACCCGCCACTCCGGAGATGCGCATCGAAGTTCCACGCCGCATTCGCCAGGCCGAAGACAATCATATTGGCCCCTACAAGGTGCTCCGCGCCGAGCACGGCGATGGCACCAAGCTCTTCCTGGAGAATGACAACTGGGCCTTGCTGCGTTTCAGCGGCACCGAGCCAGTGCTGCGCTTGACCGTGGAGGCCGATACGCCGGAGAAGTCCGCCGAATTGCTCGCGTGGCTGCGCCAATTCGTAGCCCAGGAAGGCGCGAGTGCGCAGACCCGCGAGGAGGAGGCCCATGCGTTACGGTCGCTTTGATAACGAGCGCCGCGAGTATGTGGTGGAGCGTCCCGATGTGCCTGTCTCGTGGACCAACTATCTCGGCGTGCGCGACTTCTGCACCGTGATCTCGCAAAACGCCGGCGGATACAGTTTCTACAAGAGTGCCGAGCATCATCGCATCACGCGCTTTCGGCAGAATGGCGTTCCACTGGACCGCCCCGGCCACTACGTATATGTGCGAGACAACCAGTCGGGCGACTACTGGTCCATCTCCTGGCAGCCAGTGGGCAAGCCCTTGGAGCAGGCTCGCTATGAGTGTCGCCACGGACTCTCGTACTCAAAGTTCTCCTGCGAATACTCAGGCATCCACGCGGAGCAGACGCTCTTCATCCCCATCAATGACGATGTGGAACTGTGGGACGTGCGGCTGAAGAATGAAGGCAGCGTGGCGCGCGATCTCAGCGTCTTCGGCTACCTTGAGTTCAGCTTCCATCACGTTGAGATCGACAACCAGAACCTGCAGATGAGTCTCTACGCCAGCGGCACAAGCTGCGAGCAGGGAATCATCGAATACGACTTCTATTACGAGCCGTGGACCTTCCATTACTTTGCTTCCAGCTTTGCGCCCGACGGCTACGACTGCACGCGCGACCGCTTCCTCGGCAGCTATCACACAGAGAGTAATCCTTTCGCGGTCGAGCGCGGATACTGCAGCCAGAGCGCGGAACTGGGCGGCAATCACTGTGGAGCCCTGCAGAAGAACGTGCATCTCGAACCAGGCGAGGAAGTGCGCCTTGTCTTCATGCTCGGCGTCGGCAATCGCGCGCAGGGTGCACAGATCAAGCAGCGTTACAGCCAGCCTGCCGCGGCGGATGCAGCCTTTGCCGAACTTAGCGAGTACTGGCAGCAAAAGCTCGGAGCCTTGCAGTGCAGCACTCCCCACCCGGGACTCGACACGATGGTGAACACCTGGACGCTCTACCAGGCGGAGACCTGCGTTGTCTGGTCGCGCTTCGCCTCCTTCGTCGAAGTTGGCGGCCGCACTGGCCTTGGCTATCGTGACACCTCGCAGGACGTTATGAGCGTGGTGCACAGCAATCCCGCGAAGTGCCGTCAGCGCATTGTCGAACTGCTCCACGGACAAGTAAGCGCTGGCTATGGTTTGCACCTCTTCGATCCTGACTGGTTCGATCCGGAAAAACAGAAGGCTCCCAAGTTCAAGTCGCCCACCATCGCTCACGTGCCGGACGTGAAAAGTCTCATCCACGACGCAGAGCATGCCTGCTCTGACGATGCGCTCTGGCTCGCCCCAACCGTCTGCGAGTACGTGAAGGAAACTGGTGACGCCGCGTTCTTTGATCTTGTAATACCGTTTGCTGATGGCGGCCAAGCCACGGTGTATGAGCACCTGAGGCGTGCGCTCGATTTCAGCGCGGCGCAGGTCGGTCCCACTGGAATCTGCAAAGGCCTGCGCGCGGACTGGAATGACTGCCTGAATCTCGGCGGCGGCGAGAGCGCGATGGTCAGCTTTCTGCATCACTGGGCCCTGCTCGCCTTTGTGGAGGCAGCGAACCATCTAGGCCGCAGCGACGATGCAGCCCACTACCGCGCACTCGCCGAGCATGTGCGCCAATGCGCTGCGCGCGAATTGTGGGATGGCCAGTGGTACATCCGCGGCATCACGGCCAACGGGTTCAAGATCGGCACGCACGATTCCGCGGAGGGCCGCGTCTTCATGGAGAGCAACACCTGGGCGGTGGTCAGTGACGCTGCCTCGCCCCAGCGTGCGCTGGCCGCAATGGACTCCGTCGACCGCCATCTCTACTCCGAGTTCGGACTGCATCTGCTCTGGCCGGCCTTCTCCAAGCCGAATGACGATATCGGCTTCATGGGCCGCGTCTATCGCGGCATCAAGGAGAACGGCGCCATCTTCAGCCACCCCAATCCATGGGCGGTCATTGCCGAGTGCAAACTCGGCCGCGGCGATCGCGCCATGAAGTTCTACGACTCGCTGCTGCCATACAATCAGAATGATCGTATCGAGGTGCGTGAGGCGGAACCGTACTCCTACTGCCAGTTTGTCGTCGGACGCGACCACGCTGCGTTCGGCCGCGCGCGTCATCCCTGGCTCACCGGCAGTGCCGGCTGGAATTACACGGCGGTCACGCGCTGGATTCTCGGCGTGCGTCTCAGCTTCGAAGGCCTCCTCATCGATCCATGCGTGCCGGGCTGGAAGCAATTCAGCATCACGCGACGTTGGCGCGGCGCGGAGTTCCGCATTCACGTGCAGAATCCCGACGGCGTGCAGAAAGGCGTGCGCTTCATCACTCTCGATGGCCAGCCCGTGAGCGGCGCCATCCCGCCGCAGCCCGCTGGATCGGTGCATGATGTTCAGGTGTTGATGGGCGAATGATGCGATTGAGCAGAGGCCAATGCGTGCTGCTTGCGATGCTGACATTCGTGGTGTGCTCCGCGCCTGCACAGAGCGCTCCCTTGCGCAGCCGCATGCCGGAGCGGATCGTCGCACCCTACATTGACATAGCGCGCCTGCCCAATGATCTGGTGGAGATTCATCGTGAATCCGGGGTCCGCTACTTCACGCTGGCTTTCGTCAACGCCGGTACTGATTGCACCCCTGTGTGGCCGGGCTCGCTACCGGTGAGTGCCGATGAATTCTGGATGAAGAACGTTCGCAAGCTCCGTCGTGAAGGTGGCGATGTGATCATTGCGTTCGGCGGCTACGACGGCACCGAATTAGCACAAGTCTGCAACAATGCTGACCTGCTCGCTGCGGCCTACGAGCAGGTGTTGGAAAAGTACAAGCCCATCGCGCTGGACTTCGACATCGAGCACCTGGCAATCGAAGACCAGCCGTCCATCGACCGCCGCAGCCAAGCGCTGCGGTTAATCGCTGAGCGGAATCCCCGCGTGCGCATCAGCCTCACACTTCCGGCCACGCCTGCAGGACTGACGGACAAGTCGATGAATGTTCTTGCTAGCGCCATCGCTGCTGGTGCGCGCATTGACCTCGTGAACCTGATGACCATGGACTACGGTCGCTTTGCTGAGACCAAGCAGATGGGTGACAACGCCATCGCTGCCGCGAAGGCTGCAACCGTTCAGCTACAACGTCTCGGCATGCACGCGCGTCTCGGCATCACGCCTATGCTCGGAGTAAACGACGTTGCGGGCGAAACGTTCACCCTAGCCGATGCCGCCTCCCTCACGACGTTTGCGCAGCAGAACACGAATATCGCCTTGCTCGCCTATTGGTCCATCGGCCGCGACAACGGCTCCTGCTCAGCGCAGCTCTCACCGCTCTGCAGCGGAGTAGAGCAGACAAAGTGGCAGTTCGCGCGGATCTTCTCAGCATTTGAGAAAAGTCCGCGAGAAGAAATAGTATCGAAGAGGAAGTGAACGCTTTGATGCAAGCAATTACAGCGGCTGAGTTATACACGGCGGGCGAGCGGATCAGTTCTCCGCTGGTGTTGGTGGAAGACGGTCACATTGTGGCCATCCACTCGCTGAACTCGCAGCCCGTGCCCTCCAACGCGATTCACTCGGATTTTGCAGATGCTGTGCTGGTGCCGGGCTTTGTCGATCTTCACATCCACGGCGCGGCCGGATATGACGTGATGCAGGGCGATGATGCCGGACTCGAACGCATGGCCGGTTTCCTCGCCGGGCACGGAGTTGGTTCCTTCCTTGCAACCACCGTTACTTCTCCAACGGAGGTTCTGCTTCGCGCAGTAGAGAAGATTGCATCGCAGATTGAGCGCTGGGAGGAGCATGGCCTGGCGCGGCCCATCGGTATCCATCTGGAAGGTCCCTGCATCAGTCGCCTGCGCAAGGGCGTTCATCCGGTTGACGCAATCCAGAATCCTTCGCTGGAACTTTTCAACCAGCTCCATCAGGCGGCGCGAGGCAAGCTGCGTTTGATCACTCTTGCCCCCGAACTTTCAGGCGCTTGCGAACTGATCCGTGAGGCGGTGCGTTGCGGAGTGAAAGTCTCTCTCGGCCACAGCGACGGTACGGCTGAAGATGCGTTGGCTGCCATCGCCGCCGGAGCCACCCATGTAACGCACACCTTCAACGCCATGCGGCCCATGCTGCATCGCGCGCCCGGGTTGGCTGGCGAGGCGCTCACCAATCCTGCGCTCACCGCTGAGATCATCGCCGACGGCGTGCATGTCGATCCGCGAGTGGTGCGCATCTTCCTTGCTGCGCGCGGCGGCGAACGTGCCGTACTGGTGACCGATGCCATCTCCGCCACAGGAATGGGCGACGGGACTTTCCGCCTCGGAACCTTCGAGGTCACCGTGCGCGGTTTACGCGCGGAGTTTGAAGGCCGACTCGCCGGTAGCGTGCTTACCCTCGATCGCGGCGTACGCAACGTGATGAAATTTGCCGATTGGTCTCTAGCCGCCAGCGCGCGACTGGCAACCTCGAACCCCGCAGCCGTGCTGGGAGACAATGCGATCGGCACGCTTCGTCCCGGAGGTCGCGCCGATCTCACCGTGCTCTCACGTCAGGGCGAGCCTCTCGCCAGCTTCGTCGCCGGACGCCAGACGGGGCGCTGAACTTCAGGCGGCTTTTTTTTGAGTGTCGCGGTCTGACCGCACAGCGGGAATTACACGCCACGCAACCGCTGCGCTCGTCAGCGCGAGGCTCGAGCAGATCAGCATGATCGTCCGAAATCCAAATATGAATGCTGCTCTGACTGACTCCGTTACAGCCGCGTTCATATCCGGATCAAGTCCAGCGGGCACTTGTAAGCCTGCCAGTTTGATCTCCTCGGTTCTAATCTCCTGCACAACATCTGGCGGAAGACGTAACTGAGTGAGGCTATGATTCAGGTGCGAACCAAAAGCGCTCACCATCACAATTCCCAGCACTGCAATGGCCAGTACGCCTGCAACGCGGGCCACGGCGTTGTTGATTCCTGACGCGGTACCTACCCATTTCTGGCTCACTGAATTCATCACCACCGTTGTGAGAGGAGCCACTGTGACCGCCATGCCGAATCCCAGAACTATGATGGCCGGGAAGAACACTTTCCAATAGCTGCCTCCCACCACGCGCAGCGAGAACAGCGCAAAGCCGGTGGCTGCGATCAGTGGGCCAATCATCAACGGACTTCGAGGCCCATAGCGTGCTACGAGTCCGCCAGACCAGCGCGAGAGCACAAACATCAGCAGAATCATTGGGAGAACGGCAGCCCCGGCAGCGGTTGAGGAGTATCCCTGTATTTGAATCAGGTCCAAGGGAAACAGGAAGAAGAAAATCCCCAGAGCTGAATAGAGAAATAGCGTGAGCAGGTTCGCACCACTGAAACCGCGAGATCGGAAAAGCGTGAGTGGAATCATTGGCGCGGTGACGCGAGTCTCCACAAAGGCGAGCGCGCTCAGACAGCCGAAGCCAAGCAACAGGCTTCCTCGAACCATGGGGTTCTGCCATCCCAGGCTGGCAGAGTCAATGAACCCGTAAACCACTCCGCCCAAGCCGAAGCTGGCGAGAAGGCCTCCTGCCCAATCCACGCGAGTTGCCGCAGGGGCCCTGCTTTCCGCAATGCACCATATTGAAATTGCCATCACTGCTGCCGCTAGAGGAATGTTCAAGAAGAACGCCCAGCGCCAGGAAGCATGCTGCACCAACCATCCGCCGAGCACGGGTCCAATCGCAGTCGTGATCGCCGTAAATCCAGACCACGTGCCGATGGCTCGCCCGCGCCCTTCTTCGTCGAACGAGGTGCTGATGATCGCAAGGCTGCCGGGTACCAGCAGCGCAGCTCCCACGCCTTGAATGCCTCTCGCGATGATTAGTTGGTGGATGTTCGTGACCAAGCCGCATGCAGCGGACGCCATCGCAAACAACGCCACGCCCACCAGGAAGATCATGCGTCGCCCAAAGCGGTCGCCCAGCGATCCGCCAACCAGAATCAGCGCGCCCAGAAAGAGTCCATAGGATTCCACCACCCATTGCACTTCCACGACAGTCGCGTGAAAGCTGGATTGGATGGATGGCAGGGCAACATTGACGACCGTGCTATCGATGAATGCCATGCTGGAGGCCAGGATGGTGGCAGTAAGAATCCATCCTCTTGCTTCGGGTCTGCACGGAGCTGGAATGCCTGCTGCATTGATCACGGCCTCATCGCAGGGCGTTCTCATGCAACTATCGATGCGGCTTGGCGCGCTGGAGAACCATCGAACCTGCATTTACCGCAAAAGAGCTTCAATGCGGCGAGCATGCACCATCTTCTCGCACGGTGACCACGCAAAAACCGTGAACCGCCCATCTTGTGACGCCACCAGCGCCATCGAGTCCGGTTGGTCTTGTGCGAACTGTGCGGCTGACAGGTGTCGCGTGCCGCCGAGCTGCATCGGGTGAACAATTTCCGCTACGGAGCCAGCAACCGGCTCAGTCACAACCACCTGTTCCACCCGCGTCCCTTCGGGATCACGCCCGATCTTCGCGCCGAACGCAATCAGTTCATACGTGTCGCTCATGATGGTCGCGCCATCCACCGCAGTGAGTCCGGCAACAGCATCCACGGTTCTATGCAGCGCACTTTTCCAGGTAGAATCCTGTGCCGATGCGCTGCTTCGCAGCAACTCCGGCAATGCCAGAAACGGAGGCGAGACAGAGTAGTGTACCGGCGGGATGATCGACTGGCGCCATCGCTCACTCGTACCTGGCACAATCAGCAGCAAACCTCCACGCCCGTGTTGACGCATCGACACCGCAAGCTGCAGCAAAACGTTCTGGTCCTCGCCGGGCAATTTGCCAAATCCAAAGCCAAGCATCGACCGAACCAGAGGCAGACAGTCCGGCAGGTTGATGGCGTCTTCACTGAGCACCTTGATCAGATCGCCTTCAAGCACCGCAACGTTTGCGAACTTGCCAGACTCTTCTCCGCGACTTTCCTTGATTACCAGTAGCCCCGGCGAGGTGACCTCCAGCACGAAGCAGTGCTTCGGGATGCGAGTGACCGTACCCCAGACCTGCAGTTCGCCCGCTCGCCGCCACACGCCAAGATGCACGCCCGGCCGCTCCACGGCCGGTGCAAGCCGTGCCAGCGCGTCGGGCGCAAACGGGAGTGGCTGTGCAAAGCGCAATGGGTCGTGAGCGCCATCAGGATCAAGAAACGCGGCGGAGATCGTCGGAACATAGCCTTCTTCACGGCGCAGGCTTGCCCAGAATGTGGCGTCGATCATTCCTTCAATATCTGCAAGCTCAGGACAGTGTGGCGAGCTCGGCTGGCCGTTGCCTTGCGAGAAGCTACTCAGGAATCGGGGATGGATGAGCTCTGAAACTTTTCGCGCAACCGGATATGCTGGCCAGTCTCTTTCCTTCATCGCTCAGTCCTCTCGGTCCGCTTGGTGCGACGCAAGCACTCTTCCATCCTACCTCCACACCGCATCGTCCTCTCCTGAGAGCACCCGGTCCAAATACGTTGCGGCGCTGATCAGTGCGAGGTGCGTAAACGCCTGGGAAACTGTCCGGCGCGCGCCAAGCATTCGATGTACCAGAAGGAACAGGCGCATCGAATTAACACGATATTCATCAAGGCGATTTCCAGGCTGGGGTACACTCGGCGACTATGCCTTCAGAGAAGTTAGTTTTCGAACCTCTGCCAACCAGAAATAACGAACAGACGTTTCGCTTGCAAGGCCCCCTGACGCTCAATAACATCTTTGCGTTTCAACCGGTGCTGCGCCAGCAGACAGTCAATACAATCCTCGACCTTAGCGGAGTTCCTTACATGGATTCAGCAGGTTTGGGTGTTCTGGTTAACTCTCATGTTTCTCATCAGCAGCGTGGGCAAAGACTGATTCTCGCGGGCGTGAACGACCGTATACAGGAGTTACTCAAACTTACCAAGGTGGACAGCGTTCTGGAAGTCGTTCCAGACCTGGAAGCTGCATACCGTGCGCTCGGCATAGGTGCGCAAGGCGTTGCCTGAGTCTCCCTGCCACTGATCAATTTGTAATCGTGAGCACCTCACCATGTGCTCACGTTCCCCTACAAGTACTCACCATACCCTTCAAACACACTGGAAAGATGAGTAATGCGTAGCAGTTCCCGTATGCGCTCGCTCAGGTGAATCAGTCGCAATTGTGTTCCGCACCGTTTCGCGGAAACATATAGACCGACCAGCGCGCCCAGTCCGGAGCTGTCCATATACTTGAGATCGCTAAGGTCGAGCACGATGGTCTTGAACTGCCCCATCAGCGGGCGCACTCCATCTCGCAAGACGGAGGTGGTGTCAGTTACCAATCTCCCATGACACATCACCGTAACCGTGTCTCCCGATTTGTGCTGCTCAAGTGTTAAAGAAGGGAAGGGAATAACAGGGTCTGCGGCCATCTGAGCCTCCTGCCGCATATGACGCGATACAGAACAACTGTGTGGCCCTGAATCAACCGCACCCACAAATATTTCCAGAGCTCTCGTGTGCTGCTGGAATCGAAGTTCTTCCTGTTCTCGGCGACAACACCGCGGTTCATCCGAGCTACTCAAATGTGAATCGATTCGTCTACCGGACAGGGCACAACCTCCCCACAGGTACGCGCATCCACTTCGGCTAACCAGCATTCCCGTCCGGTTCAATGTAATTGCGAAGTCACAAGAAGGTTCGAATGTCAGGAGAGCTTCCATGGTTCAGGCTCGGTTCGCTATGTTCTTGGCAGTGGTGCTCACGGCCACGGCAGTTGTCGCGCAGAACACGTATCAACTATTCGGACCGGTCAACACCCGGCCCTCCAGTTACACCACACCCACTGCCTTCGGCACCGCCACGTTGAACCTGCAGTGTCCTGCAAGTCCCACAGCCATTCTCTCCTCCTCGCCCACGGCCACCAACTCAACATACGCAAACGTGTTTTCCGATAATTACATCGGGCTCACCGTAAATGGGGGCACCCGAAAGAATGTTTGTACAAACGGATACACCGATGCGCCCGAAGGTGGCACCGACTGTTTCAACCAGGCTTATACTTCTGCCTACTCAGGGCTGCTTGGTCAGGATCCGGATAACTTCGTGGCGACGTATGGCGTTCCTGCCCTCGACATCAGCGCAGATCTGGCGGGTACCACACAGGCAAAATTCGAACTGCTGGATTTCGGGACTTCGCTGGGGAGCTCCTCCGTTTATCTGATCACGAATTGTGCCCAGAGCTCCATCGCCCCGGGCGGCAGCATCACTGGAAATCCAATTCCAACCGCGTCGCCAACGCCAGCGCAGCTCACCCAGACTTTTCCTTTCGACGGCCAAAACGGCCAGCGCGTCGAGTTCATTGCTGACTACTCAGCAGCCAGCGCCGCTAACACCCTTACAATCGTCGACGGCACGATTCCGGTAGTGAACAATCAGGGACTGTCCCCATCCTCCTGGCCAGCCATTGTGAACGGGACGTCGTTCGCCACCACCACCTGTGTCCCCGATCTCGGCGAGGTGGATTCTTCCGGCAACCCGCTTTGCAAGTTATCGACAATCCTCTGTACTAACAACCTGAGTTCAACTCCCGCTGGCGATAACTGTCCGCAATCGAGCGCCAAGAACGTTCGGATGTTTCATACCTTTGACGCGCCCAGCGCTTCGGTAATGAACCTGCCAGCAGGTACCGGACTCGGATTCCTGATGGGCAGCGACAACTGGCCGCAGAATAGCTGCGTATTCGTTGGTCCAGAAGCGGGCGTCATGTGCCCGCAGAATCCGATCACTGCGTTTCTCGGAGACTTCAGTAGCGGCACCGGTGGGCGCACCACGAACTCCACTTTTATTGTCGTCGCCGGAGTGCCGTTGCCTTCCACCGCAGCCAGCTTCACACCCAACAACTCGGGTTGGAGCAACAGTCAGAACGTCGCTCTGAATTTCGTTTCTTCGCCTCCCCCAGTTCCGTCGCCCAACACGAACAACTTTGTTCCTGCGGCCGTCCAAACCCTGACTTACGGAATTGACAGCCCCGCACCTTACCCAGACACATCGTTACCCATACCGGGCGATGTCACTCTGCCAAAGAGTGGCGCTGCGCCTTGCCCACTCATGCCCACTCCTCCGCTTGTACCGCAGTTACAAACCTCTGACGCGGTTACCTTGTCCGAAGGGAGCCACGTGTTGCATTACTTTTCCACGGACTGCGCCGGTACAGAGGAGTTAGTCTTTACCCCCAGCGCCAGCAATCCGAATAACTGGGCCACGTTTAAGACATTGGCGATTAACGTGGACACTACGCAGCCGACGGTCGCCAGCGGTCCAACGCTTTCACCAGCCTCCTCCTCCTACACGCTCAATCAGGCGGTAACCGCCAGTTACAGCTGTACGGATTCAACCAGTACTCCGGGTGCCACACCGTCGGGCGTAACCGTATGCGGTCCGCCTTCCGCCAAACCGCTCGCCGCCCCCACACTAAATACTGGGACTCTCACCTCGACCGTGAACACTTCCACCGTGGGGCCGCAAACCTTCACCGTGAGCGTGAAAGATCTCGCCGGCAACGTGGGTGCGCCGGTCTCTGTTAATTACAACATCGGTTATAACTTCAAGGGTTTCCTGTTCCCAGTAAGTAACCCGCCAACTCTGAATTACGTACTCGCTGGAATCTATGTTCCTCTGCGCTTCACTCTTGGGGGCAATCAGGGGCTAGGAATTCTTGCTGCGGGCTCGCCCGTCTCCGTACCAATTGCGTGTCCTGGGAAACCCGCTCCCCCAGCAACGCCAAACCTGGAGTCACCAAGTGGCTTGGTCTATGACCCACTCACCGGAGTCTACATCTACATATGGAAGACCAACAAAACCTGGGTGCACACGTGCCGTCAGATTACGATCCAACTGAAAGATGGCACCACCCATTCCGCGAACTTCGATTTTGCCGATGACTAACGCCGAATAAACAAATGGCGCTCCGCAACCGCGGAGCGCCATTCTCTTGCATGAATGTTCGGTGTTAGTTGTGTGCTAGAGCCGCGCCGCCCTGTGCATGGCTGGCGTCGGCGTACATGCTGCGGAGATCTGCCCGATCGAGCAGGTGTGTGGTGCCATCTTCTTTACGCAAATCGTCCAGCAACGCAACGGCCTGCTTGTAATGTGCTGAAGCCTCAGAGTTCGACGAAGCTTGCAGGGATCTCGCGAGCAGATAGTGAATCCTGGCCGTTTGCGCCCGCAGCCCTAAGCGTTCGCTCTTGTCGAGTGAGTGTTCCAGTTGTATGCGAGCTTGTTCGTAACTCTTACTGTTTAGCAGCGCCTCTCCCAGGGTAACGGAACAATCCATCGAGAGATATTGCATTCCCATTCCACCGGCTTGCGCTGCAAGCGCGCGCAGCTCACTAACTGTTGTTTGTGCGTGACCTTCCGCAATTGCGACCTTGGCCAAGTTCAGTTTCGCCGCCAACACTGTTGCCTTATCCACACTCTGCAAGGCTGCGTGCAGCGCCAGCGTGTATACCGCGCGAGCGCCCTTCATGTCGCCGCCATAATAACGACCATCTCCCTGCGCATTCAGCACCGTTGCCTCCAGCGCAGAGTTCTTCAGTACACGAGACAATGTAAGCGGTTCGTCCAGCAACTTCGCAGCTTCGTCGCCGCGTCCTGCCTGCGTCAATGCACTGGCGAGATCCGCTGTGAACTCGGCCAGGTCGCGATTGTGTTGCCCTGCATCGCGCAAGCTCTTTACCGCGTCCTGCATCGAATTGATAGCGGCTCCGAAGCGAGCCTGGTAGAGAAAGACCAATCCCATTTCGTGGTAGACGTTTGCCGCATTCTGAACGTCCCCAGCCTTGCGCCATAACCCAAGCGCTTCCATGAAGGACGACAGCGCTTGATCATATCGCCCCATCGCGGTGTAGGCTTCGCCAAGGCTCCCCACGCTCTCGGCGATATCAGGAGGGATGTTCAGCTTGCGACGGATCTGCAACGCCTGTTGCACATACGTGAGAGCGTCATCCGTGTCACCCTTCGCCAGGTAGACCAGTCCGATGTTATTCAGGCAAACAGCCTCGTACTTGCTGTCGCCCGTGTCACGCTGTATCTGCAGCGCTTCTTTGTATGCCTGCAACGCCTTGTCATACTGGCCGCGATCCGCCAGCAGCACACCCATGTCCAGCAGAGTGTCGCCACTCTCTTTCTTAATACCAATTTCTCGTTGCACCTTGAGCGCCTCGGTGTAACGCGCCATAGCTGCATCCGGCTTCCCAAGCATGCTCTCTACCTGTGCAATTTCAATCAGGTTCCCAGCAAGGTTGCGCTTCAATCCAAGTCGCCGATTGATGTCCATCGCTTCCTGGTAGTTTCGCAGCGCCACGTCCGGCTTGTTCAACAACCGGTAAGAAATTCCAATCGCTTGCAGCATCAATGACTTCTGCTCTTGATTGTCGGTCTGGTCGGTAATGGTCAGTCCGCGCGTTAGAACCTCGAGCGCGGCCTGCGGGTTGTTGGCCTGAATCTCTGTGACCCCCATTCGCCAAAGCGCTCGCACATCCTTTGGATCATTGTGAAGAAGCTTTTCAAGTTGCGCCCGCGCTTTGTCGAGTTCGCCTTGCTCAAGGTAGAGCCCGCCCAGCGCGTATGCAATGTCACTGTTGTCAGGCCGCGAAGCAGCAAGGCTTTCGTAAGCTGAAAGCGACTTTGCCGAATCTTTCAGAATCGCCGCGTGGTGCGCCTCGATCAGGTACTTCTCTGCCGGAGCCGCTTGTCGGCTCAACTCCAAAGCTTTGTGCGACGCTTGTTCCGCTTCGCCATCAAAGCCCAACTGGGAATAACACTGCGCCAGTTCAGAGAACGCCAACGCGAACGAACCGTCTTCTTTTGTGGCAGCCTCAAAGCTCTTCAGGGCGTCCAGGTACTTTCCGGTATGCAGAAATTCCTCGCCCTGGTTGTAGTTGCGCAGTGCAGCGGCAGAGCTGGAACGCGGAGAGAATGAACTGGCTTGCAACTCCTTGATCACATCAGAAGAGATAGAAAGATTCTGGCGCACCAAGTCGGCGATGCGGTGAACCGCCGCTGGAATTTCGTTGTCGTTGGCGGCTTCATCTGTCAGCGAAACCTGGTGATCGTTCTTCAAGTTGTGCAGCGTAATCTCAAAACGAATCTTCTGCCCAAGCTTCAAGTACTGTCCCCAAACCACTGTGTCAGCGCTGCTGAACTCCGCCACCTTCCGCAGCATCGCCGGATCGAGCATATTATCCGGAGCGATCCGCAAGTCGGAAAGGACTTGGTGCATACGGTATGGGGCGATGGCGCGCAAGTGCTGCGACTCTCCCACTTCGGTCGTCAACATTTCAGCAACGCTGCTGCCCACCCAATTGAGCGCCGTGTCGCCTGTTCCATTGCGGAATGGCAGGATGGCCAGCGATAGCGCCGACGCCGATACAGCCTGCGGCTTCTGTTGCGAAGCCTGCGACGGAGCTCCCGCAAAGTGGACTCGCAATCCAACTGCCGCTGCAAGCAGCACCAACGATAACCCTGCGCCAGCCGCCATCATCTGTTTTCGATTAAATCGCGGGCGTCGCGAAGCCGCGGAAATGGCGCCTCCAGAGGCCCACGCATCCAGGTCCTTCAGGATCTCACCTGCCGTCTGGTATCGCAGCGCGCAATCACGCTCCAGGCACCTGGAAACAATTCTGCTCAGATCGCGTGGAACGCTCGCGTCCACGTCACTCGCAGAGACTGCAGGCTCCTGCGCCCGTTTGATCAAACTGGCAATGGCCGTGTCAGCCTGATAGGGTGTTCGCCCGGTGAGCAGTTCGTGGAAGATCAAACCAATTGCAAACAGGTCAGAGCGCGCGTCGAGCTCTTTGCCTAAAGCCTGCTCCGGAGACATATACTCCATCGTCCCCACCAGCGCGCCCGTCTGCGTCATGGATGAGGACACTGTGCGCGCCAGTCCAAAATCCATCACCACCACGCGGCCCTGCTGATTGCGCATGATGTTCTGCGGCTTGAGATCGCGATGAATCACGCCCTCGGCGTGCGCCGCTTCCAATGCCAGGCAAACCTGCCGCGTCACTTCCACGGCCTCTGCTGGCGGGAACTTACCTTTTTCACTGATCAGCGAACGCAACGTGGAGCCGTCCGCAAACTCCATCGTGATGAATCCAGTGCCGCCGTCTTCGCCGAGGTCGAAAATTCGGATGACGTTGCGATGTGTGATCTGCCGGGCGAGAATCAGCTCCTGCTTGAATCGTGCCAGAATCTCATCGTTCCCAGCCAGTTCCTGCCGGATCGTCTTCAGAGCGATTACCCGATCGAGTTGCAGATCGTTGGCCTTGTAAACCGCCCCCATTCCACCTTCGCCGAGCAACTCAGTAATCTCATAGCGCCCGGCCAGCACCGTGCCCAGCGCCAGGGTGCTATGCGTCATTCCTGCACCCGCACCTCCGGCCGCGCTGCTGCTGGCAAATCCCGTCGCTCGCGTATTGCCAACGCGAGTGACATCGGATTCATTCTGGCCATGGGTCGCCATGCGTGAACTCCAATGAATATCTCAAGACATGCTCACATGTTCTACAGGTGCTCTGCCGTACCCCAGTACCGGCATTGATTTTGCCAAGTATATACGCATTCGTCCTCAGCCAGCTCTCGATCACCAGCGGGAGCGTATCCTCCAGAGCTGCTCGATTGGCGGTTCAGGAGAATACGTGGCGCAAATGAAAAGGGCCGACGCGCGCGAAGTTGCGGCGCCGACCCATTCTTTCCGGGGAGGAAAGAACTACTTCAGGCTATAAATCGCAACTGACATGGGCGCCATCGGAACCGACAACTTGTCCGGGTCCATACGAAGTGGTTTGGCGTCCAGTACAGCAGTGGCCGAAGTAATCTCGTTCAGCGGCGTATCGCCGCGCTTCAGTTCAACGGTCTGTTCCGTCGCGGAATCATTGAATACAACCAGCAACCGGTCGCTTCCTTTGCTTCTAAGAAACGCATAAGAGCTGATTGAGGACTCCAGTGTAGTCAAACTTCCCTGTTGCAGAGCGGGGTGCTGGTGGTGCAGGCGCGTGAGTTGCTGCACGTGCGTGAACACCTCTTGCTCCTGGGCAGTGCGGCCCGTCGCGGTGAACGCGTTGTGCTTGTCTCCAGCCCAGCCTCCGGGAAAGTCATGGCGATTGTCCGGGTCATCCCCTCCGTCCATCGCAATCTCGTCTCCGGAGTAAATGCCAGGTACGCCGCGCAACGTGAGCAGCAGGGAAAACGCCGCGTTCAGTCTTGCGGTTGTCGCACCCGGCTCGCTCATAAAGCGCTTGAAGTCGTGATTCCCAAAGAACGTGTAGAGCTCATCCGGATGCTGGTAAAGGTAATCATGCTGTAGCAAACTCGCCAGCTTCGTCGCTGGTTCCCCGCGCAGCAACACATTGCGCAGCGTTCCATAAAGCGGAAAGTCGAACACTGTGCTCACGCCCGAATCCACGCCCTGCAGTTTGCGGCCGCCTTCAAAGTAAGCGGTCACCACGGGGTCTTCGTTGGAAACCTCGCCCGCCGAAGTCGCGTGCGGATAACACTCGCGCAACGCCTGGTGCCATTTGCCCCAGAACTCACGAGAAGAGTACGGGAACGTATCCAGCCGATACCCATCGAAGTGCGCCGTCTCCATCCACCAGATGCCGTTGTCGGCCAGGTATTCTCCCAGCAGCGGGTCGTCGGGATTCAGGTCTGGCAGCTTATTCGCAAACCATCCTTCCAGCACGGGGCGGCGATCGCGTTCCGTCGCATGAATATCAACCAGCGGCCAGAAATCGTATTTCGGTTCAAGATGACGGCTCAGATTTCCATGCAGCCACGTCGGGGTTGGCGGATCATGCGCCCACCGATGGTTCGGCCCCGTGTGGTTGGCAACGTAATCGCTTACGATCTTGATTCCTTGCGCGTGTGCGGTAGCAATCATGCTGCGCAACTCTGCCAAGGTCCCAAAGTGCTCGTCCACTGCGTAGAAATCCGTCACGTGGTAGCCGTGATAGTCGCCGGAGTTGCTATCGTTCTTCCACCATGGCGTAAGCCACACGGCCGTAACGCCCAGCTCTTTCAAATAGCCAAGATGTTGCTCCACGCCCTTCAGGTCTCCGCCGTGATAGGCGATGGCGGCGCTTCTGTCAAAGTGTCCGCGTGCCTGCGGAGGATCGTCGTTACTCGTGTCACCGTCGGCGAAGCGATCCGGCATGAGCAGATACAGCACGTCGTCCTCATGAATTCCTTTACCGGTCTCCGCAACCTTCTCTCGCTTTTCCAGCGGCAATACAACCTTGGACTCGCCCGCCTCGGTCTTCACATCCAGTTCGGCCTTACCCGCCGAGGTCTTTGGTGAAATGTGCAGCCAAACAAAAAGATAATGCCCGTTCTCGCTGAACTGGCTGCGCGTAATAGAAACTCCCGGATAATGACTGGTGATTTTTGCTTTCTGTAGATTTTCTCCCGTGAGCAGCAACATGGGATCGTGAGCCATGCCCACCCACCAGTTAGGCGGCTCAATTTTTTCCACCATCGGCCGGGACTGTGCCCACAACCCCGAGAGAAGGCTGAAGAAGAGAACAGTGAAGAGTATGGCTTTCGTGCTCTGCCGTGAGTGCTTCATGACTAACCGTGCCTCGACTGATATAAATGTGCGAAAAAATAGGGGACAGGCGAACCTGTCCCCTAGCTTTGGTTAGGGGTTAGAAGGAGACACGAAGCACGAGTTCGAGTTCGCGCTGCGCTTCATTGCGCGGTGCGGTCATCGTGTAGTCGTTCACGGTTAATGGGGTGCTGTTATTGGTATCCCAGTTATTCGTGTTGCTCGGGTTCTGCTTCTGCGGAGTGTTTGTCAGGTTATAGACCTGCGCGCGGAACTCCGTCTTCACCCGTTCGGTGACCTTGAAGCTCTTCGCCAGTGACATATCCCAAACGTGGTATCCCGGCCCGTGGAAGTAATTGCGAGCCAAGGTTCCAACCAGTCCGGCAGGAGGGGTCAGTGCACCTATCGGGCAGTGCAACCAGATCGTCCCGGAGTAGCTTTCCTTGCAACCGCCATGATAGTCCGGACGCACGCCGTTGTTGCTTAGGTCAAATGGCGCGCCGCTGGACAGGTTCAACACGTTGTTCAACTGCCATCCGCCAAGAACGAAGTCCAGTGCTTTGGGGATGTCAGTCAGGAACGTCTTGCCACGGCCGAAGGGCAGTTCATACAGAGCGCTGGCCGCCAGCAAATGACGCTGGTCGCTGTTGGAGTTGCCGTAGTTGTACTTGAGCAGCGGAACTCCGTTCGGACCCATGTTCGTGGTCGTTCCACCCGAAATTGCCGAGGGGGCGTTGTCCAAAGTGTGCGACCACGTATAGGCGACGGTGTACAGCAGACCATGGCTCATCTTGTGGTTCAAACGAGTCTGCAGGCCATCGTAGTTGCCTCTGCCGATCGTGGCATTTTCACTGATGGAATCCACATTCGGGAACCAAATCGTCTTTCCGACCAGGGTCGGGTTGTTGGCGTTAAACGAGGTTGAAAGATTCCCCATGTGCGTTCCGACATAAGCCAAATCCAGTGAAGTCGAGCCGTTCAGTGCGCGTTCCACCTGAAGGTTCCACTGCTGAATGTTCGGATTCTTGCTGTCCTTGGGGTAGTAGATGACGTTCTGGCTGCTGGTCAGGTGATTGGGGTCGACAGTAACCTGGCCCACAGGCAAAGGACCGGTAGCAACGGTTGGGTCAAGCGAACCGTTCGGTGCAGAGCCACTCAGCGTAAAGCGAGAGCCGGTCGCACAAGTCGGATCTGCCGTCGGGCAAGCGTAGTACGTTTGCGAACCGTTAAAGTTCGGGTTGTTGGAGAGCTGATTGCCAACGCCACCGCGGTCCACGTAGTAGAACAAGCCGTAGCCGCCGCGAATGACGGTCTTGCCATTGCCAGCCAGATCGTACGCAAAGCCCAAGCGCGGTCCAAAGTTGCCCTTCGGTGTGTTGATCAGGGCCTTGGGCCAGCCTGCGGCTCCGGGCAGAACCAGAGTCCCGGTCGTAGGATCGAAGTTGGACTGCTTGCCGCTCTCTTCTGTCGGCCAGGTGAGGACGTCGTAACGCAGGCCGAGGTTCAGAGTCAACTTGCGGTTGACGCGGAAATCGTCCTGGGCAAAGAAGCCGTTCTCCCAGCTACGCGTGCGGTAGAAGCCGTTGAACACGCCGATCGTGTAATCCCACGCAAATCCGGCAGCCGACTCGGCAATAGCATGGCCCGTGAAGCCGCCAATCGGACCCTGAACAGGGTAGCACCAGCCATCTTGAGCGCTCATGCAGAAGTTGCCCTTGGCATTGTTGCCCTGGGTAAAGTCCACGTCGCGATGCAGGATGCTGAAGCCTAGTTTGATGTTATGCCGCCCGTGAACCCAGGTCAGCGAGTCTACGAATTGGTTGGTCTTTTCGATGACCGTGTACGGACCGCCATCACCCACATATTCCAGCCTTTGGCCGGAGTTGATGGCGGGCATGCCACCCAGTAGCGAGGTAGTGTTTGCGTTGGGGATTCCGAGGTTGGCTGCCTGCGTGTCGCCGAAGCCCGGCTGCTGATAGCCGAAGTACGGACGCGAGAAACCATAGTGGAATTCATTGATGATCTTATCGGTGAGAATGCGGGTGTAGCCCACCGCCAACTGGCGCGGGTGTTGTGGGTTGTTGCCTGAGCCGTAGCCGGAGGGCAGGTCATGCGAGGCGTCAACCAGTTTGTCAGACACCATGAGCAAATCTTGGCCTAGGCTGTAGCGGGCGAAGATCGTCTCTTTGGGGCTAACCACAAAGTCCAGGCGGGCATCGTAGTCGTCCAAGTTCTTGTTCTGCTGACGACGCGGTTGGAAGTCGTTGGATAGCGCGAAGACGGACGGAGTGTAGCCGGTAAGATTCGGTAACGGGAAGGCATTCAGATACTTCATGCCAACAGTGTTCTGATTCGCCAGCGGGATGATGTTCATCTGGCTACCCGCTTGGTGCGCCACTGCATCCCAGCCGAATGGCAAGCAGGTCTGCGGATTGAAGATGTATCCTTTGCCGGAGACGAACGCCGTGGGATTCGCAGCCTGAGCTGCGACGCAGCTCGGAAGCGTCATAAACGGAAGCGATGTTGCGGTTCCGGTGCCGCCTGGCGAAAGCAGTTCGCTAAAGTCGCCAGTGCGCATCTTGGCTGTTGGAACAATGTCCGAACCATCGACCTGCGGGGTCTTTTGCCGCCAGCCCTGGTAGTCAACAAAACCGAAAACTTTGTTTTTCCAGATCGGCGCGCCTAAAGAAGCGCCAAACTGGTTGCGTTTCAGTACGGGAGAAGGAGCGTTGCCCCACTTCCAGGGCAGTGCAGCGCCTTCGCGTGAACGGTCAAACCAGTAGCCCGAACCGTGAACCGTATTGCTGCCCTGTTTGGTGGCCACCTGCACAACTGCGCCGCCGGAGCGGCCGAATTCGGCAGATGCCACGCTCGTGGTGACCTTGAACTCGGAGATGTCTTCCACTGCCGGGAAGATCACAAGGGTGTTTACCAAGGATTCGTTGTTGTCCAGACCATCCAGAAGGAAGTTGTTCGCCTGCGGGCGCAGACCGTTGACGGTTAGAGCGCCGCCGCCGGACTCGCTGTTGCGCCAGGTTTCGGACTGGTTGTTGCTTCCCGTAGCCTGGTCGGAGTATGCGCCGCGACCAACGCCTGGCGTCAGAAGGGCAAGTGAAGTGAAGTTGCGTCCATTCAGAGGAAGGTCGACGACCTGGCGTCCCTGAATGATCTCGCCAGTGTTAGAGGTAGCGGTGTCCACCAATGGAACTTCATCGGTGATGTTAACCGTTTCATTTGCCGAGCCAACCTGCAATTTGAAGTTGACTTCCTTTACTTCCGAAATTTCCAACGTGATGTTGGCAGCCTCGGCCTTAAAGGTCTCCTTCTTGGCTTCCACCCGATAGGTGCCAATCGGAAGGGCGTTGATCACGTAGTCACCATTGTTCTGGCTTTGTACGTTGATGACGCGATTGTTGTTGGTATTGGTGACGCTGATGGTCGCTCCCGGGACCGCAGCGCCCGATTGGTCGGTTACGGTACCGACCACGCGAGCTACGTCCGATTGCGCCAGGGCCGTGATGCCGCTTACCAGCAGCACAAGGGCTACCAGAAAACACATTTTGGCGAACTGCTTCATAGTTCCTCCATGAATCAAGTTCCAAATCTAGTTCAGTACGGGAAGAGCCGATCGAGGAGAACGCGAGCCGGAATGGTTTCGTTTACAGTCGTGTTGCTATCCGGTCTCGTGCCAAACCTCAATCTGAAATTACCCTGCTTCCGGTCTCCTTTTGGCGTCCTCATTAGGCTCGCCGCAGGAAGCTTTGCCGGCTGTCGCAGGCCTTCGTTCGTGCCTGCATCCAGCCACTATCAAACTCTGCTTAAACCGCAAAACCGCTTGGAAGTGTGAATCTCAGCCCGGCAATATACAAGTCTCGGTCCGTTTGTCACGGTGACAATGGCAACTGCCTTTTTATGATAGTGTTACAAAAATGTTTCATCTTTTGTTACATCCGTGACAAGATACTTAGTCGTGCTAAGCAGAGAAGCGATTCAAGAAGAAATCGAGCGCTTATCCAGCAGCGAGGCCTTGCACAACTCTGAATCCTTGTGCAAACTCCTTCGCTACCTGGCCGAGCAGTCGTTGAGTAATCCCGGGGCGACGATCAAGGAGTATCAGATCGCCACCGAGGTTTTTCACCGCTCCTCGGACTTCGATCCACAACTCGATTCCGTCATCCGTGTCCAAGCCGGACGTCTCCGAACCAAACTGGCCTCCTATTACGCCTCTGAGGGAGAAGATGACCACGTCATCGTCGAGCTTCCCAAGGGAAACTACGCCCTGCACTTCCGCGAGAATGGCAGCAAGAAGCCAAAACCTGCGGAGGCCCCTCCTCCTGAGCCCGCACCGCTTCACGAGCAGCAGCCCGCCGCACCGCTGCCTGAAGTAGCTGCGCCGAGCCGCTGGCAGTCACTTGCCCTTCCGGTGCTTGCCGTTTTGCTCGTTGCCGCGCTGATCTTCATCGGTTATCTGCTGGCTGGACGAAGGCCCGCAGTAGTTTCCCAGGCACTCGCCGTCACTCCCATCGAGGCGCCCGCTGCGTATCACGTCTTCTGGAGCCGTTTCCTTGGGACGCCGGATGAGCCTTGGGTAGTTTTCAGCAATGCCACGTTCGTGGGACGTCCAGAGACCGGGTTGCGCTACTCCAACGCGGCTTCTGGTTCAGGCGATGGCTCCGGCGGCAGGATTTTCGATCACTATACAGGCGTGGGAGAGGTGCTTGCGGTTCACGACCTCGACGACGTTTTCGCCACTTTGCATGGCCGGGTGCGCGTCAAGCGTGGCAGCCTGTTCTCGCTGGATGACCTGAAGCAGAACAACCTGATCTTCCTCGGCTCGCCTGCCGAGAACCTCACCCTGCGGGATATTCCCAGCACATCACACTTTGTCTTCCAGCGCCTTGCCTCAGGGCCGCGCTCCGGAGATCTCGCCATCGCCGCCATCTCACCGCAGCACGGGGAACCGGCCTTCTCACTGGCCAGTCCCGCCGATCAGCCCCTCACCGAGGATTACGCGGTGATCGGATTGAAGCATGGGCTTGAGCCGTCGCATTTAGTGTTGATCATTGCCGGAACCACGACCTTCGGAACCCAGGGCGCGGTCGAATACCTTTGCCGCCCGGAGTCGCTGGAAGAATTGCTTGAGCGCCTCAAGGTGAAAAAGACGGAAGATCTTCGTCCTTTTGAGGCCCTGCTCCGCATCCGAATCTCGCGCGGGGTCCCTGTAGAGACTACCCTCGTCGGCGTGCATCAAAGCGACTGAACACGAAACGAGCACGAAACTGGTGCCCCATATCTGCCCGCAGTTGGCAGATGTGGGGCTGTTGACGTTGATGTTGTCTTAGGTCTGTTTACGCGCCAGCAGTTTTAAGCGTTCCCCGCCGTCTCCGGCTGGAACTCCGTTACAGCCAACCGCTTTTCCGGCAGAGAATCGTGCACCCGCTGCATCAGCACGGCTGCTGCCAGCAGGAACACCCCTCCGGCAATTACGGCGGCCATGCGATTGTTGTGCAGCAAATGGTTCATCACCCAGCCGAAGAAGAGCGACGCCGTGATCTCCGGCAGCACAATGAAGAAGTTGAAAATCCCCATGTAAACGCCCGTGCGCTCCGGCGGCAAGGCTCCGGCCAGCACCGAGTACGGCATCGAGAGAATGCTCGCCCACGCGATTCCAACTCCGGCCATGGCCACCAGTAGTGGCATGGGGGTATGAATGAACGCCACCGAGAGCAATCCTGCCGCACCGCATGTCAGGCAAAGGCTGTGAGTATTCTTGCGGCCCAGCCTCCGCGCAATTGCCGGCAATGAGAACGAGAAGACAAAGCACACAGCGGAATACATCCCGAAGCAGATGCCTGCCCACTCCACGCCATGCGTAAACTGCGGAGAACTCTGGTCGGCCGCGCCGAAGACGTTATGCGCCACCGCTACCGGGAAATACAGCCACATGCAGAACAACCCGAGCCATGTCAGCAACTGCACCCAAGCCAGTTGCTGCATCACCACCGGCATCTCGCCCATCGCAAGAAAGATCTCTCGCGCCGAACTTCCAATCCGCGCGGCAAATCCCGTTGCGGCCGACTCGGCCTTCGCGCGACGAAACGCCTCCAGGTCTTCCGGCGGATACTCCGGCGTGGTCACAATCGTCCACAGCACCGCGCCCAGGAAGGCCGCCGCACCAATGTAGAACGAGAGCCGCACCGTCAGCGGAATCGCATGTCCCGCGGCTTCGGCGCCAAGATGAAAATAATTGCCCAGCAGCCACGGCAGGGCGGATGCGCCAATCGCACCCAGCCCAATCAACACGCTCTGCATGGCAAAGCCGCTGGTGCGCTGCTCATCAGGAAGAATGTCTGCTACAAACGCGCGGAACGGCTCCATGCTGATGTTGATCGACGCGTCCAAAATCCAAAGCAGTCCGGCGGCCATCCACAAACTCGCGCATTGCGGCATCAGCAACAACGCCAGCGAACTTAGAATCGCGCCAACCAGGAAGTACGGACGCCGCCTGCCCAGTCTTCCCCACGTATTGTCGCTGGCATGGCCGATGAGTGGCTGCACCAGCAATCCGGTCAGCGGTGCGGCCAGCCACAGAATCGGAATCTGGTCGGCCTTGGCTCCAAGATATTCGTAGATGGCGCTCATGTTGGCCATCTGCAAGCCCCAGCCAAACTGGATGCCGAGGAAGCCAAAGCTCATGTTGAAAATCTGCCAGCCCGTGCGGCGCGGTCGATTCATTTAGGTTCGTCCTTGCCCGCCAAGGCGCGACCCGCGTTACTGCGGCCGTTCCTCGGAAGTAAATTTCGTCGAGCTCTTAGCGATCGTAAACCTTGGTCAGTTCGCGCAACCGCCGTGTCATCCCCGGACGCAGTTGCCCGTGCTCGTAGCGCCACTTCCAATTGCCGCCCATCCGGCCCGGCAGATTCATACGCGCTTCACCGCCCAGTCCCAGTACGTCCTGCATGGGAATCAGCACGGTGTCTGCCACCGACGCCAGCAGCGCGCGCATCATCGCCCACTGAATCTCCTCGCCGCGCAGGTTCAGGTACGCGCTGGCGAACTCGAACTCCTCGCGCAGCTCCGCCTCGTTGCGCGTCGAGTTGCCCACGCCACTGGTCCACCATCCCACCGTCGTGTCGTTGTCGTGTCCGCCGGTGTAAGCCACCTGGTTGGGTTCATAGTTGTGTGGACGGAAACTTGGTCCCTGCGGATCGGTGCCGAAGGCAAATTGCAGAATCGCCATCCCCGGGAATCCAAAGCGGTGCCGGATCGCCTCGACCTCGGGCGTAATGTTGCCCAGGTTCTCCGCCACAATCGGCAGTTCGCCGAACTCTTTTTCGAGAGCCTCAAACAGCTCCATGCCCGGACCCTTAATCCACGTGCCGTTCACCGCGGTCTTTTCTCCCGCGGGAATCTCGAAGTACGCCTCAAAGCCGCGGAAGTGGTCGATGCGTACCAAGTCGAACATTCGCAGCACGCCCCGCACACGCGCGATCCACCAGCGGTATCCGTCCTCGCGCAACCTCTCCCACCGATACGTGGGATTCCCCCACAACTGTCCGGTTGCACTGAAATAATCAGGCGGAACGCCTGACACTTTCAGCGGATTCCCTCGCTCGTCCAGCCAGAACAAACGCGGTGCGGTCCACACGTCGGCGCTGTCATGCGCTACATAGATGGGCACGTCGCCCATCACGCGAATGCCTTGCCGGTTGCAAGCCTCACGCAACGCGCCCCACTGCCGGAAGAACTCAAATTGCCAGAACTTGTAGGCCGCAATCTCCTTGGCCAGCCGTTCGCGCCAGTACTTCAATGCCTCAGGTTCGCGAGCCGCCAGCGCCGCTTCCCATCCCGTCCACGCTATGCCACCATGCGCGTCCTTGGCTGCCATGAACAGTGCGTAATCATCCAGCCACACCGCTTCTTTCGCACAGAAGCCTTCAAACTCCGCCTTGCGCTCGCCTTCAAGATTGGCGAAGAAGTGCTCTGCCGCCAGTCGCAGCTTTGCAAAGCGGAAGGCAATCACCGCGCCGTAGTCGACTCTCTTTTTTGGAAACCTCGGAACGTTCTTCAGCTCCGCGCGGCTCAGCAATCCCTGCTCCACCAGCAGGTCCAAACTGATCAGCAGCGGATTGCCAGCAAAGGCCGAGAAACATTGGTAGGGCGAGTCCGCGTATCCCGTGGGATTCAGCGGCAGCACCTGCCAGATCTTTTGCCCAGCGGCAGAAAGAAACTCAAGGAAGGAAAAAGCTTCCGGCCCCAGGTCGCCTGCACCATAAGGCCCCGGCAACGAGGTCGGATGCAGAAGCACGCCGGAACTGCGTTGGAATCTCATCGCGTAAGAACACTATATGCAACAGGGTTGACCATGCAAGCGCCTATTCGACCTCCGCCACCACCACTCCAAACCCCTGCAGCAGCACCTGCGTGCGCGTCGCTTCCGGCGCTCCGGTTGCAGCCAACACCGTCAGTTTGTGTGGTGCCAGCGCCGCATTCAACGCAATCCGCTGATCGCCCTGTCCCAGGTTCAGCAGCACCAGCACGGTCTTGCCTTTCGCGCTGCGCGTATAGGCCAGCACCTCAGGATTCGTGACAGTGGCCGTGTGATAGTCGCCCTCTGCAATCGCCGCATTCTCGCGCCTCAGCCGAATCATCTGCCGATACCAGTTCAGAACCGACGACGCATCTGCCATCTCCACTTCCACGTTGCGCGTCACGTAGTCCCCACCCACGGGCAGCCAGGGCTTCGCTCCCTTGTTGAAGCCGGCATTCACCGCGGCTGTCCACTGCATCGGAGTTCGTTCACCGTCGCGGCCTTTTTCAGTAGGCCATCCCTTCTGGCCAATCACGTCTTTCACGTCCTCGCGCCGCACCGGATCGTTGTTCTGCATGCCCAGCTCTTCGCCGTAGTACATGATCGGCGTGCCGCGCAGCGTCAAATACATTCCCGCCAGTAGCTTCGCAACCTTATCTTTATCCGTGCCCGCCGGGGCGTAACGGTCCACCTGCCGGTGAATGTCATGATTGCTAAGCACGAACACTGGCCAGCTGACTGCCGGGTTCAGTTCCACCGCTTCAATCTTTTCGCGGAAGGCCGCCGCATCCAGCCGATTGATGGTGGTGAAGTTGAAATACATGGGCATCTGCAGTTCGTTGTTGTGCGGGCCGTAGTACTCGGCCAGTTGTTGTGGATTGCTCGTCCACGTCTCGCCAATCAGCACGCGGCCCCTGTACTCGTCCGTCACCTGCCGCATCTTCTGCAACTCGGCGTGAACCTCGGGGATGCTGTGATCGTGCAGGTGCTGCTGCTTCGGCACGCCGTATGCGTCCACACCCTCTTCCCGGGGATTGTCCGCCAGCGCCGGGTCTTCAAACATCGAGTCCACCGCATCCAGCCGGAATCCGAAAACTCCGCGCTTGTACCACCAGCGCATCGTGTCCAGCATCTCCCGCTCCACCTTCGGATTGCGCCAGTTCAAGTCCGGCTGCTCCGGGTAGAAGAAGTGGTAGTAGTACTGCCCGGTCTTCTCATCGTACTTCCAGCTCGAACCGCCAAAGATCGAAGTCCAGTTGTTCGGAGGCTGGTTGCCGCCGCGTCCATCGCGCCAGATGTAGTAGTCGCGGTACGGACTGTTCTTCGACTCCCGTGAAGCCTTGAACCATGCATGCTGGTCTGACGAGTGGTTCACCACAAAATCCAGGACGATCTTGATGCCGCGCTTGTGCGCCTCTTTCACCAACCGGTCAAAGTCTTCCAGCGTGCCGTACTGCGGATCGACGTTGCGATAGTCCGAAACGTCATACCCGAAATCCACCTGTGGCGAAGGAAACATCGGCGTCAGCCAGATAGCGTCTACGCCCAGCTTCGCGAGGTAATCCAGATGCTCGGTAATGCCCGCCAGGTCTCCCGTGCCGTCATTGTTAGAGTCGCCAAAGCTGCGCGGGTAAATCTCATAGACCACCGCGTGCTTCCACCAATCCGCGGACTTTGCCTGTGGATTCGGCGGCATCACCGGAACGCCACCTGCCGGGACTTGCGCGAAGGCCGCAAGCGCGGTGAGCATTATCAGGATGAAAGCAAGGCTGCGGTACGTATGAAAACGGGGGTGAATATGAGAGCGCAAGATCGACTCCTATCGAGAGCACATGAGAAGGTCAGCGGCTTTGTGCCAAGCCAGAAAATTCTACCCTGCCGCCTGAACGTCGGCCAGCAAACAACGTGTTACTCACAGGTGACTCACATGTGACTTGTTTTTACGGCCTTCAGAAGCGCATTTCGTTCGATGTTAATCTGTTACTCACCCGGCATCGCGGAAGGTGTATCGACGGACCACGCCATGGACTTTGACTGGAATACCGGAGCGCTCGCCGACGGACTGCGCTGTTATCGCAACCAGGAGTTCTTTCTCGCCCACGAGTACTGGGAGAGCATCTGGCTGCAATGCCGTCAGCCGGAAAAGACTTTCATCCAGGCGCTCATCCAACTCGCGTGCGCATTCCATCACCTCCAGCGTAACAACCTTCGCGGAGCCACCTCGCAGCTCACCGCCGCCCTGCGCAAGCTGCAAAACTATCCAGCGGACTTCGCCGGTATCGAGGTCGCATCATTACGCGAAGAGATGGGATCATGGCTGCTCTCGCTTTCCGCCGAGGAGCCGCGCCCCTATCCGCCCTTCCCGCAAATCCATCTGCACCCCACGCCGGAGCCACCGGAATCGCTTTGAGCCAGCTCCGTTTTGGTAAGGACCAACCCTCTCATCTACACTAGAAAACATGGTACGTTTCATCGCAATTCTCCTGCTGGCCGCCACCTTGTGGTTTGCCTGGGCTCTGGCTATTCCGGTTGCTCCAGAGGTGCCGCAGGTTCTGCTGTTTCCGCCCGGTTCTTCATCGAAGGCCATTGCCTCTGAGCTGCAGCGCGCCGGAGTGGTGCGCAGCGCCTTCGCCTTTGAACTGCTGCACTACGCCACGCCGAAGAAAAAATTGAAGGCCGGCGAGTATTCCTTCACCCGTGCCGCCAATGCCTTTGAAGTCTTCAGCCGCATCGCGCGCGGAGACGTGTTGCTGCACACCGTGGTCATTCCCGAGGGCTACAACATCTACGACATCGCCGCCGCCATCGAAGCTTCCGGCCTCGGCAAGCGCGAAGACTTCCTCACCGTCGCCACCCATGAGACTTCGCTCGTGCGCAACATCGATCCCCAGGCCAAGTCGCTCGAAGGCTATCTCTTTCCCGATACCTACGAGTTCTCTCGCGCCCAGACCATGCGCGAGATGGCTGCCACCATGGTGCGGCGCTTCCAGAAAGAGGCGCAATCACTCGGCCTGTCGCAGGACACGCATCGCCTTGTGACTCTCGCCTCCATCGTGGAAAAAGAAACAGCTTCGCCCGATGAACGTCCCGAAGTTGCCAGTGTGTACAGCAACCGCCTGGAAAAGAAAATGGCGCTCGCCGCCGATCCCACCGTCGTCTATGGTGCGCTGGTGAAGGGCAACTATCGCGGCGCAATCTACCAGAGCGACTTGCAATCCGACTCGCCCTATAACACTTACAAGTTCCCTGGACTTCCGCCCGGGCCCATCGCCAATCCCGGTGCGGCCTCGCTGCAGGCGGCCATGCATCCGGCGCGTACTGACTATCTGTTCTTCGTCGCCGTCGGTGATGGCAGTGGACGCCATCACTTCTCCGCCAACTTCGAGCAGCATGAACGCAACGTGATCGCCTATCGCAAGGCGGTAAAGGCACACTGATGCAACTTCCACTCTCACTTCGACGCGCCGTGGAGCAGGAGCTTGCAACCTGCAGCACACCTGCTCTGCGCGCGGCCTCTGCGCAACTCAGCGAACTCTATCGCGCAGAGAGTCCGTCTGCTCAACCGCTCTCGTCTGACCCCCATCGCGCCGCCTACCTCGCCGTGCGTCTGCCTGCAACCTACGCCGCTGTGGTCGAGGCACTGCGCTGGACACGCGAAAGTTACAGTGATGAAATCAGCAGCGTGCTTGATCTCGGCAGCGGTCCAGGGACTGCACTATGGGCGGCCTCGGAGGTCTTCCCTGAACTTGCGTCGTGCACCGGCTTCGAGCGTGATGCGCGCTTCCTGGAAATTGCGCGCCGCATCGGCCAGCACGCCGAGCACACCGCATTGCGGGCCGCGCAGTGGACGCAGGGCGATCTTGCCACCGGCTTACCCGCCGGCAAGTGGGACCTTGTCATCTGCTCGTATGCCTTGAATGAACTGCGCGAGTCCACGCGCGCGGAAGTCATTCGCCGTGCATGGGGCGCAGCCGCAAAACTTCTTGTCATCATTGAGCCGGGAACCAAGGTAGGCTTCGCGAACGTGCTGGCCGCACGCTCACAGTTGCTCTCGCAAGGAGCAACCCTTGCCGCGCCGTGCCCCAATGCGCTCGCCTGCCCCATGGCGCAGAGTGGCGACTGGTGCCACTTCGCTGCCCGCGTGGAGCGCACCGCGGAGCACCGCCGCCTCAAGGACGCATCGCTCGGACATGAGGACGAAAAGTTTTCTTATGTAGCATTCGCCCGTGGCGCGGTGCAGACTCCGCAGGCGCGGATCGTGCGCCATCCCCGCATTTTCAGCGGCTACACTAAGCTCACGCTCTGCACCGAAGGCGAGATCGCGAACAAGACAGTCACGCGCTCCATGAAAGAAGATTGGCGCAGGCTAAAACGTTTGGGCTGGGGTGACGGCTGGTAGCTAGCAAAAGTACCGTGGGTGCCCCACCTTCGACACGCGTCTTTTGCGTGGCTAAGGTGGGAGGGCAGGATTCAGCATCCTGGAGAATCGCACTACTCCGGCAGAAAGCGATAACCCACGCCGCGCACCGTGATCAGATATTTCGGGGTGCCGGGCGAGTCCTCAATGTAGCGGCGCAGGCGCACGATGAAGTTGTCGATGGCGCGCGTGTCCGTGTCTTCGTGCAGTCCCCACACCTCTTCGAGAATCTGCTTGCGGCTCACGTTCTGATTGCGGTGCGCGATGAAGTAGCGCAGCAGCGACGCCTCCATCAGCGTGAGCTGAATCTTTCCCGAGGGCGCGGTGAGTTCCAGCGTGTTGAAGTCCAGCGTGCGACCGTCGAAGGCGAAGACATCATGCGGGCCTGGCGCGGCAATGGCCGCAGCGTTTGCCTCATCGCCCGTTTGCGCAGGAGCGGCGGCATGCTGCGCTTCCATCGATTGCTGGCGCGACCACTGCGTGCGACGCAGCAGGCCGTTCACTCGGGCCAGAAGAATGCTGAGTTCGAACGGCTTGGGCAGGTAGTCGTCCGCACCGGAGGCGAAGCCCTTCAGTACATCCTCGGGGCGGGAGCGCGCGGTCAACATGAGGATGGGAACGTAGTTGGGAGCGGCGCGCAACCGCTCCGCCACTTCAAAGCCGTTCGCGCAGGGCAGCATGACGTCGAGCACCATGGCGTCGAAATGTTCGCCGCGCTCCAGCAGCAATTCAAGCGCCGCCTCGCCGTTCTCTACCGCGGAGACATCGTGGCCCTCGGCTTCCAGGTTGAAGAGCAATCCCTGCGCCAGGTGAAGCTCATCTTCGACAATCAAAATTCTCGACATCGCGAACGATGGTAGCGCACGCGGCGGGTGACAAGCAAAAAGATGGGCCGCGGAGTTCACGGCCCATCTAAGTTCCTGGTTGAACGATTCACCTCTTGGTCAATCGTTGGAAAGCCAAAGTTGACGCTTCAGGCAATCGTTTAACAACGTTCCCAAACGATTGACGGACTCAGCAACATGAGGGCGACAACGATTAACCGAAAGGTGAATCGTTGCGCTGCCTCTAGGCCTTTACGGCCTGACCGTCGCGAGCAAGTGCTGCCATGTGCTGCGCGGCTTCCTTGCCGGTACGTATGCAATCCGGCACGCCGATGCCCTTATAGAAGTTTCCAGCGATGGAAAGGTTCTGGATGCCCTTCAATGTTTCGCCAATGCGTTCGATGCGCTCCAGGTGTCCGGGCGTGTACTGCGCCATCGAACGATCCCAGCGATAGACCTTGACGAACCACGGATCGGCCTTGAGTCCGGTGATCTGCTGAAGCTCTTTGCGCACCAAGGCTGTGACCTCGTCGTCGCTGAGCTTGAGCACTGCCTGATCGTTTGATCCGCCGAGGAAGCAGCGCACCAGCGCCTTATTGTCTGGCGCGCGGAAGGGGAACTTGGTATGGACGAAGGTGGTGGCCAGCATGCGCGTGCCTTCGCTGCGCGGGATCAGGAAGCCGAAGCCGGGAGGGCAGCACTTCAAATCGTCGCGCTGGTAGCCGAGGGTCACGGTGATAGACGAGCTGTACTCTACCTTGCCAAGATCTTCCGAGAGCTGCTCGTTGGTGCCGGCCAGCATGGTGGAAGCAATGCGCGCGGGCGTGGCGAAGATCACAGCGTCAAACTGTTCAGGACCGCGCGACGTGATGAGTTCCCAGCCGCCGTCTTTCTGCGTGAGCTTGCTGACCACGGTGGAAGTGCGCAGCCACTGAGGAGTGAGGTGCGAGACGATGGCGTCGATCATCTGCTGCATGCCGCCGCGCAATGAACTGAAGAGCGGCTTGGGCGCATAGCCTTTCGCCTTCTGCATGGCCGCCATCTTCTTGCGTCCAGCCAGCATGGCGCGGCAGAGCGAGCCGTAATTTTCTTCCATCTCCACGAACTTGGGCAGCACGGCGCGCACGCTGAGTGAGGCCGCGTCTCCGCCATACACGCCGGAGAGCAGGGGATCGGCGAGGCGGTCAACAACTTCGCTGCCGAAGTGGCGCTCCACCATGGTCGCCACGGTCTCATCCTTGTGTACGGGTTGAGGCGGATGGAGCAGCTCGCCGAGCATCTTGAACTTGGTGCTCCACGAGAACAGTCGAGAGAAGGCGGTGGGGATGAGCTTGGTGGGCACCATGAACATCAGGCCATCGGGCATGGGAACCAAGCGGCCCTTGACGAGAATATAGGTGACGCGCTGCGAATCGTTGGAGCCGATAAGGTCGTTGGCAATGCCGAGTTCGGCACAGAGCTGATTAGCCCAGGGCTTTTCGGTGAGGAAGGAATCAGGCCCGCCTTCCACCACGCAGTCGCCGACCTTGTCACTGAACATGACGCCGCCGAGGCGGTCGCTGGATTCAAAAAGAGAGTACTCAACGGGCGCGCCCTTGGCGCGTTCCTGTTCCAGATAATAAGCGGCACTCAGTCCGGAGATGCCGCCACCAATAATTGCGATACGCATATGAAAAACTCCTCAGGTACTAATGGCTCCGACACAAACGCAGGGGCCGTATAAAAAAACATTGCGCACTCTGTCCCCACTCAAGCCAACAGATGGCTTGAATGGGCCACCACTCTATACTGCGGCGGCCAAGCGGGCGCGGGCGAGCTGCGCCACGGCACGGGCAAAGAGCACGGAGTCATTCAGCGACTCGGCGCGCGAGAGCGTGATGCCGTGCGCGGCTGCAAAATCCTTGAAGTGTATATCCACGTCGTAGAGCACTTCGACGTGATCGCAAACAAATCCAATGGGCTGCAGGAAAAGGAACTTGTGTCCGGCAGCGGCCAATTCTTCAATAACGCTTTCCACCGTGGGGCCGAGCCACTCGCCGCCGCTCATGCCCTGGCTCTGGAAGGCGAAGCGCCAGTGTCCGGCGATTTCTGGAACGCAGGCCGCGACCAGTTCGGCGGTCTCGCGCGTCTGACGCTCGTAATTGTCTCCGGCTTCGATGGTGCGCACAGGAACGCTGTGCGCGGTGAAGAGCACGGGCACGGGCGCGTTGGCATCAAGGCAGGCGCGCGACCATCCGTCGCGCAGCTTTTCAGAGAAGGCGCGGATGAGCAATGGTTCGGCGTGCCACTCGGGAATGAAGTCCACGGTAAACGGCGCGTGCTCTGCTGTCGGGTAAGCGGCAACAGATGCTGCTCCCGCTGCTGACGCAAGTTCGCCAATCACAGCACGGCGATAGAGTCCGACGCTGGTGCGCGAGTTGTGTGGCGCAAGGCAGATGGCGAGAGCGTGAGTCACACCATCGGCGGCCATCTGCTGAATCGTGTCGCGGATATATGGCTTCCAGTTGCGCATGCCGACGTAGGTGGGAATTCCCAACTCCTGCGCGATGCGGGCTGATTGCTGGAAAGTGATCTCGGTAAGGGGCGAACGGCCGATGAGCGAGTAGCGATGCTGAATCTCTGCGACGACGGCGGGCGGAAGTGGCCGCCCGCTGGTTACGTTGGCCAGGTAGGCCGGAATCTCCTCGACCAGGTCGGGGGTTCCATGCGCAAGCAGCAGGACGGCGTTCTTCTGCATACTATCGAGTCCCGGCAACGGCGCCGCGAAGCTGCGCCGAATACTCCCGAACAAACTTTGCCAGGTTCTTGACGTTGTCCACCGGAGTCTGCGGCAAGATGCCGTGACCGAGGTTGAAGATGTGTCCGGGACGCGCGGCGGCCTGGTCAAGAATGGCCTTGGCGCGCTCTTTGATTTCCGGCCACTCGGCAAAGAGCAGCACGGGATCAAGATTGCCCTGTACGGCGGGACGGTAGTTCATCAGCTTCCATCCGTCGTTGAGAGGAATGCGCCAGTCAACGCCAATGACGTCGGCTTCGGTCTCATTCATGGAAGACAACAGGGTGCTGCTGTCGGTCCCGAAGTAGATGATGGGCACGCCGGTCTTCTTGAGCGCGGAGATGAGTTCCTTGGTGCGCGGCAGGACGTACTTGCGGTAGTCCTCCACACTGAGGCAGCCAACCCAGCTATCGAAAACCTGGATGACGTCAGCGCCAGCCTTGACCTGATCAGCAATGTAGGCGGTGAGCACAAGGTTGAGCTTGTGCAGCATCTCGTCCCACACCTCGGGCTGGTTGTACATCATCTTCTTGACTTCAACGTAGTTGCGCGAGCCGCCGCCCTCGATCATGTAGCTGGCGAGGGTGAAAGGGGCTCCGCAGAAGCCGATCATGGGAAGCTTGTCGCCAAAGTGCTTGACGCACTCGGCAATGGCCTCGGAAACGTAGCGCAGTTCGGGCGCGCCGTCGGTGGTGAGAACCTTGACGTCGGCAGCGGTGCGAACCGGCTTCTCGATCACCGGACCTTCGTTGGCCGAGAAATGGAAAGGCAGACCCATGACTTCCAGGGGAAGAAGAAGGTCGGCAAAGATGATGGCGGCGTCGACACCGATAGCTTCAGCGGCCGTGATTGTGACTTCAGCGGCGAGCGCGGGCTTCTTACAGATTTCGACAAGGGAGTGGTGCTTGCGGACTTCACGGTACTCGGACATGTAGCGTCCCGCCTGGCGCATGAACCAGACAGGGGTCGAGTCAGTGGGTAGGCCTTTGCAGGCACGGACGAAGATTGAATTTGGGGAAGACATGAAGCCTAAATTTTATCAGAGCGGGAGAATCCGCGCTTGTGATTGAAGTCACAAGGGGGAAACGGTGGGGACAAGAGCAAAAACCCCACCCTAACCAACAGAAGGTTAGGATGGGGCACCCTCAAGTTTACTTTTGTCCGTGATGCGCTTTAGTGGCGGAAGTGGCGGACTCCGGTGAGGACCATGGCCAGGTTCAGGCGGTTGGCCGTGTCGATGACTTCCTGGTCGCGGACCGAGCCTCCGGGCTGGATGATGGCGGTGGCTCCGGCTTTGGCGATGACTTCAACTCCGTCTGGGAAGGGGAAGAAGGCGTCGCTGGCGGCAACGGTTCCGGAGAGCGGCAGCACGGCTTTTTCGGCACCGATGCGGGCGGAGTCCACGCGGCTCATCTGTCCGGCACCGACGCCGACGCTCTGGCCGTCGCGGGCGTAGAGGATGGCGTTGGACTTGACGTGCTTGCAGACCTTCCAGGCAAAGAGCAGGGCGCGCATCTCTTCTGCTGTGGGCTGGCGCTGGCTGACGACCTTCAGGTCGGCGTCGGTGAGCGGACGCACGTCGTTGTCTTGCATGAGCACGCCGCCGGAGACGTTCTTGAGCACCCACTTCTGCTTGAAGTCGGCGATCTCGACAAGGCGAAGGTTCTTCTTCTTGGCGAAGGCCGCGAGGGCTTCAGGAGTGAAGCCGGGAGCGGCGATGGCTTCAACGAAGAGCTTGGCCATTTCGGCGGCAGCCTCGCCGTCGATCACCTGGTTGACTCCGATGACGCCGCCAAAGGCTGAGACGGGATCGCACTCAAGGGCGCGCACGTAGGCTTCGCGGATGCTGGCTCCGGTTGCGGTGCCGCAAGGGTTGGTGTGCTTGATGATGGCGCAGACGGGCTCGGTGAACTCCTGCGCAAGATCCCAGGCGGCCTGGAGATCGACAATGTTGTTGTAGCTGAGCTCCTTGCCTTGGAGCTGCTTGCCATTGGCGACGCCGCGACCCGTGCCGTCAGAGTAAAGCGCGGCGTGCTGGTGCGGATTCTCACCGTAGCGCAGGTCGGCTGTCTTGTGGAAGTGCAGGCGGAGCGTCTCAGGGAAGGACGCGGACTGGCCGATCTGGCTGATGTCAAAGTGGCCGGTGTCGTCCACGGTGATTTCGGCGAGGGCGTTGGCAATGGCCGTGTCATAGGCGGAGGTGGTGGCAAAGGCCTTCTGAGCGAGGGTCCACTTGGTCTTCAGCGAAAGCTCGCCGGAGTTGGCTTCGAGCTCGGCGGCGATGGCCTCGTAATCGGAGGCGGCGGTGACGATGGCCACGTCCTGAAAGTTCTTGGCGGCAGAGCGAACCATGGAAGGTCCGCCAATGTCGATGTTCTCGATGATCTCTTCGAAGTGAACGCCGGGCTTGCTGGCCGTCTTCTCAAAGGCGTAGAGGTTGACCACCAGCATGTCGATGGGCTCAATGCCGTGCTCGCGGACGGCGGCAACGTGCGCAGGGTTGGAGCGCACGTGGAGAATGCCTCCGTGAACCTTGGGGTGAAGCGTCTTGACGCGGCCGTCGAGCATTTCGGGGAAGCCGGTAAGGTCGCTGATGTCGCGGACGGTGAGGCCAGCCTCACGCAGCACGCGGGCAGTGCCTCCGGTGGAGATCAGCTCGACGCCTTGGGTGGCAAGCCGCTGGGCAAAGTCGACGAGCCCTGTTTTATCGGTAACGCTCAGGATGGCACGCTTGATTTTCGCCATAATTCCTCACTGAGAACAAAAGCCTCCCGGAAAGTCACGGAAGGGATGGCCGGGGAAGCGCGAAGCGCCTGCCGCACGGCGATGGTTTGGGGTGGTATGGGCCATCCGGCACAGGGCGTTGCAGCCCCCGGACGGCACTCGATCAGAATTCCTTGCGGGCGCGAGCCTTGAGCTGGACCTGCCCATCCTTCACTAATACAGTGTACTCGACAGCCTTGCAGTTGTACTGGGAGCGGATGGCAATGGATTTCTTCTGGACGAACGAAGCGAAGGATTCAAAGGCTCCCAAGGGCTGGCCGACTGCCTCACGGGCCCGTACCACTGCCTCGTAGAGAGCCACTACTTCAATGACATCGCTGGTAAAGAGAAGGAAGTGCTCGGGATCCGGCGGCGCTGCGGTGGAGACCGGGGCAGCAGGTTCGTCGAGGTGGCCGAAGCCTCCCACGCCAAGCAGCGTATCCTGCGGGCGACGATAGCCCTCGTCTTTGATTCTGGTTTTACGCCGCCAGAGGTCGCTGAAAACGGCGTAGCGCTGGGCTATGGCATTCAGACGAAAGCGCTGAGGAAAAGTCAGGCGGCCATTTTCCAGATGACGCTTGATGATCGACTGGACGCGCGACTCGGTATCCACCGGGGGCTTTTTGGAGCTGCCGGCAAAATAAATATCGTACTCGATCTTGAGGCGGCGGAACGAATCTTCCAGCAACGCCAGTTCTTCATCAATGGTCACGGGCGTAAGCCATAGCTACCACGGACTTAGAAAATGAAAAGTAAGGGCGCTAGTGTCTCGGAATATAGCACAAAGGGTGCTTTTGGCGAGCCAGCTTTAGGTGATCGGCAGATGGCAACAGAGATACTGGCCTTTCGAACATGACCTTCTGGTATGTGCTCGGGAGAACATTTTCTCGCAGAACAGTACCTCGTCTAAGCACTTAACACGCATCCAAGCAGGCATGTTCCATGGTGAGAAGATCCGGATTGCCATTGCCGACGACCACGCTGTGCTCCGCGAATCGCTGCGCGCACTACTCTCGTATCATCATGATTTTGAAGTAGTTGGAACCGCCAAGAATGGCGTGGAAGCCTTGGAATTGGTGGCCAAAGAACATCCTGACGTGCTGGTGCTGGATCTGTTTATGCCGGGCACCGATGGCTTTGAAGTGCTACGGCAACTGGATCACGGGACTTCGGGAGTGGCCAGCGTGGTACTGACCGGCTCGGAGAGCCAGCCCGACTATGTGCAGGTGGTTCGGTTGGGAGCGCGCGGACTGGTGTTGAAGGGTGAGACACCGGAAAAGCTGTTTGCTGCGATCCGCACGGTGGCGATAGGCGAACTGGCATTCAGCGATGATGTGGCACAGGGAGTGTTGATGGCCATGTCAACCGAGACGCAGCAGGAACGGGCGACCAACCTGCATCGGCTGAGCGAGCGCGAAAAGCAGATTGCCTTCCTGGTGGCGCGTGGGATGAAGAACAAGGACATTGCCGGTCAATTGACGATCAGCGAAAACACCGTGAAGCGGCACTTGCAAAGCATCTTCAGCAAGACCGGCGCGAAGGACAGGCTGGAACTGGCCGTGATTGCGCTGACTGAAAACTCCAACGCTGCCTGAAGAGAACTCGGCGCACTCTATTTCCAACTTCAAGTAATGCACAAGAAAAGGCCCATCCTCGCGTGGAGGACAGGCCTGCAGCATAACTGTGCTTGAGTGCCTCTAGTGGCCGGAGCTGACGGCCATCTTCTTCACCATGGCCAGCACCAGTTTGCGATCGCTATCATTCAGATTGCTGGAGTAGCGGCGAATCTGGGAGAGGAAGCGAACCTCTTCTTCGCTGAGCTGGGGAAGGTTCTTGCCATTAGACGGGCCGTCGGTCGGACTGTCGGCGAAAAAATGGCCGAGCGGAATATCCAGGGACCCGGCGATCTTTGCGAGGGTATCGAGCGAGGGAACCGTGTGGCCGTTTTCGACTCGCGAGAGATAGCAGCGCAAGAGCCCGGTGCGCTTCTCAATATCTCCCTGTGACATACCCTTTTGCATTCGGAAGTTACGTATCGTTTCGCCGATATTCATTGTTTTTCGCTATTCTCTGGCGCGTCTGCAACGCGTGAACTGTCGTATTGGGGGAGACTGAATGGTAACCAGTCTGTAAACCTGGAGGCAAGCAAATTCTCTATAAAGTTACTGTCTATCACAGCACTATGTGACATCGCGCAGGACGTAAAATCATGACTTGCCGAGTGCTTCGAGTGGCGAGCAGGATTGGACGAGAGGAGCAATGAGAGCGCGTCCCGGATGCTGCTGCCAACATCTAAGTAAGCATGAAAGTTGTTCGAGCTGTTGTGATCTGGGCCACGGTTTTGGTTGGGCTCCTTAGTACATCCGCAATGGTGAGTGCCCAGGAACCGCGGGCGACGCAGGCAGCAGCCTTGCCTGACGCTCCGGAGCCACAGAAGGTACCGCCTACTGAACTGCAGGAATCTGGGCAGGGGCAGCAGACGAAACGCATTCTGGGCGTGGTGCCGAACTTCCGCTCCGTGAGTGTGAACGCCCATCTACCACCGCAGACCCCGGGAGAGAAATTTAAGGACTTCACCCAGGAGAGCTTCGACTACTCGTCCTTCATCTTTGTGGGAATCCTCTCGGGAGTTTCACAACTGCAGGGCTCCACCCCGGAATTTCACACCGGTCCTCCGGCGTATGCGCGCTATTACTGGCACAACTTTGCCGACCAGACAGACGAAAATCTGTGGGTCGGATTTCTGCTGCCAGTGGCGCTGAAGGAAGATCCGCGCTATTACACCCTGGGACGTGGCAGCAGGGGCAAGCACAACAACGTAGCGAAGCGAGCGGGGTACGCTTTCTCTCGCATGCTGGTAACCCGTACGGATTCAGGCGGAAACAGCTTCAACTTCAGCGAGGTGGTGGGAGCCGGGGCGGCGTCGGGAATTTCAAACCTGTACTACCCGAGTTCGAACCGGAGCTGGACGAAGACCGGGCAGCGCTGGGCTCTGAATGTGGGAATCGACAGCGTTACGTTGATCTTCAAGGAATTCTGGCCGGACATTAATCGGGCGATTTTCCATACGAAGTAGAGGGTGGGAAATCGGGAGGCGGCGCTTAGGCGACAGGAACCGCAAGTCAAATGCCCCCACTCAAGCCAACGACGGGCTTGAATGGGCCACCCGCCAAATATCCATCCATGCCCTCCCGCGGTGGCTTTGAGCGAACTTAGCTGTCTTTGCGGTAGAGCAGGTTGCGCATAGCTTCGCGGCGGGCTTCGTTGGCTTCCCTGTCGGCCTTGCGTTGGTCGGCGTCTTTGCTCTGCTTGGTGGTGGAGGTGGACTCTTCCGAGCTGCACTCCGGGCAGCGGTTGGCAAAGCCGGGTTTATCCGGCTTTAGTTCGAACTCCTCGGAACAGACGACACAGATCTTGATAGGGAAAGCCATGACACTTCCATAATAAATGGAGACGATTTTGTTCGGCTAGCCCCGGGGGCTGCCGCCGTTCCCTCAATTGCCGAAGAAGGAAGTTGTGGACCAACGTTTGTCGGCCACCGCGGAGTTGAGTAAGCTAGTGCGTTCATTCCGTGCGGAGCGAAAGGAGTTTGTATGAGTGGAGAGATTGCAACGACTCTGAAGCAGCTTGACGAGGCGCTGGGGCGCTACGTCCGCCCAGACACGTTTCCGCTGGCGATCCGCATGATCAGGCCTGGGGAGGCGTTGCCGGAGGGGGTGAAGGTTCCCAGCAAGGCGATGGGCGAGCAGTGGATTGTGTGCCAGTCGATTGGCGTGGCACGGCGCTATGGGTGGGCGATTGCTGTGGGGCGCGACGACGTGATCTGTCCGCTGGCGTCTGTGGCGTTCGGCTTTCATCGTCCGAATGACAAGTACCTCGAAGGCTTTGCGGCTGTAGGAATGTACTGCAGGGACGAAGCGGCGGCGGCCAATCTGGAGGCCAACACGTGGCGCTTTGATCCGGGAACGTTTGATTACGTCTGCGTGGCTCCGCTGAGCCGCACCAACTTTGAGCCGGATGTGGTGGCCGTATATGGCAACAGCGCGCAGGTGATGCGACTGGTGCATGCGTCGCTCTACAAGCGGGGCGGGCGGTTGGCATCGACGAGCGGCGGTCGGTTGGATTGCGCCGAAATCGTGATCCAGACCATGACCACGAACGAGCCGAAGGTCATACTGCCGTGCAATGGAGATCGCGTGTTTGGCATGACGCAGGATCACGAGATGGCGTTTGCGTTTCCGTGGGGCTATGCGCAGGAGATCGTGGAGGGACTGGAGGGCACGCACAAGGGTGGGACGCGTTATCCCATCACGGTAAATATGCGCGAGACGGTGACGATGCCGAAGTCATACCAGGAGCTGTTGAAGATGCTGGGGAAGCAGGACGGGGAGTAGGGATTTCTTGCAGGATAAAAGGCGGCGGAGAGTGCTCCGCCGCTTTGTCTTGTGCGGCGAATGCTAGCTTGCGGTGCGGATGGCCGAGTAGAGCCGCTCGGCGAGGCCGATGATGCAGAGAGCCAGCATGATGTGCAGAACCTGGATGAGTCGCAGGGAGTGGAAGGTGAGCGGAAGTTGCAGGAATCCGATGACGGGGAGCAGGCAGGAGAAGATCACGCCGAGGATTCCCGGGACCACGGCCTTCTTGGTGAGAGCGACAACGGAGAGAATGAAGACCGCGATGGAGACCAGGAAGCCGATGCCAATGTGCGCGGAGAGAAGTTGGATATGCTCGGCCCAGAGCAGGCCTCCGAGGACTATGGATGCAAGGCCGAGGATGCGGACCGACATGATGAGAGCTTTCAAGATGGATGCTCCTTCAAAAGAACGCCTGTTTGGATTGTAACTGCTTAGATTCAGCAGAGCGGGATTCGACTCTGGGAGAAAGGAAAACGCCAGCCGGATGAGGGCTGGCGTTTGAGTTGGGTGAAACTCCGGTGTGTCCTGCTTGCCACCTTAGCCGCGCAAAGGACGCGCGTCGAAGGTGGGGCACCCGCGCTTCTCCGAAGCCGCGCTAGAACTGCAAGCGCAGAGCGAGTTGCAGCACGCGCGGACCGCCTCCGCCGAGTCCCGGATTGCCTTGGGCAACGTCAGGCGTCTGGCTGAACTGGCCGAAGGAGGAGGAGCCGAAGCTGCCTCCGGGAAGCGCGAAGTTCGGGTGGTTGAAGATGTTGAAAAACTCCACGCGAAGCTGCGAGCTGAAGCGGTCTCCGAACTTGTTGGTCTTCTCCACCGAGAAGTCGGTGTTCACGAACTTGGGTCCGAAGATGGCGTTGCGTCCGAGATTGCCGAAGGTGCCATCGGCGGGCTGTGTAAAGGCATGCGGATCGAGATAGATGGTCGGTCCGAGTGCGCGATTGACCGGTTTGACGCCGGGGACAATGTCAGGGCGCTGGTTGTAATGGTTGTAGCGGAAGCTGTTGTCGTACGAGTTCTCGATGGGAATGGGGCGGCCGGTTTGGACCGTGACGATGGAGCCGAGCTGCCATCCGTCCTTGAGCCACGAGGGACCGTAGGCGAAGGGAACGGCGTAGTTGGCGGCGGCGGTGAAGCGCTGACGCGTGTCGAAGGTCGAGGAGCTGCGCTCGGCGCGCAGGTTGTAGGAATCCTGTGGCAGGGTGGCTCCGGGAGTGAATTCGATGGCGTCAGAGGCATCGTCGATGGACTTGCCCCAGGTGTAGTTGGCAAAGCCGGTGAGTCCGCGGAAAGCACGCGCTTTTAACGTGGCCTGCAGTGCGTGATAGAGAGAGCCTGCGTTGGTGGCCAGGGTGTCCATGGCGAGGAAGTTGGGGTTGGGGAAGTTGCCGTTGGCGTCCGTCTGATTCACGTCATAGACGCGAGTCAGGTGCGTGCCCTTGGAGCCGACGTAGCCGAGTTCGAACGAGGCAGCCTTGGAGAGCGACTGCTGGACATTGACGTTCCAGCTCTGCACGTAAGGCGTGGTGAAATTGCGCGAGGTTACAAAGATGTCATATGGACCGCTGGTGACCGGAGTGAAGGCAGGTCCGCCTCCGACCGTGGCCCATGCCGTGCCATCAAATGTGAGGGGCAGTACAGGCTTGGGACCGATGGGGTTGGTGGTGATTCCTGCGACGTTGGTGTAGTTGGTGGTGATCACGTCCTGCGGGATGTAGTCGTAGTAGAGGCCGTATCCGGCGTGGAAGACGGTGCCGGGATTAGCCTGAAATGCGAGGCCGATGCGGGGCGAGAAGTTGGTCCACTTGCGCTCCCATGCGCCGTTGACGCCGCCGCTGCCAACCATGTGCAGAAGACCGTCAGAGCCGAGATTGGAGACCAGGTTGTTCTTCTCGGAGAGCGGTCCAAAGTACTCCCAGCGCACGCCGATGTTCGCGGTCAGTTTGCTGGTGACCTTGTAATCATCCTGCACGAAGAGCGAAGCGCCGTTGTTGTACGTGGTGCGCTGAGTATTGCCGGCGTAGGCCGAGGCATAGATATTTCCGGTGAGATAGCTGCAAAGAGCGCCGGTTGTGGAATCAGCCGAAAAGCATGGGTCGGTCGCGTCGGCGGGACTGTTGATGTCAAGCAAACCGCGCTCGAGATTGTCATTGAAGCTGCTGATGGAGACGCGGCGGAACTCACCACCGAACTTCACGATGTGGCGATTGTGCGTCCATGTGAAGTGATCGAGGATCTGGAAGGTCTGGCTGGTGCGGCCGCGCGGAATGCTATAGGCGGAGGCTCCGAGGTTTTCGAGATTGCCATTGAAATCGATCTCAGGCAGACCGAACTTGCCGGTGCCCGTGTCGAGGCCGAGCGTGGAGGGATCGACGTTGGCATCTGCGGCGCTAAAACTGGTGCGATAGCGGCTGTATCCGAAGCGAAGCTCGTTAAGTTTGCTGGCCGAGAAAGTGGAGAGCAGGCTGGCCGAGACCACTTGGACTCGAGTGGGCGAAAGTTGCGCGAAGTCCGACAGGCGCGAACCGCCGCCGTAGCTGGTGCCGCCGAGCGGATAGCGCTGATTGCCTCCGCTGTAGGCGTAGCGCGCGGTGAAGGTTTCGCGATCGCTGAACTGGTGGTCGATCTTGCCGATGGCGCTGTCAAGATCGTTCTTGTCCTGAACCGTGCCGCGTGTGGTGCCGACGCCGTTCACGTCGATGCTGGTGGGCGCGGGGTAGTACTTGGTGAGCAGATTGACCAGCGCGGGATTGACCGAGCCCTGCGAACTCACAGCCAGAGCCTGTGCTGCGGTGATCTGCGCCGGGGTGGGCACGTAGAGCAGAAAGTCGCTGGTTACGCGCTCGCGCTGACCTTCATAGGCTCCGAAGAAGAAGGTGCGGTTGCGCACGATGGGGCCGCCGATGGATGCGCCAAACTGGTTGTTCTTGAAAGGGCTCTGCGGGTTGGCCGAGCCGTCTGTGTTGCGGACGGTGTTGAAGTAGTTGCGGGCGTCGAGGGCGGAGTTGCGCAGGTACTCGAAGACCGCGCCATGGAACTTGTTACCGCCGGACTTGGTGATGACGTTGACGGCTGCGCCGCTGTTGCGTCCATACTCGGCCGTGGCCTGGGTCTGGAGGTTGAACTCCTCGATGGCGTCAATCGGCAGCAGTGATGCGGGAGCGCCGGTGATGCCGACCTGGTTGAGCGCCGAGTTGTTGAAGAACGGATCGTTGTTGTCAGTGCCGTCAAGCAGGTAATTATTTGAGCGGTCACGGTTGCCGTTGATGTTGAACTGGCCGAAGCCCTTCTCGGATCCGGCAACTCCGGAGCCTTCAACGGTGACGCCTGGGGTGAGCGCGACGAGCTTGCCGAAGTCGCGGCCATTGAGCGGGAGGTCGATGACGAGCTTGTTTTCGATGACTTGGGAGAGCGTGTCGCCCGTGGGATCGAGCAGGCTGGAAGTGGCTTGCACCTCGACCAGTTGCTCCACCTGGGCGACCTTGCCGAGGGTAAAGTTGAGCGGAGTGTCAGCGCCAACATCAACCTTGGCGGTGAACTTGACGGGCTGCAGGTCCGCGCCCGTGGCTGTGACCTCATAGGTACCGGCGGGCAGTTCGCTGATGACGTACGCGCCGTCCGTGGCACTGGTGGCAGTGCGCGTCTGTGCGGTCTGGACGTTGCGGGCAGAGATGGTAGCGCCGGAGATGCTGGCGCCGGATGCGTCCTTTACCTGGCCGCGCAACGCGCCGCGAAAACTCTGGCCAAAAGATGCCAGGGCGAAGCCGAGGACAAAGAGTAGTAGAGCTATGGATCGGAAGCTTTTCATATTGTTCCTTACTCCTGAATCGAAAGTCGAACAGTTTAACGGAGCTGCGTTTTAGGCTGAATGTCGAGCGTCGCGGGAACCTTGACTGCGTAGCGCTGCACGAAGCTGCCCTGGTTGACGGCAAGGCCGAGACGGCCACGGGAATCGATGTAGAAGAGCGGGCGTCCGACGGGAACGTCGCTGAAGGTTTTGACCAGCGGAATCTGCATGGGCTTGCCTGCGAGCGTGAACTTCACCGGGTCGCCGAGAGCGTAGCCTAGCTTCGCGAAATCCTCGCGAGTGATGTTGGTGACGAGGTTGCCGAAAGGTCCGTCGGTGCCGATGACGGTGGCAGAGATGCCGTGAGCGTCGATCGTAGGCTTATGCACGGAGAGACGCACGAGGGATTTCACGTCGATGGCGGGGCCGACCTGTGAGGGATCATCGCCGCGGACGAGGTGTGCGCCGACAGGAGAGAAGATGTCGCGACCGTGGAAGGTAGAGGAGAGCGCACTGCCGATCATCCACGCAGGGTTTTGAATGTCATAGGCGGCGTCAATGCCGTCCTGATCTTCGACCAGGGTGAGCACACCGTTATCCGGCAGCACGAACCACTGACCGCGCTTGGAGTGGGCTACGATGGCGCGGCGGGTGCTGCCTACGCCGGGATCCACCACAACGACGAAGACGGTGCCGGGCGCGTAGTAGGGCGTGGTTCCGGCGAGGTAGCGGGCGGCTTCGAGAATGTTGAAAGGCGTCACGTCATGGGTGAGATCGACAATGCGAAGGTCGGGAGCAAGGCCGAGCATCACGCCCTTGCAGATGGGCACGGAGTCATCGACATGGCCGAAGTCGGTCATGAAGACGACGGTCTGGTGCTGGGCAGCGGTGGGCGCGGCCTGAGCAGTGGCGAGTGAAGACAGCAACAGCAATACGGCGGTGAAGGCTAGCAGCCGGGAAATTCGAAGTCGCACGATCAAGAGATTCCTTTCACTCCTGCGTTGTTACGGGCAATAGGCACGCTCGGGCCAGTTGGCCTGAGCGCGCTCGATGAACTCTGCCGATAGAGGATAGCTAGTAGGACAGATTCACGCCCGAGAGCCGCAGGCCGCAACACGATGGGCGGCACATTCGACAGAGTCGACGACAGGCTCGGGAGTGAAGGAGAGATGCCATGTTTGTATACGGTCTACAAAATGTTTCGCTCCAACTTTAGCCTTTTTGGCTGCGGGTTGTCGAGGGTTCGGGGATTCGCGATACACTCGGCCATGCGCTTCCAGTGCCAACCAGGATGCATTCGCTGTTGCGATCAGAAGGGCTTTGTCTATGTGACGCCCGAAGATATTGCGCGGCTGGCGGGGCATTTGAAAATTTCGCAGGCGGAGTTCAAACGCCGCTATCTATGCGGTACGGCGCCGCTGCTGCGCTTCCGCAAGCCTCGCGACAAGCAATGTCCCTTCCTTCTCTCCAATGGCTGCTCGGTGCATGAGATTAAGCCGCTGCAATGTCGCGCATTTCCGTATTGGCCTGAGCTGCTGGAGAAGGCCAGCGAGCGGAAAGAAGCGGCGAAGTATTGTCCGGGGATGAACCACGGGCCGCTGGTGAATATCACGATGGCGAGGGAAGTGGCGGACGAGATGTTGAGCGCGTTTCCGTCACTGTATGAGGAGTAGGAACATAGGTTTCAAAGTTTCGCAGGTTTCACGGTTTCAAAGGTTAAGAACAAGAGCTGAGACAGGTGCAAGTGCGAAGACAGGTGCAAGTGCAAACTCAACGGCCCCACTTCTGCTAACCGCGGCGGAAATGGGGCACCTGCAAGTTAACTACCCCACCCTAACCAGAAGAAGGTTAGGATGGGGCACCCATGTTGCTGACTCTTACGGCTTCGGCAAAGTCGCGAGATCGATTACGAAGCGGTACTTGACGTCGCTCTTCAGCATGCGGACGTAGGCTTCGTTCACCTTTGCGATGGGGATGAGTTCGATGTCTGAGACGATGCCGTGGTCGGCGCAGTAGTCGAGCATTTCCTGGGTTTCACGGATGCCGCCGATGGACGATCCGGAGAGGCGGCGACGTCCGCCGATGAGGCCGCGCGCGGGCAGCTCGGCGGGCTGGTCGGGCAGGCCGACGAGCGTCATGGTGCCGTTGAGTTTGATGAGATTGAGCAAGGCGCCGAGGTCATGCTTGGCACTGACCGTGTCCAGAATGAAGTCGAAGCTATTGCGATGTTTCTTCATCTCCGCCGGGTCGTTGGAGAGAACAACGTCATCGGCACCAAGACGGCGAGCATCGGCTTCCTTATTCTTTGAGGTTGTGAACTGCACGACGTGCGCTCCGAAGGAGTGGGCCAGCTTGAGCGCCATGTGCCCCAGGCCTCCGAGTCCGACGACGCCAACCTTCATGCCGGGCCCGATTTTCCAGTGGCGAAGCGGGGAGTAGGTGGTGATTCCGGCGCAGAGCAGTGGAGCCGCAGCGGCGAGGTCGAGCTTGGGAGAGATGTTGAGCGCGAATGACTCCTTTACGATGATGTTGTTGGAGTATCCACCGAAGGTCGGTTCGCCGTTATCGCGCGAGTTGTAAGTCCAGACCGCGCCCTTCTCGCAGAATTGTTCCTCGCCGTTCTGGCAGTTTACGCAATGGCCGCAGGAGTTAACCATGCATCCGACACCGGCGTGATCGCCCTCTTTGAACTTCTTGACCGCGCTGCCAACCTTGATGACAGTGCCGACAATTTCGTGTCCGGGTACCATGGGGAAGATGGAGCCACCCCATTCGTCCCGCACCTGGTGCAGGTCGGAGTGGCAGATGCCGCAATACTGAATTTCGATGACGATGTCATCGGGACCGGGATCCCGGCGCTGAAAGGAAAAAGGCACGAGAGGTTCTTTGGCTTTTGGGGCCGCGTATCCCCAGGATTGAATCATGAATAGTCCTCCAAAGGGCCGACCTGGCGAACGACAGCCGACGGATCAGCGCTGCCAATTTGATACGCCTTTCGGTGCGGAAGATACAAATGCGGCCAAAGCGGCCTGTATTGGTGAGAAAATCGCAGAAGCGCAACTCTTGTCAAAACCATCTACTATCAAGTATTAGTATTTGCCGCCGTCCTTAAGACTGTGGTGGCCATGGAGGTTCCTTTGCTGGTTGTGATTCTGAAAGAAGCGAGGCAGGACGAAACTCGCGTAGCACTGACGCCGGATGCGGCGAAGGCGCTAACTGGAAAAGGTGTCAGCGTTGCGGTGGAAAGTGGCGCTGGCTTGCAATCAGGGGCGAGCGATGCGGACTACGAAGCCGCGGGCGCAAAGATCTCCAACAACCGTGCTGAGCTGCTGGCCTCGGCAGATGTGCTTCCTGTGGTCAACGTACTGCCTGCTGAAGACCAGGGACAACTGAAGAGCGGCAGCGTAATGATCGGCTTTCTGCGTCCGCTGGATGATCCGGCGGCGCTGATGACGGCCGTAAAACGCGGGGTCACGTTGTTTTCCACGGAACTGGTGCCGCGCATCACTCGCGCGCAATCCATGGATGCGTTGTCATCCATGGCGACGGTAGCGGGATACAAGGCGGTGATTGTCGCCGCCGATCATCTGCCGAAACTGTTTCCGTTGCTGATGACGGCGGCGGGAACGATTCCTCCGGCGAAGGTGCTGGTGTTGGGCGCAGGCGTTGCCGGACTGCAGGCGATTGCCACGGCGCGCCGCCTGGGTGCCGTGGTGGAGGCCTATGACGTAAGGGCCGCTGCGGGCGAGCAGGTGAAATCGCTGGGCGCAAAGTTTATTGAGGTGGACCTCGGCGGACTGCAGACCGAGGACAAGGGGGGCTACGCGAAGGAGCTGAGTCCCGAGGCACTGGAACTGGGACGGCAGGCCATTGCTAAGGCGGCCAAGACGGCGGACGTAGTGATTACCACGGCGCAGGTTCCGGGACGGCGCGCACCGCTGATGATTGCGAATGCCGCAGTAGAGGAGATGCGTCCGGGGGCGATTATCTTCGACCTGGCGGCTCCTGCAGGAGGTAACTGCGAAGCGACCAAACCCGGCGAGACCGTTGTATATCACGGCGTGACCATCTTTGGCCCACTCAACATTGCGGCGCAGGTGCCGGTTCACGCCAGCATGCTGTACTCGCGCAACCTGACTAATTTTCTGCAACTGATCGTGAAGAATGGCGAACTGGTGATTGACCGCGCCGACGAGATCATTGCGGGCTCGTGTGTCGCCTTTGGTGGCGAGATTGTCAACGAACGCGTTGCGGGCGCATTGAACCCTCGCGCGTAAGCGACTGCGAATGGAGGAGATTGTGAATCCACTGCTCTTAATTGCCATGCAAGTCAGCCAGCCTACGGCGGCGGAAGCCATGGATCCGAAGGTTCTGATTGCGGCTTTGTACGTTTTTGCTCTCGCCGCATTTCTAGGTTATCTGGTTATTTCGCGAGTTCCGCCGCTACTGCACACACCGTTGATGTCCGCGACTAACGCCATCTCCGGCATCTCGCTGGTCGGCTCGCTGGTGATTGCAGGCGCCTACGAATTCAACGCTCACAAGCTGATGGCTGGAGGTGCTGATTCCCATCCGTCGTGGGCGACACTGATGGGTTTCGTCGCGGTCTTCACGGCCACGGTCAATGTGGTTAGCGGATTTGGCCTCACGGACCGGATGTTGAAGATGTTCCGCAAGGATCTCAAAGTCAAGGGGGCCAAAAAGTAATGGCTCCCACGACCGAAGCGGTTTATCAGCTTGTGCAGTCCCCAAATTACATTCTTGAATTCACTTATCTGATTGCGTCCATTCTTTTCATCTTCGGACTGAAAGGCCTGAGCCACCCGGATACCGCGCGGCGCGGCATGTTCCTGGCCGAAGGCGGAATGGCTGCAGCCATCATTGGTACTCTCTTCCACCAAGACATCCACTTTTTTGGATGGATCATTACCGGGCTGATTCTCGGTTCTCTGGTGGGCGCGGCTTTTGCCGTCTGGGTCCCGATGACAGCCATGCCACAACGAACCGCGCTTTCGCACGCCTTCGGTGCGATTGCAGCGGCCCTGGTCGGCATTGCCGAATTCACCATGCACGCCCACACGATGTCGCTGTTCACGCGCAGCGCACTGGGCCTGGAAGTGATGCTGGGCTCGCTGACGACCACAGGTTCGCTGATTGCCTGCGGAAAATTACAAGGCACTATTCGCGGCACACCGGTGCAATTCAAGGGACAGCAAGTTCTCAATCTGATGATCTTTGTGGGGATGATCGGATGCTTCGGATACTCGCTCTACAATCCCGCGGCCACGGCCTTCTTCTATGGCATGGTGGCGCTGGGCTTCCTGTTCGGCATCATGCTGGTGATCCCGATTGGCTCGGCTGACATGCCGGTTGTGATGTCACTGTTGAACAGCTACGCGGGGTTGGCATCGGCTGCGACCGGATTCGTGCTGGGCAACAACATTCTGATCATTGCCGGTACGCTGGATGGTTTCTCGGGCTTTATTCTCTCGATCCTGATGTGCAAGGCGATGAACCGCTCAATCACGAACGTGCTGTTCGGCGGCTTCGGCGCGGTACATCACGCGGCGGGGCCGGGAGCGACCGGCGAGATGCGCGAAATCTCGCTGGAAGACGCGGCGGTGCGGTTAGCTTATGCTAGCAAGGTTGTCATTGTGCCCGGCTACGGGTTGGCGACGGCGCAGGCGCAGCATGCTGTTCGCGATCTGGCGAACGCACTTGAAGAGCGCGGAGTCACCGTCAAATACGGCATTCATCCGGTGGCGGGACGTATGCCGGGACACATGAACGTGCTGCTGGCCGAGGCCAACGTACCTTACGGCGATCTGTATGAGATGGAGCAGATCAATCCGGAGCTTTCCACTACGGACGTTGCAGTGGTGGTGGGCGCGAACGACGTGGTGAATCCAGATGCTCGCGACAATGCGGACAGCCCGATTGCGGGAATGCCGATCATTGAAGTGGATAAGGCAAAATCGGTAATCGTGCTCAAGCGCGGACAGGGACGCGGCTTCTCAGGACTGGAGAATCCACTGTTCTTCAAGTCGGTGACGAGCATGTTGTATGGCGATGCAAAAGCCACGCTGGCACGGCTTGCACAAGAAGTGAAAAACGTTTAAGCGGAAGCGATGTTGAAGGCAGAGCCCCCGGATGAAACCGGGGGCTCTGTTTTGTGCAGGCTATCCCACCTGCACGGCCAACATGGAAATCGATCCGCCATCAACGCCTTCCACCGGGAAGGTGAGGGCGTCGGCGGGGGTGCGCGCGCCGATGACGTAGAGCAGCGGCAGGTAGTGGTCAGGGGTCGGGACCGAGAGCCGCGCTTCGGGGCCAAGCTTGTGCTTGTAGTCGAGAAGAGGTGCTGTCTCCGAGGCGAGAAGCAACTCGCGCACGCGGCTCTCGAACGAGATGGCCCAGTCATAAGGCGTGGCGTTCTCCTCTCCCCAGGCGTAGGCGCGCAAGTTGTGGACGAGGTTGCCGCTGCCGAGAATGAGGATGCCTTCTTCGCGCAAGGGGGCGAGGCGGCGCCCGATGTCGAAGTGGAACTCGGGGGGCTGTGTGGCGTCAATGCTGAGCTGGACGACGGGAATGTCGGCCTGCGGGTAGAGGTGGCAGAGCACACTCCAGGTGCCGTGGTCGAGTCCCCAGCTTTCATCGGAGGCAACGGGCAGCGGCGCAAGCAGGCTCTGTACTCGCGCGGCCAGCGCGGGGTCTCCGGGCGCGGGATACTGCACCTGGTAAAGCTCCGGCGGAAAGCCTCCGAAATCATGAATGGTGCGCGGTGCGGTGCTGATGGTGACGGCCGCGTGCTGAATGTACCAGTGCGCGGAGATGCAGAGGATTGCCTTGGGACGCGGCAGGGTTGCAGCCATGGCCTCCCAACGCTGCGAATACTGGTTCTGCTGCAAGGCAATCATGGGATTGCCGTGGCCGAAGAAAATGGATGGCATCAGCACGGGCATGGTAGGCTCCTCTTGCATATTTTCGCAGAAGAGCTGATCACAGCCACAGAGAAAGCGCGAGGAGGATGCGGTGGCTTATTTCGATTTCTATGCCAGCCTGCTTTTGGCGGTGATTCTGGCGCGCCTCTTCTTCCGGATCGGCGCGGAGGAATACCACAATGGCTGGGTCGTGTGTTTGATCAGCGTGGCGCTCTCGATGACCGGAATTTCATTGCTGCCGGGCGGCGTACGGACGGTGGCGATTCTGCATGGGCTCCTCTACGTAGCGCTGTGGGCTTACAACTGCATTATGGAACGGTACAAGACTTCGTGATCTGCGCGAGAGACGTTGCGCGAATTTGACACTGAGTTACAAAGCTCCTAGAGTCATTGCATCGGCTTCAAATTTTGCCACGATGCGAAGGCGAGAGCAGTTTTGCTCGTCAGGCAGCGTGGCGAATTGTCGAGTGCCGTGTTCTTTTCCAATCAGCGTTCGCGCGCCTGAGGTTCTCGCCTTGGGCATGGGAAGCGGGTGAAATTCCCGCGCTGCCGCGCAACTGTAATCGGGGAGACTGGCCGCATAGCCACTGTGCAATTGCATGGGAAGGCATGCGGTGAAAGAGTCCGAGACGACCAACCCCGAGAGCCAGGAGACCGGCGCGAACACACCAACAACCCCTTTCGCGTGTGAGGGAGGATGTATGCGAGCTTTCCGCCTCGTTGTGTTCTGCTTGTTCGTTTTCTTACTTTCAAATTTCGCGTTTGCCCTGGACCTCAAGGTCCGTGTAGCCGATCCGTCGTCCGCCGTGGTCAGCGGTGCGCGTGTGGCTGTTTATGCAGAAAATTCCCGCCAGGCAATTGCCCTGGCACTGAGCGACGCACAGGGCGTCGCGACGTTTCACAATCTGAATGCAACCTCTTTGCGAGTGGAAGTGCTGGCTCCGGGCTTTGCTCCGCTAACGGTGACCGTGACCAAGCCGGGTGAAGTAAGCGCGCAACTGAAGCTGGCTCCGCAGGGAGAGACCGTGGTGGTTTCGGCCTCGCCCTCTCCGCTGGAGGCGGGGCTGACTGGACTGAATGTGTCCACCCTGGACGCGGCAACACTTACGACGATGCAGCCGATTGCTGCGGCTGATGCGATCCGCTTTCTGCCGGGAGTGATTCTGGGCGACTCGGGCAATCGCGGCGGACAGACTTCTCTGTTCGTGCGTGGCGGCAATTCGGATTACAACAAAGTGCTCGTGGACGGCGTGCCGGTGAGCGATCCGGGCGGGTACTTTGACTTCGGCACCACGTCGATGACCGCCATGGACCGCCTGGAGTTCATGCGTGGCTCAGAGAGCGTGCTCTATGGCTCGGATGCGATGAGCAGCGTGCTGCAGATCAACTCCGCGATTGGTCATACGCAAGTGCCAGAATTGCGCTTTGGCGCGGACGGCGGAAACTTTGGCAATGCACACGGCTATGCCTCCGTCGCGGGCGCCAAAGGGCAGTACGACTACAACCTGTTTGGCGATCAGTTCCAGTCCAACGGACAAGGTGCCAACGACGATTACGGAAACTCGACACAGGGCGCGAACCTGGGGATGCAGATTGCTCCGAACGAATCACTGCGGCTGCATGTGAGGCACAATGATTCGCGCTCGGGTGTAGCGGGCGAGGTCTTTCCCGGCCTGCTGCCGGCGACCGATGCGTGGGCTCACCAGAACAATCTGCTGGCTTCGCTAGTGTTTAGTCTTGAGGCTCCGGCCAAGTGGCAGCATCAGCTCACGGTGTACGAGTACAACCATAAGCGGCACGACACTGATCTCGGTATCGACGCATGGCGGCAAGTTCCGTGTACGTATGATCCGGTGTACTGTCCAACGGGTTTCAGTTCGATTGATTATCCGTACGCTGCGTTCTCGGATATTAACCGCTTTGGCGTTCGTTACAGCGGAGAGTATTGGGAAGCCAAGCAGGCTCGCACGAACTTTGGCTACGAATTCGAGGATGAAAACGGATTCATTGGCGACACCACGATTCCTTCCAACAATCACGGACTGCGCCTGAATCACGCGGTGTATGGCGAGCAGTTCGCGGAGTTGGGTCGGCTGACAGCGATTGCCGGTGCGCGCTATGTGCACAACGAGAGCTTCGGCAACAAGGTGGTCCCGCGCGTTTCGCTCACCTACCTGCTGGGTCGCCACGGGTTGTTTGCGGGAACGAGGTTGAAGGGAAGCTACAGCCTGGGCATCAAGGAGCCGAGCATCGAGCAGTCGTTTGGCTTCACCGGGTACGGCGTGTTTCCGAATCCCAACCTGAAGCCGGAACAGGCGCGCAGCCTGGAGGCGGGCGTGGAGCAGAAGTTCGGCTCGCGGATTGGCGCAACGGCAACATACTTCAACACGCTCTACAGCAACCAGATCACGACAAACGGAAACTACAGCAAGTACATCAACCTGAACAAGTCGCTGGCACATGGCGCGGAGTTGGATCTGAGCGGCCGGATCAGTCAATCACTGCGGCTGCAGGGCTCCTATGTTTACACCTCCACGCAGATTCTCGCGTCTCCGCTGGGTTTCTTCCCCCAGGCGGCGGGCGATCCGCTGCTGCTGCGTCCCAAGCATGCCGGAACCTTGCTGCTGGCATACAATCGTCCGCATTACGGAGCCACGCTTGGCGGATCATTTCTTGGGCGGCGCCCGGATTCGGACTTCCTCGGATTGGGGTACACGCATGCCGCAGGGTACGCGCGGGTGGATGCAGGGGGTTGGTACCAGGTGGAGCGGCACACAACGCTCTATGCAAACGTCGAAAACCTGCTGAACCGGCATTATGAAGAAGTACTGGGCTATCCGGCACTGACCGCCAGCTTCCGGGCGGGGATGCGCTTCCGCTTTGGAGGAGATTAATTTCGCACCGTAATGCTTGCGCAAGGGCCGGGTTCCCCCACCGGCCCTTTTCCTTTTGGTGAAACGCAGATTCCCGGGTGCGATAAGCTCTTGGCTGGGACTTCATGGCGGGACGGAGAGGTTTATGGAATTCATGGAGCTGTTGCAGGTGCGTCACTCGGTGCGTCGGTATCTTTCACGGGCTGTGCCAGAAGATCTAGTGACAAAGATTCTGGAAGCGGTGCGCACGGCGCCTTCAGCAGGGAACTTTCAGGCCTATGAGATTTACCTTGTGAGCGGCGGTGCGAAGATGCAGGCGCTGGCCGAGGCCACGTTCAACCATGGCTGGATTGCCGAAGCTCCCATGGCCTTGGTGGTATGTACCAACGCGGCTCGTTGCGAGTATGACGGCAAAGAGCACTGGGCGCTGCAGGATGCCAGCATTGCGGCAACCCTGGCACATCTGGCGATTGTGGACCTGGGACTGGCGACCTGCTGGGTAGGCGCGTTCATTCCGGCAAAGGTTGCGGAAGTGGTAGCGGCCGCCGAGGGTCACGTTCCCATGGCGGTGCTGCCGTTTGGCTATGCCAACGAGGTTCCGCAGGAGAGCACGCGGCGCGCGGTGGACGAGTTTGTGCATCGGTGTGAGTAGTGCCGCGATTGGGTGAGTGGAAGCTTATGCGCGGGTGCGCATTTCCAACTTATAGGACTGCATGCGCTGGCGAATTTCGTGCAGTTTGTTGACCTGGTCGGCTCCGAGGGGACGCTCGCAACCAAGCTGCTTCACCACCAATGCGATCTTGGCGAAGTGCTCCACGGTTTCCATGTTCATGTAGGCCACCATGAGGTCGGCGCCATAGGTGACAACGCCGTGGTTGGCCATCAGAACAGCGTCATGATTGGGAATGAAAGGCTCGAGCGCCTCGGAAAGCTCGGAGGTCCCGGGCGTGGCATAGTGTGCCAGCGGAACGGTGCCGAGCGAGAGCAGGACTTCACTGATGAGAGCCTGATCGAGAGCGAGTCCGCAGGCGGCAAAGCCGGTCGCCGTAGGCGGATGCGCGTGCACAATGGCGTTGATGTCCGGACGCATGCCATAGATGGTCATGTGCATACCGATCTCGCTGGTTACATCGCGGAAGCCGGAGATCTTGCGGCCATGCATGTCCACCACGAGAAGGTCTTCGCTGGACATCATGCCCTTGCTGATGCAGGTGGGAGTCACGAGAACCGAGAATTCGTTGAGGCGCACGGAGATGTTGCCGTCAGTAGCGGCAATCAGGCCACGCTCGTGCAGCATCCTGCCAAAGCGCAGGATTTCCATCCGGGATTCGTGCTCGCTCATTACAAATTCAATCCAGTTGCGAAATTACCTGCTCCCCGCATAGTACCGTAGGCTTTCGCACTTCGCCACAATTTCTGTGTAATGTTGGCGAAACCTTCGCGCGCCCTATAATTACTTCCGTGCTCGTTTCCGATTTTGACTTCTATCTGCCACCAGAACTGATTGCGCAGCACCCTCCCGCGGAGCGTGCCGCGTCCAGACTGCTGCATGTGCATGGCAATCTGCTGGAGGACCGGGTTTTCGGGGAATTTCCGGGTCTGGTGCGCTCCACGGACCTGCTGGTCTTCAACGATACAAAGGTGCTTCCGGCGCGGTTGTTTGGGCGCCGCAGCGGCAGCCGCGCGCAGAAGCTGAGTCCCGCAAATCCCGCGTCCCGGGAGTTTCTGAAGGGCCGGGTCGAGGTGCTGCTGACCAGGCGGCTGCCCGGCGAAAAGCAGCTTTGGCATGCCCTGGTACGTCCGGGAAAGAAGATCATGCCAGGCGAGCGGCTGTATTTCGCAAGGGAAGCTGAGGTAGGCGGGGAGCCCCTTTTAGAGGCCGAGGTGCTGGAGCGGGGAGAGTTTGGCGAGCGTACGCTGCGTTTTCTCCCGGTTCCGGACTTCTACGCCAGGCTGGAGGCGCTGGGACACATCCCGCTGCCTCCCTACATTGACCGTCCAGACACGGCTGAGGACCGCCAGCGCTACCAGACGGTGTTTGCCCGCGATCCCGGTTCGGTGGCGGCTCCCACGGCAGGGCTGCACTTTACTCCGCAAATTCTGGACACGCTGCGCGACAAGGGCGTGGAGACCGCGTGGGTAACGCTGCACGTTGGGCTGGGCACGTTTTCGCCGATCCGGACCGAGGTGGTGGAGGAGCACAAGATTCACACCGAGTGGTACCAGATTCCGGAGGAGACGGCGGAGAAGATTTCGCGCGCCAAGCGTGAGGGGCGGCGCGTGGTGGCCATCGGCACAACCACGGTGAGGACGCTGGAGTACGCGGCGGGACAGCATCCGGACGGCATTCCCGCGCATAGCGGAGAAGCGAACATCTTTATCTATCCCGGATACAAGTTCCGCGTGGTTGACGCGATGCTCACGAATTTTCATCTACCCAAAAGCACGCTGCTGATGCTGGTTTCGGCCTTTGCGGGCCGGGAACGGATGCTGGAGGCATACGCTCACGCGGTCCGCGAGCGTTATCGCTTCTTCAGCTACGGCGACTGTATGTTCATCGAATAGACGGAGCCCACCGGGGCAGGCTTGGAGTAGGCCGTCGCTTTGGGCTAGGATTCTCCCTGTGCCTGCCAAGAAGAAATCCGCCGCCTCTGAAACTGTAACCCCAACCAGCACTGCCACCCTTCCGCCTCAAGGCAAGGGACGCGTCTTTCTGATCGACGCGTACTCATTTGTCTTCCGCGCCTATCACGCCATGGCCCGCCAGCGTCCGATGTCCACGCGCACGGGGCTGCCCACGGCGGCTACGTTCGTCTTCGTCAACATGATCAACAAGCTGCGCAAGGATTTCGATCCCGAGTACATTGCCGCAGTCTTTGATATGGGTCCCAGCTTCCGCGAGGCGCAGGGCGCGGCCATGCCGTCGCAGATGAAGCGCGACAAGGAAACGGGCGAGATGGTGGAAGTGGCATACGCGGGCTACAAGGCCAATCGCGCCGAGATGCCCGAAGACCTGCGGCAGCAATTGCCGTACATTCATCGCGCGCTGGAGGTGTACCGCATTCCGATTCTGGGGCGCGAGGGCTTTGAGGCAGACGACGTGATTGGCACCTTGGCGCGCGAGGCATCCGAGGCCGGATACGCCGTGTACGTGGTGAGCAGCGACAAGGACATGCTGCAACTGGTGAACGGCAAAGTGTGCGTGCTCAATCCGCCGAAAGACAATCTGATTTGCGATCCGGAGAAAGTGCGGGAGTTGCTCGGTGTGCGTGCGGACCAGGTGATTGACCTGATGGCCTTGCGCGGCGACTCGATTGACAACGTTCCGGGTGCTCCGGGAATTGGCGAAAAAGGTTCGGTGGAGTTGATTCAGCAGTTCGGTACCTTGGACGCTCTGCTGGAGCGCGCCGCCGAGGTTGCGAAGAAGACGTATCGCGAATCGCTGCAGCAGAATCGCGAGATGATTCTGCTGAGCAAAGATCTGGTTACCATCGACTGCAACGTGCCCATTCCGTTTGACCCCGAGGCGATGCGCGCGCAGGATCCAGACGTGGCGGCAGCTCGCGAACTGTTTGGCGAGTTGGAGTTCACCACCTTGCAGAAGGAATTTCTCTCCACGGGCGAGGCGGTGGGCGAGACGGCTTATGCCGAGCTTACCGATGCAGCGCTGCAGAAGCTTTCGGCAGCACCCTTGCTGGCTGTCGCGCTTTCGGCTGCGGTGCGGTTGACCGAGGTGGAAGCCTCGGTGGCCGATGCGGAAGAGACTGTTGCCGAGGAGGTCGAGGCACCGGCGCAGGGCTTGCTGGCGCTGGGCGGCGAATCGGGTGCAAAGGTTGTCGCCGAGCCGCAACTGGAGAACGAGGCGGAGCGTCAGCAGATTGCGTTGTGCGCAGCGGAGGCCGAGAGCTACACGGCAGAGCTGACAGGCGCGCACTCGAAGCGTATCGCGGAATTGCTGGCCAACACGAAGCAGACGAAGGTCGTGCACGACGTGAAGTCTACGCTGCATGCGCTGGCTGGAACCGGCGTGGATTTGGCTGGAGTGCAGCACGATACGATGCTGTACTCCTACCTGCTCGATCCTACGTACAGCGCGCACACGTTGCCCGAGGTTGCATTGCGGCGGTTGGGGCTGAAACTTTCCGGCTCGCTGGCCGAGGCTGCGGACATGACCTTGCGGCTGGCATCGCATCTGCGCGCCGAAGTGGAGGCTGAGCCTGAACTGACGAAGCTGTACGACGATATCGACTTGCCACTGGCGCATGTGCTGCACCGCATGGAGCAGGCGGGCGTGCAGCTTGATTGCGATGTGCTGGCGGAGATGTCTAGCAAATTACGGGGCGACATTCGCCATCTGGAGAGCTCGATTCACGAGAAGGCGGGCGTGGAGTTCAACGTGAACTCGCCGAAGCAGCTTGGCGACGTGCTGTTCAATCGGCTGGGATTGCCGCGGCCATTCAAGTCTGGCAAGGGTAAGACGATTTCGACGGCGCAGGACGTGTTGGAAGGACTGGCTGCAGAACATGAAATCGTGAAGCTGGTGCTGGAGTTCCGGCAGCTTACCAAGCTTAAATCGACATATATCGATTCATTGCCGCTGCTGTGCCGCAACGGACGCCTGCACACCAGCTTCAACCAGGCGGCAACCGCGACGGGCCGCTTGAGTTCGACGAATCCGAACCTGCAGAACATTCCTATTCGGACTGAGCTGGGGCGCGAGATTCGCGCCGCGTTTGTGGCCTCGCCGGGAAAGCTCCTGGTGGGAGCTGATTACTCGCAGATCGAGCTGCGGTTGCTGGCGCACTACTCGCAAGATCCGCTGCTGCTGGAGGCTTATCGCACCGGGAAAGACATTCACACCCTGACCGCAGCGGAGGTCTTTGGCGTGCCGCCCATGCTGATTGACGCCGAGCATCGGCGCCGGGCGAAGGCCGTCAACTTCGGCATTGTGTACGGCCTGTCGCCCTTTGGACTGGCGCAGCAATTGGGCATCGAGCAGAAAGAGGCGAAGCGTTTCATTGAAGCTTATTTTGAGCGTTACGCGGGAGTGCGCGTGTTCATTGATGCCACGCTGGAGCAGGCGCGGCGCGATGGATTTGTGCGAAACCTCTTCGGACGCAAGCGGCCCATCCCCGACCTGCTGAGCAAGAATCCGAACCTTCGCGGCTTTGCCGAACGCACGGCGGTGAACACTCCGCTGCAGGGCACAGCCGCTGACCTGATCAAGATTGCGATGTTGCGGCTGGAGAGGGAACTCCGCACGCGCGGACTTGAGACGAAGATGCTGCTGCAGGTGCACGACGAACTGGTGCTGGAAGCGCCGGAGCCCGAGGTGGAACTTGTGAAGCAATTGGTGAAGGAGTGCATGGAAGGCGCGCACGCGCTCAGCGTCCCGCTGGACGTAGAGGTTAGCGTGGGAAAGAACTGGCGGGATATGGAGTAGTCTGAGGCTCTCGCGGAAGTGTGAAACGGGCAGCGCACATGCGCCGCCCGTTTCTCTTGCTAGAAGTGGAAGCGCGCGCCCAATTGTATTTCGCGCTCGCGGTAGATGGTGTTGGCCGCGGCCGTGGGCGTATCAAAGTTGGAATCGTACTCCAGGGTGCGGTTGTAGACCGTGTACATGGTGTCGCTGCGGCTGGTGATGATTTCGTGATTGAAGAGATTGAAAGCCTCGGCCACAAGTTCCAGGCTGCGTCGCTCGCCAAAATGGATGTGGCGCGCAAGGCGCAGATCGACGTTGTAAAGGTTGCCGTAGCGGAAGGCGTTGCGTCCCACGAAGGGCAAGCGGTACTGGCCGCCGGTGCCCATGAAGCCGAGGCATCCGGCGCAGGTGGTGATGGGCGCGTCGCCGCTGATGTAATCGCTGAAGGGCCGTCCGGTGGCGATGTGGACAACAGGCGCAATGGTCCAATGATCGAGCAACACGTTCAACCCGCGCGCCCCCCAGGCCGGACTTGGGCCGCCGCGAGGCCCACCCCGAAAAGCGTGCGGCGACCAGTGCAGGCTGGCGGTCACACGGTGACGAATATCGTAATTCGAGTTGCCGTAATCGGGGCGGGTGACCACGTGCGGTGTGCCGTCGAAGAGATAAGTGAAGGGCGCGGGACTGAGCGTGTTGTTGTAGGTAGTGAAGGTGGTGGAGTTCTGGTTGAAGTCCAGCGCGTGTGACCAGGTGTAGTTGAGGCGGAATCCCAATCCGGCGCTGACCGTGCGATTGAACTGCACAACCAGCGCGTTGTAAGAGGCGTTCACGTTGGAGCGAATCTCCGTCACAGTCTGAAACGCAGGATTCAAACGCGCAGTATAGACCGGCACGGTGAGCGTGTGTCCGTAGTAGGGGCCATGCGCGCCGGAGTAGTAGTCAGAGGCAAATGTGTAAGCGACGTTGGTACGGCTGGCCGGATCGAGATTGGTGTCAATGAAGTTTGGCAGCTCGCGACCAAGGCTGAGCAGGTAGGAGGCGGAGATCACGGTGTTGCGTGCGACCTCGCGTTCGAGAATCAAGTCGGCTTGGTGAATCTGCGGGTTCTGCATGTTGTGGGCGAAGACCGCAACGTTGCCGCCCTCGGTCGCCGTGTAGGGATCGACCGCGTTGACCGCCGGGAAGAGTGGCCCCTCCAGGCAGTTCACTGCGTAAAAATAGCAGGCGCGAAAACTATAGCTGCGTTGCGCGAGCTGGGTTCCAGTGTTGGTGATGGCCGAAGAAATGGTGGAGTTGCTGATGCGCCCGTAGTAGATGCCATATCCGCCGCGCAGCGCCATCTTGCCGTCGCCCATTGGATCCCATGAGAAACCAAAGCGCGGGCCGAAATTGTTGCCATCCGACGGGAACGACTTTGTGGCTGCGAGCATCGCATTCGGCTGCTGCGGACCGGGCATAGCTTCGTATTCGTAGCGCACTCCGAAACTCAGCACCAAGCGGCGCATGGCGCGCCATTCGTCCTGCACAAAGAAAGCGCTGTCTGTGGTGTTGAAGCCAAACGCCGGCGTGCCAAATCCCTGCACGTAGCTGGAATAGCCGCGATACTCCGTGCCGGTCTGATGTTGCCATTGATAAAGATCGGCGAAGAAATTGTCGCGATAGTAGTAGTTGTAGCTGCCATCCACGGCGCGGAGGTTATTCATGCCGTCATGCACGAAGTTCACATCACCACCGAATTTGTAGACGTGGCGGCCGTGCATCCAGTTCACGGTCTCGGCAAACTGGTTGCGAGATTCGTCGGGCAGGGCGCGCCGCGGCATGGTGTCTGGAGTGCCAAAGGTGAAGCCTGAAGAATCCGCGAGCACAGCGACCGAAGGTGCGAACCCGCTAGGGCCAACGGGCTCACCGGGTGCGGGCGGCTGCGGAACCTGGTACTCAAAGTCGCGTCCCCAGGAGTAGCGCAGTTGGCTGGTTGCGTGGCTCCCGATGATCGAGGTGAGCCGCGCGGTGAGCATGTCGACCTTGACGCCGTCAAAGCCAAAGCTGGCAATGCCACGCTCAACCACCGGCTCGCTCTGCACGCCGCCCGGAGAACTCCAGCGTACGCGGTTATAGCTGAGCGAAAGCGCATGATGCGGGTTGAGATGATAATCCGTCTTGGCAAAGTAGATCTGATGATCGGCGGTGCGCGGCACGGGCCCAAGCAGGCTGGCGAGATAGCTGACGCCGGAGTTGAAGGCCGCAATGGCCGCGGAGTCCGGGCTGTAGAGCGGCATCACGTTGCGCGTCAGGGTATAGAGCTCGTCATAGCTGCAGACCTGCACCAGCGCGCGATTGGTTGCGCTCATGCCGTTGTAATGCGAGCTGATGACGCACGGCTTGCCGAAGAGTCTGGCCGGATTCGCCGCCGCAGCAACGCCGGGATAGTCGTGGCGCTGCAGGTCGGCAGTGACAAAGTAAAACAGCTTTTCCGGGATGAGCGGCCCACCGATGGAGCCGCCGAATTGCTGACGGCGATCGAGCGGTTTGATCTTTCTGGTGGACCAGTTGCCGCTTGCATCCTGCACGGGAACGCTGGTGAAGGCGTTAGTCGCGCCGAGAGCGTTGTCGCGGTCGTAGTAGAAAAGCTGGCCGTGGAGATGGTTTCCGCCGCTGCGGGTGACCGAGTTGATCACCGAACCGGCAGCGCGTCCGTATTCGGCGGAGAAGTTGGCAGTGTTCACCTGGAACTCGCGCACAGAAGCCTGGCTGATCACGTAGCTGATGCGGGTGCGTCCGCGCTCTTCGCTGAAAAATGCCTGGTTGTTATCCGCGCCGTCCGCCGTGCTGTTGTTCAGCAGGCCGCTCATACCGCGAAAGCTGATGAGACCGAAGTTGCCATCGAGCGTGGCGCCAGGCGTGAGCAGCGCAAAGTTGGACCAGCGGCGTCCGTTGATGGGCAGATTGTTGATGGCCGCATCATTCAGGTTGCTGGCGAAGTCTGGCTGCGAGGTGTTGACCGCCGGAGTCTCCTCGCGAACCTCCACTACTTCGGCCTTACCCGCCACAACGAACGAGACCTTCACCTCGGTGACTCGCCCAACCTGCACGGCCACACGCTGGATTTCAAAGTCGGTGAAGCCCGCGCCGAAGGCCTTTACAGAATAACTGCCGGGCTTGACGTCAAGCAGGCGGAAGGTTCCGTCGTGCGCGGTGCGCGTTTCGTAGCGCTCGCCCGTGTCCTCGTTTTGCAGAATGATCTGCGCTGCGGAAACAGCCGCGCGATATGGGTCCCATGCCGAGCCGGCGACCGAGCCAGAGAGCGAACTTTGCGCAACGGTAAGAGTTGTAAGAGTAAGAGCGAGGAAAGGAATGAATAGGATAGAACGCGCCTTGAACACTGAAACCCCCAAGCGGGAAATTGCCAGCAAACGAGACAGCCGTCATTTCTTGGGGAGCAGAAGGGAAGGCCCAAAGGAAGACCCAGAAATTAAAACAAAATTCAGCAATGCTGTCACGGTTTTAATAATGCTCAAAGCTATGTGTTAAAACCGGGCGAAAGACTGCCGAGGGGGCTCGTTTGCGGGCGAGGCTGAACCTTCAGTTCGGCGCGTGATAGCCTAACCGTAGCGCATGACCGGCAGTGCAGAGTGTTTGTGGCTGTTGTGAGTCTGAGCGCAGATTCCGTATGGGTCGCATTCACGTTCTCTCCGAACATGTCGCCAATAAAATCGCCGCCGGCGAAGTAGTGGAACGTCCGGCGTCGGTGGTGAAGGAATTGATTGAGAATTCCCTCGACGCCGGAGCTACGCGCGTGCGCGTTGACGTTGAAGCAGGCGGCCGCAAGCTCATTCACGTGACTGACAATGGTTGCGGGATGGTTCGCGACGACGCGTTGCTGGCCTTTGAGCGCCACGCCACCAGCAAGCTCAAGAACGATGACGACCTGCTTTCGATTGCGACCCTGGGTTTTCGCGGAGAGGCGCTGCCTTCCATTGCCGCCGTCAGCCGGGTTCGCCTGGAGACGCGCGATGCTGGCGAGGCCAGCGGCACTGTGGTGGAAATCGCAGGAGGCCGCATCCTGACCGTGGAAGAGGCGGGACTGCCCGAAGGAACTTCCATCGCGATTCGTGATCTCTTCTTTAATACCCCAGCGCGCAGAAAATTTCTAAAGGCGGAATCCACCGAGCTTTCGCACATTGCCTCACTGGTGACGCACTACGCGCTGGCGCATCCGGAGATGCATTGGGAACTGCACTCGGCCACCAACGCCATGCTGGTTGCGCCGCCCGTGGCTTCTCACTCCGAGCGCATCTACCAGGTTTTTGGCAAGGAAACGCTGGATGAGTTGATTCCGCTTGCCGCGCAAATTCCTTTGGAACGCGTTGGGTTGCCGGAGCCGCCGCCTTGGCGTCGCGAGCCGGAGTATGAGTCACCCACTCCCGGCGAACTCAGGATTCACGGATTCATCAGCAAGCCGGAAGTTCAGAAGCTGAACCGCAATTCCATCTTCATCTTCGTGAATGGACGACTGATTCGCGACAAGGTGGTGATGCACGGCATTCTGGAGGCCTACCGCAACATCATTCCTCCCACGGTCTACCCGGTGGTGCTGCTCTTTCTGGAGATGCCCTGCACAGAGGTCGATGTGAACGTGCATCCCTCAAAGACCGAGGTGCGCTTCCGTCAGCAGAGCTTCCTGCATGACTTCATCCGCGACGCGGTACGCTCGGCGTTGATGGCGGCGCGTCCCGCGGCAGCCTTTATGAGCGAGATTCACACGTCGCCCTCGGCCCGGACCGCACTGACCCCACCGCTGCCCGGCAGCGCCGCCGAAGCCTTCAATGCACTCGCGGGCGAGCCTGCGGTTTCCGAGCAAGCGGGTGAGCTCTCTGGTTTCTCGCTGGCTGCGCAACAGCCCGCTGCCCGGAATGAGGCGCTCCCCTTCGCGGGCTCCATTGCGGTGGACGGCAATGGGGCGGTAGGCGCGGCGAGAATGGCTCCCGAAACATTTGGTGGGGCAGTGCAGGAGGCAATCCCGGAGACGGCGTCCTCGTGTGCGCTGCCGCTGGATGGCATTGACGACGCCATGGATCTCTCGATGCTAGGCACGCTCAAGCCGCTGGGACAGATTCGTGACTCGTTCATTCTGGCCATCAACCCGCAAGGGCTTTGGATCATTGACCAGCATGTGGCGCATGAGCGTGTTTTGTTTGAGAAGATTCTGGAAGAGCGCGGACGGCAAAAGGTGGAGGCGCAGCGCCTGCTCATGCCCATCATTGTGGAGTTGAAGCCGTCGCAGCAGGCCATCTTCACCGAGATTGCCGAGGAGCTGAAGCGCAACGGCTTTGAGGCCGAACCTTTTGGCGTCCGTACGATTGCCATTCAGACAGCTCCGGCGGGAGTTCCTGCTGACGACGTGGCGCGGATGCTGCAGGAGTTGCTGGAACAATTTGAGCGTGAGGAACAGGCGCTCAACCTTGACAAGATCCGAGGGCGAATCGCAGCCTCCATCGCCTGCCACGCCGCCATCAAGGTAAACATGCCGCTGGATGCCGCCAAAATGGAGTGGTTGCTGGCTGAGTTGGCAAAAACCCGGTATCCCATGAGTTGTCCGCATGGCAGACCCATCGTGCTGCGGTATTCTGTAAAGGACATACAGAAAGCTTTTAAGCGAATTTGAGCGATTCGCGCGCGCCCCCTTGGGCGTGTGCGGTTGCATCCCCCTCAGCAGGTAGCAATGACCGAGCAGGAACTGCAAGAGCAACGCGACGCCAAGTGGCGAACCCATGGCCAGCCGATCCGAACCCAGGACGACGCGCGCGAATTTATCGAGAGCGTGGGCTTTTGCCTGATGTATCCACTGCGTCCCCCGGTGCTGGTCCCGACCTTTATCGGAGCCTGGACCGGATCGAATGACAATCTCCCTACGTGGCAGCACGCCTTTGCCGATCCTCGGGCGAAGGACGCCACCGAGGTGATGGTGCGTACCCTGCGCCAGAAGTTCGCCTTTGAGGCGCCACTGTTTGGAGACACGGACTTTCTGGTCTCCGCCTCGGTGTTCCCCTACTTCTACGGCCTGGTGGGTGACCGCAATCCCCGCGCGCCAATCAAGACCGGAAACCGCTCGGAGTATTCACCGCTGGCGGCACACGTCTTCCAGGTCATCCAGAAGGATGGCCCTATCACCAAGAACCGCATGCGCGAGATCCTGGGCGGAGAGCTCTCCGAGGCGGCAATTGACCGCGCGCTGGCCGAGCTCTCACTCAAGCTGAGGATTACGCGCGTGGACTATCGCGCCGAGCAGGGCGCGTACTGGGATGTTCTGTTGCGCTGGTGTCCGGACGAGGTTCGCGAGGGCATGAATATGTCCATCGCCGAGGCCTTGACCGCACTGGTCTCCAAGTACATTGAGTGCGTGGTGGCCGCTGAGCAACTGGAGGTCGAGGAGTTCTTCAGCACCTTCATTGGCCGCGGCCGTGTGCGCGAGGCCGTGAACGCCCTGCTGGCGGCACGCGAGTTCCAGTTCACCCACATTGGAACCCGCTCGATGCTGCATATTCCTCCGCCGAAGCCGGTGATGGCCACGCCGCGCAAGCTGGTTCGTCCCGGACAACCGATTGCACGGCGTCCGCGCCGTGGCAGCACACCGCGCCCGCTGACGCCAGTGAAGCCCGCAGCCGTGGCAGAGCCGAAGTCTGAAGCAGCAGCCAATCCGCCGGAGTCTGAAAAGGAATGAACGGAAGCGCACGCAAGCTGGTGATCGCCATTGACGGACCGGCCGGGGCAGGCAAGAGCACCATCGCCTCCCGGCTGGCCAAGACCCTGGGCTACGTCAATCTGGAGTCTGGCGCCATGTATCGCGCGTTGGCCTTGAAGTCGATTGAGGCGGGAATCGCCGCCGAAGATGGAGCAGCGCTGCTGGCGTTGGCCAATCGCTCCACCATTGAGTTGCAGCCCACGCCGCAAGGCAATCGCGTGCTGCTTGATGGACGCGATGTTTCGGCGCGAATTCGTGAGCGCGACGTGACCGAAGCGGCATCCAGGGTCTCCACGCATCCGGCGGTTCGCGAGTGGATGGTAAACCGGCAACGCGCCATGGGCAGCGAGGGCGGCGTCATCATGGAAGGGCGCGACATTGGCACCGTGGTGTTTCCCAATGCCGAGGTCAAGATTTTCCTGGACGCTGACTCCAGCGTGCGCGAAGGACGCAGGGTGACACAGGCCAATGCGCAAGACGATCCGGCGCGGGCAGAGAAGCTCCGGCAAGACCTACGCGCGCGCGACCTGCGTGATACCACCCGCGCCGCTGCTCCGCTCAAGGCCGCCGAAGACGCCGTGCACATCGACTCCAGCTCGCTGACCATTGAACAGGTGATCGCCCGCGCAGAGCAGATTGTGGCCGAAAAACTGACAGTTTCCAAAACCTGCTGATCGGGTCGAAAAATCAGGGCATTCGCTCTGAATGTCCGGACAGGGAGGCTCCTGAGAATTAGCCCCCCCCCCTATATTTCGGGCCAAAAAATTGACAACAGAGTAGTTATGCGGGAGTTATGTCCAGGTTGAGCTGGCGATTCCTTCCTGCTCCCTGTTTTCTGAATAGCAAGCTGATCAATGCCAACTCCGGGCCACCCGCCGAAGGACGCGCGCGAAGATGGAACACCCAGCATCCAAGATTTACGCGCAGGTTATGCGGGCGGAGGGATTCGGCATGGGGCGAAAAAGGGCGCTTAAGGTTGTGTTGGTGGTCGTCGGCCTGCTTTTTATGG
>Ga0181528_10000039_pt1 | contig 130027 bp, 102 predicted proteins | sample PEATcosm2014_Bin_47_FD_119742 | JGI IMG/M metagenome (GOLD analysis project Ga0181528, IMG submission 119742) | Peatland microbial communities from MTU Mesocosm Facility, Houghton, MI, USA - PEATcosm2014_Bin10_10_metaG | ecosystem: Environmental > Terrestrial > Soil > Wetlands > Peat | place... | reverse complement strand
GGCGTTCGAATTCAGCTTCGTCAACAAAGGATGCGTGCGAAAGAGATCCGTCATCGCGGGGTCGAGATCGACCAGGGTGATGGATTCGAGCGACGGGTATTTCAACATCTCGCGCACGGCCAGACCGTCGCCGCCGCCCAGCACGAGCGCGCGCTTCGCACCGGCGAGCGAGGCGAGTCCGGGATGCACCAGCGCCTCATGGTAGCGGTATTCATCGCGCGAGCTGAATTGCAGATGCGCGTTCAAGTGGAGGCGATAGTCGTCCTTCCACTTCGTGAGCACGATGCGCTGATACGGCGTGGTGCGCGCCAGAATCACTTCGTCGGCGTAGAGCGTCGCATCGGCTGTGTCGGTGATCTTCTGCCCGTAGACGAAGCCTGCGAGCAGGAGCGCCAGCACCGCGAAGCAGGCGGCGCGCTGCGGCAGGGCGTGCGGCAGGTGGCGGCGAAATAGCCAGGTGGACCACAGCGCGACGAGCGCATTCAACAAGCCAAAAGCCATCGCGCCACGAACCAGTCCCATGCGCGGCACGACGAAGAGCGGGAAGATCAGCGATGCGCCCAGCGCTCCCAGATAGTCGAAGGTCAGAACGTTCGAAACCAGTTCCTTGAAGTTGAAACGCTCCTGCAAAATGCGCATCAGGAGCGGGATCTCCAGGCCAACCAATACGCCGAGCAGGATCACCACCAGGTAGAGCAGGAAGCGAAAGCCGCCCGTCGAGGCAAAGGCGAAAAACAGCAGCGTCGAGGAAAAGCCGCCGACCAGGCCAACCATCAGCTCGATGGCGATGAAGCGGGAAACCAGGGCGCGGTCGAGGAATCGCGAGAGCCAACTCCCGATGCCCATCGCGAACAGATAGCTGCCGATGATGGTGGAGAACTGAAAGACGCTGTCGCCCAGCAGGTAGCTCGCAAGCGCGCCCGCGATTAACTCGTAGACCAGGCCGCAAGCGGCGATCAGCAGAACGGAAAGGAATAACGCAACCGCCATGAGGGGCGCGTTCCTTAATGCACTGCCGAGGCGATGATAATGGCAATGCTCAGAGCCATCATGCCGGCCAGAATGGCAATGGCGACGTTCTGCTTCTCGATGACTTCCTTCCAGAGGTGAAAAGGCGTCAGCTTGTCGAGGACCCAAAAGCTGAGGACCAGGATGAAGACGCCGAACACCGCGTAAATCAAAGCGTTCATCAACGAGCCCAAATGAAATTCAATAGGCATGGAATTCTACTTTCCTCCAGCTATTTCCCACCAAAAGACGAGTGGGAGCCGCCATAATTGGGACGCAAGGCGCCGGGGTTTTCCCGTATGGTGCGGGGGATACCGGGCATGAAGCCGCGGTGCGAAGACGATCCGAATGAACCCAGCGAGAAGCCGCTCCACTGCACCAGGCTCATCAAGCCGAGCATCGCGAAACCGAAAATCGAGTATGGGCGGTTATGCATGTTCAGGAGCCTCCCCCGTAGTCGCTGCCGCTCCAGCGCTGCGATTCAAAGCTCGAAGCCTTCAGAGTCGTCACGACGGGCGGAATCAGCAAGAAGATCAAAGCGAACCAGATCCAACCGGCGCCCTTGGCCTCGCGCCGCACCTTGATCCCATAAGAGCCTGACAGCTTCAGTTCCTGCGCTTCCGGCTCCAGGCGAACAGACCACGATCCAGGCGGGAGCGTGCCGGAGCGATAGAGGTCGCGCCAGCCGGAAGATTTCGACCCCTGCTCGACCAGCGCGAGAGGGATCGTGCGCGAGGACGAGCGGTCGACGAATGCGGCCTGGAGCGCCGGCGCGTCGGAGTCGTTGGCCTTCACTTCCACCGTGAGGCCGTTCTCCGCTTCTTTGAGGTCGAAGGCGCCAGTGAAGGTCGCGGGCGCGGCGGCGCCTTCCACCGGACTCATCTGGACGTGGTCCGAAAGAAACTGCCTGCCAGTCGAAACGAAATTGAACAGCAAAAGCACACCCAGCCAGACCAGGGCGAGTATCAGAAAATCGCTCCAAATGTGCCGCAGTTTGTGCGGGTACGGCGAGGGTTCGTTCGGCGAGATGCCGTCAACCCGCGGCGGTTGGCCGGCCAGCCCGAATGCTTTCCAGACGTCCGCGCCGGAGATATACTCGCCGCCGGACCAGTTGATCTCACCCGTGCTCACCTCGCGCGAGAGGACGCGGGGCGGCGCGATGAAGTCGTCGAACTCGACCTGCTCGCCAGCCTGCACGGCCCAGGGGAACTCGCCCATGACGAACGTCGTCGTGGCCGTGGCGTGCTGGTAATGGCGATAGGTCACGCCGCCGCTGACGGCGGCCTTGCGGCCCGACTGGGTGGTGTTGCTTGGGACGCCGGCCAGGGCGCCGACGAAGTTCCAGTGGCCGTTGTAGAGCGTGAGATAGCGGAAGCCCGCGTAGGGGTTGAAGAGCAGGTACTCGTGCCATGAGTAGGCGAGGCCGTCCGACCACGTCGTGCGGACTTGGAAGCCGATCACCTCGTAGGCGGCGTCGCCGAAATGCCCGCGTGAACCGAGCGGCAGCACCGGGCGGGTGCGCATTTTCTCGTCGAAGCGGGCGAGAATCTGCAGCTCGGGCGAGGAAGCGTCAATTACGGAGAGGCATTGAATACAGACGGCAGTGCGCGTGTGGGCGAAGCCGCGCAACTCCACCGTGCCTCCGCAGTTGGGGCAGGTGATCGGCTTGGCGCCTTTGACGACCGCTGGCTCGACGACGGGTCCGCTCATGGTCTCTCTACCATCCCTCAAACAGGCGAACGTTCTTGAGCTTCAATTCATCGTAAGGCAGTTCCCGGCCCAGGTAGAGGACCGGCTGCGACTCCGAGAAGTCGAGTGTGGCGAAGTGTGCGTCTTCAGTGCGCAGGTCGGCGAAAAGCATGTCTTGCTTTCCGGCGGTGGTGAAGGGCAGATCGCCTTCAAAGCCGACGTAGCTCGCCCGCGTGAGCGTGGTCAGCACATAGTTGTGGTTCTCGAAGCTGAAGACCTGGCCGGCGCGCAAGGCGTCGGGCTGCACGGCCGGAGCCTCATTGGGCCGCAGGAACGAGACCGCATAGGTCAGTTGTGCGTCCGCGAGCCAGCCGTTCGTGCCGTCGTTAAAGGCGATATGCCATTCGTTCCAGTTGCCTTGCGCCCAGGCGTAACGGATGCGGCCAACGACCCAAAAGCTCTTCGAGTCGAACTGGCCTTCGGTTCCAATCTGAATCGGCGAGGCGTCTGGCGGAAGGTCGGCTGCTTCGCCTACGCGTTCGAGGTCCACATCGTGGCGGACGATGATGGAATGGCAATAAGGGCAGGCCGTTTGCACGGCGGAAGACCATGCAAAGCGCAACGGCGCGCCGCAGCCGGGACATTCGGCCGCACGCTGGGTCATCGGGTTGTCTCCAGTATTCCAGACTGAGGCGCGGGCGTTGCGGAGATGTGAACTTCGGACGCGGCGATACCACCGCTCCCTAACGGTCGCGGCTCCGATTCGGACACGCGGCGTTCGATCAGGCGGATCGTCACATCTTTGGGGTGAAACTCACCGAGCCAGGCTGCGAAGTCGCCCTCCGGGCGGCGGCGGCAACAGAACAGATTGAGGCACAGCGTTCCGTGCTCGGGAAACGTGTGCACCGTGAGGTGCGACTCCATCAGGAGCAGCATACCCGTGAAGCCACCTGTCCCGGGGAACTGGTGCCACTGCGCTGGAGCGGCAGGATGCAGGTCCATGCCTCGAACGAAGGTGTCGAAGAGGCGCACCAGGGGTGCGGCGAGAGCCAGCGCGGCTGGGTCGCACCCCTGGGCGTCGATCACCCATTCGAGGCCCGTCACGGGCATTCGCTCCGGCTCCATCGCCGTCATGGTAGCGCGCTCAGAGCGCCGGCTGCTGAGTCCCGCATTCGGCGCAGAACTTCGCCCCGCGCAGGATCTTCGATCCGCAATTGAAACAGAACTTCGTGTCTGCCGCTGGAGCGGCCCCCGCCGCCGGAACTACGGGTACTGCCACGGCAGGCGCCGCTGGAGGCGCCGGAGGCTGCGGGCTTAGTCCTGCCGCGGGCGGAGGCGCCTGCGGCGGCTGCTGGCCCAGCAGCGGGTTCATGGCGTTCATCATGGCGCCGCCCAATCCAAATCCTGCGCCGAGGCCCGCGCCCATCGCGGCAAAGCCACCGCCTTCGTTGGCCGCTGCAATGGGCAGAGCCTGCGCCGCCTGGAACTGCGTGTATTGCTGCATGTTGCCGATCATGTTCATGCCCACGCGCTCGTCGAGTCGCTTCTGCAACTCTTCCGGCAGAGAGAGATTCTCGACGACAAAAGTGTCGAGCGCGATGCCGAGGTCGGCGAAAATCGGCGTCAACGACTCCTGGATCTTCGCTCCCACGGCGACCAGGTTCGCGGCCATGTCGAGGAACGGTACTCCACTCTCGGCGAAGGCATTGGACATACGCCCAACGATGGTTTCGCGAAGTTGCGCTTCAATGTCGGCGACCTTATAGGTCTCGCGCGTACCGCTGAGTTTGGTGTAAAAGGCTCTGGCGTCGGCGATGTGCCACGAATAGATACCGAAACCGCGTACGCGCACGGCGCCGAAGTCCTTGTCGCGGATGGTGATGGGCTGCGTCGTACCCCATCTCTGCGACGTCCGCTGCCGCGAAGAGAAGAAGTATACATCGCTCTTGAACGGGCTCTGGAAGAGCTTGTCCCAGTTCCTGAGGTAGGTCAGCACCGGCAGGGTGTTCGTGTTCAGAGTGTAGAGGCCGGGTCCAAAAACGTCGGCGCATCGGCCTTCGTTGACGAACAGTGCCATCTGCGACTCGCGAACCGTGAGCTGGCCGCCGTTCTGGATCTCCATGTCCTGCATGGGATAACGGTAGGCCAGGATATCGTCGCCTTCCTCGGTCCAGTGGATGACGTCGATGAACTGTTTCTTGACGAAACTCTTGAAGGAATCTCCGAAAGGCATGCTTGCTCCGTGATACCCCAATATACGATGGGTTCGGGCCGGTTGTTCCTCCAATCGGCGAGCTGGCGGTGGGGGCCGCGCCAATCGGTGGATGGGCGTTCCCGGTAATGGCGAATTCTCCGGGTTTGATATGCTGACGGTTTCCCAAGGATTAATTCAATGCAGATGAATAGCCCGCTCCGGCGTTTATTTACGGTCCTCGCGCTTTGTACAGGTTTGCTGCTGCCATCGGGAGTCGGTGCCGCTACTCCTCCGGCGAAAGTGCGACCGCTCTCTTCTTACGATCCACAGGTGAAGGCGCTTCTGGCGAAGATGACGCTTGCCGAAAAGGTCGGGCAGATGACACAGCCCGATATCAGCGCCCTCAAGGATCCCGCCGACATCGAGAATCTCTTCCTCGGTTCCTTACTGAGCGGAGGCAACGCCGATCCCGCAGACGGCAACAGCCTCGCAGCCTGGACCAACATGTATGACGAATACCAGCGGCACACGCAGAAGACGCGTCTGGGCATTCCGATCCTGTACGGCGTGGACGCGCTGCACGGGCACAACAACGTGCTGGGGGCGGTGATCTTCCCGCACAATATAGGGCTGGGCTGCACGCGCAACGCGGCATTGGTCGAAAAGATCGGCAGAATCACCGCGGTCGAGGTCCGCGCCTCCGGAATTCAGTGGGCGTTCGCGCCGTGCGTCACGGTGCCGCAGGACATTCGCTGGGGACGCACTTACGAAGGCTTTTCGAGCGACCCGGCGATTGTGAAGGTTCTCGGCGAGGCCGTGGTGCGTGGCTTGCAATGGAACGACCTGAGCAACCCGCTCGGCGTATTGGCGTGCGCGAAGCATTACCTGGCCGACGGTGGTACGACCTTCGGCACGGGTACCGGTGGGAAAAACACGCTAGACCAGGGCAACTCGGAAATCGACGAAGCGACCCTGCGCCAGGTCCACCTGCAAGGCTACATATCTACCGTCAAGGCCGGCGTCGGTACGATCATGCCGTCTTACAGCAGTTGGAACGGCGTCAAGATGTCGGCGCAAAAGTATTTATTGACGGACGTCTTGAAAAAGGAACTGGGCTTTGAAGGCTTTCTGATCTCCGATTACAACGCCATCGACCAGATTGGTCCGGACTACAAAAAAGACGTCGAGATTACTATCGACGCCGGCATGGACATGGTGATGATCGCGGGACGCCATCGCGAGTTCGTGAAGGACCTGCTCGAACTCGTGCAGGAGGGCAAGGTGCCGATGTCGCGGATCGACGACGCGGTGACCCGCATCCTGCGCGTGAAGTTCGCCATGGGTCTGATGGACAAGAACCGTTCGCAACTCGCCGACCGCAAGCTGCAGAGCAGCTTCGGGTCGCAGGCGCACCGCGCGGTAGCGCGCGAGGCCGTACGCGAATCGCTGGTTCTCCTGAAGAACGCCAACCAGGCATTGCCAATCTCAAAGCAGGCCGCGCGCATCCATGTGGCCGGCAAGAACGCCGATAACATCGGGAACCAATGCGGCGGCTGGACGATCGACTGGCAGGGTAAGACCGGGGACGTCACTCCCGGCGGCACCACGATCCTGGCGGCCATCAAAGGCGCGGTTTCCAAAGACACGAAGGTGACCTTCTCGGCCGACGGAACGGGCGCGGAAGGCGCGACCGTCGGCGTGGTCGTGATCGGCGAAAAGCCGTATGCCGAGGGCTATGGCGACCGCACGAGCCTGGCGCTTGACCAGGAAGATCTGGATGCCATTGCCAACGTCAGGAAGGTGGGTATTCCCGTGGTCGTCGTGCTGCTTTCCGGGCGTCCCATGATCCTGGGCGACACCCTGAATCAGGCCGAGGCCTTCGTGGCCGCGTGGCTCCCGGGCACGGAAGGACAGGGCGTAACCGATGTGCTTTTCGGCGATTTCAAACCGGTAGGCAAACTGTCCTTCGCCTGGCCGAAATCGATGGATCAGATCCCGGTGAAGACCGGCGACGTCAAAACCGATGTGCTGTTCCCTCTCGGTTACGGGCTCAAGTTCTGAGGGCTTGCAGAATCAGAATCTCACAGACCAAACTCCATAGGAAGTGGCGGAGATCAGGAGCCCTACCATTCATGTATAACTTATGTATCACGACTAATGTCCGGGAGGGCCTTTTATCCCTCCACGCAGACAGATAGAATATCTGAGGCACCCAGCGGTGGAATGACCGCCCCATAGTGTCGGTGCGTGTCGGGAGGGTTTTTGCTCTCGCTCCGCGGACAGATGGTATTCTTGTTCGCCTTCGGCCTTGTGGCGTGCCACCGGGCAGGTCCGGCCCAGAATGGACCAATCACTACCGCCGATGCTGTCTGGCGACTGAGCCGGGAGGTGGCCTCCGCCCATCCGCAGGTGCACCTCTCCGGCACTGTCACTGTCGTCGATCAGTTTACCCTGGCCATGTTCATCCAGGACCGGACCGGCGCAGTCTGGGCCACGCTGCAGCCGGATTCGGCGATCCCTACCACCGGCTCTTTCGTCGAACTGATTGGAACGGCGACAGCCATCGGGCAGGATCGGGCCATCATCTATCCCTCGATCGAGACTGTTCGGCCGGGCACGCAGCCTGAGCCCAGGCAGATTACTCGCGAAGATCTGACGGCCAAGTCTAAGAATTACCTGCTGGGCCGGTTCCGTGTACGGATCAAGAAGATGCTGGCCTCCGCTGGACGGGAGATCCGCTTCAGCGGCGAAATGAGCGGCGGGTCCGTCGAGGTGAGTCTGCTGAACCTGCCGGTGGAGGATGTCGGAAACTTCGTTGGGCAAGAGGTGGAAGTCGCCGGAGTGCCTGCACCGCCCACCCAGGCCGGTGCATCCGAGACGCCGCTTTTCCTGGCCGATGCTCTTACGCCGCTGACGGCGGCGAAAAGCGCCACGGCCCGCCTGAAACTCCTGACGACCATCCGGGAAGTCAAAGCGCTCAATCCCTTCGAGGCGTCGCGCTCGTATCCAGTCGAGCTTCGCGGCGTTGTCACCTCCAGCGCACCCACTTCGTACATGCTGACGATGCAAGATGGAACGGGAGCCATCTACCTTTACAACACTCACCCGGACCAATACCCGCCAGTGGGATTTCGGATTTGTGTGGAGGGAACCTCCTTTCCCGGCAATTCCGTCCCCTTGGTCGCGGTCTCGAAGATAATCGTCGGAAATCGCGCTCCGATGCCAGCTCCGGCCGACTTGGCACGCTTCAGGATCAACGACGCCAGGCTGGACAATCTCTATGTTCATCTCGATGGGGTGGCCCGGTGGGTGTCTCCAAATCCATCCGGCGGGTATCAGATGGTGGTCGCGACGCCGCAGTTCAGGACGATCGTCGTCATGCGATCCGGCACAGCCGCCGAGGCGTCGCGCTTCGTGCCCGGAACTGCGGTCTCCCTCGAAGGCACCTACTCGCCACGCTCCGACCGGTTCCGCCACTGGCTCGATTTCCGGGTGTACACGCCTTCCCTCGGCGGCATCCGAATTCGGCGAGCTCATCCCGGCGCCGGATCTGAACCGCAGGTCGCCAGCCTCCCACTACGGAGTCTGTTCGGCTATGGCAGGGTGTCGAGCTCGACGGTTCCGATCCGAACCCGCGGGGTAGTAACGCTCGGCGCTCCAGGTGGCAGCTTCTACCTTAGCGATGGGGAGGGCGGCGCGCAGGTTGTGCCCGTGGCGGGCAGCAAGATGGTGAAGCCAGGAATGCTCGTGGAAGTGACGGGGTTCCTCCCAAACGATCCAACCGAGATCCGTCTTGAGGACGCGACTTGGAGCTTTGCCGGGACGAGTCCTTTACCCGAAGCTCCTATCATCCAGGCCGAAAGCGCCATCGATGGCAGCTATGAGTCGCGCTGGGTTCGCCTGGAGGGCCGGCTTACCCACAGTCAGCAGGCCATCGAACACAACATTCTGGTGCTTCAATCGACCAGCGCCCTGGTAAATATTTACAGCACTGGAGTGTCCGATGCCACGTGGCAGTCGCTACGCATGGGCAGCATGCTTCGGGTGCGCGGGGTCGTTATGCCCGACCCCGACGGGACGGGCCCGATCGAATCACGGACCGTGTCGATGCTGATTGGCTCCAGCCGGGATGTCCAGGTGATTCAGATGGCATCGTGGTGGACGCCGGAGCATCTCACCGCGACTCTGATCGTCGCCTCCGCGCTTCTGTTCGCGCTTTTCGTCCTCGCGTCGGTTCTGGGCGAGCGTGTGAAGCGTCAGTCGCGAATTATCGTGAAGGAACTGGATGTGGAGGCCGGGCTCAGATTGGAAGCGCAGGCCGCAAGCCGCGCCAAGAGCGAGTTCCTGGCCGCCATGAGCCACGAGATCCGCACTCCCATGAACGGGATTCTGGGACTGACTGAACTTGCTTTGCAAACAGCAGGCCATCCCGAGCAGGCTAACTATCTGCAAAACGTGCTCCAAAGCGCCCGGTCGTTGATGGGTATTCTGAACGACGTGCTGGACCTGGCAAAAATCGAAGCCGGGAAAATGACCCTCGCCGATGAGCGCTTTTCCTTCTCTTCAATGCTCCAGCCCGTTATCGCGCCGGTCATCCAGCAATGCAAAGCCAAGGGAGTGCAGTTTGTTTGCAACGTGGCTTCCGATGTTCCGGATATGGTCATCGGCGACGCAATGCGTTTACGGCAGATCGTGATTAACCTCCTCTCCAACGCTTGCAAGTTCACGCGCGAAGGCAAGGTCGAGTTAGATGCGTCAGTCGAAAGAGTTGCCGGAGAGCGCTTCTCCCTGGTGTTGCACGTTCGCGACACCGGGATTGGCATCGCGCCGGATCAGATCCGCCGGATCTTTGACGCCTTCGAGCAGGCCGACCGATCCGATAGCCGGCGCTACGGGGGGACCGGACTGGGGCTGGCGATCTGTCTCAAAATTGCTCGTCTGATGGGAGGGGAGATCGAGGCTAGCAGTCAGCTCGACGAAGGCAGCGACTTTTGCGTACGCCTCCCGATGCGGCGCGTACCCGCCATCGCACCCCTGGCCATTGGACCGATCCCGCCTCCAGAGCGGGTTGTTCGCGAGAATGTCTCTTCGTGCCCGCTGAAGATTCTGGTGGCGGAGGACAATCGGGTCAATCGCCTGCTTCTCGGTAAAATTCTGGAGAAAGCGGGGCATCATGCGGTGTTCGCCGAGAATGGAGCCGAGGCGATCCGGCTCTGGGAGAACGGGAAGTTCGACCTTGTCCTGATGGATTTGCAGATGCCCGTCATGGATGGAGTCGAGGCGGCGCGAGAGATTCGCAGAAGGGAAGCCGGGAACAGCGCACATACCCCGATCATCGCGGTCACGGCGCGTGCGATGCATGAGGACCGGAACCTGACTATAGACGCGGGGATGGACGGCTATGTCTCAAAGCCTTACTCCGCGGAGGATATCCTGGCCGCACTTCGTACTGTTCTCCACCAAGGCGGCGGAGCGGTAAACTGATTTCGCGCGCCGTTCGCCAGCGCATGGGCAAATTCCCGGCAAATGCGCGCAATTCTCATCCTGTTTGGGTGGAATTCCCAAGTTCCCGCTGAATTCGCTTGAACGAAGGGTGGAATTCTGGTACTTAAGAATCCCACGGGGGTGATATGGAATTGGGTGACCCTGTTCGCGCCATGCTCGACCATAAGGGCTGGGGAGCTCTGTCTATCGGGCCGGACCAGACTGTCTTCGACGCCATCGAAAAGATGGCGGAACACAGCATTGGCGCGCTCGTGGTGGTCGACGGAGAGACGCTGGTGGGCATTTTCTCGGAGCGCGACTACGCGCGCAAGGTGATGCTCGAAGGACGCACCTCGCACGACACGTTGATTCGCGACATCATGAGCCGCGACGTGATCACCGTCCCGCCGGATGCGACCGTTGACCACTGCATGCACTTGATGACGGAGCACCACATCCGGCACCTGCCTGTGATGGTGGAATCACGCGTCGCCGCCGTGGTCTCCGTGGGGGACCTGGTGAAATGGATCATCAGCCGCCAGAGTGAGACTATCGAACATTTGCAGCATTACATCTCCGGTGGCTACCCCCGTTAGATCCTCGCCCGGACCGGTGTGTGCCCGTTACGGACCGGCGGTTACAAACAGAAGTCTGCTGCGAGTAGGAGTGCGGCTCGCGCTCCCGTCCGGCTGCCGATATAATTCCAGCATGCAGTTCTCCACTCAGCCGCGGCGGGCATTCCTTGCAACCGCCGCGCGCGGCGCCGCAGTCCTCACGGCTTCTTCTTACGTGCGCATTCTCGGTGCCAACGATCGTGTCAACCTCGGCCTGATCGGCGCTGGAGAACGCGGCCGGCACGTGATGGGCCTGTTTCTCGAAACCGGGCAGGTGGACCTGCGCGCCGTCTGCGACATTTACCCCGAGATGATCGACAAGGCGAAGCGCGAGGCGCCGAATGCGGAGAGTTTCTCCGACCACCGCAAATTGCTGGAGACGAAGGGGCTGGATGCCATCCTGATCGGAGTGCCGGATCACTGGCACGCGGCCATCGCGATCGACGCGCTGAACTCGGGCAGGGATGTGTATGTCGAGAAGCCGCTGACCCGGCGCATTGAGGAAGGCCCCCCGATCGTGAAGGCCGCGCGCGTCAACAACCGCATCTGTCAGGTGGGCCTCCAGCAGCGCTCCGGCGCACATTACATCGAGGCGAAGCAGAAGTACATCGACACCGCTGCGCTCGGCAAGATCACCCTGGTTCGCACGTGGTGGCACGGCAACAGCTACCATCTGCGGAAGGCCCCTGTTTACTTGCAAGCCAAGCCCACCAACCTCGACTGGGCGCGCTTTCTCGGGCCGGTGAAATGGCGGGAATGGGATCCGCAGCAGTATTGGAACTGGCGCGCCTACCTGGACTTCGGCGGCGGGCAGGTCACCGACCTGTTCACCCACTGGATCGATGTCGCACACATGTTCCTGGGGCAGGACATCCCAACCTCCGGGGTGGCGGCGGGCGGCGTTTACTATTACAAGGACGGCCGCACGGCCCCGGACACGATCAACGTGCTGCTGGAGTACGGCGGCAGCCACACGGCGACCTTCGAGGCAACCCTCGCGCCCGGCATTCAGGGAGCGGGCGTGGAGTTCTGCGGCACGAAGGGCAAGCTTTACATCGACCGCGGCCGTTATGATTTCCAGAGCACCGAGCGGGGCGCAAAGCCCGTGACGGTGATGGGGCCAAACTACGATTTCACGCTCGATCACGTGAAGAACTTTCTCGATTGCTGCAAATCCAGGAAGCTGCCGAACTGCGATGTACTGGCAGGCGCCCGTTCGGCACAGGCCTCGCATCTCGGCAATATCAGCTACGTGGAGAAGCGGCGCATCGACTTCGACCCAATTAGGGAAGAGATCCTGCCGTTCTAGGGCGGTCAAGCCAAGGTTAGTTCTTGCGGGGCCTGGAGGCCCCGCGCGGCTCTGGAGAGCCGCCCCACGTCGCTCAGTTCTCTGCTTCGGTCTCCAGCGACTCGATGTGTACCTCGGCAATACGGTTGGCTTCCATCCGCGTGACTTCGAACCGCCGTCCTCCATATTCCACGCTGTCCCCGGCGATCGGGATGCGGCGTAAACGGAAGAGAAGGAAACCGGCCAGTGTCTCGTATTCAGGCTCGACGGGCAGCTCGATGCCGTACTCGGTTTCGAGATCGCGGATAGGGAGGGTCCCTTCCACATCAAGGGGGCCGGCGATTTCCAGCTTCACCTCGCGCGGGTCGAATTCGTCGCGAATCCGGCCAAACACCTGCTCCAACACATCGTCCGCCGAGATCATGCCGGCGATGGTCCCATACTCGTCCACGACGAAACTGATGATCGCGTGCCCCACGCGCATTTCGTCGAGATGCTGGTCGAGCGGCTTAGTCTCCGGGACGAAGGGCATTTCCCGCACAAAGTGGCGCAGGTCGAAAGGCGGGAGCAGCCGCAAACGAGCGGCGGCCGTGTTTCTGGTTCGGGCGTAGGCGAGCATGTCCTTGGCATGCACGATGCCGAGGATGTCGTCGCGCGTTCCCTCGTACACCGGGAGGCGCGAGTGCCGGCTGTCGGCGAAGGTTTGCAGCACCGTATCGTAAGAAGCGCTGACTGGGACCATGGTCAGAGCGTCGCGCGGAACCATCACTTCCCGGACCAGCAGGGTTCGCAAATCAAGCATGTTTTCCGCGGAAACCCGCTCGAACCGGCTGAGGTTGCCCGCGGCTTCGGTTGTTCCCAGGATGAACTTGATCTCCTCGATTGAGTGCGGGTTAGCGAACGCGGTCCGGCGTAACCCCGCCAGTCGAGAGATCCAACCTGCCGTGCGTTCGATGGTCCAGACAAACGGCCCGATGGCCCGGTAGAAGATGAGCAGAATCGGCGCGACCAGTACGGCGAGCCGGTCCGCGCGGTCCATGGCGAGATTCTTCGGGACGACTTCGCCGAGTACGACGTGCATGAACGTCATGAGCGCAAAGGCGAGCGTGAGGCAGGCACCATGGATCACGACGGACGTCGCCGGAGTGAGGATCGGGCCCGTGAATGAGATGAAGAAACCGAACAGCGTCTCTTCGCCAACCCAGCCCAGCGCGAGGCTGCACACTGTCAACCCGACTTGCACTACCGACAGCAGGCGCTCAGGCTTTGCCAGCAGGCTGAGCGCCGCTTGCGCGCCGGCGGCCCGTTCTTCGGCGAGTTCCCGCAGCCTCGAAAGTCGAACGCTGACCAGCGCCGTCTCCGAGCCCGCGAAGAAGGCGTTCAGGCCAATGATCAGGAACATCAGCAGAATTCGATAAACGAAATTGGAATCCATGGCAGCGGCGATCTTTCAGCCTTCCTAGAATTGTATGGTGACGCTTCAGAAAGTTCTTCGTGCACTCAACCTTGCCACCGGCGTGATCGTTCTCGCGGCCATAGCCGCGGGCTACTGGTATCTTTGGCGTCCGTTGCCTAGAGATTCGGGTGTCGAGAAGGCGCCGGTTACAACTCCCATTGTCATCGAGCGCGATGCGCGGGGGATGCCACACATCCGTGCCGGCAGCGTGGAGGACGCTCTGTTCGCCGAGGGCTTTGTCACTGCGCAGGATCGTATGTGGCAGATGGACATGTCCCGGCGCCTGGCATCGGGCGAGCTCAGCGAAGTGGTCGGGCCCGCAGGTTTGCCGCTCGACACGCGGGCCAGGCGCATGCGGATGCGCCGCATCGCCGAGGACCAGGTACGGGAATTGCCGCCGGAGGAATTCGCGCATCTCGCCGCATTCGCGCGAGGCGTCAACTATTACCTTTGGGAGAACGCCGGCGCCCTGCCAGTCGAATTCAAACTCATGGGCTACGAGCCGCGCGCGTGGACCATCGCCGACTCGCTGGTCATCGTCCTCTCGATGAATCGGACCCTGACGGAATCGTGGGAAACGGACATCGAGAAGTGGAAGCTTCAGCAGGAAGGCTCCCCGGAGCGCGTCGAGCGGCTGTATCCGCTTCGGAGCGGGGGTGAGATTTCGCCGGGATCGAACGCCTGGGCGATCAGCGGCAAGCGGACCAGGAGCGGGAGGGCGATTCTGGCGAACGATCCTCACCTCGATCTCACAATGCCTTCGACCTGGTACGCCGTCCATCTGCGCGCGCCGGGGCTGAACGTCACAGGCGTCGCCCTGCCCGGCGTCCCTGGCGTGTTGATCGGCCACAACGAGAACATCGCCTGGGGCATCACTGCGCTGCTGTTCGACACGCAGGATCTCTACGCCGAAACCATGGACATGCGGAGTGGGCGATTCCTGTTTCGCGGTCGGGAGATGGGCGCGGCGAAGGAGGCTGACTGGATCGCAGTGCGCGGCGGCGCGCCGCAAGGCGTGGAGATCTGGCGGACCGTGCATGGTCCTGTCGTGATAACGGAGAACAACCACCCTCTGGCGCTGAAGTGGGCGGGCGCCGAGCCCGGGGCGACCTTCCCGCTGCTGGCAATCGACACGGCGAGAAACTGGGACGAATTCCGGCGGGCGTTGAGCCGCTTCACCGGTCCTGGGCTGAACTTTCTGTATGCCGATGCGAGCGGAAACATCGGGCATCAGGTGGCCGGCAGGCTCCCGCTACGCCGCACGTTCGCGGGTGACGTTCCAGTGGATGGCGCGTCAGGCAACAACGAATGGGACGGCTTCATCCCCTTTGAGCAACTGCCATCGTTTTACAATCCTCCGTCGGGGATCCTGGTGAGCGCCAACCAGAATCCATTTCCTTTGAGCACACCGTGGAAGGTGAACGGCCGGTTCTCTCCGCACTATCGCGAGCGCCGGATCTTTGAATTACTGAGCGCGAAGGAGAAGTGGGACGCGCCGGGCATGCTGTCCATCCAGACCGACGTGTATTCGTCAATGTTGAAGTTTGTCGCTGGGGAGGCCATTCGCGCCGTGCGCGCTCAAGGCGCCGGCGCGGCGACGAAGGAGGCCGTGGACGTGCTTCGAGCCTGGAACGGCCAGATGACTCCGGACGGGGCGGCGCCGCTGCTGGCGGCTCTGATCTACCAGCAACTGCGCTGGCGCATCGCCGCCGTTGCGGCTCCGAAAGGCGGAGTGAAGTATGCCGGTGAAATGGCGCCCGCCGTCGTGGAACTGATGCTGCGCGAGCGCCCGCGCGATTGGTTTCCCGATTGGGACAAGGTCGTTGCCAGCGCACTCGCGGACGCCATCGAGGAGGGCGCGCGGTTGCAAGGCAAACGCATCGGCCGCTGGTCCTACGGCCGGTGGAACGAAGTTGTGCTGGCTCATCCCCTCGCCGACCGCCTGGGCTGGTTCTCCCGCTACTTCAATATCGGACCCATCGAGATGGGCGGCCATCCCACGACAGTCAAGCAGACCACCCGCACGCTGGGTCCTTCGATGCGCTTCGTGGCGACTCCCGGCAGTTGGGATGACTCTCTGCTGACGCTGACGACCGGGGAGAGCGGCCAGGTGCTCAGCCGTCATTACAAAGACCAGTGGGAGGCCTACCGCGACGGACTCGGTTTGCCATTGGAGTTCTCAAAGACCAGCGCGAAGTCGACGCTGACGTTACAGCCGCGTTAACTCCCGGCGCGGTGTTCGCCCAGAAGTCGTGGGATTGCGCGAACGCACCTCCGTCCAAGTGGTTCAACGCTTGTTAGAGGTGAGAGAATTGAGGCCGGAGCCTCGGAGGCGTTTTATAGATGACGAAGTCGGAGATTCTCGAAGAGTTAGGCTTGGGCGCTGTCACTTCGGGCGCGTGCGGCAAAACTTGGATTGAGGCGCCGGGCGGACCGGAACTGACCAGTCTCAACCCGTCGACCGCACAGCCCATCGCCAGGGTCCGCATGGCGTCCGCGAACGACTACGAGCGCGTGGTTGATGAGGCCTACGAGACGGCATTGCGCTGGCGTATGCTACCCGCGCCGAAGCGCGGCGACATCGTACGCCAGATCGGCGACGAGTTGCGCAGGAACAAAGATGCGCTGGGCGCACTCGTCTCCCTCGAAATGGGCAAGATCCTGGCCGAGGGCAAGGGCGAAGTGCAGGAAATGATCGACATCGCCGACTTCGCGGTGGGACTCTCGCGCCAGCTTTATGGCCTCACCATGCACAGCGAGCGCCCGCTGCACCGGATGTATGAGCAGTGGCATCCGCTGGGCGTTACCGGCGTCATCTCGGCGTTCAACTTCCCCGTCGCGGTGTGGAGTTGGAACGCTCTGATCGCGGCCGTTTGCGGCGATACGGTGGTTTGGAAGCCCTCTTCAGAGACGCCGCTTACGGCCGTTGCCGTACAGATCCTGTGCCAGCGCGTGCTCGAGAAAAACGGATGGCCCGGTGTCTTCGCACTCGCAGTCGGCAAAGGCTCGACTGTTGGGGAACGGCTGCTCGCGGACCGGCGCGTCCCGCTGATCAGCGCCACGGGCAGTTGCGAGATGGGCTACCGCGTGGCCGAAGTCGTCGGGCGCAGGTTGGGCCGCACGCTGCTGGAACTCGGCGGCAATAACGGCATCATCGTCACTGAAAATGCCGATCTCGATCTTGCTTTGCGCGCCACGGTCTTTGGCGCGGTGGGCACGGCCGGCCAGCGCTGCACGACGATCCGCCGGCTCTTCGTACAACGCAAGATCGCCGCTCAGTTCACCGAGCGTCTCATCTCCGCTTACAAGCAGGTCCGCATCGGCGACCCTCTGCACGAACGAACGGTGATGGGGCCGCTGGTGAAAGATGGCGCGGTGCTCGACATGCTGGATGGTCTCAAAGAGGCCGGCCTGCAGGGCGGCGAAGTGCTTACCGGAGGCAACCGTCTCGACGGTCCCGGCTTCTTCGTCGAGCCGACGATTGTACGAGCTACGCCCTCCATGCCCGTGGTCAAGGAAGAGATCTTCGCTCCGATTCTGTACTTGATGGAGTACGACACGCTGGATGAGGCCATCGCCTGGCATAACGACGTGCCGCAGGGCCTCTCTTCGGCCATTTTCACTTCGAACCTATACGAGGCCGAGAACTTCCTGAGCGCGCGCGGCAGCGATTGCGGCATCGCCAACGTCAACATCGGCACCAGCGGCGCGGAGATCGGCGGGGCATTTGGCGGCGAGAAGGATACCGGCGGGGGACGCGAGTCCGGCAGCGATGCGTGGAAGGCCTACATGCGGCGTCAGACCGTCACCATCAACTGGTCCGGCGAACTGCCGCTTGCGCAGGGCATCCAATTCGACCTGGAATAGCGCGAGTCGGGGCGCAGCCTGGTGTCACTGCGGAGGCGCTTCGTCGCCTTCGGCCGCGTTGACGAATTTTGTGAACGCGTGAAAGAAGATCAACGGAACCTTGCCCGTAGGGCCATTGCGCTGTTTCGCGATGATCAACTCGGCCTGGCCACGTAGATCCTCGCGCTGTTCCTTGGCGTAGACCTCGGGGCGAAAGATGAAATTCACGATGTCGGCATCCTGCTCGATGGAGCCGGATTCGCGCAGGTCGCTGAGCTGCGGCCGGTGGTCGCCGATGCGCTGCTCTACCGCGCGGCTGAGCTGAGAGAGGACCATGAATGGAACCTGGAGATCCTTCGACATGAGCTTCAGTCCGCGGGACAGCGCGCTGACTTCCTGCACGCGGTTGGAGTTCTTGTTCAGGCTCGGCGACGGCATCAGTTGCAGGTAATCGACCACCACCAGACCCAGCGGCAGCCTGTGGTCGCGGTCGATCTGAGGCCTCAGCTTGCGGATCTTGGCGTTGATGTCCATCATCGACGTGTTTGAACTGTCGTCGATATAGATCGGCGCGGAGTAAATGTCCGCGGCTGCGTTTTTCAGCCGGCTCATCTCGTCGTCGTCCAGAAACCCGCTGCGGAACTTTTGCTGGTCCACGTTGCCTTGCGAGCAGATCAGGCGCGTAAGCAGGGCCTCCTTCTGCATTTCCAGCGAGAAGATGGCCACACCCTTCGGGTCGCGGCTGTTCGTGGCAACGTGCAGGGCAATGTTGAGGGCCAGCGCGGTTTTGCCCATGGCCGGACGGGCAGCCAGAATAATCAGCTCGCCGGGACGCATGCCGCCCGTCATCTCGTCGTAGCGATAGAATCCGGTGCCGGTGCCCTGGACGCGATGCGCCGGGTCCAGCAGGGCGTCGATGCCGCCCTCCGTCGAGTCGAACACCTGTTTCGCACTGACCAGCGCGTCGTTGCTCTGCGCTTCTCCCAGGCGCAGGAATGAATCCTCGGCCGATGTGAGGATCGCCTTCGGATCGTCCTCGCCGAGGAAGCAGCGTTCGGTGATTTCGCGCGCGGCGAAGATCATCTGGCGCAGCATCGACTTCTCTTTGACGATCTGCACGTAGCTCTCGATGTTGAAGAGCTCGGGCAGGCCCTCTTCGAGCGATACCACGTAGCTGAGCCCGTCCACCGATTCGAGTTCGGAGTACCGCATCAGCTCATTGGCCACGGTCACGTGGTCGATCTTGTCCCCGCGAACTTGCAGATCGAGCATGCGCCGGTAGATCTTCCGGTGCTTGTCGAGGCTGAAATCGTCCGGGTCGAGGCCCGCCGCCACGGTAACGAACTTCCCGTCGTTCAGCAGGACCGAGCCCAGGACCATCCGCTCGGCATAGACGTTGGACGGCAGTCCACGATCGAACGAAGGGTCCTTTTGCTGGAGGGATGTGGCCATGAGCGGGATGCACCTTAAGGTAGTCTCTCGACCGCACGTCTGGCAAGACATCTCCACAGGTTTCGCTATCCGCTTTTTCCACAGTTTCCTAGGCTGTGCAAAAACCTGTGGATAACTCGTGCACGCCGCTGTCGGCGCAGCCGGGCACTCTTATCTGACCTGTAGGGATCAGTCCAATTTGATCTGGTTGGCTTCCATCGTCTGGCCCAGCACCGCGAACCGACCAACTCATTCCGCCTCGTGAGCGTCAGAAAACCGGCGTTCTCGCGGGCTGCGAAACGTCGCAAATGCCCGCAGCGGCGTTCCACGCGCTGTATCGACAGGTGTTGAAGATTCGCGAAGAGTTTCCGAATGGATTCCGAAGCTCTTTTCTCAAGGAGTAGGCCGATACTGGGGTTGCCATGATTCCATTCTCAAAACTCACCTGGCAGGCTGCAGCGGCCGGACGTTGGACGGCGCGGATCCTTGGGACTCTGATGGTCCTCTTCCTGCTCGCCTTCGTGTTCGGAGAAGGTCCTCCGCGATTCTCACAAATGGCGGGCCGGGAACAACTCTATTCCCTCGGCTTGGGCGGCCTGTTCCTGGGGCTGATTCTGGCCTGGCGTTGGGAAGGCTGGGGCGGCCTGCTCTCAATGTTGGGCTGGGCATTCCTCGCGGTTCTCTCGAATCGGCCGCCCTGGGCTTTGATGCTTTCGATTCCGGCCGCCGTGGGTTTGCTCCACCTCCTGTGCTGGTGGCGATTGCGTGGCCCGGCCCCACCTCCAGGACCCTTGGATTCCGTGAAAAGCGCCCGCGGCAGAATGCTCTTCGCCCCACTTTGGGTGTTCCTTGCGGCTTTCATCTCACTTTGCGCGAATGAGATGTTCGGCCAGCCTCCGCTGATGACGCGTACCGGCCCGCCGCCGGCCGAGATGGTTGGGACCTGGCGGGCCAGTCTTACGACCGTATCGCGACAACCCCTTGGCGAAGAAATCCCGGTCGCATTCACAGTCGGTCCGGACGGATCCGTATCGGGCTCGATTGGCAACGCGGTTCTGACCAGCGGCAGGTTCGTGCGGAACCGAAGCTGGTTTGGCCGACTGATGAACTGGCGGACCGAATACCAGATTCGAGGCACGTTGTCGCAGGTGGTCGAGTCGCATGGAGGCACCGCGGGCGACCGTTTCTCGGCGCCGCTCCAGCCCTGGGGAGCGGAATTGCACGGAGCGTTGTTTCTATCCCATCCCGGCGCGCCGAAGCCGCTCGGGCTGAACCTAATGAAGCGATGAGCATTGTGACCGGCACCGAATAGTCCGCAGCTCTGCCTAACTGCAGGGGCCTGGTCCAGGTTGCGCCGCGGCACAGTCCGGTGAAGCCTGATATGTTCTTTGCATGAACGAGACGCGCAGACGATTCCTGGGCTCGCAGATTCTGACCGGCGTGGGCGTGCTTGGCGCAACGTCGCAGGCCGTTGCCCAAAGCCCCGTTGCCCAAAGCAAACCTCCGTCTTCGACCGCCAAGGCGGCAGAAGTTCCCGTGGAGGGGCTGGACATTTCGCTGGATGGCGAGTGGGAGTTTCGCAAGGACGGGGACGAGGTTTGGCGCACAGTCACTGTGCCGCATACCTGGCAGGTGATGGATGGCTTTGAGGGCTACTACGGCGTGGCCTTTTACCAGCGCATGTTCCAGGCGCCCGCCGAGGCGGCGAACGCGGCGGTTTCCCTGGAGTTCGAGTCGGTCTTCCACACCGCCGAGGTGAAGTTGAACGGCGTGGTTGTGGCGGAGCACAAGGGCAAGGGCTACACGGCCTTTCGCAGCCGCGAATTGACCAAGCTCGGGCTGAAACCGGGCGAGGACAACCTGCTCGAAGTCCGCGTGGACAACTCGTTCACCGACGCGATGCTGCCGCGTTCGCACTCGAGCGACTGGGCCCACGACGGCGGCATCTACCGGCCGGTGCATCTGCACGTGCTGCCGCGGGCGCACATCGGCGGGCTCACGGTCAAAGCATGGCCTGGCGCGGGTGGCATTGCTCACTTTGACGTCAGCGCAGGCTATGCGGAGCTCGGTGCCGAGGCTAGCCTGCACTTTCGCATTGTCGAGATAGAAACCGGCCGGGTCGTCAAACTGCTTGCGGTCAACCGGATGTCGGAGGCGATGGGCATCTCCCGGCACGAGCATGCCGCCGGCTTCTGGGAAGACGCTCGTTACTGGCACTTCGACCATCCGCACCTCTATCGCGTGGAAGCGACGTTGGTTGCGAAGGACTCGACCATCCTCCACCGCGTGACGCAAGTCTTCGGCGTCCGCCGCTTCGAAGTTAAAGACGGTGGATTCGCCCTCAACGGCGAGCGCGTGCGCCTAATGGGCGTCGAGCGCATGGCCGGCAGCAATCCCGACTACGGGATGGCCGAGCCGCTCGAATGGATCGAGCACGACAACGCGGACATGAAGAACCTGAACTGCGTCTTCACCCGCGTCCACTGGATGCAGGATCGCCGCCTGCTGGACTGGTGCGACCGCCACGGCATGCTGGTCCAACTCGAGGTGCCCACCTGGGGCGGAGACACGTTCCACAACATGAGCCCGGAACTCGAGAAGACTCTCCAGCAGAACGGCCTGGAGCAGTTGCGCGAGATGATCGAGCAGAACCGCCACCATCCCTCCGTCGTGGCCTGGGGGCTGTGCAACGAGATCGACGGCCAGAATCCGCCAGCGGCGCAGTTTGCGAAGAACATGCTGGCGGAGGCGAAGCGGCTCGACACGACCCGCCCCTGCACCTACGCCTCGAACAGCCTCTCGCAAAACGCAGCCAAGGACGTCAGCGCGGTGATGGATTTCGTCTCCTGGAACCAATACTACGGAAGCTGGTACAAGGGCGGCCCGGTCGAGTTGGAGGCGAATCTGAAGGACATTCTCGCCGAGATTCCGGGCAAGCCGCTGGTCATCAGCGAATACGGCTACTGCGCCTGCACACCCGACCGTCCCGAAGGGGATGAACCGCGCATCAAAGTGCTGCGCGAACAGGATGCCGTTCTGCGCAAGTTCGACCGTATCGCGGGCCTGATTTTCTTCTGCTACAACGACTACCGGACCCACATCGGCGACCGGGGCACGGGCGCATTGAAACAACGCGTGCACGGCGTCGTCGACGTCTACGGCCAGCGCAAGCCTTCTTACGAAGTGCTGCGGAGCGAATCGAGTCCCATCGAGGCGCTCACCGCGGCGCTCGACGGGGACACGCTGAAGATCGCTGGCCGCGTCCGCGACACGGTGCCCGCCTACGTTCTGCGAGGCTACGTCCTGGAGGCCGTGGTCTACGGTCAGGGGAACATCGCCGTCGAGCGCCAACGCTTCCTCCTACCGGATCTCCCGCCGGGAGCTGCGATCAGCCACGCGTTTACACTAACCGCCAAAGGCACGCGCGAGATTCGCGTCGAAGTTCGGCGCCCGACAGGTTTCAGCGCAAGAACGGCGACGGCTCGCGTTTAGCGGTGTGTCAATTTCGGTATCGCGGTCTTTCACCCGCGTTCCTCTCGCCGCGTCCCAGTTGGAACCCTGATGCCTGTCCCCGGGCGATAGAATCCACTTAGCAGCGACACATATCACATGACTGAGCGCATCCTCCCAACACCGGACGTCTTCGCGACCTGTCCAAGTGACGGCAAGATTTTGGAATACTACGCCGGCACATTTGAAGCTGTCTATGTGGTGCTTCATCCCTTCATCAAAGCGGTGTCGATCAGTGGCGATCAATTCACCCCATCAACGTATCCCGAACGCTCCACCATAGTTGATAGCTGCCGCCCTGTTTCGTGGGCAGAGGTCGCCGCGAAAGCAGCGCTCCCGTCTATTGCAGCGGTGGATATCGGGCTTCGCACGATGATCGGAGGGTTGAAGGCGGAGTTCTCAAACCGCGAGTACGCTGACAAGATTGAATCGCTGGCCCAGTCCGACCACATCCTGACTCCCCCAGAAGGTTGCTTTTCTGACTTGCTCCACAACCGTATGCTGCTCAGCATTCAGGATCTTGGCTACAAGTGGGTGTGGGTTGGTGATGAGTTCAGCACTGAGAGAAAGCTCTACTGGATCGAAGATCTGATGACGCACGAAGCCAAGGCGACTTGGGGCCACTGTAATGTCTTCACTCCAGATAAAGCGTTGCTGTGGACGACACACTGGGATAGCCACTTCTCGTTTTTGTGCTCTTCGGAGCGCAATGTCGCCGCAATTCAGGAGAAGTACCAATTTGAGGGTTTCGCCTGCACTCCACTTACGGAGGTGTATTGGAGCGTGCGGTCTTGGGTCCCCAGGTAACAGAGTGGAGCCCAATATAGTCTCAGAGCCCGGGTCGCGCCGAACTGGAACTGATCCACTCCTGGCGCGCTGAGCGGATACGCTTCCGCCGCAGCTACGGTTACGATAGCGGGAGATGTCTTCGCCGCTGTCCCTTGTAACCGCCGAACAACTCACTCGCGAATCGACCGGCCGGGTTCTGGTTCACCAGGCCCTCGATTACTGGTCGGAGCGGAGCCCCGACGCCGTGGCGCTCGTCAACGCTACGCGCGGTACGACTTTGACATGGCGGCAGTTGCGCGACGCGAGTCTGGCCGTCGAGCAGAACCTGCGCCGGCTGGGCTTCCGCAAGGGCGATTTCCTGGCCGCTTCGGTGCCATTTGCCAGTGAGCACGTGATCCTCGAATACGCCTGCTTCCGGGCCGGCGTCATTCACGCTCCGCTCGACCTGCGGCTTGGCCCGGCTGAAGTGCTGCGGGAGGTAGCGTCCATCGGCGCGCGCGGCTACGCGCATCTCGGCAAGACGCCGCTGGCCGACCTCCGGGATCTGGCGAAAGCGGTGAAGGCCCAATGTCCCTCGGTCGAACACCTGCTGCAGTTCTCGCCGGCCGAGGAGTGCATCGCCGGCGCGATCCCGGTCGCGAGGCTCTTCGATCCGCCCACGTCGCTTCTCCCTCCGGTCGAAGTCGCACCCACGGACGGCTTACAGGTCATCTTCACTTCCGGCTCTACCGGCTCGCCCAAACCGGCGCTTCTCTCTCACGCGAGCGTCGTCTGCCAGAATCTCTGCCTGGGCACGGCCTTTGATTTCGGCCCGGGCCAGCGCGTGCTGTTGAACCTGCCCGCCTCCCACGTCGGAGGCCAGGCCGAGATCCTGATGACGACGCTGTTCAGTGGCGGCACGGCGGTCGTGCTGGAGATCTTCGACGCCGCGCTCTCGCTGGCTTCGATCTCCAAGTATCAGGTAACGCTTCTGGGTCAGATCCCCGCGATGTTCCAGATGGAATGGCGGCAGAGCGCTTACGACGCCACGGATTTCTCCAGCCTGCGAGCGGCGGTCTACGGAGGCCAGGCCGTGCCGCGCCCGTTCCTCGAAAAGATGCGCACCATGGCGCCGCTGATCGGAACCGGACTGGGCCTGACGGAGACCAGCGGCTTTGTCACCTATACGCCGATGACCGGCCAGGCGGAGGATCTCGACGGTACGCTCGGCGTCGCCATGCCCGCCTACCCCATGAGCGTCCGCCGTCCCATGCAGGCCGATGGACGCGCCGGGGATAAACTTCCCGCGGGCGAGACGGGCGAAGTCTGCTTCCGCGGTCCGCAGACGTTTCTGGGCTACGTCAACAACCCTGAGGCGACCGCGCTGGTGCTCTCGTCGGACGGCTGGCTCTACACCGGCGATATGGGCAGCGTCAGCGAACGCGGATTGCGCCTCTCCGGCCGGGCCAAGTTTGTGATCAAGACCGCCGGTTACCAGGTCTTTCCCGGCGATGTGGAGGAGCACTTCAGCCGCTTGACAGGCCAGGTCGCCAGCGTCGGCGTGGTGGGTCACGAACACGCCCTGTGGGGCGAGGCCATTGTCGCCTTCGTCGAGAAGCGCCCTGGCGCGGATCTCACGGAGACCGAACTCCGCCGCCACGCGCGTTCGCTCGCAGGCTACATGCGACCGCTACACTACGTCGTGCTGGAGCCGGGCGAAATGCCGCTCAACCGCTCGGTAAAGGTCGACACGCTGAAGCTGAAACAGATGGCGCTGGCGGAGGTTGCCCGGCTGCGGGAGCGCGGGCGTTGGGACGGAGCGAACGCGAGTGCGGAGTAATGCCAATACGGGCTGAAGCGGAGTCGAACGCGGGTTCACGGCTCCAGAATCTTATCTGATTTCCCACGCCGCAGCCTGTGCTTCCAAGCCGGTTAAATGAGAACTGCTTTTTTGCTTTCTAGAAATAACATTTTTAGAATCAGCGACTTGGAGACGACCAACGAAAACGCGTTTTTCATTTCGTCGTGCGCATCCCAACCCTACGCGAGGCTTTCCAGTGCGCTTGTACAAGCCTGGGAACGATAGAATGCGGTTTGGCCCATGCCTCAAACGCCTCCGTTCATCATGATTGGGACGCCCTGCTTCGGCGGACAGGTCAGCTCTATCTACACCTTTTCGCTGCTCCAACTGCAACAGGCCTGCGCCCGCCGCGGCGTGGACCTGGGCTACCTGATGCAAGCGGGTGATTCGCTGATCACCCGCGCGCGCCAGACCATCGTGACGCACTTCCTCTCCGAGACGCAGGGGACACACCTGCTGTTCATCGACTCCGACATCGGCTTCGAGCCGGAGCAGGTCTTCCGGCTGCTCGACTTTGACGCCGATTTCACGGCCGCCGCCTATCCGGTGAAGGCCATCGACTGGTCGCAGATCCCCGCTGCCGTGCAGGCCGGCCGCACGCCGCTTGAGTCGGCCACGCTCTCTTACGTTGTCGAGGGTGAACTCTCGAACGGACTCATTTCGCGCCAGGGCTTTGTCAAGGCGCGCTACGCCGGGACCGGCTTTCTGATGATTCGCCGGACGGCACTGGAACGCATGATCGAGCGTTATCCCGAGCTGCGATACCGCTCCGAGCACAAGGCTAACGATCCCTTCGAAGGCAATCCCTGGCGCTCGGCGCTGTTCAACTGCCTGATCGACCCGGAGACGTCCACCTACCTGAGCGAGGACTTCAGCTTCTGCCGGCGTTGGACCGGCATGGGTGGACAGATCTGGGTGGATGTCACCAGCAAACTGGATCACGTCGGTTCGATGACGTTTCATGGGAACCTCGCCGCACGTGTCGATCTTCCGATCGAGCAGGAGAAGCCAGCCGGGCCGGAGCCGCCGACCGATTCGGCCGGGAGCTAGGAGCGCCTGGGATCGCCGATCTCCAGATCGGCTCCGGCCCAGTTCGGACTTCGACCGCCGGCAACTGCCTTTCGACTCCCGGGTGCGCGAGGGCTCACTGGAGTTGCCGCCCACGCAGGCAATCGGAGCCGATCTGGAGATCGGCGATCCCAGGAGCCGTGGACGGCCCACCGGGCATGGAGAGATCTGTGCTGGTCACGTATGGGATGAACCACACACAAGCCGTCCGCCGGGATCCGTCGGGAAATTCAGCAATTCGACAATCTTGACTGATATTTATTGGTTAACGCTGCATGTCATAATCGGACCATGGATCGAGCTAACTGGGCCAAGCAGCGAGAAGCCGACACAATCCGCACGCAGATGCACTATGCGCGGCGCGGTGTAATCACCGAAGAGATGCAGTATGTCGCTCTGCGCGAATGTCTTACGCCCGAACTAGTGCGCGATGAAGTCGCTCGCGGCCGGCTCATCATCCCCGCCAACATCCATCATACGAGCCTCGAACCGATGGCCATCGGCGTCGCCTCCCGCTGTAAGATCAACTCAAACATCGGCAACTCGTCCACCACCTCGGACATCGCAGGCGAACTGGAAAAGCTGAACTACTCCATCAAGTACGGCGCCGACACCGTGATGGACCTCTCCACCGGCGGCGACATCCCGGAGATTCGTAAGGCCATCATCGGCGCATCCAGCGTGCCCGTCGGCACGGTCCCGATCTATGAAGCGCTGGCGCGCGTCCGCCGCATTGAGGACCTGACGCCGAGCGTGATGCTCGAAGTCATCGAGGAGCAGGCGGAGCAGGGCGTGGACTACATGACCATCCATGCCGGCGTGTTGGTGCAGCACATCCCGCTGACGACGCGGCGCGTCACCGGCATCGTCAGCCGCGGCGGGTCGATCCTGGCCGAGTGGATGGTGAAGAACCACCGCCAGAACTTCCTTTACGAACACTTCACGGACATCTGCAAGATTTTCCAGAAGCACGACGTCAGCTTCTCGCTTGGTGACGGACTGCGTCCCGGCTCGCTGGCCGACGCCAGCGACGAGGCGCAGTTTGCCGAGCTGAAGACTCTGGGCGAGCTCACCAAGATCGCCTGGGAGTATGACGTGCAGACGATGATCGAAGGCCCCGGCCACATTCCGATGGACCAGATCCAGCTCCAGGTGGAGAAGGAGATGGAGCTATGCTACGAAGCTCCGTTCTACACCCTGGGCCCGCTGGTCACGGATTTCGCCCCCGGGTTCGACCACATTACCAGCGCCATCGGCGCGGCCATGATCGGCTGGTATGGCGCATCGATGCTGTGCTACGTGACGCCCAAAGAGCACCTGGGGCTGCCGAACAAGGAAGACGTCAAGGCGGGCATCATCGCCTACAGGATCGCCGCCCACGCCGCCGACGTCGCCCGCAAGCGCCCCGGCGCGCGCGACCGCGACGACGAACTGTCCCGCGCCCGCTACAAGTTCGACTGGAATCGCCAGTTTGAGCTGGCCCTGGATCCTGAGACGGCGCGCGCCTACCACGACGAGACGCTGCCGCAGGAAGGCTTCAAGGATGCGCACTTCTGCTCCATGTGCGGTCCGAAATTCTGCTCGATGAATATCTCCTCCAAGGTGGAGGAGTTCACTGCGGCCGATGCAGCCAGGGTGCTGGGTGGTGAAGACCAGGCCGAAAAGAGCGGCTTGGTAAAAATCTCTGGCGACTGAGACTCCCGGGACCGCCGATCTCCAGATCGGCTCTGGACGCTCGCATGAGCGGTAATCCAGTGCAGCTACGCGGGGTGCTACCGGGGCACCGTTCGCGCGCTGGCACATCGACACCCGCGGCTCCGTCGAAACTGACGCACAGGTTTTCCTGCGCTTTTGCTCGCCCGCAGGCCGGCAGGCAGTGGGTGACGGTCAAAGGGTGATTAAAACGGAGCCGATCTGGAGATCGGCGTTCCCAGGGCGAACTGCCCGTTCAGCCCAGCAGATCCTTGACTAATCGCGCGAGTTCCCCCAGATTGAGGGGCTTGGGCAAAACCGCATTCGCCCCCAGCAACTCGGCCGTTCGAAGAAACTGTCCGGCAAAGGCCCCCGAAATGGCAATGATCTTCAAGTGCTTGTTGGACACCCGGATCTCATGAATGGTCTCAATGCCTTCCTGCTCCGGCATCACCAGATCGAGAATAATCAACCCCGGATCGAAGGTCTTCACCTTTTGCAAGGCGTCCAGGCCGTTACATGCCTCTGCGGTCTCATATCCCAACTGCCCGAGATAGTCGACCAGAAGCTGCCGGATGGGCGCTTCATCGTCCGCGATCAGGATGCGTTTCGGGGGCAAGTGACCTCCTTCGCCCTTCGTCGATACCTGGATGATCTCCACGATACCACCTTGTATCTCATCGGGGAATCCTCGTCGAATCTTATGGAATCAGCGTTAGCTCTTGAGTAAGTACACCGCTATTTCCGCACAAAGATTCGGAAAATGGGAGATTCTCCGGCTACCGCTGAGGAAAAGCCGGCGTTCTACGAGCCAGCCCTGCTCCCGGGTCAATTCCTCAAAGTCGAGCACCGTCAGGAAATGAATGTTCGGAGAAGCATGCCAGGCGTGGGGGAAAAGGTGCGTTTTCGGCGCTCGGCCGCTCATCAAATGGGAGAATCGGACGCGCCAGTGGCCGAAATTCGGGAATGCGACGATGGCGCGGTTCCCGATCCGCAGCATTTCAGTCAGGACCATGAGCGGCCTGCGTGCTTCCTGGACGGTCTGGCTCAGGAGAACGTAGTCAAAGGCCTTGTCGGGGTATTCGCGCAAGCTGCTTTCGAGATCGCCTTGATAGACGGAAACGCCGCGTGCGATCGCGGCCTGCACCATTTCGGGATTCAGCTCGATCCCGCGGGCTTCAATCCCTTTAGTTTCTTTGAGAAACGCGAGGAGTGCGCCGTCACCGCAGCCGAGGTCAAGCACACGGCTGCCGGCTGGAATCAGTCTGGAAATGAGGGCGTAGTCCCTGCGCCCCAACACATCGTGGACCTTCAAGGTGCGGCCTCCAACTCGCGTTCGCAGCGTGCCAGGAAGCCACGGACAATCCCGGTCTGATCCTTGACATCAACCAGGAACGCGTCGTGCCCGTAGGTGGAGGTCAGCTCGCAGTAAGTCACGTCGTGGTTGCGGCTTCGGAGTGCGTTGACAATCTCCAGCGACTGGTAACTCGGATATAGCCAGTCAGAAGTGAAACTGATGACGAGAAACCGGCATTGGGCGCGTTCCAGAGAGGCTCCGAGCGAGGGGTATCCGGACGACAGGTCGAAATAATCCATTGCCTTCGTAATATAAAGATATGAATTGGCGTCAAATCTGCCTACAAATTGCGAGCCTCGATAGCGCAGATAACTCTCCACTTCAAAGTCGACGCCAAAGCCGTAACTGAACTCTTCCCGTCCGCGCAGTTTCCGCCCAAACTTCTCACGCATCGACTCGTCGCTCATATACGTGATGTGGCCGACCATCCGCGCCACGGCCAGCCCGCGCGCCGGCGGCTTCGATTCGTAGTAGGACCCGCCCTGGAAGTCGGGGTCGGCGACGATCGCCTGGCGCCCTACCTCGTTGAAAGCGATCTGTTGCGCAGTATGCCGTCCGGTCGTGGCGATAGGGATCGAAGCATAGACCGCGTCGGGGAATGATACCGCCCACTCCAGCGCTTGCATGCCCCCCATAGAGCCGCCTGCAACTGCCAGCAGCCGCGAGATGCCGAGGGACTGGACGAGCATGTGCTGCAATCGCACCATGTCTCCGATCGTGATCACCGGAAAGCTCATGCCGTAGGGCTTCCCTGTCGCCGGATCAATCGAAGACGGCCCCGTCGTCCCCCGGCATCCGCCCAGGACGTTCGAGCAGAGGACGAAGTACCTGTCCGTGTCGAAGGCCTTGCCCGGGCCGATCATGCTCGACCACCATCCCGGCGCCCCGTCCTTGTCCGGGCCGGCTGCGTGAGCGTCTCCCGTAAAGGCGTGGACGATCAGGATCGCGTTCGACTTGCGGTCGTTCAACTGGCCGTAAGACTCGTACGCGACTTCGACGTCGCGCAGCGTCTCGCCGCTGTCGAGGGCGAGTTCACCAAAGCGGACGGTCTTCAACTCGGAAATCATGCTCTTCCTCTCAGTTTGCCCGACTTGCGGAGGAAGAATCGCATTCGCGGCCAGATTGTCGCTTTTCAGGCTCGAGCGGAAGTTCGGGAAGGCCCAGACGCGTATGCTTCCCAGGCAAATTGGCGGCGTCCAGCCGCGCGTGGCTGGTCACCACGAGACGGAGCTCAACGCACGAACGTGGCGGAGTACTGCTTGCCGGGAATGTGTTCATGGCTCTCGACCAGCTTGAACCCGTTGGCTTCGATCTCTTTCACCACATCGTCAAAGTCGAGCCGCATGTGTTCCAGAGCCATGTTGCCCGTGCCCATCGCGCCGGGACGCCGGTAGTAGTCGATCACGACGAACCGGCCGCCGGGCTTCAGCGCGCGCCGCAGGCTGGCGAGCATGTCGGCGGGGTAATTGAAGTGATGGTAGACATGAACTGCAATCGCCACGTCGCAGCAGGCATCCGGCAGTTTCGGATCATGTTCCGTGCCGAGCACGAACTCGACGTTCTTGAGGCCCTGTTTGTTCGCGTAGCCCCTGGTGTTCGCGAGATAGTCATCGAAGATCTCTTCGGCGTAAACCCGGCCTGTCGCGCCGACGGCCTTGCTGAAGAACGGCAGCATGATGCCCGCACCCGAGCCGATGTCCGCGACGCTCATGCCGGGCTGCAGGTGGAGTGAGTCCGCGATGGCCTGCGCGCGCAGCCGTTCGGGGCGTCGGGATCGGAGAGTGAAACTGCCTGGGCGGCGCGCTTCTCCGGGGTGGAATAGTCTTCGTTGGCCTTCTGCGCGAGCAACGCAGGAAGCAGCGCGGCGAACAGCAGCAGAACTCGCGCGAGTCGAGCCATTAGAGACCTCTTTCGAGAGGCATGGCGAACGGAGGTTCAGCCATGAAGTCGAGTTCGGCCATGCGCGCCATTGCGGCGCGCAGATTCGACTCGACGGTCTTTTCGAGCGTAATGACGAAGGGCAGCGAACGCCAGTCTTCCTCCGGCAATTGCAGCACCGCATCGATGCCGATGTGATACTCGGCCAGGATCGCGCTGAGCGCCGCGATGATGCCGGGCTTGTCCACCACGCGGAAGCGCAGATACCATTCGCGACTCTGCTCGCCAATGTTGCGCGGCTCAGCGTTGGGAACGCATGTGAACCCGAAGGGCGAAACGCGCTGCAGACTGCCGAAGCGCAGGTCGCGCGCCACCTGCATCAGGTCGCTCACCACGGCGACGCCCGTCGGCAGCGAGCCCGCGCCGCGGCCGTAATAAAACGTATCGGCTCCGAACGCTCCCTTCGCCCAGACGGCGTTGTAGGCGCCCTGCACGCTCGCCAGGACGGTGGTCAGCGGCAGGAGCGCCGGACGGACAGACAGGAATAGCCCGTCGCCCTCATGCCGGGCGGAGCACAGCAGACGGATGGTGCAGCCCAACTGGTGCGCATAGCGGAAGTCGATCGGGCTCACTCGGCGAATGCCCTCGGTCGCAATTCTTGAGGGATCGATGCGTACGCCGAATGCGATGGATGCGAGCAGCGAGAGCTTCGAACGCGCGTCGAAGCCGTCGACGTCGGCCGAAGGATTGGCCTCGGCGTAGCCCAGCCGCTGAGCTTCGGCGAGGACCGCATCAAAGGCGGTTCCGTGCTTTTCGATCTCAGTGAGGATGTAGTTGCAGGTGCCGTTCAGGATGCCGAAGAGGGTCTCGACACGGTCGCCGCAGATGCCCTCGCGCAGGGCGGCGTGAATCGGGATCCCCCCGCAAACGGAGGCCTCCATGGCCAACTCGACTCCTTGTGCCGCGGCCCGGCGCCAGATGTCCACACCGTCGAGCGCGATCAGCTCCTTGTTCGCCGTCACCACGCTCTTGCCATTGGCGATCGCGCTGTCCACCACCTCGCGCGCCACGCCCGTGCCACCGATCAGTTCGGCGACGATCTCAACGCCGGGATTAGACGTGACTTCGCGCCAGTCCTCGGTGACGAGCGCGTTCCCGATCCCGGCGGGCAAGCTCTTGCTCTTCGCCGTGCGGCTGCAGACTGCCGCCACATTCAGGCGGAAACCGAGTTTGGCGGCGATCTGGCCGGCGTTTTCGGCCAGAATAGTCAGCGCGCCAATCCCCACGTTGCCGAGGCCCACGATGCCAACATTCACATCCTGCATAAAAGGCTATGATAGCAGCGCCTTGCGAGCATTCGGCCGCCTTATAATCTGCCAGTGCGTGTCAACATTTGCGGGCGCGCAACAGCAGGCGCCGGTCCCGGGCGAGGATTAAGCCGAAAAGACATTTCCGGCAACGGCCGGTAGTGGGTCAATTTCCGAAATCGCGGCTTTTCGTCTGCTGTCTGCATGAATCGCTTGTAAGTTATTTATTTACGGTGCCTTGTGTGCATCGGCCAAGCATCTGAATGCACCATCAATGCATAACCGAAGCCCTCTACGTTGGGGCGACTTTACACCGCGTTTCTACCGAATCTCGGACGGTTTGACTTCAACGGTCTGAGTGGCATCGTTGCCAACATCCACGTCCATCCCGGAAACCGTCTTCTGCACATACGCCGAGTTGGTGCGCCAAGCCACACCGGGCGGAAACGCGAACAGCCGGTATTTGCCCGCCAGCAAGTGGGCGAACGCCCCGCGCCCGTCGGAGTCGGCAGTGATCGTCTGCGCTTCCTGATTGGGGTCAAGTTCATTGTATGGTTCCGGCCGCAGTACCAACTGCGAGTCCGTAGCCTTCTCGCCACCCGCCACGGTGACGTTGATCGACCCCGTCGCCGGGTGCAGCACGACCTCGAGCCGCTGATCCGGAGCGCCAGGATTCATCACAAATGTTTTCCGGCCGGCTCGCGAGCTGTTGTAGAACACCTCTCCCACCGCGAGCGTATCCGGGAGCCCCACGACCAAGACATCAAAGGCGCCGGGGAAGACGTTCGGCCACGCGAAAGCCCCTGTCGCTTCCGATACCTTAGTCAGAGACTCCTCGCCAAGCTCGTCTCCAAAGACTGACCGTCCGCGCGGGTAAAGCTGAATCTTGAGATGCAGCTCCTTCAATTCGGTTCCGGTCACGGTCTCCGCCAGCCGCACCTTGCCGTTGACCGGAATCCCCTTCATGAGATTCAGATCGACGTGGTCCAGTCGCTGGTCGTCGAGATCGAGCGTCAAGAACGCCCGCTGAGTCTCCGTCGGCTTGGCCGCCTTCGTCTCGGCATTCAAGTAGTACTTGCCCGCAGCCAGCCCCTCCAGTTTGAAGCACGCATCCGCGCGGACGGTCTTGTCGGCGACGCTGTTATACATGGACGTCCCGCCCTGTATTTCGATCAGAGTGAGACCGAGCGCCACGTCGCCCAACTGATCGGGGCTCCCCTCGGCATGAAGACACCCGCGGATAGCAGCCGCCCTACGTTTCGAGAGTTTGAAATCGATTCGGTCGAGCGCCACGCCTGGCAGCAGCGTCACGCTTTCCGCCTGTTCGCGCCGCTCGACGCCGGGATAGTAACTTCGCAAATAAGCTGGTTGAGCGCCGCTCCGAAACTCGTCGTCGGTGCCGCCCGGCAGGAACCTTTCTCCATGCGCCGGAGCGACCTCCAGGATATATTCGCCGGGACCGAGTCCCTTTAGCGCGTACGCACCGTTCTTGTCCGTGGTGGCGCCCTCTCCGGCAAACACCAGCGCCCGGCTCGCTCCCATGGTGAGCCAGGCCATCGGCAGAACGAGGAGACCAGGGACGGATTGCTCTGTCTCGGGATCGATCACGCGCCCGGTGATGGAGACGGGCTGCTCCATGACAATCACGACGCCGGTCATCTTCTGGCCCGGTTTCAGGGCTAGAAACTTGCTTGTTTTGGCGTCGTCGCCCCAGTCGAGGTATCCCGCGTTGCGGGCGTGGAGCGAAAAGCGCGCGGGCTCGACTTTGAAACTGAATCGGCCGTCATCGCCGGTGAACATCGACAACACAGGGCTGGCCGGGTCTTGCGGCTGGGTGGTCGGATCGGCCTTCTCGATCGTGTTTTTGTTGAAGTAGGTTTCGCTGCCCAAGCGGTAGAGGATCACACGCGCCCCGGCGAGCGGCTGATTTGAAGCGGAGTCGATAACTCTGCCGGATATTTCAGCCGGGTTCGGTGCGGTACTCGACTGCAAGATGGCCAACAGGCTGAGCGCAGCGAAGTGCACGTCCATTCCATCGCTATTCTACGATAGTAAACTCACATTTAAGGGCAGCCTAACTCCAAGCGCCAAGGACAACGCCCGGCTGGGTGCTCCAATCTGAGAGTTTCCGAATTACAACTTCGGGAGATTCCGGGTCTTGGGCTCAAGTTACCCTCGATCGAGGCACACGTTGAACGGAGTCTCGAGGGATTGGGCATGATAAGTGAGCTTCTCGTCCATCGGGCCACTCATTCGCAGTCTTGCGGGACATGGATCGCGCCGGACACGGAAACTGACCCACCACCCAACGGCCCGGCAACTTGAGCACATCCTCACAGCCGACCCGCGCAGAACTGGAAGGACCTGGAGAAGATGGCCCGGCTTGTGGAAGCCGTCCGGACCGACGCGCGGAGAAATGCGCATTACGTCCTCCCGGTGCGGAGCCTCAGAACCCTCGAGCGGATCGAGAAGCTCAGCAAGACCATCCGCGCCCGGATGGAACGCGACCGGGCATGCTGCCTGATATATTGATGTCGAGCCCTGTCATGCCTTCCATCCGTGAAAAAACACAACTCATGAGCGCCTCCGAGATCGACCGCACCATGGTCCGTTTGGCGCACGAAGTTCTTGAGAAGTCTCCCGATCTCGACAATCTGGCGTTCATCGGGATCAAGCGCAGGGGAGTGCCCATGGCGCAGCGCCTGGCCCGGAACATCGAAGCTCTCGAGGGCCAGAAGATTCCCGTTGGCATCCTGGATATCAACCTGTACCGCGACGACCTGTCCACCGTGGGCCCGCGCCCGGTGGTCAGCGGTACCGATATCGGCTTCTCCATCGTAGGCAAAGATGTGCTGCTGATGGACGACGTGCTTTACACGGGCCGCACCATTCGCGCGGCGCTCGATGCGCTATTCGAGTTGGGGCGTCCGTCGCGCGTGCAATTGCTGGTGCTGATCGACCGCGGCCATCGCGAGCTGCCGATCGAGGCACAGTATGTAGGCCGGAAAGTGCCGACCTCCTCCCGGGAGATTATTGAGGTAAAGTACCAGGAGATCGATGGAGTGGAGAAGGTCCTGCTGGTAGAAAAGGTGGATTGAAGCCGTCATGGCAACCGGACTGCTCGGTATCGAAACATTCCCCCGCCCGGACATTGAACAATTGCTTGAACGGGCGCGAAACTTCCAACCGAAGGAGAGCGGCAGCTATCCCCGCCTGACGAGTTGTGCGGGCAAGATGATAGTGAGTCTGTTCTTCGAGAACTCCACGCGAACGCGTTCGAGTTTTGAGATTGCGGCCAAGCGCCTGGGTGCGGAGACACTTTCGATTACGGCCTCGGGTTCCAGCGTGACCAAGGGCGAGTCGCTGGTGGACACGCTCAACACCCTGGTGGCCATGCGCCCGCAGGCTGTCGTCATGCGCCACGGCGCTTCCGGCGCGCCGCACTTTCTGGCGCGGCATCTGTCGATTCCGATCGTTAACGCAGGCGACGGCACGCACGAGCATCCAACACAGGCGCTGCTGGACGCGCGCACGATCCTCGACAACAAAGGCGCGCTGGAAGGTCTGCGCGTAGCCATCATCGGCGACATCGCCCACAGCCGCGTGGCGCGCTCGAACATCTTTCTGCTGTCGAAATTCGGCGTGGATATCGTGCTCTGCGGACCGCCCTCGCTGGTGCCGCGCGAACTGTCCCTGATCGCGCCGGGCGTGCGCTTGGAACACGACATTCGCAAGGCCATCCTCGGCGCGGACGTGATCATGATGCTGCGCGTGCAACTGGAACGGATCCACGAGCCGACGATGGACGCCAGCGAGTATTTTCAGTTTTACGGACTCCGGCTTGAGCATCTTGATCTGGCCAAGCCGGACGTGATCGTGTTGCACCCCGGCCCGATCAACCGGGGCCGCGAGATCTCATCCGAGGTCGCCGACTCGCAGCGATCGATGATCTTGAACCAGGTGGAAAACGGCATCGCGGTGCGCATGGCCGTTCTGGAAAGGGTGTTGCTCCAGTGAAACTCGTCATTCGCAATGGGCGGGTGATCTGCCCGTCGACAGGCTACGACAACGTCGCCGACGTGCTCATCGAAAACGGGCGGATCGCGGCAGTCGGGCAAAACCTATCGTCTCCTGCCGCGGAGGCGCTCGACGCCTCCGGACTCGTCGTCGCGCCCGGTTTCATTGACATCCACGTGCATCTGCGCGAGCCCGGCTTCGAACATGCCGAGACCATCGAGAGCGGGTCGCGCGCGGCCGCGGCGGGCGGCTTCACCACCATCTGCTGCATGCCGAACACGATGCCGGTAAACGACTCCGCGACGGTGACCAGCTACATTGTCGAGCGTGCCCGCCGTCACGCTGTAGTCAACGTTTTCCCGATTGGCGCAATCACCAAAGGCAGCAAGGGCGAGGAACTCGCGGCCATCAGTTCGATGGTTGCGGCGGGCGCTGTCGCCATCAGCGACGACGGCCGCCCCGTGATGAATTCGCGCGTGATGCGCCGCGCCATGGAGACCGCGAGCGAACTGGAAATCCCGGTCATCGACCATTGCGAGGACCTGAATCTGAGCGGCGATGGCGACATGCATGAGTGCCTGGATTCCGTGCGCCTCGGCGTCTCGGGCATCCCCAGCGCGGCCGAGGACGTGATGGTGGCGCGCGATATCCTGCTCGCGGAGCTGACCGGCGCGCGTTACCACGTAGCTCACATTTCAACGAAGCACGCGGTGAGCATGGTGGCCTTCGCCAGGCAGCGCGGGTTGAGCGTGACGGCCGAAGCGACGCCGCATCACATCGCGCTGCACACCGGCTTGATGCCGCCCTACGACTCCGACTACAAGATGAAACCGCCGTTACGCTGCACTCACGATGTGGACGCGGTGGTGAACGGTCTGATTAGCGGCGCCATCGACTGCATAGCGACCGACCACGCGCCCCACGCCGGCGACGACAAGATGCAGGAATTCGAGAAGTGCCCATTCGGCATCATCGGGTTGGAGACGGCCGTGGGCACAGCACTCGAAGTGCTGGTCCATTCGGGAAAGCTGAGCCTGAATCGTCTGATCGCCTTGTTTACCTCGGAACCGGCGCGCGTGATTGGCTGGAAGGATGAGCAGTCCCGCGGAGCGTTGAAGGCAGGTTTCGTAGGCGACGTCACGCTGCTCGACCCGAATCGCGCGTGGACTTACGACGTCAACAAGAGCTTTTCGAAGAGCAAGAACTCGCCGTTCCACGAACACACGTTCCAGGGCGGCCCTGTCGCTACGATCGTCGGCGGACAGGTAGTGTGGCGTTGCGACGGATTTTGAATGGGGCGGCGCTCTAGAGCGCTTTCACATCATCTGTGATCCGTTGCTCTTCGGCCTCCGCGGGACAGGCGCGTTCAGCATCGAGCAGCGCTTGCTTGCGCTTGAGGCCCCAACGGTACTCGCCGAGTTCCCCGCCGCTGCGGATGACGCGGTGGCAAGGGATGATCAAAGCGACGCGGTTGGCAGCGCAGGCGCGCCCCACGGCGCGGGCGGCCCGTGGCTGGCCAATGCCCGCGGCAACTTCGCCATACGATTGAACCTGGCCCAGGGGAATGGACTGCAGGTAAGTCCAAACCTTCATCTGGAAAACGGTCGAGCGAACGTCGAGGGGAAGATCCAGTCGAGACTCCACGCCTTCCAGATAGCGATTGAGTGCGTTCACCCAGCGGGCAAACTCCGGCGCGCGGGGACCGTGCATGGGCTCGATGCGTGCTGCCGGGTACTCACGCCGCAACTCCTCCTGCAGACTCTCGAGCGATGCGCCGAACTGGAGAAAGCAAATGCCCCGGTCCGTTGCGCCGAGCAGCAGCAGCCCCAAAGCGGACTCGATTGGCGCGCAAGTGATGACAACCCCTGGCGCCCCCCTGCGGTATTCTCCAGGCGTCATCCCGAGCCGCGTGTCAGCGCGCTCGTAGACCCGGCTCGACGAGCCGAAGCCGGCTCCATAGACTGCCTGCGCCACGTCCTCGGATGTGCGCAACTCACTTTTCAGCTTCCGCAACCGGCAGGCGTCGGCGTACTGCTTGGGAGAAACCCCGACGACCGACTTAAAAAGGCGCTGCAGATAAGACGGGCTGAGATGGGCGTGCTCCCCGAGATCGTCGAGTGTTAAAGTCCGCTCGACGTTTTCCTCGATGTACTCGCACAGGCTGCCCATAGCCGCCACAAGTGCACCCGCCGTGGCCGCATCCTGTGGGCGGCAGCGCAAGCAAGCCCGGAGACCGGCCTTTTCGGCCTGCTCCGTTGTCTCGTAAAAGCGCACGTTGTCGCGCAAGGGCTTGCGCGCGGGGCACGATGGCCGACAAAAGACGCCGGTGGTCAGGACCCCAAAGTAGAAATGACCGTCGCGAGTCTTGTCGCGTTGCAGAATCGAATTCCAGCATTCATCCGGATCCAGCACGTTGTCCTCCCGATTTTCCAGGTAGACCGCCTGATGCAGCCCGCGGAAACAGGATCGCCTGAACGGCTCAAGGGCTTCCATCCGATTCTTGTTATCGAATCGAAAGAAGCCCTTGTACTACGGAAAGTATGGGGTCTCAGAACTGCAAACGCAAAGAGAACTGAACCGACCTCGGTCCGCCCGAGGTTTGCGACGGGTTCACTCCGCCGCCCACGCTGGAGTAGAGCATTTGCGTGGCAATTCCGAAGTAGGGACTCTGGAAGTCCGCGCCCTGCTGGCTGGACGGGTTTGCAAAGTTGGGATGGTTGAATGCGTTGAAAGCATCCAGGCGGAGTTGGAGGTTGAATCTGTCCCCAACGGGAATCTGCCGGCGCACCGCCAGATCTGCCTGCATGGCATCGAATCCGCGCAGCACATTGCGTCCCAGGTTGCCCTGTTCCCCGGTTGGCGGTCCGATGAAGGCAGCGGGATTCAAACGCTTCCCACCCGGCGCATTCTTATCGGTGATCCATATCGGCAGGCCGGTCAGGTTCGGCCGGACCGAGGCAAAGAAGAAGTTCGCACTCGATCCGCTGATGGTGGTCGTGTCTGGATTCGCGTCCTGAGTCAAATAGCCGCTCACGTCGAAGGGCAGGGCGGTGCGGAAGGTGAACACACCATCCAGGAACCAATGGCCCAATATCGCATTCAGCAGCGGCTCTTTGGGGTTCCAAAGCTGGAAACTGGCCGTCGCGTTCACGTTGTGGCGGATGTCGAAGTCGGAACTGCCGTGGGCGTTGCCCAGCAGCAAGGCAAATCCTCCCCCGCCCATGTCGCTCGAGGCGCTGTCCAGCGAGTGGCTGTACGTATAAGCGACTTGCGCCTGCAAACGCTTGCTCAACGTGCGGCGATACTGCACCTGCAACCCGTTGTAGTTGGAACTCGCTCCATTCGTCGTGATCTGCAACATGCTGTAGTCGGTGCTGAAGAACGAACCGGCATTCTCCTGACGCAGCAGCCGCCGTCCCGCAGTTCCGACATACCCCACGCTCAAGCTCTGTCCCGAGCCAAACCAGCGCTCCAGGATCAAATTCCACTGATACACGAGCGGCGACTTGAGATTCGGATCTGCGCCCATGATCATCCCGTAAGGTGTGGTCGGGGGCATGGTCGGAATCGTCAGCACAGTCGAAGTAAGAGGAAACACGGGCAACGTGTTGATCACGCTATTCACATAGGGCGGGCTGTCGAACGCGCTGGCGCTGGAGCCGTAGCCAGTATCGTAGAAGACACCTACACCGCTGCGCACAACTGTCACGTGGTCTCCGCTGCCGCGAAGCTGATAGGCCATTCCGAAGCGAGGCGCAATATTAAACCAGCTGGTCGCGTAGAGCTTATTGGACGAGGTCAGATTGTAGGAGCTGTCAAGCGCCAGCAGGCTCGGTCCGCTACGCGCGCTCGGCGCCGGATTGACGTCCCAGCGGAAGCCATAGGTCAGGGTCAACCGGTTCGTCTTCTTCCAGTTGTCCTGGATGTAAAACGCGTAGTTCTGATAGAAGGGATAACGATCGGTGACGCTCGAGCGGACCACTGCGTTCGTGGCCGTGCCACTCAACAACCCGCCATTGGTTCCGGTCATTCCATCGAAACTGACATCCGTGCTGAATGGCACATAGTGATAGGTCGGCATCAGGATGCGGGCATCAATGCCTGTCCGGTACTGGTGGCCACCGTCGGAGACCGACTGAGTGAAAACGAAGTTCCCCTGGTTTTGCGTATTGCTGCTGGTCTGGCCCTTGGAGAAACCGCCAACGCCCATCACGTTGAACGAATAAGAGCCCGTGGTCGAATCAACGCCCGCGGGAAAGATGAGGGAGTCGGGAAGAACAACGGCGCCTCCAAACGTGTCCATGGACGAACTCATCCGCGAGCTGGTTCGAGACACATTCACTCGAATGTCGTTGACGAAATCGTCGCGAGTGATAAATGTCATGGCGGCCGTGAGGGTCTGAGACGATGAATGGAAGTCCTGCAAGCTGTTCGAACTGCTGCCCAGTCCGCCACGGGAATCATTTGTGGAAGGCGTGTAGCTGTAACGCAGGAACGCGCTGACGTGGTTGTTGATCGTCCGGTCGAGGCGAAGGCTGGACGCATCGGTAGTCGAAGGCAACGAGTAAACGCTTAGGAACTGCGCCGCGCCATTGCCCAGCTCAATCCCGTTCGGAACGGGGAAGGCTCTCAAATACGGCAAGAGGGCCGGTTTGGCCAGATTGCGCACTGTGTTGTCCGGCACGCTGTCAATGGCGGTGCGTGGCTGGGTCAGACGAAGACCCTCGAAAGAGGCAAAAAAGTAGGTCTTGTTTTCCTGCAGCGGCCCGCCGACGGTGCCGCCATAATCGGCCAGGTGCGATATTCCCTGCGGCAGGTTCTCGCTGTTCGAGAACCAATCGCTCGCATTGTACTTATTGTCTCTGTAGTATCCGAACGCGCTGCCGTGGTAAAAATTGCTCCCGCCGCGGCTGGTCATGCTTACCTGTGCTCCGGGAGAGCGGCCAAACTCCGGCGCGAACGTGGAGGTCTGAATGCGGAACTCCTGCAGCGAGTCCAGTGTGATCAGGTTGTAAGTGTTGCCGGCAGCCGTAGTCGAGAGAGCTGATGTTAACGCCATGCCTCCACCGCCAAATGGACCACCGCCGCCGCCGCCAGCACCCGCGCCGGCGTTCGCGCTGACACCATCCACGGTGTAGTAGTTCGTATTCGAACGGAGGCCGTTCGAGTTGACGTCTCCGCCGCCCCTCTCCCCGCCGGCGTAAGTGACGCCTGGGGCCATCAGGACCAGCGCCTGGATGCTGCGGGAGTTAGAAGGAATGTCCGAAGCGTACCGGCCACTTACGGTGGTTCCCGTGGAGGGGTCGATTTGCACGCCTTCGACTTCACCCTTGACTGTAACCTCCGCCTTTTCAGCGGCAGCGACGCGAACTTGCAGACGCAACGACTGAAAATCGCGAGCGTGCAGTTGGAGATCCTCGACGGTGTATTTCTCAAAGCCTGTCTTTTCAACCTCTACCCGATAGGAGCCCGGATTCAGAGCGTTGAAATACGTCGTACCTGTGACCTCGGTCTCACCGGCATGCGCAGCGCCGCGGCCTTTCTCGACAACGGTCACTTTAGCCCCAGGAACGGCCGCATCCGACGGATCCAGAACGGTAACTGCCAGCCGCGCTCCTTCCTGAGCAAACATGAGTGCCGGGGTGAGTAGAAGGCAAAGCGACACCCCGCTCGAGCGGAACTTGAATCGAGACACAGACCTCCTGAACACACCTATGACGGATTAGATTGGGGACGCGTTACGCGAACTTCGCCCACACAATACTCTAGTGTACCAGCGAGAAACGGCTCACCCGCTCGTGGGGGCGTGGATTGAAACTTCGTCGCTCATCGGGTGCCGCCTTCCGCCCTGAGGCCCCTCCCCGACTGAAGGCGACTTAGCCGTGGTGCTTGAGCACGCGTGTGGTGGCGGTCAATGGACAAATCTAAACCGCGACGCTTCACTTGATTCCGTCGTTCGGTGCGTGGATGAGATCCTGCTTCGTCCCGAGATACCGTTCCGTCGTCTGAACTGGCGAGTGCCCGAGCAACAACTGGATATGCTCAAGCTCGCCACCTGCGGCTCGGCACAATTTCGCGCAGCTCCGCCGCAGGTCATGAGAGGCAATTTCGGGAACGCCCGCCGCTGTCGCGTAAGGCTGAAGTAGCTGCCAGACGACTTTCTCTGACATTCGTTCCGCGCGCTCCTGATCGCCGCGCGCGATGCGGCGCAGCGGCCCGAAGCGGGATCAGTTGCTGATGTGGGTGGGCGCCGCGAAAACCGAAGCCGGCCGGGCCTTCGGATACGTGAAGATCCAATTGCCTGAGGCCGGTCAAGCAGTGACGCGCCAGACATTCACTTTCCGGCTCGACAAGCTCAAGCTGCAGGAAGCCCAACTGCGCGACGGCCATTATCTGTTACGCACAAACCTGGTGGCGGAAGATCCGGCGGTGCTGTGGGACCGCTACATGCAACTGGTGCAGGCCGAAGCGGCGTTTAAGTCGCTGAAAAGCGACTTGGGCCTTCGGCCGATTTACCATCAATTGGAGCATCGTGTCGAAGCCCATATCCTGATCGCTTTTCTGGCCTACTGCCTGACGGCGACGCTGAAGCACCGCTTGCAGGGGCATGCTCCCGGCTTGAGCCCCCGAGCCGTGCTGGAGAAACTGGCGGCCATCCAGACGCTCGACGTCTGGATGCCGACCACCGATGGTCGCTCTCTGGTGATGCCACGTTACACCGAGCCGGAAGTCGACTTGGCACTGCTGCTCCACCAACTCAAACTCGTACTCCCCAAACAACCCCTGCCCCGCCTTGTCAACGCTTCGCCCGCCGCCATGCCCCCACTCAAAATGTAGTGCCGACCTCGGCGGAATCTCCGCTGAAAACAAAAGGCTTCCCGGCGGTGTACCCACCCAACTGCGAAAGTCGGGCTAACATGACCACCTCCGAACTCAAACTCATCAAAAGGGCGTTGGGAGCCAGAACCGTCAACGCCCTTGCGGAGGTCGCGATTGAGCCCGACCGCGCCGCATGGGTCAGGCTTGCTTTTGCCGTCACCATGGCCGTGTTCCAGGAGATCCGCTTGTCTCCTGAAATTGCGGTCGTAGTCCAAGGGCTATGGGCCAAGGCCGGATACGGGCCGCCTCAGCTCCACGCGCCTTGCGATGCGTACGTCGCTGATCCTTGCTACAGCTTTTTGGAGATGTGGACGCCCATCGCCCGGCATCTGGCCAAGTCCGGGCTCGCGGCTCAGGCTGAAGCGTCCCTGCGGTCAGGCCAGACGGTGCGGGCGCTGTTCTGGTCGCTGTATGGTATCAAAGCTGGGCCGGAGCGGGATCCAGCAATGGAGCCCGCCCGTAGGGTCTTCCTCCGGACGTGGCGGCGAGCCCATTTATCGGCCAATCGACTGTAAATGATTGATTCTATGGTGGGCTCACGGCGACTCGAACGCCGGACCTCTACCGTGTCAAGGTAGCGCTCTAACCAACTGAGCTATGAGCCCTTGAAGGACTTTTACACTATAACATGCGGGCCGCGGCAGGCTCCACAACGACGACCGAGTGAATGTGCAGTTTCGGCATCCTGATTTCCCAAGAGCCTTTTCCCTGCAATTGGTTGTGAACCGGAGTCAAAACCTCGCCGCCGGGCGACAATTGCACCTTCGACGGAGCCCAGGCGAGGCGCAGCGTCACCGGCCCGACCTCCGGCACGAAATCGGTGGTGGCGTAGTCGCCGGCCACCTGCATGCCGGCGTTGTTCAAGAGATGGATCATCAACTTTCCACTTTTGCGGCGCAACACAACTTCCACGGTTGGAGGCGCCGCGACCTCGACCAGCGGGCGGAAGCGCGGGGCGATCAGGCGTTTCACAAAGTCGCGTACCGCGGGCGTGTGGGTTTGTGCGTAGACAATTCCAGCGGGACCCGGTACGAGCACGATCTCGCCCTTCCCGATCTTGCGGGCCACAGCCGCCGGCTTGCCGCCGCTGCGAGTGTCATACCCGGCGAAGCGCTGCTCCAGGACTTTGGCGTCGTCTGGATCGATGTCCCGCCACAGCCCATGCAGGTTGGCGAGAACCTCCGAGCCGCCGACGAATGCTTCTTCGACTGCCGCTTGCTCGCCCGACAGGCGGACGCCGGCTTCGGCGCCAAACAGAGCCGCATTGGCCGCGCCAGACGCGAGCAGGACTCCGCCCGCGGAGACGTATTCCAATAGCGACTTCTTCAGAGCCTCGCCGACCGCCGTCCATTCCGGCAGGACGAGGAACGGATACTCGCTCTTGATCTTTTCGAGTTTCCAATCCGGCACGACATCCACGGAATACTGCAGCGCGGTCAGCACGTCGATCCAGCCGCGCGCCGAATCCGTCGCGCTGCCCCAGCCTCCGAACAACTTGTTGGTGGTCGAATAGAGCGAATCCTTCGAGAAAACGACGCCAATCTGCGGCACGCTGGCGGACTTGTGCGACGCCTGCTGGCGCGCGCGGCAGAACTCGCCCACCCTGCGCATCACGTCGATGTGGCTCGTCTCAAACCAGCCCGCGCGGCTCGGCACATAGTAGACCTGGAACCCGCCTCCCTGCGCCAGCACGACCGAGGCCTCCTGCTGCAACTGGATCGCGGGCTTATGCACGGAACCGATGTGGTTCGACTCGGCCTGCTGGAAGCCCCACGCCATCAGGTCCCACGGCCGGCCGGTCTGCGACAGATAGCGAGCCTCCAGCCGCGCTGTCGAGATGCTCGCATTACCGAGGTAATCGCCCGAGAGGAAGTCCACGCTCAGCGTGGGTTCTTCGGGCACGAAAGTCGAGTAGAGCCAGTTGCTGGCGATCTGGAACTTAGGATGGCTCTGGTGCAGCGCGTCCACGTAATGCCGGACGTAACGCCGGAACTGCTCGCGGTTGAGTTCGAGGAATTGCAGCCAGCCGGGATCCGTCGGACCTTTTGGCAGAGCTTCAATACCAGTGGCTTTGCGGAATGCCTCTTGCACGGCGGGTGCATAGTCGGGATTGGTCGCCCAGCACTCGCCGTCGACCCAGGCTCCGTCCAGATCGTACTTCGAGGCCGCTTCCCGCAATTCTCGAATCATCAGATCATCGACGTACGGCCCGAACGTGGAAGTCTGGTTCTTATCGCGCTTGCCGTCCTTGTCAACTCGCGCCCACTCCGGATGGCGCGCGCAGGCCTGGGTGTCCCACACGCCGGAGAAGTGAATATAGAGCGACACGTTGCGTGCTGCGGTCACCTTGCGCCAGATCTCCAGCGAGTCCTTGACGATACCAGGCGCGGACGGGCCCACCTTCGAAGGCCAGCCGAGCCAGCCCGGATGGCCTTTGGAGTCGTACTGCACGTAGTCGGGCTTTGCGGCGGCCAGCAGACGCTCGACCAAATCTTCGCTGACGTCGCGTCCCAGCACCGTGTCCTGCTCGTTGGGATGCAGGTCGAAATGCAACCCGAAAAAGCTATCCGCGCGGCGCAGCCTGCCTGTCTCGTCCTGTGCCGAAAAACCGGGCAGCACTGCGGCGGAAGCGGCGGCCAAAGCCGCGAACCGGCGGCGGGTGATACGAGCATCGAAAGGCATTGCAATCAATCTACTCCAATGCGGACGGTCCGATGACCGTCTGGCGCCCCTGGGATCGCCGATCTCCAGATCGGCTCTGATCCTGCTCAAACTGCGGCCGGAGGTGACTGCAGGCTGGCGTCCAGGCTTGCGAATGTGCATTGGAGTTGCCGCGCACGTGGACAATCGGAGCCGATCTGGAGATCGGCGGTCCCAGGGGCCGCGGCCGTGAAGTATCCGGGTGGCTCTCGAAGGTGCGAATCTTCGGGGAAGGTGCCTTGCAGCGTCAAGCTCCCATACAATGGTGCAGACGAGCCGCGAGACATCCCATGAGTTTCACCATAGAGCAGCGTGAGCGGGACGGCGTGCCCATCCTCGCACTGAAAGGCCGGCTGGTGGCGGGCGACCCGGTCGAGCAATTGCGTGAAAAGCTGCTCGCGATGCTCGAACTGGGTCTTTCCTCGGGAATGCGAGCTGTGGTGCTCGACTGCCGGGAGACCTTTTACATCGATTCGAGCGCGCTGGGGTTGCTCGTTCTGGCACATTCCCGGGCGGCAAAGATGGATGGGAAACTGCCCATTTTCGGATTGAACCGGCGAGGTCTGGAGTTGCTCGTCCTGACCAAACTCAGCACGGTCTTTGAACTCTACGAAGATGAAGCCTCGGCCGTGAACAGTTGCTTCCCGGACCGTTCCGCCAAACGTTTTGATGTCCTTCAGTTCGTGCAGTCTAAGCGCGCCGAGGACCCCGGCCAATGAGGCTTGTGGTGGTCGGCGGCGTGGCGGCGGGACTGAGCGCGGCATCGCGCGCCAGGCGCCTTGACTCGTCGCTCGAAATCGTCGTCCTCGAAAAAGGGGAGCGGATCTCGTACGGCGCCTGCGGCTTGCCCTACTTCATCGAAGGGCGGGTGCGTTCAATCGACGATCTGACGGTCTACAAGCCGGAGTTCTTCGAGCGCGAGCGGAACATCCGGATTCGCACCCGGACCGAGGCTTCCGCCATCCGCCACTCTTCGCGCGAACTCGTGCTCGCATCGGGCGAGCGGTTGCGTTACGACCGGCTGATCTGGACCGCTGGGGCCCGTCCGGCACAGCGCGCTCCTGCGCGGCACGATGCCGCGCAGTGTGATAATGATGCCCGGCTCTTCTCTCTGCATACGGATGAGGACGCGTTGCGCCTCGACAAGTTTTTGCGGGACAAAGCGCCCAAGCGAGCAGCCGTGGTGGGCGGCGGCTACATCGGTCTGGAGATGGCGGGCGCACTGCGGACACGCGGGCTTGAAGTTACCTTGATCGAGAATGGCAAGGACCTGCTGCAGCGCGGCGACGCGCACCTCACGCAAACCATCGTGGAGCGCTTGGAACGCTGTCGTGTTGAGGTGCGGCTAGGCGAGAACGCGGGCGATCCGCGAGAGCTGCCCCACGACCTGATTCTGTGGTCTGCGGGATTGAAGCCGAATGTCGAAATCCCGGCCGAGGCGGGCGTCGAACTGGGGCGCACCGGGGCGATTCATACGGACGATCGCATGGAGACGGCGTTGCGTGGAGTCTACGCCGCGGGTGACTGCTGCGAGACCAATCACGTGGTGAGCGGCAAGCCCTGCTGGATCCCGCTGGGCACCACCGCGCAGAAGACCGGACGCGTCGCCGGGGCGAATTCCACAGGTGGGCGCGAGCGTTTCGGCGGCGTCGCGGGCACGTCGATTGTGAAGGTCTGCGGACTGGGCGTGGGCGTTACGGGCCTCTCGGAAAACGAAGCCCGGCAGTGCGGCTTCCGGCCCGTGTCTGCGCGCGTGGAAGCGTTCGAGAAGGCGCGCTATCTCCTGGGCCGCAAGGTGGAAGTAACGCTGACCGCGGATGCGGGTTCCGGCCGTCTGCTGGGCGCGACGGTGACGGGCGACGAAGGAGTGCTCGCGCGGCTCAACACGGTGGTCGCCGCTTTGCACGCGCGCATGGGCGTGGAGCAACTCGCGGGACTCGATCTGGCCTACGCTCCGCCCTACGCGCCGGTGATGGATCCAGTACTGGTTGCGGCGCAACAGTTGCTCAGAGATTTGTAGCACAGATCTGAAGCAGAGCGCTGTGGCGCAGGCTTGAACCTGCGCGGAGCTTCAGCCCCGCAGTCTTCGCCGGAGACCGGCTGAAGCCGGTCTCCAGACTGAAGTCTGCCCCACTGCGGCCGGGCCACTTGCATCCTCATCGGCGGCCCGCCGGGCCATCCCGACTCAGTAGAAAGTCATTCCCAATCGTTGCCGCTCGCGCGGCAACAGGTGCCGACCTGGAGATCCGAGGTCCCAGGGCGCGGCCGCTCGTCGCAGGTCATGCGCGGACTTGCATGCGATTTCGCGCGCCGCAGGCCCATGGGCGCTCCCTGACGGTCGCGGCTCCAGGCGGTGCGCCTGGTTCTACATTCCTGCGAGATCGTCCCAGGCGAGCGGAGAGAGCCGCATGCAGGCGGCGAAAGCGTCCTGAAACGCGGCCTCTCCACCGAGTTCGACGTGCTCCGTGCGGGCGAGCGTGCCGGCCATCAGGACTTCGCGAGTAGACGGGCGCAGCAGGAGCAGACGCGTGCCGCGCAATGCGGCGTTGCCTTCGGCGACGACTTCGGAATCGTCCGGCAACAGCCCGATGCGCTTCGCGCTCCCGGCGCGAACGTAGTTGCCGAACGCGCCCGCCAGGTGGAACGTGGCGGGTCTCTCCGCACCCAGTTTGTCGCGCAACAAAAGAGCACCGGCGGCGATCGCGCCCTTGGCGAGCTGCAGTTCGCGGATGTCGGACTGCGCCAGGACGACTCCTTCGGCCAGAGCGATTTCCTTGGCCCCATCGCGCATGCGCCCCGTGGGCAGAACGAGCCCGCTTTCCGCGAGCGCCGCGGCGGCGTCCACGAGACCGCTGCCGCAGATGCCACGCGGCGCGACGCCTCCAATGACTCCACAGTGCAGCGCGCCGTCGCGCCACTCCACGCGGTCGATCGCGCCAGCGCCCGCGCGCATCCCCATGCGGATGCGACCGGCTTCGAACGCGGGGCCCGCCGCCGTGGAGGCACAGAAGATGCCGCGCGACGAGCCAATCGCGACCTCGCCGTTGGTTCCGAGATCGGCGAACGCCGTCACGGAAGGCTGGCGAACCAGGCCGCACGCGATCAGCCCGGCGAGGATGTCGCTGCCGACAAAACCTCCGATGTTGGGCAGGAACGTGACGGGACCGGCGATGTCCGAAACCCAATCGAGATCGGCGGCGCGAAATGCCATCGCTCCGAGATACGGCGTGCGAAAGGGAGCCGCGGCGAGGGCATCCACGGCGAGTCCGCAAAAGAAATGGTGCATCGCCGTGTTGCCGCAAATCAGGATTTCCAGCACCGTTCGGCCAGCAGACAGGCGAGCGGCCATCTCGCCCAGCGTGCCGCGGATCAGGTTGCGGAGAACTCCAGGCTCGCTCCGGTCGAAACCGATGCGGCTCATCAGGTCCGCACCGTGGCGCGCCTGCGGATTGAGAGCGGTCTCGGTGGCTAAGACTTCGCCGCTAGCCAGGTCCACTAGCTGCGCCGCAAGCGTCGTGGTGCCGAGATCGATGGCGATGCCGCAGCCGTCGCGCGGTTCGGCGCGCAGCGTCTCCTGGCCCGTGAGAACCGGTGCGGTCCACTGCTCCACTTCGATGGTTACCGGACCATTCGCCCGCGCGAAGCAACCCAGGCGCCAGCCTTGTGCGATCTCGGCGTCCGTGAGAGCCTCGCGCATCTCGCCGGTGACGGGAACATCGCCCGAGAGAACGCGCACGCGGCAAGTGCCGCAGAGCAGGGCGCCTCCGCAGGGGAACTCGACTCCGAGCTCGAAGAGGCGGTCGCGGAGCGGGGCGCCGGGCAGCAAGTCGATGTGGACGTGGTGGCTCATGTTCTCAGTGAAGTTGTTGGCTAGTCACGGACTCCTGCGTTGGACTCTTTCGGAGCATCGAACAAAGCTCGCGAAGAGCCGGACCTGGGGGTCCGGCGCGGACGTGGGCGTCCGCCCCACGACACAAATCGGGCGGGGCTGAAGCCCCGCGCAGACTGAAGTCTGCCCCACCACAGAATTCAGTTGTGGTCCGCCGCGTAGCGCGCCATTGCACGAATGTTCTCAACCGGCGTGCCGCGCGGAACTTCGCAACCGGCGCTGACAATGTAGGGCGCGCCCGCCTGCGCATGGCATTCGGCTATGGCCGCATAGACACTGTCCGGCGTACCGTCGCGCAGCGTCCGCACCGGATCGAGATTGCCGAGCAGCACCTGGTCTGGGCCCATCGCGGCGCGCCCCTCGGAAAGAGAAGTCAGAAAATCGAGATCAATAATGTCGCATTTCGTCTCGCCCATGCCGCGCACAATGCGCTTCGTGTTGCCGCAGATGTGCAAGCGCACGGGCACGCCGAGCGCGTGAATGCTCTCCACCAAACGCTGTTCCCAACCCAGCACGAACTCCGTGTAAATCTTCGGACCAATCAGCGATGCGGCGGCGTCGCCCACGCCGATCAGCGTTGCGCCCGCGGCGACCTGGACCGCGGCAAAGCGCGTCTCCATGCGAACGCAGAAATCCATCAGATCGTTCACGAACTCCGGGTCGTCGAAGAAATCGAGCATCAGCGGGCTCATGCCGCGCAGATCCGCGGCCATCGCGCACGGGCCTTCGACCCAGCCCTCGACCATCAGGTCTGAACCGGCCCTACGGGCGAGCGCGCGCACACCGCGCACTCGGTCGCTCATGCGGCCGGGCGCCTCGGGGTCGGGAACTACGAGCGTCTTCAACGCAGTCTTCTCGCCCAGTATCGGAGCATCCCCGCGAATAGCTGGAGGCTGATCCTCGAACCACTCGATGGCGCCTCCGAGATCGCTCACTTCCCTGGCGGGGTCGGAGATGGTGCTGACATGGTCGAAACCAAACTCCTCGGCAGTCCGAAGCTGGACCTCCGCGAGGATCTCCCCATCAGACGCGTAGCGGCCGTAGGGAACACCTGCGAGTCCCGCGGCGAACATCATCGTGATGGGCATGAACGGCAGCCGGTCGCAGACCTCGCCATGGATTTTGGCAGTAACGCGCTCAAGTCCGTTCATGGCGCTTCTTCTCCTCGTTCCGCGTGAATCACATCCGCGTCGTAACGCGCCACGATCCGCTGCCCGGGCTGGACGACGAGAAAGTCCTTGGGGTCCCACTCGCCGTTCAGTAGCATCCGGATGAGCCGCAGATCTCCGCTGAGTTTGGAATAGTCCCAGCCGCACTTGTCGGCTTCGGCCTTGGCTTCGATCTCGAAGCGCGAGTCGGCTTCCAGGCCGGTCTCGATGTAGACGAGGTGGCGGTACGACGCCTGGTATTGATTCAATTCCGCGAAGAGGTATGTGCCGTTATCTTCGCCGTACTTGTCGATGAGCGCCTGCAGGCCGACATCTACGCCGATCTTCACTTTCGCAAGCGGAGCCAGAGTCTTGCCTCGTTCCAGCCAACCGGTGGAGCGGAAAAAGGTCCCGGGGTGCGCGTTGAAATACTCTTCGTAACGCTCACGGCCGCCCATCAGGAGGGCGATGCAATCGTGTGCGCGAGGCGCCACGAGCGGCAACCGCGAGGCGCGCAGCCCGTGCAGGCCGTTGCCGCACAGGGCGTAGCCCATGGCCACGGCGTCGTACTTCACGGGATCGGTGGAGTCGATGCGAAACTGCAATTCTTTGCGCATGGCCGCGCCGCCGTAATCGTGCAGTCCCTTTTCCAGAAACTCCACGTCAATCTGATGCGGGCTCAGCGCGGCCGCCTGGGAGATTTCGCGGAACAGCACTTCGCAGGCAATCACTCGGATGCGCATGCAGTGAAGCGCTCCTTCAACGCCGCGACGAACGCGGGGCTGGTGCCGCAGCATCCGCCGACAAACGACGCGCCCGCTTCGAGCAGCGACGGCAGATGCGCGGCGAATTCCTGGGGCGACTGGCGATAGTGGAGCTTGCCGTCTTCCACAACGGGCAGGCCGGCGTTCGGCTTCATCCAAAGCGGCAACTGGCAAGATTCGCGCATGCGCCGGCACAAGAGCACAAAGTGCTCGATGCCCGAACCGCAGTTTGCGCCAATGGCGTCGGCGCCCGCCTGTTCCATGCGATGTGCGATGCGCTCCGGCGTGTCGCCGGTCAGGGTGCGATCGTGGGCCTTGCCCGTATCGAAGGTGAACGAGACGATCACCGGCAGGCCGGTCGCTTTGGCCGAGCGAAGGATGATCTCCGCCTCTTGCGGGTCGGACTGCGTTTCGATCAGGAGCGCATCCGCGCCCGCCTCGGCCAGCGCCCGGGCTTGGATGTTGTAGGCGCTCTCCACCTCCGCCGCGGAAATCTCCTCGGCCATGACCATCTTGCCCGTCGGACCCATTGATGCAAAAACGAGGGCGCGGCCCGCGGCGGCTTCTTTGGATATACGCACTCCAGCCTTGTTGATGGCGGTAGCGTGACCCTCAAATTCGGCCGGCAGGCTGACGGGATTGGCGCGAAAAGTGTTGGTCAGAATCACGCGGCTGCCCGCCTCGACATAAGCCCGTGCGACTCCGGCCACTGCGTCCGGGTTGCTCAGATTCCAAACATCCGGGCACGTGCCAGGCTCGAGGCCCCGCGCAATCAGTTCCGTACCCCAAGCCCCGTCGCTCAACAGAGGGCCATTTGCGAGCCATGTACTAAGCTGACTCATGCGACCTCACGCTCCTTGCTCTTGACGATCCAGAAGCGTTCGATCTCCTCCAGCGTCTTGCCGCGCGTCTCGGGCACGCCAAAGGCGACAAACAGCGCGGTGAACGCGCAGGCGGCGGCATAGATGAGTTGCGCACCCGACTGTCCCAGGGTGCGCGAGAGCGTCGGGAAACTCATGGTCAGGGCGGTGCATGCGATCCACAACGCCACAGTGCCGGCCGCCATCGCGCGCCCGCGAATGCGAGTGGGGAAGATCTCCGCAAGCAGGACCCAGACGCCCGGGCCGAGGCCCACGGCAAACGTGCCCGAGCAGAGAAACATCGCCACGACCACGGGCACCGCCGGCGGATGCGGCAGGTGGAACAGGTAGGCGAGTCCGATCCAGCAGACGCCCATCGCGGCGGCGGAGAAGACAAGCAGCGGCTTGCGTCCGATGCGGTCGATCAGATACAGCGCGATGATCGTCGCCAGGAAGTTCACGGCGCCGATCAAGGCCAGCGCCCCGAGCGCCGGCGCGCCCGCCGTTTGGGCGTGCCAGCCGAGCACATCGTTGAGCGTGATCGAGCCGTAGAAGAGCAGCGTGTTCACGCCGACCCACTGCTGCATCACGGCGAGCACGAGTGCGATCGCGAGCGCCTTCCGCACGCCCGGCTGAAAGAGCTCGCCGATCGTGCCGCTTTCGAGCTGGATCGTTTCGCGCAGGCTGCCGATCGCCACGCGCGCTTCGACGGTTCCGGCGGCGCGCTCCAGCACCGTGCGGGCCTCCTGTTCGCGGCCCTTCTCCATCAGCCAGCGCGGGCTCTCCGGGACGAAGAACATCGCGACCAGCAGAAACAGCGCCGGCAGGGCGGCGACGGCGAACATCCAGCGCCAGCTCTCGGAGCCCAGAAACGACAGGCCCCAGTTGGCGAGATAGGAGAGCAGGATACCGGTGACGATCGCCATCTGGTTGAGGGCGACGAGCTGGCCGCGTATGCGCGCGGGCGAGATTTCTGCGATATAGAGCGGGGCCAGGAGGCTGGCCGCACCGACCGCGAATCCGCCCCCCAGGCGCGCGAGCAGGAATCCGCCCGGCACGCCCACGACATGCCCGAGCGGCAACAACATCGGGAACGCCGAGCAGACAGCCGAGAAAGCGAACAGCGCGGCCGACAGCAGGAGCGATTTCCTACGGCCCCAACTGTCGCTGAGCGTGCCGGCGAAAGCCGCGCCGACGATGCAACCGGCAAGCAGGCTGCTGGTGGCGATCTCAGTCCCCAGTTCCGAGAGGTTCCACAAGGGCCTGAGGTAGACGATCGCGCCGCTGATGACGGCAATGTCGAAGCCGAACAACAGCCCCGAAGTCGCAGCCACGGCCGCAACGAAGGAGACGAAGACGCGGCTGCCGGGCCGCTCCAAAGCCGCGCCGGCCGGCGGTGCGGTCGTTTGAGGATCTGTATGCACCGCGTCTAGTTCCCCGCAGCGAGCATTTGCCGCGTCAGAGCGACGGCAGAGTTAGCGTTCTCTCCGAATCCATCGGCGCCAATCTCGGTGGCGTACTGCGCGGTGACGGGCGCGCCACCGACCAGAATCTTGATGTTCTCGCGGACACCCGCCGCCTTGAGCGCCTCGATCGTCGTTTTCATGGCGGGCATGGTGACCGTCAGCAGAGCCGAGAGGCAGACAACCTGCGCGCCCTTGTCTTTCACCGCTTCAATGAACTTTTCGGGGGGCACGTCGGCGCCGAGATCGATTACGTCGAAGCCACCGCCTTCGAGCATGGAGGCAACCAGGTTCTTGCCGATGTCATGCAGATCGCCCTTTACGGTGCCAACCGCGACTCGGCCAAGCGATTTCGCTCCAGAGGCCACCAGGAGCGGCCGGATGAGAACCATCGAGGCCTTCATGGCGCGCGCCGCCAGCAGCAACTCGGGGACGAAGTAGTCTTCCGCCTCGAAGCGGCGGCCGGCTTCGTCCATGGCGGGAACCATGGCGCCCGTGATCAGCGACATGGGATCCGCACCTGCTTCGAGCGCCTGGGCGGTCAGGGCGGCGGAGGACTTCGCATCGCCCTCCAACACGGCCGTATAGAGCTTTTCCAAATCTGCCATTGTTCTCTCCCGGAGGGCGGCTACCGCCCGTTGAATTCTCTCACCGCGTCGAGCATGGCCACAATGCTAACGACGGGCGTGCCTGCCTGGACATTGTGGATCGAGTTAAAAACAAAGCCGCCGTTGGTTGCAAACACCTCACAGCGGCGCAGCACCTGCTCCCGAACTTCTGAGGGCGTTCCGAACGGCAACGTCTTTTGCGTATCCACGCCGCCGCCCCAGAATGTAATCCTATCGCCGTATTTGGCCTTCAGGTGTTCCGGCTCCATTCCGGCCGCCGAGCACTGCACCGGATTGAGGATATCGAAACCGGCCTCGATCATGGGTTCGATGAACCGCTCCACCGAGCCGCAGGAATGTTTGAAACATTTCCACTCGGTATTGCGATGGATCCAGCCACAGATTTCCTTGTAGTAAGGCAGCCAGAGATTGCGGAAGGTACCGACCGAACAGAACGTCGAACTCTGCGTGCCAAAATCGGTCCCGCACAAGAACAGCACGTCGAGGTCGCCGCCTGCCGCCACGCGGATTCTCTGTAGGTTCTTGAGAGCGATCTCGCATTGCTGGCTGAAGATGGCGTGGATATAGTCGCGCCGGCTGCTGGTGCTCATGTACCACTCGGCCACGTCACGGATGCCGCGCGGGTCTTTCATGCCCGGCGCGGGTACGAGGGCGATGTCTCCGAAAGCCGTGCCTCCGAGTCCCGCCACCACCGCGCGCCCGGAGGCGCGGGCGGCGCGGGCATCCGCGGCGATGTCCGCCACCTCGGCATCGGTCAGCTCGGCGAACTCCTCGCAGTTGTCTTCCGGATTGAGATGGGCTTCGTCGAAATGGTCCTGGCGGACAATGGAGTCGAAGAAGAAGCCGCCCTTAGGCAAACGAGCGCTTGGCTTCGCCGTCAGGTCGCCTTCCGGATAAATCAGCGTGTCGCCGTTTGCGTCGATGGTCGTATTGAATTCGCCCCCGACCAGGACTTCGAGACCATTGAAGTCCCATGGCTTCCAGTTTTCGTTGGCGAAGCCGAACATCGTGTTGCGGCGGAACAGGCCCTGGGTGTCGATGCCCATGGCCTGTTTGAGATCGTCCTCCACCATGCCCAGCATCTGGTACGGTTCGTGCACTTTGACGGGGTGCTTCGCCAGGCCGTAATAGTCGCGCAGGGCAGCTACGCAGGTCACATGGATTCCGGTGACCGCGGTGGCCCCGAAATCGACCGGGAGCCGGGAAGGCTGGCGGTGGGTAAGCGCGTCGAGCACGGCTTGGCGGGAGAGCGAGGACGTCGTCAGGGTTGCCACTGCGGGCACTCCTTTTAAGAGAATTCTGCGTTAATCGTACCGGATTCTCCGGTATGGAGCAACGGGGCGGTAAGAGGCCCGCTCCATCTTATCCCGGAGTGAAGCCAATCTGTTGCGAACGCCAGGCTCAAGGCGAGCTCGCGCCCGGCCCCATGCGCGGAGCAGCCGACGCGGAGAGCGGTCCACGCAGAGGACACACGCTGCCCGCTCGAAGGCCAGTTCGAAATCCGATACCACCGCTCCGTCATGGTCGCGGCCGTTCCGGGTTCAGAACTGGAAGTACACGAACGGCACTGTTTTTCCGGTCAGGCCAAGCAGTTCCAAGCAGAACAACAGAAGCACGATGGCGGTGGCGTAGACCATCGCCGGAGCCTTGACGAGGCCCTCGAACCAGCCCTGCTTCTCTTCCGCCACCGCGAGCAGCAGCGTGACCGCAGCCATCCAGAGTTGCCACGGCAGGATGAGGTTCGTGCCCAAGGTGGTGCTGAACATCGCGTCGAGCACCTGGAAGCTGTCGTGGAGCGTCGCAGCACGGAAAAAAACCCAGCCAATACAGACCAGGCCGAAAGTGAGCACGACGCGAGTCCACCGAATGTGCGAGCCGGGATCCTGCTTGCCCACGCCGAGTATTCTTTCGATGCTCAGCAGCGCGCCATGATAGCCGCCCCAGATGACGAAGTTCCAACTCGCGCCGTGCCACAATCCGCCAAGCAGCATGGTCAACATCAGATTGCGATACGTGCGGAGCCGCCCGCCGCGGTTACCTCCGAGGCTGATGTAGAGGTAATCGCGCAGCCACCTGGAGAGTGAGATGTGCCAGCGATGCCAGAAGTCCGTGATGTTCTGCGCGAGATAAGGCCGGCGGAAGTTGACCGGGAAATGGAAGCCCAGCAACAAGGCAATGCCGATCGCCATGTCGGTGTAACCGGAGAAGTCGAAATAGATCTGGAGCGCAAACGCGACCACGCCGCTCCATGCGGTCAAGGAACCCGGGTTGGCCGCGATGTTGTTGAAGTAGCGATCGGCGACACCGGCGAATTGATCTGCCAACACAGCCTTTTTGGTCAGCCCCATCAAGGTCAGCAGGATGCCGCGCAGGACCTCGTCGCCGGTGGGGTGCCGCCAGTGGAAGAGATCGACGAAGAACTCGCGCGCCCGGACGATCGGCCCGGCGACTAACTGCGGAAAGAAGGCGATGAATAAGGCATAGTCGAGCGGGTTTCGGATGGCTTCCTGTTCGCCGCGGTACACGTCCACCACATACGACATGCTTTGGAAGGTGTGAAAGCTGATGCCGACCGGCAGCACGATGCTCAGCATGAACGAGTGCTCGGGCAGGCCCATCAATTGCACGAGGCTGCCGGCCAGAAAATTGTAGTATTTGAAGAATCCGAGAAAGCTGAGGTTCGCGGCGAGGCTCGTGATCAGGGCAAGCCTGCGCACGCGGCCCGCCGAACTCGTAATCCACAGCGCCGCGAAATAGTCGATGCAGGTGAGCGTCAACAATAGCAGCACAAACTTCGCGTTCCAACTCATGTAGAAGTAGTAGCTGGCGATCAGCAGGACCGTTTTTCTCCATGAACGCGGGCCCAGATAAAACAGCAGCAATACTACGGCGAAGAATATGAAAAAGCGAAGGGTGTTGAATAACATTGGATAGGAGCTGGAAACCTAGGAACCGGCGCGGCGCGGGAGACCGAGAGCTGAGCCGACCGCGCGCGCGAGCAGCTCGCTGAAGCGCTCGCAACCCGCTTCGTTCAGATGCATGTGGTCCATGAAAAGCTCCGGCCGTTCCAACTCGTCAAATGTGTGTTCATCGAGCAGGATTGCCTGGCCGTGTGCCGCGAATTCGCGCAACACGCTCGACTTCGTGCTGAACGGATAGGGTCGCACCACCGGACCGCGCGGCATCCGCAGGAAGATGACATGGGTTCTGGAGCCTCGATAGTAATTGATGATTCGACCGAACCAAAGCCTGCGGTAGATCGCGCGGCCCCCGGTGTAAATCGCCGTGGGCCGCAATAACTGGCTGGCAAGTTCATGGCGTTCACTGTCGGTGGAATCGGGCGGATACTGAGTGATCTTGTGCGCGGCCCAATCCACCTGCAGGCCAGCCACACTTTTCGTGGGCCCATGGTAGTTATAGCGCGTCCTGCCTAATTCTTCACGATTCCACTGCAGGGCCTTGGCGCGTGACTCGTAGTTCGAGAGCAGGTCCTGAAAGTCCACGTTATAGCTGAGTCCCTTCAGGAAGACAGCCCGCAAAGCGCGCCAACGCAATTTCCAGGTTGGAAATGAGCGGCTGAAATCATACGCGTCACTCACCCGAAGCAGAGGCACCAGGTAGTGCAGGTCCACTTCGGACGATGAATAATCGCCCCAATCGTCGTCCTCTAATTCAGGCACCGGAACAACCACGGCAGCATAACGGTTCCGGTCCGGATCCACCTCGCGCAACATGTAATACCAGCAGCGTGGGTAGGCTCCAGGAGTCGCGATATTCGCCAGCGTGTACCCCGTCTCCGGTGCGAGCCTGTCGGTCACGCGCGTCCGAATACCCATGCGCGAATCACCGACCGCCAGCACCTGGTTTGGACCGGCGAGCTTCCGGTTCTGTTCCAGCGTCAGAGTCATCAGCATCGAACCGGCCGTCGTGTCGGGCCTGAGCTGATTCGCGTAGAACCTGGTATGAAACGCCGCCGCCTCTATGGCGCAGAACAACACAACGACAAGAACAACCCGCCACGCCACGTCCCGGGCGCTGTATCGGGAACGCGATTGTGCGTCGTGGACCGACGCCTCGTCGTCGGGATGTGGCATCGGTTCCGACTTTGGCGCTACCGCGCTTCCCTGCGAGGTCAGCTCCGCACGAAGTTGCGCCAGCACTTGCTCCATCTCCCGGACCAACTCCTCAGCCCGACGGAGAAGAAGTTCATTCTGAGGCATAGTGGTTTGATCCTCCAATATACTTCACGAGTAAATGGAGGCGCGCCCCAGCTATGCCGTGTGCTCGGTCAGCCGGCCCAGGCGCTGTCTAGCGATAGCGACGAACCACCAGCGTTCTCCCTGGTCCAAAATGATCCAGTAAGTTGCAGCGAGGAAGACGAGCGAATATCCAATTCCGGCGGATACTACGTAGCCCGCGAGCACCCAACGTCCAGTCCCCCAGGGGACCGCGCGGAACAGCAGCGCAAGGGGCGCGGCCAGCAGGTAGGGCATAATGCCGGGCCAGACGACGCGCCTCAAGAACTCGCCCAGATGAACACCCATCAACCGGTTCGCGCGCAGAACGAAGAACGTGGCGGATAATACCGTCGCCACGGCCACTCCGCCGCCGATGGAGAGTGCGGTCCACCTGCCCGTGATCAGGCGCGCCGCGGGCAACGTAAGCGCGAGCGCGAGAACGTTCGGGATACAGTAGTAGAACTCCTCGGCCGGACGCCCCAGGCCTTTCAGCATCGACGTGCCGGACCCGGTCATCAGGTGGATCTGCGTGGAGACGGAGAAGAACACCATCAGCAGCGCCGCTCCCTCGAATCTGCGGCCGAGCCAGACATCGAGCAGCGGCAGGGCGAGCAGAGCCGTGAACCCGCAGAAGTAAGCGGTGACCAGATTGGAGTAGCGGGAGCCTTTGACATACAGCTTGTGAATGGTCTCCTTTTGCTCTTCGGACCCTTCGAGCCCGCCCTGCAAGTACGACGCCGCCGGGAGGAATGCGTTGGCGAACGCTCCCGGGATGGACGACGCCATGTTCGGCAGTTTCTTGCCGATGTCCAGCAGACCCGTCGCCGCAAGTCCGGCCAGCGGCGCGGCCACGGCACGCTCGATGGAACTCAACACGATGGAGAGCAGGCTGGCGATCTGGACCACGCCACCGAAGCTGAACAGCAGGCGCAAACTTCCGCGGTTGAACATGCGTGGGGACAGCCGGAGCCAATGCAGCTTCCGGAACGCGAAGAACGCGCCCACTGATTCCTCGACCAGGGTTCTGATAAGAAACGCTTCGGCGAGCCCGCGAATGCCGCGCCCCATTCCGACGAACAGGAAGATCAGAGCCGTTTCCACCGTGTAGCCCGTGACCCAACTCACCTGGTTATAGTTGCCGAGCTGCGCTCCGGTGAGCGCATTGCCGAAGCATCCGAGCGACAGCGAGACCAGGAAAATCGCCACGACCATCAAAACGACCTCTTTCGCGTCGCCCTGCAGCGCGGGTGAGATCTTCAGCATGGGCACGAGTTGCGGCCAGCCAAACCAAAGGGCCGCATAGAGCACCGCGAAGCCCGGCAGCATGAGCACCAGCCCCGTGGACAGCAGCTCGTTCGCTCTCTTGTACTCGCCGCGGGCGCTGAACTCGGCCACGAACTTGATATTGACGTTCGCCACGCCCATCGTGGAGATACCGATATAGGCCACCAGAATGAAGGCCGTTGACCACAGGCCATAAGCTTCCAGAGACACGCGCGCCAGGACGAATGGCGGGATGAAGAAGCGCGAGAACAGATACCCTACGCGCGCCAGCATGTCGAACGCCACGTTGCGCGAAATTGCGTCGCGTACCGTGGTCGAGGCGTTTGTCTGGGGAGGCGTGTTCATGGCTTCCTTTCAGGTCGGTTGGCGAGGGTCCTGTAGAGTGACACGGCCCAATCGATCTTTGCGTCCCAGCCGTAAAGGCGCTCGGCGCGCTGTCTGCCGCGCAACCCCTTTTCGCTCCACTTAGCAGGATTGCGGACAATATCGCGAAAGGCATCGACCAGCCCTGCGATTACGGCCTCGCGGCCGTCCGGCGCGAGCGGCCAGCCTACTTCCTCGTCTACCAGTTCCGCCGGGCCGCCGTAGTTGACGGCGATGAACGGCCGCGCCGAGGCCATGGCTTCCAGCAGAACTGCGCCGCCCGACTCGCGCACGCAGGGCAGGCAAAAGACATGCGCTTGGGAGTGGAGCACCGCGATTTCCTCTAACGGCCTGGCACCGAGAAACTCCACCGAGTGGTCCACCCCGAGAGCGCGCGCCTGCTGCTCGTGCTCCAGCCGCGTCGGGCCGTCGCCGACCAGTTGCAGGCGTAGCGGAAACTCAGGCAAGACCCGTCGCACCGCTTCGAGCAGGTAGGCAACCGCCTTGGCAGGAATCATGCGGCCGACGAACAGAACTCGCAGCGGGTTGCCGGGAGCTGGGGCCTGCGGCCAGGGCGTCGCCCGGAACACGTCCAGATCGACCCCGTTCTCCTGGACGAGGTCGCATTTCCAGCGGACATCGGACGGGAGAAAGTTGAGCGTGGTGCGATTGGCAACCAGGATCCGCGCCGCACTCCGCGTGCAGGAGGCCACCGCGTCGAGAAGCTTGGAGAAGTTGCGTACCGGATAGAGCCAGGCGGAGTCGGCCTGCATCAGGTCGGGGAAGTTGCGAGGCGAGACGAGGCCGCCGTTCCAAGGACCGAGGACCAGCGGCCAGCCGAGAGTGTGCAGCCTGGTGACGGCCGAGGGGGAGACAGGCGTCACAGCGTGCACTACGTCCCACGACGCGCCCTGCCTTCGCAATCCCCGCAGCCGCTCCAGCGCTTCCCGGTCGTAAACGAAATAGTCGAGCGACGAGACGAGGAAGACGCTGTGCTCGCTCTTGCGAAAGACCCGGCGCGCATTTCGATAGAGCGGGCCGGCGAACCACTCCGTGTCGATGTAATGGACTTCCGAGCCGGCGAACGGAATGCCCGCGGTTGTGAGGGTTGCGCGGTTTCGCTCGTGCGTGACCAGCGTGACGGGCAAACGTCTCGAGAGACGGGAATACCACTCCCACCCGATCTGCGAGACCGAACCCATGCCAGGTCCGCACTGGTAGGCCGATAGAAGAACACGCGGTGCGTCGCCCATAATGCCGTTACTCCAGCTCCGGACGTTCAGGGACCACCGCGCCCGAGCGAAGCGGCCTGGCCGGCACGCCCGCGACGATCTCACCCGCGGCAACGTCTTTCGTCACCACGGCGTTGGCGCCTACCACCGCCCCATCGCCGATGGTCACTCCGGGCAGAACCGTCACCCCGCGTGCGATCCATACGTTGCGGCCTATGGTGATGGGCTGCGAGTCGTGTCCCGAGCGGCGGATGGCTGCTCCGCCGCCGAAGCGGTGGTTCGCATCGCGGATGCTCGCGTATTCGCCGATCATCGTGCCCTCGCCGATGCTCACGCGGTTGAAGCTGACGATGTGCGCGCCGCGCGAGATCACGACGCCGTTGCCGATCTCGATCTCGCCCTGCTCCTGCGTCTCCAGGTAGAGGTCGCGGAACAGGTAGAGGTCTGCGCCAAAATGGATCCGGCCCGAACCGCGAATCTCGGGCGTGCCGAGAAAGACGGCCGAATCCGGCACGGGCCATGGCACGAGCGAGGCGACGCGGGCATGCGCCCAGAGCCGGCGCAATCCCTCCAGACGGTTCACGGCTATGGCGGCGGGCCGCAGGACGGCGGAGAGAAGTCGTTTGACCGAGCTCATTTGGCTGCCCCTTTGTACTCGATCAGTCCGCGGCCACGCCCCGTGCGGCGGTCCAGCCAATGCTGCCATTGCCCGCTGAGAATAGGCACCTGCTGCAGATGAGAGTGCAGGCCGTAGAGCCAGAGGGTCACCCAATCGCGCGACTTCCAACGGGCTTTCCAAGACGACCGCGCACCCATCAACAGGACGAAAAGAATCCAGAGTGCCACGGGCTCCCAGCGCAGCAGGACCGCGCTCGCCAGCACGGCCAGCGCGCTGCCGAAAAGCCAGAAGCTGCCGCGGACCAGATTCGCCCGGCGATCCGCGGACCAGAACGGATCTCCGGATTGCCGGAAGCGGGCCGAGACCTCAGAGTAGGCGTAGCCCGCGCGGGCGGCGCGTTTCCAATACTGCGACCAACGGGTCATCGCCAGATCGTGGCCTGTCATTGGATGGTCGATGTGCAGGATCTTCCAACCGCGCGCCCGCATGCGGCGGCACATCTCCGGTTCTTCCCCGGCGATCAAAGCTGCGTCGTAGCCGTCTACCTCTTCGAGCGCCGTGCGCCGCATCAGGGCATCGCCGCCACAGAATTCCGTATAGCCGGGCGGATAAATCCAGTCGAGGTCCAGCACTCGGTTGAACAGCGAGTCGCCGGGCCGGATTTCCCGCCTGTGGCCCCATACGATGGCGAGGCTGTCGTCCTGCATCATCTCAGCCAAAGCCGCGAGGGCGAAATCGGGATGCAGCACGGTGTCACCGTCCATAAACAGAACGAACGGCGCGCGGGCCTTGCGCCAACCCGCATTGCGGCCGAGCGCAGCCGTGGGTCTCGCGGACTGGACGGCGACCACCTCCGCGCCCCGCTCGCGAGCCAGTTCCGGGCTGCCATCGGTGGAGGCCGAATCGGCATAGACGACTTCGACGCCACCCGGCAACCCGTGCGCGTCTTTCCGCACGCCTTGCAGCGAATCGAGGCAGCGGGCCAGACGCTGCCCTTCATTGCGTCCGATGACCACGACAGAAAGCGCTGGAGGCGCAGAGTTCATCGGCGACGCTCCCCCAGGCCGGCCCAAATCAAAGCGCGATAGTCGGCCAGGCGTTCGCGTTCCGAGAAGCGTGTCGCGAGCGCAGTGCGTGCGCCTGCCACCAGTGAGTTGAGCCGTTCCGGCTCGGCCTGACACAACCCCGCGAGACACGCGCCCAAGCTTGCGGCGTCGTTGGCGGCAAAGTGGAGTCCGCTCACCCCGTCTTCGATGAGAGAACCAGCCCCCCCGCTGTCCGGCGCGACCACGGGCACGCCCGCCGCCATCGCTTCCAGAATGGCGAGCCCGAACGGCTCCTCCGGGCAGAGATGAACAAGCAGGTCGGCCTGCGCCAGTTGCTCGTCCACATCGGGACGAAAGCCCTCGAAGACGACGTTGAGGCCGCCCTTTGCGGCCCGCGCTTTCAATGCCTCGCTGTCGCTCCCCGTGCCGTAGAGATGAAACGCGATGGCGTTCAGCTCGGGCCGGTTCTCCAGACACGTCAGCAACACGTCGATACGCTTGATCGGATCGAGCCGTGAAATCACGGCGACGCGGCGAATCCCGGGCTGACGAAACGGCTCCCTGCGAGGCGCCGACGCCACTTGTTCGGCGGGTAGGAAGTTCTCAATCACTCGAATCTGCCGGTCGCGCACGCCATGGGCCAACAGTCGCTCCCGAACAAACGCGGAGACGGCGACCAGCGTTACGGGGAGGCGATTCAGCCTGCGTTTCTGCCCGTAACTCAAAGCCTCATCGGTGCCTCCGTGCACCATGTGGATGTGCGCCACAGTCCGCCGGTAGAGCAGATTCATAGCGGCGAAGACCAGCGAATGCATGGTTCGCGTGGAGAAGAACGCGAGCCGCCGATGCCGCGAGAGGTAGGGTCTTAACTGGATGGCGAAGGCACGGTCGTTGGTGGTTTCAACGACCTCGAAACCCATGGTGCGGGCTTCAACGGCGGCCAGGCCGCCCGGCGTAAAAATGACCGGCTCAAATTCGTCACGCAGGCCCCAGGCCGTGGCGAGCGCCATACGCTCCGTTCCATAGAGGTTACCGCTGTGCAGCGTGTAGAGCAAGGGCGTCCGCTCTCGCATCCGCGGTTACCTCCAGAGCCAGGGTTGTTGCCACGCGGGCATAGGTTTGGGCGCGCCAGTCTCGAACTCGCGCCTGGCGTCCTGGGCGAAGCCGCGTCCATCTGCAGCATGCACCCGATTCAAAACACAAGCTACGGCTTTCGGCTGAATTCGCTCCAGGGCTCTCGCCGCTCGCTTTAGCTCTGGCGCCGAAACGTGCCGGGCCTCGGCGACGAGGACGACGCAATCCGCACGCCTCGCCAGGTACTCGGCGTCCACGGAGGTGAGCACCGGCGGGATGTCCACCAGAACCAGGGCATAGGACTCGACAGCCTCGCCCAGGATCTCCATCAGGCGGTGAATGTCCGGCAGATGGCCGCTTCCGTCGAGTTCGCCGACCGGGATGTGATCGGGCATCTCCTCGTCCGCCGTTTCAATGCTCTCGCTCAGCGTGGAGTGGCCCCGCAGCAGAACGCTCAGCCCCAAACCCGTCGCGTTGCGCGCGAATCGCCCGTCGGCGCGATAGGCATTCGCCTCAACCGAAAGCACGGGAACCCCGAGCAGGGTGAGAGCCCGCCCCAGCGTGTTCACCAGGGTCGTCGTGCCGCCGCCCGATTTCACAGCCGTGAACATCCAGATGCGGGTTCCGTGGGTCTGGCGTTCCTGGTCGATGCGATTAGCGAGCCGCAAGATGAGCTCCCAGGTGAACTCCTCGCCGCCTTCCTTACGTTCCGGCACCCATCCCAGCGGCTCGAACCCTAACGCACGGCCGGCGTCGGAGGGGATCAGCAACCGCGGATCGACAACATCAACGGCGACCGGCACGAGAATCGCAATCACCAACCCGGCAAAACCGAACAGCAGCGCCAGCTTGGTTCGCCCGCCTTTGGCGGGCAGGTCGGCGGGCTGCGCCTTGGCAAAGACGCGGACAAAACCGGGGGCTCTGCTTTCGAGGTCCAGGAACCTCTTGCGCTCTTCGACGGTCTCCTGCCGCTTACGCGCCTGTTCGATCCGCTGGCCCAGACTGATGCCTGCCTGGTATTTCTCGGTGAACCAGGACGCGCGCGATTCCTGCTGCGCGACCTCGGCCGCCAGCGCCTTCTCAATTCGTTCGGCACGCAAAGCCTCGGCGCGCCGCTGTTCGAGGACGATCTGCGAGTACTCCGCCGAGAGGCCCTTCAGGTTGCGCTGTTTGTCCGCTTCGATCGCGGCCAATTCCTGCATGAGCGCCTTGCGCCCCGGATGCTCCGGCGAGAGCCCGCTCAAACGCGCGGTCAGCTCGGCGCGCCTTGGATTGGTGCTCGAAAGGAGGGCCGTATTCGCCGGATCCTTGCTCGCCATTTCGAGCGCATAGGCATCGAGAGTCTGCTTGGCTACTGTGCCGCGCGCCGGATCGACGACGCCAAACTGCTCAGTTGCCGTGATCCTCTGGCGGCGAGCGTCGGCAAGAGCCTGCTTTGCCGAGACCAGCAGTTGGTCGTAAGGGTTGATGTAGCTCTCCGAGAACGTGCTCACGCCAAGTTCCTGGGCCAGTTCCGTCCTCCGCGTCTGGGTGTCCGCCATCTCTTTCCCGAGGCTGTCCATCTCCTGCTGCAATGTCCGCAGGCGGCTATCCACGCCGTAAAACTCCTCGGATTTCTGGACGGCGATGTACACGTCCACGAGCGTATTGACGATCTCGGCCAAACCCTGCGGCTTGTCGCCATCCAGGCCCACGGTCACCTGGTAGGTATCCGGTACCGGAGTGATCATCAGCGCGGCGGCCAGCCGCTCCGCCGCGCGGCGATCATTCTCTCCAGGACGATACCACCAGCGCTTGCCGTTCCCGCCCAGCCTCTTCAACGTCTCCTGCACGATGTCGAAACGGTTGATGGTGCGGACATTTTGCTGGACGTACTCGCGGTACTGCGTGTTCGACTGCAACTGGAACTCTTCGTCGCCCTGCAGGTTCTTGATGAATCGCGGAGAGATGAACACCACGGCCTGCGTGTAGTAGCCCGGCTTCCCTTTGACATAGGCAATCGGGAGCCCGGCGCAGGAGATCAGCAGAAACAGCGACAAGGCGAGCCGCTTGTGGCGGGCCAGGCTCGCGCCCGGCTCCAGCCGCGACAGCAGACTCCCGCCCGAAGGCTGCGGGCGCGGCGCCGCCGCTTCATCCGAAGGGATGGCGCTGGAGGCGGGCTGTTGTGTTGGATCCATTTGCGGCTGATTCGCGGGCGCCTAGGGCTTCACAACGGAATAGAGGATGGCGAAGCCCGCCACGGAAGTGACCTTGTTCAGCACGTAGCCGAACTTGGCCCACCCCCGGCGTGGAACGTATACGATATCTCCTTCTTCCAGCTTGACCGCGGGATTCAGCCGGCGCTCGACAATGTCTTTCAAAGGAAACTCCATCTGCTGCTGCGTTCTTGGCCGCACCAGGACAATCTTATTCTCCGCGGCGTCCGCCGTGGTCCCGCCCGCCAAAGCCAGCGCATCGATGAACGACATCGAAGGAGTCAGCCGGAAGGCGCCCGGATGCTGGGCTTCGCCGATCACGTAGACCAGTTGATCGTCCGCGTCCGGCATATAGACCAGGTCGTTTCTGGCCAGACGAATGTTGTAACTCAGGTTGCCCTCTGAAAAGAGCGGCCTTAAATCGATCCAGATGATCTTATCGCGTCCCCGGAACACTGCACAGCGCGAGAGTCCCGCCTTGTCCGCGCCGATTCCGCCGATAGGGAGGCTGCCCGCGCGCGTGAGGACGTCGAGCAACGTAGGCTGGAAATCGAACACCAATGTCCCCGGACTCGCGACACGCCCCAGGACGAAAACCCGATTCGAGGTATAGCGTTCAATGCGGATGGTCACGGAAACTGTGTCGTAGTAACGCGAGTAGAGCTTTTCGATCAACCCCGGCGCTTCCTCGCGGCTCAGTCCCGCGAGGTGGATATTGCCGAGTAGCGGAAGCGTGATGTAGCCATCCGGACCGATGGTGTGTTTGCCGGATAGCTCGCCTCGCCCCCAAACGTCGACCGCGATTTCGTCACCCTCGCCGAAATGATAGATCTTCTCCTCCGGAGCCTCGAATTCGCGGATGATGTCCAGCGGAGTGATCTGCAATGACTTTTGCTGCTGCTGGAATCCTTCCGGCGGCTGTACTTGAACCGGCTTGGTTGCGTTCTGAGCGTCGAGAGGAGAGAGCAAAGCGGCCGCCAGGAGCGCCGCCAGCGCCACGAGCCGCGCCTCGTTTACTCCGTTTTGAACGCACGTGCACTGGCTCACGATGGCTCACCCTCCGCAGCCGTCTGAGCACTCTTGCGAGGCAGGATGCGGGCCGGAACGCCTACCGCCAGCGAGTTCGCGGGCACATCCGTAATCACCACGGCGTTGGCCCCGATGGCGACGTCGTCGCCAATCCGGATGGGGCCCAGAATCTTTGCCCCCGCGCCCACGTCAACCCGGTCGCCGAAGACGGGCGCGCCCCGCTGCCCGGTATGCCGCAGCCCCACGGTCACGCCGTTGCGCACCACGCAATCGTCTCCGAAAACTGCATCGCCACTGATGATGATGCCTCCGAAATGTTCTATCGTGAACCGCCGCCCAACCACGACTTCGCACGGCAGGTCAATGCCGGTGAGGATCTGCGAGAGCACTTTGAGGATCCGGTAAATGAACGAGAACGGGGCGCGCAGCACGCGCGATCCGATGGTATAGCGCCAGCGCCCAAAGCGGTAAACGAGCATCACCCACAAGCCCTGCCGGCTCAGCGAGCCGTCGTAGGTCTGCCAGTCTTCCCGGATATTCTCAAACATTGCCACGTCGTTCTGGTTTTACCACGGTCGCGGCGGCGAGATGCGCCCGCCCCTGGTTTCCCGCCACGCCTGATCCATGACTTCCACAATCAATTGCGAGTCCTCGTGCTTTCGCTCGCTCACCGCATCGTGTTTGCCCGCGTTCTTCCAGGCTCGCAACGCGTTCCAATCGCGCTCCAGACGATAGGCCGCCCACGCCAGGGCGCCGTGATGCTTGCGGTAATAGAGCATCGCGCTCCGTACTCGCCATAGAGTCAATTGTGCGCCAAAACGCGACATTTTGAGACTCTTGACGGTCCTGGAAGACTCTCCTCCCAAGTGGACCACAACCACGTCCGGCCAGTACCAGATTTGCCAGCCCGCGGCCTTAATTCGCCGGCACAGGTCCACCTCCTCGTAATAGAGGAAGAAATTCTCATCGAAAAAACCAACCTGATCCAATGCATCCTTCCGGATAATCGAGTAAGCGCCCGGCACCCAATCGGTCTCAGCAGCCACGGCCGGACTTGCCCAGGTGCGATCCATTCTTCCAAAAAAACGCGACGTCCGATAGCGCGCGGAGAGACCGCTCAGCATCAGAAAATCGTTCAGCAGGGATGGGAACATCCGCGCCGCGGGCTGCCACGCCCCATCCCGGCCGACGAGCATCGCGCCGGCCAGTCCGCAGCGCGGCGTCAGGTCCATCTTCTCGATCGACAGACGCAATGCGCCGGGCTCCAGAAAGGCGTCGGAGTTCAACAGCACCACATAACGTCCGCGGGCCTCCCGGAAGGCCACATTATTGGCGCCGGCAAAGCCGAGGTTCGCCCCACTGCGGCGGAGTTGGACCCAGGGGAAGTCCTGCTCGACCATTGCGGCGGAGCCGTCGCCGGAAACGTTATCGACGACGAACGTCTCGATGGAAAGGCCCTCGGCCTCCCGCGCGAGCGTGCTCAGACACTCCCGCAGGACTTCCCTCGTATTGAAGCTGACGATCACGACGGATGCATCCAAGATAGACGCGTCGGGTCTCGCGGCTGCCGCGGGCTGAGTCATGGTTTCTTCTGCCCCCGTTTCTGATCCGGCTCCCTTTCCGTTCTCACCCAGGCCGACGACGAGCGCGAGGTACGGATCAGCACGGGAATCATCAGCACCTTCCAGGCCACGTAGAATGGCGCGGCAGCCAGCGCCGCCACGTCGCTCCAACCGCCCCCGGCAACGAGCACGCCTGCCAGGACGTGCAACAGCACCAATGCCAACCCGGCCAGACCGTAAAGCCGGACGGGCGCAAACGGGAACGCCACCGCCATCAAGAGGAGCAGGACGTGCATTGCCAGCGGCAGCAGCAGCAATTCGAGCAACGGCTCCAGCATGCGGAACCGGCCGGCGAGCACTTCCCTGAGCAGCGACGGTGCGTGTTCGCGAATCATCCGCAACCGTCCGCCTTCCCAGCGTGCGCGTTGCGTCTTGACGCCCGAGCCGGAGACCGGCATGTCGGCATAGACGAAGACGTCAGGCAGGAACTCGACGCGTTCGCCCTCCCGCACCAGGCGCAGGTGGTATTCGAGGTCCTCCACGACCGAAGTCGCATCGTAAGGCACGCCTTCAAGCAGGCTGCGTGAGACCCCGAAGCCGTTGCCCAGGATGCCACAGCTCAATCCCCAGCGCCACCGGCCTCGCGGACGAAGGACGTTGAACGCCATCAGGGCCAGATTCATCAACCGGGTCCGCACGGACCCGCCGGCGTTCCGCACCAGATACCCGCACTGGGTGGCGGCCGCGCCATGCGCAAACGCCTCGCGGGTGCGAGTGATCAGGCCGGGACTGATCGTCGTGTCCGCGTCGACAATCAGGAACGCCCCCCAACCCTCCCGCATCAATGCGGCAAACGCGTGGTTCAGCGCATGCCCTTTGCCCCGCTCCTCCTCGTTGAAACGGACGAGCACATGCGCGCCGTGGCTCACCGCTTCCGTCGCCGTGCCGTCCGAGCAATTGTCGGCGATCACGACCACCCGGACACCCTCCTCAAAAGCGCCCGCGACCCGCAAACTGTCTATACAGACCCCGATCCCTTGCTCCTCGTCGTGAGCGGGAACTACGACGGCGAGCGAGGGCAATGGCCCGGGCAAGCATGCCCGCGCGCGCCGCGCCGGCAACAACCCGCCCAGCGTCAGGAGCAGAAGTTCGATGCTGCCCGGCAGGCTCAGGAGCGCGACACAGCACGCGGCAACCGTCAGCACTGTGCTCCATGCGCTCATCGCCTTGGCTCCGCTGGCGTGCCGGAGCTGGGCGGTTCCCGAGGCGCAACGACGGCGACGCTCCAGCCGGGCAATTGGAAGCGCAGCCGGTCGCCGCTCCAGTCCGCAGGCAGAGGGCGCGGGCCGATCTGTTCCTCGTCCTCGTTTGTGCCGGAAAGACCCGCAGCCGACAGGACCCGAGCTTGCGGAGTGTAAAACGACACGCCTTTTAAATCGATCTCCACGTCCACAGAGTGGTCCATCAGCGAGACGGCCGCCAGGGTTACCTTACCCGAGCTTTGAAAAGCCCATACCCGCAAGGGCTCGTCGGCGCGCGCCGCCCGCACCTCCAGCCTCTCGCCCGGCAGAACCTGGTTCAGCAAGGCCAGAGTCTGTCCGGCCGGCCGCAAGCGAACGGCGCCGGCCAGGTCGCGCGCGGCGCCCCAGATCCGCACGAATCCGCCGTTCGCATCGAGTTTCGAATCGAACTGGGCCAGCGTGTAGAAGCACTGCGCCGCCACCCCGCCTTCAAGAGCTGCGAGCATCTTCCAGGCTACCGCCGCCGCGCCCGGCATACCCGCGGTGAGAGGATTGCGCTCTTCCGCCGAGGCGGTCCCGCCCAGCGTGTGGAGATTCACTTCGTAAATCGCCTCGGCCCGGCCGCTCAACTCGCCCACTGCGGGCAGAACCGGCCTTCTTGCCTCGTCCCTGAGCAAAGCGAGGCGCGCAGGCAGAGCCAGGTGTGCGTTGAGTTCCGGCAACAAGTAGGGCGCCAGGGCCAGGGCATCGGCCTGGGTTGCGCGTTTCAACGTCTCCGCCGACCGATCGGGCGCAATCCCCTGGCCATTGACGACCGCCGTCATGCGGACCGCACCGCCCGCGCCGTGCTTCACCCGTTCGAAACACCGGTTGGCAGCTTCGGCATGGTGCGCGAGATCGGGGATCCCGGCCGGGCGGAACAGCATGTTCCAGTTTTCGTTGCCGAATTCGACGTAGGAATCCTGGACAGCTTCGGAACGCAGCCACGCACCCAATGCTTCGCACTCGCTGTCAGAATACGCGGGCGAGATGACAATCCAGGGTCGCGCGCCGATCCGGCGGCAGAGCGAAACGAACTCCGGCAGCGAGAGGAACCAATCGCTCTCCGAGGATTGGTCTCCTGATGGTCCAAACGGGCGATAGCGGCTGCAGCGGCGCGTCTCCGGGCGGGCCAGACGGTTTTCCAAGGTATCGCCCAATTGTCCGGCCCAGTCCCGCAGGATGCCAGGACGCAGGGCTTCGAGCGCATCGACAGCGGGCTTTCTGTAAGCGGATCCTGCATCGGCCATTGAGCGCAAATCCACGTCGTCAAGCTCGATCGAGCCCGAGCCCGATGTCCTGAAACTCAGTTCCAGCAGCTTGTCCGGACCCGCATCCGGGCCCGTGAATTCAAAGTGGTACTCGCGCCATTCGGAGGTCAACGCAACAGTCTGCTTCAGGAACGGCGGGCTCTGCTGGCGGCGGAAACTCGCTTCCAGTTGTGAGCCACCATGCTCGCGCCGGGCCCAGCATCGGAGGGTCCAGCGACCCGTGACGGGCAGGAGTTTGCCGGCCCGGTCCCCGATGGCGTCGAGGTAAGAGAAAATCTCCGTGTCCTCGCCAGGTCCTGCGAGCAGCCGCAACACCCGCGCACCGGCTCCGCCCGTCCTGCGACCGGGTACCGTGGCGACGCGCCCCGCCGAGCCAGACGGGATCCACCACATCGCAGGCAACCCCAAATCGTCGATCCGTGTCAGCGCGACCACGTCACCCCTCGCCAGTTGCACCGGCCGGTCAAAGGTGAGACCCGGCAGTCCGTCATCCGCTTGACGGACAGAGCCGCTCACGCCGCCTTCCACGCCGGCGCTTACGCCAGTCCGTACGCTGAACCGGGCCCCACGCCAGAACCCGTCGGGACGCGCGAGCCAGTCCTGGTCGTCGCTCATCCTGCCCGTCGAGGCTGCGGCCGCGATCGCGATTGCCCTGTCGACCAATCCCTCGAAGCCCGGGTTCTTGATGACGTTGGACGAAAGCTGGGCTGCGCCCCAACTGGTCCACACACCCGTGTTAATGCCGAGGCGCAGAGGCGCCGAGCCTACGATCCGCTCGCCTACTGTGAAGCGATAGGGCCGCGCGGCACTCGATTGGCAGGCAGCAATGGCGGCCACAATGAGCCCGCCAAGGGCCCACAGGGCCAGCCGGACTCCGCGTGTCATCTCCCGGATCAATCCGTCGCCTTCCCGCTGAGACGCCGTTCAAAGATGGCGCTGAGGCGCAATATGTTCTTCCGCAGGTTGTAGTGCTCGTTCACCCGCTGGCGGGCCGACTCGCCCAGGCGGCGCCGGAGTCGGGCGTCGTCCATCAGGCATTCCAGCGCCAAGGCAAGACCTTCGACGTCGGATGGCGCCACGAGCAGGCCGTCCTCGCCGTTCCTGATCAACTCAGGGATTCCCGTGATCCAGGTCGTGACGCACGGGATCTCCATCGCCATCGCCTCCATCAGCACCACCGGGATTCCTTCGGCGAAACTCGCGAGGGCGAAGGCGCCGGCCGTCGAGTAGAACTCGCGGATGTGCTCCTGGTCGACCGAACCCTCGAAGCGCACGCGCCCCGCGAGTGCGGGCTGAGCCGCCTCGCGTTCCAGAGAATCGCGGTCCGGCCCGTCGCCGACAAAGCGCAACAGGAAATCGCGGCCATGCGCCGCGAGCAACTCCGCCGCGCGCAGCAGAATGTGCTGGCCCTTGGCGGGCACCAGACGTCCGACGCACAGGACCTCGAACCGTTCGTGCGTCTCGCGGAACGGAGGCGGAGTGAACAGATCCACTTCCACGCCAAGCGGCGAGACCTCGATCTTGTCCCAGTGCGCGGGCTCGCTCAGCTTCATGAGCTGGCTGCGCGCATAGTAACCGATAGCACACAGGAAGGCGCAGGCCTCGATTTTCTCCGTCAGCCGGTACCCGGGCGCGTCATAAAACTCGTCGGGGCCGTGAACCGTGATGGAAAGCGTAGCGCCCTCCAGCCGGGTGGCCAGCAGTCCGACCATCGAGGCAGGCGTCGCGAAGTGGACGTGCAGATGGCTCAAGCGCTTAGAGCGCATCCACTCCGCGAGCAGGCACGCTTCGACGAAATAGAAGACCTGGTAACTCAGCTTGCGGGGATCGGGGCCACCCAATCTAAGAGCGCAGAGCAGCGTCGAGAAGAAACGTCCTGGCGCGCGCACAAAGCGGGTCAGCATCGCGCCCGCGGCTCCGGACGCGCCCTGCTGCTTGATGTAGTAAGTGCGTTCGGCTTCCGTTCTCTCGTCCGCTGTCAAGCGCTCCACCGGGCGGTCCGGGAGGTTCACGGAAGCCGGTTCGATGCGGAATCCAAGCCGCTGCAGCCCCAGCACTTCCCTGAGGATGAACGTGTGCGAGATGCCAGGATACTGGCTGACCAGATACCCCAGGCGCGGCTTCGCTTGTTGCGGCATGGACGACTTTCCCGCCGGAGCCGGTCTAGCTTTCGTCAGCCAGGCGGATCAGGGCTTCGAGCATCTGTTGCGGATTGGCAATCGCGTGATGCGGAGCGCGAGCATCGGAAAGGACCCAATCCAGACCGCTCTCGGCCACCTGCACGGTTACGCCCTCTCCGGTAACACAGAAGCGGCCGCTGGCGATCGACCGGTTCAAATGCGTCATGGAACTGACCCGGGTGTATTCGAACACGAAGCTCTCTTCGACCACTGCCCCGGCTTCCAAGACCGCGCCCGGCCCGATGTAGCACGGTCCGAGCAGAGTCGCACGATCCTCAATGATTGCGCTCGCGCCGATGCTCACCGGACCGCGGATCGTACACGCCTCCGGCCGGATGCGGACGTTGGGCCCGACACGCAGACCGGGCCGGATCTCCGTTCCCGGCACCGTAACTCCAGGCACGCCCCCCACCATCGCCAGACGGAGGACCTCGTAATAGTCGGTCACCTTCCCGATGTCGAGCCAGCGGAACGGCAGGTTCAACGCGTAGAAAGGAGCGCCGCGCCGCACCAGATCGGGGAACAACTGGCCTCCAATGTCATAGGCCACGTCGCTCGGAATCAGGTCAGTCACAGAAGGCTCAAACAGGTAGACGCCGGTATTCACCGTCGTGCTCCTGGCCTCTTCCGGAGAGGGCTTTTCCTGAAAGCCGAGGATCCGGCCGTCCGGCTCGGCGACCACAACGCCGTAGCTCCCCACCGTCTCGCGCGGCACGTCCAGCATGGCGAGAGAAGCCACCGCACCCCGCGAGTGGTGAAACTCGGCGAACCGCGTCAGATCCAGGTCGATGATGGCATCCCCGCAAAGGACGAAAAACGGCTCGTCGAAGAAGCCGGAATGGTCCTGAATCTTGCGGATGGCGCCCGCGGAACCGACGGGAGCATCCACGAGATGACCGTTCTCCATCCGGCCTTCGAAGGAGTATCCGATTTCCACCCCGAACCGGGCGCCGTCGCGGAAGTAATTCTCGATCTCTCCCGAGAGATAGCTCGTGTTGACCAGAATCTGCCGGACGCCGTGATGCCGGAGGTGTTCCACCAGCAGTTCCATAATAGGCCGGTTCAGCACGGGCATCATGGGCTTGGGAAGCGAGTGGGTGATGGGCTGAACACGCGTGCCGCGTCCAGCGCCCAGAATCAGGGCCTTCATTGTGGTCACTCCCTGTAAAGATCAGTTCAGGCGCCGGCGCTATAGGAGCGCAGCGCTTCGTCGCGGGAATTGTAAATTTCAAAAATGCGATGCATGCGCACCAATTCGAATAAAGCCCGCACGGCCTTCCCCATCTCGCAGAGCTTGAGGTCGCCGCCCGAGCTGTGTACCTGCCGCAGGCAGCTCAACAAGGCCCCTAGACCCGAACTGTCGACGAAACGTACGCCCTTCATGTCAAAAACCAGCTTGGCCCCTGGCGCCAAAACAGGGACGAGGTCCGTCTTGAGGGCCTTTGCGTTGCTCGCGTCAAGCGTTTCTCCCTGCAACGTCACGACGGTGACGCCATTCACGGTCTCGGTGGTGAAATCCATCCAGCGCTCCTCTCTACTTCTTGCGCGATTTCGATAGCCGGAGGATATTTCTCCCATCCTCCGAGCGATTCAGTATTACATCTTCGAAGATAGACCGAACGATGAAGACCCCAAAGCCCCCATCCTGCTCGCCTGTGAAAATGGGTTCCGGAATGGAGGCCATAGCCCACTCTCCAGCCCAATCCTCTACGTAAAACACCAGACTCTTCGCGTCATGCTCAGCGCGGATCTGGATGGGGTGTCCCGGTTCTTCGTGATACCCGTGGCGGATGACGTTCACGATGACCTCGGTCAGTCCCAGCTTGATCTCGTCGCCCAGTTCGCTCGCTGCGTCCCCTTCCAACGTGGAGGACGCCCAATGCCGCATCTTTTCGAGGTCCGAGTAAGAGCTGAGAATGGTGACCTCTCCAGCGGGTTCGGCATGATCCGGACGGATCTTCAAGGCGAGGCACGTAAAATCGTCGCCCAGCGGCTCGTCGCCGCAAAACTCCATGACCCGGTTTCGAATCTCCGACAGCAACCCGGCTGCACTGAGATGGGAGCAAATCCGGAGCGTCGCGGTCAGCCGTTCCTCTCCGTAAAGCTCCTTCTGTGGATTCTTCGCTTCCGTCACGCCATCGGAATACAGCAGGAGCATATCTCCCGGTTCGAGCGCCGCCTCAATCTGGATGTAGCGCTCACCCGGCAGGACACCGAAGGGAAGCCCGTCGCCACGCAGGGGCACGACCTCACCGGTCTGGGCACAGTAATGCAGCGTGCTCGGATGACCGCAATCGACCAGCGTCAACCGGCGCGCCGTGGGATCGACGCGAGCATAGCAAAGGGTGACGAAGCGTTCCAGCGTGACCAGGTCCGTGCCGATGGCGTCGGATGCGCAGTTGATGATATCTTCCGGGCTGGGCGTCTCTCCGCTGGACAATTCCAGGGACTTCTCAGCCAGCGCCCGAAGGATATGAGTCTTCGTTGCGGCGCCCAATAGCGCGGCCGGTATGCCTTTGCCCATTACATCCCCAATCAGGACGTCGAGCGTGCCGTCGGGGTGCGCAAACATGTCAATGAAGTCGCCATCCACGGTCTGAGACGGAAGCGCCAGGTTCGCGACTTCCAGGCGTACGGAAGCCGCGGGGGGCGCGCCGATCAACAGGAGCTGCTGGATCAGGCTGCCGATAAAGATCTCCTGCCGCAAGCGTTCGCTTTCGAGCAGGGTACGGTTGAGCCGGTCGCTCTCCACAATCAGGGCGGCCTGCTGTCCAAGCGCTTCCAACAGCCGGACGAAGTAAGAATTGAAGCCCGGAGCGCCGTCGTAGCGCCATACCGCGATCAGACCGAAAAGGCCGCGCGCGGCCGTCGTGATGGGCACGAGCGCCAGGCTGGTGGAGCCGTTCCAGGGCTCGTTTGGCGTGCCTGCCGCCGCTATCTGATCGTGCCCCTGCAGCACCAGCGAGCGCTGCTCCGAGACGCATTGCCCGATCAGCCCGACCGCCGGATCCAGGTCTGCACAGAAATCGAGGTTCTGCATCGCCCGGGGCCCGAGGACGCCATCGCGGACTACCAGCAACACCGCGCGAAGCGCCGGCTCGTTCGAGATGGCGCGGCCCAGAATCCGCTTCAACATCTCCTGCGGCCTCAAAGCGCTCTGCAAATCCGCGCTCAGGTCGTAAAGGGCCTGCAGGCTCTCCCAATCCACCGCGAGTTCTTCCATCAGCAGGATCTCGCGCTCATTGGACGCGTAAGCCTCACCCCAGCCCCGGGCCAGGGCCGCCAGCGCCCCCGCGGGCCAACACTCCGGACGGAGAGAAGATAAGCGCGCCCACGCCCGGCATCCCTCGGCGACATCGACACAGACAGCGCCTTCGGGCAATGAGCCCCCCGCAGGCAGCAGTCCCGCGGAGACGCTTAAGTCTCTCCCGAACGGCTCGGACGCCAGACGCTGCCCGAAGAATTCGACCAGCTTCGAGAGCGCTGGAGGTACCGTTTTCGGGTCTTCCTTCGGAATTGTGGTGCAGCTTTCCGCGGGATTCATTTCTGCCCCCTCCGTAAACGCGCCAAGGACCGTAAGCCTCAGGCGCCGAGCCCGAAGTCTTTGAGTTTCTCCAGCAATCGCGAAGGCGCTATTGGTTTGGGACATTGCACGGTGCGTCCCCCAGGGTCCAGAGCATCGGCGCCATGTTCGAAGGTGTGAGCGCTCAGCACCACGACCGCGGCGTTTCCGCAAGTTGGGCTGCGCCGGATCGCCTGCAAGATCTCGGTGCCCGGGATGTCCGGCAAGACCAGATCGAGAACGACTCCATCGGGCCGAAACGTTTCGATGTTACCGATTGCAGTCTTACCTTCAAGAGCGACCATCACCTGGAAGCCCGCTTTTTCCAGGACATACTGCAAGAAACGAGCGATATGGCGCTCGTCTTCGACCACGAGGATCCGCAATTTCTCCGGCTCGCTCACTTGGCCTCCGGCGCATTGGACTTCAATTATTAAGAAGTATGCTCGAATTCAACCATTGCACGCGCCTTCCCCAATACTATAAGGAAGGAATCGGCTCGCGGTAATAGATTCGTGCGAAGACTGGGCCACGGGCCGTGCGCATGGGCAGGCAAAAATGAGTCCCTCGTCGAAGATCGCAGCTCCGGCCGTACCCGAATCTTCCGGGACGGGCCAGCTTGCGCGCCAACGCGTGGAACTGATCGAAGAGTTGTACGCCCGCTACGGCCCGAATTCGGGGAACGGTTCCCTGCGCCAGCGCCTGCGCTACTTCCGTAAGCGATATGCCTGGCTGCTGATCGTCGACGGCGCCCGCCTTATCAAGCGGCTCATCGACATCTCTGGATCGCTGGCCGGACTGCTGGTGCTGTCACCGCTGTTCCTGGGCGTTGCGGCATGCATCAAACTGACTGACCACGGGCCGGTCCTCTTCTGGCAGACGCGGGTGGGACAGTATGGCCGTGAATTCCCCTTCCCGAAGTTCCGGTCCATGGTTCCCACTGCCGAAGCACTCAAGGACAAACTGCTTCAAATGAACCAGTACGGCCAGGCCGGAGTCACCTTCAAGATGAAGCACGACCCGCGGATCACCTGGATCGGGCGGATCATTCGCAAGCTCAGCATCGACGAACTGCCGCAGCTCTGGTGCGTACTCGTCGGCGACATGTCTCTGGTCGGCCCTCGCCCGCCCGTGCCGCGGGAGGTTGCGCACTACACCTTGTTCGACCGCCGCCGGCTCGACGTCACGCCCGGACTTACCTGTATCTGGCAGGTGAGCGGGCGCAGCGAAATTCCGTTCGAGCGTCAGGTACAGCTCGATCTCCGATACATCGAAAGCCATAGCATCCTGTTGGACATCAAGCTCCTGTTCAAAACCGTGCCGGCGGTACTACTGGGCAAGGGAGCCTACTAAGCATGCAGCCCGCGCCTCCAGATCCGGGCCAGCCGCTCCACGGAGCCGACCGGACTCGCGCCATTGAGGATCTCTCTTCGCGGCTTTCCTCGGCGGCCGGGTTGCGCGGGCGCAGCCGCCGCTGGCTGACGGCGTCACGCTGGCGCTTCTATGTCGGGCTCGCGCTTTCCGCCAAACGCCTTTTTGACGTAGGCGCCGCCCTGGTCCTGCTGGCCATCTGCACTCCGATTCTGGTCCCCTTGCTGCTGCTGGCCCGCGGCGCCTTCATCCGCGAGGAACGCGTCGGCCGCTGGGGAGAGAGCATCTGGCTCCTCTCTTTCCGGCTGCCGCCGCTCCGTCTGAGCCGCATGCTGGAAGCTCTCCGGCTTCACCGATTGCCCGTGTTGTTCAACATCCTGCGCGGAGACCTATCGGTTGTCGGCCCGCGCCCGATCCCGCCGGAAAGCCTGCAAGCCGGCGTGCGGCAGCAATGGCGCCGCGCCGATGTCCGGCCCGGTCTGATCGGCTTGTGGTGGATCCGCCAGCGCGCCAACATCGCCTATGGCACGGAGTGGGCCGCCGACAGCGAGTATGTCTCTTCGCACGGTTTGCTCAATGACCTCGGCATTCTCGCGCGCGCCGTTCCGGCCGCGCTCTATGGCGGAGCGTCGGGAGACTTCGAGTACACCTTCCAAATCCAGGGTATTCGAATCGAAAACCGGACGATGACCGAGGTCCTCGAGTGGATCGAAGACTCCCGATTGGGGAACGAGACCCGGCAGATCTCATTCCTGAACGCCGACTGTGCGAATCGCGCCTGGCAGAGTAGGGAATACCGCTCCACGCTGGCAGCCTCGGATCTGGTCCTGGCCGATGGAATCGGGATGAAGCTCGCGGGGCGGATTCTACGGCGCCCTGTGCGGCAGAACGTCAACGGCACAGACTTGTTCCCCCGCCTGTGCGAGATGCTGGCTCAGGCCGGAGGCAGCATCTACTTGCTCGGCGCGCGGCCCGGCGTGCCGGAACTGGTCGTGGAGTGGGTCCGGGAACACAGCCCGAACGTCCGCATCGCCGGCTTCCATCACGGCTACTTCCAACCGGAGGAGGAGGAGGCAGTCATCGAAGAGATCGCCCGGTCGAACGCTGACGTGCTGCTCGTGGCCTTTGGCGCGCCCCGGCAGGACTTGTGGGTCGCGCAGCACCGGACCGCGCTGAACGTCAGGATCGCGATGGGCGTCGGAGGACTCTTCGACTTTTACTCAGGACGCATCCCTCGCGCTCCCGTCTGGATGCGCGAGATGGCGCTGGAGTGGGTTTTCCGCTTCTGGCAGGAGCCGCGGCGCATGTGGCACCGCTACTTCGTAGGCAACGTTGTATTTCTTTGCCGTGTCGTTCTGGAACGGCTCGGACGCCGGCCGTGGGTGCGGCCCGGCTCCGGCCCGGGGGAGTCAGCATGCGAGCCATCGTAATTGCCACCGGCGTTCCATCGCCCCTCTCGTGCCTCGGATCGCGGTACCCGACTCCGCTGCTCCCGGTCGTCGATCGGCCGGTGCTGCAGCATGTCGTGGAGGCGCTCGTGATCGCCGGAATCCGGGACATCGATTTCATCCTGAGTGACGCCCCAGAGCTTGTGGAGAGGCACTTCTCGACCGGTCAGCGCTGGGGATGCCGGATCCGGTCCCATCTGGCGACCAGCGCGGGGCGTGCCCTTGGCATGCTACCGGCCATCGCCGGCGCGCCCGGAGAGCCCTACCTGCTGGCGGCCGGTGACCGCCTGCCGCTGCTGCCAGATCAGTTCCCCACCTTTGCCCCTGACGCGCCCGCCCTCCTGCTTGATGCCCCGGATGGAGAGTGGCTCGGCTGGGCGATTCTGACACCGACTGCCGTGCAGTCCGCGGTCGCGGAAGGCGCGGATGGGTTCGCGAAGGCCCTGCGCGCTCAGGGCGCGGCTTCGCTCGTATGCGAGCGGTTCCTCGACACCACCGTCCCTCTGCTCTACCTGCAAAGTCAGTGCGCGGCAATGGGGCCGCATTCCTCGCGGCTGCAGATCTCGGCGCCGGAGATCGAGCCGGGTGTCCGGCTGGGCCGGAACGTCAGCCTCCATCCGACGGCGCAGATCCATGCTCCGGTCTTCGTAGGAGAAAACTGCCAGATCGGCCGTGGCGTCCGGCTGGGTCCGGGCGCAGTCGTGGGCGCGGGAACCCTGGTGGACGAGCACTCATCCATCGTCCACTCCGTCATACTGCCTGGATCCTATATAGGGCGGTCGCTCGACCTCGACCACACTGTCGTCAACCGCCAGCGCCTGTTCAACGTACGGCTGGGCGCACCGCTGATGGTGACCGACGCTTTCATCCTGGGTGACTTGCGCCGCGCTGGCGTGCAAACGGGGGTGAGTGCGGCACTTTCGCGGTTTATGGGCCTGCTGCTGCTGGCCGGACTGTCTCCGCTGCTCATCCTCGCTGTGTTGGCTCGGTTCCTCTCTGGCCGCGGCCCCACCGTGCATGCCTGCAAGGCGGTGCTTCTCCCGGCGCCCGAAGAGGGCCCCTGGCCGACGTTCAGGCAGTGGTTGCTTCTGCCTCGCGCCGAAGCCCTGGCTGCCGATCGCTGGCGGTTCTTGTTCTTTGTCTTCCTGCCCGGTCTGCTCTCCGTCGTGGCGGGGCACTGCCGGCTCTGCGGGCTGCCGCCCAGGACGCCCGACGAGATCCAGGCGCTGCCCGCGGATTGGCGCGAGTTCTACCTGAAGAGCAAGCCGGGTCTACTTACCGAAAGTCTGATCCAAGACGGTCCCCACGCGAGTGACGACGAACGCTTTGCTTCCGAAGCCTGGTATGCCGCGGCAGCGGGAATTCGCCACGACCTTAGCATGGTCAAGCGGTTTCTCCAGATTCTCTTTCTTGGACGGCCGCACTTGGCCGATGATTGAAGCAGCAGGAAGAGAACAATTGGCAGATCGCACCCATCCGGCTTCCGAATCTTCCCCGGAGCGTTCCGCCGAACTCCGGCGGCTGGGACTCGGGGATGGCTCTCCTGACGACGCCCTGAACGCGATTGTGAAAGCAGCCGCTGAGCTTTTTGCCGCCCCGTCCGCCGTGTTGATGCTCCTCGATGAGAACCGCCTCCGGTTCAAGGCGCGCTACGGAGTAGAGGCGGCCGAGTCGCCCCGGGACTCGACCTTCTCCGCAATCGTCGTCGAACAGAACGCACCGCTTTTCATTGCGGACACGTCCTCCAAGCCAGGTTGGGCGGGTTTACGATCCGTAGCGCCGCCGGACCCCATACGCTTTTATGCGGGCGTGCCATTACGCACTCACTCGGGTGCAATTTTCGGGGCGCTCTGCGCCTTCGACCAGCAAGCTCGTCCAGAGTCGGCGGCGGCGTTCGTCCCGGTTCTCGAGGGCCTGGCAAAGGCCGTCTCAGCCATCGTGGAGATGCATCCCGAACAGGCCTCGGAACAGCTCCGGTTCCAAGGAGCGCTCAGACTCAGGGACCGAGCGCTGGCGGCCTGCTCCAGCGGGATCGTCATCGCCGATGCGCGCCTCCCGGATACGCCGATCATCTACTGCAATCCGGCCTTCGAGCGAATGACCGGATACGGGCTGGAGGAAATTTCGGGCTTGAATTGCCGCTTCCTCCAGGGGGAGAACACTGATCCTGCCGCAGTCGCACAACTGCATGATGCGATCCAATCCGGTGAGGGCACGCACGTCATTCTCCGCAACTATCGCAAGGACGGCACTCCCTTCTGGAACGATCTCACCATCTCGCCCGTTCATGACGCCAAAGGAACGCTCACGCATTTCATAGGCGTCCAGAATGACATTTCCGAACGCATCGAGAGCGAGCGCGCGTTGCGCCAGCTCTCCGGCCTGCAACGCGCCATCCTCGACTCCGCGAGTTTCCCACTTGTGGCCACGGCCACCAATGGCGTCATCGTAGCCATGAACGAAACCGCCCGGAAACTGCTCCGTCTGAGCCCGGGCGAGCCGCTTCCCGTCGAGGTCACTTCGTTCTTCGACTCTGACGAGCTGGCGAAGCGGGCGGAGGAGTTGTCCGGCTTAGGCCAGGCCGTCCCCGTGGGCGGAGCCTTCTTGTTCACGCCAACCAGAGACGGGAACATCGAAGAACGGGAGTGGACGTGGATTGCCTCTGACGGAACCAGGATCCCGGTACTGTTGTCCTGCTCCGCGATTCGAGGCGCCGCGGATGAGATCACCGGCTTTCTACTTTCGGGCATCGACCTGAGCGAGCGCAGGACGATTCTCGGAGAATTGCAAAGACTGGCGGCGGTGGTGGAAAATGCGTCCGACTTCATCGGTATTTCGACGCTCAAGGGGCAGGTGCTCTACGTCAATCGCGCGGGCCGCCGCATGCTCGGCCTGCCCGATACCGGACCGCTGCCATCCTCCCGCATGTTCCGCTACGTGACGCCGGAGACTCTGGAACTCATCCGGCGTACGGTCAATCCACTGGTTCGGCGTGGCGAGAGATGGGAGGGGCCGTGTACGGTCCGGCATTTCGTGACAAATGAAATCGTCGAGACGGAAGGCTCGTGCTTCCCCGTTCCCGGCCGCTCCAGCGGCGAACACGTTTGCCTGGCGGCCGTGCTCCGGAACATGACGCGCGAGCACCGGGCGCTCCGGGCTCTCACCTATACCGAGCACCGGTTTAGCGATGTCGTGGCCGCCTCGGGCGAGATCGTGTGGGAAGTCGGCGCGGATCTGACGTTCACCTATGTCAGCGACCGCGCGGTCGCGCTTCTCGGCTACGAGCCCTCTGAGTTGGTCGGGCACGACGCGCTTGCGTTGTTCCATCCCGATGACGCGAAGCGTACGGCTGAGTTGTGGGCGCGCGACCTCTCGGAACACCGGCCTTTTCGCAATCGCGAGTACCGGGCGATTCATAAGGACGGCTCTGTCGTGTGGCTCTGTGTGGCCGGCGTTCCAGTCTTCCACGAGGACGGCTCGCTGGCGAGCTATCGCGGGGTTTGTCTCGACGTGACCGGAAGTCGCCGGACGCAGTTGGAACTCGAAGCGGCCAAAGAAGCGGCGGAAGAAGCGGCTCGCGTAAAATCGCTATTTCTCGCCAACATGAGCCACGAGATCCGGACTCCGCTCAGCGGCATCATCGGCATGACAAGCATCCTGTCCGACTCCGGCCTGACCGCGAGCCAGCGCGAGTGCGTGGAAACCGTCCGCAACTCCGGCGAAGCGCTGCTGGGCATTCTCAACGATATTCTCGACATCTCCAGCATCGAGTCCGGCCGGATGGAAATCGTCGTTCAGAACTTCGATCTGCACCGCTGCATCACCGACTCGGTCAACCTCTTCCAACCCGGCGCCGCCGCGAAGGGAATATCGCTCTCGCTGGAAATAAGCGAGGAAGTCCCTGCAACCGTGGTTGGGGACTCGTTGCACATTCGCCAGATCCTGAACAAGCTGATCGGTAACGCCTTGAAATTCGCCGGCCCATGTTCCGTTCGCGTCAAGGTGACGGCCCAGCCGGGCGGACCGGATGGATGGATCCTGCGTTTCGACGTCACTGACACCGGAGTCGGCATTCCCGCCGACCGGATCGAGCGGCTGTTCAAGCCCTTCAGCCAGGTGGATATGTCATCCGTGCGGCAACACGGCGGCGTCGGGTTAGGGCTGGCTATCGGCAAGCACTTAGCGGAACTGATGGGGGGCACCATGTGGGTCAGGAGCGCGCCCGGCTCCGGCTCCACGTTCTGCTTTACAGTTCGCACCGGGGAGCACGCGCCCAGCGGCGCGGCGGGCGCTGTTCCGGCCGTCCATTTTTCCTTTGATCCAGGACTCGCTCTGCGCCACCCGCTGCGGATTCTCGTTGCGGAGGACAACCCCGTAAACCAGAAAATCGCACTGTTCCTGCTGCGAAAATTCGGGTACTCGGCCGATCTGGTGGCGAATGGTTATGAAGTCGTGGAACGTCTGCGGACTAACGCCTTCGATCTGATCCTGCTCGACATCCAAATGCCCGGCATGGACGGACTCCAGACCGCGCGCGCGGTGCGGCAGAAATTCGGCCACCCGAGCAGGCCCTGGCTGGTCGCCCTGACGGCGAACGCCATGGCGGACGACCGGCGTGAGGCCGAGGCGGCGGGAATGAACGCCTACCTGAGCAAGCCCGTCCAAGGCGCCGAATTGCAGTCTGCAATCGAGCGCGCCGCGGAGGCCCTGCGGGCCGGCGGGAACGAGCCGCAACAGGCTGTCTGGGAACTCCCGGAGGGACTGCGCGAAGCGTTGGACGCAGATGCGAAGGAGATCGTCGACGAAATCCTTGAACTCTATCTGCAGGACTCCGAGCCGCTGACGGGAGAGATTCTCGCTGCCCACGCAGCCCAGGATGGCGATGCTCTCGGCCGCCTGCTGCACCGGCTCAAAGGTTCGTCCGCGCAAGTGGGAGCCCTGCGGCTGTCGAGCGTGTGCCTCAGGGCCGAAACCGCTCTGCTCGCGTCCGGCCCCGCGGCTTCCTCGCTTGGGGCTTGTTTAGGACAGATGGGCGGGGAGTGGGAACGGGCGGCCGTCGCGATCCGCCAGTGGCTCGGCCCCGCCACGAGCGCATAGCCTTTAGATCACCGTCTGGACAAGCGCAGGCCACGGCAAATGCGTCTCAACGTCCGCGTCCAGCACAGAGCACGAACGTGAGAGAGGAGCCAGTCGTCCGCCGGCGCAGTTCACGGTCGCGCCCTGGGAACGCCGATCTCCAGATCGGCTCCGATGACCCGCGTGCGCGGCAACCCCAATGCACATTTGCGCGCCCGGAAGCCAGCCTGCAAGTTGACGACGACGAGAGCGTGAGCCGGGCGGAGCCGATCTGGAGATCGGCGTTCCCGGGCGCACGCTCGCGCGGGTGTCAGCCGCCTTGCATTGCCATTGATGGCCCGCCGGGCCATCCCGACTCCGTCGAACGTCAGTTCAAGAGCACGGATCCCCTCTACAATCGCCCCCTCACGGTCGCGGCTCCGTCCGGGGCAGAGCCGCGACCGTAAGGGAGCGGTGGATATTGATGCGCCTACTTCCCCTGGTAGCTGACCCGCCAGAGCGAGTTTGAACCGTCGTCCGAGACGATCAATGAACCGTCCGGCACAACCGCAACGCCCACTGGCCGGCCCCACACCTGCCCGTCCGCGGTGACGAACCCTGTCAGAAAGTCCTCGAACTCGCCGGTGGCGTGGCCGTCCTTGAGGGGAACGCGAATCACCTCATACCCGGCGCGGACGGCGCGGTTCCAGGAGCCGTGCTCCGACGCGAAGATGTCGCCCGTGAACTCCGCCGGGAACTGCTTGCCGTCGTAGAAGGTCATCTCCAGCGAGGCGAAGTGCGGTTGCAGGAGCACATCCGGCACGATCACCTTGCCAATCAATTCAGGGTGCTTGCCTGCGTGCCGCGGGTCCTGATTGCTGCCCATGTAATACCACGGCCAGCCGTAGAATCCGCCCTCTTGCACGTGGGTAATGTAGTCGGGCACCAGGTTGTCGCCCAGCGCGTCGCGCTCGTTCACCGAGCACCACAGTTCTCCCGTCTGCGGATGGACGGCAATGCCGACGGGATTGCGAATCCCCGCCCCATAGATCTTCACGAACTTGCCCTCAGGCGTGTATTCGAGGATGTTGGCGCGATGGAATTCCGCCGGATGCGTATCTGCGTCATCGACGTTCGAGCGCGAACCGACCGAGACGAACATGCGTTTGCCGTCCAGCGAGAATGCGACGTCGCGAGTCGAATGCCCGCCCCTGGAGGCCAGCTCCGGGATGATCGTCTGCGCCGGACCCGAGGCCTTCAGATCGCCGCTCTTATAGGCAAACCGGACTACCGAATTCGTATTGCCGATGTACAGCCATTGCGGGTTCGGCCCCGGAGGATAGAAGGCTATACCGAAGGGCTGCTGCAGCCCGGTGGCGTAAACGGAACTCACGGCCGGCGTGCCGTCTTTGGTCACGCCGCGAAATACCTTGATATTTCCGCCGGCAGTCTCGGCGACGAACAGATCGCCATTCGGAGCGGTGCGCATCAGGCGCGGGTTGTTGAGCCCGGAGGCATACAGATCTACGTGAAAGCCTGCCGGCGCGACGGGCCAGGCATCCTTCGGACGCGGCACGAGCGTGGGACCGTTCCCGGCCGACTCGGTGGCAAAGGGCTTCGGCAGATCGGCGACGGTGATCTTGTGCCGGATCCCAGGCTTCTCGGAACGGTAATCGGTGAAAGCGGCCTGACCGGTCAGGACCTCTTTCTGAGCGTCCTTCCCATCAGGGCCGGCGGCTTGCGCAAGGCAGGCCGCGGCCAGCAGGCCGAGTCCTCCCAGCGCGATGGAACGAAAATGGTGCATCCGTGAGCCTCTTGACTGTCAGATGCACGAAGCGCGACTTGGTCGCAGAAGGCTTGCGCCTGCCCTTGCCGAATGAGTCGAAAGGGCCATGCGCTGGGGCGGAAGAACGGGCAACAGGACGGGAGCGGGGTGGCAAGGGAGTTGGTCCCGACGGCGGAGCTTGCATTTCAGTCGATTGCTAAATAGAAACGTGGCTCTGGTAACATGGCTGGCATGGCGATCGACGACCTGAGTTCCGAACGCGCCATAGAGCGGCTCCGGATGGAAGATCTCTCTCGGGCTCCAGCGCTTGCTACCGCGTTGCCCGGAATCGTAGGCAAGGCTATCGCCGCTCTTCTTCGGTGTGACCTAACACAGGCAACGGATCTGTTCACGCAATGCCAAGAAACTCTTGAATCTGGGCGATCAAAGTACTTGCTGCAATGTGTAGTCGACGATCTGAAGTGGCTTCGCGGCCAACAGGACAAGCTCAGTCAGAAGCAGCAGGAGTACCTATCCACAGACTGGGTGGCGCTCTTGATGGATGCTGACAGGAAAGCTCGAGCGACGTTGGGCAAGACTAGGATTGAGCGGATCGCTAGAATTCTCTGCTCATCGATTCGAATTGACCCGATCCCGCCCCCCGAGCAGACCGAGGAGCTCACGAGGGTCGCGATGGAGTTGACCGACGACGACGTGCTTGTGCTGAGGTGCATTCTTGAAACCTGGGAGAGCTATAATCGCCGGCCTCCGGGTGCCCAATATAGCCTTACGATGCCTCAAGTGCCAGACTTCACACCCGATTCTGTCCTAGGAATTTGCGGAAAGCTCCAGAGTCTCGGCCTAATCGCGACAGCTGAACAGCACGCAATCGCGGCGACACATGGCGGCTACCCGCGCGGAGGCGGCTTTGTGCTGCTAGATCGAGCCGACGCATTTCTCAAATTCGTCGCAGCCACACTGTAATCATTTGTGGGTGAGCGGTGAGCGGGACAGCCTGACCCGTCCCACCAGCAGTTTTATCCAATCATTCCGAAAGCAAGGGGAAGACCATCCAGCACTCTTCCGCCGTACGAACGGCGGTGCGCTATTTTCGGCTTGGCATCTTGGGCGATCTGCCGCTTTCTCTTCATTTGGCGTTCGCGTCACCTCTTAGCTCTTGTCAAAAGTTGGGCTGGGACGGATCAGGCTGTCCCGCTTCCCGTGATACGACCAAGTGCCCCATACCTGATCGGTCTACGCCTAGGCGCTACCCGCGAACCGTCCACCGGCTCACACGTTCTGGAACGTGTCAGGTCATATTCCAGCGGCAAAGTCCACAAAACCTGCATTATGACAATAGAGTGATGCTGCGTCGACGCTGAACAGTTCCGCTAGACGTTGGAAGTAGTCTGGAGCTGCGCCCTGATTGACTACGGTTACTCGCTCCATAGATCTTCGCTGCTTTGCCCTTGCCCGCATGGCAGTGGATATCAAGTCGGCTTGATCCAGATCGGTCTCGGGCACGCTCCATCCAATCACGAATATCTCATCTGCGTTCGCCAGCGCCTCCATTTCCATCTCGCGAGACCTCTTGATGAATGGCAACTCACTTCGCTTCGCGGAACTTGGCGCTAAGAGGCAGATTCCAATCTCGGTGGGCAGTTCTCCCGGGAGAGATACAGGCTGAAAACTGTGAGTTGACGGCCAGTACCTAACTGCACCATCCGCAGTAACGGGAACGATGACCGGGCCATCCTTGAATCTGAGCCCTTCCCTGGGCTGTTCGTACGGGGTTCGATACGGTACCAGCCAGTTGAGAGATCCATGCGGCTTCAGTATCTGGACACGACTCGTACGTCTCCCAACAAACTGCGCGGCTGAAACCGACTCGATGTGCCCCCCATTTCCTTCAGTCAGCGGGAGATCGTCCGTCACGTAGAAGGGAATCTCAATGCCGTAACCTGTGGCAGGCCGCCAGTCCACCGGCAGTTGTTGGACGGCGTGGTCGAGTATCAAGTCATAGTTGAAGCTAATGAAAGTGTGTTCTGCCTCATGCTTATGGAATTGTTTCTGAAGAAAGCGCTCCAAGGGAGCCCATCTAACGTTCCAACCCACAAGAGTGAATAGTCTATTGATGGCGTATCTGAACCGTTGATGCGCTCCTTGCGCAGAAAAATTGGCCGACGCACCGAGCGATCTCTCAAGCACAGCTTCAATTGATTCAGGGTTTCGCCTCTCCAGTGCTTGTTTGAAGGCAGCGCGTGCCGCAGGCTCCGGATTCGCGGATTTGGCGAACATCGTCTCGGCTAACTCCCTCGCCTCTGAAGATTTCGACACGTAAAGATCGGCCCTCTCAAGATCGACCATTGTCGCGAGAGCGACGTTGTCGTCGAGGTAATGTGCCATAACGGAAACAAAGTCCCACATCATGGGGACAGGCCAGTCAGCTATTTCCAGCGACTTGGTCAATCCTGCGCCGACAAAATATACGATCCTGTGCACGTGAGCCTTCTTTCTGGATCCTGTTTCCAGGGTGTAAGAGCCGCAGGGAATTGAAACTCAGGTCTTTCCCCGAGGATACCGTGTTATGCGCAGGGGGCTTCTCAACGTGCGACATCAGAGTTGCCCGGAGTCGGAGGCTCCGTTCAGTGATGTGTCACGACGCCTACCTGCCAGTGGCGCCGCAAAATTGCGCATCCACTTGCTTGGTTTTTGAGCAACCCGCGGCATGGACAGCGCCCTTATTCGAACCGGCGCAAGAGGGAACCCACCGTGGCTACTCTTGGCCTGCAGGCACGAAAGCACCCATCGAAGGTTTGACCGGGATCATCGGTCGCACTTGGTCTTTGCGCCAAACGTTGCCGATCGTATTTCCTTCGATTGGCACGAATCCCCCAATAGCCGGCTTAACTCGGCACATCGGTGTGACCTCATCCTTTCGCCACGAGTTTCCAATGGGTGTTCCCTCAATGGGTCTGAAGCCACCAATGCCCGGTTCTACGAGCACAACCGGTACAACCTGCGCCTTGGCCCATGAAAGCCCGATCTGCGCGACGAGGGGCCTGAAAGCTCCGACGGCAGCGATCACTCCAAATAGGAATCCTAAAGCAAACGGCTTAACACGATGTCTTTGCATTGCTACGCTCCAAGGGCCCGATCATAACACCGGTCGGCGATGACCACTTCATTGATCGGCATAATCCTCAAACATCATCGGATCATTCTGGCAGTCGGCTGAAATCCGACCAACGTCGCGGAACGCCGGTCACGGAGGATGCCACGTGAATGAAACGTCGGCCATGATGAGTTCTGACGTGCACCGGGTATCCGCACCAATGGCGGTGGAGGATTACTCCGCGCAAGTCGGCATCTCAACAGTGATCGCCGGAGAGCAACCAGTTGACGCATCACGCCCTAACCGTACGCGTGGTTCCGGCGAGCCCTCAGATGGGTCGTGGTCGTGGTGGCACCGCACACTGGGCTGCTCTCCCCCTGTAGCCGTGCGGAACCAGGATCGCGGAAGATTCACCAACTAATGCCCCACATTGCGAAGCTCCGGACTTGCGCCTATTGCAGGATCGGCAGCGTCAGATAACCTTCCGGCACGAACAGGCTGCCTTCCGTGGTGCCTTCGGGCGCGATGCGCTTCAGTTCGCGCGCGAGTTGCTGCGCCGTCCAGCGTCCCGCGAGAGCCTGCTCAAAAGCGCGCGTAATCTGCCTCACATCCTCGGCGGATTCGTGAACGAATTCGAGGCGGAAATGGCGGATCCCGGCGCTGCGCCACAGCTCGAGATGAGCGCTCGCCGCCTGCGCTTCCGCGCCGAAGACGGTGTTGCGGCAGCCGACGTCGGCCATCACGGGATGAGCGCGCCCGGCGTCGTCCTTCAGCGCCACGCGATGCTTCTCACAGGGACGGCCGCAGTCCTTGTAGCTGGTTCCTGTCGAGAGGAAGCGGCAGAAGACGCAGTGCTCGGTGTGGAACACCGGCAGATGCTGGTAGGCGATGGCCTCAATGGATTCGGCGCCCGCGTCGCGCGCCAGGGCTGCCACTTGCGCGGCATTGAGATCGTGCGTGGGCGTCAGTTGGCCGACTCCCTGCTCCTGGAGCACGCGCGCCGAAAGCGAATTCGCGGCGTTCAAGCTGAAGTCGCCGATGAGCGCGGCATGCGGCTTCCCGCGTAGCGCCTCCAACAGGCCCGTGGACCTGACGACGATCGCGCAATCCAGGCTGAGCAGGAAGTCGACGATCCGCGCCTCGCCCGGCTTGAGCACGCGCGGACTGGCCACGCGGGCAACGATGCCGCTGGCCTTCACTCGCTCGATCGACGGCCGCAGGCCGTACAGATCGAGATAGTCGAGCGTGATGCTCGCCGGGCGCAACTCGATCACCGCTTCCATTTGCTCGGGCGTGCGAACCAGCAAGTGCAATTGCGCGGGACCTTGCGCTACTGCTTCGTGCGAACCCAAGAGCGCGGATTGCACGACCGCCACCGGATCCGCGATCGTCATCGGCCGCAACTCGGCTTGCGCGGCCTGCAACTGCTCGACAGCCTCGCGCCGCAACTGGTTCAACAACGATGCAGGCGCGAACAGCGAGCCGCCCGCGTCGAGCGTCAGCTCCGCCAATTCATAGGGCGTATTGCCGAGCCGGCCGAACTGGTCGCGCAGTGTTTCGACGCTGAGTCCGCGGTTCTGCGCCGGACGCAACTCAGCCTCCGAGATGACCGTCGCGCGTATCTCGGGATGCTTCGCGAGCGACCATTCGGATACCAGCGGCGCGCCTTCGCCCGCGGTGACGCGAACGTTTACGGGCTGCTTCGCAAGCGGCGCGGACGGCTCCAGCAAAGGCTTCACCACACGGTCGAGAGCGGGGTCGTGCGTGCGCCACACGAGATCGCCCGGCCGGATCCGCGCTTGCTGAATCGCACCATTGCCAAAGCGGAGTTCGAGATGGCCGTCGAGCCCGGCCAGGACCTGATAGACGTTGCCGCCCTCTTCCGGCTCCTGCGGGCTGCGCCAGTCGGCCGCGTCGAACACGACGCCGTCGCCGGCTTTGAGCGGAGCGACGCGATGCGCTTCGCCCGGCTCGATTACGATGCCGTCGCGCTCCACGCGCGCCACGCGCCCCATGCAGACGCCCCGGTGGCGCGGCGTGCGGCCCTGCACCACAGCCTGATGATTCGTGCCCGTGAGAAAGTACGGACCGAGCCCGCGCGAGAAGACCTGTTCGAGCTGCAATTCCGCGTCGCGCCCCAGCTTCACTTTCCCTTGATTCCAAGCCTCGTCGAGCGCCTGGCGGTAGGCGCGCGTGGTGAGAGCGACGTAGTCGGCGTCCTTGTAGCGCCCTTCGATCTTGAGCGCCGCCACGCCGCTCTCGACGATCTCCGGGAGTTGGCGCAGAGCGAAGAGATCGCCCGGCGAGAGCAAATAGCGCGCGTCGGCCAGCGGTTCGATGGTTCCATCCACCAGCAGCTCGTAGGGCAGCCGGCAGGCCTGGGCGCACTGGCCGCGGTTCGCGCTGCGCCCGCCCCAGGCCTCCGAGGAAAAGCACTGCCCGGAGTAAGAGACGCACAGCGCTCCGTGGACGAAGATCTCCAGGTCGAAACCGGTCTCGGCGGCAATCGCGCGGATCTGTTCGAGCGACAGTTCGCGAGCCAGCGTGACGCGCCGCAGCCCGAAGCTTTTCGCGAACTCCACGCCCTGGGCATTGGTGATGCTCATCTGTGTGCTGGCATGCAGTTCCATGTCCGGCACGATCTGGCGCGCCAGTTTGACGATGCCCAGATCCTGCACGATGAGCGCGTCCGCGCCGGCCTCGGCGATGACCGCCAGAGCCTTAGCTGCCGCTTCGAGTTCATGTTCGAAGACGAGCGTATTGAACGTGACGTAGCCGCGCACGCCGCGCTGGTGCAGGGTCTTCATCACCTCCGGGAGTTCGCCGGTCTGAAAGCCGACCTTCGCTCGCGCCGTGAAGTGCTTGAGCCCGAAGTAAACGGCGTCCGCGCCCGCCTCGACGGCCGCGCGCAGTTGCGGCCAGTAGCCGGCGGGGCTCATGATCTCGGGTTTACGCCTCAGGCTTTTCTCGCTCATTTCACTGATCAATTCCTGCATCGAGGGCTCGAATGGAGCGGCGGCCCGATGTGGCGCACGCTTCAGCGTGCAGCGGCGAGATTCATCTCGCCGTCTGGAAGGATGGTGGCATAAATGCCGCCACGGCACGCTGAAGCGTGCGCCACAGCGGACGCGTCGAAAGTCAGCTCACACGGGAGAGCATCCATGTCCACCGCTCCCTCACGGTCGCGGCTCCGATCCGGCAGCCAGGCACCACGCCACAATGGTCATCCCGCGCACGCCCGTCTCTGCTTCCAGTTTCGCAGTCAGAGGGCTCTCTGTGTCGTCCGGGTCCATTTCCACGGCGCACTCCGCGATCTGTTCGTCGCTCGCGCCCGGGTAACACAGCTCGCAGGCGCCCACCGCGCCGCCCTCTACCCGCACGGCCGGCCCGAACACGCGGCAGGTCATCGGACGGGATGCATAGAGGTCGCAGGTCTGCGTCTGCGGATCGAGCGCGGGGCAAGGCTCGTCGTTCGCGAAGTCTTCGAAACGCGCCTCCGCCTCGTCGCTTTCCGTCAAAAGCCCGGTCTCTGGATCTCCGGGGAACTCGCCGCGCAGCCGCTCGACCGACTCTCGCGCGCGAGCGACAACGCGGGTCGCCCGAGCCGGGTCATCTCGCTCCAGTTCTTCCAGCCCGAATTGCAGACGGCGGACGTCGAGCTGGCTGATGGGGAAGACGCCGATGCAACATTGGGAGCAACCAGGGCGGCAGGCCAGCCACGCGCCGCTCTTGCGCGCAGCTTCGGCGTGGGCGGAATCGATGATCTGGATGAGCGCCCGATCCGCGGCTTTCCAGGCGATGGGCGAAGGCGTGGCCACGACCGACAGCTTAGCGGATTGGCGCGGCCGCGTCGAACTTCAGGCTGGGCGTGTCAGGCTGGGCGATCCCCGGCTTGATGAGCCTCGCCAGATTAACCTGCCATGTAGAATGGCTCTTTCCACCTCTATCCCATCATGCGTACATTCCTCCCGCTCTTCTTTCTAACCGCCTCTCTCGTGCCCGCGCAATCCGTGCAGGTGACGAGCGGCGCCGTCCCGTACCAGGTATTCCAGCGCGACGCGTCCAATCGCGCCTCGATTCATCTCGAAGGCACCTCGGATGGAAAGGCCATTGAAGCACGGCTCTTTGCAGCCGGCCGCACGGTCGCCGACTTCGACTGGAAGCAACTGGCTACGGTCTCGAAGAAGGCCTGGTCGGGCGATCTCGCCGGAGTGCCCACAGGCGGCCCGTACCGGATCGAACTCCGGGCGCAAGGCGGCTCCGTGACGGCCTCGGTGGACAACGTGCTCGTCGGCGACCTGTGGGTGCTGGCCGGGCAGTCGAACATGGAGGGCCTCGGCAAACTAGTCAACACGCCGCTGCCGAGCGCGCTGGTGAACTCGCTCGATCAGACCGACATATGGGTGGCCGCGGCCGATCCTCTGCACCGTTGGCCGGATACGATCGACCCCGCGCACTGGGGCGCGAACGCGCAGGGTAAACGCGAGCGTATGAGCGGGCCCGCGCTTGACCAGTGGATTGTCAATCGCAAAGAAGGTGCCGGCGTCGGACTGCCGTTTGCGCTGGAGATGGTCCGGCGCACCGGCGTGCCGATCGGACTGCTACCCTGCGCGCGCGGCGGCACGCCGATGGATCTGTGGAACCCCGCGTTGAAGAACAAGGGCGGCGACTCGCTCTACGGATCGATGATCCGCCGCTTCCAGTTAGTGGGCGGACACGTGACAGGCTTGCTTTGGTACCAGGGCGAATCCGACACTTCGGCGGAATTACAGCCGAAGTTCGCCCAGAAATTCAAGGACCTGATCGTAGCCATTCGCGCCGATTTCGGCCAGCCGGATCTGCCGTTTTACTACGTGCAGATCGGGCGGCACGTCAGCAGCGCCGACGGCACGCCATGGAATGCGATCCAGCAGGATCAGCTCACCGTTGAGCCGCAGCTTCCGCACGTCGGCATGGTCACCTGTGCTGACTGCAACGTGGACGACAGTGTCCACATCAGCGCGAAGGATCATGTCGTGCTCGGACGCCGGCTCGCCAATCTCGCGTGCCACGACCTGTTCCCCGACAAGGCAGGCTGCGGCGCGCTGCAGAGCGGGCCGCGCCCTGTAAGCGCCAGGATGGAAGGCCATCGCATCCTGGTCGAATTCAAGGGCGTGAACGGGAAGCTGCGCAGCGCGGGGAGGCTGAACGGCTTCGCCATCGTGGACGCCTCCGGCAAGGTCACGCCGACGATTTACAGCCAGTACGTCAGTGAGACCAATCCGAATGTGGTCGAGTTGCTGTTTGGCGAGGAGAAACTGCCCGACACGCCGATGCTCGGCTACGGTATCGGCTTCGGTCGCGATATGTATGTGAATCTGAGCGACGACGCCGGCATGGCTGCGCCAGTCTTCGGGCCTATGCCGATCCAGCGGTAGCGCCGCTCTGGCGAAGCGCCAGCAGAATTCAAAAACTGCAATGAGACTCCGTTTTGGCGTTTTTGTTATTGAGTCTAAAGGAGATTGTTTTGAAAAATGGAAACTGGGCTTCCGTTTTGGCCCGACCGGGTGCGAGACCTGCCAACGACAAATCCGATGCGGTTCCGGGTCTGCCTGCGCCGTGTGTGCCGGCAGTCCGCGTGCGGCAGGACCTTCCAATCAAGTTCACGCCACCCACACGCTTGTCGCAACCGGGTGTGCAATGGCTGACGCGCGTGAGTATGGCAAACGGTTAACGGAGGCCCGGATTTGAAACCTTGGCTCATCCCTGTTGGCGGCTTTCTCGGTTCCGGCAAGACCAGCCTGCTGCTGGCGGCGGGGCAGCGGCTTCGCACGCGCGGCGTGAAAGCCGCCATTCTCACCAACGATCAGGCCGCCGGACTGGTAGACACAGTGACCGCCCGCAACCAGGACTTCGATGCGGGCGAAGTCGCCGGAGCCTGCTTCTGTTGCGCTTTCACGAAGTTCGTCGATGCCGCCGCTGAACTCGCAGCCCGAGGCGCGGAGGCGATCCTGGCGGAACCCGTCGGGTCCTGCACTGACATCGCCGCGACCGTTCTGGGACCGCTGAGGCAGGACTACGCTCATCTCTTCCGGCTCGCGCCGTTTACCGTTCTGATTGATGCCGGCCAGTACCGGTCCCTCCATGCGCCGGAAGCGGACGCGGAAGTGGCCTGGCTCTACGGCCGGCAGATCGCCGAGGCCGACATCCTGGCGTTCTCGAAATGCGATCTGGGTGAACAGTTGCCGGAGTTGTCCGCGCCGGCCCTGCGGCTCAGCGCCCGCTCGGGCGTGGGCGTCGATGCCTGGTTGGAGGAAGTCCTCTCGGGCCGTACCGCGCCCGGCACGCGCCTGCTCGCCGATCTCGACTATGGCCGTTACGCGCGGGCCGAAGCGCTGCTCGCCTGGTTGAACGCGTCAGTTTCGCTGCGGGCGAAGCGGCCGATGTCCCCGGCCGAACTGCTCGGGGAGTTGGTCGACGACTTGGATGCCCGGCTGACCAGTCGAGGTGTTCGCATCGCCCATTTGAAGACCTGGATTGAGTCCTCGCATGCGTGGCTCCGCGTTTCCATGACGAGCAACGGACAGGAACCGGCCGTGGAGGGCGACAGGCTGGCTGCCGCCGCGCGCGATTACCGTCTTGTCGTGAACCTGCGTGCGCTCGGAGAACCCGGCGAACTGCGGGATTGTGTGGAGCGAGCGCTGGCGGCGCTGCCTGCGACAGTTGCAATCGAGCGCATCGACTGCTTCCGGCCGCTTCCGCCCCAACCCGAAAGACGAGTCACCGGGCTGCCCGTCCCATCGGCGCCTTAGCGCTCTAGTGTCAATACTGTTCACTTACAAGCCAATATGGTGGGGCAGACGATCAGTTTGTGTCGTCTGCCGGGTTCCGGACGCGACAGACCACGCAAGGCGATGGTCTGTCCCACAAAGTGAACAGTATTGGATCTAGCGTACGCCGCTCTTGTCGCGCGCGGCCAGAAACTCGTCGCCCTTTTGCCAGGTTGGGAGGGCATCCAGATTCGCGATGTCCACGCCGAGCGTCAAGCCAAAGCGGGCGAACTGTTCCATCCCGGAGAAGTCCCAATCCTCGCTATATTCGTCCGACGGCTGATGATAGCTGGCTCCGAATGCCTTGATCCGCTCCGGAGTGAAGGCCGCTGGCTTGGCGACGTAGTTGCTGCCCATCCCGATGGAAAACGCAGGCACGCCAACGCGCGCGAACGAGAAATGGTCGCTGCGGAAATAGCCGCCGGCCTCATCGGGGTGCGAGTTGCCCCGGAGAGTCAGCCCGGCGTCGTGTGCATCTTTCTGCACCAGGTCCCAAAGCGTCGTCCGTTCCGCTCCCGGCGCGCCCGCATCGCGTGTTCTCCCCAACGGCGAGAAACTGTCGAAGTTCAGGTTCGCGGCAATCCGCGACACGGGGACCGGCGGATGCTCGGCCAGATACATCGAACCGAGCAGGCCGCTCTCCTCGGCCGTGACAGCGGCGAAATAGGCGCTACGCTTCGGCTTCGGATTCTGGGAGGCCCAGGCGCGTGCCATTTCGATCAGCATGGCGCTGCCCGTGGCGTTATCCAGCGCGCCGTTGTAGATTGCGTCGCCGTTCACCGGCACACCGATTCCAAGATGATCCCAGTGGGCCGTGAAGATCACGGCTTCATCCTTCAGCTTCGGATCACTGCCAGGCACCATGCCTATGACGTTCCCGGTGTTGATGTCGGAGACACGGAACTCCATGCTGGCTCGGATCTTGCCGCCCAACGGCCGGGCCTGGAAGCCTCGTTTGTTGGCTGCGTCGAGCGCAGTGTCGACATCCAGATGGAGCGCGGCCAGCAATCTGGCGCCGGCTTCGGAGGTCACCCAACCGGCCAGGGTCAGCGCAGGCGTGCCCGGTGTGTGCGCCACCTGAGGCATCGGCCGGCTCTGCCCGCGGACAACTTGCCAGCCGTAGCTGGCAGTCGGCGTGGTGTGGATGATCAGCGCTCCGATCGCCCCCTGGCGGGCTGCTTCCTCATACTTGTAGGTCCACCTGCCGTAATAGGTTAACGCCTTTCCTGCGAAGAACTTAGGATCGTCCGACGGAGGCTCGCCCGTGAACAGAACGACCACCTTGCCTTTCACGTCGACACCCTTATAATCGTCCCAGCCGAATTCCGGCGCACGGATACCGTGGCCGACAAACACCGCTTCGGCTTCAAAGTCTACGCTCGGCTGCTGCTGGTGCGTCGTGCCGATGAAATCGACCAGATATTTCAGTTCGACGTTGCCGCCGGCGGAGGAAAAACTGAGGTGCTCCCTGGCTGCGTCCGGTTCCACCAGTTTCAGCGGGACTTTCTGGAGAAACGTGCCCGCGTCGCCGGCGGGCTTCAGGCCGGCCGCCGCGAATTGCGCGGCGATGTATTCCTGAGCCAGCAACCCGCCCCGAGCGCCCGGTCCGCGACCCTCCAGGAGGTCGCTGGAGAGGAACTTGACGTGCGGGCGGATTCTCTCGCCTTCAATACGGTCAGCCTGCGCCGAAGCCAAGGTGGCCGCGGCACACAGCACGGCGAATAATCTCATAATGAAGTCCTTTTTGCAGCTAGCTTTGCTGCGAAGCGCGGAACATGAATGATAAAGCGCTCGTGGGTTCCCTCAGCCACGATTTCCTTCTCATCTCGAGCCACAAGGTCGAAACGAACGCGAGATCCTTCCACTGCGGTAACCCGGGCCAGGAACCTGACCGTCATACCTATGGGTGTTGGCGCTAGATGCCGGATATTGACTTCCGTCCCGACCGACTCGTATCCTTCGGCCAGATAGGGCTTGACGGCATTGCGTGCTGTGACCTCGAGCCACAGAATCAGGTGCGGTGTGGAAAGAACGCGTGCCTCGTCGCCGCCCAGAAAGTCGATGGCCCACTCCGGGGTGACCAGCAAGGGCTGATTGCCCGTGGTTCCAAGCGGGATCTCATTCATGAGATCATGGTATCGCGGGGGAGATTAACGGTAGTTCGTTTTCCTCAACTTGGGGATGTCTCTTCCTGCCTAATTGAATTGAGATCGCGTATCAGGACGAATACTCGAACATTCCGTCTGTCCGTAGCATTCCTGTTGCTTGCCGCCGGACTGGCAAGTGCCGGTGAAGCCTCAGGGGAAGGTCTGCCCGGAGTTCACCATGAGCGGGAAGCCGAAGATCGCTTTGAACTTCATCTGGAGAAGAGCAGAAATCGAATTCTGCGCGGCGTCAGCATGGTCGCCCGGTTTGCGGGGAAGTTGACGCAGCTCGACAAGGTCGCCCGTGTGGAAGCACGCCGTCACGTGGCCGTAGATGGCGCGGTGGATTATGACCTCATCGCCAAAGAAGGCGACAAGACCATCCAGAAAGAATTGATCAACCGCTTCATCGGGACGGAAGTGGACCCTCATCGTTCGGCCGGCACCGATTTGGCCATTACGCCCGATAATTACAAATTCAAGTTCAAGGGCACGCGCGAAGAGTCCGGGCGCAGCGTCGACGTGTTTGAACTCCATCCGAGGAAGAAGCGCGTTGGCCTATTCAAGGGCGAGGTCTGGATGGACACAGAGACCGGGCTCAGCGTCCACGAATCCGGCACCTTCGTGAAAAGCCCTTCTGTCTTCTTGAAGGACGTTCGATTTGTCCGGGATTACGAGATCAAAGACGGCTACGCGTTGCCGAAGAGCACAACCATCTACACAAGAACGCGCTTCTGGGGAATGGCCGAGTTGGACGTAAATTATTCGGATGTCGCCTGGGATGCGACACCCGTCGCATCCCAGACTCAGTCTCAGAACTAAGCTGAAAAGTCCGCTCCTACCAGCGCGGTTCCCGCCGGCGGAACCCGCCTCCTCCTGCGCCCGCGCCGCCACCGCCGCCCCGATTGAAGCCGCCGCCGCCGCCGCCGCTGCCGCGCTCTTCACGCGGTCTGGCCTCGTTCACGTTGAGCTTCCGCCCACCGAAATCGGCGCCATTCAGCGCAGTGATAGCCCTGTTAGCCTCGTCATCGTTCGGCATCTCGACGAAAGCAAAGCCGCGTGATTTGCCGGTTTCGCGATCGGTGATGATGCTCACCCGATCCACTGTTCCGTACCCCTCGAAGATGCTCCGGACCGAATCTTCGGTCGAGGTGAAGCTCAAATTACCTACGAAAATATTCTTCAAGCAGAGACTCCTGACTGTACTTGACACCGGGCTTGCCAGGCTGGAGGGGGCGGACGCGGGACGAACGGACGCGGGCCTGATAACTCGCACCTAACTTAGCGGGCATTTCAAATACTCAGACAGAATACCAGACAAGAACAAAGTTGGGAAGTCCTTGATTCCCGTGGTTGCAGTTATCCGCGGGCGATTATTCTTGAAGGGGGGTTGCAGCCCCCCGGGCAAGCAGTACAATGCAAGCCATGTCCAGATTGATTGCCGCGATCGTCGTATTGGCGCTGTCCGCCGCAGCAAAGCCGCCCCACTCCTACCCAACGCTGGGGCGCGTCATCCGTGAGGATCCTCGCCTCGATGCGTTGTTGTCGCAAGACGCCCGAATTGAGGTACTCGCTTCCGGCTTTGCCTGGGCCGAAGGGCCGGTTTGGGATGCAACGGCCGGGAGGCTCTTCTTCTCGGATATACCCCGCAACACGATCTTCCGCTGGACCCCGGAGGGCGGAGCGGAGCCGTGGATGAAACCGTCCGGCTTCACCGGCGTCGGCGAGTACAGCGTTGAGCCAGGCAGCAACGGGCTGCTCCTCGATTCCAAGGGACGACTGATCCTGATGGAACATGGAGATCGGCGGGTGTCGCTCTGGGAGACTGGCCGGGGCAAAGTCACCCTGGTTGACAATTTTGAGGGCAAACGGCTGAACAGCCCGAACGACGGCGCGCTCAAGTCCAACGGGGACCTCTATTTCACTGATCCTCCTTACGGATTGCCGCAAAAGGCCGACGATCCGGGGCGTGAATTGGACTTCTGCGGGGTCTACCGCTACAGCCAGGGCAAGTTGACGCTGCTAACCAAGGAGCTTTCCCGGCCAAACGGCATTGCCTTCTCTCCCGATGAGAAGACACTCTACGTCGCCAATTCCGATCCTCAGCATGCCGTCTGGATGGCCTATCCCGTGAAAGAAGACGGAACGCTCGGGGTGGGGCGTGTCTTTGTGGACGTTACGGCCATGGCCGCGCAGTTGCCCGGGCTGCCGGACGGGATGAAAGTGGATCGCGACGGCAATCTCTGGGCTGCGGGACCGGGAGGAATTCACATCTTTGCTCCAGATGGGAAGCGTTTAGGGCGAATCGAGACCGGCGAAACGACTTCCAACTGCGCCTGGGGCGACGACGGATCGACGCTTTATATCACCGCGGACATGTACGTCTGCCGCATCCATACCAAAACACATGGCGCGGGGGAACGTCCAGCGTTGCGCAAATGAACAGCGTTTTGCGGATGACATGGGGGCTAGGAAGGGCGCCTTTTCTCAAACCTCGCTCGCCGGTTCGCCGGAATTCTCGAGATTTCGCTTCTCAGGGATTTCCTCATATCCGCGGCAGGAAAGCACGGGCAGCCGGGGATATTTGGGGAATCCCGGGTCCACCAGGCTCCTCCGGCACAGCCAGAATGCTGCACCCCGGTCGCTCACTACTCGCTGAGCGTGCCCGCAGCGGGCGCAGAGTCCGGGATCAGTTGCGGGGGCGAACATGCTTAAGCGTACCCGGTCGTGCAGGCTTGCCGCCAAAGCGAACCGGGCCTGCCGCGCGCGGCGGCAGGCCCGGAAGGTTGACGATCGTATCGACCGCTTGCAGAGTGTTTACAGAGTCAGACGCGCGATCACGACGTTTTCGCCGAGCTCCCGCTTCATCTTGAACCCGAGCTTTTCGGCAATCTTCTGCATTGCGGTGTTATCGGAGAGGATGTCCGCCACGATCACCTTCACGCCCTCGATTTTGCCGATATCGATCAGGCGCCGCAGGAACTCGGTCCCAATCCCCTGCTTCTGGTAATCGTCGCTGATGACGATGGCGTATTCCGCCTCGTCCCCGCCGATTCCCTGCAGCCGGCCGACGCCGATGATCTCGCGCTCACCCGTCTGCGGGTTGGCCCGCTCCGCGACTAACGCCATCTGGCGGGAATAATCGATAAAACAGATTCTGGTCAGCCGTTCGTGGGCCGTGCGCTGGTTGAGGTTGAGCATCTGCAGGTAGCGCGAATAGACGGTGCGTTCGGAAAGCGTCTCGTGGAACCTGACCAGCGCCGGCTCGTCCTCGGGACGGATGGGCCGGATATCGACCTTCTCCCCGTTCCTCAGCGTCCACAGCGATTCGTACTCGGCGGGATAGGGCCGAATGGCCGGCTTTGGCAAGCTCTTGGGGTCGCTCTTCGGATCGTGCAGCACCACGCGTGCGTCGAGTGCCAACAGCCGTTCGGGGGAAGCCAGCAGCGGGTTGATGTCGATCTCTTTGATCCACGGCTGTTCGACCACAAGCTGGCTGAATCGCACCAGAAGCTGCTCCAGGCCGGCCAAATCGACGGGTTTGCGGCCGCGTACGCCTTTGAGCGCCGTGTAGATGCGCGTCTTTTCCATCATCCGCCGCGCCAGTGTCGTAGTCAGCGGCGGCAGCGCGAGCGCGCGGTCCTTGAACACCTCGACCAATTGGCCGCCCATACCGAACAAGAGAACCGGTCCGAACTGCGGGTCGATCGAGGAGCCGAGAATCACCTCGTAGCCCTCGAGCTTGGCGAACGGTTGGACGTTGGTCCCGCCGAAGTGCTCCGCGCCGACTTTCGCGGTTACGGAATCGCGAATCGCGCGGAACGCGTTGCGCACGGCGTCGGCATTTTTGAGATTCAACTGCACGCCGCCCACGTCGGTCTTGTGCGTGATGGTCTCGGAGTGGAGTTTCAGCACCACCGGGTAGCCCATCGATTCCGCGGCGGCCACGGCGTCGTCTTCGCTGGTGGCGATCACGGACGGCAACGTCGGAATCCCGTAGGCTGCCAGCACCTTCTTCGATTCGAACTCCGTGAGAATCGTGCGCCCTTCGCTCTTCACCTGCTCGATGATCTCAGCCGCCTTCTTGCGGTCCATGCCATCGTCGTCAGCGGCATGGCGCGGTGTCTCGTACAGGCTCTTTAAGTTCTTCGCATACTGCCACATGTAGTTGAACATGCGGGCTGCCGTGTCGGGGTAGGAGAACGTCGGGATACCGACGGCATTCAGAATCTGTTCGCCCGCCGCAACGTCCACGCCGCCCATCCAGCTCGCCAGTACGGGCTTATCGCCGAGCTTGGCATACGGCTTCAGAAACTCGGCGGTTTGTGTGGCGTCAGTCATCGCCTGTGGCGTGAGAATCACCAGCATTCCGTCGCTATTCGGATCCTTGGCGGCGATTTCCAGTGATTTGGCATAGCGCGCCGGCTCGGCGTCGCCCAGGATATCGAGCGGATTGCCATGGCTCCAGGCGCCCGGCAGAATCTTGTTCAGCTCCTCGATGGTCTGCTGCGAGATTTCCGCCAGTTCACCGTGACCGAGCAAGAGAGAATCGGCGGCAAGCACGCCAGGCCCGCCCGCATTGGTCAGAATGGCCAGGCGCGGGCCTTTGGGACGAGGTTGCTTGGCCAGCACCTCGGCCATATAGAACAAGTCGGACATCACGTTCACGCGAAGCACTCCGCAGCGCTCGAACGCGGCATCCAGTACGTCGTCGGAGCCGGTCAATGAGCCGGTGTGTGAGGCCGCCGCCTTGCTGCCCGCCGCCGTCCGCCCCGCTTTGATCACGATGATCGGTTTGGTGAGCGCGACCTCGCGCGCCGCGGAAAGGAAGGAGTGCGCGTCGCCCACGCTTTCCATATAGATCAGGATGCTGCGTGTTTTCGGGTCGTTGCCGAGGTAGGTGATCAGATCGCCCCAGCCGATGTCAGCCATCGAGCCCAATGAAATGAAGGCGCTGAAGCCCACCATTTCCCGCAGGCTCCAATCGAGAACCGCCGTACACAGAGCGCCGCTCTGGCTCAGGAACGCGACGCTGCCCGTGCGCGCCATACCGGAAGCGAACGTCGCATTGACGCCCGTCGGCGGAACCATCACGCCGAGGCAGTTCGGACCGATGATCCGGATGCCGGCCTTTTTGGCCTCAACCAGCAATTCCTTCTCGAGCTGCTTGCCTTCCTCGCCGGCCTCCTTGAAGCCGGCGGTGATCACGACGGCCGCCGTCACACCCGCGGCGCCGCAATCGCGGATGATGCCGGGTACCGTCTTCGGCGGCGTGGCGATCACGGCCAGATCCACTTCCGCGGGAACGTCTTTGATCGTCGGGTAGGCCTTGATGCCCAAAACGCTCGGGCGCTTCGGATTGACAGGGAATACGGTTCCGCCAAACGGCGAACTGATCAGATTCCACAACGTAGTGCGGCCCACACTGCCTGGATTCTCCGTGGCGCCGATAACGGCGACGTTACGAGGCGTAAAGAAGGGGTCCAGGGGGTTTGACCCTTGCTTGAGAATGTCGTGCGCTGACTCTGGCTTCAGTGCGAAGAGCGGTTTCATGGATCGGTTTACCTCACGGGAGTAGTCGAGAAAGAACTCTGAATACACTCATTATCGCCCTTTATGCTGCCTATGGAAGTCTGGAATGGGCATTCCAACTGCCGTTGCCGGGATCGAGGGACGTCTTTGGCCCAGGAGGCAACGCATAATGCCGCTTCCCGGGGCGATAGAGGCGTGTATGGCAGAAACGTTGCCGCCGACGCGGCACAATCGGGGCTAGCCGGGAGGCTGGCGTTCCCAGTCTCCCCTCGTCTGCGCAGCGGCCTGTATAATTCAGGGACCGATGGTTAATCGAATGAACGAACTTTCTTCCACAACACGCCGGATCTTTCTGGCTTCGACGCTCGCCGCTCCCGCGATCCTGCGCGCTCAGGACGCGCCCGCCCGCCTGAAGGTCGCCTTCATCGGCGTTGGCAACCGTGGCGGTTACCTGCTGACCCAGATGTTGAAGGTCCCCGGCGTCGACATCGTGGCCGTTTGCGACCTGATCCCCGAACGCGCCGCCAAGGCTGCCGCCGAGGCCCGCGCGGCCGGCCACAAGCCGGCGGAGTATGTTGACTTCCAGAAGATGCTGGAAGAGCGCAAGGACATCGAGGCCGTGGTCGCCGCCGTCCCCGTCGACACGCACTTGCGTGTAGCCCTGGGCGTGCTCGAAGCGGGCAAGCATATTTACAGCGAGAAGCCGATGGGCCTGTCGCCGCAGGAATGCACCACCACGGTGAAGGCCGCGCAGTCCGCCAAAGGCATCTATCAGATTGGATTCCAGCTCCGTCACGACCCGAACCGCGCGGCGTCCATGGCCTTCGTGAAGTCCGGCGGCATCGGCAAAGTGCTGTATTGCCAGGGCTATCGCCACGGCGGCGACCTGCCGTACAACGAGCCGTGGCTGTTCGACAAGAAGCGCTCGGGCGACATCATCGTCGAGCAGGCCTGCCACATTCTCGACCTGATGACGTGGGCCATCGGGAAGCCGCCGCTGCGCGCCATGGGCTCCGGCGGCATCAACCTGTTCAAAGATGTGCCCCCGGGCCGGACCGTCATGGACAACTACTCGGTGATCTACGAGTTCCCCGACAACGTGCGGCTTAATTTCAGCCAGATGTACTTTGACCCCGCGGGCTTCTCGGGCGTTAAAGAGCGCGTCTACGGTTCCGAAGGCGCTATCGATCTCGCCAAGGCGCAGTACGGCAAGCTCGACCAGAAGGGACCGCTCATCCAGCTCGACGTGCCCGATGCCGGGCAGTTGCCCGAAGTGATGAGCCTGAAGGCGTTCGTCGACAACGCCGTCAACGGGAAAAAGCCGCTCAACGACGCCGAATCCGGGCGGATTTCCACCCTGGTTGGCATCCTCGGCCGCACCGCGATCGAGCAACGGCGCATTGTGACCTGGGAAGAAGTGGCGGGCTAAGCCCAATACTGTTCACTTTGTGGGACCATCGCCTTGCGTGGTCTGTCGCGTCCGGAACCCGGCAGACGACACAAACTGATCGTCTGCCCCACCATATTGCCTTGTAAATGAACAGTATTGGGGCTAAGCCCGGCTCAGATCAGCGGATGTTCGAGGCCCTCGCTCGGGAACTCCTGGCCGGCGCGAGGGCGCAGGCGGTGGCCCGGCCACTCCAGGCGCATATCCTGGCAGACTTCGTCCAGCATTGCCGTCGTCGCTTCCCTGGTTTCGACGGCAAACGCGGTGAGCAGCAGGTTGTCGCACAGCGCATTAATCAGGCGCGGAATGCCCTGACTGCGGAAATGCAACTCGCGCATCAACTCCTCGGAGAAAATCGCCTGATCGTGCAGGCCCGCCTTGTCCAGCCGCGAGTTGATGTAGGCGATCGTTTCCAGCGCGCTAAACGGCTGCAGCGTACACCGCAGCACGATGCGTTGTTTCAACTGGCGCAGATTCGGGGCGTCCAGTTTCCTGTCCAGTTCGGGCTGGCCGGCCAGGATGATCTGCAGGAGTTTTCCGAGACGCGGGTTCTCTAGATTGCCGAGCAGGCGGATCTCTTCGAGCACTTCCCACTCCAGGTTGTGCGCCTCATCGACGATCAGGACCGTCGTACGACCCTCTTGCGCCTGCTGGACGAGCAGTTGGTTCAAGGCAAAGAGCACATCGGTCTTGGATTTCGTCGCACAGCGCAAGTCGAGATCGTAGGCGATCATCTCGAAGAACTGCTCTACATTGATCCGCGAATTGAAAATGAAGGCAAACTCTACGTATTGCGACTCGAGATAGTCCCGGAGACACTCGAGCATGGTCGTTTTCCCGGTCCCGACCTCACCCGTCAGAACGATGAAACCCTTCCGGCTGTGAACGCCGTAAATCAGGTTTGCCAGCGCCTCCTCGTGCTGCGGGCTGCGGTAGAGGAAAGCCGGATCCGGACTCAGATTGAATGGGTCTTCACGAAAGCCAAAAAAAGCGTTATACATCGCAAATAGACGCCGCTCCCGCTGGGGCGCAATACAGAGTAAATACCTGCCTCATTAGTCTATCATGCCAATAAGATAGACAGGCCAAAGCTACGGGACGGATCGCGGGCGGCAGGTTGCGTCCGGCGAAGAGAAGCTGTTGAATCGGCGTCCCGACTTCCAGACAGGCATTCACCCGGACGGTTGAATCGCAGCCCAAAGGGCAAAGAAATCAGTGAAGATTCGGTGAGCGAGCGCCCTGCGTAGGAGCACGGCCCCTGCTTCGAAATCGGGTAAGTCAGGCCGCGATCACGTACTCCGCGATGGTCCTGGGTTCCGGGATCGGTTCGCCATCTTCCCGCATGCCGTCCAGGTGGAATCCGATCGCTTCGCGCATGAGCTGGGCGGTTTCCTCCAGCGTGTCGCCTGCGGCTATGCAGCCCGGCAGATCCGGAACGTACGCACTGTAGCCGGTGTCGGTCTTTTCAAAAAGAACGGCGTACCTCATTTCAACCTCGCTTGGTCTTGAACTATGCCGCGTTGACGATTTGGATGTCAATGCGCCTGTCCAGGCAACGGAATGCCGCCTCGATCTGATCCATGCGCGATGCGTGGTCGAGGTCCAGAAGACGGTCTACCTGGGGCATCTTTACCCCCAGGCGACGTGCCAGTTCGGCTTTCCGAACTTTGGCGTCACGCATCGCCTTGTAGAGTTCGACCTTCGCTTCGTCCAGCGCCGGCAGCGTCACGAACTTGCCGTGGGGCACCGACGGCGTGGGGATTTCCTTCCGGTCCTCGATACGCATAGCCAACGCGGTTTCGAGGCAGTCTACCGCACGCGCCAGGGCCTCCTGCTCGTCTTCGCCGAATGTGCAGGCCTCTAGAAAATCTGGAAACGTAACCAGGAGAGTGCCGTTCGTGTCCGGCGCTAGGACCACAGGGTATTGAACCATGGCTCTCCTTTCACTTGAGCCCCAGTTCTTTCTTGATCTTGTCAACCAAGCCTTTGCCGAGTTCCTTACCGGAGCCATGCATTGGGAGAACCGAGCGCTGCTCGCCACGCCGAACCTTGAGGTGGCCGCCCTTGCCGGGAGCGAACTTGCATCCCTGACTGGCGAGCCACTTCTTGAGTTCTCCTACCTGTGCGGACCTCTACGGGACTTAGAACAGTTCCACTTCCACCCAGCCGGGCAGCGAAGCGGGACGGTTGTTGCGAATGATGAGGCGGCGCGTCTTCGGGAAAGGCATCCCGGTCCGCAACGCCTGGCCGTAGCCGGGAACGGGTTTCAGGCCCTCGCGCATGTTCTCCTCGGAGGAGGCGGTCCAGAGGGTCTTGGCCAGCAGTCCGGTCCCCCAACCTACGCAGGTGAGGAAACGGCCGGCTGCCTGCGCCTCTTCCACCCGCTTCAGCAGCGCGTCGCACAGGACGACCAGATGGTTCAGACCCGCAGTCTCCGCGAACTTGCGGTGGGAGTTGAGCAGTAGCGTCGCGGCGTGGTTTGCCGCCTTGACGATTTCCACCGCGCCGGCTGGCGCTTTCCAGCGCAGAGCCCGCATGGCTTCCGCCTGACGGAAGAGCACGGGCATGCGGAAATCACCCTCAAAAACGGTGCCGGGAGCGGCCATTTCGGCGAAGAACGGCGTGGATTCCGACGCGCGATTCAGAGCCAGCGCTCCGCGCGAACCCTTCCAGCCGCCTTCGAGCTTGCCCCCGCGATCGGCGAGCGTCGCGGTCCGGAGCAGGTAGACCTTCGTTGACGAATTCCCAATCGGACGAGAATCGGACAAACGGATGGGCCGCGTGCGGCTCACGCCCGGCAGGCCCAGAATCGCGCTCTCCAGCACGCCGGCCGAGCGCCTGGGCGTTTCGGAGTTCAGGCTCTCAACAGCAGCCTTGATCTGGGCTTCCGAGACGCGATCAACCAGCATTGCCAGGCGGATGGCGCCCTTCAGGACGCTGCCCGGCAGGTAGATGCCATTGAGGCTGGAGGCGAAGGTCGGGATGAAGCACTCGTCCGCGGGCGCTTTCGCGTAGACCTCGGCGCTCGCGGGATCGTCGAACGCGATGCGCCGCGTCGCATAGTTCTGGGCGTAGCCCCCCCACGATGCGAAATCCAGTTTCTCCGACTTGCGCAATTGTCCGAGATAGCTCTCGATGCGCGGGCCTTTGGCCAGCAGGCGGAAAATTCGCCGCTGGTTGAGAACGTTCACCTGGTCCTTCCAGACCATGTAATCGATGGGCGAGAGCTTCTGCCCGTCGCCCGCGAGAGTCGGCGTCAGAATCGTCACGCGATAGCGCGTGGTCTGAGGCTGAGGGGCGCCACCGCCCGAAGTGATTTCTTCCTGCAAGAGTTCTTCCGTCATGCGGCGGGGCCTCCGGCGTTGTTTCCGGTGTTGCCTTTGGCGGACACGTCTTTTCCAGGAAGCTCTTTTCTTGAAAGTTCAAGGGCGACGGCAAAGCCGGCCCGCCAGACGGGGTGAGGCGCGCCATCCGGAGCAACGTCCCGGACCGAGCCGGTCAGAGCGCCCTTGGAGACCACCATCGAACCTTCCTTCACCAACCGGGAGGACTTCTTCACAAGACCCGCGCCGGCGTGCGAAGCAACGCGCCCGCTGCGCTCGATCAGCGCGTAGTTCCCGCTGCCCCACGCCACGCGATCCGACGCACCGGGAGAGAACAGCGACAGCATCCACCAGGACCGGTCGCCCCCATTCAGAGCAGCCTGAGCAAGCCGCAGGCCAGGAAGCAACAATTCCTGAAGTGCTCCCGGCTGCAGTTCGGGCGTCCTCGAACGGCCAAAACCGCGGCTCCGCAAGCCGCCCAATCCGGAATCAGCCAGGAGGCGGAACGCGCATTCGAGCTTCGGGGACCAGACGGCGTAGGCCGTAGCGTTTACGAATTCCGCCGCGCACCATAGCCCGGCGGCCGGTGCGAACTGGAGGCATCCCGCCGCCCAGGGTTGGATGTTGCTGCCGGTCACACGGTCCACCGCGGCTGCCGAGCGGCGCATCCGCCGGAACGGCCCGGTGGGAAACCGGCCGCCGGTAGGAATCAGGCATCCGCTATGGGCGTCCACAGTCCAGTCCTTTTCGTCCAGAGCCTCACCGCGCAGCAGCGCGGAGATCACCGTCGTCGGCACCAGGCCGGCGCCTTTCCAGCGCAGCTTCGTAGCAGTGCCGGGCACCTCGGCCGGGGGCCAGAGGCCCATGGGCGGCGGCGCGAACAGCAAGCCGCGCTGCCAGGGGAAACAGGAGCTCAGGCGGACGGCCGGCATTGAGTACGGGTCCGCCGTTGCGTTCAGCCACTCCTCCAGCCAGCCCAGTTGCTCGAAGGCGAGACAAAGGGCCGAGTACAGGGCGTCACTGTGCAGAACGGCCTCGGATTGATCCAGGGCTCCGTGATCCGGCCCAATGCGCCAGGGCGTGATGGGCCGGAGACGGATGAGCAGCGCGGGGTTCATGCGTCTCCGATCGGACCTAACTCAGCTTCTCGGCGAAATCGGCGGACAATACGCCGGCTTGCAGCTCGGCGCTCGTGCCCGCTTCGAGCACGGTCGCCTCCGCCGTTCCCGCGGTGTAGTAAGCGCGGGAGCGCCAGGTGGCCTTCCAGCCGGTGAACTTCACCCGTCCGGAGCCCCGCGAGCCGCCGCCGCCCAGGGCGTCGTCCTCGAGTAGCCTCAGCCCTTCGGCCACTTTGGCGACAAGTTCCTTATCCTCGGCGCACAGAACGTCGAGCACCAGACGGACTCGGAACTTCGCTCCAGCGGGCACGCGCTCCAGTGTTCGGGCGCTGGCCTGCGCGGTCAGGCGGTCGATGGCGTTTTCGCTCTTCACTTCGGTCAACTCGTCGTCCAGGTTCTCGCGCATCGGCTCGGTGATGCTGTCGAGTTCGAGGGGCGCATCATAAACGGTGAGACGGGCGGGCGTGGCCGCGACGCTCTCCACCGTTTCGCCCGAGGCGCGCTCGGTTCGGCCGGGATTCCGTCCGAACAGCAGGCAGACCTCGTCGCCCGGCTCGTCGCTCTGGTGGATGCGGACCTCTTGCCCGCGGCGGCGCGACAGGTAAACCAGATCGGCCGGGGCGATTTGTCCGGAGCTCTGCTCCAGCAGCGACCGCAGCTTGCCGCGCAGCGACGACCCTGGGACGTACGGGCGCCCGAAGGCATCCTTCACCACGGGGTTGTCGGCGCCGCCCAAGTCGAGTGAACCTTTGCCCGCACCGATGTGCAGACCGGTCTCGCAGGTCATTTCGCCGTCCAGCAGAAGTTTGCCGATCAGGCCAAGGCGGGTTTCGGCGGTGTGCGAACTCATGCGATTTCTCCTCGCGAATTTCCTAAAATCGTTGCCAGAGCCTACTCGTTGTAGGCGACGATCGCCTCAAACAAGTCGCGGAAACGCTCGTAGCTGCGCGCCTCGTTGCGACGGGTCACTTGAAGCAGCAGCTTCTCGAGCACGTCCAGGCTGCGTAATTGATGGCGCGCGATGGTGTAGGCCAGGCGTGCGCGCAACATCACGAACTGGTGCTGGCGGTCGACCTCCGCCGCGCGGCAGGCCCGCCGGATCGCGCTGTACATGCGGCGCAACTGGCTGCGCGTGCCGGAGTCCATATCGCGCATCCGGGCGACGACGGCGTGCGCCTGGTTGTCCAGGTAAAGACTGTCGGCGACCAGTTTGTCGAGATCGATCTCGGGATTGAGATCGGGGCGTCCGCCACGTTCAGGGTGGGGACCACGATCATGCCCCCTGTCTGGACCACGCTCCGGGCCGCCGCGGTTGTCGCGACCTTGACCCTCTCTGGGCGGCTGGCCTTCGGCCCTGGGCGGCTGACCTTCGCGGCCGGCGCCAGGACCGCGCTGGGGCGGGGCGCCGCGGCGGTCCGGGCGGTCTTGGCGCTCGGGGCGTGGCTTGCCTTCGGGACGTCCACCTGCTGGCCGGGCTTGGGCCTGAGCCGGAGGCTTCGCGGCCGCAGGGGCTTCAGGAGCAGCTTCAGCAGCGGCTGCCGGCGCAACTTCAGGAGCCGGCGCTGGAGCGGGAGACTCCGGAGCGGTTTCCTGAACTGGGGACTCCGTGGCGACCGGTGGAGCGGTCTCGGGTGTGGCCTCGGTCTGGGCCTGCTGTGTGTCTTTTTCTTCCATCTCGCTCATCTTGATTCGCCCTCTTGTGCCAGACGGGCCCAATCCAGCGCCACGCGCCCGGAAGGTTTCAGCTTAACGGACGCCTGGCGGCGGTTCAGAAACTCTTCGAGAAGACTCTTACGAGCCTTCTGATACTCGCGACTGCGGGCCGGTACGTCCAGCACGCGTCCGAGCCGGCGGTGAAAGCGCCAGGGCCGATCCTGCGTCTCCACCGTGCGGCGGCCGGCACGCGCCGGCAACACGCGGTCTGTTTCACGGTAGAACGCCGCCAAGTCGCCAAGCAACTGGGGCGGGCAACCAAAGTCGTCAATCAGCTTGACCAGCGTCTTCTTGAGATCGGACGCGGCTGCAAATTGTTTCCAGTCCAGCGTCCTGCCAAACAGGCAGACCGTGTCGCGACCCTCGCTCTTGGCGATCTCGAGCAAGCGACCGGCCTCGGCGTAAACGCCGGCCAGCGACGAGTCCGGGGAGGAGGCCGGCGCAAGCGCCATCGAGAGCGTCTTGCCTTCGGCGCCTGCAAAGTCTTCAAGAATCGCCTCGGAGCCCATACCGAAGATGCGGTGAAACTCCTGGGCGAATCCAACCAGGGCATCCCAGGCGCCGAAGACCGCGAAATCGTCGCCGCCGGTATACAGAATCGTGACCTTGCGCCGAAACTCCGGTTGCGTGGCCAAGGCCTGGGTTTCGCCGGCGAACAGTTGCTTGAGCAGCACGGAAATCTGGATGTGCTCTTCCACCGAAGCCGCCTTCTTCAGGCGGTCGCTCATGCCATCCACGTCTCCGCGCAGCACGCCCCAAACCGGCGCGCCCTTGGCGCGTGCACCCAACTCCGCAGGCGAAGCGGGCGCATCACCGGCCCTGTTGAGCGCCGCGTGGGTCGCCACCGGCAAGGGCAGCTCGGCCGGAGCCAGAATTCCTTGCGCCCATGGTTCCCAACGAACGGCGACCGAGTCAGGGAGACGCCGCCAAAGATCCTTGTAGAAGGCATCGGTCGCCCCGGTCTGCGGGACGAATGGTTCAAAGAGTCCGTCGTTTTCGAAGGCCGAAGCGCCACGCCAGCGGAGCAGAGACTCATCCAGCCGCTTGCGTACGTCGCTCCACGCGCCGAGATTCTCGGTGAGCGCCCAGGCTAAGCGTAGTTTCGCACCGGTAAAGGCGGAAAGCTTGCGGGTCACCTCGGTCAGGAACTCGTTCGCGGCAGCCTGGTGTTCCACGGCGAGCACGGCCAAAAACTGTCCTCCGCCGCTGGTCCCGAGCAGTTCGGGCGAGAGCCCCAATCGCGCCAGCAGCGCGCGCGGCACCGCCTCGGCCAGCAGAGAGGCGTACAGACAACGGCCCGCAAAGACCGCGTCGTCACCGCTCGCATCCGCGAGGAAGGCTTCCACGCCCAAGAGTTTGCCCTGAAGGAATATCTGCACCAAAACCGCCTCAGGCGAAAGTCAATTCACCAATCTAACACTCCCGCCCGGCATCTGTAGTCAAATCTATCATCCGGCGCACAGCGGGCGGAGCGTCCACTATTCTAGCGGGCAATCGGCTCTGAATACGAGGATTCGGATTCTGGCCCTGGAGGCAGGGTGCTTGCAATCCGCGGAGAAAACCTTGGATTGGCGCATGCGACCGTCATTGAAGCGCCATTATCGTCTCCGGGATCCGGTCCCTCGCGGCGCAAGCTTTAGCCAGGACGCCTCGCGGCGAGTCGTCACAAGAGTCAGAAGCCTGCTTGCCACGGTTGATTCTACAATTCACACTTTAGAAAAACGAAAAGCCCATTTTGGCCGTTTTGCAATCACGAGTGCGCGAAATCCTGTCTCCAGAGCTGGATCGCCTACAACTCGTGGATGGCGATGTTGCGGAAGCGGTGCTTGCCGCCCTCCACCCAGCGGTTGCCCATGTGCACCTGCAATGCGATGTGGCCATCCACAACGCCGCCCGGCAGGTGGTTCGCGGTGTCGGTCCAATTGGTGATCCGCGTGCCGTTCATCCAGACCGTGATGTGGGGGATGTCGCCCTCAATCCGCGCGCGAATCGTATTCCATTCCCCCTTCTTCCAGTACTGCTGCCAGCCGGGCGCGGCGAAGGACGCAACATCTTTCAGGCCTTCGCCATAGACGCCGCCGACCGAGCCTCCGGGCAGGTAGTCGATCATCACCTGGTAGGCTTCTCCGGCCTCCGTGGAGCGCAGGAAGAGCCCGCCGTCGCAACCCCAGTCGGCATTCACTTCGAGGTAGATTTCATAGTTCTTATAGCTCTTGTCCGTGACGAGAATGCCGCCATGGCCCGGCCGGTCCTGCGCGCCCGTGAGAATGCCATTTTCCACGGTCCAGCCCTTGGAATTGCCATGGTGGTTGGTCTCGCTGACGTGCCAGCCGGTGATGTCCCTCTCGTTGAAGATCGGCGTGAATCCGGCTGGGATGTTGGCCTCTTCCGCCGGCACGTTGACCAGCTCGAAGTGGTGCGGCTTGGGCTGGGCCTCCGTCTGAATTCGTGCGGCAAGTTCCTGGTCGAGTGCATCCAGCGCGGCCATCGCCGGACCGGCCTGGCTGAGTTTGTCATCGGCCATCGGCACTTCGATCGAACGCCAGCGGATGTTATGTGTATCCGATCGCTTTTGCACCAGGAGTTGCACGGCGCGGGCCTGCTTCCACATGGGCGTCTGCAACGTGGCGAGGTTCACCCCCGAGGCAAGTTCCTCCGCCGTGAAGACCTTCACCTGCTGGCCGTCGATGCGGAGTGCCCAATAGCCGGCCTTCAACCCGGGCGCCTTAAGCCCCTCGTGGTTGAAGTCTTCGTTGAAGCCGGCCGAGCGCACAGCCAGATCGGTCGCCGGATCGTTCATGTCAACGGGCATCGGCAGGGACTCCTCCGTGGAAGTCCACGAGATCGTGTCGCCGAGCTTCAGATCCGCGACCGTCGCCTTCCGAACGTGCGACTGGCCTGTCTCTGGAATCTCGACATGAGAAACCTCGCCATCGGCATTCCACGCCTTCCACAACTGCTCGGCCATGATGAGGTGGCCGGAGTTGCCGGGATGCACGCGATCCGGCAGGATCTTCTGCGCGATCTCGAAATCTTCGGCGTTGGCCTTTTCGAGCATTTTCACCACCGGGGTATTGAAATCCGCCAGCAGGAAATGTTCGCGCGCGGCGAGCGCTGCCAGGTACTCGCTCATCTTCACGAGCGACGTGTTGTAGCCGCCGTGCTTCATCGGCGGGCGCGTCACTTCGTCGTAAGGGGACGGCTGGATCAGCGTGATGCGAATGCCGGGCGCTTCCTGTTTCAGCAACTGGATCAACCGTTCGTAGCCGCTTGTGAAGCGGTCCATCGTGGCCTGCTCGAAAGGATGATAATCGCCGTCGTTCATGCCGAGCATGATGGTCACCATGGTGGGTTTGTAGGGCGCAACGTCGCGCTTCAGGCGCAGTTCGATGGGGCCGGCCCAGCCGCCGGTGACGCGGTCCCCGCCTACGCCCGAGTGGACGAAGCTCACGTCGAGCTTCGGGTAGCGCGTATGCACGAAGGTCTCGGTGAGGACCGTGTATAGCCTTTGATCGGTGATGGAATCGCCATAGAAAACGACGCGGTCGCCGCTTTTCAATGCGAAATCCTGTGCAAACAGGCCCGCGGACAACGCGAGTGCAAGAGCCAGAGGTCGAAACATCAATGAGACTCCTTCAGAGGAACGAACCGGACGATCAACCGGCTATCCTATCAAGACTCTCATGGTCCGTTGTGGGGCGGACGCCCAAGTCCGCCTGCTGGGACTCATCCCAATACTATTCACTTTGTGGGACAGACCATCGCTCTGCGTGGTCTGTCGCCGCTGGAACCCGGCAGACGACGGAAACCGATCGTCTGCCCCACTAGCGGCTGCGGTAGTGCGGTCCGCCCGCGTCCCGCAGTTGCTGCGCCGCGGCTTCGGGCGTGATGTCGCGTTGCGGCGTGGCCAGCATCTCGTATCCGACCATGAACTTGCGCACCGTCGCCGAGCGCAGCAGCGGCGGATAGTAGTGTGCATGAAAATGCCAGAACGGATACGGGCCTCCGGAAGGCCGCTGATGCAGTCCCATCGTGTACGGGAACGAGACTTCGAAAAGATTGTCGTAGCTGGTCGTGACCCGCTTCATGACGTCGGCCAGGCCGAGGCGTTCCGTGTCCGTCAGTTGGTCGATGCCTGTCACTGGCCGCCGCGATACCACCATCACTTCGAACGGCCACACGGCCCAGAAGGGCACCACGGCGAGAAACTCGGCGTTCAGCGCGACGATGCGCTCTCCCAGGTCCAACTCGAGTTTGAAATAGTCTGAGAGCAGCGTGCGGCCGTGCGCGTCGAAGTAGGCCTGCTGCGCGGCATGCTCCTTTGCGGGCTCGTTCGGGATCGTCGAAGGCGCCCAGATCTGGCAATGCGGATGCGGGTTGCTGCAGCCCATCATCGCGCCGCGATTCTCGAAGATCTGGACGTAACCGATCCCCGGCCGCGCGATCAACTCGGAGTATTGTTCGGCCCATGTATCGACAACCTTGCGGATGTCGGCAACCTCCATCTCCGCGATCGTGAGGTCATGGCGCGGCGAGAAGCAGACCACCTTGCACACACCCGATTGCGACTCGGCGCGCAACAGTCCGCCTGCCTCGAAGGAACCTGCGGGCGTGTCCGGCAGGAGCGCCGCAAAATCGTTATCGAAGGCGAATGTCGATTCATAGCTGGGGTTCAGAAAGCCACCTGCGCGCGAGTTCCCCGGGCAGAGATAGCACTTGGGGTCATAGGCTGGCCGTTGTTGTGGCGGAACCTTCTCGAGCTGGCCCTGCCAGGGACGCTTGGTGCGGTGCGGCGATACCAGAACCCACTCGCCCGTCAGCGGATTGTAGCGGCGGTGCGGGTGCTCTTTGAGATCAAACAAGAGAAATGCTCCTCTGAGCCATCGTACCGGGACCAGGAGCGTTCGTGCTTGCCGCCCTGGGAGCGCCGTCTCCAGACCGGCTGCATCGCCGCGTTAGCGGCGAGATGGTGGAGCACTATCTCCGTGTCGTCCGGGTTGGAAGCAGCCGATCTGGAGATCGGCGCTCCCAGGGCAAGGTCGCGGCTCCGTTTCGACTAAACCAACCCGACGCGCTTCTCTTTCCACCGGCCGCGTGTGAAGTCCGGGAACTTCACCGGCGCGCTGCCTTGTTTGACGGAGGCTTCGCTCAGCGGGCCGGGAGCACTCCAGGCGGCGGCATCGTAGACGTCGATGTCCGGCGCGAGGCCCTGCTTCATGCACTCCGCCAGGCGGTAGACCATGAGGAAATCCATGCCGCCGTGGCCGCCGAGCTTTTGCGCCTGATCGCCCTGCAGCTTCCACAGCCGGTGGCCGTACTGCTCCTTATACTGATCGACCGTCGCGAATTCTTCCTTCTCCGCGCCGTCGAAGTAAATGCGCGGCGGGTAGTCGCGGAAGATGCCTTTCACTCCTTCGATCAAGTTGATGCGATCGTAGGGCTGCGCGTTCACAACGTCATGCACAAGCGTGAGCGTCAGGCCATTCGCGGTCTTAATCAGGGACGTGTTGCGGTCGCCGCAGATGTATTTCTCTTTCCACTTCGGGCTGTCCTTGGGGACGTTCGCTTCGCGCCAGGCATCCAAACCGCGCTCGGGAGAACTCATGGAGACGAGGTAGTCGAAGCGGTCGCCCCGGTTGATGCCCATGTAATTGGCGACCGGGCCGAGTCCGTGCGTTGGATAGAGATTGCCGTTGTGCGTCAAGTGGGGCAGCCGGCGCCAGAGGCCTTCGCTGCGGTCCTCGTTGAGGATGCGGCGCAGGTCGTGCAAGTATGCGCCTTCGCCGTGCAGCAGGTCGCCGAACAGTCCGGCCCGGACCATGTTCAGCACCAGCAACTCGTTCTCGCCGTAACAGCAGTTCTCCATGATGATGCAGTGGCGGCGCGTCTTTTCGGAGGTCTCGACCAGCTTCCAGCAATCCTCGATCGTGGTCGCGGCCGGCACCTCCACGAAGGCGTGCTTTCCGTTCTCCATGGCCGACACGGCCATGGGAACGTGCCACTCCCAAGGAGACGCGATGTAGGCGAAGTCCACGTCGTCGCGCTTCATGAGCTTCTCATACTCGTGTTCGGCGCCGGCATACACGGCGGGCGGTTTGCGTCCGGCGCGCTCGACCGTGGCCTGCGCCTTCAAGGCATGATCCTTCACGAGGTCGCACACGGCCGTGACCTGCAGATTCTCGACGCCCAGGAAATCGTTCAACATGCCGCCGCCCCGGCCGCCGCAGCCGACCAGCGCCATGCGGACCGTCTCCTTCGCATCGAAGGGCATGCCCGCCACCGAGCGGTGCTGAGCCGGCGGGGGAGCGGCGGAAGCGGCCTGGTTCAGGCCCACTAAGACTGCGCCCGTGCCTGCCACTGTGGTCCATAAAAGATCTCGACGGGAGACCTGGGAAGAAGTGCGCTCGCTATCCGAAGACATGTTCATATGTTATCCGGGATCTCAGCTCACAGGGGTGGCAAAATGGCCCCATCGAACTCTCGCCGCAGCCGGCGCAAGCTTTGGCCCGGGGGGAGGGCAGCAGCGACGCACGAAGTTGGGCCATGTCGAACGAAATGGCAACCGAGTGGCCCTTTCGTTCGCGTAACTAATTGATTATAAAGGACGATTTCAGAGGAATGGCAACCGCGGTTGCCATTTGAGCCTCTGGGGATCGCGCCGGGCAGTATCACGACTCCCCTCGTCGACGAGAAAGCCCCGGAGTCTGGTTGGCCAGTCTCCGGGGCTTTCCGGCGTCTGATGAGGAGAGGAATGCGGTCTACTGCACGTCGCTCACCTGGCCGTTCATGAAGATGACTTTCATGTCGTCGTAAATGAACATCCTCTTCGGCCCTAGATCGATGACGCGCTTCGGGGGGCCAAGGAGAGACTGCACCTGGCTGGTGGTCATACCAAGCGAGACTGTGGGCGGCTGCTGGGCATCGTTGCCGCCGGCGTTGTCGAGCGGCGGGGCCTCGTTCAGGACGGCCTGTTCTCCTTGAGTGGCCGCCTGGGCCTGCTGACTCAATTCGGCCGCGCCGTTCGGGTCGGCCGGGGGAAGCGAGGAACCCAACGGCGAATCGATGGGTGCCCCCATGGCCTGCGCGGGAGGAGCGGGGATGCCGCCGCGTCCCGCTTTCGACTGCAGCTCTCCGAGACCCCGGTCGATGGTCTCACGCAGTTGGTTCTGCATGTCCAGGATGTCCTGGAGAGCGACAGACACGGTGCTGCCGGTAGCGCAATCCCGGCCGCGGCTGGCCAGCACGCGGGCGCTGGCGGTTTCCACACCGGGCGACAGGTTGCCGTCAAAGCCGATGACATCGCCTTCGCTCAACACGCAGCCCTGCGCTCCGTCGTCGACCTGCAGCGGATTATGGACGAGGAGGGCATGGCTGGCGCCGTCGTTGAAGATGCCCGGCAAGGTGTCGCGCGGGGCGTCCTGCATAACGTTGCCTGAGTTCTGGCTGTCGGCCCGCTCCTGGGCAAGTTGACGTTGGACCTCGTCCGCCACCATCTGCTTGACCTCGGGCCGCATGGCCTGCTGCGCCTGGTAGTCGGCCTGCTGCTGCGCCGCCGCGGCGTTGTCGGCCATGCGTTGGTCATAGGCCGATTGCAGCGTTGCGGCGATGAAGAAGTCCGTGAGCCAGAACAGCGGGCTGCGATACGCCGGGTAGGGCGCGAAATAGGGCCCGTAGTAACCGTACCAGGGCGATCCGCCCCAACCAAAATTGAAGATGACCGGACTGCCCCACGGAGCGCCAACCCAGCCATAATAAGCGGGCCGGTAGTATCGCGCAGGCATGTAATACGGATAGGAAACGCCGTGGTAGTAGTAGGGACGGTAGACGTTCACGTACGGCCGGCCGCCGACGTAGTACGTCCGCTGGTAAAACTCGTGGCCGCCCGCTACGAATGGCCGCTGGATGTAGCCCTGGCCCCTTGGATTCGTGACGATCACGACCCGGCCCGGGCGCTCCACGACAATCTGCCGCACGCCGCCGGGGCGATTCATGATTACGGCTCCGCTTGGGGTTACAACGCGGTCGGGCCTGCCGTTCGGCGCGTAGTGTACCTGGCCTCCGCCACGGACTTCAACGGTCGTCACGCGCCCGCGCGGATCCATGTGGATCACTCTTCCATCGGTGGCCCGATGGATTGCGGACCCGTCTGTATTCCTGGTTGTTTGACCCGGCGGCAACCTGAGGTTCGCGCCGCCCGTGAATTGCCGATTCTGCGCTCCGGCGGGACCTGGCTGGTTCCCGGCGTTGGGGCGTGCCGGGACTGCGGTTTGTCCGCTCCGGTCGACCTGACGCCAGCCGCCTGTGCCTGCGGGAGCGTTCGTGCCGGGTTGCGTGGACGGCGATCCCGAGTTATTCGGGCTGTAAGTGGTCGGGGGGCGGTTGGCTTGCGGGTTGTAACCCGGAGCAGGCGTCTGCTGACTGGGGGAGACGTTACCCGGAGTCTGCGGTTGACGGTTCGGTTGATTGATGCTCTGGGCAGGGGCTGGGCGGTTCGGAACAACCTCCGGAGCTTTCGTCTGATTGTTGTGTGCGGGCGCCGGGTGGGAAGCGGCCGGCGCCGGGCGCTTCTCCTTGGCCTTTTCCTTCTCCTTATCGTCCGATGCACGCAAAGTCGCCGTCGAAGCGGCAAACAGTAGAATTGCGGCTGCGGTGACCCAACGTGATACTGCCGGCCTGCTAGATTGCATGAGTTTCATAAGATCCTCCACCTCCCTATTGAGGGAATCATTTAACGGTCCCTGCTCTCAATCCGGGCTGTTTCCATTGTGTGATTCCCCGCCCAAAAAGGAATCCACCCTACGTCCTGAGACGTGCCCGATCCACCGGCGTGTACAAATCGCGGAAGCGCCAGCTTTTGGCAAGGATAACTCATTATCCCGTCCGGCCCCACTCGATCCGGGGGCCTACGCTCGAAAAGACCCGTCCGGCTGATTGGCCGCACCGTGTGCCGAAACCCGGGAGGGATCGCACGGACGTAGTCTTTATACTCTTTTCCCGGAGCCGCGACAACTGAGCACTGGACCGGGCAGCCCGGATATCTTGAACTAATTGGCTACCGGGGCGCGGGCTATCTCCCATGGCCACGAACGTCCAATCGCTGGTTTGTGGTTTGCAATCTTGGTGCCAGTTCGTAAACCCATTGGAATCAAGCCGCAGACCGGCGCGGCATGGCTCAGCGCCACCACGGCGGTGCATTTCGGCCACCGCTGCTCAAGGCGAGGGTTTGTGGCTGACGCAGGGATCGAAAGCGCCGGTGACAAGGCGCGCTGGAAACGAAGGTGTCACATCACCGGCGTAAGATGGACTCTCAGCACAACGAGGCGGAGCAGCGGATCGCCCGATCTCCGGGAACCGCTATTCTCGTATCATGGTTCGGACTACGGCTCAGCGCGTGCCCTGGCGCGACGAACTGGCTACGGACGGAAACACAATGACGCCGGCGTGCTGAGGGTGGGCGGCAGTATGCTGGCGGGTAGCCAGAGGAGATAGCAGTGTATCACCCGGCTGGCAGCTCCGTTTGCCCGCGGCCAGTACCAGAAACGAACCGGCAGAAAGACAAGAACAGAGATCCACTATTGAACGTGCAAACCTCAGAACTCGATCAACTTTTAACCTCGATAGCAGCGGAACTCCTGGCGGCGAAGGGCACTGTGCGCGCCTCCGCAATCGATCCTCCAAAGCCCGGAGGAGCCTTTGATTGCGCGGTCGCCGCTCTGATCGACCATACGATTTTGCGTCCGGACGCTTCGGCCGGCGATGTCCGCAAGGTGTGCGCCGAAGCGCGGCAATATGGCTTTGCCAGCGTGTGCGTGAACCCCGTCCGGGTTGCGCTCGCCGCCGCGGAATTGCGCGGCAGCCAGGTGAAGACGTGCAGTGTGGCGGGCTTTCCGCTTGGCGCGACGACCACCGAAGTGAAAGTGCGCGAGGCCGAACTGGCGATCCGCGACGGCGCGCAGGAAGTCGATATGGTGATCAACGTCGGCGCATTGAAGGATCGTGATTACCTGGCGGTGAAGAGCGACATTCAGGGCGTAGCTGACGTGTGTCACGCGGGCGGGGCATTGCTGAAAGTCATTATCGAGGCTTGCCTGCTGGACGACAGCGAGAAGGCGATTGCCTGCGCGATCGCGAAACTGGCGGGAGCGGACTTCGTGAAGACGTCCACCGGATTCTCCAAGAGCGGCGCGACCGCCGCGGACGTCGCCCTGATGCGCCGTGTGGTCGGGCCTGAGATGGGCGTGAAAGCCGCGGGCGGCATCCGGACGTTGGAGGACTTGCAGGCGATGGTCGCCTCGGGGGCTTCTCGCGTCGGCGCTAGCGCCAGTGTCAAAATCGTGGAGGCGTCCACGCGCTGAGCAGCATGAATCCCAAGGGCAAAAGCCGGGTTCGTTTCCAGGAGCGCGCCGAACTCCTGGACTTCCTGCTGGAAGTGTCTGCCATCACGGGCGAGACGCTGGATCTGGACCGGTTGCTGGAGAACGTCGCCGATATCGTGCGCCGCGTCATCCCGCACGAGTTGTTCGCCATCCTCCTGTACAACGAGAAACGCCGCGGCCTGAAGATCCGCTACGCGGTCGGCCACAGGCAGGAGCTTGTCCAGAATCTGGTCGTTCCGCTCGGCGAGGGAGTGACCGGTGTGGCCGCGCGCGACCGCAAGCCGGTGGTGGTCGCCGACGTTCGCGATGAGGCCAACTACCTGAACGCCATGGACGCGGTGCGCAGCGAATTGGCGGTGCCGATGGTGGTGCGCCACAAGCTGGTGGGCGTGATCGATGTGCAGAGCACAACGCTGAACGCCTTTTCGGGACAGGAGCGGGCGCTGCTGCAACTGATCGCGGGCCGCGTCGGGACGGCGATCGACAACGCGCGCCTCTATCGCCGCGTGGACCGCCAGAACCGGATCCAGCGCACGCTCACGCTGCTGGCCCAGGAGTTCAGCTCTATCCTGCAACTGGACACGCTGCTCGACAAGATCGCAAAGTCCGTGCGGACGCTGATCAACTACGACGCCTTCATCGTGCTGCAGGTTGACGAGAGCGCGAAGGTGATGCGCAGTCTGTTCAGCCTGCGCTACGACCAGCGCGTGCAGATCGACGTGCTGCCGCTCGACAAGGGCATCACCGGCGCGGCGGCGCGCTCGCGGCACTCGGTGCTTTCGCGCGATACGGCGGCCGATCCGCGCTACATCGAGTCTCACGCCGGGATCCGGTCGGAACTGGCGGTGCCGCTGATCGTGAAGGACCGCGTCATCGGTGTCATGGATCTGGAGAGCGAGCACGTGGCCGCGTTCACGGAAGATCACGTTCGCACGCTCGGGCTGATCGCGCCGCAGATCGCCATCGCCATCGAAAACGCGCGCCTGTATGAAGAAGTCGAACGGCGCGAAAAGTCAATCCAGCAGGACCTGGAAGCCGCGCGCCAGTTGCAGCAGGTGTTGCTGCCGGCTCCGCCGCAACTGCCGGGCATCGAAACAGGGGTAGGCTACAAGCCGGCGCGGATGGTGAGCGGCGACGTCTACGACTTCTTCGATTACGACGGCGAATCTTCGATGTTGGTTTTTGGCGATTCGAGTGGCAAAGGAGCCGCTGCCGCGCTCTACGGCGCATTGTTCGGAGGCCTGGTGCGGAGCATCGCGCCACGGCGGCGGAGCCCGTCGCTGTTACTTTCCGAGCTGAATAATGCGCTGATGGAGCGGCACGTCGAAGCTCGCTATGTGACACTCCTGGCGATGTTGTGGCAGTCCCGGGAGCGCAAGTTCACCATCTCCAACGCGGGCTCCACCACGCCGATGATCTGCCGCGACTGCGCCATCCTGAACCTCGACGCCTCGGGCCTTCCGGTGGGCCTGCTCGAGCGCGCCGAGTATGACGAAATCCAGTTCTCCGCTCAGCCGGGCGACGTGATTTTGCTCTACTCCGATGGAGTCTCGGACCAGACCAACGAGGCGGGTCAGCTTTACGGCGAGCAGCGGCTGGCGCGATATTTTACATCCATCACCGAGCTTCCGGCGAGTGAACTCGCGACTGCCCTGCTGGATGACATTATTCGCTTCCGGGGCGACACGCCCGTGCATGACGACCAGACGGTGATCGTCCTGAAAGTCCATTAGATTGCGCTTAACATGACAGCTACTTTCCATTACAGGGAGAACGTCCTTTTTTGCGAGGACGTCGAACTCTCCCGGATCACCGCGGAGACGGGTACGCCCTGTTACGTCTACTCGGCCGAGGCGCTGCGCGAAGGCTACCTGGCGTACGAACGCGCGCTCGAAGGCGTGCCGCACCGCGTCTGCTATGCGGTAAAGGCAAATGGCAATCTGAGCGTGCTGCGTCTGCTAGGCGGGCTGGGCGCGGGGTTCGACATCGTCTCCGGCGGGGAGCTGTTTCGCGTGTTGAAGGCCGGCGGAGATCCGTCCACGGTCGTATTTGCGGGCGTGGGCAAAACGCGGGAAGAGATCGAATTCGCGCTGGAAAATGACATTTTCGGCTTCAACTGCGAGTCCGAAGCGGAGCTGGCGCTGATCAGTTCGCTCGCCGTGCGGCTGGGCAAGACGGCGTCCGTTGCGGTGCGGGTGAACCCGGACGTTGACGCGCAAACGCACCCCTACATTTCGACGGGATTGCGCGAGCACAAGTTCGGCATCGACATCGCCGGGGTGGAGCAGGTCTACGAGCGGGCGCGCCGCCTGCCGAATCTGTCGCTGGACGGCGTGAGCTGCCACATTGGCTCGCAGTTGCTGGACGCGGCTCCGCTGCTCGAGTCCGCGCGCAAGATGGTGGCCCTGATCGAGCGGCTGCGCGCGCGCGGTTTTGGAATCCGGCATCTCGATTTGGGCGGGAGCATCGGAGTGCCCTACGAGCCCGGAGAGACTCAGCCCGATCTGGCGGAGTACCTGACAGCCGTCCGGTTGCTGGTCGAGGGCAGGAACCTCACGCTGCTGTTTGAACCGGGCCGCTGGGTGGCGGCGCGAGCCGGCGCGCTGCTCACGCGCGTGCTCTACCGCAAGCGCAACGGCGAGAAGGAATTCATCGTAGTCGACGCGGCCATGAACGACCTTATCCGCCCGGCGCTGTACCAGGCCTGGCACGAGATTGTTCCGCTGCGAAAGAACCAGTTCGGCACGATCGTCGCCGACGTGGTCGGGCCGATCTGCGAGAGCGGGGACTTTCTGGCGCGCGACCGCGAGGTCGTGAACGCGCTGCCGGGTGATACGCTCGCTGTACTGAACGCCGGGGCGTACGGCTTTAGTCAGGCGTCGAACTACAATGCCAGGCCGCGCGCCTGCGAGGTGCTGGTGGATGGCGCGTCTTGGCGGATCGTGCGCCGCAGGGAGACGCTCGACGACCTGATTCGCGGGGAAGAGTAAGCGGCGGGGTGGGGCGGCTCTCCAGAGCCGCGCGGGGCCTCCAGGCCCCGCAAGCTTGTCCAGAGCGGGCTCTGGAGAGCCCGCCCCATTTCCGGATAAGGGGCTGGAGAGCCGCCCCACCAAACAAGTGCCGATCTGGAGATCGGCGATCCCGGGGGGTCAAACCTGCTTGGGCTTCGCCGACCGGGCGAAGGGTCCGCGCGGCTGAATCACTGGCTCGGGCTCGGGTTCGGGCGGAATCGGCTTCTTGATGCGGCCGTCGAGACGGGCGATGGTGTAGGTCTCGCGCGCGGCGGCGTACTCTGGCGTTCCCGAAACGATCCCCGTAGAATCGGTGACCTCCGCGTCGGTGATTTCCCCGACGATGACCAGGTATTTGCCGAAGTAGTTCTTGAGGCGCTCCTGGACGAGCCGCTCGGCGGACTTTAGCGACAGTAGAAAAACCTCCTCGCCGGGCGCGGCCTTCACGGTCTGCCAGATGAGCGAAGCGCGGCTGAGCTTGGGCCCCTTCAATACCCCTTCGAGCTTCTTCGAATGGGCTTCGAGCTTTTGCCACGGCTCGGCTTCTTCCTTGGTCATGCCAGTATGCTCGAGCAGCGCCGCCTTCTCCTTCGAGGTCAAAGGCTGCGTCAAGCACCACAGGTTCAGCGCGTACCAGTCCGTGGGGACCTCGGAGCCGAAGGGAATCATGGTTTTCAGCTTGGCGACCTTCTGGAAGGCTGGAGCGTTCAGTTTCTCGCCCGTCAGGCCGGGGCAGAAGAGCGTGAGGAGCTTCTCCTCGTCCAAAGCCTTCAGAACCTCAAACGGATCCTTCTCCGTGGCAATCTGCTTCAACTCGCCGAAGAGCGATCGCGGCTGGATCGACTCGGCGACGCCGGCTTCGCGAGCGTTGAGGAATTGCTGCCAGGTGCGCTCGTTGACGGTGAATTGCAGGCGGGCGCGGTAGCGGATGAGGCGCAGCAGCCGGACCGGGTCGTCGTACAGCGTGTAGTTGGTGATCGCCCTGATTTCCTTATGCTCCAGGTCGGAGACGCCGTTGGTCGGGTCGATCATCAGGCCGCGCGAGGCGCGGTTGAGCGAGAGCGCGATGGCATTCACGGTGAAGTCGCGGCGGCGCAGGTCGTCGTGAATCGTCGCAGGCGTCACCTGCGGCTTCGCGCCAGGCTTCGGATATTTCTCCAGCCGGGCCATCGAGATCTCGCAGACGACGCCACTCTCGAACTTGAGTTCCGCGCTCTTCCGGACCTCGTCCACACTCACCAGTTCGGCGTTGGTCTTCTTCGCCACGTCCCGGGCGAGCTTGAGCGCCGGGCCCTCCACGGAAAAATCGAGGTCCCGGATTGGGAATCCGCCGAGCATGTCGCGGAGTGCGCCGCCGGTGAGGTACAGGCTGAGGTTCGCCTCGGCCGCCGCCGACTGAACGGCGGAAAGAGCAGCGTTCTGCTCTGCCGTCAAGTGGCTTTCCAGATTGAACATGTAGTCGCTCATATCTACTTAACCTCCAGTGGCCCATGCGTCCGGGCGCGCGGGTGATGCCGGTCCACCATCTCCCTCAGGCGGGAACGGACCACGTGCGTATAGATCTCTGTGGTAGCGATGTCGGCATGGCCTAGCATCGCTTGAACACTACGAAGGTCGGCCCCGCCCTCGAGCAGGTGGGTCGCAAAACTATGGCGCAATACGTGCGGCGTGAGCGGTGCCTGGATGCCCGCGCGCAGGGCATAAAAATTCAGCCGCTTCCAGAACGCCTGGCGGGTGAGGGGCCCGCCCCGCGCCGTCACGAATAGATACGGGGATGGACGGGTCCGCAGCAACTGCGCGCGCGGGCAGTCCAAGTACTCCTGGATGGCGTTCTGGGCCAGCTTGCCCAACGGCACCATCCTGGTCTTGCTGCCCTTGCCGGTGACCCGCAAGTAGCCCAGGCTCAGGTTCGCGTCGCTCAGCTTCAACCCGCACAACTCGCTGACCCGCAGGCCGCTGGCGTAAAGCACTTCGATCATCGCCCGGTCGCGCGATTCCCTCGGCAGTTCGGTCTTCGGTTCCGCGAGAAGCTGTTCAACCTGCTCACGGGTGAGGTACTTAGGCAGGTTACGCCACTGCTTGGGAGCGTGCAGAAAGCGGGTAGCGTCCTCCGCGACACGGCCCTCCCGCAACAGGAAGCGGTAAAAATTGCGCAGCGTGGTGAGGTGGCGCGCCACCGAGCGGCTCGAAAGGCCAGCGGCATACAGCGCATCCACGTAGGCGCCGAGGTCGGCGGCGACGGGCAGGCTCGCTTGATTGCGCTGGGCCCAATAGGATTTAAATCTATTAATGTCCAACGAATAGGCAAACAACGTCTGAGGCGCCAGACCCTTCTCAATCCGGCACCAAGCCAGGAAAGCTGCCGCGGCGGAACTGAGCCCGCCATCGCTGTTCATCGCGTCAATGATACAATATCTGCGTAATTGTTTGAAAGAAAAGGGTTGGTGACTGAATTTCAGATGGGTGCCTCAACGGCCAAGAAAGTTCTTGTCGACCGCTATGACCGCTCGGTCCTGCGAGGCTACGTGCAGCCTCAGACCTGGCGGACGCCGGACGGGCTGGAACTGATGAGCCCCGAGGGCGCTGTCTCTATCATCCCGTATCCTCAGATCAAGTGCGTGTCGTTTGTGCGCGATCTGGAGGGCCCGAGCGCGCTCGGAGAGCGGCGCGAGTTCCTCGCACGGCCTAAGTCCACAGGGCTCTGGATCGAGCTTCAGTTTCGCGATGGGGACTCCATTGAATCTACTATCTCCAATAATATCATGGAGATGGGAGCTGAAGGCTTGTTTGCCACGCCGCCCGAGAACGCGGGCAATGCACAGCGGGTTTTCGTGCCGCGCGCCGGTCTCAATAGCGTTCAGGTGTTGGGCGTGGTAGGGAAGCCGAAGACGAAACGGGAGCGGCCCGCGCCGGTTGCCTCTAAGCAGATCAGGCTGTTCTCAGACGTCGAGAACGGTTGAGATCGTGCTCGCTCACGGTCTCCCATGTGCATAGATCCACTCCCTGCACGAAGCTGACCCGGTCCAGCATAAATCTCCGTTCGCCCTCCCAGGATTTCCATAGCGAACGAGCACGCTCCACAAGCTCATCCGATGGATGAATGGGAAATTCCTGTGCCAGCGTGACGTGCGGATGAAACGGGTAAGTCTCGTCGCCGGCGAATTCGTCCTGCGCGAGCACGCCGTGGATGCGCCGCAAATCATCGCCGCCAGTCTCGATCCCAAGGTAGATGACGCCGCTGGCGGTAAAAACCTCCACTTGGCCCAAGGTGAGTTCCAAGGGCTCAACGGTTTGGAGCTGGCGGCTCAAAACTCGGGAAAGCTGACCGGGAGAATCGCCCAGCACGCGCGGGGGCAGCAGCGTGACATGGGACTTAAACGGGCAGCCCGGGACGAGTTGCCGGCGCATGATGTTCAGGTATTCGCCCAGCGCATCCGGCACGAACCCGATCAGTGCGAAGAGTTGTCCCGGCTCGTCTTTTGTGAAGGTACAACCCATGGTCAGCGGCATCCAGCGGGCAGGAGCGCTTTCTGGAGTGATTATGAACTTAACATTCCACCGGCGCCATTGGCTCCAGCGCGGCCTGGCGCGGCTCGGGGACAATCCAGCGGGCATCCTCGAACCCGACATACTTGCAGATGCGGATCTCCCCCGACGGGGATTCCAGAACATCTCCGATGTCGAGCGCGCGTTCGGTTCCCCGGAGGAGGGTCCAGACCTCATACGCGCTGGCCGCTTCCACTTCGCCGTCCGGCTCGAAGTCCTTCGGTTTCAGCGAACTTACGCCGCTGGTGTGAGGAGCCCAGCGAAACACCTGCCGGGGCGTGTCTTTCATCCTGTGAATGCGAAACATCGGCATCGCTTCCATTGTCTCTCAAAACAGAATGGGGTCAATTTGTAATATTCGGCTTGGGTGTGCGACATAGAAGTGAAACCGCTACCCATTTTCTGTAGACCGTAGCCCGTCCGCTTTTACCTAGCGCCAGCACCGAGCCGCGAATGCAAAGAGCGGCCCCATGCGCACAGCGACGGCTGGCCGCTCTCATACGTGCGGGGCTCTGTGCT